>ENA-OXNW01000002-OXNW01000002.1-human-gut-metagenome-genome-assembly--contig:-NODE-2-length-454847-cov-67.6832_pt1 | contig 454847 bp, 357 predicted proteins | sample MGYA00249743_ERZ652495 | MGnify/ENA primary metagenome ERZ652495 (study PRJEB26925, sample SAMN05826958) | human gut metagenome | biome: ENVO:2100002; feature: ENVO:00000062; material: ENVO:00002003... | reverse complement strand
AGATTTAGATTTAAGGTTAGAAGAATTGTGGAAGTCGTGAGACTTCCCTTTTTTTTATCCCTTAATTCTTGTTCTCTCAGAATTTACCGACAAATCTTATATCTATATATTCTGTCTGTATCAGTTCAGTACGATGGGTTTGTATTTCGGTACCAGAAGCTTCATGATGCACCAGCCGATAAGGTAAGCAACGGCACAGATGCAGAATATGATGAAGTATCCGGCTGCCTTGCCTTCGAATCCCATGAACATCATCTGGGTTTCATCAGCGTAAGTAAACAGTGTGCCCGAGCCTTTGTTGATGAGGAACGAGCCGATACCGCCCGCCATACCTCCCAATCCGGTAATGGTAGCTACTGCACTTTTGGGGAACATATCGCCCACTACGGAGTAGATGTTGGCAGACCAGGATTGGTGAGCTGCTCCGGCAATACCTATAATGATAATCGGATACCAATAGGAGTATTCTCCTAACGGTTGTGCAAATAGTGCGAGTAACGGGAACAAAGCAAAGATGAACATGGCTCGCATGCGGGCTGCATACGGATTCATACCGGTTTTGTTTATGATGATGGTAGGCAGTTTTCCACCATAGATAGACAGCATGGTAATGGCATAAAGTACGAATATCAGCAACTGTGCCGTTCCGCTGTCCGAAGAGAATCCGTAGACATCGGAGATGTAGGCCGGAGTCCAAAACAGGAAGAACCACCATACACCGTCGGTCATGAATTTGCCGATGGCAAAAGCCCATGCCTGAGGGTATTGGAGACATTCTATAAATGACATCTTTCTTTCAGGTTTTTCAGAGACAGCCTTGTCTTCTTCTCTGAGTTTATCTTGTTCGATATAAGCAATTTCTGCTGCATTGACGCGCGGGTTTTCATGAGGTTTCTTATACATGAACATCCACATGCCCATCCAGACGAAGCCTAATCCACCGATGACGATGAACGCCATTTCCCAGCCGTTGCCTACACCGATGCTTTGGAAGTACCGTGCTAAAGAGGGGATGGTAACAGGAGCTATTAAAGCACCTACTGTGGCGCCGGCATTGAAAATGGAAGTCGAGAATGCACGGTCTTTTTTCGGGAAATACTCGGCGGTGACTTTAATTGCTGCGGGGAAGTTTCCGGCTTCACCGACACTCAATATCACACGGGCAGCGATGAAAAAGTAAACACTGGTAATGGCAATAGTCGATGCTACGGCGCCTGTTGCAGAAATCATGGCTGCGGCGTCATGAATGCCCACTACATGTTCGGTTGCCCATCCGCAAACGGCATGCAGGCAAGCTCCTAATGACCATACGAAGATAGCCCAGAGATAACCTTTTTTGGTTCCTAACCAATCGATGAAGCGTCCGGCAAATAAGTTTGCAATGGCATATACTATGGAAAATACGGCTGTGATATCTCCATAATCGGCATCTGTCCAATGGAATTCCGGGGCGATAAAATCTTTCCAGGTAAGTGATAATACTTGTCGGTCGAGATAATTAACTGTTGTCGCGAAGAATAACATGGCGCAAATTGTCCAGCGATAGTTAGACATTTTGCCCAATGTGTTCTGATTTGTACTCATGATAATAGATTTAATTTATAATGTCGCAAAAATACGCGTTCTTGTGTTATGTGTATGTGTAATATTTGGTAGAAATCATGGAGAAAATGACAAAAATAGGCATAGTTGAGAACAACCATGCCTATTTTCTTATCTACGGATATTATTTCATATCTGTGTATTTGATTTCATCTTTGTCGCTGTACTTCAGGTTCTCACCTCCCATACCCCAGATGAAAGTATAGTTGCTGGTGCCTGCAGCTGCGTGGATGCTCCATTCGGGAGAAGTGATGGCCTGCTCGTTGTGTAACCAAATCAGGCGTTCTTCTTGAGGCTCACCCATTAAGTGGCAAATTGCATTTCCCGGAGCCAGGTTGAAGTAGTAATAGGCTTCCATACGACGTGTGTGAGTATGGGCAGGCATGGTATTCCATACAGAACCCGGAGCAAGCTCGGTAAGTCCCATCTGTAATTGGTTTGTACCGCCGTTTTTCACTCTTTCCAAAACATCTTTTACAATCAGCTGGTTTACGATACGGTCGTTGCTGTCTTCCATTTTTCCGTAATGGTCGGAAATGCCCAAAGCATATTTTTTAGGATTGGCCTTTTGAAGTTTGGCATCGGTTGTAATCAACTGAGTAACGTAAGGTTTGTAAGCCGGAGCCGAGTTGATATAGAATTTGGCAGGGTTGGCAGCATCGTTGCTCTTGAAAGTTACTTCTTTATTGCCACAACCTACATAAAGAGCTTCTTTATACTTCATGGGGTATTCTTTACCGTCTACGGTAACTACTCCATCGCCACCGGTGTTGATAACACCCAACTCGCGACGTTCGAGGAAGTAAGTGATTTCAGGACCCAACTCACGGAAAGTCTCCAGTTTCAATACTTTGTTTACAGGCATTGCACCTCCGTAAATCAAACGGTCATAGAGGGTGTAAGTAACATTGATTTCGTCCGGAGCCATTACTTTGCTCATCATAAAAGAGCTACGGAGACGTTGTGTGTCATAATGCTTTACGTCCAATGGATGGCAGGCTGTCTGCACAGTGTAATTTACTTGGGCGGAAGCCGTAACTGCGGCTGCACCCAACATCAGGGCAATTGCTAATTTTTTCATGTCTGATATAAACTTTAAATATTAATATGCTTAATGATTGCTTTTTTATTTAGCACTCTCTTTAGCTTCTTTTTCACTGCGGACAATGATGCGACGGTTGATGAACATCATGGTTATCGCTACCAGTACCAGCAGTGCAGCACCTACATACGAGAGTTTTACACCTCTATATATAGTCCAGCCGAAGAAAGAAGCGGCAAAGTCGATGGAACCGCCATCAAATCCTTCAGGAATGTGTGCCGTAGGATCGTGTGTTTCGGCATATACCTGATTGGCTGCCAGCGTGAAGTCCGGTGCCATATCGGTTACGAAATACAAACCTAAAATAAGAGTGATAAGACCGATAATAAGTGTCTTCAATACATTCCCTTTAGTAAAGGGCAATATCATCGGAAACAGATAGAACATACCTGCAAGTGAGGCCAATGGCAGGAACTGATTACCCGGCAGGAATACGGCAAGTGCCAGGATAACGGGAATCAGGATAACCGATGCCACCAATGTAGCGGGGTGGCCGATAACCAATGCCGGGCTCATACCGATATGTACTTTCTTACCGTTGAATTTAGCTTTTACCAGTTCCGAAGTCTTTTCGGAGATAGGCTTCAATCCTTCGATAAACAGAGAAGTGATGCGGGGGATGAGTTCCATTACGGCTCCCATTGTGATACCCAGGAAGAGAACTTTCTTGATGTCGAGTTGGGCTGCCCAGCCTATCAGCATACCTACGATAACTCCCAATACCAGCGGTTCACCTATTACACCGAACTTTTTCTTCATGCCTTCTGCATCGATTTCCAGCTTGGAGAAACCGGGAATTTTATCTAATGCCTTATTGATAAGTATGGCAAACGGTGTGAAACTCTGGCAGAAAGGCTGGGGAATAGAGATACCGTCCAAATCATAGAACTTTTGGAATTTTTCTGCAGTAAGGTCTGCGCAGACCAATGTAATAATGTAGCAGATGATAGCGGCGAAATAGCCCCATGCCAGATTCTGGCCGGTAACAAAATAAGCCACAGCACCGATGAAGGCGAAGTGCCAATAGTTCCACAAGTCTATGTTTACAGTACGTGTGGTCTTGGTGATAAGCATCAGGAAATTGACGCCTAAGCAGATAGGAATGATAAGCGCACCAACAGCGGTATTATAAGCTACGGCAGCGGCGGCAGGCCATCCCATATCGAATACGTTCAGTTGCAGGTGATACAAATCGGATATGGCTTTCAGAGGAGAATTAAAATTTGTTGTCAGCAGGGCGGTAACTACGCCTAAGCCCACAAAACCGACTCCGACAAAGAGACCTGATTTCAGAGCCTTGCCAAATTTCATACCGATGCACATGCCTATGATTGTAAAAATAATAGGCATCATTACAGACGCTCCCAAAGCGATGATGTAACCGAAAACTTGTTCCATTCTTTATGTGATTTAATTGATAAATGATTATGTTTTACAATAGTACGAATTGAAAATCGGGGTCAAAAATAAGACCTTTTCCTAATTAATCAAACTGTAAAGGCATAATAAATAGTAAATAAGGATGATTTTGGACAAATTTGTCGTTATCGTGCACAAATTTGTTCGTTTCCGTACACGAAAATCAAAAAATGCACCCTCTGCGCCAAAAAGTGCACAGGTGTTTGGAAAGAAACATCTACTTTTGTTTCGTGAAAAATTATAAGGTCTAATACCCAAAAAGAACAACTACATGAAAAAGAACTTTATTTGTAATTTTATTCTATCCGGTTTATTGTTGCTTTCTCCTTTAAGCATGTTTGCACAGCGTGTGGATTCAAACTTGCCGTGGTCGGTACGTATGGTGGAGTCCGAAATGATTCGTTGTCCGGAATCCTGGCAGTTGGACTTTCAGCCTAAATTGAAATGGGATTACTGTCACGGGCTGGAATTGCAATCCATGCTGGATGTGTATGACCGCTACGGTAATCGGAAAATCTATGATTATGCTTTGGCTTATGCCGATACAATGGTAAATGCAGATGGTACTATCAAAATGTACAAACGTGAGGAGTATAGCCTTGACCGTATAAACTCCGGTAAATTTATATTCCGCATCTATGAACAGACGAAAGATGAGAAATATAAGAAAGCGCTTGCATTGATGAGAAGTCAGCTCGATGAGCATCCCCGGAATGCTGACGGCGGCTTTTGGCATAAGAAGATTTATCCGAATCAGGTATGGCTGGATGGTATTTATATGGGAGCGCCTTTCTATGCGGAATATGCTTTCCGTAACAATCAGGTAGACGATTATGCGGATGTTATCAATCAATTCCTGATGGCGGCCCGTCATACTTACGACCCGAAAAATGATGTGTACCGTCATGCTTGTGACGTAAGCCGTAAAGAACGTTGGGCCGATCCTGTTACCGGACAATCAAAGCATAGCTGGGGACGCGCTATGGGCTGGTATGCCATGGCCTTTGTAGATGCTTTGGATTTCATTCCGAAACATGAAGCGGGCCGTGATTCCATGTTGGTTATCTTTAATAAAATAGCTTCTCAGATAAAGCGTTTGCAAGATTCCAAGACCGGTTTGTGGTATCAAGTGTTGGACAAGAGTGGAGCGCCGGGTAATTATCTGGAATCTTCCTGTTCTACTATGTTTGTATATTCTCTGTTCAAGGGTGTGCGTAAAGGGTACATTGACAAATCCTATCTGGAAGTGGCAGTTAAAGGATATAAGGGCATCCTTGACAACTTTATAGAAGTGGATAAGAATGGTGTGGTAAGCATCACAAAGGCTTGTGCCGTAGCAGGACTTGGCGGAAAGGTCTATCGTTCGGGAGATTATGATTATTATATCAATGAAACTATCCGCAACAATGACCCCAAAGCTGTAGGTCCGTTTATTCTTGCATCATTGGAGTGGGAACGTCTTCAGGACGTGAAAGTGATTGTTAACCGGAAATGATAGCGAAAGTAACTATGAAAGCACTGTGTAGTTTTATAATAACCCTGCTTTGCGGGGTCGGTTCGTTATCCGCGGCGCAGCAGTGGAAAGATACGATTGTTGTAGCCCGTGACGGCACGGGAGATTACCGTACGCTGACCGAAGCAATGGAGGGTATCCGCGCCTTTATGGATTATAAGGTGACAGTTTTGGTTAAAAAGGGTGTATATAAGGAAAAGGTTATTCTTCCTTCTTGGTTGGAAAACGTCGATTTCATCGGTGAAAATGTAGAAAATACGATTATCACCTACGATGATCATGCCAATATAAAAAAGATGGGAACTTTCCGTACCTATACTTTGAAAGTGGAAGGAAGTTCCATCACTTTTAAGAACTTGACGATAGAGAATAATGCTGCACGGCTGGGGCAGGCAGTTGCGCTTCATACGGAAGGTGACCGCTTGGTCTTTATCAATTGTCGCTTTTTGGGCAATCAGGATACTATTTACACCGGTGCAAAAGGTACTCGTCTCTGCTTCCTGAATTGTTATATTGAAGGTACTACCGATTTTATTTTCGGTCCTTCTACGGCATTGTTCCATAATTGCACGATTCATAGTAAAGCCAATTCGTACATCACGGCAGCTTCCACTCCGAAAGACATTGAAGTGGGATATGTTTTTAAGAACTGTAAGCTGACTGCCGCACCGGACGTTGATAAGGTTTATTTGGGGCGTCCGTGGCGTCCCTATGCAGCTACAGTGTTCATTAACTGCGAGATGGGTAAACATATCTGTCCGGCAGGATGGGATAATTGGCGTAATCCGGAGAATGAAAAAACAGCCCGTTATGCTGAATATGGTAATACGGGAGAGGGGGCTGATAATACAAATCGGGTAAAATGGGTAAAGCAACTGACCCGGAAGGATGTTGCAAAATATGAGGAACCGGATTATCTTTTCAAGATATGCAGTGAATGGAAACCGTAAGATAAACTTACGGTTTCAGAAAATCCGCTCTCATAGGACTGAAGCAGTCGATTAATATACCGGCTTCCAGACAAGTGCATCCATGTTCGGCATCCGGTTCGATATAAACACCGTCGCCAGCCGATACGATTTGTTTTTCACCGTTAACCGTGAATTCAAATTTACCGCTTGCCACATAAGTTGTTTGAGTATGATAATGGGTATGCGGTGTACCTACTGCACCTTGTTCAAATTTAACCTTGACGAGCATTACCTGACCGTCGTACCCCAAAATCTGACGAACAACGCCCTCTCCGGCGGGTTCCCATGCTTTCTCGTTTTCGAGAATAAACGCATTGCTTCTTGTTCTTTTCATTGTGTGAATGATAATTTTACTGATACAAATATAGCGATAAATAATAAGTTTGAAAAACCATGAAAAGTAAATTGATTCTGCTGTTGGCAGCTTTTTTCTTGTGTTCCGCTTTCAAGGCCGATAAGCCGGTAATTACCATTTTTATGATTGGTGATTCTACGATGTCAAATAAGTCGTTGGTGGGCGGTAATCCCGAAAGAGGGTGGGGGCATGTCCTGCCCGGTTTCTTTTCTGAAGACATACGGGTGGATAATCATGCCATGAACGGACGCAGTTCCAAGAGTTTTATCGATGAGGGGCGCTGGGACAAAGTGCTTTCACTGATAAAGAAAGGCGATTATGTTTTTATTCAGTTCGGGCACAACGACGAAAAGCCCAAAGCCGACCGCCATACAGACCCGGGAACAACCTTTGATGCCAACCTGCGTAAGTTTGTTAATGAGACTCGTGCGAAAGGCGGTATTCCTGTTCTGTTCAACTCCATTGTGCGCCGTAACTTTGGTACGGCCGATAATAAAGCCGTAGCGGAAGCTATTCTTCAGGATGATATTCGCAAGGGAATCAATCCTGATGCCAAGCAAGACGCCTCTCAGGAAAAGAATGTGGTGGAAGGAGACAAACTGATTGATACGCACGGAGCATATCTGGATTCTCCGCGCAATGTAGCAAAGGAGTTGAATGTTCCTTTTATTGATATGAACAAACTCACCCACGATTTGGTAGAAGGCTTGGGACCGAAAGAATCGAAGAAACTCTTTATGTGGGTGCCCGCCAACACAATTGCTGCCATGCCTAAAGGTCGTGAAGACAATACTCACCTCAATATATACGGTGCACGTGTCATAGCCGGTATTACAGTAGATGCCATTGCCAAAGAAGTGCCGGAATTGGCAAAATATGTCCGCCATTATGATTTCGTGGTAGCTCAGGATGGCAGTGGCGATTTCTTTACTGTACAGGAAGCTATTAATGCCGTACCCGATTTCCGTAAAAATGTACGCACCACGATATTGGTGCGTAAAGGCGTATATAAAGAAAAACTGATTGTGCCCGAAAGTAAGATTAATATCTCTTTGATAGGACAGGAAGGAGCTGTCATATCCTATGACGACTATGCCAATAAACAGAATCTCTTTGGAGAGAACAAAGGTACGTCCGGTTCATCTTCCTGTTATATCTATGCGCCCGATTTTTATGTGGAGAATATCACGTTCGAGAATACATCCGGTCCGGTAGGGCAGGCGGTTGCCTGTTTTGTCAGTGCCGACCGTGCTTATTTCAAGAACTGCCGTTTTCTCGGATTTCAAGATACACTCTATACGTATGGGAAGGGAGTGAGGCAGTATTATGAAGATTGTTATATAGAGGGTACGGTCGATTTTATATTCGGTTGGTCTACGGCGGTATTCAACCGTTGCCATATTCATAGTAAACGTGACGGGTATGTCACGGCTCCTTCTACCGATGAAGGACAGAAATACGGCTATGTATTTTATGACTGCAAATTAACAGCGGATGCCAACGTGAAGAATGTTTATTTGTCCCGTCCGTGGCGTCCTTTTGCTCAGGCTGTGTTCATTCATTGCGATTTAGGAAAGCATATTCTTCCGGTCGGTTGGCATAACTGGAATAAGAAAGATGCTGAGAAAACCGTTTTCTATGCAGAGTATGACAGCTATGGCCCGGGTGCTAATCCTAAAGCACGCGCTGCTTTCTCCCATCAGTTGAAAGATACGGAAGGATATGAAATAGAGTCCGTTCTTGCCGGTACTGACGGTTGGAATCCGATTGCTAACGGCAATGCATTGGTAAACATTAAACGTTGATTGATAAAACAATTCTGACATGGTAAAGAATAAAACAATATTGGGTGTTCTTACTCTGCTATTGGGTTTGGCATTGACTGCCAGTGCGGAAAATTATCCTTACAGGAGCGATGTACTTTGGGTTACCGTACCCAATCATGCCGATTGGCTCTATCAGACAGGGGAGAAAGCTACCGTAGAAGTACAATTCTATAAGTACGGCATCCCGCAGGATGGTGTAACTGTCTGTTATGAACTTGGAGATGACATGATGCCTTCGGATACGAAAGGCTCTGTTACGTTGAAGAATGGTAGAGCCGTTGTTACTATCGGCACAATGAAGCAACCCGGATTCCGGGATTGCCGTTTACAGGCTACTATCGCTGGAAAAACTTATAAACATCATGTAAAGGTAGGTTTCTCACCCGATAAACTTCAACCTTATACGAAGATGCCTGCCGATTTCGATGAATTCTGGGATAAGAGTAAGTCTGAAATTGCAACTTTCCCTTTGTTGTATACGAAAGAGCGGGTTGAAAAGTATTCTACCGACAAGATAGACTGTTACTTGGTTAAACTACAGTTGAACAATCGGGGACAAAGTATTTACGGCTATTTAACCTGTCCCCGGAATATGCAGAAAGGTGCTTGTCCAGTAGTACTTTGCCCGCCGGGTGCAGGAATCAAAACCATCAAAGCCCCTCTTCGTCATAAATACTATGCAGAGCAGGGATGTATCCGTTTTGAGATGGAGATACATGGACTCAATCCGGAGATGTCCGAAGCGGAGTTCAAGGAAATCAGTAATGCGTTCAACGGCAGAGAGAACGGGTATTTATCAAACGGACTGGATAATAAGGATAATTATTACATGAGACGCGTTTATCTGGCATGTGTCCGCAGTATTGACTTTCTAACTTCTTTACCCGAATGGGACGGTAAGAATGTCATTGTGCAAGGGGGTAGCCAGGGAGGTGCTTTGGCATTGATTACCGCCGGACTGGATACACGGGTAACTGCGTGTGTAGCCAATCATCCGGCTTTAAGCGATATGGCAGGCTATAAGGCTGGCAGAGCGGGAGGTTATCCGCATTTCTTCCGTGTAGCAGGTATGGATACTGCCGATAAGCTGAATACAATGGCTTATTATGATGTAGTAAACTTTGCCCGCCGGATAAAAATTCCTACTTACATGACTTGGGGATACAATGATGATACTTGTCCGCCCACTACCAGTTATATCGTATATAATGTGTTGAATTGCCCAAAAGAAGCGCTAATCACTCCTATTAACGAACACTGGACATCTGAAGCTACGGAGTATGGGCATTTACTTTGGATAAAAAGACACCTGAAATAGCGATTGGCCGTTAACGGTCAGTGATTGTTATTAATAAGGTTATCACTGACCGTTAATCTTTATTTCTCATTTCTTTGTTAAAGAACTCCAATACCTCTTCCTGCATCTCTTTGTTAAAGAAATGCTTCTCATCCCATATTTTAGTCACAAGCCTGTCACCGGCATGTTGACTGTTCCATACCGTTCGCATCGTTTGATACGCATCTCTTACTCCTTCTATCGGGAATAACTTATCTTTGCTTCCATTGAAGAAAAGGGCGGGTTTAGGACATGCGATACTTGCTGTATGCGGATAATCCAGATAACGCCTTAAGTTTGGAATAAGCATGGAGTAAGCGGAACCGCCCTTATTCTGATTATTAGTCAGCGTCATCAGATGCTCTGTGGTATTCATCCAGCAGATGGAAGCGGATGCTTTTATACAATCAGTCAGCGCAGCCAGCATCCAGGAACGGTAGGCTCCCATCGAGAATCCCAAACAACCGACCCTGTTTTTATCTACCATTGGCAGTGAAGCCAGAAACTCGGCACTACGCACATCATCCATGTTGATAAAAGCCCCCCAGGATGCCCCCATTTGCATGAAATTGGAAGCCAGTGCCTGCTGTCCGTCATAACTTACTCCTTCCTTTCGTCCGCGTTCTCCCCAAAACAGGGCGTCGATAGACAGTACTACGTAACCGTTTTGTGCAAAGTAATCTCCGGTATATTGTCCGTCATAACAACGGACCACCCAATCTTCGGCATCAGCCGATATTTCCGGAGAGACTCCGAAAGGACGTACCATTTTCTCTTTGCCGATGGAAAAGTGTGCTCCATGATCGTGCAGCATTATCACAGCCGGAAAAGGCCCCTTTCCGTCAGGAACCAATAAATAAGCCGGTATGCGGGACCATTCCGAAACATTAAACCATATCTTGCGGGCTTCATATCCCGCCCGCTGCTCTGTTCCGACGACAGACATATCGTATTTCGAGGGAGCAGGTGGCAGATTCTGCATGCACTCCATCACTATATTTCGTGTTTCGATTCTCCATTTCCCAAAGTCTTTTGTGGTAGACTTTCCCCATGCTGCGGGATAGGTAAGTTGCTGTTTCAGTTGCTCGTAGAAAACGGGCATGTTCTTTGTCACTTCATAACTTACCGTATCAACTTGTTGAGCCTTTATACCCAGACTTACGGTAAGGAAAACAGCATAAAGTATAACGCTTGGTTTCATAGTGGTATTTAAAATAATGACAAATATACGATATTTTCGGCGAAATGCGTATCTTTACCCCACAGAACGAATATGTTATGAGAAAACTTCTATATCTGGTCATAGGCTTATTGTTTGTATTTGCGTTACCGTCCGGAGCACAGCCGGAGTGTGTCTTTACCCATTATTCGTCCGAAGAGGGACTTTCGCAGAATACTGTCATGAATATTCTGCAAGACAGAAAGGGAAATATGTGGTTTGCCACTTGGGATGGCATCAATAAATTCGATGGGTATGATTTCAGGACTTATAAGGCAAAGTTTGATAACCGCATTAACCTGACAAACAACCGGGTGGACTATATGTACGAAGACCGGTACGGCTTTCTGTGGCTGCTCACTTACGACAATCAGGCTTGGCGTTTTAATCCCCGTACCGAAGTATTTGAACATGTTCCTGCCATGAAAGAAGAAGGAAGCAGGTTTGTGGTAACTTCAATCAAGGTATTGCCTTGCGGTTCGGTCTGGTTGCTTTCGGAGGAAGAAGGGGCTATCCGCATCAAGACCGATCCGGAGAGTTTTCGCCTTTCGCCAGAGATGTATTCAGTTGATAACGGTTTGTTCCCGGCCGCACGCGTATATGATGTTTATGAGGATGCTTCCGGAAATGAGTGGATGCTGACTGACAACGGGCTGGGGATGCTTGCTGCCGGAAGTGGTGCCCTTACGTCCTTTTTCGTAGAGAAAACATTGAAGAAAGAGAAAGGCGGCCAAATTTTTTATACAGCCCAGGAATGTGGAAATGAAATCTTTTTCGGGTCGGATAGCGGACGCGTATGGCGTTATCAGAAGAAAAACGGCCGGTTTCTGTTATTGCAGTTGCCTTGTGCCTCACATATCGTGGCTGTAGGAAAGATTGACGAACATAATCTGATAATGGTTACAGAGACAGACGGATTTTTTACTTACAATACGCCCGCTAAGACAACTGTTCATTATCCGGCTTCCCGTCTGCCGGGTGCTCCTGTTCACTCCATTTATATAGACAGAAACTCGGAAGTATGGTTCGGGCAGGATATTGCGGGAACCGTTGCACATTTTAATGCAAGGACAAAAGTGCTGAAAACGGAAGTAATCCCGGTAGAGCCTACATCTACCGACCGTTCCCGTCCGGCTTTTCACGTGCACGAAGATATTTTCGGTTCTGTTTGGGTGCATCCCTATGGCGGAGGTTTTTCGCGTTTCGATAAGGCTGCTAATTGCCTGCGTCCCTTCTATAACGGCTTTTCGGATACCGACTGGCGTTTTTCCAATAAAATCCATTCTGCTTTTTCCGACAGGCAAGGCAATCTGTGGATGTGCACCCATTCCAAGGGACTGGAGAAAATCACTTTCCGCTCTTCCTTTTTCAGTATGATGACGCCGGAACCTCATCGGTATGAATCATTGAGCAATGAGGTGCGTGCTCTTTGCGAAGACACGGAGCATAATCTTTGGGTGGGACTGAAAGACGGCAAAATAAGGATTTACGATAAGAATCGCACGGAACTGGGATACTTCACGGAGACAGGTACGATATCACATGCGGGGATACCGTTAAAGGGAAATACTTATTGCATATTTCAAGACAGTAAGCACAACATTTGGATTGCCACCAAGGGTGAGGGATTGGTAAAAGCCCGGCCTCAGGGTGGAGGACATTATAAACTGACCCGCTATTGCCATAGTAGGGATGATATCTACAGCCTGAGTGACAACAATGTATATTGTGTTTATGAGGACGTGAAAGGCCGTATCTGGGTTGCCACTTTTGGAGGAGGAATCAACTACCTCACCCATAACCGTGGCGGACGGGAGATATTTGTTAACCACCGTAACAACCTGAAAGGTTTCCCTATAGATAATTGCCATAAAGTACGCTTCGTTACAGGTGACCATCGCGGAAATATATGGATTGCCACTACAGTCGGCGCATTAATGGTAAACAGTGATTTTAAGAAGCCCGAAGATGCAGTGTTTCATCACTATGTACGTGTGCAGAACGATGTAAACAGCTTGAGTAATAACGATGTGCACTATATTCTGTCTACCCGGAAGAACGAACTTTATCTGGTTACTTTCGGCGGCGGGCTGAATAAGTTGCAGACTATAGATGCTGCCGGCAACGCAATATTCAAGTCGTATGGCGTGGCCGAGGGATTGCCTTCGGATATATTGCTCTCCATACGTGAGGATAACAGGGGTAATCTTTGGATGAGTACGGAGAATGGCATCAGCAAATTTATTCCAGAAGAAGAACGTTTTGAAAACTATGCAGACGGTCATGTCTCGCCTCATGTCCGCTTCAGCGAAGCGGCATCGGCCTATACTTCGTGGGGAGACTTGCTGTTTGGTACGAGCAACGGCGTCTTGCTGTTCAATCCCGATTCTATCAGGAAGAGCACATATGTACCGCCGTTAGTGTTTTCCAAATTGCTTATAGCCAATGAAGACGTTGTGCCGGATGAAAAAAATATATTGAAAGAGAGTTTGGATGATACCCGTGAATTGCAACTCTCGCACGAGGAAAATATTTTCACGATTCGTTTTGCCGCACTTGACTATACGGAACCTGCCGGAATACAGTATGCCTATATTCTGGAGGGATTTGAGAAATCTTGGAACTATGTCGGCAAGCAGCGTACCGCCACCTATACCAACCTGCCCAAAGGGCATTATGTGTTTAAGGTACGTGCCACCAATGCCGATGGAGTATGGACGGATAACATGCGCTTGCTTGATATTGAAGTGCTTCCTTCCTTTTGGGAAACTCCTTTTGCCTATTTCCTGTATGTCCTGTTTGTTCTGTTGATTATAATAACGGCTGTTTATATCTTGTTTACGATTTATCGTCTGAAGCACGAAGTTGTTGTGGAACAGCATATGACAGATATGAAATTACGTTTCTTTACAGATATTTCCCATGAACTGCGTACTCCTTTAACCCTGATTTCAGGTCCGGTGGAATACGTGCTGGAGCATACGCAACTGCCGGCGGATGCCCGTGAACAGTTACAGGTTGTGGAGCGCAACACAAATCGTATGTTGCGTCTCATCAATCAGATACTCGACTTCCGTAAGATTCAGAACAAAAAAATGAAGATGCAGGTGCAGCGTGTCAATGTAGTGGCCTTTACCCGCAAGATAATGGAGAATTTCGATTCAGTGGCCGAGGAGCATCACATTGACTTTTTGTTCGAAACGGAAAAGCCCGAACTTTATCTGTGGGTGGATGTCGATAAATATGAAAAGATTATTTTCAACTTGCTCTCCAATGCTTTCAAATATACTCCGAATGGAAAAATGATAAAGGTTTTTATCCATGAGGACGAGGAAACCGTTTCTATTGGCGTGCAGGACCAGGGTATCGGTATTGCCGAGAACAAGAAGAAATCTATTTTTGTCCGTTTTGAGAATCTGGTAGACCGTAATTTGTTCAATCCAAGCACCGGCATCGGTTTGTCATTGGTAAAAGAACTGGTGGAGATGCACAAAGCTTTGATTACGGTAGATAGCAAGTTGGGAGAAGGCAGTTGCTTCAAGATAGACTTTATGAAAGGCAAGGAGCAGTATGACGAATCGGTGGAATTTATGCAGGACGATATAACAGTTGGTCTGGAGGCTTATCACCGGCAAACGGCGGATACGGAAGATGCGCAGTCTTCACAACCGGAAACGGGTTCTCAGGAAAAAGGCGGTGGAGATGCATCCAAAGATTTGATGCTGCTGGTAGAAGATAATTCCGAACTGCGTATTTTCCTGCGCAGCATCTTCGCTTCCGAGTATCGCATTGTAGAGGCTGCCAATGGTATGGAGGGGCTGAATAAGGCGTTGAAGTTTCTGCCGGATATTATTATCAGCGACGTGATGATGCCGGAAAAAGACGGTATCGCCATGACCCGTGAATTGCGTGCTGATATGACTACCAGCCATATTCCCATTGTGTTGCTTACGGCGAAGTCGTCCATCGAAAGTAAGTTGGAAGGATTGGAGTACGGTGCTGATGATTATATAACCAAACCTTTCAGCGCCACCTATTTAAAAGCACGTGTAAAGAACTTGCTTGCCCAGCGGCAGAAACTGCAAACTTTGTACCGCCAGAACTTGATGCAGGCAGGAGCGGTTGCAGCTGTTGCCGATGAACAGAGTATCGGTAATGTCCAGGATAATCCTCAAACGGATAAATCTGCGGCAATGTCTCCCAACGACCGTAAGTTTATGGATAAACTTATAGAACTGATGGAGAAGAACATGGATAACGGTGACTTGGTTGTAGATGATTTTGTGCAGGAACTTGCCGTGAGCCGTTCCGTATTCTTCAAGAAGTTGAAAACCTTGACCGGACTGGCGCCTATCGAGTTCATTAAGGAAATGCGTATCAATCGTGCAGCTCAGTTGATAGCCACCGGTGAGTATTCCATGACGCAAATATCCTATATGGTGGGTATCAATGACCCTCGTTATTTCAGTAAGTGTTTCAAGCAGAAAAAGGGAATGACACCCACGGAGTATCGGGATAAAGTGCTGAAATAAACCATTATTCGTGTTCAGAATGAACATAAACTATTGGAGTCTTGTTGTATTTGAATTATTTGAAAACTAAACAAAGTCTATGATTATATATTTGATATGCTTGCTGGTTATTGGCTTGATAATAGCCTGGAATATAAAAAAGGCTCCTTCGGATAAGGATTTGTGGGGAGAGGAAGAACAAGAAAAATAAATATAAATATAAATAAGAGGTGATAGCCTCTTATTTATATTTATGAAGTGTGTTTATATAAGTATTTTTAGCTCATTGGAACTCTTTAACGCTCAAATTGTTTTTTCCACTCCTTGTACATTTTTAAAGCTTCTACCGGCCAATAACCGTACCAGTCATATCCGGTTCTTCTTTCAGCGTTTACGTCAGACAGTTTCCATACCTTTTCACCGGAGCGTTTGGCCATAAACGGTCTGTTGTCAGACAGTTCATAAAAGCGGCTCCAGATAGCGGGAGCGGTTTCATCTTTAACCACTACATTGTCGTAAGGATATTCATGGTTTATGATATCTTTTCCCTGCAATGGAACACGTTCAATTCGAATACCTTCTATTTTAGAGTTATTGAACCATGCTATAGCTGCTTCTACAGCCTGAATAACCTCTTCTGATGGATTCTTTATTCCCATAAGAAAGATGGTAATTGCAGTACTTTCCCATGCTGTTAATCCTGGTAATTCAAAAGTTCTGGCTTTTACGGGAACCAGAGTTTCGTTATCATACTGTTGTGCCCATGCCGTTTTAATGCCATTCTGCACATATTGTGTCTTCAGTACTACGGCAAGCCCTTTATCGTATGACTTCTGTATTGCTTTAAGCATATCGGAGTCCAGCCATAAAAAGCTGGAGTCTCCTTGCAGTATGTTTCTGAATAGTTCCAAAGTACCGGTGGTAACATCATCGTTAAAGGTAACAGCATCTACATCCCAGCCTCTCCAGCCGCCATTGTTCTTTTGTGTGGAGAGCAGATATTGCAGGCCTTTTTCCGAAGCGGCTCTGTATTTTTGTTTTTTTGTTAATGTGTACACATCCGCCAGATACTCTATTTGCGAGAATGTATTCCGATTATCAAGCGTACTCCGCTTTTGCTCGTCTTTCAGACCAGCTTTTATGGAATCTATGTTCAGTACACCTGCCCAATCCATGTTTTTCAGCCAGCCGCCGTCTTCATTTTGATATGCAATCAGGTTGTCGGCAATCTTCTCGTAATCCTTTTCGGCATAACGCGCATACGTACGGTCCGGATGCAACAAGTTCCAATGGTGTATTCCATCCAGCAAAGCATCTAAAGAAGGTACTTTCTGTGCAAATACAGCAGCAGGAAATAAAATACCTATCAGGAATATCTTTAATTTCATCATAGTGCAATTTATTAAAATCCGGGATTCTGTTCTACGGTTTCTTTATTACGGTTGATGGCATCCAATGGGATGGGGCGGAGTATTTTGTAATTACCGTCATTACCTACAAAGTCATTAACCTTAATGTTATCGTGATTGTAAGCGAAACATGCCTGTCCGTCATAAGTGCCATTGGCAACATATCGAATTAAGCGTCCGGTACGTTTCAAGTCCATCCAGCGGTGGTATTCTCCTGCCAACTCACGTGCACGTTCGTCCAAAATAAAGTCGATACCTTGTTCTCCGGTCAAATCACTTTCTTGTACCGAAAGGTCATATCCGGCTTCTGTAGCACGTTCGCGCAATTCATTAATCTTAATTTTTGCCTTGTCGGGTTGATCCAGTTTTACATAAGCTTCTGCGGCCACTAGATAGGTTTCTCCCAGACGTGCTAAGATGATGTCGTGCGTGCTGCCAGTCATGGAGAATGCAGAAGTGGGGTCATCGAACTTTCTTATACAAGCTACTCCGTAATCATCTGTACACTTATCGGCATATGCTGTCATATTTCCTTTTCTGTCCTCACTCATTTCGGTCATTTTGATAACTGTTGCATTTTGGCGCAAAGTCGGATTTTCTCTTTTCCAAGCTTCAATGTCTGTATCAGACATCCAGCCGGGAGCATAGAAATACTTAATAGGAGAAGTGGTTGGAGCCGTGTAGTAATCATAGTAAAACTTATGCAACTCCAGCATGAATGTACCTTCATAGCGCTTGTCGCCTTTCGTAAACAAATTGTGCAGATGAACAGTCGGAGCAAGATAACCGGCGTTGTACTTGTTCTTTTCTTCGGCACCGCCTAAGTATACTCCGAATACCGATTGTTGCATATTGCCGTCTTTGCTCAAGTCTTCCAAAGTAGCGCTGCTGTACTGTACGGACCAGAAAATTTCATCGTTTTCTTCGTTGTTAATGCTGAATACGTCATTGAAAGCGATGGTCGGTTTTTCTCCGTTTATGGCTTTCTCGGCACACAAGGCTGCATTGGTGAAGTCATTGCTGTCGGCAAATGTTTCATAGCCTCTTGCCAGATAAGTTTTGGCAAGAAAATGCATAGCAGCACGTTTATTGGCACGTCCAAAGTTATCTCCGGTAGCTTCTGAACGCTCCAACAGTTGTGAGTCGTCGGATGCCAGGTAAGAGAATTCATCTATAACGAACTGATAAACGTTTTCAGCACTCTCACGCGCATGGTTCATTACTGCAGATTCAAACATCGTTTTGTTTAATGCTACTCCACCGAAGTGTTGTACCAGTAAGTAGTAATAGTAAGCTCTCAAAAAGCGTGCTTCATCTACATATTGCAGTTTTACAGAAGAATCTTCTGTTGATTCACCGTAATATATAACAGAATTGGCTAATTGTATTCCTTTATAGCATTCTGTATAAAACTCTTGCACGTCTTTGTCGGAAGAGTTATAAGATGAACCGTATAGCCCAATGGCGTCTACGCCTTGTTTACCACCTGCAAACAAGTCTGTTCCTGCACTGAATACCCAGGGAGCTCCGCCGTAAATACTTCTTAGAGAAGAATATGTACTGTTCAGCAAACTGTTGAAACCGATTTTGGTATTATAGAATTCATTTGAGGGAACATCCGATCTGTTGTCTTGTTCCAAAAAGTCTGAGCAACTGCTAATGGTAAGTCCTAACAGGCAGGTTGCGATATATATTGCTTTTTTCATGGTTATCAGGTATTAAAATTTTAAATTAACTCCAACTTGGTATGTACGTGAGCTCGGTCCGCCTGTTCCGTCATTCAAGGCTGCCTCCGCCCATTCCGGATCAAAGCCTTTATAGCTTGTAAAGGTGAACGGATTCAATACATTGACATACAAACGCAAGTGGTCTACACCAATCTTGGACATCCAGCTTTTGGGGAATGTGTAACCCAAAGTGATGTTTTTGATTTTAACGAAAGAGTTGTTTACGTAAGAGTTGCCTACATAAGTTGTCTGTTTGTCGGTACCCCAACCGATACCGCCGCCATAGTTGTTGTTGGCCGTGTTGGTAGGATAAGGATATGCGCCCATGTGAGCTTCTGTTGTTAGGGTATAACCGCTTCCATCGGCATTGAGCACAGGAGTACCTGCGGGGATATAATAATCCATTTTCAGCTTGTTACGTCCGCGGTCTTTGTAGTTGGTGAATTCGGCCATGAACGGACTCTCTACCATACTGCCTTGTTTGGTATAGATGGAGAAAGAGAAGTCGAAGTTCTTGTAGGTCATGTTTGAAGTAACACTACCTGTCCATTTCGGTAATGCATGGCCTAAAACAACCAAATCGTTTTCGTCAATAACCCCGTAACCCTCTTCACCGGGTTGCTGCTGGTCTTTCAGTTTCATTTCACCTTCGATGAATTTAGTCTTGATAGCATCGTTTGTGGCATAAGCTTTTGCTTCTTCGGCAGTACAAACTCCGGCGTATTCATAGTCGTAGATAACGTCGATAGGCTGGCCGATGAACCATTTATTGGCTATTAAGTCTTCTTTGCCGCCATTCAATTCCAGTATCTCGTTTTTGTTTTTGGCAAAGGAGAAAGTAGTGCTCCAATAGAAGTTCTTAGTCTGTACGTTCACAGTGCTTAATGAGATTTCGACACCTGTATTCTTAACTTTACCTACATTATTCATCATGGCTCCTGTTGAAGAACCCAGCTCCAGCGGTGTCAATTGTTCCATTAGCAAGTCTCTTGAAACTTTGTTGTACCAGTCGATGCTACCGCTGATGCGATTGTTGAGAAATCCAAAGTCCAGACCGACATTGATTTCTCTTGTCTTTTCCCATGTCAACAAGGTGTTGGTAATACCGTTGATACCATATCCATAGGCCGGTGCACCACCATAATTATACCAATATTTGGTACCTGCCAATGATTGTGTGTCATAAGGTCCCACATTGGCGTTATTACCGGTCAGACCGATACTAGCTCTTAACTTCAAGTTGCTGATCCATGAGAGTTCTTTCGCAAAGTCTTCTTCGCTGATACGCCATGCTAATGCCATGGATGGGAAAGCTCCCCAACGGTTATCTTTCTGGAATTTGGAGCTTCCGTCCCAACGGCTGGATACGGTTGCCAAATAACGTCCTTTATAAGCATAATTCAGTCGCAGTACATATGAGAGCATGGTTAACTTTTCATAGTAGCTGTTCGCATTGCTCAGGAAGCCGGCAGAACCGGTATTATACCAGTCTACATCGAACGGCATATCGTTGGCAGTGATGGCATCTCCTTCTTTGGTTGCGCTGTATACGCTGAACAATGCCAATGCGTTGATGCTGTGGTCGCCGAATGTCTTGATATAATTGGCTTGCGTATCCCAGGTGTATGTGAAATAATCAACGTTGGTGATAGTGGCCGTGTTGTATGGATCACCGGTGCTCGGATTCTTGGAAGAGAACTGGCTGTCTGTATTCACACCATAGAATTCGCCTCGTTTGCTGCGGTTGTATGTAGGAGAGAATGTGGTCTTCAAAATGACTTCCTTGATAGGAGAATACTGCAAGTATAAGTTACCCATAACATCGTAACTGCGTGTTTCATCTGTAGAGTTTGCTCTATCTACCAATGGGTTCAATGTAGAAGTGAAACCGCCGCCATCGGGAAATATTGCTGCATCTTTGGCAGGTTGGAGTATTAATTCTCCTTTATTTTCGCCTTCCCAATAGTAAGGAACCCAGTAGGGATTTGCACGGAAACCGGTAATAACCGAATTCTTGCTGCCATAGTCTTTCAGAGAGGTAGAAAGGTTAACTAACGCACCGATAGAGAAACGGTCATTGATTTTGTGGTCTATTGCGGCCTTGACATTCCAGCGTTCATAGGAGTCGTGCAGGATGCCGTCGTCTTTCTGATAGCCCAAACCAACGCGGTAAGAAAGATTCTTTGTGTTACCGGCGATGTTGAGATAATGATTTTGTTGCTGGCCATCTGTAGTTATCAAATCCGGCCAGTCATAATATCCTTTTGTTGCATAAATATCTTTGATTTTGGCGCTGTTATTGCCCCAAAAAGCACTCCAATCCGTATCTTTCATCTGATAAGTAGGATGTCCGAACTCGTCCGTAGACTTCAGGGTTGTATAACGTTGGAAACGATAGTTGGTCCATTCGTCGCCACTCATAAATTCCGGCATATTGGCTACGGTTTTGTAACCGTAATATCCGTCGTAAGTAACTTGAACTTTAGCTTCGTCTTTAATGCTCGTTCCTGCTTGCTTAGTTGTAATCATCACAACGCCGTTTGTTGCGCGTGAGCCATAGATAGCGGTAGAGGAAGCATCTTTCAAGATGTCGATTTTTTCTATATCGGCAGGATTCAGGAAGTTCATGTTGTCGCAAACCACTCCGTCGATAACGTACAGAGGTTCGCCACCGGCCATAGAACTCTTACCGCGGATAGCGATGTTAAATCCTTCACCGGCGCGGCTTGAACTTTGAGAAATGTCCACACCGGCAACCGAACCTTGCAAGGATTCCATAACTGAAGTGGTACCTTTAGCCATAATCTTATCGCTGTTTACACTTCCAACCGAACCGGTTACATCCGACTTTTTCTGTACACCGTAACCTACCACCACCACTTCATCCAATGCCTGCGCATCTTCTTTCAGTGTTACCTTAATGTTCTTTTGGCTGCCCACTGTAACGGTTTGCGTGATATAACCGATAAATGATACCTGGATTTTTGCATTGGGCTGTACGCTGAGTTTGAAATTACCGTCAATATCGGTAATTACACCGTTGGTCGTACCTACTTCCAATACGTTTGCACCGATAATAGGTTCACCTGTACCGTCGATTACGGTACCTGAAATTTGGTGACCTTGTGCAAAGGCGATTAAGCATAGCATACTCAACGACAGAGTAGCCAATGCTCTTTTTGCAAGTCTTTTTAGATTCATAAGTTTGTTTTTTATAGTTATTAAATGTAGTAAGGCTGATAATCGTAATGAGGTATTCTCACCCGTTATCGAACACAAAAATACATGATATATCGTAAATTTTATAGTATTTTTTGATATTCTTTGTGGAAAAATTAACTGTTATCCTCTGACTGTCCGTGTGGCATATTCTCCTTTCTCCCTTCACATCTCCCTATTCATCAGGCTTTGCGGGTGAACCCTTGGTTGGGAGGACCATAACAGATAAGCACTTCATTTTTTTATGTCAGAGACACTACCGGATAGAAATTTCCATAGCGTCCGTGCTTTCGCAGAAAACCGGCGGGCACGAGCTGCTGCGGAAAACTGTTCGGGTTGCTTCCCCTCATGGCGGCAGGGTTTTGCTTTTTCAGTTCTTTGAAGATGTCGGCAGCGGAGAGATTTCTTATTTTTTCTTTTGGGTCCTCGGATGTTGCAGGACGGAAACAACTGCGTAGTACTTCTTCTGCCGGATTGCGGTGCTGGAAGATGAGGTTGTGCTCTTGGAGCTCTTCCTCTTCTTCGGCCGAAAACCAATAGCGTGCTCCGTCCGAAAGTTCCTGTTTCAGTTGTGCATAGATTTGCTTGTGCTCAATGCAGGTACAATCAATTTTATCCTTTACCTCTACACAGAGAAAACGGCGGCTGCCGGTGTTGTCGGACAATAAGTCGAAACGGTTGCTCGTGCCGATGAAAGAAGCGATACGGGGCAGGTTACGGAAATTCTTTTGGTATGCCTTGCAAAGGTTTAAATCCGCCATTTGCATCAGGTTTTTGAGCAGCGGTATTTTTCCTGGAGAATATTTATCGAATTCATCGAGGTTCAGCAGTCCCATTTCCGACATTTTGCGGGTGGCATTGCTCCGTGAGGTAAGCTCCACTTCATCCGAATAGTAGCGGGACAGGCTGTCGGGCATCAGACTTTTGCAGAATGTGGATTTCAGGCAGCCCTGTCTGATGCTGACGAGTAGGGGAGCCACGCTGTTGGCATGCTTTCCGGTCTGTCCTGTCCATTGGGCAGTGAGACCGAGCATCCATGTATGGAAACCGTTTATCCAATATGATTCGGACGAGATGCGTTGGGCCAGTCGGGTTATCCGGTCGATGCCATCCCAAACGGGAAGCTGTTCAAAATAAAGCAGGAAGGGATGATATTCAGGTACATGTTTGGAGAAAAGAAAACGGCTGATATCTTTGTCCCAACATAGAATTCCCCGGGCATGGGCTTCGAGGCATAGGGTATTCAGTTCCCGTTTGCCGATGGTGACAAACGTTTTGTCTGCGGCATTGGCGGGGCGGTATTCGGTTTCGTCTGTCAGCAGGTTGTAACGGAAGAGGTAACTGTTTTGCAAAAAGCGGTTTACCTGTTCTGTCAAGTTACATTTTTGCACGCGGGCAGGTTTGTCATGCTTCCGGTTTCTTAGTAGAAAGAGGATAAATTTCATAATGCTTTTTTTCATGGTATGCATTGTTTTTATTAATGGGTTCATGCCACTAAGTTACTATCGGCAGGAAGCCTTTTGCAAGCCTTTCTTATACTATTTTTATTGGTGGTACAGTATGTGGAAAGACCTTGTGTTATTGTATTTTCAATGTGAGATAATTCTTTTTCTCTCGTTGTAAAATAGGATGTTGACTATAGTCAACCGTTCTGTTCATTGCTGTCGGCTGTTCTGTTTACAACAGTCGGCTGCTTTGTTGACTGTTGTCGGTAACCGGTTTATCTTAAAGGAAAAATAGATTATCTCGTAGGAAAACACTATATTTACACAATATAAATAAATACTGCACAATGGCAATTCATTTTGAATGGTATGAGAATCCGGTTCCACCGAACCGGCCGGATGAGAAAAAACTCCATGCACGCATTACGTACAATGGAAAGGTAGGGACAGACTACGTGAGGCGTAAAATCCAGGAGCGTTGTTCGCTGACGGAAACGGATGTAACGGCTGTGCTCGATGCACTGTCGCATGTGTTGGGGCAGGAACTGGGCGACGGACGCCAAGTGCATCTGGACGGGATAGGTTATTTTCATCCTACGCTGAAATGTATAGAAGAGGTGACGGCAGAGACGAAACGCAAAAATACCAAAGTTCGCTTAAAAGGTATCAAGTTTCGTGCCGACCAGGCATTGAAGAACGAAGTAGGAGCTGTAAAGCTTAAAAATATCAAGCATGACGGACACTCCAGTAAGTTATCGGACGTGGAAATAGACATGCGTCTCCGTGCTTATTTTGCCGACCATCAGCTGATGACCCGTGCAGACTTCCAACAGATTTGCGGATTTATGAGGTCGAAGGCTATGGAACATATCCGCAGATTGAAGTTGGAAGGAAAAATACGGAATATAGGACTGCCTACACAGCCGATATATGTACCCGTGGAGGGATATTACGGGATAAGCAGGGATAGGATTGTCAGGAAATGATTTTTTGACTTTTATTATGGATTTGCGGGTGAAGGCTTGGAAAGAGGCTTCACCCGCAAATGCTGATGGATAGGGAGATGTGAAGGGTAAAGAAATAAATGACAGATGGATATAAGCATATATCCTTATGATGTTTTTTAGCAGGTAAAACAATTTTTAGCAGTTTTATGTCAAAATCTACACAAGAGATGTGACTTAAAAAATGAATTTTGCCCCGTGAACAAATATCGTGGAGAACATTATTTTTTTAACACATCTTTTTATGTATAATCAACAAAGACTAAAGAAAGTTGCTTTGATGCTCATGATGAGCATGCTTTGCCTGATTTCCTTTGCACAGGAAAGACAGGTGCAGGGCATCGTGAAAGACAAGAGCGGTGAACCGATGATTGGTGTCAACGTTTTGGTAAAAGGTACCACCAACGGTACCATAACTGGAGTGGACGGAGATTTTACGCTTTCGGGCGTGAAAAAGTCCGATATCCTCTCTTTTACCTATATCGGCTTTAAGAATAAAGAGCTGAAGTATGAAGGAGAAAAACTGCTGAATGTGGTTTTGGAAGAGGATTCCGAGTTATTGGATGAAGTTGTTGTCATTGGTTACGGTACGGTGAATAAGCGAGACCTGACCGGTTCCGTAGCTTCCGTCAGTTCGCAGGATATTGCATCTATTCCGGTATCTAGCGCTTCCGAAGCATTGACCGGTAAAATGGCGGGGGGGAATATCACTACTACGGAGGGTTCTCCCGATGCGGATATTAAGATACGTATACGTGGTGGTGGTTCTTTGTCGCAAGACAATTCACCTCTTTATATAGTAGACGGTTTTCCTGTATCCAGTATCAGTGACATTGCTCCGTCTGAAATTCAGAGTATTGATGTCTTGAAAGATGCTTCTTCTACAGCTATTTACGGTGCACGTGGTGCTAATGGTGTAATTATCGTTACTACCAAGAGTGGTAAAGAAGGAAAGGTTCAAGTGGATTTTGGCGCTTCGTTCGGTTTTAAGAAAGTGACTAAAATGACTGAAGTGATGAGTCCTTATGATTTTGTGGCTTATCAACGTGAAATCGGTTCGTTGGATTACGGAAATTATAATGATATGGATATCTGGAAATCAATCGATGGTATTGACTATCAGGATGAGATATTCGGACGAACAGGTAATCAGCAGCAATATAATGTGAATGTGGCCGGGGGTAGCAAACAATTGACCTACAGTGTAAGTTATGCTCATAATGAAGAAAAAAGCATTATGCTTGGCTCAGGTTTTAAGAAAGATAATATCAATGCAAAGCTTAAGTCGGAACTGAACAAATGGCTGACTTTAGACTTCAATGCGCGTTTGAGTTATTCTACTATCGAGGGTTTGAGTGGTGGTGCTGATACGAATGAGTCCAATGCTGCTAATTCTACTGTAGCCAATGCGGTGGTTTTCCGTCCGGTCAATGCTTTGTCTCATAGTTCGGATGATGATGAGGAGAGCAATGCTGCTTTACAGAAAACGCCTTTGGAACGTTTGCTGGCAACGAATAAAGGACGCAATTCTTTCCGTCAGAATTATAATTTCGGTTTGAATTGGAAGCCGTTTAAGAACTGGACTTTCCGCTCGGAATTTGGTTATGGTTGGAGATATGAAGATACAGAACAATATTGGGGTACTGACGCTGTAAGTAACTCTAAATATGGTTATAACGGACGTCCTCAGGCATATTTGCTGCGTGAGACGACAAAGAACTGGCGCAATGCCAATACTCTTACTTACGAAAATAAGAAAATGTTTGATGGTCGTGACCGTTTGAATGTGCTCGTGGGACATGAAGTGAGCAGCAGCATGGAGGAATCCATAGAGAATGTGTCTGTAAATTTCCCTACAACAATGGGATTTGAGGATATGAAAGCCAATATGGGGGCCGGCACGGCATTGCCGAACCAGTCTACTATCTCTGCCGAAGAGAACATGCTTTCATTCTTCGGGCGTGTCAATTACACGATGATGGACAAGTATTTGCTTACGGTAACGGTACGTGCCGATGGTTCCAGTAAGTTTGGAGATGGAAACCGTTGGGGCGTTTTCCCCTCTGCCGCATTGGCATGGCGTATTTCCGATGAGGCGTTTATGGCTAATACAAAGGATTGGTTGTCTGCATTGAAATTGCGTTTGAGTTTTGGTACGGCTGGTAACAACCGGATTAATTCAGGGCTTCTTTATACTACTTACTCGTTGAGTGGCAATGATTCCCGTAATCCTTTCTTCAATGGAACCAGTACACCTATGTTGGAACATGGGACCTATCTTTATAACCCAAAGTTGAAATGGGAGACTACCGTTACCCGTAACTTGGGTATTGACTATGGTTTTTGGAACAATCGTATTTCGGGTTCGGTAGATGTATATTGGAATACGACCAGAGATTTGCTGATGAAGGCGGAGATACCCGGTAACTCCGGTTATTCTTATCAGTATCAGAATTTTGGACAGACTTCGAATAAAGGTATTGAAATGTCGATGGATGCAGTATTGGTAGATACGAAAAACTTCAGCTTGAACTTTACTGCCAATGTTGCCTACAACCGAAACCGAATTGACAAATTGACCACCGACAGCCCTTGGCAGAGTAGCAATTGGGCAGGAAGCACTATTTCCAAATATGAAGATTTCCGTGTGGAAGAGGGTGGACGTCTGGGTGAAGTATGGGGATTCCGTACCAATGGATATTATACAGTATATGATCCTGTTACCAATCCGACCGGAGAATTGGTATGGGGCGATAAACAATGGGTGCTGAAAGATGGTATGAAAGATAACAGCCCTACGATAACAGGAGGTTCTTACTATCCTGGCGGATTGAAAATACAGACCGATGAGAATGGAAATCCTTTGAAACAGCGTCTTGGAAACACTGTAGCTCCTTGGGTAGGCGGTTTTGGGCTGAATGGGCGTTTCGGCAATAGCCGCACCGGTGAGTTGGATGTGAATATCTTCTTTAACTATTCTACCGGCAATGTGATTATCAACGGTACAAAACTGGCATCGTCTTTCCGTTCCGGCTCTAGGACCGGTTATAACTTGAATAATGATTTCCGTCTTGGTAACCGATATACATGGATCGATCCGGAAACAGGCTTGAATCTTGCCAGCTCTTCAACCGCAGTCTTGAATCATTATGGTGACATGCAAGCTGCCGGATTGCGCCTGAATGAAATCAATTCCAATGCCAATATGTATAATCCGGCTGCTGCTTCTACGATGCAGTTAATAGATTATGCGGTGGAGGATGCTTCTTTCTTGCGCCTGAACAATCTTACTATCGGTTATTCGCTGCCTAAGCACCTTGTTAAGAAAGCATTCTTGCAGAATGTAAGGGTTTATCTGACCGGATATAACTTGTTCTGTTGGACCAGCTATAGCGGAGCCGATCCTGAAGTGGATGTGAGCAGCAAGCGCAACGCCATGACACCGGGTGTGGACTATGCCGCTTATCCCAAGAGCCGTACGTTTGTAGGCGGCATTAACATTACATTCTAAAACCTAACAGATATTGACTGATATGAGAAATATATATAAAACTTTATGTTTAGCGGCAGGGTTGGTTGCTATGACTTCCTGTTCTGATTTTCTGGATCAGACTTCTCCTTCCGAACTGGATAATAAAACTACTTTTAATAACACATACTATACGGAACTGACCGTGAATAAGATTTACGGAAGTCTGACTCAGGACCAAGCCTACTCCAACTTTATGCCTATTATAGCAGGTCTGAATACGGATTGTGAATTGGTGGACGGACTTGGTACCGATGCCAGCAATACCTCCAGCGAACGCGGTAATATGAATTACAATGCTAATCCGGGTTGGACGCAACTTTCGCGTGTGTGGAATGTGATGTATGGCATTATTGAGAACGCCAATCTGGTAATAGATGGCATAAACAACAGCGAGCTGATTAAGACGAAAGGCGATGATTGCGATACGATGCTACGTTTCCGTGCCGAAGCTAAAGTGTTGCGTGCAATGATTTATTTCGACTTAATTCGCCTTTTCGGAGATATTCCGTTTGCTACCGGTGCTTCGGATAGCAATCTGGAAAATGTGTATGTAGGGAAGACTGACCGTGATGTTATTATGGAGGCTTTGATTGGCGATTTGGAAGAATCCATTCCTTATCTGCCTTGGGCCGGTGGTACAACTTACACCACAGAGCGTGTCACCAAAGGATATGCACATGGTTTGCTGGCAAACATAGCATTGACCCGTGCCGGATGGTTTATTCGTGAAGCTGCGAAGGAAGGATATGTGACAGCTACGGAAAACTCAGATCCGGCTTATCCTACTCAGCGTTGCGATGATGAAAAACGTCATGAGATGTATAAATTGGCAGAGGAACATCTTGCCGCTATCATCAATGATAATACACACTCGATGACTCCTACTCTTGCAGGTTATTGGAATGGGGTGAACTTGTGTGAACTGGATAATACCTATCGTGAAAATTTGTTTGAAATCCCGATGGGGCTGAATAATAGCAGTGAATTGGGGTATACTGTAGGATTTCGTGTAAACGGTGCTTTTCCCGGTGGTGTGTCTGAGGAACATAACTATGGTCCGAAAGGTAATTCCAGTGGTAAGCTCAAACTGACAGCTCCTTATTATATGTCTTTTGATGCTGCAGACCAGCGTCGTGACCTGACTTGTGCCCTGATGCAGATTCGTACGAAGAGTGGCGTTTATAAAGAAGATATGCTTGGCAATGCTCCTTTTGCCATTTATTGCGGCAAGTGGGACTATCGTAAGATGAAAAATCGGAAAGACGGTTGGTGGGATGCTGTGAAAGCAAGCGACCAGAAAGTGTGCAGTGGCATCAATGTTGTAAAGATGCGCTATCCTCATGTTTTGCTTATGTATGCGGAGGTTATGAATGAACTTTACGGCAGCTATAATACAGGTGGCGAGTATTGTTCAAAAACAGCTTTCGAAGCTCTTTCCGAGATACATACACGTGCCTTCAACGGTGACAAGGCTGCTGCAGAGGCTCATTTGACGAAACTCATTAATGAACAGGGCTTCTTTGAAACGATTGTTGATGAAAATGCCTGGGAATTGGCAGGTGAGGGTGTACGTAAATTCGACCTTATCCGTTGGAATCTGCTCAGTGCCAAGATTGACGAGTTCAAGGAGAGCTATCGTAATGCAGTGAATAATGGTTCATATCCGGCTAAAATTTATTATAAGTTCAAGGAGGATAATTTCACGATTGATGTAACCACATTCAATTACAACGAACCTGTGGAAGCCGGTTACTTTAGCGCCAATTTCTTCGGCAGAGAGACTACAGATGCCAAGCAGGAGCAACTGCTTGTTAATCTGCCCAGTATTTCGGCAGGATTGAACCGTGTAGTGAAAAACCGTTATTTGCTTCCTATCGCTTCTACCACGATTTCTACATCGAATGGCAAGTTGCATAATTCTTATGGATATAGTGATTAATCTTAAACACTCAAGGAAATGAAAAATATCAGAAATATATTGGCTAAAGGAGTATTTATGCTCCTTGTCTCTTTACTTGCAATGGCATGTACAGAGAAAAGCGATTGGGGTATTGATGCCTCGTACAGCCGTCCGTTTGGAACCAATGAGGATGGTATAAATGTGACAAAAGATGAAAAAGTAGCTCGGGTTACGGTAACTTGGGATGCCATGCCCGGCGTAGAATATTATATTCTTGAAATAAGCAAGAATGAGCTGACTGATGAAATTCCTATGGGATCGGAAGAGAACGGTAATCTTGTTTATGGGAATACGGTAGAAAACCGCATATTGAAAGCTCCTTTTTTAATTGACAATCTGGAAGCAGGTGCGGAATATTATCTGCGTATTAAGTCTGTGGCAAATGGCAAGGAATCCTATTGGGCTTATTTAGACGAACCGTTCAAAACAGTAACGGAAGAGGATGTATTGAATGTGCCTGCCGAAGAGGATCTTCCAGTTGCATCAGGTAAGGTACGTATGTCATGGGAAGCTGGTCTGACGGTAACGCATTTCGAGATTGTGGGCGGCGCTGCTCCTATAGAGCGGGCAATTACGGCTGAGGAAGCTGCTGCAGGAGAGGCATGGATTGAAGGACTGAAAATATTCACAGCTTATACTATCAGCATTTATAATAATGAAACGTTACGCGGTTCACAGGAAGTGGTAGTGCCGGGATTGGAAATAGAGTCTACCGTAGATGAGATTACAGCCAATACGGCAAGATTCTCTTGGGATAATACAGTGGATGTGGACCAATATATCTGTCAGCCCTCTTCGGCGCCTACTCCGGATGATGCCACCGGAGCAGTTTCGCTAAGTGCTTCCGAGGTAAATGAACATGCCGTTATTATACCGAATCTGGAACCAAGTACAGAATACACAGTTTATGCTTTCTATAATGGGGCTATATGTGCACGTGCTACATTTACAACAAAGAAGGGAAAACCTGTTGGGTATACGGAATATAATGGTGTTGAGGCTTTAATAGCCGATTGGGATAACTTGTCCGGTAATATTTTAGTGACAATCAGTGCAGATGCGGATTTGAGTAACAAATCTGAGATACCTGCTGCGGTTACTAATATTGTCTTTTGGGGTGAGGGAGCTACACAACCGAAATTAGCTGTTAAGAATATGCAAACTTTAGGGGCTATTGATAAAATAGAGTTTTATAATCTGAATATCAGTGCACTTAGTAACGATTGTGTTATTGCTCCGAATACAGAAGGTTCTTCTATAGCAAATATTGAAATAACTTCATGTACTATAGAAAATTATCGGGGTATTGTTCGTGTGCGTAAGGTAAATGGGGAAAGTAGTCTGAAATTGAATATTGATGACTGTATTATTAGAAACTTGGGTACTAAAAGCACAAGTAACTACTATGGTATTGTTCAAACGGATGGGGCTGTGAAATCTGTAATCATTAATATGATGAACTCTACTTTTGCTAATCCAGGTGGAACCAGTGCATCGCTCCTAAGAGTTGATAAGGCTGATAATTCCATTTCTGTAATTAAAAACTGTACTTTCTATAATTTAGTTGATAAAGATGCTCTTGTGAGAGGAGCGAAAGGTAGTCTTACTGTAGAAAATGTTTTATTTGCAGGTAGTAATACTTTCCAGATATTCTATGATGATAAAACTCTTCCGGCTTCTTTAAATTGGTCGAAAGTTTATAGAACATCAGACCTTACTGTTTCAAAACCTGGTTCTACATCTACTACAGCTTTGTCCTATTCTTCATCCCAACTGTTCCCGAATGCATCTTCAAGTACCGATGTGCTTGATTTGACTTTCGGTGCAGATATTCCGAATGAAGTTAAGATAATCGGTGATCCGCGTTGGAATAAATAATAAATTTAATAACATGAACTAATATGAATACAAAATCTATTTATACAGTAGGCAAATGCTTGCTCCTCTTGTTACTTATCTTCACAGGTTATGCCTGTGAAGATAACGATGAAGGCAAGGAAAATACAAGTGCTCCTGTTCTTATTTCATGCAATATCAATGGTACGGAGGTTGATCTTGCTAATATTGATTCGGAAACGGAGAACAATTTGACGGCGGGTACTGATGGTTATGTGGAGTTTGTCTTTAGCAAAGCCATGCGCCAGACTCCGCCGACTAAGGATGAAGAAACCGGTGAAGTGCTGACAACCGGAATTTATTTCAATGATAAGGTTGCTTCCAATCAGATTGTCATCAATTATGAGAAAGTCCGCTATCCTTATTCTGTCAGTGAAGGTTCCGAATGTTCCTTATTTATCGAGGCAGGTACATTGACGGATATGCAGCATCGTCCTTACAGCAAAGATATTACTTTGAAGTTTACAGCCACTTCCGGTATTTCCGGTGGAGATAGCGAAACGGTGTTTGATGCTGTTGTTGATGCAAACGGAAGAGGTGATTATACCACTGTACAAGCTGCTATTAATGCCGCTCCTGCCAATTTGACATCGCCTTACCTGATTTTTATTGCAGCAGGAACCTATAATGAATGTGTATATATACCTAAAACAAAACCGTTTATTCATTTGATTGGAGAAAATCCTGACAGAGTGAAAATTCAATTTGCGTTGAATCGTGTAGAGGAGCAAACTAATTCGGATACATGGCCTTATTCTATTCACAATCCTAATTCACCTGCGCGCCTTGCAGGATATACCACAGATCAGAATTGTGTAGTATTGATTAAAGCCACTGATGTTTACCTGGAGAACATTTCCATTATTAACTTGTACGGTGCATTGAAAAGCCGCTATGACGGTGGTCTTGGAAAAGGTGGACAAGCTGAAGCTCTGTGTAGCCATTATGATAGATTGGCTATGAATAATTGTAAATTGGTTTCATTCCAGGATACGTGGTGGACGCGTTTCCAGAAAGTGAACGGAACGTATGGTATTTGCCGGGCTTATGTACAAAATTCATGGATTGAAGGTAGTACGGACTATATCTGGGGAAGTGGTGATGTGCTGATAGAAAACAGTACTTTTTATAACACGGGCAATGGTAGTTTTATTACGGCTTCACGTAGTAACGAAACCGATGCTTATGGGTATGTGATGAAAGACTGTACGATAGACGGTGAGGCAGGTATAACCGCTTTTTCTTTCGGACGTCAGCAATCAACTTCTGCGAAGGCGGTTTTCATTAACACTGCTTTGAAGATGGATATTATAGACGGTCATTGGACTGCGGGTAGCGCAGCGCCTGCTCTTTTTGGCGAATATAATACGGTTGATAAAAATAATCAGGTAATTTCAACAGGAGATATGACAGTTGGTAGCGGCAGCAGTCAGTTTACTGCAAAAGTTCTTTCTGCAGATGAAGCTGCCGGATATACTTATGAGAACATCATTGCCAGAGAGGGATGGAATCCGAAACAGTATATGCAGACCCCAGGCACTACTATGGCTACCTTGGATGGTACTACTTTAAGTTGGAATGCAATAGACGGAGCTGCAGGTTATCTTATTTTTGTGAATGGCGTCTATTTGGCACAGACTACCGAAACTTCGGTATCTGTTACGACTGCTGCTGACGGGGTATACACAGTCAGGGGAGTAGGACACTACGGAAGCATCAGTGCTGAATAATTGTTTTATAAAAGCCGGTAAATCTGCTGCCGGCTTTTATGTATTAAAAAACTTACTTATGAGAATATTGAAACTCGTTTATTTTGGTTTGCTGTGTTTCATCCTTTCTGCTTCAGTAGTGGCATGTTCGGATGATAATCCGGTTTCTGGCGGAACGGAAGTTCCGCCAGAAACTGATAATAATGGGGATGGAGATAATAATCCGGATACGGATAATACATTGGAAGAGTATCCTGCTCCGGACCGTTCTTCGATTGCTGCATTTCCAGGTGCATATGGCGCCGGTCGGTTTACTACAGGCGGAGCAGGTGGAAAGGTGTATGTGGTGACTTCATTGGCAGACACCAACGAAAAAGGGACTTTGCGTTACGGTATCAGCCAAAGCGGAGCGCGTACGATTGTGTTTGCAGTGAGTGGACTGATAGATTTGAACAGCCCGCTGAAAATAGTAAATGGTGACCTGACAATTGCCGGTCAGACAGCTCCCGGAGACGGTATTTGTTTGAAAGGTTATCCGGTTTCTGTACAGGCTGATAATGTCATTATTCGTTTTATGCGTTTTCGAATGGGATCTGATAATTTCACAACTGAAGGTGAGGCGGATAGTGGCGATGCACTTTGGGGAAAGCAACATAAGAACATCATCATAGATCATTGTTCCATGAGTTGGTGTACGGATGAGTGTGCTTCCTTTTATGATAATAGCAATTTTACTATGCAGTGGTGTATTATCAGCGAGAGTTTGAACCGTTCTGTACATACCAAAGGTAATCATGGGTATGGAGGTATTTGGGGTGGCTCACCTGCTACGTTCCACCATAATCTTCTGGCACATCATAGTAGTCGTACTCCTCGTCTATGTGGCAGTAGGTATACCGGTAAACCCGGCAATGAAAAAGTAGATTTACGCAACAATGTCTTTTATAATTGGGGACCTACCAATGGCGGCTATGCCGGTGAAGGAGGAAGTTATAATTTTGTGAATAATTATTATAAACCGGGGCCTTCTACCAATGAAAAACCAAATATTGTCAATCGCATTTTTCAGCCGAATGGAGATGATGGAAAAAATAAAAATGCAAAAGGAACATGGGGAATGTTTTATCTGAATGGTAACTATTTTGATGGTACATGCCCTCAATTAAATCCTGCTTATCAGTCTTTGCTGGAGGAGGTGAACAATGATAATTGGGTCGGTTTGCAGCCGAATGAGACATCCGGTGTACTCTTACCTTCCGGTGGAAAGTCTGCTATTCAGGCTAACTCGGAATTTACAATAACCGATGATGCGGCATTATTTACGCAGTCTGCTTCAGAAGCTTATAAAGCCGTACTGCTGTATGCCGGTGCTTCGTTGAAGTCTGATGCGGTGGACAGGCGTATAGTAGACAATGTACGTAATGGAGATTATACGGCCTCAGGAAGTAACGGCAGTGTGCTGGGACTTATTGATAAGGCAACGGATGTGGGAGGATGGCCTGTATATGTGAAAGAGAATGCCCCTGTGGATACAGACGGCGACGGAATGCCGGATGCTTGGGAGGCAACCAATGGGCTGAATCCGAAAAGTTCTGCAGATGGAGTCAAATATAATCTGAGTAAGGAATATACAAATTTGGAAGTATATATCAATAGCTTGGTAGAGAAACTTTATCCGGCTAAATGATATTTGTATAATTACATATTTGGATTAAAAAACGGATAAGATATGAAAGGTATATATTGGTTGTTCTATTTGCTATTTGTTTTGGGATTCGGGGTTATTTCCTGTTCCGGAGATGATCCGATTGTAGATTCGGAAGGAAATATAGGTAGCAACGGCGACGATGAAAGCAATGGTGAGGAAAACGACTCTCCTGATACCGGAGTGAAAACATTGGACTATGGCGAGTTATTTGCTTTTCCTTATGCTGAAGGTCATGGTCGCAATGCGACCGGTGGCCGCGGAGGTGCTGTATATGTTGTGACACGTTTGGATGACCCTGCCAGCAAGCCGGAAGGAACTTTACGATATGCAGTAGAGAAAAGCGGTGCACGAACTGTTGTTTTTGCAATTTCCGGTACTATCATGCTGGAACGTGAACTTAAAACAAAAAATGACAATCTTACGATTGCAGGGCAGACCTCGCCGGGAGGAATCTGTATAGCAAATTATCCTTTTACCATAAACTCTGATAATGTGATAATCAGATTTATTCGCTTCCGTCCGGGTAATATCAATACGGATAATGATGGTCTGGGAGGTTCGGATAATAAGAATATTATTATCGATCATTGTTCTGTAAGTTGGGGAACGGATGAAGGATTGTCTGTATATGGTTCGGAATATACTACGGTACAGTGGTGCTTGGTTGCGCAGTCATTGCGAGCAACTCCTGCCAAAATAACAGGAGAGAAATTTAATACTCATGGATACGGAGGCAATTGGGGAGGACACTATGCTTCTTATCACCATAATATAATTGCTCATTGCGAAAGCCGGGTACCACGTCTTGGACCTCGCTACACGACATTGGCTCTTGATAAGGGTGAACTTGTTGATATACGCAATAATGTGTACTATAATTATGCGGGAGAAGGCTGTTATGGCGGTGAAGCTCAAAAGGTGAATCTTGTAAACAATTATTATAAACCCGGACCTGCAACTAAACTTTTTACCGGCAGTAAGGAAAAACGTCAGTATCGCATTGCCAAACCCGATGTGTATCCGAAAGATTATTCGGGAGCAGATTATAAAAAATGGCTTCAGACCTGGGGCAGGTTTTATGTTAGTGGAAACTGTGTGGAAGGATATAGTGACGTGACTGCCGATAACTGGCAAGATGGTGTATTCGGACAAATGGATGCTAAAAATTGCGAAGGCGGGGAGAGTTCAGCCCTTTGGAAAGAACATACAAGCATAAAGGTAAATTCTCCTGTTTCCGGAGCCGGACATGTGACGACCCATTCTGCCGTTGATGCTTATGATATGGTTTTACAATATGCCGGTGCTTGCAATTATAGAGATAAGCTTGATGAACTTATTATAAGTGATGTCAGAAAAGGTGTGGCAACTTGTACAGGCAGTGCCAAAGAATGGGAATCATTGAAGGGATGGTCGGATAATAAACCGGGATATATCAATAAGCCGTCTGACATTGGTACTAATGCCGGACAATTGGATGAAAAGGGATTCCCGGTTCTGGCAACAGATACTGAAATATGCACTGAAGATACTGACAGTGACGGAATTCCGGATTATTGGGAAAAGGAATATGGGCTTGATTTTAAGAAAAATGATGCGAATGAACGGACTGTTGATGTTAATGGTAAATATACTAACATCGAGATGTATATGAACAGTCTTGTACACGGTATTATGGAGGCTGGCAGTAAAGGCGGTGCTGTGGCTGATTGAGATGTGTTTTGTTTAAAAAGAATTTGTTATGAAAAAGAACTTGTTATTGGCTGTCTGCATGGCAGGGGTTATGGTATCTTTTGTTTCTGAGGCATTTGGACAGAGTTTGCCGGTATATGATACTCCCGACCGTTCTAAGATTCCGGCTTTTCCGGGTGCAGACGGAGCAGGAAAATACACAACCGGAGGAGCCGGTGGTGAGGTATTGGTCGTAAACTCTTTGAAAGATGACGGAACAGAGGGTACTTTACGTTGGGCCTTGAGAAAGAAGGGACCTCGTACTATAGTTTTTGCTGTTAGTGGCTTGATTGAATTGCAGTCACCTCTGAAAATTAATAACGGTGATGTTACCATTGCTGGACAAACAGCGCCGGGAGATGGTATCTGTTTGAAAAATTATACGTTGAGCGTACAGGCAGATAATGTAATAATCCGTTTTATCCGTTCGCGTATGGGGGCAGAGATAAAACAAAAAGGCGATGATGCGATGAATGGTTTTAAACATCATCGTAATATCATTATTGACCATTGCTCCATGAGTTGGAGTACCGATGAATGTGCAACTTTTTATGATAACAGTAATTTTACGTTGCAATGGTGTATTATCAGCGAAAGCCTTGCAAATTCCATTCACGAAAAAGGTGCTCATGGGTATGGTGGTATATGGGGCGGTCAAACGGCGTCTTTTCATCATAACCTGCTGGCGCATCATATGAACCGTACTCCGCGTTTATGCGGAAGTCGTTATACTGGCAAGCCTGAAGATGAAAAAGTGGATTTGTTCAATAATGTAATCTATAATTTTGGTAGTGATGGAGCGTATGCCGGTGAAGGAGGAAGCTATAACTTTATAAATAATTATTATAAACCGGGACCTCATACGGCTACTAAATCATCTTACAAACGTTTGTTTACTGCTTATTCCGATGATGGGAAACATCAAAATGTAAAAGGAACGCATGGTGTATTCTTCTTTTCCGGAAATTATATGGATCCTACTTGTGAAAAACTGAACGAGAAACAACGTCAGGAGATGATGTTGGTTAATAAGGATAATACAGTTGGATTGATAGTGAAGAATAATTTTGCTCCGAAAAGCGATTTGCTGGCAAAGCAGCCGTTCGATTTTGCAGAACGTACTTCTTTGCAGTCTACATGGGATGCTTTTGAAGCTGTCCTTCAATTTGCCGGCGCATCATACAGCCGTGACATAAATGATAAGCGTATTGTAGAGGAAACCCGTAAAGGGATATATACCAATGAGGGTAGTCATGGGAGTACAAATGGCATGATAGACAGACCGGAGGATGTTGGTGGGTGGCCTGAATATAATTCTAAAACAGCTTTGACTGATGCCGATTTGGATGGTATGCCCGATGAATGGGAGATAGCTAACGGGTTGAATCCGAATGATGCCTCGGATAGTAAAAATTATAACTTAAATGCAAATTATACGAATTTGGAGATTTATCTGAATAGTTTAGTGGAACATCTCTTTCCCTAATAAATCTCTTCTTTCTTAAATAGGAGCATTTGGTGACTATCCTAAAGAATAAGATGGTATATGGAAATGATTGATTATAATTACTCCATATACCATCTTTATATTTAATATTCTCTATTGTCTACTAATTCTTATCTATTCAGACATACTATTTTGAAAAGAATCTGAGCCTATTTATGAGATAGCATCAATAAAGACTTGGAATTTTAAATGTATATGTAACCTTACACTATGGTAAACTAATCGGTAGGGAGAAACGTATATCTTTCTCCGGCTTTGGTCTTGATGTCATAAATATACGATTGCTGCTTTTGAGGTACTGATAGCGGTGCACTGGCTGCAACCAACGGCTTCCGTATCGGTTGGGATAGCAGCAGCGGATTATTGCATGACTCTTCTGTCGCCGGTGTCAGTTTTTCTCCATTCAGATATAAAGGGGAGGTGGTACGTATGCGTAAGGTTCCGCCGATGTTGGAAGTTATGGTAACCGTTTGCACTTTTCCTTTTTCCCATTTCATCTCTTCCAGCAGAAAACCGCCGCGACAGCGAATTCCTTTTATAGTGCCATGCTCCCACACATCGGGCAATGCAGGCAGGAGATGAATGGCACCGTCATGGCTTTGTACAAGCATTTCGGCTATGCCGGCCGTGCAGCCGAAATTGCCGTCTATCTGGAAAGGCGGATGGGCATCGAACAGATTAGGATAGGTCCCCCCGTTTTGTCCGCGTTCATCGGTGGTGGGGTGGAGTTGTTCGGTAATCAGTTTATAGGCGTGATTACCGTCGAGCAGCCGTGCCCATAGGCAGACTTTCCATCCCATAGACCAGCCGGTGGAGTGGTCTCCACGGGCAATCAGCGATTTCTTGGCCGCTTCAAAAAGAACGGGAGAATTATAGGCGCTGATTTGACGGCCGGGATATAGTCCCCATAAGTGGGAAACATGACGGTGGTGATCCTGAGGATTGTCCCAGTCTTCCATCCATTCTTGCAACTGTCCCCAGCGTCCTACCTGCATGGGTGCCAAATGCTTGGCCACGGTTTGCAGGCTGTCTGTGAAGGATTTATGCTCATTCATTAAGGTGGCGGCTTGAATGGTATTGTGGAAGAGGTCGTAAACCATTTGATTATCCATCGTAGCACCGGCAACAATTACAAAATCGCGTTTACCGTTAACAGACGGACTGTTTTCCGGTGAATAGGAAGGAGCTACTACCAGCCAGTTGTTTTGGGGTTCGTGTACTAAGAAGTCCAGATAAAATTCGCAGGCGCCGCGCATAATCGGATAAACCTCTGCCAAATAGTTCTTATCGCCGGAGAACAGATACCGATCCCATAAGTGCTGGCAGAACCAGGCGTTACAAGTGGGCCAAACACCATATTTAGGACCGTCTACGGCGCCTGTACTGCGCCATATATCGGTGTTGTGATGCAACGTCCAACCACGGCAGCCGTACATGGCGGCACTCTCGCGACCTTGTATGGCTACTTCTTTTACCAATTGCAGAAACGGCTCGTGCATTTCGGGCAAGGCAGTGGTTTCTGCCGGCCAATAATTCATTTCTACGTTAATGTCGGTGGTGTACTTCCCGTCCCAGGGAGCACGCAACTGATAGTTCCAGATGCCTTGCAGGTTGGCGGCTTGTCCACCCAGCTGTGAAGAACATATTAAGAGATAACGTCCGAATTGGAAGTATAGGGCAGCCATTTGCGGATCGGCAGTAGAACTGAATTCTTTTACACGCCGGTCTGTCGGTTTCTTGATTTGGGAATTGCTGCCCAAGTCGAGGGAAACGCGGTTAAAGTATTTTTGATAGGCGGCAATGTGGGATTCTTTTCTTTTTGCGTAGTTCTTGCCGGCCTGCTTCATGTATTGCCGTGCGGTTTTAAGTGCATCTCCCGATACGTCTTTGTAGTTTATGAAGTTTGTACCGATGGATACGTACAGAACAACGCTATTGGCATTCTTGACTTGCAAAGTACTGTCGGAGGTTGCTTTTAGCGTACCGCCGTTATTCTCAATCCGGGTAAGTGCGGTGAATCGAACCTTTCCTTCAATGCCTTCGTGGTCGTTGGCCTTTCCGTTGAGTTGCAATTCGTTGAGGGAAGAGATGCGGCGCTCTGTGTTTTCGATATAAGGAGTGGTGTAATGCGCAGTGAAAGAAATGCTTCTTTTTTTCGAGGCTGTTAGTCTGATAACTAATAACCGGTCGGGAAATGAGGTGAATGTTTCCCGTACGTAAGTAACGCCATTGGCTGTGAAACGGGTGGTGGCTATTGCCTTTTCAATATCCAGATCCCGGTAATAGTCATCGTATTTACTGATTCCTTCAAAATCGAGATGCAGTGTGCCGACCGTTTGATACGGCATTCCATTGGCGGATTGTGAACAGATGGCAGGGCCGCATAACTCTTGCGCTTCTTTATTTTTCCCTTCGAATATCAGTTGGCGTATGCGGGGCAACGCTTCTTTTGCCTTGGGATTGGTGTTGTTGTGAGGTGAACCGCCCCAAACAGTCTCTTCATTGAGCTGGAACCGTTCGTGTATGGGGTCGCCGAAGACCATTGCTCCCAAGCTTCCGTTGCCTAATGGCAGAGCTTCTACCCATTGTCTGGCAGGGCTGTCGTACCATAGTTTCAGGACGGTATCATTTTGTGCCGTGACCTTACCGCCGATACAGCAAAAGGTAAGGATTAGCATGAACCATTTTTTGATCATAGCTTGTCAGTTTATCCGTTTTAAGATTTCTTCCGCTTTGTCTGCGATATAATCGGGGTGAAACTCCTCTAACTCTGTCCGTGGGCGGAAACCCCAGGTTACTCCGCAAGACGTTACCCCGGCATTGATTGCCGTCTGCATATCCACGCCGGAATCTCCTACATAAAGCACATCTTTTCTATCTGTTTTGGCAATGGATAGAATATCGTCTACAATGGTCGGGTCGGGTTTCACGTTTACTCCTTCCCGTTGGCCGAATACGGCGACAAAGTTTATTTTCGGGAAATAGTGAGCTATCAGTTTTTGGGTTGCTGCTTGGTATTTATTGGATGCAACCGCTATTTGCAGTCCCAGCGACTGTAATTGTTCCAGCAGTTCGGGTATGCCGGGATAGGGACGGCTCTTGTCGGCATTGTGTGCATCGTAGTAAGGAATGAATTCCTTACGGACACGGAGCACATTTTCCTCGCTCTTCTCTCCTTCGGGAAGGGCTCGCTCAAATAGTTTGTTGATTCCGTTGCCCACCATGAAGTTATAGGCTGATTCCTCGTGGGTGGGGTAACCAAGTACGCTCAATGCATGGTTGGTGCTTTGCGCCAAATCGGCAATGGTATTTAATAATGTACCGTCTAAGTCGAATATAACAAGTTTCTTCATTGCTTTCTCTTTTTTATTTTGGGAACAAAGATATAACAATTTGCAGGGGTTATATAAAAACTCACCATAGATAACGCGGATTAATACCGATTTTAAGATAGATACCTGATAAACCGGAAATCAATGTTATCTATGGTGAGGCAGTATTTCCATGAAGCCTGTTATCTGGTAATTCTGAACCAGTCTACATCTGTCCAGCCGCCGTCGTTGGTAACGATAGCCGGGCGGGTACAGAACATGCCAACTTTGGCACCGATCCACTTGCCTTCTTTTACTTGGAACGGTTTGCCCAATGGCTGGAATTTCTTTCCGTTGAGGCTGTAACTGAAGTGGCACATTACCAACAGGTCGTGTCCGCCTTCGCTCTTGGAAATCTTTTTCCCGTCAGAGGTGAACTTGGCACGCAGGTAAATCGTATTATCCTTTAAATCGACTGTACCGTTTACGGTTTCGGAAGTACCTTTGTCTGCTTTGGGGCAAGACACTTGAGACAATACCAGGCCTTTGTCCGTATTTTCCAGGATAAGTCCGGCGTAGTCAAGTCCCATAACTACCAGTCCGGTACGTTCTCCTTTGTATTTCTCCGTCGGTTTGAAGGTCAGCTTCATTGTGGCGGTAAAGTTGTCGGAAGGAGTTTTTTGCAACAATAGGTTGGCTGCATCCCAAAGGTTCTTATATTCTTTGACAACCGGGTAGGAGTAAAGACGTACAATGCCCCGGTCGCCTGCATAATAGGCCCATTTTTCATTGATGTTGGCATGCCATTGCCACTGCGGAGAGAGGGTATAACCGTCAAACTCATCGCTTTCTTGCGGAGTGCGGATAGGATATGTCTTGCCTACGTTCGGCTTCGTATGAACCAGTACCGGGTCGCCGCAGCCGTCGCCGTCTTTGTCGATGCCGATAACCGGCCAGTCGTTTACCCATTTCATAGGTTGCAGGTGCACCAAACGGCCGTATGCGCCGACATCCTGAAAATGCAGGAACCAGTCTTCACCGGTAGGAGTGTCTACCCATGCTCCCTGATGAGGGCCGTTGATAGGGCTGTTACCCTGTGCCAGTACCTTCTTCCATTCGTAAGGGCCGTATATGTTCTTGGAGCGGAGGACAACCTGCCAGCCGGTGGGCACGCCGCCTGCCGGATGGAAGATGTAGTAATATTCTCCTCTTTTATAGAGTTTGGGACCTTCGCAGGTCTGATGCGCTTCATGACCGTCGAAGATGATGCGCGATTGTGTCATGGCTTGGGTGGCATCCGCATTCAACTCGCAGATGGATATGATGCTTTTCAATCCGGCACGGCTTCCTGCATAGGCGTGTACCATGTAGACCTTTCCGTCTTCATCCCAGAAAGGGCAGGTGTCTATGATGCCCTTGCCCGGTTTTACGAGCACGGGTTCTGTCCACGGGCCTTTGGGGTCTTTGGCTTTTACCATGAACGCGCCTTGGTCGGGGTCGCCCCAAAAGATGTAGAATTCACCGTTATGATGGCGGATGGCAGGCGCCCATACACGGTTGCCATGCTCCGGACGTTCCGGTGTTTCGATAGGGGGGAGGGCGTAGGGAACGGCAGCGCCGATGATACTCCAGTTAACGAGGTCTTTGGAGTGTAAAATCTGCAGACCCGGCAGGCAGTTGAAACTGGAAGAGGTCATATAGAAATCATCTCCTACGCGGCAGGCATCCGGATCGGAATAGTCTGCGTAGAGTATCGGGTTCTTATATTTACCGTTGCCTTGGTCGGCTACCCATACCTCGGAAACATAATTCTTTTCTTGTGCCGCCAGCGGCATTGCCAGCAGCAGGCTGAGTCCTAAAAGTGCGTTTCTGGTTTTCATGTTACGATTTGATTCTTTGAGTGTTTAATTCTTGATTTTAATCTGAACCGGGTGTTGCAACTCTTCTTTCCACTCGCGCATATAGGCAAACCATGCTTCGGCAGTAGGATATCCGAAAGTTTCCTTGCATGAAGTAAACATGGTGTAATGGTGGAAACGGTCGCTACCCGGTGCAGAAAGGGTATAAAGGAAATTATCTTTATCTTTTACTTCCTGACGGATATATTTCTGAGGAACATAGGTGGCAATGCCCACTGTCTCTTTGGCGTATTTTACGGTGTCGTTGACCGGCCAGTGCCTTCCCCAACTGCCTATCAATCCTTTGTGATCTGATTCCGAGCGTGTTTCGTTGCCCATGATATTCTGCACACCGGTACAGAACACTTCGTTCTCCAGCGGTTCGTCAAAGAAAGTCTCTACCAGCAGGTCACGGTGTCCGGCATAAAGGATATAGCGGTTGGTCATGTTCAATTCTTTTCCCTGATAGTTCCAGCCTTTTACGGCTACATCGACTATGGTACGTATAGGGCCGTAAGCAAGAATGCTTTCGGTGCGGAAAGCTATCGGTTCTATGTGGGTGGCCTTCGTTCCGTCCCAACCTTTCAGGGCGCCGACACCGCAACTGTTGCCAACCATCAGTACATCGTCTCCGAAACCGCGTGCAAGCTGTTCGTCATTGGGATAAAAACCGCTTTCCTTGATTTCCAGTCCTTTTTTGAACTTGCCGTATGGGTCAACGGTTTGCTTTTGATTGAAATAAACGCGGTAAGCCACTAATTCCGATTCGAACATCGGCCCGTGCCCGTGTAGCATATTATAAAAATTGGTAGTGCCCGGTACTGTAACCGACTGTGTGGGGGCGTGCTTCTGCTTTTTTGCATCGCGTATCAGCATTTCGGCAAATACACGTGCCGGATAGGTCTTGTCTGCTTGGGCGGAAGACAAGGTAACTGCCAGCGTTTTTTTACTTTGGGCAGGAATGTCCATGACAAATGCCAGTTCATCGGCTTTTAAATCGCCGTTCAAGTCGTCCAGTTGCGAGGGGATTTCCTCACTGCCGTTCATTACAACAGCCGAACGTACGAGGAAGCCGGGTTGCAGGTCTTTGATTTTCAGTACTACCGGAGCATTGCTTTTGTCCTTGCTCCATGAGTTGGTTACTTCTACCGAAATGGTTTTGGTATTTGGTTGTGATTGTGCGGCAAGAGTGCATGCGCACATTAACAGGAAACCGGTTAAAAAGGTCGTTTTCATAAGGAATGTGTTTAATAAACTGCGGCAAAATTAAACTAAATAGAGCAGACAGCTCTTTCCCTTTTGGCAAAAAGACTGTCTGCTTTGCGCTTATTGCTTATTGAACTTTACTTAAAAATCCAGCATTTTTCCTTCTGCGCCAATAGCGGAATATACCTTTCCGTCCACTTTCAGATTTTTGGCGTTTTTCACATCCAATGTGTGTCCCTTAGTCTCTATACGTATGTTTTCCAATGTGACACCTTCCGCCTGGCTGATGACAACGCCTTTTTTGGCATCGTTGATGATTACATCCTTTACGGTTACATTCCTGATGGGCATTTCGGGCAGTCCGTTGAAGAACATGGCGCGTCCGGAACCCTTGCAGATGATATTGGAGATGTGAATATCCCGGAAAGAAGGCGTTTCAACAGTCACTTGGGGAACTGCTGTCTTCATGCGGCCTTTCAGGTCTTCTTCCGTTTCTTCACCGGCAGCCTTGCCACCATAGAATAGGTCGAAGAGCAGTGCTTCGTGGGGTATATCAATCATGTGGATGTTATGAATATAGATTCCCTCTACAACACCGCCGCGTCCTCTGGTGCTTTTAAAGCGCAAACCTACGTCTGTGCCAAGGAAAGTGCAATCTGTTACATAAATATTTTTCACGCCGCCGGACATTTCACTGCCCACGACGAAACCGCCATGACCGTGTAACACAGTGTTATTCTTTACGATAACGTTCTGGCAAGGTTCGCCGCGTTTGCGTCCGTCCTCGTCTTTACCGGATTTGATGCAGATGGCATCGTCACCGGCATCGAAGATGTTATTGATTATCAATGCATTCTTGCAGGATTCCAAATCCAGGGCATCGCCGTTCTGAGAATACCAGGGATTGAATACTTTTACTTGGTTAATGGTGATGTGCTCGCATGATAGCGGATGCAGACACCAGCTTGGTGAGTTCTTGAATGTAACACCCTCTAACAGGACTCTTTTACTCTTGACGATATTGAGCAATACGGGGCGCAACCACGGACGGATTTCATTCCATTCCTCGTCTGTTTCGATACCTTCGGGATTATTGAAGTTCTTGCAGGCCAATGCTCCCTTTAACGATCCGGCTGTGGGATACCATATGGATTTGTCTACTACACCGCCCGACTTGACAAGTGCATCCCATTGGCCGGCAGTCAGTTTGCTTTTTTTCACCGGACGCCAGCTATCGCCCGAACCGTCGAATACACCATAGCCTGTAATGGCTATGTTTTCTGCGTTGCGCGCAGAAATAGGCGACTGGCAACGGCGGGTATTCAACCCTTCAAACGATGTCTCAAGAATGGGATAGGCATTGAAATCATCTGTAAAGACAACGAGGGCATTTTTCTCCGTATGCAGATTGACGTTGCTCAATAACTCAATAGGACCTGTCAGCCACAATCCTTCTGGAATGACTACTTTACCGCCGCCTTTTGCATTGACGGCTTTAATGGCATCATTAATCGCTTTTGTGTTTAAGGTAGTTCCGTCGCTTTTGGCTCCGAATTGCAGGATACTGACTGTATAATCAGGAAACGACGGCTGCTCAACCTTTGGCATGTTGAAAGGCAATTCTTTATAGATGTTCTCATCTATAGAATTTTTGCATTGGGCATGAACAGCATTCTGTGCAGGCAGTAATGCAAGAGAAAATGTGGTAAGCGTAAATAGCTTTTTTAGTAATGTGTTCATTCGTGATACTATGTTAATGAATTTATGAATTCTGATTTGCGGATTAAGCGGCATTTCCTAATCTTTACTTTCCATCTTATTACTTCCCCGTAAGCTGCTCTCACGAGTGGCTTACGAAAGAAATAATAAATGATTCATGTTAACCTAATTCTAACCTTAAATAAATTATTATGAAAAAACCTCTTAATTACCGTTTGCAAATGTATCGGGCTTTGGTAGAAAAGATGTGTACAAATTGTTGGTTTTGGTGTATTTTTTGCGGTTTTACCCTTTTCTTTGCGTGCATTCGGGGTTTTTGCACTATCTTTGCAACTCAAAACTTAGTAAAAAAGGTATGAGTTACAATTTGTTGAAAGGAAAAAGAGGCATTATTTTTGGTGCTCTGAATGAGCAGTCCATTGCCTGGAAAGTAGCAGAAAAAGCAGTAGAAGAAGGTGCAACGATCACCTTGTCCAATACACCTGTCGCTGTACGTATGGGTGAAGTTTCGGCATTGGCCGAAAAACTGAATTGCGAAGTCATAGCAGCGGATGCCACCAGTGTGGAAGATTTGGAGAATGTATTCAAACGCTCTATGGAAGTGCTGGGCGGTCAGGTGGATTTTGTCCTTCATTCTATCGGTATGTCTCCTAATGTACGCAAGAAACGTACATACGATGACTTGGATTACGATATGTTGGATAAGACGCTGGACATTTCGGCAATATCTTTCCATAAGATGATACAGGCTGCCAAGAAGATGAACGCTATTGCCGAATACGGTTCTATCGTAGCTTTGAGTTATGTGGCAGCGCAACGTACGTTCTACGGTTACAATGATATGGCGGATGCAAAAGCACTGTTGGAGTCTATTGCCCGTAGCTTTGGTTATATCTACGGACGTGAGCATAATGTACGTGTCAACACAATTTCCCAGTCTCCGACAATGACCACTGCCGGTTCGGGTGTAAAGGGTATGGACAAACTGTTCGACTTTGCCAACCGTATGTCTCCGCTGGGTAATGCTTCGGCTGACGAATGTGCGGATTACTGTATCGTTATGTTCTCCGACTTAACCCGTAAGGTTACTATGCAGAATTTGTTCCACGATGGCGGTTTCTCCAGCGTAGGTATGAGTTTGCGCGCTATGGCTACTTATGAAAAAGGTCTGGATGAGTACAAAGACGAAAACGGAAATATAATCTACGGATAAAAAAGGATGATGAAGCGGTAAAGTGATAGGGTATTCAGGCTCATAGCCTTATCGCCTTACCGCTTTACCGCTTTTTTATATCCCTTTATAAATCTTACCACTCTATTTTTATTTCTTTAGTTGATTTACATGGAAACTGCTCTTTATCTGTTGCCTGTTACTTTAGGCGATACTCCTGTTGAAACCGTATTACCCTCTTATAATAAAGAAGTGATTTTAGGTATCCGTCATTTTATAGTGGAGGATGTGCGTTCGGCACGTCGTTTCCTGAAGAAAGTCGACAGGGAAATAGATATTGATTCGCTTACGTTCTATACGCTTAATAAGCATACTTCACCGGAAGATATATCCGGATATTTGAAACCGCTTGAGGCAGGAAATCCAATGGGAGTGATTTCCGAGGCAGGATGTCCGGCTGTTGCCGATCCGGGGGCGGATGTGGTGGCTATAGCGCAGCGTAAGAACTTGAGGGTGGTTCCTTTGGTCGGGCCTTCTTCAATTATATTATCGGTTATGGGTTCCGGTTTTAACGGACAGAGTTTTGCCTTTCACGGATATTTGCCTATTGAACCCGGTGAGCGTGCCAAGAAACTGAAAGCGTTGGAACAACGCGTGTATAATGAGCATCAGACCCAGCTTTTTATAGAGACTCCCTATCGTAACAATAAGATGATAGAGGATATTCTGCATAACTGCCGTCCTCAGACCAAACTTTGCATTGCTGCCGATATTACATGTGAGGGAGAGTATATTAAAACGAAAACGGTGAAAGAATGGAAAGGGAAGGTTCCCGATTTGTCTAAAATTCCTTGTATTTTTCTCTTGTATAAATAATTTCTTTTGTGTGTTCGTATTCACGTTCGAAACAACTGCTGAAAAAGTTTCTGTGAAGGTTATGCTCTATTTGCTGGAATGTCCAAAGTTTTCCGCCTTTGAACTTTTTGTTGCATAGGATGGAATCATTGTTCAGGTCAAGGATAAAGTTGTAGACCAGGCGGTTGGTAATTTCATTCTCAAAGTGGTACATGAAACAGAAGTGGAGATTTTGGGGCGGAGCTGAGGGAAGGATTTCTTGTAAGATTCTTTCAGCACCTTGTTCCAGAGTTTCTCCATACAATAAGTAGTTCTCCATTAATATATCCGTTTTGCCTTTTTCGAGTATGCTGCATTGAGGACGGGGCAGTAAAAACAGCATACCGTGTGAAGTTACGGTGATGCGGATAACGGGATTGATATATTCGTTTTTCCGGTTGATGGCTTCTGAGGCCATTGCTTTTCCAATAACATCTCCTTTTTTTGTCACGATAGGTACAAATACGGTATGACTCATTATCTTGTTGAAATAGTATATGCCGAACTGATTGAACAAGATACCCAGTATGAATACGCAGGGCGGCATGATACGGAATAAAATGTAGCGTAGCGTATCGTTCAGCGGATGCCCGAACAATATGGCAAGCGATATGATAAGAAAATGCAGGAAACCGATGAGCAGTAATACACGGGCCGATACTATGGCGGCTTCGGCTCCTTGTGCAAAAAACTGCTTGCAGCATTTATGGGTCTGGGCTGTGTGATAGTTCAAAAAGCGTCTTCTATTCAGAAAGATGATGAGTGGAGGTATAATCGCACTGATTTCCAGCGTAAACGGAAACATTGCTTCCGGACAATAATCAGCGGAAAAAAAGGAAGTTATTGTCAATAACAATAACATTCCTGTCGTGCTGTATAATATGAATTGGGGGATATGCGGCCCCTTGCGCTGCCACATATAGATACTGGACAACACACCTACGCCTGCACCGATGTAGATAGCAATGTCTTGTATTATGAATTCACATAATATAATGGATATAATAACGGGAATATATCCGAGCGACATATTAAACTTAGATGATAGAATTCGTTGCTTGCCCATTACTACGCTATTTTGCCGTTTCCTATTCAACAAACAGCCGGTATAAAATGTTCTTTATTTCATTTTTTTTGTAGATATTGGGTTGATTTTTCTGCATGGTAGGACGAACGGACCAATGGTGCGCTTTCTACCTGGGTGAATCCTTTTTTTAATCCGAGTTCCTTGTAGGCGGTAAATTGGGCAGGGGTAACATATTCTGCTACGGGATAATGCTTATGCGTAGGTTGCAGATATTGTCCGATAGTGAGTATCCGGCAACTTGCGTCGCGCAGGTCGTCCATGAGCGCTGCCACTTCATCCGGAGTCTCCCCCAATCCTACCATAATGCCGGATTTGGCAACAGTGCCGCTTTCGGATATCTGCCGCAATACTTCAAGACTTGTTTCATAATGAGCAGCACTCCGTACCAGCGGACTGATACGTTTTACGGTTTCCATATTATGGGAGATTATCTCCGGCCGGGCTTCGATAACCATGTCTACGAGTTCCTTTCTTCCCTGAAAGTCAGGAATCAGTACTTCAACGGTCGTATCCGGGTTGAGGCGTTTGATTTCGCGGATTGTTTGCACCCAATGGGCGGCTCCCAAATCCGGCAGATCGTCTCTGTCTACGGAAGTGACAACGGCGTGGGAGAGCTTCATTAAGGCGATGGATTCGGCTACGTGCACCGGTTCTTGCGGGTCAAGCGGCATGGGCTTGCCTGTTTGTGTATTGCAGAACTTGCAGCAACGGGTACAGATATCTCCGCCTATCATAAAAGTGGCCGTACCTTTTCCCCAACATTCTCCCATATTGGGACAACGTCCGCTGCTGCATATCGTGTGCAGGCAGTGGGATTCTACAATGCGTTTTGTCTCGGTATAACGTTCGTTGGCACCGATACTTATTTTGAGCCATTCCGGCTTACGTACTCTTTCGCTCATTTATTTTTTCAATTCCCGATTAAAGAAGTTCGTTAATTTGGTATACAGATGCAGACGGGTGTTGCCTCCGAAGATGCTATGGTTGCGGTTGGTATAGACCTGCATGTCGAACTGTTTGCCAAGTTGTACGAGGTGTTCGGCATATTCCGCGCAATTCTGGAAATGAACGTTATCATCCGCCATGCCATGTACCAACAACAGATTGCCATGCAAGTTGTTGGCACGGGTAAAGGCGGACGAGGCTTTGTAACCTTCGGCATTTTCTTTCGGGGTACGCATGAAACGTTCGCCGTATACGGTATCGTAATAGTTCCAGTCGGTAACCGGAGCAACGGCTGCTCCGGCTTTGAATACGGGAGTTCCTTCGCTCATGCTCATAATGGTCATGTAGCCGCCATAACTCCAGCCCCAGATTCCGATACGATTTTTATCTACATAAGGTTGGCGTCCTAAGTACAGGGCGGTTTCCACTTGGTCTTTGGCTTCTTTGACACCGAGATTCAGATAGGTGCTTTTGGCAAATTCCGCACCGCGTCCGCCCGTGCCTCGTCCGTCTACGCACACTACGACATAGCCTTGGGAAGCCATGTAAGTTTCCCAGCTCACGCCAAACTTGTCAAGTACCTGCTGCGAGCCTGGACCGCTGTACTGATACATCAGAACCGGATATTTTTTGCTTGCGGAGAAGTTTGCCGGCTTTATCATCCAGCCATTCAGTTCAGTGCCCTCAGAGGTCTGGAAAGAGAAGAATTCTTTCTTCGGCATATCATATCCGTTTAATTTCTGCTTCAGTGCGGCATTATCTACAAGTGTGGTCAGCGTTTTGCCGTTATTGTCGTTCAGGGTGATGACAGTCGGAATGTCCAGGCTTGAATAGCGGTTCATGAAATACTTCATGTCTGTACTGAACAGGGCGCTATTTGTCCCTGTATGCGATGATAACTTTGTTTTTTTGCCTTTGCGGTCTATCTTGTAGATAGCGCTGCGCAGCGGACTTTCTTCGTTGCTGCTGTAATAAAAACTTCCGTTTTCAGGGTCATAACCCAGGAAATCCTGTACTTCGTATGAGCCGGAAGTGACCTGTTTGATAAGATTTCCGTTTATATTGTACCAGTACAAGTGGTTGTATCCGTTTCTTTCACTGACAAAACTGAAAGTCTCCGGATAGAAAATGATGTTGTCAAATACATTCTCGCGGATATAAGTGTCGCTCTCATCACGTACGGCCAACTTGCATACGGTACTGCGAGGGTCGGCAAAATACAGGTCGAACCGGTTCTGGTGGCGGTTCAGCGTCATGATGGCAAGCTTGTTCGGGTCTTGTGTGAAACGGATACGGGGAATGTAGCCGCCTTCTTCCAAAGGAAGATTGATTTTGCGGGTTACTTTGGATTTGATATCAAAAGTATGTACGGATACTTTTGAATTCTTTTCACCTGTCTTGGGATATTTATAAGTATATTCTCCCGGGTATTTCTCGTAAGGGGCAATATGAGGCACTTCTCCGGCAAATACCGGGAAAGTATAAGAGGGAACTTCCCGTTCGTCGAAACGGATGAAAGCCAGCATCTTGCTGTCGGGACTGAATTCCAAGGCACGGTTAAATGCGAACTCTTCTTCGTATACCCAGTCGGGAATGCCGTTCAGCACTTCATTGCGGCTGCCGTCTTCGGTCACCTGGCTTTCGCTGTTGCCGTAAAGTAATTTAACGAGGAAGATGTTGTTGTCGCGCACAAAAGCCACTTGGTTTCCATCGGGCGAGAAGATGGGGACTTGTTGCGGTCCGCCGTCCGACAGTTTCTCCACTACATTGTTTATCTTGCCGTCCAAATTCCGCTTCAGGCTATATATATAATGTACTGCTGTATAAGAGTGGCGGTATACAGGCACTGTTTCTGTTGCAATAAGCAATTTGCTGCCGTCCGGAGCAAAGTTGTAGCTGTCGAACTTCTTGAATGGACACTCGCGGGCAGTAGCCGCATCGAACAGCACTTCTACCGGTTTACCTGTCTTGAAAGAGTATTTGATGATTTGTGTCTTATCCGCATTCATTTGCGAATAATGTTCGCCGTCTCCCGGAATAGGGATGACACCCGAAATGTTTTGAGGGATAAATTCTCCGGATACGATTTCTTTCAAATCGAGTGGCTTGCTGTTCTGGGCAAAGCCTGCCAGTGCACAAAGGCAGAAAAAAAGCGCAAAACTTATTTTTTTCATATCTCTTAATTCGGTTATTCAGGGCAAATATACGATAAAGCGAAAATCTAATCTAATTAATTAATGATAAATTCCGTTTTGTGTCAGGAAATTTTTCCGGCTTTTCCACCATGTCGTGAGTTTTCTTTAATAATTCCCGGCAGAATGCAGAGGGTAAATAATTTATTTGAGTGAACGCTTAAACAAAACAAGCATGATAGCCAGTGAACCTATCATTATATAAGGGTAAAGCACGATGCCGTTGTCATATGTGAAAACCATTCCCATCAGTCCGTTCATGGCAGTTTGTCCTATAAGGGCGATGGCGAGCGCTATGCCGAATGCCGTTCCCGACAATGAAGGGTAGCGGGTTCCGAGAATACTCAGGATAACCGGATAAGTAGACGATAATCCCATTCCTATTACAGCCATGCCCGCTGCAGCCCGTATGAAACCGGGAGCTGCTGTCAGCAGGGCAAAGCCTGTTGCAGTGAGGATAAGACTGTAGGGGAGCACCTTTGCCGGTTGTATCTTTTTGAAAAGTACGATTTGCAGCATACGTGCTACGGTGAGCCCGGCAACCATACAGGTGAGTGCTATCAATCCCTGATTGGCAGGTATGTCGGTTACCTGACCGAAATAACTGGTGGACCAGTTATTGCATACTCCTTCAATGCCGCTTTGAAAGAATAGAATGAAGCTGAGCAGCAGCAGGCTGCTTTCTTTCAGCAGACCTAATCCTTCCTTTACAGGAAATCCCTGCGCTTGTTTGGGTGCGGGAAAACGTATGGGGATGCAGAACAATATACCTGCCAGCATAATGATGCCTATACCTTGCAGGATGGTTTCAAAAGAGTAATGCTCGGACAGGATTCCCAAAAGGCTTGGTATGCCAAGCGCTCCCAACCCGTAGAACACTCCCAGGAAGCTGATCCGGGAGCCTTTTTCGGATTCTCCGGAGATGTCGGAAACCAAGGCGTTGGTTTCACCGTTAAGGATGCCGCCGCCCAGACCTATGCCTACGATGGAGATTTGAAGGAGCGGGATGCTTTCGAAAAATATCAGTCCTTCCAATCCCGATAATACGATGATGCAACTGGGCACCAACAATGCTTTGTGTCCGAAACGGTCCGCAATAGGACCGAAAATCAACGAACCGGCCAACATGCCGATGGGAAGAAAGGTTACCAGTGACGTAGTTTGCAGTCCGCTTAATTCCAGTTTTGTGACGAGAGAAGGCAGTACCGAACCCAATGTAATCATTGAAACACCGAAAAAACACATTCCGATGCACGCTGCCGTGAATACAAGATTCTTATGATAACCGCTATTCATACAAATGTTTTTTTTGATGGTAGGAATATTTTGTTGTGTCTTTCCATATTATATACAAAGTTATGAATTTATTTCAATCGCTATGCTTCCGGTATTATAAATTTGCATGTAGAATATGTAATCGGACTCTGAAATGTATTTGTTGACGAATATGTGCCTCTTCCATGGCAGTTATTAACATATCTAATCCGTTTTCTATTAGTAAAAATCGAAGAAAAGTTTTACTTTTGTTTCTAAATAACATAGGCTTATGAGTGCGACTCCTCTTTATAATGAATTTCCTTCTTTCCTGAAACGTTATTTTCCGTATAAGGTACAGAAAATTTCGTTGAATGCCGGGTTTACCTGTCCCAACCGTGACGGGAGCAAGGGGTACGGCGGCTGTACCTACTGCAATAACCAGACTTTCAATCCCGACTACTGCCGTACCGAGAAGCCGATAGCCCTGCAACTGGAAGAAGGAAAGCGTTTCTTTGCGCATAAATATCCCGAAATGAAGTATCTGGCATATTTTCAGGCTTACACCAATACGTATGGAGAACTGGAGTCCTTGAAGCGGAAATATGAAGAGGCGTTGGCGGTAGACGGAGTGGTGGGGCTGGTTATCGGTACACGTCCCGACTGCATGCCCGATGATTTGCTGCGGTATCTGGAAAATCTCAACAAGCATACTTTCCTTTTGGTGGAATACGGTATTGAGAGTACTCGCGACGAGACACTCCGCCGCATTAACCGCGGGCATACTTTTCAAGTTACCGTCAATGCGGTGGAGCGTACGGCTGCTTGCGGAATACTGACCGGCGGACATGTAATCCTGGGGCTGCCGGGCGAGACTCACCGCAATATCGTGGCACAGGCGAAGGACCTGTCGCGTTTACCGCTCACTACGCTGAAAATGCATCAGTTGCAATTGATACGCGGCACCCGTATGGCTTTGGAATATGAACGGAATCCCGAAGACTTCCATCTTTTCAATGTCGATGAATATGTTGACCTCGTGGTGGACTATGTAGAGCATCTCCGTCCGGATATTGTTCTGGAACGCTTCGTCTCCCAATCTCCCAAAGAGCTGCTTATTGCACCCGACTGGGGACTGAAAAATTATGAGTTTAACCACCGGGTGCAAAAAAGAATGAAGGAACTTGACGCATATCAAGGAAAGAAGTATGAAATGTGAGAAAAAAGACTTATTTTTGCCGCTGATTAAATATGGAATCAATCTAAATTAGAAGATAATAACAATGAACCCAAAAACAGTGATAAAAGGAAAAATCCACTATGTGGGAGTGAATGACCGCAATAAGCATTTGTTTGAAGGTATGTGGCCATTGCCTTACGGAGTGTCTTACAACTCTTACCTGATAGACGATGAAACGGTTGCGCTGATTGATACTGTAGATATTTGTTACTTTGAGGTATATCTTCGGAAGATAAAGAGCATAATCGGCGAACGTCCCATCCAGTATCTTATCATCAACCATATGGAACCGGACCATTCCGGCTCTATCCGCTTAATCAAACAGCATTATCCCGACATCATCATTGTTGGCAACAAGCAGACTTTCGGTATGATAGAAGGTTTCTATGGCGTGACGGGCGAGCAATATATGGTAAAAGATGAAGACTTTCTTGCCTTGGGCCACCACAAGCTCCGTTTCTATATGACTCCGATGGTGCACTGGCCCGAAACCATGATGACCTTCGACGAAACGGAAGGCGTGCTGTTCTCCGGTGACGGCTTCGGGTGCTTCGGTACGCTCGATGGCGGATTCCTTGATACACGCATGAATCTGGATAAGTATTGGGACGAAATGGTTCGTTATTACTCCAATATCGTGGGTAAGTACGGTTCTCCCGTGCAGAAGGCATTGGCAAAGCTGGGCGGTCTGCCCATCTCCACCATCTGCTCCACTCACGGACCGGTATGGACGGATAATATTGCCAAGGTTATCGGCATCTACGATCGCTTGAGCCGGTATGCGGCCGAAGAGGGTGTTGTCATTGTCTACGGTTCCATGTACGGCAATACCGAACAAATGGCGGAAGCCATCGCTGCAGAACTTTCCGTTCAGGGCATCAAAAATATTGTGATGCACAATGTCAGCAAAAGTAATCCGTCTTACATCATAGCCGATATATTCAAATACAGGGGGCTGGTAATCGGAAGCCCCACGTATAGTAACCAGATTTATCCGGAGATAGAATCACTGCTCTCCAAGATATTGGTACGCGAGGTGAAAGGTCGTTATCTGGGTTACTTCGGTTCGTTCTGCTGGGCAGGTGCAGCCGTGAAGCGCATGGGCGAATTTGCCGAGAAAAGCAAGTTTGAAATCGTGGGCGATCCGGTGGAAATGAAGCAGGCCATGAAGGACATTACCTACGAGCAATGCGAGAATCTGGCACGCGCCATGGCGGAGCGTTTGAAGAAAGACAGACAATAAAGTTACCCCTAATTTATTAACCTGATAAAATAATTGTAATGAGACTAATCATTCAACCGGATTATCAATCCGTATCACAGTGGGCGGCACATTATGTAGCTGCCAAAATCAAGGCTGCCAACCCTACACCCGAAAAACCGTTTGTATTGGGATGTCCCACCGGTTCTTCGCCTCTGGGTATGTACAAGGCCTTAATCGACCTGAACAAGAAAGGTATTGTATCTTTCCAGAACGTAGTGACTTTCAACATGGACGAATATGTAGGCTTGCCGAAGGAACACCCCGAAAGCTACTATTCCTTTATGTGGAACAACTTCTTCAGCCACATCGATATCAAGCCGGAAAATACCAATATCCTGAACGGAAACGCTGCCGACCTCGATGCCGAATGTGCACGTTATGAGGAAAAAATCAAGTCTTACGGCGGTATCGACCTCTTCATGGGTGGTATCGGTCCCGACGGACACATCGCTTTCAACGAGCCGGGCTCTTCCTTGTCGTCGCGTACCCGTCAGAAAACGCTGACTACCGACACCATCATTGCCAACTCCCGCTTCTTTGACAACGATGTAAACAAAGTGCCCAAAACATCTTTGACCGTAGGTGTAGGCACTGTGCTCAGCGCAAGGGAAGTGATGATTGTCGTAAATGGCCACAACAAGGCCCGTGCCCTTTATCATGCGGTGGAAGGACCTGTGATGCAGATGTGGACAATCAGCGCGCTGCAGATGCATGAAAAGGGAATCATCGTTTGCGACGATGCTGCTACGGCAGAGCTGAAAGTCGGTACATACCGTTATTTCAAAGACATCGAGGCAGACCATCTCGACCCGGAGTCTTTGCTGAAATAAGAACGATACATTTTAGATAAACGGCCGCCCGTTCTTCTCTTTGTTGTGAGAGGACGGGCGGTTTTTACTTGTAAGGAAATTTATCTGCTACGCTTTAATATGACCGTAATCAGGTATATGTATCCGGTTTCGCGATAGCGTAACAGGTGTTTTTTTATTTTCAAACTCTTAAAATTGGAAACAGATAGATGTAATTATCCTATTTCTGCTGTATGAAAGATAAGAATAAAATCATAGTCAATCCCTATCAATCGCCCTGCGGCGTGCTGTTGCTTGGTTCGATAGGCGATAAACTCTGTCTTTGCGACTGGCGGACGGAAAAGCATAGTGCCCGGGTGGACAACAGACTGAAACGGATGTGGAATGCCGAATTTGAGGAAGGTACTTCGGCTGTAATCGAAAGCGCCCGGCAACAGTTGGACGAGTATTTTGCCGGAAAGCGGCAGACATTCGATATACCGCTCCTGTTCATAGGTACGGATTTTCAGAAGACTGTGTGGAGTGAATTGTTGAAGATACCTTTCGGCACGTCGGTTTCCTATGGAGAAGTGGCACGGCGCATCGGCAGACCTGCGGCAGTGCGTGCGGTAGCTAATGCCAATGGAGCAAATCCGATGTCGATATTTGTTCCTTGTCACCGGGTAATCGGCAGTGACCGTTCCTTGACCGGCTACGGCGGCGGGCTTGGCTCCAAACAGAGATTACTTGAGCTGGAAGGGGTTTTGTGATATTGATTACAGGCTGAAGTGCTGCTTTTCCGGATACCATATAATAAGGTATATAGCCGATGTGTTACATAACATAGTTTAGTAACACAGACGTTTTATTGCTTTTCTTTTGATTAATTTCTAATTTGCGGCTCACTAAAATAATGGCATACGGAAGCATGCTGAGTATTCACTTTAAATCTTATATATCATGAAAGTATATCAGACGAATGAAATTAAGAACATTGCCCTCCTTGGCAATGACGGCTCGGGTAAAACCACTCTCACGGAAGCGCTGCTCTTTGAGAGTGGTATTATAAAACGTCGCGGCAGAATTACTGCCAAGAATACGGTCAGCGATTACTTTCCGGTGGAGCAGGAATACGGCTATTCTGTGTTTTCCACCGTTTTCCATGTGGAGTGGAACGGTAAGAAGCTGAATATCATAGACTGTCCGGGCAGTGACGACTTTGTGGGAGCGGCCATGACGGCACTCAACGTTACCGATACGGCTATCCTGCTGCTGAACGGACAATACGGCCCCGAGGTAGGTACTCAAAATCATTTCCGCTATACGGAGAAGCTGGGCAAACCGGTTATCTTCCTGGTAAACCAGCTCGACCATGAGAAGTGCGATTATGATATGGTATTGGAGCAACTGCAATCAATTTATGGTTCAAAAGTGGTTCCCGTTCAATACCCGCTGGCTACCGGACCTAATTTCAATTCGTTGATTGATGTACTTCTGATGAAAAAATATTCGTGGGGACCGGAAGGCGGAGCACCCACAATCGAAGATGTTCCCGCTGAGGAGATGGAGAAAGCAACCGCCATGCATAAAGCATTGGTGGAGGCCGCTGCCGAACACGATGAAACCCTGATGGAGAAATTCTTCGAACAGGATTCTCTGACCGAAGACGAGATGCGCGAGGGTATCCGCAAAGGATTGGCCTCCCGCGGCATGTTCCCCGTATTCTGCGTATGTGCGGGCAAGGATATGGGTGTGCGCCGTTTGATGGAGTTCCTGGGTAATGTTGTTCCGTTTGTAGACGAAATGCCTCCAGTGCACAATACACGCGGTGAAGTTGTGAAACCCGATTCCAACGGACCTACTTCCCTGTATTTCTTCAAGACTGCCGTTGAACCGCATATCGGTGATGTGCAGTATTTCAAGGTTATGAGCGGCAAGGTACACGAAGGAGAAGACTTTACCAATGCCGACCGCGGTTCTAAGGAGCGTATTGCGCAGATTTACGCATGTGCGGGAGCCAACCGTATCAAGGTGGAGGAAATGGTAGCCGGTGATATCGGCTGCACGGTGAAACTGAAGGATGTGCATACGGGCAATACGCTGAATGCCAAAGGGGCTGAGAACCGTTTCAACTTCATTAAATATCCGAATTCCAAATATTCCCGCGCCATCAAGCCGCTGAATGAAGCCGATACGGAAAAGATGATGGTTATCCTGAACCGTATGCGCGAGGAAGACCCGACATGGGTTATCGACCAGTCCAAGGAGTTGCGCCAGACCATTGTGCACGGACAGGGTGAATTCCACCTACGTACATTGAAATGGCGTTTGGAGAATAACGAGAAATTGCAGGTTAAGTTCGAAGAACCGCGTATCCCGTATCGCGAAACCATCACGAAGGCTGCCCGTGCCGACTACCGCCATAAGAAACAATCCGGTGGAGCAGGACAGTTCGGTGAAGTCCACCTGATTGTAGAGCCCTATTATGAAGGCATGCCGATGCCGGAAACCTATAAGTTCAACGGGCAGGAGTTCAAGATGAACGTGAAAGGCGTTGAGGAAGTTCCGCTGGAGTGGGGCGGCAAGCTGGTGTTTGTCAACAGTATCGTGGGCGGTTCTATCGATGCCCGCTTCATGCCGGCTATCCTGAAAGGTATCATGTCCCGTATGGAGCAAGGTCCGCTCACCGGTTCGTATGCCCGCGATGTGCGTGTTATCGTATACGACGGTAAGATGCACCCGGTGGATTCCAATGAAATTTCCTTTATGCTGGCCGGTCGCAATGCGTTCAGCGAAGCGTTCAAGAATGCCGGTCCTAAGATTCTGGAACCGATATACGATGTGGAAGTGTTTGTTCCTTCCGACAAGATGGGTGATGTGATGGGTGACCTGCAAGGACGCCGCGCCATGATTATGGGTATGAGTAGCGAAGCTGGTTATGAAAAGCTGATTGCCAAAGTGCCTTTGAAAGAGATGTCGTCCTATTCTACGGCTCTGAGTTCGTTGACGGGCGGGCGCGCTTCGTTCATTATGAAGTTTGCCAGCTACGAACTTGTACCGAGCGACGTACAGGATAAACTTATCAAGGAATTTGAAGCAAAGCAGGCTGACGAATAAAGTATTTTAATAAATCGTGAAAGCCGTTGTTCACTCATTGTGAGGAATAACGGCTTTTTTATTAACACTGGTTAAGAATGAAGGAGAATGTGAATGCTAATATTTAATTTTTTATTAAATTTGCAAACCAAAGGTGTCTCATTTTGTTATAATGCTCGTAATACAACTTAAAAAACACGCTACGGTTAATTAACGAGAACACCCGGTTAAATCAGGTTAATTTGTTAGGAGTGTTAATTAGGGAGTGTTAATTTTGTGACTATGAAAAAGTCGACAATATGGATATTAGGCGTCGTTATGGGCCTTTCCTTCATCAGTTTGCTGTATCTGCAGATCAGCTATATTGAGGAAATGGTGAAGATGCGTAACGAGCAATTCGATGAATCGGTGAAGCGTGCCTTGATGGCTGCTTCAAAAGATGTGGAGTCTGCGGAGGTCGACCGCTGGTTGCGGGAGGATATCTCCGAGGCTGAGAAGAAAGCGTGGGAGCAAAGCTCACAAGGTAAGGGAGTGGTGCAGACGCAGCGTTTTACGGTTACATCGCCGGACGGTACAAGGTATTCGGCTATCGAACTGAAGACATTTACCAACGAAGCATCAGAACTGCCCAGGGCAATGATTTCGCGTAAACACGGAACGAAAACGATACCCCAGACATCGCGTTCGCTGGCGGATGCCATAAAGAACCGTTATCTGTATCAACGCGCCTTGCTGGATGAGGTGGCCTGGCAGATGATTTACCGTGCCAGTAGCCGGCCGATAGAAGAACGGGTGAATTTTAAGAATCTGGACCAGTATCTGAAATCGGGGTTGATTGACAACGGTATCGAGTTGAACTATCACTTTAAGGTGATAGACCGGGACGGCAGGGAAGTGTATCGCTGTTCGGATTACAGCGATGAAGGCAGTGAGAGTTCCTACTCGCAGCCCTTGTTCCTGAACGACCCGCCTGCCCGTATGAGTATCGTCAAGATACATTTTCCCGGCAAGAGGGATTATATCTTCGATTCGGTCAGCTTTATGATTCCATCGATGATATTCACCTTTGTGCTGTTGATAACGTTCATCTTCACGATTTACATCGTGTTCCGCCAGAAGAAGCTGACGGAGATGAAGAATGACTTTATCAATAATATGACGCACGAGTTCAAGACGCCGATTTCAACCATTTCGTTGGCGGCGCAGATGCTGAAAGACCCGGCGGTAGGCAAATCTCCGGCAATGTTCCAGCATATATCGGGTGTCATTAATGATGAGACGAAGCGGTTGAGGTTCCAGGTAGAGAAGGTTCTCCAGATGTCGATGTTCGACCGGCAGAAGGCGACATTGAAAATGAAGGAATTGGATACCAATGAACTGATTACCGGTGTAATCAATACGTTTGCCTTGAAAGTGGAACGGTACAACGGGAAGATTGAGTCGGACTTGAAAGCAACTGATCCGATAATCTTTGCAGATGAAATGCACATCACGAATGTGATTTTCAATCTCATGGATAATGCGGTGAAGTATAAAAGACCGGATGTGGACTTGCAGTTAATGGTGAAGACCTGGAATGAACCGGGTAAAGTGATGATTTCGGTGCAAGACAACGGTATAGGTATTAAGAAAGAAAACTTGAAAAAGATATTTGATAAGTTCTATCGCGTGCATACAGGTAATCTGCACGATGTTAAGGGGTTCGGACTCGGACTGGCTTATGTAAGGAAGATTATTCAAGACCATAAGGGGACTATCCGTGCGGAAAGCGAACTGAATGTTGGAACTAAATTTATTATTGCATTACCTCTATTAAAAAATTGATTGATATGGATGAGAAACTGCGTATTTTATTGTGCGAAGATGATGAGAATCTTGGCATGCTTTTAAGAGAATATTTACAGGCAAAAGGTTACGCTGCCGAGTTATATCCCGATGGAGAAGCAGGATACAAGGCTTTCCTGAAGAATAAATATGACCTGTGTGTGTTTGACGTGATGATGCCGAAGAAGGATGGCTTTACTTTGGCACAGGAGGTTCGCGCAGCAAATGCGGAAATTCCTATTATCTTCTTGACGGCCAAAACCTTGAAAGAAGATATTCTGGAAGGTTTCAAAATCGGTGCGGACGATTATATCACCAAACCGTTCAGTATGGAAGAGCTGACTTTCAGAATTGAAGCTATCTTGAGACGTGTCCGTGGCAAGAAGAACAAAGAAAGCAGCATTTACAAGATTGGTAAGTTTACGTTTGATACCCAGAAACAGATTTTGTCAACGCCTGAAAAGCAGACCAAACTGACAACAAAAGAATCCGAATTGCTGGGCTTGCTTTGTGCACACGCCAACGAAATCCTGCAACGTGACTTTGCATTGAAGACTATCTGGATTGACGATAACTACTTCAATGCGCGTAGCATGGACGTATATATCACCAAATTGCGTAAGCACCTGAAAGAAGATGAATCTATCGAGATTATTAATATTCATGGAAAGGGATATAAACTGATAACTCCGGAAGCCGAGTCCTGATGGGGATCCGGCTTCGGACAATGGAAAATAAAAAAAGGCGGTTGCAGTGCAATCGCCTTTTTTTATTTCTTTTTCTCGGTATTAATCCGCAATTCTCTTGTTGATAAGAATGTAAGAAATCAATCCTATTACAATTAAAACAGCGCTGGTGCCCAGAATCGCGTTGTTGTTTACATTGCCGGTAAAAGAACATGCAACCAAGATTACAGCTCCTACCAAGATTAATATCAATCCCAGATTTTTTAATAAGCCTTTCATGTGTGTGTATTTTAATAGATTATTATTTTCGTATTCTTGTCACAAAGAAAAGCATAATTCTTTAACAAGCGAAATTATTTTTGCAAAAAAACTATTATTCGCTTAATTTAGTTGGTTTTCAGCTCTTCCCTATGGATTTACGGTTAGTCTTTCGTATTGAAAAATATTTTTCTCAGCACTTCCTGGCTCACGCTCAGCTCCTCGATGGTGATGCCTTGTAATGCTTCCTTTAACGTTTGGTTGGCTATGACGCGGGCGCGCTCTTCCAGTTCCTTTCCGTCTTTAGTAAGGTGTATCAGATTGGTGCGGCGGTCTTTTTTATCGGAAATGCGTACTACAAGATGCTGGCGCTCCATATTATCTATAAGGCGGGTCATGCTGGGTTTGTCTTTAAAGGTTGCATTGCACAACTCTTGCTGCGTAACTCCGTCTTTTTCCCATAAGAAGATGAGGACAGTCCACTGCTCCGGAGTGATTTCCAAACCATTCTGCCTGAAGTTGCGTGATAATTTACGGTTAATCGCGGCAGATACCTTACCATTCAGAATAGCGAATATCAGTCGGATGTCAAAGTTAAATTGCTCTATCATGAAATTATTGTTTAAACAACTTTGCAAATATAGTACAACTTGGATACAATACAAAATAAGTCCGCTTATTTTTGCAGTTCAAAATAAAATGCCTACCTTTGCACCCGCATTTAATAAACAAATAATTTATTTATTTAATTAAACGAGTATGAATCAATACGAAACCGTTTTCATTTTGACTCCCGTTTTGTCTGATGTTCAGATGAAGGAAGCGGTAGAAAAATTCAAAGGCATCCTTACTGCTGAAGGTGCTGAGATTGTAAATGAAGAAAACTGGGGACTGAAAAAGCTGGCTTATCCTATCCAGAAGAAGTCAACCGGTTTCTATCAGCTGATTGAGTTCAATGCAGAACCTACTGTAATTGAGAAATTGGAAATCAACTTCCGTCGTGACGAGCGCGTAATCCGTTTCTTGACTTTCAAGCAAGACAAGTACGCTGCAGAGTACGCTGCGAAGAGAAGAAGTGTTAAATCAACTAAAAAGGAGGATTAATCATGGCACAACAAGTTCAATCAGAAATCAGATATTTAACTCCGCCCTCAGTAGACGTTAAGAAGAAAAAATACTGCCGTTTCAAAAAGAGCGGTATTAAGTACATCGACTACAAAGACCCTGAATTCTTGAAGAAATTCTTGAATGAGCAAGGTAAAATCCTTCCGCGTCGTATTACCGGTACTTCTTTGAAGTTCCAACGTCGTGTAGCTCAAGCTGTGAAGAGAGCACGTCACTTGGCGTTGCTGCCTTATGTAACTGACATGATGAAATAATAGGAGGAGGAAAGTATGGAAATTATATTGAAAGAAGACATCGTAAACTTGGGTTATAAGAACGACATCGTAACCGTTAAATCCGGTTATGGTCGTAACTACCTCATCCCGACAGGAAAAGCTGTCATCGCTTCTCCTTCTGCAAAGAAAATGCTGGCTGAAGAGCTGAAACAACGCGCTCACAAGTTGGAGAAAATCAAAAAGGATGCTGAAGAACTGGCTGCTAAGCTGGAAGGCGTATCCTTGAAGATTGCTACTAAGGTTAGTGCTACAGGTACTATCTTCGGTTCTGTAGGCAACATCCAGATTGCTGACGAGCTGGCTAAACTGGGTCACAACATCGACCGTAAGATTATCGTTGTTAAGGATGCAGTGAAAGAAGTTGGTAACTACAAGGCTATCGTTAAGCTGCACAAGGAAGTTTCTGTGGAAATTCCTTTTGAAGTAGTTGCTGAGGAAGCATAAATATAGAATTCTATATAAAAGGAAAAGTCCGGTTTCTGAAAAGAAGCCGGACTTTTTTGATTTTCTCCCTTTCCCGGTTATTTATTTGGGATGGAGTGATGTTTCATGATAAGACAGATGTTTAAATGGCAAGATGTCTTCTTGTGCTGATTGGATATAAAAAAAGTCTGTCCGTACTTTCGTACGTCAGACTTTCAATTCTCTCTAATTGTTGTTCTGAAATTATTCAGCTACAACTGCTGCGCTATCTGTTGCAGTAGTATCAGCTACTGATGCTGCTGCCTCAGCTGCTGCAGCTTCTACAGCTGCGATTGAGTCAGCGATACGGATTGAATCAGCTGTTGCTTGTTCAGCGTTAGCTGCTTTGTTACCACAAGATGCGAAAGATACTGCTACGATAGCTACGGCCATCAAAACTAATTTTTTCATTTTCTTTACTTTTAAAACGTAATACAATCAATTGCTTTATTAAAACGCTGCAAAGGTATGTACTTTTTGGATATGTTGTTCTCCAAAACCCAACTTTTTTTATACTTTTTTTTGAGGAAAGCCCATTTTGCCCTCTTCAAGCATGTTCTATAACATATTAATCCTCTGCAATGCTGTTGTATAAATACCTTTTGATACTTCTTTTCGGGGTTTTCTCAAATTCTGTAGGATAAAGCTGTATTTGGCTGACTTTTTCGTAAGCGGCAACGCTGTTGTTCAGATTCTTGAGATTTTCATCCATGATGGTCTTCAGGTTTTCCGGATTGTTCAACCCTAAAGAATCCAGTGCTTCATAGTCGGCATAGACCAAAGCTACCAATTTCCTGTTGCGCTCAATCACAAGGCTTTCCAAAACGAACGGCATATTGTTGAGGCGGGCTTCTATTTCTTCCGGGAAAATATTTTGTCCGCTGGAGCTAAGAATCATAGTTTTGCTGCGCCCACGGATATAAAGGTTGTTATGCTCGTCCAAAGTACCTAAGTCGCCGGTACGTAGCCAACCGTCTTCAGTAAAAACCTCTTTGGTGGCTTCCGGATTTTTATAATATCCAACCATTACATTCTCACCTCGTACCTGTATTTCGCCAAGTCTGTCATCCGGATTTTCTTTATAGATGCGGGCTTCCATAATATCAAGTACCCGTCCGGAAGAAGTGGTTACGAATTCGTTCCAGGGAGCGTAGCTGATAAGCGGGGCGCATTCCGTCATGCCGTAGCCGATGGTGAAAGGAAATTTGATGCGATGGAAGAACTCTTCCACTTCCGGATTCATGGCAGCGCCACCGATAATCACTTCTTTGAATCGGCCACCTAACGCATCTATCAATTTCTTCCGGATTTGCCCATATATCTGTCCGTCCAGCAAAGGAATGCTGAGCGCCCATTTCATGGACTTTTTGTTGATAATAGGCTGGATGACGTTCTTGTATATCTTTTCGATAACAAGGGGGACGGTTATAATCAGGTTTGGCTTTACTTCTTCAAACGCCTTCATCAGGATTTTGGGAGAAGGAACTTTTCCTAACAGTGTGACATGTGTACCCACGGCCGTAGCGGTCAGGAAGTCGAAAGCGCAACCGTAAGCGTGTGCCAGTGGTAGAAAAGAGAGTACTTTATCTCCTTTCTTCAGCAGTTCGGTACGTATGCCGAAAGTTACGTTGCCTGCCAGATTGTTTCCTGTCAGCATGACACCTTTACTGAAGCCTGTTGTACCCGAAGTATAGTTCAACAACATTATTTTGTCGTTGGAGAGGTCGGTATAAGTTACATCTTTCCGGGTGAAACCATTCGGATAAGTTTCTTCCATTTTATCACCCAGATGTTTGAGGAAACGTTGGATAGTCTCTCCGTCACGCTGGTACAAACAGCGAAAATCGTTGAGAGAGAACACACCGCGCAATCCGGTAAGCCGTTCTTCTTCCAGATGCTCCCAGATGGCATCACTGGTGAAGAGGAATACCGATTCGGAATGATTGACGATGTGATGTACATCATTGGGGTTGAAATCCTGCAGAATAGGAACCACGATGCCGCCATAGGTGATAACCGCCATATAAGCGATGCACCAACGGGCATTATTCTTGCCGATAATTGCTATCTTATCGCCGCGGCGCAGGCTGCAATACTTGAACAGAAGGTGTAACTTGGCAATTTCCTGCGCTACTTCTCCATAGGTATAACTTTCGTTTTCTCCATAATCGGTGTAACAGGGGAGATCCCAATTCTCGCGGAAACTATGCTCGTATAGCTTGATAAAGTTTTCTTGTATCATTGCACGTTTTTTGATGAATTGTGCAAAAGTAGGAAAAATATAATAATAATGTGTACCTTTGTCGTGAAAATGTGATTTAGACTCATGATAGATACCAGTATATTTCAAGATAAGACAGCGGTTTACTATACGTTGGGGTGTAAACTGAATTTCTCGGAAACTTCGACTATCGGTAAGGTTTTGCGGGAGGCAGGCGTGCGTACGGTGCGCAAGGGAGAGAAGGCGGATATATGTGTGGTAAACACCTGTTCGGTCACCGAAGTGGCGGATAAGAAGTGCCGCCAGGCGATTCATCGTTTGGTGAAGCAGCATCCGGGAGCTTTTGTGGTGGTAACGGGGTGCTATGCCCAGTTGAAGCCGGATGCCGTAGCAAAGATAGAAGGTGTGGATGTAGTGCTGGGTGCGGAGCAGAAGAAAGACCTGCTTCAGTATCTGGGCGATTTGCGGAAGCACGAAAGCGGAGAGGCACATACCTCTGCCTTGAAAGATATCCGTTCGTTCGCTCCGTCGTGTTCGCGTGGCGACCGTACCCGCTTCTTCCTGAAAGTGCAGGACGGTTGCGATTATTACTGTTCTTATTGCACCATTCCTTTTGCCCGCGGCCGCAGTCGTAACGGAAGCATCGCATCTTTGGTGGAACAGGCTCGTCAGGCAGCCGCCGAAGGCGGTAAGGAGATTGTATTGACAGGGGTAAATATCGGCGATTTCGGAAAGTCGACGGGAGAAACCTTCTTCGACCTGGTGAAGGCGTTGGACGATGTGGAAGGCATTGAGCGCTATCGCATATCTTCTATTGAACCTAACTTGCTGACGGACGAAATCATTGAGTTCGTATCCCGTTCCAAGCGGTTTATGCCTCATTTCCATATTCCGTTGCAATCGGGTAGTGATGAAGTGCTGAAACTGATGCGCAGACGATATGATACGGCGTTGTTTGCTTCTAAAGTGAAGCGGATAAAGGAAGTGATGCCCGATGCCTTTATCGGTGTGGACGTGATTGTAGGAACACGTGGAGAAACGGAAGAATACTTTGAGCAGGCATACCGGTTTATTCAAAGTCTGGATGTGACGCAGCTTCATGTGTTCAGCTATTCCGAACGTCCGGGTACGCAGGCTTTGAAGATAGAGCATGTGGTGTCTTCCGAGGAAAAGCACAGACGCAGCCGGCTTCTGCTGGATTTGTCGGACGAAAAGACACGTGCGTTTTATGCCCGCCATATCGGGCAGACAATGCCTGTGCTGTTGGAACGTTCTAAACCGGGAACGCCGATGCACGGTTTCACTCCGAATTACATCCGGGTGGAAGTGCCGCATGATGATGCGTTGGATAATCAGGTAATTCCGGTGCGTATGGGCGATTTTAATGAAGAAGGTACAGCGCTTTCGGGAGCGTTTGGCGATAAGTGATTTACTCAGTAATCTGTAATAAGGAATTGACAAGGTGAAATCAAGATTGATTTATTGGTTGACTTATGCGGGCATGTGGTTGTTGGCCTTATTGCCTTTTAAGGTACTTTATATACTGTCCGACGGGCTTTGCTTTTTGATGCATCACGTCGTGCACTATCGGCGCAGAGTAGTACGTGCTAATTTGTGCAATGCGTTTCCTGAAAAATCCGCGGCTGAACTGCGGGATATAGAACGTGAGTTCTACCGTTATATCTGTGATTATATGTTGGAGGAGGTGAAGATGCTGCGTATGTCTTTCAAGGAACTCTGCCGACGCATGGAATATGACAATAAGGAAGAGTATCTTGCCATGATTGAAAAACATGGGGGTATTGTGTTGCTGATACCTCACTATGCTAACTTTGAGTGGATTACGGGAATGAGCAGTATCATGCAAGAGGGAGATATACCGGTGCAAATTTATAAACCGTTGCATAATAAATATATGGATGCTATGTTTAAACGCATCCGTACCCGTTTTGGCGGTTACAATGTAGCCAAACATTCTACGGCGCGCGAGATTATAAAACTGTGCCGTGACAACAAGCGTGTGGCGGTAGGTATGATAACCGACCAGTCGCCCAATCCTAACGAGGCGCATTACTGGACAACTTTCCTGAATCAGGATACCGTCTTTATGGATGGTGCCGAACGTATTGCCAAACTTATGGACTTTCCTGTATTCTACTGTGAACTGCAAAAGCAGGGAAGGGGATATTGCCGGGTTCGTTTTGATCTGATAACTGAAACTCCGAAAGCGACTGCCGACGGTGAGATAACGGAATGTTTTGCCCGTCGCCTGGAACAGACAATCCGTCGCGAACCGGCTTATTGGTTCTGGTCGCACAAGCGTTGGAAACTAAAGCGTGAGGATACCATACAACATGGATAAGATTGCTGTTGTCATATTGAACTGGAATGGGTGTGAAATGCTTCGTTCGTTTCTTCCTTCCGTAGTGCGCTATTCCAAGACGGAAGGTGCGAAAATTTATGTGGCGGATAACGGTTCGACAGATGCTTCCGTTGATATGCTTCGCCAAGAGTTTCCTGACGTGCATCTTATTATATTAAAAGAGAACCTCGGTTTTGCCGAAGGGTACAACCTTGCCTTGCAGCAGGTGTCCGCAGAGTATGTGGTGCTGCTTAATTCCGATGTGGAAGTGACCGAACACTGGCTGGCGCCACTTGTAAGCTACATGGACGCTCATCCTGAAGTTGCGGCATGCCAGCCTAAAATCCGGAGTTGGCGGCAAAAGGAACTGTTCGAGTATGCAGGAGCGGCCGGCGGATTTATAGACCGTTACGGTTATCCCTTTTGCCGGGGGCGGATAATGAGTGCAGTAGAGAAAGACAACGGACAGTATGATACTGTCGTTCCTGTGTTTTGGGCTACAGGCGCTGCCTTGTTTATCCGTCGGAAAGACTATTTGGATGCCGGCGGATTGGACGGACGTTTTTTCGCTCATATGGAAGAGATAGACTTGTGCTGGCGACTTCGTGCCCGCGGGCGGATGCTGGTTTGTGTACCCCAAAGTACCGTTTATCATGTAGGCGGTGCAACCTTGAAAAAGGAGAATCCTCATAAGACTTTTCTCAATTTCCGTAACAATCTTGTAATGCTCTATAAGAATCTGCCGCAAGAAGAATTGGGGCCTGTAATGCGTGTGCGTGCAGTGCTTGATTATGTAGCGGCTTTAAGTTTTCTGCTAAAAGGGCAGTTTCCCAATATGTGGGCAGTGCTTCGCGCACGTCGTGCATTCCATTTGCTCCGTCCCTCGTTTGCGGATGCCCGTAAAGAGAACTTGAAAAAAACATCACTCCCGATGATTCCCGAACGGGTAAAAAGTAGTATCTTGGTAGGGTTTTATCTGCGTGGGAAGAAATTTTTCTCTCAGTTGTAGAAACCGTTATCTATTCCTGATTGTTTGTTTTGTAAAAGTTATTTGCTTATGGAAAAATTGGTTAGAAAGATTGGCCTGGTGGCGCATGATGCCATGAAGAAAGACCTCATAGAGTGGGTACTTTGGAATTCGGAATTGCTTATGGGGCATAAGTTCTATTGTACGGGTACTACGGGAACCCTTATTTTGGCAGCATTGAAAGAGAAGCATCCCGATGTCGAATGGGATTTTACCATTCTCAAATCCGGTCCTTTGGGCGGTGACCAGCAAATGGGCTCGCGCATTGTGGACGGGGAAATTGATTATCTTTTCTTCTTTACAGATCCCATGACTTTGCAGCCGCACGATACCGATGTTAAGGCTTTGACCCGTCTTGCCAGCGTGGAGAACATCGTGTTTTGCTGTAACCGCAGTACGGCAGACCATATCATTTCGAGTCCGCTCTTCCTTGATCCTACTTATGAACGTACTGTTCCCGATTATAGCAACTATGCCAAGAGGTTCGAGAACAAGCAAGTCGTTGCCGAGGCGGTTGAATCGGCTAAGAAAAGAAAGAAGAAGCAATAATTCATTCTGTGCATATAATGAGGCGGGGATGTCCGAAGTGCCTGTACAGGGTTGCTTTTGTTTTAAGTAGCTATTGCTGTCGCTTCCCGTGAGATGCAAATCTCTATTCCCGCCGCTTCGATGTCTGCCCCCATTGGCGGATTGCGCTTTGATAACTTTAATTCAATATTTTCTATTTGGGGAAAGTCGCCGAACAACCGTTTCACAATACGTCCTCCGACATGTTCCAATAGTTTGGAAGGAATCTTCATTTCTGCCTTTACGGCTTCATACACATCTGCGTAGCTCACGGTATCCGCCACATCATCGGTCTGCATGGCAGGTGCGATGTTTACTTGCAGTCGCAGGCTGACGGTGAATTCGTTACCTGCCAGTGTTTCCTGTTCGCCTACACCGTGGTGGGCGAAAAAGCATATCCGGTCTAAAAATATGTAGCTTTTCATAAACGAAAAAATAGTCTCTCATGCAAACTTATGGATAATATTTTTGTTCTACAACTCGTGGAGCACGATTTCTATGCTTTTTTGCAAAAAATGGCGTGAAAATTTTCATTCTAATTATATTTCTATAACTTTGCATTGAAGTTCGGTAGCGACTGTAGCTTGATTTTTTAAGGAGAAAAATATATTAGAAGCGTTGTGCTTTGTCCTCTAAATGGAAACCTAGGAAATTTTCATTATTTAACGAAGGACAGCACAGTGGATTCTCACGTTTGTAGCGTGGGACTGCTGTCTGTTTTCGTTAAAGGGCTATTCCTAGGGCCTCCATTTAGAAACAGCACGCAGCTCCACGTTTCTGTTTCTAACTGGTCCTTTCGGAGTTTGGAGGACGCATGCTTCCGGTCTGCCTGTGCAGACAGAAGTTTATAAGACGTTTATGCAGATAAGATTGTTGCTGTTTCTGTTGTGCATATTTCTCATGACTCCGATTGATGGGTATGTAAAAGCCGGTAATGGGGAAGATACCTTGTACTACGCCGGTCGAACATTCAGTCCGAATTCGAGCATCGGGCGCAATAACCATTCGTTGTTGCTGAAGACCAATGCTGTGGCGTGGGGAATGGCGGTTATGAACGTAGCGGTGGAGTATGATATTTCGCCTGCAATTTCTGTCCTTATTCCTTTTTACTATTCTCCTTTCAATTATTTTACTTCTTCCCGCAAACTGCGCACTTTCTGCGTGCAGCCCGAAGTGCGTTATTGGTTCGGGCAGGTGGATGGTCTTTTTACCGGTGTGCATATCGGGGTGGCTTCTTACAACTATGCTCTTAAGAACAGTACATATCGCTATCAGAATAGCGATACGGGTGTTCCATTGCTGAACATGGGGCTTACTGCCGGTTACCGGCTTTCACTTGGAAAAGGCGGGTGCTGGTGTCTGGAGTTTTCTTTGGGAGCGGGATATGCTTATCTGGATTATGACCGCTTTTTCAATATTCCCGGTGGTGCTTATGTCGATACTCGTCATAAGAATTTTTTCGGCATCGACCATGCGGGTATTTCAGTGGGCTACCGTATTGATTGGAAAGGAGGCCGGCGATGAAACAACTGTTTGTGGCTGTCTGTAGCTTGCTGTCTGCACTCTTGTGGGGAGGATGCAGCGTACGCGAATTGCCGGAAGGCGATGGGATAGACCCTACAACCGTACATACCGAAATTGTCCTGCTACCCGGTGCTGATATGACACAGTTCGATGTTCCGGAGTTCTCTACACGTACCGCCGATGTGCACAAGTACAACGTGCGTTATATTGTGGAAGTATATGCCGATGACAGGTTCGACCAAAGCCTGCAATTCCGCCGTCAGTTGATTTGTGAGGAAGGAGATGCAGGAGAAGTGGCATTGGAATGTGAACTTCATGCACGTAACTATCGGGTGGTGGCATGGCGGGACTTTGTACTTGCTACCGAGGTTTCCGGCAACACTGCTGCCGACTGCTTTTACACCACTTCCGATTTTGCTGCCGTCAAGCTGAAAGGTGATTATACGGGTGGAACCGACTATAAAGATGTGTTTTGCGGACAGGTAACCCTCGACCTTACCCCTTATCGTTGCCGTTTGGCAGCCCGTCATCGCGAAGAGATACAATTGGAACGTCCGCTGGCGAAAATAGAGTTGATTACTACCGATGTCATCAAGTACCTCAACAAGTTGGAACAAATGAAGTCTGTCCGTCCTGCAGGCATAGAAGATTTTACGGTGCAACTGGGTTACACCGGTTATTTCCCCACAGGTTTTAATGTCGTTTCCAACCGTCCCAATGAGGCGGTCACAGGTATACAATTTACTTCCGTTCCCATTGTTATTTCCAACAATGAGGCTTGTCTGGCTTTCGACTATGTGCTGGTGAATGGTACGGAGTCTTCCGTTACGCTGGAAATGGTTATCTGCAACGAAAAGGGACAGGAGGTGAACCGGGTCGGCGGGGTAGAAGTACCTGTCAGACGGAATAGGATTACTACGGTGCGTGATGCGTTTCTTACCCGTGAGTTCGCTCCCGGCATCGGTATCAACCCCGGTTTCGACGGAGAGATAAATGTGGTGGTTCCCTGACGGCTTATTTAAACGTGACTTATTCAAACAGAATAAACAGATGTCTCATTTTAAACGAAACGAACATGAAAAAGTGTTTTTTATTAATGGCAGGTATTATCCTGCTTGTATTCGCAGCCTGTCAGAGTGACGAGCTGGCGAATGGCGGAAGAAACGGCGAAGTAGCCGCCTCTTTCAGTGTACAGTTGCCTGGGAACGGGAACGATGCTGTAACCCGTGCTGCAACGGCGGGTGACGGTACATCGGTGAACCGTTGTATCATGGAAATCTACCTGAACGACGAACTTTATAGCCGGCAGATAGGTGCGATTCAACCGGATGGTCTGACGGCCGGCTTTGATGTCCGCCTGGTTACTTCACAGACTTATAAGTTCGTGTTCTGGGCAGACCACGTCGAGTCAGTGGAAGGTGATGCCATAAAGACCGATTTGCATTACAACACTGCCGACCTTCGTAACATTTTCATGCAAGGGGATTATAACGGAAGCGGTAAGGACGATACGCGGGATGCTTTCTTTGCCAGTCTGGAGAAGCTGGTGACTAATGCTTTTTCTGAAAATGTGGAGCTGACCCGTCCGTTCGGACAGTTGAACATCAAAACGGAAGATTTGGCTTCTATTCCTGACAATCAAAAAGAAGAATTTGTTCCGGTAACGGCGGGCTTGTCATTCAAGAACCTTTATACCGGTTTTAATGCTGCCACGGGTGACTTGCTCGGCGAACCGACGGCTGTAGCTTACAAAGCGGCTTCGGCTGTGGCGGATGCCAACGGTAACCTGACTGTGGACTATCTCTTTGCACCGAATACTGCGGGCGGACAACATTTGGTAAATATGACGCTTGCCGTATACAACGCTGCCGGTGGACAGATTACCACGAAAGCCCTGAATAACATACCTGTTCAGCGTAACTACAAGACGAATGTAACGGGTAATTTACTGACGGTTGACGGTAAGGTAAACGTAATGGTTACTCCTGCATTCTCTTCTCCTGCTTTAAGTGAAAAAGTAATAGAGGTAGCATCCGTAAGCGAAGTGGCTGAAGCTTTGAAAACCAATACTAATGTGGTTGTAACGGAAGCACCGAAAGAAGCAGCCACTATTTCACTGCCCAAATATGAGAGCGGGGATGTTGCGGTATCCATAACATTGCCTGAAACATCGAATGATATAACCATTAATTATACGACAGAAACCGGTGAGGAGAGTAAAAATGCTCCTAAGGAACTGAATATAACGGCTCCTTCCGTCAGCAAGATAATCATTGACGCTTCGGAATCTACCGTAACGTTGAACGGACAGTCTTATTCGGCTGTTGAGGCTACTACAGCGGATAATACGCTGATTGTGGAAAGCAGTGTTACTATCGGAACACTGACGCTGAAGAAAGGCAATGTTAAACTCTATGGAAAGATAACTACTTCTGTATCGAAGGATACAGGTTGGAGCGGAACTATCATCCGCTGCCTTGATAATCAGCAAAGTTATGACAACCTGATAGCCGATAATGTATCGGGTTACACCAGTATTTTGATTGAGCGTGAGGCTTCGTTTGATGCTTCCAAGGTATCTGACAATGCTTCGGCAACCGTAGGAAAGCCGATGAAGATTGCTGCTAACGCCACGATTGCTCATTTAAAAATGCATGTAGACCAGGCTGCCGTATCTCCTATTGAGATAATAGACGGAGCTGCCAACGTGGTATTCGATGACCTGACAGTATCTTCTACCAATGAACAGTCATTGGTGAAGGTAGTAGGAACCGGTCAGAAAGTCACTATCCGTAACGGTTCTCTGTTGTTGACTTCCGGCAAGTCCAACCAGTCCGGCTTCAATATTCAGAATGGAGGTCATGAGAATACGATTACAGCCTTGTTGGAAGATACTTATATCGGTTTTGGAGCAACGAAATTGAATGTGGATAAGTCGCAGGATTATACTTATACGGATGAGAAAAAGGGTGACTTTACCAAATCTGCCTGGTCGAGAGCGATTACCGTAGGGTATAATAGTGCTAAAGCGTATGACGGGACGGCTGTGACAAACCTGACTGTAAACCGTTGTGTTTTCGAAGGAGTATATTATGTTATCAACACACTGCATAATGTATCGCTGAATGTCGATGTGGATAACTCCATTCTCGACGGACGTGCAGCTTTCAATATCTGGTCTACTGCAAAAGCCGGTTCAACTTTTAATGTGAAGAATTCCAAGTTGATAGGGCGTAACTGTTTCTCCGGTCCTACGGAAGAGTTTGCTACGGTTGTGCTGAATGACTACAATAGTAATGATGTAGCATCGGTGAAGTATGTACGTAACAATACGATTACATTGGATAATTGTGATGTAGTGAGTGACAATGCACCACAAACAGAGACGAACTATCAGTATGGCATCAGCATGCGTTCTCCCTATTATAATAAATTGATACTGAAGAATCATACGAAATTCCGTGAAACTCAGACTCCGCGTTTGCCGCATGTAGTAGATTTCAATACCAATGCATGGCGTAATGAAGTGCTTGCCGACGGTTCGGTAAATTTGGACGGATGTGCGGCAGGTGTAACAGTGCTGCCAAGCAATAAATGGAGCGGACACAGTTATGCTTCCGTAGGAACGGTTGCCGATGACGGTAAGATTTATATAGGCGATCCGGATGTGCTGGCCGGCTTTATTCAGGGCGGAGCCAATGGAAAAGGGGCAGAGGTAGTGCTTGTACGCGATTTGGATATGGGCAGCCATAATATAACATTGAGCACTTCATTTAAAAGTATAAGTAATTGCACTTTTAATGGGAATAATCATACCATTGCCAATTATACTTTATCGAACAAGCTATATGCAGGTTTGTTACCTAATGCCATTAGTGTGACTGTCAGGAATCTGACTTTGAAGCATGCAAATATCACAGCTGTTGACGACGGTAAAAACAATGCTTATGCCGGTGGGTTCATCGGCTGTGCCTATGGTACGAACGTGGTAGAAAACTGTACACTCGAAAACAGTACCGTGCAAGGCATCAATAAGGTGGGTGGCATAGCCGGTTTCCAGGCAGAAAATGGAATCAGTATCAGAAACTGTACCGTGAAAGGTTCGGTCGTAAAGGTAGATACAGAGAATCAGGAATATGGCCAATGTGGCGGTATTTTAGGATATATCGGTTCAGTGGCGGCAGCGAATGAGGTAAGCGGAAATTTCATTATCGACACCAAGGTGGAAGCTCCGGCTAATACCAATGCCGGTGAGGAACACCGTAAAAGTAGTATTTGTGTAGGTACATTGCACGGTGTAGCGGGGCAGTCGCTGGTTATAGATATGCCGTTCGGGTATATTCAGGGTTCGACCTTTAACGGGAAGCCGCTTGATAAGACAGAATATATGGGCTTGTTGGGCGGAGTGCGTTTCACGGATGCCCATCCTTCGCTGACTATTAACGGTACCAGATATTGATAGAGAGTGTGTCAAAATACATTTGACGATTTCTTTTAGGCACGGATTTTAGTTTTGACGCACATTCATGGAACTTGTCTCTTTCGCAAGAGGAGATGATGCAACTGTTGCTTTCCGGATTACGGAAGTGTTCTGCGGTTCGGAGAGCATACGGTTTTTTTGTTTGTTTGCCTTCCCTGCGTTGCGAAACGTGGGGAAGTTTTTGTATGATTTAGTCAGTTGTTTGGTATCATAGGTCTGTTTATTAAGTAGGGGTATAGCAGAAAATTCTATGTAAGGAGATGCAATGAGTAAAAAAGCGGTGGAAACTATTAAAAAGTCTCCACCGCTTTTTTACTCATTATCAGTCAATATGCTGTTTATCGTCCCGTTTGTGCGATAAGCTCTTTTATCTTTTCGTTCAGGCTTTCGGCTTTCATCAGTTGTTCCAGCGTCAGGTGCATACGCCAGCGCCAGTAGTGGCGCGGATTGGCAGGTACATTGATACGTTCTTCCTGCGCATTGGGGTTGCGCCATTTGCCGTCCATCGACATCCAGTCCTGCAGGGAGAGGATGGCAAGTATGGAATTGCTTTGCAGGTGCTTGCGTACAACCTCTTCACAAAGTTCGGGCGTGGCAACGGCAGGAGCGGCACCGTAATGTCCGAGCATCGTGTTGTAGTAACGTTGTGTCTGCTGGAAGTCTTCTTCCCACCAGCCGCGCAAGGTGGACATATCGTGTGTGGATATGGTGCAGACAGAGCGATACGGATACCAGTCCGGATGCCCGAACTCCTGTGCCGGGTCTTTGGGCATGCGTTGTATTTCCAGGGACAGAATGCGTAAATCGTTCATTACCCATGCCACGCAACCGGGAATCATGCCCAAGTCCTCACCGCATACCAGCATCCGGGTAGATTGCGTCAGTTGCGGCAGTTTGTTCATAGCCTGCTCACGCCAGAATTCGTTGTGGCGGTGATAGTAGTACTGGTCGTACAGACGGTTGAAGGCAGCCTTTTCCCAATCGTTCAGGGAACGGTAGATATAGTCGTGCTGCACACCGATACGCGGGTGGTATTTGTACGGGTCATTGCGGTCGGGCACAAACAGTACGTCGCTGATAAGCGCATACAGGCCGTCGCGTATCCAGATACTGTCCTCATCCGTTTTGTCGGCAAAGTAGGCCTCTACCTTGCGCTGGGTATCGAATTCGGGACGCATCCGGTAAATTTCCCACGTATCTGTCGGTTCGATGAACGTCTGCTTTACGTAATCGGTATGCGGGCCGAACATCTGTCCGAGGAAATACTCGTGTATGTAAGGTTTCAGGAACTCATCGCGGAAAGAGAGACCGTAACTCTCTATCTCCTCACGCGTCATGGGCAGGGCGGGTACGAACTGTCCCAGCAGACCGTGCACGGCGTGCATCGGAATTTCCCAGATTCGGAAGAAACCGAGGATATGGTCAATGCGGTAGGCATCGAAGTATTCCGCCATTTTACGGAAGCGCTTCATCCACCACGCATAGCCGTCCTTTTCCATGACATCCCAGTTGTAGGTGGGGAATCCCCAGTTCTGTCCGTTTACAGAGAAATCATCGGGCGGTGCGCCGGCTTGTCCGTTCAGGTTGAAATAGTGGGGTTCTGTCCATGCTTCTACACTGTTGCGGCTGATGCCGATGGGTATGTCACCTTTCAGCACAACACCATTGGCGCGTGCATGTTCGGTAGCGGCAAGCAGTTGCAGATGCAGGTTGAACTGGATATAAAAGTAAATGGCTATATGCGGATAATCGGCTGATTTCGGTTGGCAGAGCTTCTCAATCTCTGCGGCATCGTAGCTGCTATATTTAGGCCACTCGCGGAAGTTGGGCGTTTTATAAACATCGCGCAGGTAACTGAAAACGGCGTACGGTTGCAGCCACTCTTTGTTTGATTCAAAAAAATCGTGGAAAGCTGCCGAGCTCAATACTTTTTCTCCTTCTTGCTTGAATATGAGATGAAAATATTCCCACTTGGTTTTGTTGACGGCTTCGTAATCGACGGCGGGCAGGGCATTCAGCTCTTTCTGCCGTTTGTTGAAGTCTGCCATGGCTTTTTTGTCCTTCAATGTTCCCAGTTGCTTCAAGTCGGTGTACATCGGGTGGAAAGCATAGATGGAGATGCTGTTGTAAGGATAGGAATCCGTCCATGTATGCGTCATGGTAGTGTCGTTAATGGGCAGAATCTGTACGGCTTTCTGTTTGGTGCTTACCGCCCAGTCAATCATACGCTTCAAGTCGCCGAAGTCGCCCACACCAAAGCTCTTTTCGGAGCGGAGTGAGAATACGGGCACGGCAACACCTGCGCCCTTCCAGGCGGGAAGGCTGAAATATACGTAGCGGTCACCGACAACAAGGGTTTCGTTGGCGCCTGTTTGCGGGTCTGCCATATACCGGTTCGGATTGTTTTCCCAGCAAACGGCACGGCGCTCTTTCTTGTTATATAGAATGAATTTATATTCCAGCGGGAAGCTGATTTTGGTGGCATCCACCTCTATCTGCCACTCCGGGAAGTTGGCATCACTCATAAGCACGGCTTTGTCCGGGTTCCACTCTCCGAATATAGGCTGGTTTCCGCAGATGCCCAGGCAATGGTCACTGTCTATGCAGGGTGCGTATGCCTTTATCAGCAGCCCTTTCTTGTGTCCTTTGGGTGCGGCGTTGCGTTCGCGGTGTGCCAGAAGAGATTCCGTAAAGGCGGAAGTATAGAAATACTGCTGCTCCGGCAGGTTTTTCCAGCAATCCTGTATCCGGTACGTTTTCTTGGAAGTTTCGGAAAGGTAAAGCGTACGGGGCAGGCTGTTCCACTCTGCACGTGTATGCCGGCCGTCGCGGAAGATATGGTAGCTGTATCGGACAAGTCCGTCTTCCGGCATTGCAATGTTTACTTCCGCAGTCCAGTGGATACCGTCTATGGTCTGTAGCGGCAAAGCTTTGTCGGGATGTTCGTTTCCGAGTTCGGGGATGGAGCCTGAAACTCTGACTTCTTCACCCCAATTGGTTCTGTACTCGATATTGAATAATAAAATCATATATATTAGATTTAGAAACAACAATAGCTGCAATGATTATGCAAGTATAGAAAATATTCCTCATAATCATGCAGCTATTGCCGGCTATCTCATTTAAATTCCTATGCAAACGTTTGTGCTTGCCTGAACCTTATCCGCAACGGGATGTACCGCAGGTGGTGCAGATAAGGCAGCCTTCCTGATAAACCAGTGTCTCGTTGCCGCAATTCGGGCATTTCTGACCTTTGGCTGCGGTGCCGTCCATAACGTATTTCTTCAAGGCACGTTCCACGCCGTTTTTCCAGGTATTGATGTTCTCGCTGTCCAGTTGCAGTGAGCTTACCAGCTTCATTACCTGCTCGATAGGCATGCGGTAACGCAGTACGCCGGAGATGAGTTTGGCATAGTTCCAGTATTCTTTGTTGAACTTCTCGGACAGTCCCTCGATGGTTACCTTGTAGCCGCGCTTGTTCTCGAACTGGAAGTCGTAACGCTTGTTGCCGTTTTCGTCAACGTTCTTGATGATGTGTCCTGTTGAAACGTTCTTCGGAAGGATGATTCCTTCATCGTCGTCCTGAAGACCGGTAAATATTTCATAAGGATATCCGTCGAGCAAACCGACGAATGCCACCCATTTCTCCTTATTGTTCTGGAAGCGTACAACGTCTGCTTCAAGCACTTTCGGGCGGGTTTCGACAACCGTAGGCGGTTTGCACGGGGGCAACTCTTCTTTTTTGTCTTTTTTGGTGGAGATAAGCACGCCCGAACGTGAGCCGTCGCGGTATACCGTACAGCCTTTGCATCCCGATTTCCACGCTTCTACATAGAGGCGGTTCACCAGTTCCTCGTCTACATCGTTCGGCAGGTTGATGGTAACGCTGATGGAGTGGTCTACCCATTTCTGGATACGTCCCTGCATCTTTACTTTCATCAGCCAGTCCACATCATTGGAAGTTGCTTTATAATAAGGTGACTTCTGTACCAGTGCATCTACCTCGTCCTGGGTGTAGTGCTTGGCAGGATCGTATCCTTGCGCCTGCATCCAGGTGACGAACTTGGGATGGAATACGATGTATTCCTCGAATGCGTCTCCGGTTTCATCCACGAAATCCACATGTACGTTGGCGTCATTCGGATTGACTTTGCGACGTCGCTTGTATACCGGCAGGAATACGGGTTCGATGCCGGAAGTGGTTTGCGTCATCAGGCTTGTCGTGCCTGTCGGTGCGATGGTGAGACAGGCAATGTTGCGGCGGCCGTATTTCTTCATTTCCTCGTACAGTTCCGGGTCTGCTTCGCGCAGGCGGTTGATGAACGGGTTGTTCTTTTCGCGTTCGCTGTCGTATACTTCGAAAGCGCCGCGTTCTTTAGCCATTTCCACAGAAGAGCGGTATGCACTCAGTGCTACGGTCTGGTGTACTTTCTCTGCAAATTCGGTAGCCTCTTCAGTGCCGTAACGCAGTCCCAATGCTGCAAGCATGTCGCCTTCGGCGGTGATGCCTACGCCGGTGCGGCGGCCTTGTCCGCTCTTTTTGTAGATTTTCTGCCACAAAACGCTTTCGGTATGCTTTACATCTTCGTTTTCCGGATCGGAGTCAATTTTGGCCATGATACGTTCTATTTTCTCAAGTTCCAGGTCGATGATGTCGTCCATGATGCGCTGGGCGAGTGCTACGTGCTTCTTGAACAAGTCGAAATCGAAGTAGGCATCCGGTTTGAACGGATTGACTACATATGAATATAGGTTAATGGCCAGCAAACGGCAGGAGTCGTAGGGGCACAAGGGGATTTCACCGCAAGGGTTGGTGGACACGGTACGGTAACCCAGGTCTGCGTAGCAATCGGGTACGGACTCTCTTAATATGGTGTCCCAGAAGAGTACGCCGGGCTCGGCGGACTTCCATGCGTTGTGCACGATTTTTTTCCACAAATCGGTGGCGCTGATTTCTTTCTTGAACAGAGGTTCGTCCGCGTCAATGGGATATTGCTGTACGAATGGCTTGCCGTCGATGGCTGCCTGCATAAATGCGTCGGTCAGCTTGACGGATACATTGGCCCCCGTAACTTTACCTTCTGTCATTTTTGCATCTATAAAGGCTTCCGAATCCGGATGCTTGATGGATACGCTTAACATCAGCGCACCCCGGCGGCCGTCTTGGGCTACTTCACGGGTGGAGTTGGAGTAGCGTTCCATGAAAGGAACCAGTCCGGTTGATGTCAGGGCGGAATTTTTTACCGGAGAACCTTTCGGGCGGATGTGTGACAAGTCGTGTCCTACACCGCCGCGGCGTTTCATCAGTTGTACCTGCTCTTCATCAATCTTGAAGATTGCACCGTATGAGTCGGCCTCGCCATCCACACCTATCACAAAACAGTTGGAAAGGGAAGCTACCTGGTAGTTGTTTCCGATTCCGGTCATCGGGCTGCCTTGCGGAACGATGTATTTGAAGTGGTCCAACAAGCCGAAGAGTTCTTCGGAAGTCAGTGCGTTGGGGTACTTGGCTTCGATGCGGGCTACTTCATTGGCTATTCTCCAATGCATGTCTTCCGGAGATTTTTCGTAAATATTTCCGAAAGAATCTTTGACTGCGTATTTGTTCACCCAAACCCTTGCAGCCAGTTCGTCGCCTTGGAAGTATCGTAAAGATTCTTCGTAGGCTTCGTCATAAGAATAAACTTTCTTTTCCACGATGCGATAACTCTTAGATTTAATTATGAATAAGTAAAAGTGTAGAAGTTGTACTTATTGCTAACAAATGTGGCTGCAAATCTATGAATGTTTTTTGTTATGGCAAAATAAAAATTGATGTTTTTATTAACCGGTTGTTAGTTTTCAGTTTTAATCGGTTAATTTGTTGGTTTATAATAAAATGGCTTTTTGTAAATTAACAAAAAGTTTTCTAAAAAGAAAATTCCATAACGAATACAGTTCGGATAGTTTGTCCTTTTTAGAAAACATGCCTGCATATATTCGGAACTATTGGATGATATTCTGTGTTTCTTTTCATATATTTGCAGAAAAAAGAAAGAATGGAAAGTCTAAAACAAAGGAGAACAATCCGTAAGTATCAGCAGAAAGATATTTCTTCTGATTTGTTAAATGATTTGCTTGAAACCTCTTTCCGTGCTTCTACGGTTGGAAACATGCAGGTGTATAGCGTAATTGTAACCCGTGACGCTGACCGGAAAGCCAGGTTGGCACCGGCGCATTTCAATCAGCCTATGGTGAAGACGGCGCCGGCAGTCCTTACTTTTTGCATCGACTTGCGCCGTTTTAGCAAATGGTGCGAGCAGCGGAAGGCAGAACCGGGATATAACAATTTTGAATGGTTTGTTACCGGAGCTGTGGATGCTTTGTTGGTTGCGCAAACATTCTGTGTGGCAGCCGAAGAAAAAGGTTTGGGCATCTGCTATCTGGGTACTACCACCTACAACCCCCAAATGATTATTGAGGCATTGGAGTTGCCCGAATTGGTCTTCCCTATCACTACCGTTACCGTAGGCTGGCCGGCAGAGACTCCTGCACAGGTAGACCGCCTGCCTTTGGAAGCCATTGTCCATGAAGAAACTTATCATGATTATACTCCTGAGGATATCGACCGTCTATATGCCTATAAGGAGTCTTTGCCTGAGAATAAGCAGTTTATCGCAGAAAATAATAAAGAAACATTGGCTCAGGTCTTTACGGATGTACGCTATACAAAGAAAGACAGCGAGGCTATGTCCGAGAACCTTTGGAAAGTAATGAAACAACAGGGATTTTAATTTGAGTATAAGGTATGAGGTATAAAGCATATCCATGCAGTTTTTTGCATGATGACTTTATACCTCATACCTTATACTTTTATTCCGTACCTTATACTTTTTTCAAGGCGGTCTGAATTTCTTCGATTTCAGCGCGGAATGATTTGTCCACCTCTTTCAGTTGCTTGATTGTTTTGCAGGCATGCAGTACAGTGGCATGGTCTTTATTTCCGATTAGCGTACCTATCTTGGCTGTAGAGAAGTCTGTATGTTTTTTGGCTAAATACATGGCTATCTGACGGGCTTGCACCACTTCGCGTTTACGCGATTTTGTATGTATGGCGGCATTTTCCAAACCAAAATGTTTGCATACGGTGGTGATGATGTCGTCAATGGTTATGGCTTTGCTTTCGCAGTTCACGACTTTGCGTACGATACGTTGTGCCAACTCCAGGTCGATTTCCTTGTTGTATATCGTAGAATGGGCCATGATGGAGATGACGATGCCTTCCAGGTCGCGCACACTGTTACCTACATTCTCTGCTATATAATCAATTACTTCCGGCGGGAATTGTAAACCGTCACGATGTATCTTATTGCGCAGGATATTTTTGCGCAATTCTACTGTGGGCTTTTCCAGTTCCGCCACCATTCCCCATTTGAAACGTGTAATCAAGCGTTCTTCCATACCTTGAAGCAGTACGGGAGCCCGGTCTGAAGTGAGAATAAGCTGTTTGCCGTTTTGATGCAGGTGGTTGAAGATATGGAAGAATGTGTTCTGCGTTTTGGTAACGCCTGCAAATTCCTGAATATCGTCAATAATCAATATGTCAATAGTCTGGTAGAAGTTGATGAAATCGTTGGTCGTATTGTTACGTACAGAGTCGGTGTATTGTACTTGGAATAAATGCGCAGATACGTACAATACGCGTTTCTCCGGATATAATTCCTTGATTTTTGTACCGATGGCATTGGCAAGGTGAGTTTTTCCCACACCTGATGCTCCATACAAAAACAGCGGATTGAATATGGTCTTAGCCGGATTGAGCGCCACTGCTTCTGCAACACTACGAGAGAGTTTATTGCTATATCCTTCAATGAACGTGTCGAAATTGTATTCCGGATTCAGATGCGGATCCAAATCGGGAACAGGTATCTGTGGAATAGCTTTATCTATCGTTTGCTTTTGTGGCATAATAGTACGGTGGGTCGACTCGTAGTTGACGGTCTTTTCAGGCCGTGAACTTTTGTCCACCATAACATTATACATCAACTTTGTTCCCTCTCCGATTACCTTATAGAGGGTCTTACGCAACAAGTCTACAAATTTATCCTCCAGAAATTCGTAAAAGAACTGGCTGGGAACTTGTACAACGAGCGTTTTATCCTCATATTTTAAGGGAACGATGGGGAGAAACCAAGTTTTATATGTCTGTTCCGGAACATTGTCTCTGATGATTTCAAGACAGCGGTTCCACAATCCGACATGATCCTGTCCACTCATAACGGTTACTAATACATTTATTAATTAAGCAAAACTTCTACGTTTGCAAAATTGGCAATCTTATTTGAAAAAAACAAATCTCTCTTTTCTTGCATTTCTCAGGAAAACAATAATCTCTTTACTTTCAGCTACTTATCGGAGTGTATGAAACCTATGCCTTTGCTGGAAGTCTTGCTTTTATGTAACAGCTTGTAATGTAGTGTATTATAGCCTATACACAAGCTGCTGCATCCATTGGAAACAGCATGAGTATAAACCTCTTTTTTACCTTTATACGTAGACTTATCAAGGGGTTTCTTTCCCAATAACAAATGAGCCTTCTTATTTAGACAAAATCTATTTAAGAGGAAATTCTACTTATCTTTCTTGCCGAACAAAGAGAAATGGACGTAGCGTTTCGGATGCGATTTCAAGTCTTCCAACAAGCTCGCTGCGTTTGCCGTGGTGGCATTCAGATTGTTGTAAAGCGACGGGTCGTTCAGTAACAATCCTACTGTATTGTCTTTACGGTTTAATTTGTCTGTAAGCATCTTCACGTTGGCCAGCGTTGAGTCTATGCTTTGCATGGCTGTTGCGTAGTCTATCTCTTTCAGGTTGTTGGAAATCAGAACAAAGTTATCTCCGATGGTGTTCAGCTTTCCTGTAAGCTGCGGGATGTCTTTATTCATCAATGTTTGCAGTTGTCCGCTAGTTACGGCCAGGTTGGCGGTCAGGTTCTGCACATTGTGCAGGGTGGCAGGTATGGCGGGGTCTGCCAATACCGTATTTAAAGAGCCGAGGATAGAATCCAGTTTGGGCAGCATCTTTTCCAGTTGCGGCATCATGGTAGCCACTTTCTCCATCATTCCGTTGTTGAGAGTGCCGGGAATCGTATCTCCGACCTGATACTTCTCGCGGGGATTGTTGGCAAGAAGAAGATTCATCTTGACGCCGCCTAACATTTCTGTGGCCAGCTCCGCCGTACTGCCTTTGGGAATGCGGAGGTCGGTGTTGACATCTATTTCGGCAACCACTTTTCCGGGTTGGGTATAATCGTAATACAGGTCGCGTACGATACCTACGCGGAAACCGTCGGCAAAGACCGGACTTGATTTGGTGAGTCCGTTGACATTATGGAACTTGACATAGAAATAACTGGAAGGCTTGAACATGTGAATGCCTTTCAGATAGTTGATACCATATACTAATATGCAAAGCGCTGCTATGCCTGCGATTCCAATTCTGACTTCTTTGGTAATATACTTCATGATGTATTTTATTTATTTCTTTTGTTTTTAAATTCTCTGATGGCAGTATTTACGTTTACTTTCCTGCCGTTCTTAAAGGCTATGATGAAAGCATCCTTGAATTTTGCCGTAATTGAACGTTTGGTGCGCAACACCTTATTATAATCGGAAGATGCGCCATAGGTGTATTTGTACAGGCCGCCTTCCTTATAATAATCCACATCTTTCAATCCTTTCAGCCGCTTGTCGTTCTTGGCCAGCGGACGGGAAGAGGTGAGTATCTGTATCTTGAACACAGGGGCTTTGTCCTCTGTCTGCGCAACGGTTGCTTTTTCCGAAGGCTGGGGGGCCGGTTTGTTGTTTTGGACGGTCGTTTTTTTCTCTGTCGCGGGTGTGGCATCGGCAGGAGCGGGCGTTTTCTCTTCCGGCTGTGGCAGGTCTTCCGGCAGAATGGTCTGGCTGCTTCCGTTCAACCGGATTTCCTGTTCCCGTTTATAAGTAAGGAAAGCACGGAAAATGCCGTCGGCAAGGGTGCCGGTTCCTGCATCCGTGTTTAGATAACGTTCTTCTTCGGGTGTGGAGATAAAGCCGAGCTCGACCAGAATACTGGGCATGGCACTGGCTTTCAATACCAGAAAACCGGCCTGATGCACGCCCCGGTCTACCCGCCGGCAGGTGTTGCGGAAATGCTTTTGTACAAGTGATGCTAGGTGCACGCTTTGCGACATATATTTATCCTGCATGAACTCGAAGATAATGTAGGACTCGGCGGAATTGGGATTAAATCCTGCATAGCGGGTCTTATAGTCGCTTTCGTAAAGAATGACCGAGTTTTCCCGTTTGGCAACTTCAAGGTTGGCATCCGATTTGGCAAGACCTAACGTCCAGGTGGATGCGCCTTTGGCAGTCCGGTTATTGGCAAGCGCATTGGTGTGGATTGAGATGAATAAGTCCGCTTTGGCATCATTGGCTATTTCCGCGCGTCGGTTTAGAGGAATAAAGACATCCCGCGTACGGGTATATACGACTTTTACGTCCGGGCAGTTCTTTTGTATCTGCTTGCCGAGCTTGAGTGCGACATTCAGGTTTATGTTCTTTTCTTTGGAGATTCTGCCGATGGCGCCGGGGTCGTGTCCGCCGTGTCCGGCGTCGATAACGACAACAAAATCCTTCGCCCCGATATTGCTGCAACAAAAAGGCGCAATGAGCAGTCCCAGGCAAAGGCTTATATATAAGATATGTTGTCTGTATCGTTTCATATTAAAATATCGTTGCAAAGATAGCGCAAAGGTCTATTATCGCCCTGCAAAAGTAATGTAATTTTATAGAAAACTCACACTTTGCTTTCAAGTTTTATTCGTAACAGCTTCTTTTTAGGGAGATTTAGTCTTTGCATTTGCAAAATTTACATGTTTTCTATACTTGCTTCTGTTTGGCGGTTGGCTGTGCATAATTCGTTAGACCCGGGTCATCCGTTCGTTAGACCTTGGTTGAACGAACGGATGACCTGGGTCTAACGAAAGGGCGACGACTGTCTAACGAATTAAAAATACTATGTTCTGTGTCAATGCTTCTCTTTTTTCCCTTTTATTTTCTGCGATGAGCCTATTTGTTGATAATATCTGTAACTTTGCGCACAAATATTAATTGGTAGATACAGGTATGCTTCTTCGTCTTATAAAGAATTGGACATTGCCTTTGGCGATGCTTGCCGGTACGGCCGGATATTTCTTCTTTGCGAAAATTTCCTGGTTTGCACCGGTGAAACCTTGTTTGAATGGGTTGGTGGCTCTCCTGACTCCGGCTTTGATTTTTGCACAATTGCTGTTAACCTTTTGTAAGGTAGAAGTGCATGATTTGAAACCGAAAGGGTGGCATGGCTGGCTGTTGCTGTTTCAGACGGTGGCGTGTCTGGTTGTGGCGGCTTTGCTGGTGTGCTGTCCGATGGAGGAGATGTATCGGGAAGTTTTTGAAGGGGCTATGGTATGCCTTATTTGTCCTACGGCTACTGCTGCTGCGGTCATTACCGGTAAGCTGGGCGGAAGTGCGTCGAGTCTTACCACGTATACGTTGTTGTCCAATCTTTTGGCTGCGGTGGTTGTTCCGTTGGTATTTCCTTGGGTTGAGCCTCATGCGGATGTTACTTTTTTTGCGGCTTTCTTGAAAATACTGAGTAAGGTGTTTCCGCTGTTGCTTCTGCCTTTCTTCATGGCTTGGTTTCTGCGGGTGTTTGTCAAGAATGTGCATAGATGCTTATTGGAGTTCCACGATGCTGCTTTCTACTTATGGGCGGTGGCGCTTGCCATTGTATCGGGGCAGACGGTGCGTTCGTTGGCGAACAGTGATGCTCCGGTGTTTGTGGAAGTCCTGATTGCTTTAGCAGGTTTGGCAGCCTGCTGTGTCCAATTCTATTTAGGTAAGAGAATCGGCGGGCATTACAATGACCGTATCAGTGGCGGACAGGCGCTGGGACAGAAGAATACGGTGCTTGCCATTTGGATGTCCTATACTTATTTGAATCCGCTCTCTTCCGTAGGGCCGGGTTCGTATGTGCTGTGGCAAAATATTTTCAATAGCTGGCAACTATGGAAAAAGAGAAAGAAAGAGTTGGTAAATTAATGCAAACAATTGATATATGTAATTGCGGTATTTTCTGCGTTATTCCTTTTGTTGGGCTTGTTTTCTTGACTTAGCCTATAAATTCCCTTATTCTCTTACCAGTTTGTTACTCAAATGCTATGGGGTAACAAAAATAATATCTATATTGCCCATCGTTAACAATATAAAAACATGAGTATGGCGAAGAAGAAATCGCCGGCATTATTTTTGTCGCATATAACAAATCGCAAATGAATATAAATCAGAATTATATAGAAGCAGTAAAGACCATAAAAGAAGCTATTCTACGCAGCCAGTACCGTGCAGCCGCATCGGTGAACAAGGAACAGCTATCTCTTTATTACGGCATCGGACGTTATGTATCGGAAAATTCCCGTACAGGCTTTTGGGGGAAAGGTGCAATTGAACAGATATCTTCTCTGTTGCAAAAAGAATTGCCGGGGTTAAGGGGATTTTCGGTTTCGAATATAAAGAATATGCGAGTTTTCTATGAAGAATGGGAGCCTGTCTTAAATCGCCAGCCAGCGGCTGGCGGTTGGGTATTAGATGAAAAATTGCTGTTGAGCGTAATTCGCCAGCCACTGGCTGACGAATTTAACTGGTCTGATTTTCTTTCAATCGGCTTTAGTCATCATACCGAAATAATATCCAAAGCTAAGACTTTGGAAGCAAGGCTGTTTTATATACATGAGTGCGCCATTCACTATTGGAGTAAATACACTTTAAGGGATTATTTAAAAGCAGATCTATACAACCATCGGGGAACTTTACCTAATAATTTCGCACAAACATTGCCCGATACTAAGCAAGCTCTAAAAGCTGTCTGTTCATTTAAAGATGAATACTTGCTTGATTTCATTAATGTGGAGGAACTGAATGAACAGGAAGAAGATTTAGATGAAAAGATAGTAGAAAAGGCGATTGTTGCCAATGTGAAGAAGTTCATCATGACCTTTGGGCAAGATTTCAGTTTTATAGGCAATCAATATCGCATGGAGGTTGCAGGAGAAGAAATGTTCATTGATTTGCTCTTTTTCAATCGGGAACTTAATTCCTTAGTTGCAGTCGAACTGAAATCCGGGAAATTCCGTACATCTTATTTGGGGCAGTTGAATACTTATCTATCCGCCTTAGATACATATATCAGAAAGCCGCACGAGAATCCCTCTATCGGAATAATCCTTTGCAGAGAAATGAATCAGACCTTTGTAGAGTTTGCCGTTCGTGATTATAACAAACCGATGGGAGTTGCTACATACCGTGCTTCTAAAGATATGCCGGAACGGCTTCGTAACGCTTTGCCGGACATTGAGGAACTGAAAAAGCTATTGTAAGGCAAAAGCCTTGCTTCTTTTTGGGGCAGGTAATAGCCTTTGGTTACCTACAGTTGGTAATAGGTGGAATTCTTCTATGATAATCAGTTTGATAGGTTAGTTAAGATATAATATGTGGCAAAATATTTTCAATAGCTATCAGTTGTGGCGGAAACGGAAAAGTGAGCGACCGCCTCTTTAGCCATACGGAAATTAGCGGGCAATAGTAATCTATTCGTCATATCCCAATTTCTTCTCATTGTAATCCGATGCGATATAGGCAGGGCGTCTTTTGGTCTCTTTGAAAATACGTCCGATATACTCTCCGATAACGCCCAATGAGAACAGTTGGATGCCGCCTAAGAATAGCATAACGACTATCAGGGTGGGGAAACCGGCGGCCTGGTCGCCGTATATGATGGTCTTTATCAGGAAATAGATGGCGTAGATAAAGCTGGAAATGGAACAGAGGATACCGCAAACGGTGGCAATGCGCAGGGGAGCGGTGGAAGAGGAGGTGATTCCTTCGATTGCCAGGTTCAGCAGTTTGAAGAAACTCCATGAGGAATGTCCGGCAAGGCGGTCGCCCCGGTCGAATTCTATGCTTTTCTTCCGGTAGCCTATCCAGCAGAATAGTCCTTTGGTATAGCGTTCCTGTTCGCGCAAGTGTCTTAACGTCAGTACGCAGCGGCGGTCGAGCAGGCGGAAGTCTCCTACATTCGGCAGGATATCTATCCGGCTCATCTTTTGTAAGATGCTGTAGAAAGCAAGTGACAGCCGGCGGCGCATCCAGCTCTCTTCGCCACGGTTGCGGCGTTTGGCGTAGATGTCGTCATAACCTTCTTCCCAGTATTGCAGCATCCGGTCTACAAGTTCGGGAGGGTCTTGCAGGTCGGCATCCATTACCACGCAGCAGTCTCCGGTGGTGTAGTCGAAGCCTGCAAGCATGGCGATTTCCTTACCGAAGTTGCGCGAGAGGTTCACGAAATTTACCCTGCTGTCCGTTTGTCGGAGTTGGCGGATAACGTCGAGTGTCCGGTCGCTGCTGCCGTCATTGATAAATAGGATTTCCCATGCATAAGTGCCGTTGCGGTTGATAAGTTCTATCAAGCGCTGATATAGGGTAGGGAGCATCGCTTCTTCGTTGTAGACCGGAATCAGTAGGGTTACTTTCTTCATTTCGCAAGTGTGTATGGTAAATACTTTGCAAATATATTATTTTCCGGAGAAGTCCGGGATAAATATTATAATTAAAAATTATTGATTTGAGAAATATCAGCCTTTTCGCTTGAAAACGAAGCGTACCAACAGGAAATTGACCGGAATGGCTATGGCGAATACCGGAATAGGGGCAAGGGTTTTGGAGAGTCCCAACCAGAGGAATGTGTTCAGCAAACCGATGTGCAGCAGGTAATTGAATAAATGTGCTCCTCCAAAACCGAACGCCTTGCTCCATGACGGCTTTTTGCCGAACGTGAAGTATGCGGTAAGGTAGAAATTGGCGATAAAGCTCAGGGCATAGCCGAGGGTATAGGCTATATTTACATTGATGAACCGTTGCAGTAAGAAGTATATCCCGTAGTGCAAAGCGGTTGCAAGGATACCCACTATGACAAAACGTATGAACTCGGGAAATCTTTTTAAATGCTTCATTTTAGGTTTACGCTATCATTGAGCCGGCAAAGTTAGGTATTGTTGTAGAATATTTCGTACTTTTGCAGCCGGAAAAATATAAAAACGAAAATATATGTCGGACAGAAAGATAGCGTTCTGGTTTATTGCACTGTTAAGTGTACTTGTACTGGTTCCCTTTTTAGGGGAAACCATATTCTATTCGAAAGGGGAACCGCGTGAGGCGATAGTTGCATATACCATGCTGGAAAGTGGTAACTGGATACTCCCGACGAATTACGGAGTGGAAATAGCTTATAAACCGCCTTTCCTTTATTGGACAATAGCCGTCATTTCATCCGTCTTGGGAGGAGTTACGGAGTTCTCGGCACGTATGCCGTCGGCGCTTGCTTTTCTGGCTATGCAGTTGGTATTCTTCAGCTTCGTAGCCAAACGCAAGGATGTAAAGACTGCATTTCTGACCTCTATCCTTCTTTTGTCCTCTTTTGAAGTACACCGTGCGGCGGTAGCTTGCCGGCTTGATATGCTGCAAGTTTCTCTCATCGTGATTTCATTGTGTCTGCTTTTCCGATGGGATGAGAAGAATTGCAAAGGGATTCCTTGGCTGGCCGTACTGTTGATGGCATGCGCTACATTGACAAAAGGGCCGGTCGGCTCTATCTTTCCCTGTTTGGGTATCGGGGTGTATCAGCTGTTGCGCGGGCGTTCGTTCGGAAAGGCTTTCTTTTCATTGCTGGGCATCGGGTTGCTGTCCCTCATTCCTTTGGGCATTTGGTTTTGGGCAGCTTATCAGCAAGGCGGAGAGGCGTTTGTCAATTTGATGCTGGAAGAAAATACCGGACGTTTCTTCCGGAAAATGTCCTATGCATCGCACGAGAATCCGTTGTGGTATAACTTCCTGACTATTATTTGGGGATGGGTTCCCTGGACTTTAGTGCTGCTTATTTCCTTGTTCGGACTGAAATGGAAAAAGATACGTCTTCTGCCGGAAGGTGCTTCCGTTGGCGAACGTTTAAAGAAAGCGTGGTGCAAATTCCGTTCTCAGTCACCGTTGCAGCTTTTTGCGTGGGTGGTGATTTTAACGATTTTCATCTTCTATTGTATTCCCAAAAGTAAGCGTAGCGTCTATCTGCTGCCTATCTATCCGTTTATGGGAATGCTGCTTGCCGAATACCTGCTGGCATTGGTGCAACGAGGCGCGAAAGTATTCCGGATTTCTGCCTGGATTTTCGTTGCATTGACAATATTGCTTACCGTTACTTTCTTTGCCGTGCGTTTGGACATGATTCCCGAAAGTATTTGGGGAACAGGCAAGCATGCCGCCGAGAATATAGCTTTTGTGAATGCACTGCATACGGTGCAGCTCTCACTGCCGAAATGGCTGATTGTGTTCCTGCCGCTTGTAGCTGCCGGCTGTTTGCTGTATATGCTGGTAAAGCGTGCGGACACGCGTTCGCTGTTGTATGGTACGGCTGGCTGCATTTTGTGTATATTTGTGTCGTTGGACGGCGTTTATCAGCCTACTATATTGGCGGTGAAGTCGGACAGACATCTGGCTGTACGCCTGAACGAGTTAGAACCTCAAGGCATGGTCTATTCGTATGCCGACTGGGTTAAGTTCTATGGCATAAATTATTATCTGGGCGACCGGGTGCGTATCTTTGATAAACTGAACCCTGCCCAAGGTTATGTGCTGGTGACGGACGAACTGCAAGAACAGTTCCTGCAGGATACGGAAGACACCTACCGGGTGGAGGAAGTATACCGCACTCCTCTGCGCAGTTGCGATTTGCGCCGGAAAGTCATTGTTTATAAATTCAGCAAAAAATAAAAAATGAGTCCCCAAGGGTTGATTGATAAATATTATCCGGAAGCCAATGAATTGCGGCATATCCTACTGACGCACAGCCGTTCTGTGGCCGATAAGGCTTTGTGGATTGCCGACCGCCATCCGGAGTTGTCTTTGGACAGAGATTTTCTGTATGAAGCGGCTATGTTGCACGATATAGGTATATTCCTGACAGATGCCGACGGCATTTATTGCTTTGGCGATAAACCTTATATCTGTCATGGCTATTTGGGAGCGGACCTGGTGCGTTCGGAAGGATATCCGCGTCATGCCTTGGTTTGTGAAAGGCATACGGGGGCCGGTCTCGCACTGGAGGATATTATTGCGCAAAATCTGCCTGTTCCTCACCGGGACATGCTTCCGGTAAGTATGGAAGAGCAGGTTGTATGTTTTGCAGATAAGTTTTATTCCAAGACACATCTGGACAGGGAAAAAAGTGTAGAGAAAGCGCGTGACAGCCTGCTGCGTTATGGTAAAGCCGGCGTGCAACGCTTTGATTATTGGTGTAAACTGTTTTTGTAGCAATCTAAATTTCTTTAAAAAGGGAGATTATCCGTATAAATTACGTACTTTTGCCCATTCAAGCGTAAACTATTAGTTAATGACGCCATTGAAAGCAAATACATTCATATCATTCATACTACTATTCGTCTTACTTCTTCTTTCCGGTGAGGCTGCTTCGCAACGTCGTCGGCGCGGTGTTGTACCACCAGGAAGACAGCAAGTGGACTCTTTGCGGAGTGATTCGCTGGGGCAGGGGATTGCATCTTCTCATAGGAGAGGTATGCGCGATACCTTGCAACCCGATTCTTTGCGGATGGATACGCTGGCTGCTTCCGGCAAGAAGAAACAGCCTTTAGACGCTCCGGTGACTTATGAGGCAAACGATTCCATTGTATTTACTCAAGGCGGATATGCGCATCTCTATGGTCAGGGAAAAGTAAACTATCAGCAGATAGAATTGGCGGCGGATGTTATTACCATGAATATGGATAGTAGCACGGTTTATGCCCATGGAGTGGAGGATTCGTTGGGCGTGAAGAAGGGAACACCGGTTTTCAAGGATGGCGAAACCCCATACGAGACTAATACGATTCGCTATAACTTCAAGAGTAAGAAAGGTATTATAAGTAATGTAGTCAGCCAGCAGGGCGAAGGATATGTAACCGGAAACAATGCAAAAAAAGGCGCTAATGACGAATTGTATATGAAGAGTGGCCGATACACGACCTGCGACCACCATGAGCACCCCCACTTCTATATGCAGATGACTTACGCAAAAGTGCGCCCCAAAAAGAATGTAGTGACCGGACCTGCCTATCTGGTGGTAGAGGATGTGCCTTTGCCGCTTGCCGTGCCGTTCTTTTTCTTCCCGTTTTCGAGCAGCTATTCGTCGGGTTTCCTCATGCCTACCTATATGGATGACTCCAGCCGCGGTTTCGGTTTGACGGACGGTGGATATTACTTTGCCATCAGTGACAAGATGGATTTGAAGTTGCGTGCTGATATTTTTACGAAAGGTTCCTGGGCTTTGAATGCCGAGTCCAATTATATCAAACGGTACAAATATTCGGGCTTGTTTCAGGCAAGCTACCAGGTAACCAAAACCGGTGATAAAGGATTACCGGATTATTCTGTGGCTAAGGACTTCAAGATTGTATGGTCTCACAGACAGGATGCGAAGGCCAATCCGAATCAGACATTTTCTGCCAGCGTGAACTTTGCTACCAGTAGTTATGAGCGTACCAACATCGGCAATATGTACAACTCGAATGCCATGTCGCAGAATACAAAAACTTCAAGTATCAGTTATTCCCGTTATTTCTTCGACAGGAAACTGACGATTGCGGCAACCACCAATATCGCACAGACTATGAAAGACTCCTCGGTCAATGTCACTCTGCCCGACTTGAATATCTCTTTGTCCACGCTTTACCCTTTTAAGCGTAAGAAAGCGGCGGGTGAAGAAAAATGGTATGAGAAGATTTCCATCCGGTATACGGGGCGTTTGACCAACAGTATCCAGACCAAGGACAACCTGCTGTTTAAATCCAATCTGATAAAGGACTGGAAAAACGGTATGAAGCATGAGATACCCATCAGCGCTACTTTCACATTGTTCAAGTACTTCAATGTAACGCCTTCTGTCAACTATACCGAACGCTGGTATACGCGCAAGGTCATGAAAGACTGGGACCCTAATGCCGGAGGAAGCGGCAGGGAAGTGGCTACTGATACGATTTACGGTTTTCACCGTGTGTATGATTACAGAGCCAGCCTGGGTATCAATACGAAGATATACGGTATGTATAATCCTATATTCCTTCCCAAAAAGAAGATACAGATCCGCCATGTCATAACCCCGTCGGTGAGCATAAGTGCCGCACCGGATTTTGGTTCCTCGCGCTACGGTTATTACGACTCCTATATCAAGAATTATGCGGACGGAAGACGGGATACGGTGGTTTATTCTCCCTATGCCGGTCAGGCGTTTGATGTGCCGGGAAGAGGCAAGCAGGGAAATATAACCTTCAGTATCTCCAACAACCTGGAGATGAAGTATTACAGCAGTAAGAAGGATACGATTAAGAAAATCAGTCTGATTGACGAGTTGGGAGCTAATATTGATTACAATATGGCGGCTGCGACACGTCCTTGGGGTGACCTTGGGCTGAATTTGCGTTTGAAGTTGAGCAAGAATTACACGTTCAGTATGAGCTCTTCATTCAAGACATACGGTTATAAGTTCGATAAGAATGGAAATGTGGTAGAGAATGACCGTACGGAATGGTCCTACGGACGTTTCGGTATTTTCCAGGGATACGGTTCTTCCTTTAGCTATACGTTTAATAACGAAACGTGGAAAAAGTGGAAAGAGAAGCTGAGCGGCACTAAGGATGCCGATAAGGAGAAAGATAAGGAAAATTCTTCCGAGGAAGGGGAAGATGTGGAGGCAAGTTCCGATGAGAGCGGCATTCCCAAGAAGAAAGTGGAAAAGGCAGCGGTGGATGCCGATGGTTATCAGGTGTTCAAGATGCCGTGGTCTTTGAATTTCAATTATAGTTTTAATATTTCCGAAGACCGTAGCAAGCCTATCAATCGGAAAAAGATGCGCTATCCTTACCGTTATACTCATAACTTGAGCGCTTCGGGTAATATAAAACTTTCCAATAAGTGGGCGGTGAGCTTTAACTCCGGTTACGATTTTGAAGCAAAGAAGATAGTACAGACCACCTTTAATATCACACGTGACCTGCACTGTTTCAGCATGTCGGCCAGTCTGTCTCCTTTCGGGCAGTGGAAATACTACAACTTTACCATTCGTGCCAACGCAAGTATTTTGCAAGACTTGAAATGGGAGCAGAGAAGCCAGACACAGAGTAATATTCAGTGGTACTAATTAGGGTGATGTTGCCAACTGTTTCTGGCGGCATTACTTGATTTTAGGCACGGAATTACACGGAGTTTAATAACGTTACCTGTTTCATTCCTTCTTCCGCGAACTCCGTGTAATTCCGTGCCTGAAGAAATCGTCAAGCACATTTTTTCGTACCCCTTTTTTATCAGTGCCGCCTTACCATTTTATCTCTTCCTTTCCGTGCGCTTTCAGGTATTCATTCGTCTTGCTGAAATGTTTGTTTCCGAAGAAACCGTTGTATGCGGAAAGAGGAGAAGGGTGTGCGGATGTCAGTACCAAGTGTTTGTTGCGATCGATAAAAGCACCTTTTCGTTGTGCATAAGCTCCCCATAATATAAAGACCAAATGCTCCCGTTCTTCGGCAAGAATACGGATGGCGGCATCTGTAAATGTTTCCCAGCCGCGGTTCTGATGGGAGCCGGCTTGATGGGCACGTACGGTGAGAGTGGCATTGAGCAGTAATACGCCTTGTTCCGCCCAACGGGTCAAGTTGCCGGTAGGCGGTGCATCTGTTCCGATATCCGCTTTGATTTCTTTAAAAATATTGACTAAAGAGGGCGGGAAGGGCACGCCGTCGTTGACGGAGAAACAGAGTCCGTGTGCTTGTCCGGGACCATGGTATGGGTCCTGGCCGATAATCACTACCTTTACCTTGTCAAAAGGACATAAGTTGAAAGCATTGAATATCAATTTTCCCGGTGGATATATGGCATATTTACCATATTCCTCACGCACGAAATTCGTTAATGTGTAAAAGTAATCTTTGTCAAATTCAGGCTGCAAATGTGCTTTCCAGCTATCTTCGATCTGAACGTTCATAATAGGAAGTGTTAGTAGTTTACGACGCTAAGATACAAATATTTCACCATAGTATACAAAGAGCCCCGCAGAGTTTTTTGCTTTTTCCTTTGAAACTCTGCGGGACTTTATATTGTTTACAGGTTGTATTTAGATTAAATGTATGTTGTGTGCCTTACATTCCGAGCGCATATCTTCGGGCCAGATGCTGGCTTGTATTTCTCCGATATGGGCTTTGCGCAAATAGAACATACACAACCGGGACTGACCGATACCGCCACCGATAGACAAGGGCAGCGCATCTCCCATCAGGCGTTTGTGGAAATAGAGTTCCAGACGTTTTTCTTCACCTTCCTGCTTGAGCTGACGCTGGAGGGCTTCTTTGTCTACGCGGATACCCATTGAGGATAATTCCACACTGCGTTGAAGCACATCGTCCCACAGTAATAAGTCGCCGTTTAAGCCGGGCAGACCGTTCAAGCCGGGAGTTGTGTAGTCATCATAGTCCGGAGCGCGTCCATCGTGTTTTTTGCCGTCGCTTAGTTTGCAACCGATGCCGATGATAAATACGGCGCCGAACTTCTTGGCAATGGCATGCTCACGGCATTTCGGTTCTATATTGGGATACATCTGCCGGAGCTCTTCCGCATGGATAAAGTGTAACTTCTGTGGCAGGCAGGGCTTGATTTGCGGATACATTTCATATACCATATATTCCGTACGGACCATTGCAGCATAAATGCGGGTGACTATCTCTTTCAGAAAGTCTATGTTACGGTCTTGTTCGGTGATAACGCGCTCCCAATCCCATTGGTCTACATATAAAGAATGTAAGTTGCCCAGCTCTTCGTCCGCACGGATGGCATTCATATCGGTATAAATTCCGTATCCCGGTTCTATACCGTATTCGGCAAGTGTCAGACGCTTCCATTTGGCAAGCGAATGTACCACTTCTGCCTGCGCATCGCCTAAATCTTTAATGGGAAACGACACAGCCCGTTCCACGCCGTTCAAATCGTCGTTGATACCCATGCCTTTTAATACAAAGAGAGGGGCGGTGACACGACGCAGACGGAGTTCGGAAGAAAGATTCAACTGAAAGAATTCTTTAATCTGTTTAATGCCTAATTCCGTTTGTTTTAAGTCCAATAAAGGTTTGTATCCTTCGGGTTTTATCAGGTAGCTCATAGGTTTAATTTCTGAAACTTCTATTAATTTGTTCGGCAAAGATAGAAATAATATTGATACTTGTTTCTGTTTTGATTGAAAAAATAACAAAATGTATATGTATATCCGTTTAATGTTCTCAAAATAATATTGAAAGGGTAATATGCAAAACAGATATAAAAAATGTATGAAGATTAGGAATATGCAGAGATTTTTTCTACTTTTGCATCCGAATTAAGGCTCCGTAGCTTAGTGAATAGAGCGTCAGATTCCGGTTCTGAAGGTCGTGCGTTTGAATCGCACCGGGGTCACAGGAAAAATCCTTGATAAACTATTGGTTATCAAGGATTTTTTTTATTTATATATCTCTTGGTTCATCCGTCTGTTTGTCCTTATTCAGCAAGACCCATATCTGTCGTTGCCATTCATATACGGCAAATCTCTCATCATCGGAATTGTCGGTCTTGTCAACATATGTCCTTATACTTGGGGCGGAAGGGTATTTGGTCTGGATAATATCGTCTATCAGATAGCTGTACAACCCTCTGATTTTCTTGAAAAGAAAACATTGGAACATAAGGTTGATATATTCAGGATTGTTGCATACATACATTTTATACATTTGATATGTATCCGACTGCATGTAATCTGAAGCCCTGCTGCTAAGATTGGACTTCTCAAGTTCTTCTTTCAGGGCTTCTTCCAGCTTTTTGTACTCGGCAGAGTCTGTTATGCTGTACCAATAATGTTCATCGGGCTTAGTGGTTAGCTTTATCCATGTGTAGGCTTCCCAGTAATCAATTGCCATTCTTATGGAATCTCTGTATTCCGGGGGCATGGCAAAATAGAGAGAATCTTTTTCCCAGTCCTTGAAAAGCGTTTCGATAGAATCAATCTTCTCTTGTTTCAGTTGTTTATATATGTCCGGTAGTTTTTCATCAAGAACGGAAGTTATCTGGAAAGCACCGCTCTCTATGCTACAGTTGACCCGTGGATTGGTTATGACAGAATCATTGAATATGAAAGCTATCTGCCTGCCTGTTGCCTTTCCCGTTTCTTCGGCCCATTTTTTTCGTTTATAGTTGCTGATTTGTCCGCTGATTACATATTTTCCGAAATAATCCGTATCCAGTTTAAGGGCTATGAAATCCTTCGTCGTTACGATAGGCTCTTTGGAAATGCTGTCCGTCTGTCCGGACAAGATATGATACCAGCCATTTTCCCGAAGCTTGTTCTGACAAATCGAAAAATACGGTAGGAAAGAAAACAATGTCAGTATTCCAAGCAGCTTTCTCCACATAACGTCTCTTTGTTTTCTAAACTTCAAATTCAAGAATTGTCCTCTCTTTACTCTTCAGATGCAAGCGCATCCCGCACAGCTTCCCAGTTATCGCAGAAAGCCTGCATGGAAGGGAATAACAGATTGGCTCCCGCATCCAGCAGCACTTGTCCGTCCAGCGGACCGGTATTGACAGCGATTGTGAATATCCCTGCCGCTGCTCCCGCCTGGACGCCGATGGGGGCATTCTCCACGACGATAGCTTCATTGGCCTTTACCCCTGCTTTTTCCAGTCCCATGAGATAAGGCTCCGGATTGGGCTTGCCATATTTCACATCAAAGGCGGTGACCATACGTTCGCGTTGGAACATGCCGGGAAAGTTATGTGCCAGTCTGTCCAGCAGGGAGTGCTGGCCGGAACCGGTTACCAATACGGGAGTCAACCCTTCCGCTTTTATTTTCTGTAACACTTCCCATGCTCCGGGCATACGTTCGGGTTCGGGATGTCTGTTGAATTCTTCGCTTTTTTCGGCATAGATACTCTCTATCATCTCAGGAGTGGCATCTTTGCCGTATTGCCGTTGATATACGATGTTGATTGTTGCTGCTCCCGTACGTCCTTCGTGCATATAAGCTTCCTCGCGGCTCAGATGCAGACCATGACGTTCCATTACCGTATGCCATGCATCGGCATGATAAGGCATGGAGTTGAACAACACGCCGTCCATGTCGAAAAGAACGGCTTTCAGCCGGATATTGTCGTATCCGTGTTCTCTTAAATAGCGGGATATTGCTTCTTTAAACACTTGATAAATTGAGAATAAAAAATTAGAAATAGGGGAATAAAACAGAGAGTTGGGAATCAAGAAACAGCCTTTTGATGTTGCACATGGTAATTTGTGTGCAGCCATTTCTCAATTCTCAACTCTCGATTTTTAATTTATCACAGTCTTGCCTGGATGGCTTTGGATTCTTCTTCGTAACCCGGCTTGTTCAGCAGGGCGAACATATTCTTCTTGTAGGCTTCCACACCCGGTTGGTTGAACGGATTAACCCCCAGCAGGTAGCCGCTGATGCCGCATGCTTTCTCAAAGAAGTACAGTAATCCGCCGAGACTTTCCTCATTCAGTGCAGGAATCACGATGCGCATGTTGGGTACGCCACCGTCTACGTGAGCCAGTTGTGTGCCGAGTTCAGCCATCTTGTTCACCTCGTCTACGTGCTTTCCGGCGAGGAAGTTCAGACCGTCGAGGTTGGCTTCGTCCGAAGGAACTTGCAGCGAATACTGCGTCTTTTCTACTGAAATGACAGTTTCATAAATGGTACGTTCACCTTCCTGAATCCATTGTCCCATGGAGTGCAGGTCGGTAGAGAAATCCACGGATGCAGGGAAGATACCCTTGTTCTCTTTACCTTCGGATTCACCGTAAAGTTGCTTCCACCATTCGCTTACGTAGTGCAATTTGGGGTTGAAGTTTACAAGGATTTCAATCTTCTTGCCGTTCTTGTAGAGTTCATTGCGGGTGGCTGCATAGATAGCTGCCGGGTTTTCAGCGAACGGAACATCTTTTCCGCAAGCCTTTTCCATAGCTGCCGCGCCTGCTACCAGCTTTTCGATGTCGAAGCCTGCAACGGCGATGGGCAGCAGACCTACCGGGGTGAGTACGGAGAAACGGCCGCCTACGTTGTCGGGGATAATGAAAGATTTGTACCCTTCATTGTCTGCAGTAACGCGTGCTGCGCCTTTCTTGGCGTCTGTAACGGCAACGATCACCTTTTTGGCCATCTCCTTGCCGCGTTGGTCTTCGCATTGCTTTTTCAGCAGGCGGAAGGCTAAAGCCGTTTCGGTAGTGGTTCCCGATTTGGAAATATTGATGACACCGAATTTCTTGTCTTTCAGATATTCGGTAAGCTCGTACAGATAATCTTCACCGATGTTGTGTCCTGCATACAGAATAACCGGGCCGGACTTCTTGTCCTGCAACCATGCGAAACTGTTTGACAAAGCCTCGATAACGGCGCGTGCACCGAGGTAGCTTCCGCCGATTCCGGCAACAACCACTGCTTCACAATTCTCGCGCAGCACTTGCGCGGTAGCTTTCAGGTCTGCCAGGTGCTCCTTTGTAATGGAAGAAGGAAGGTGTAGCCAGCCTAAAAAGTCGTTGCCTTTACCGGTTCCGTTTTCCAATGCTTCCTGTGCAGCCTTGACTTGGGCTTCGTAGGCGAAAACATTTTCTTTGGAAATGAATCCAAGAGTCTTTTCAATGTTCAAACTAATCATAATATTATAGGTTTTAAATTCTGTATTTTGTCCTTGCTGTCCTCTTTTCCGCATTACCGGAAAGAGTCAGTCAGTAACTTGATTTCAATCATCGGTGAGATACGCTCATATAAGATGTTGTACACAGCATCCAGTATCGGCATGTTCACGTGGTAATGTTTGTTGATTTCCTTGATGCACTTGGTTCCGTAATAACCTTCGGCTATCATTTCCATTTCTATCTGGGCACTTTTTACGGAATATCCTTTACCTATCATCGTACCGAACGTACGGTTACGGCTGAAGTTGGAGTATCCCGTCACCAACATGTCACCCAGATAAACAGAATCGCTGATGTTTCTGTTCAGCGGATGTACGGTTTGCAGGAAACGGTTCATCTCCTGTATGGCATTGGACATGAGTACCGCCTGGAAATTATCACCGTATTTCAGTCCGCTGCAAATGCCGGCGGCAATGGCATATACGTTTTTGAGTACGGAACCGTATTCGATACCTGCCACGTCGTTGCTTACGGAAGTCTTGATGAATGAACTTGCCAGACGGCGGGAAAACTTGTCCGCCTTGTCTATATCGGGACACGCTATCGTGAGATAGGAAAGCCGCTCGAGCGCAACCTCTTCCGCATGGCAGGGACCCGCCAGCACTGCGATATTTTCGGTAGGAACACCGTATTCTTTCGTGAAGTATTCCGATACAATCATGTTGTCATCGGGTACGATGCCCTTAATGGCAGTGATGATGAACTTATCCTTGATTTTTGTCTTCAGCTTCTTCAGGTGAGCCTTCAGATAAGGAGAAGGAGTTACAAAGATAAGCGTATCCGACTCCTTGACTACATCGTTGATGTTTGAGTTGAAATTGATACGCTTGGTATCGAACTTGACGCCCGTCAGGTAGGCAGGGTTATGACCGAGACGCTTAAAATCGGCAATGCGGTCGTCGCGCCGCATATACCAATTTATAGTCTCTTCTTGTGCCAGTACCATCTTTGCAATGGCAGTGGCCCAGCTTCCTCCGCCCATAATGGCTATCTTACCGGGTAGTTTCATTTCTTAGATTTTCTCAACCCAACCTTCCACATCTTTCACGGTCGGATTTGCCAGTTCCAGTTTATATTTCTTGTTGATGCCGCAAATATCCATGTGCAGCTTTTGCGGGTTTACATCCTTCATGTCGCTAACCAGGTTGTAGCCGGCTTTCTGGATGACTGCCACCCATTCTTCGGGGATACCCAGTTTCATGAATTTGGCAGGTGCGTCTTTCGGAGTGACCTTTTCGGGGCGCATCTGCGGGAAGAACAATACTTCCTGAATGAATGCCTGTCCGGTCATCAACATCGTCAGACGGTCGATGCCGATACCGATGCCCGATGTAGGAGGCATACCGTATTGCAGCGCTTTCAGGAAGTCCTGGTCGATAAACATAGCTTCGTCGTCACCCTTTTCACTCAGTTTCAACTGCTCTTTGAAGCGTTCTTCCTGGTCGATGGGGTCGTTCAGCTCACTGTATGCGTTGGCCAGCTCTTTACCGTTCACCATCAGCTCGAAGCGTTCGGTCAGTCCGGGCTTGCTGCGGTGCATCTTGGTCAGCGGGCTCATTTCTACCGGATAGTCGGTGATGAAGGTAGGCTGTATGAATGTGCCTTCACAGAATTCGCCGAAGATTTCGTCTATCAGCTTGCCTTTGCCCATAGTGTCGTCAATCTCCATTTTCAGTTCGCGGCACACCTGGCGGATTTCTTCCTCGCTCTTGCCGTTGAGGTCGTAGCCGGTCTTTTCCTTAATGGCATCCAGGATGGGCAGGCGGCGGTAAGGAGCCTTGAAGCTGATGGTCTTTCCGTCGATGGTAGTCTCTGTGCTGCCGTTTACAGCGATACAGATACGTTCGAGGAGTTTCTCGGTGAATCCCATCATCCAGTTGTAGTCCTTATACTGTACGTACAGCTCCATGCAGGTAAATTCCGGGTTATGGTTTTTGTCCATACCTTCGTTACGGAAGTTCTTTCCGATTTCGTATACACCCTCAAAACCGCCTACGATAAGTCTCTTCAGGTAAAGCTCGGTGGCGATACGCAGGTAGAGGTCCATATCCAATGAGTTGTGGTGGGTGATGAAGGGGCGTGCGCTTGCACCGCCGGGGATGGATTGCAGAATCGGTGTTTCCACTTCCGTATAGCCGGCTTCGTCCAGTACGGCACGCATGGTCTTGATGATTGTGGCGCGCTTCAGGAATGTTTCCTTGACGCCGTCGTTCACGATGAGGTCCACGTAGCGTTGGCGGTAGCGCAGTTCCGGGTCGTCGAACGAGTCGTAGGCCACACCGTCTTTATATTTTACGATAGGAAGCGGTTTGATGCTCTTGGCAAGTACGGTCAGCTTCTGGGCATGGATACTGATTTCGCCCATCTGAGTGCGGAATACAAAGCCTTCGATACCGATGAAGTCGCCTAAATCGAGCAAGCGTTTGAATACGGTATTATACATTTCCTTGTCTTCGCCCGGACAGATGTCATCGCGGGTGATATATACTTGGATACGGCCTTTGGAGTCCTGTAATTCGATGAAAGAGGCTTTCCCCATGACGCGGCGGCTCATGATGCGTCCGGCTACGGATACGTGGCGCGGTTCGGCGTCGTCTTTGAATTCTTTTTTAATATCGGTAGAGAAAGCGTTGGTTACATACTCTGCTGCGGGATAGGGTTCGATACCCATCGCGCGAAGTTCATTCATGCTGTTGCGACGAATGATTTCTTGTTCACTTAGTTCTAATACGTTCATTTCGCTATAATTCACTCAATTTGGGGACAAAAATACGAAACATTTTTCAGATAGCGAACCTTTAGGGGAATTTATTCGCCGTATGCTCCGTGTGCTCTGTGGCAGGTTGTGGGATAATTGCCGGGTAAGTTCTCGGGAGAAGGAGCCTTGGGTCGGGCTTGATACGCTTTCTTCCCTGTCTCTGATACGCTTCCGATAGGAGAGAGTGCGGTTCTTCCTTAAGACGGGGCGCGATACTTGCTCACCTGACGAATTTTGAGTACCTTTGCGCCCTCGAAAAAACAGGTAAAAAGTATGGCAGGACAAAAAACACCCACAGCGTTGGGCACGGAGAATATAGGTAAATTACTGATGCAGTACGCCGTTCCGGCAATCATCGCTATGACGGCATCTTCCTTATATAATATGGTGGACAGTATCTTCATCGGTCACGGTGTGGGCACAATGGCTATTTCGGGACTGGCGTTGACTTTCCCCTTGATGAACCTTGCAGCAGCTTTCGGTTCGCTGGTAGGTGTGGGAGCGGCTACGTTGATTTCCGTCAAGCTCGGGCAGAAAGACTATGACACGGCGCAGCGGGTATTGGGCAATGTATTTGTGCTGAATATTCTGCTGGGTGTGGCTTTTACGGTGGTTGTAATGGCATTCCTCGACCCTATTCTTTACTTCTTCGGCGGCAGTGACGAGACTGTGGGGTATGCGCGCGATTATATGCAGATTATCCTTCTCGGCAATGCCGTTACGCATCTTTATCTGGGGTTAAATGCGGTGCTGCGTTCTTCAGGGCATCCGCAGAAAGCGATGTATGCCACCATTGCCACGGTGATTATCAACACGATACTCGACCCGGTGTTCATCTACGGTTTCGGCTGGGGCATTCGCGGGGCGGCCATTGCTACGATTGTGGCGCAGGTCATATCATTGATATGGCAGCTCAGGATATTCAGCAATAAAGACGAACTGCTGCATTTTCACCGCGGTATTTTCCGTTTGAAGCGTAAGATAGTCTTCGATTCACTGGCTATCGGCATGTCGCCGTTCCTGATGAATATGGCGGCATGCTTCATCGTAATTCTTATCAATCAGGGATTGAAAAAGTATGGCGGCGATTTGGCTATCGGCGCTTTCGGCATTGTCAACCGGCTGGTATTTATCATCGTAATGATTGTAATGGGACTGAACCAGGGAATGCAGCCCATTGCGGGCTATAACTTCGGAGCCGGGCAGCATGCCCGTGTCATCAAGACTCTGAAACTGACGATAATCTATGCAACCTGCGTCACTACTTTCGGCTTTATTGTAGGTATGCTCTTCTCCGACTGGGTGGTGAGTATCTTTACTTCGGATGCCGAACTGATTGCCCTTTCGGCAAAGGGCCTGCGCATTGTGGTGATGTTTTTCCCCATTATAGGCTTTCAAATGGTTACCGCCAACTTCTTCCAGAGTATAGGAATGGCGAGTAAGGCAATATTTCTTTCCCTTACCCGCCAGATGATGGTGTTGCTGCCTTGTCTGATAATTCTGCCCCGTTTTTTCGGTGTGGCAGGCGTTTGGTACAGTATGCCGATTTCCGACTTGCTGGCCAGTCTGATAGCGGGCACGATGCTGGTGTGGCAGCTCCGCAAATTCAAGGCGCAGGCATAAGGTGGTATTGTGTTAAAACAAAGATACTTACCATCGGTCTCTTTTCAGTTACATCCAACTTTCATCAGTTTGGCAGCGGAACCATGGGTCTGCGTCCGTGATTCAACTTCAAGCCTGCTTTATAGGACTCCGGACCGTGCAGGTTCTTTATATCCATCTCACCGAGATTAACCAGAATGCCGCGTGCCATGAGGCCGGCATCTTCGTTTGCTTTGCGCGGAAGTGTTTCGGCTTTGTCTTTCAGGTCTGCCAGATGCACGCGGATGGCGGGCTGCATGGCTTTATCCAGAGAGAGGCATTCCAGCAGGGAATAACCGATTTTTCTATCGGCTTCTTTTGCCGGATTATTCAGGCGTTCGATGCCTTTGGCAGTTTCTCCCAAATAAGCGGCGGCATAGGCGGCTTCGCAGGCTATGTAGGGGTCGGCATCCTTGAGCAAGGCAAGCAGAGGTGCGGGACAGGTTTTCAATTCTCCTTTGGCTCCGAGTTGTGCCAAACCGACGGACGCCCAATAGCGCATTTCGGGATATTGGCTGGACAGTGCTTTCTCGAATACGGGAGCATCGTCTGCATGGGCTGTACCTGCCAGCTCTATGAGGTTGTACAGCTCGTTCAAGGGGTATTTCTTTTTACGTACTTTATCATACAATACCACATTCTCGCGAGAGGTGGGTATGAAGAAACCCAGGTCTTTGGTGGCGCGGATATGGTTGGAAAGGGCTGTACGCATCTTTACCAGCACTTCTGCGTATTCGGGAGAGTCGGACAGGTTGTGCAGTTCACCGGGGTCTTTTTCAAGGTCGAACAGCATTTCGGCAGGATGGGCATTGAACGTCTGCGCCCAGTCGGGGTTGGTGTTGTGTCCGCCTAAAACCAGCTTGTCCCATGCTTTGTTGGACGGCATGCCCCATTGGTAGTAATTGCGCAGGGCAAACTGACGGTAGGGTATGTAGCTGCGGATGTATTTGAAACGTCCGTCGGTTGCGGCACGTACCGGCATGAAGTGGTGCAGTTGATTGGCTGCCAGTGCGAACTGGATTTCACGCTTTTCATCGGACGCGTACTTCCCGAACAATGCCTTTCCCTGCATGTGTTTGGGCGGTTTTACGCCTGCAAGACTAAGTACGGTAGGTCCCAAGTCTGTGAAGTTGACCAAAGAATAATCTTTGCCGGATGCCTTTTCTCCCGCCAGGTGTTGCCACTTGGGCGGGAAGTAGGCTATCAGGGGCACTTCCAGACCGCTTTCATACAGATAGCCTTTGCCGCGTGGAACGCAACCGCCGTGGTCGCTGAAGAAGAAGATAATCGTGTTGTCGTCCAGTCCTTTTTCTTTCAGGTCTTTCAGGAAGAACCCCAACCATGTGTCCACATCCTGCACGGCTTCCAGGTGGCCGGCATAGTCGGAACGTACTTCGGGCAGGTCGGGCACGTAGGCAGGTAGGGTGAGCAGTTCCGGATAAATGCCCTCTTGGGTGTAATCTCGCCGTCCGTCTGTATGGAAGGTGCGGATACGTCCCATGTGCGAGGTCACCGTATTGTATACGGCAAAGAAAGGCTGGTCTTTACCGCGCTTTGGGCTGTTGTAAGAGGCTTCTCTCGTACATTCGTCCCAGCAGCTTTTGTTGTCCGTGGTGGAGTTGTAGTGTGTCTTGCTGTTGTTGGTGCAGTAATATCCGGCTTCACGCAGCCATTGCGGGAAGAAGATGTTTGCCGGGGTGTCGTATGGAACCGGATGGACATCCATTCCGTAGGTCGAGGAGTAGCAACCCGTAATGAGCGATGAGCGTGCGGCCGAACTTTGCGGGGCCACCGACCATGCGTTCATGAATTGTATGCCGCGGGCAGCCAGACTGTCTGCATTGGGGGTGTGCACATCCTTGTTGCCGTAGCAGCCGAATTCGTAAGCACTGGTATCTTCGAAGGTGAGCCAGAGAATATTGGGCCTTTCGTTTTTCTTGTTGTCTGCCGCATCCGCTTGGGCGGTATGCAGCCCGCAGAAAGCGGTACACATGAGTAGAGATAAGTTTTTCATGCTATATTAAATGTTAGTTTTACATGTTATATCGGTTTTTCAGTAGTGGTTGCTAAGGTAGGGCATTTGTTCTGATAAGCATGCCTGATGTGTTTAAAAAGCTGCTAATATTGTTTTGGCATGCAGGTTTTCAACAAAATTGATGAAGATTCAACAAAATTGCAGAACCGGTAAACGTATGTTGCGGTGTATTGGAGAAAATAAGGACGCTATATTACCGGAATGTCTTACTTTTGAAAAATAAATCTAATAGTGTATAATGGTATGAGAAACATCGTTTTTATAGTGATTGCGTTTGTACTTTCTTTCTCGGGACGTGTATGTGCCGGAAATCCCGTTTATTCAGACAACTCCTTGCGCAATGATGCGGAGAAACTGCTGGTGGAGTGGGTGGATGCTCTGCTGGCCTACCAATGCGAAGGGCTGCATCCGTCGCTCGACGGCGGTATTCTGTGTCCCGCCTGTGCCCGCATTCACGGACGGATAGGAGACACGGTTCTTCCTCTGATGTATTTGGCAGACAAAACCGGCAATGACAAATATCTGCTTGCCGCCAAGAAACTGATGAAATGGATGGAGAACGTGCACCGTCCGGATGGCTCCTGGATGAACGATGTACACGTATCCGATTGGAGCGGGACTACCGTATTCGCCGCTATTGCTCTGTATGAGGCAGTGCATTATCACGGGCATCTGCTGGATGACTCTACGCGTAACCATTGGAAAGAGCAGTTGTTGGAAGCCGGCGAATTCATGATGAAGAATCCGCAGATGTACAGCCGCCGTATGCAGGGGAGTATGAAGCGCCTGAACAATGTGAACTATTCCGCTTCGGTGACGTATGCCTTGCAGGCTCTCGGAGAGATGTTCGACCGTCCGGACTTCAAGGAGGAAGCCCGGATTGTTGCTTCGGACTTGAAGAAGTTCTTTACGGCGAACGATTTCTTTTTATACGGCGAAGGACCTAAAATATGGACACCTACCAAGAACGGTTGTCTCCCGGTGGACTTGGGATATAATGTAGAGGAATCCTTGCCTAATCTGGCTTATTATGCGCTTATGGTGAACGACCGGGAGTTGCTCTCCATCGTGGAACGCTCCATGAATACCCACCTGGAATTTATGTTGCCCGACGGTGCATGGGACAACAGTTGGGGCACGCGCAGTTTTAAGTGGACATATTGGGGCGGACGTACAAGCGACGGCTTTATGGGCGGTTATTATGCCATGGCCGCGCATCATCCGGAGTACCTGGAGGCTATTCGCCGCAATATACAATTACTGAAAAAATCGACGGATGACGGTTTGCTTCATGCCGGACGCGATTATCGGGCCTCTGGCATTCCGGCTTGTATTCATCATACCTTCGGACATGCCAAGGCGCTGACGGCTTTTCTTGAGCTTCCACCCGTCAAGACACAACAATACAAGGCATTGCCGCGCGATAATGCTTATGGGGTGAAGTATTTCCGGGATATTCGTACGTGGCTGGTTGCAGAAGGTCCGTGGCGTTCTACATGTACCGGTTTCGATGCGGAATATAAGGTAAAAGGAACTCATCCCATGGGAGGCGCCGTTTCTCTGTTATGGCACGAACAGGCCGGTCCGGTATTTGCCGCTACGACCAACCGGTATGCTTTGATAGAAGCACCCAATATGCAGAGCAACAGCCGGAAGTATATAATGAGCGGAACGCCGCGGGTTGAAATGGTGCAATACGGAACGATTTACAGTAATCTGGACGACTTGGATACGGATATTGCTTATACCAAGGAAAAGAATATGCACCGTTTCCATGTCAATACCCATCTGGTGGATGCCGACCAGCAGACTCCGGTTCAGGGAGCGATTCCCGTAACGTTGGATTATGTATATTCCCAACAGGGCTTGTCGATAGAAATGGAACATTGCCCTTTGACCGCCTGCCTGGTTTTACCAGTTATCGCCGCGCCTTCGGAAGTTGTGGATATTACGCCGGAAGGCATGCGCCTTCAGAAAAAGGACGGAGTGTTGGAGGTAGTTTGCGTGAACGGCAGGATGAAGGTTGCTCCTACCGATAAAGACGGACGGATATTTAATCCTGTGCCGGGCTTTTCTTTCATTCCCTTGCAGATTTTTCCGGATAGTCCGGATAAGAAAATTCAAGTTAAAATCATGTATAATTAATGTATTTTTTATTTTCTTTGTTCTGTGTTAATAATGTAATATATATGAAAATATTTCGATTTTTATTAGTATTATGCGGAACATTGTTTGCCTGTATGGGGCTTGCCGGTGAAATAGACGGTATGCGTTTCACACATATCGGTTTGGAAGAAGGGTTGTCGCATAGCACCATATTCGGAATCAATCAGGATAAAGAAGGCAATCTGTGGTTTGCCACTTATGACGGATTTAATAAATATGACGGTTATAATTTTACTGTCTACCGGCATCAGTATAAGAATCCGAAGAGTATAGCCAGCGATATAACCCGTTGTGTCGTCATTGACAATGATAACCGGATATGGATAGGAACGAGAGAAGGTTTGTCGCTTTATAATCATCGCAAGAATGAATTTTCTAATTTCTTTTATAAGAAAAAGGGACAAAATGTAACAGTCAGGAATATTGTGCCTATGCAGAAGGACTGGCTTATGCTTGGGACAACCGAAGGTATTTTACTTTTTGACGTGAAAGGAGAACGTTTCCTGAATGATACGTTGTCGGCTACTTTACATTCGTTGAAACCGTTAACGCTGCTCAGGCAAGATGATGATATTTTTATTGGCACTAAAGGGAAGGTATATATGTATTCATTGCAAAACGGAGCATTGGAAACATTACTTGACCTGCATGACAAGGTGCAGATAAACAGTATCTTGTGCCAGACTCCCAATCGGATATGGGTAGCGACTGAAGGCAACGGGCTGTATCTGTATGATGTAAAGAACAAAAAGCTGGACAACTATCGTTATGAGAATAAGCTTTCCTGTTTGAATTCCAATTATGTGCGTTCGTTGGCATTGGATCAGGAGAACCGTTTGTGGGTAGGGACTTACAGCGGGCTGAATATATATCAGGAAGGGAAAGAACGCTTTATATCGGTTGAGAGTTCGATGGCTCAGGCAGGGACGTTGTCGCAGAACTCGGTGCGTTGCATCTTCAGAGACTCGCAGGGCGGAATGTGGCTGGGTACATACTGGGGAGGATTGAATTACTATCATCCTTTGTGCAACCGTTTCCAGCAGATTAAACATATTCCTTTCTCCAATTCGCTCAGTGATAATGTTGTCAGTTGCATTGTAGAGGATAAAAAGAACAATTTATGGATCGGAACAAGTGACGGTGGTCTGAACTTCTATGATAATACGGCGAAAACTTATAAGAATTATTTGTTTAATCCGGATATATCGGAAGGTGTTCCTTTTAAAGACGTTAAAACGGTATATGTAGATGAAGCATCGGATAAGATATATGTAGGCGCCCACGCTGGCGGTATGATGGTGTTGCATCGTAAAACCGGAAGAAAGGAGTTTTATAATCAGCAAAACGGGGGCTTGCCGAGCAATCATATTTATTCTATTATATCCGATGGGAAAGACGGTCTTTGGATAGCTTCTCTGGACTATTTGTTTCATTTTGATATTGCCGGAAAACGCTTTACCGTTATAAATGAAGATGTGGAAGGGCATCCGATTCAAAAAAAGAACCGTTTGCTATTTAGGGATTCCCGTAAACGCATCTGGATAGGTGGGGAGAAGGGACTTTCCGTTTATAATCAGGCGGGGATGGCTTTGCAGGCCAATACGGATTTTCGTATAACTCCGGTATTGCAACAGTCTTTTGTGAATTGTATCTACGAGTCTTTATCCGGTTCTATATGGGTAGGTACCCGTGACGGGCTTTTTGCCTTGAAGGAAGCGGATAAGGAGTTGCAGCAATATACAACGGACGACGGTTTGCCAAGCAATGTTATCTATGGAATACTGGAAGACAGTTACGGGCGCTTGTGGGTCAGTACCAATCAGGGACTGAGTTGTTTTGACCCGGAGAACCGTAAAATGCGCAATTTTACAATAGTGGACGGGCTGCAGAGCAATCAGTTTAATGCCGGTTCTTATTGCCGCATCGGTAATGGCAATATGTTGTTCGGTGGCATTAACGGCATCACCATGTTCCGTCCCGAAACCCTGATAGACAACCCTTATACTCCGAAACCGGTAATCAATAAGCTTTTTGTTTTTAACAAGGAGGTGCTTCCGAATGATGAAACCGGAATACTGAAAGAGAATATAGAGAGTGTTAACCACATAACTCTGAAATCTTCCCAAAACTCGTTTTCCCTTTCCTTTGTCGTTTCCAACTACATAGCCGGCAAGCACAATACGTTTGCCTATAAGTTGAAGGGATATCATGATGAATGGTATAAACAGGGAGACATAAGTCCGGTGTCGTACTCCAACTTGCCGGCAGGAGATTATACCTTCCTTTTAAAGGCAGCCAATAATGACGGAAAGTGGAGCGGGGAGGTAGAGGCTCTTCACATCCGTGTCCTTCCGGTCTGGTATCGCACATGGTGGGCCTTTTTGATTTTTGCGTTGTTTTTTATTTTGTTGGTTTTTGCTGTGTTCCGTTTCTTCTGGTTGCGTAAGAGTATGCAGACAGAAATCCGTATGGAGCGGCTTGACAGGGAAAAAAAAGAAGAAATCAGCCAGATGAAAATTCGTTTTTATGTGAATATCTCACATGAGTTACGTACTCCGTTGACTTTGATTATTTCTCCTTTGCAAGAGTTGCTCAGTAGTGTCACCGGGCATTGGGAGCGCGAAAAGCTGTTGTATATCCAGCGGAATGCAAGAAGACTGTTGCATTTGGTCAATCAACTGATGGACTACCGGCGTGCCGAATTGGGTATTTTTGAGTTGAGGCCGAGTTATGCCAATGCATATAAAAGGGTATTGAACAGCTTTTTAAATTACGAGAGTCTGGCAAAGAAAAAGGACATAGACTATAATTTCTATTCGGAATTGCAGGATGAGGATGTGTTGTTTGACGGTACTTATCTGGATTTGATTATCAACAATCTCTTATCCAATGCTTTTAAGTATACGGAAGAAGGGGAGAGGATTTATGTAAAACTCTACAGAGAAGATAAAAATGTTGTTTTGCAGGTAGCAGATACGGGAGTGGGCATACCAAAGGATAAGCAGCGGAAGATTTTCGAACGTTTTTATCAGGTAGAGAACGTACACGAAGGAAGCGGCATCGGATTATCGCTGGTTCAGCGTCTGGTTGAATTGCATCACGGGCAGATAACGTTGGTGAGCGAGGTTGGAAAAGGCTCTACGTTTTCCATTTATATTCCTCAGGACAAGTCGGTGTATACTGCGGAGGAACTTGCGGAGAGCAAGGGAGAGATGGAGGAACAGCGTGTCTATTCGACAAATGCGCATGAGGTTTATACCGATGATGTAGAAACGGAAGTGGCAGAAGCCGGTGAAAAAGAGGCGGGAAGCAGGCATGGAACAATTCTTATAGTGGAAGACAATGAGGAGCTGCGGCGGTATTTGTTCAACGGTCTGTCCGCTCAGTTTAATCTGATAGAGGCGGAGAACGGGCAAAAGGCGTTGGAGGTGCTTAAAGAAAATGACGTAGACCTGATTCTTTCGGATGTTATGATGCCGGTTATGGATGGAGTCAAACTTTGTAAATCGGTGAAACAGAATTTGAGAACCTGTCATATACCGGTGTATCTGTTGTCTGCCAAGGTCGATATAAAGTATCAGTTGCAGGGGTTGCAGGTAGGTGCGGACGATTACATACCCAAACCGTTCTCGATGGATGTATTGATAGCAAAGATTTTGAATATGCTGCGTACCCGCTATCGTATTTTTGAGCATTATTCCAATGCGGCAGAGATAGAACCGGAGAAGATAGCAAACAATGCCATGGATGAGGAACTGTTGAGGAAAGCGATTGCTATCGTGGAGAAAAACATGAGCAATGTGGAGTTCTCAACGGAGCAGTTTGCCAGCGAGATGAATATGAGCCGTTCCAATCTCCATTTGAAGTTGAAGGCTATAACAGGAAAATCGGCCATTGATTTTATTCATAAAATACGTTTTAACCGTGCTTGTCAGTTATTGAAGGAAGGTAAGTATACGGTTTCCGAAATCAGTTTTATGGTGGGATATAATACTCCTTCTTATTTCTCCGCCCGTTTCAAGAAGTATATCGGTTGTCTTCCTACGGAGTATGGAAAACAGTGACGTATGTATCATTTATGGAATATTATTATGAAGATGTATTTTTTTTCTCCCTTTCTTCTGATACTTGTTCATTCATTGCTGGTATCATGCAGCCGTACGGGCACACCCGGCTTTACGATAGCGAGGGAAGACAGTTTGCGGTATGAAGGCAGGACAGTTGAACTTTTCAGAATGACTAACAGGAATGGAATGACGGTTAAGGTTACCAATTATGGGGCTTCTTTAACATTTGTTTCCGCTCCTGATAAAGAGGGCGTTTTTGCTCCGGTAGTTTTAGGACTTGACAGCTTGCGATATTATCTGGGCAGACAACCCAAGCTTGGCGCTACGGTAGGGCGTTATGCAAATAGAATAAGGAATGCGGAACTTGTATTGAATGACCGGGTCTACTATCTGGATAAAAACAATAAAGGGCATTCCATTCATGGTGGCGTCAAGGGATTTCATACCCGGGTTTTTAATACGGATACGTCCTATGTGGTGAAGGATACAGCAGTGATTCGCTTTAGTTATCTGAGCCCTGATGCGGAAGGGGGATTTCCGGGAAATTTGAATATATCGTTGGCTTATAAATTGACGCATGACAATGAAGTGATTCTGGATTACAGGGCATCGACCGACAAGCCGACTGTGGTTAATCTGACAAATCACAGTTATTTCAATTTAACGGGGTGTAAGGAGTCTGTACTGAACCATTATTGTATGATTGACGGGGATTCGATTACACCGGTTGATGCCGCAGGTATTCCTACCGGAGAACTTATGGCGGTGGCGGGTACGGAATACGACTTCAGAACCTTGCAGGCGCTTGGCGGGCGCATTGGAGAACTTAAAAAAGGATATGATACCAATTATAAACTCAATAAGCAGTCGGGAACTTTGGCGCTTGCAGCTAAAATTGTAGAGCCGGAATCCGGTCGGATACTGAAGGCGTATACCACCGAACCGGGTATGCAGTTCTATACTCCGGCAGCTAATCTGGACTATCTGAAAGGGCATGGCAAGCAGTCATATGGGCGGTATTACGGCTTTTGTCTCGAAATGCAACATTTTCCGGATTCGCCTCATAATCCGCATTTTCCGACTACCGTGTTGCTGCCGGGAGAGACTTACCGGCAAACTACGGTCTACAGATTTGAAACATTATCCGAAACAGAATAAATTATTTAATTAAAACATTGGTTATGAAAACGAAAAGCTGGAAAAAGTACATGTGTTTAATGGGTATTTCACTTATGATGATGCCGGCTGTCTGCGCAATGCAAACGGCTGAAGGCGGAAATGGGGACAATCCCGTTAAAAAAACGCGTAGCACTACTTTTATTAGTGGAGAAAAGGCGTGGGAACCCGCAGGAGAAGGCGTGACCCGGCAGATTATGGGGTATGACGGACAGGTAATGCTGGTAAAAGTGAAATTTGAAAAAGGAGCGATAGGTACTCCTCATACTCACTACCATACCCAAACCACTTATGTGGCAAGTGGAAAGTTTGAGTTTACGGTGGGGAATGAGAAGAAAACGGTAAAGGCAGGTGACGGTATTTACATCGAACCTGATATTTTGCACGGATGTGTCTGTCTGGAACCGGGGGTACTTATAGACTGCTTTGCTCCAATGAGAAGTGATTTCTTGAAATGAGTGTTGTATTGATGGATATTTGACTTTATTAACAGATTTACAAATCTCTATCCCAAAAGGATAACCCCCTTTGTACATAGCTGTAGGGCTATATATTGTACAAAATTACTCTGTATTATACAAAATTGATATTTGGAAAGTGTAAAAGTGTAACGAATGAAAACAATACTTTTACACTTTTTTTAGCATTTGCAGTAAGTTTGCCCTCGAAAAATTATTTCTAAAGTAGAACCTTAGATTTATTTATTATGTACAAATTAAAAGAACTGTTTTTAATGTTTATCCTCGCCTTTGTGAGCATATCCGCATATGCGCAAAGTCTGACCGTTACCGGTAAGGTCATTGATAGTGAGGGTTATGAAGTAATCGGTGGTAGTGTTACCATTAAAGGCGCCGCCGGCGTTGGAACCGTTACGGATGTAAACGGTAACTACTCCTTAAAAGTAAATGACGCATCTAAAGATGTACTCGTCTTTTCGTACGTGGGTATGACTTCCCAAGAAGTAAAGGTCAATGGTAAGAATGTAATCAATGTAACGTTGAAGGCTGATGCCGTGTTACTGGATGAAGTAGTAGCAATCGGTTATGCCACGGTTAAGCGTAAGGACTTGACTGGGTCTGTGGCATCGGTGAACAGTAAGGAACTTTCCAAAGTGCCGACAAGTGATATTACCCAGGCATTGGCAGGACGTATGGCCGGTGTACAGGTAATGCAGAGTGAAGGTGCGCCGGGAGCTTCTATTTCGATTCGTGTCCGTGGAGGTATTTCTATTACACAGAGCAATGAGCCTCTTTATATTATCGATGGTTTTCCCAGCGAAGATGGTATGTCTACGCTCGACCCTGCTGAAATTGAGACTATCGATATTTTGAAGGATGCGTCTGCTACGGCTATTTATGGAGCTCGTGGTGCTAACGGCGTTGTAGTTATTACTACCAAAAGTGGTGGTAAAGAAGGCAAGGCTACGGTAACTTTTGACAGCTATGTCGGTTTCAAAAAAATAGCCAAGAAATTGGATGTTCTTTCTACGGCAGAGTTTGCAATGTTGGATTATGAACGCCGTGTGTACGATGCTACTACTCAAGAAGATTGGGATAAGGATATTACGGCTTTTGAAACATTGTACGGAAAATATAGTGATATCGGAACTAACTATTCCAATCGTAAAGGGATAGATTGGCAGGATGAAACGTTGGGGCGTACTGCGTTGACTCAAAACTACCGTGTAGGAGTTTCCGGTGGAACAGATAAGCTGAATTACAACTTGGCATATTCTTACTATGATGAAGAGGGTGCTATGGTGTATAGCGGTAATAAAAAACATAACATATCATTCAATATGAATCATAAATTGAATGACCGTTTAAGTGTTAATGCCCGTGTCAGCTATGATCAAATGAAAGTTTATGGTATGGGTACTTCTGAAGGTGGTGACCGTTTTAACAAGATGCAGCATATTTTGCAGTATCGTCCTATGATAGGAATTGGAGGTACAGATGATTTGCTGTTAGGAGATGAAGACCCGATTTTTGTGGACGATACCGGTAATGTAATGCAGAATCCCCTGCTTTCTGCTGCTGAAGAAACCAATGATCGTGAGTATCGTACTTTTCAAGCCAATGGTGGCTTTACTTTAAAGCTTTTTAAAGGATTTTCGTTCCGTAATACAACAGGTATGCGCTACCAGACACGTCGTAATGATATTTTTTACGGTGATAAGTCTATAACGGCAAAGCGTTCCAGTATTAATGGAAGCATTCAAAATCTGGAGAACAGCAGTTTCCAAACATCAAATGTCTTGAATTATACTTGGTCGGGTAAAGGACACGATGTAACAGCCATGGTTGGTCAGGAATACGTAAACCGTTGGAGTCGTAATTTCAAAGCGGCAGCCGCCAATTTCCCGAACGATGATATTGGTTTAGGCGACCTTTCACTGGGATTGCCGACAGCTGTTTCATCTGCTGAAAATTATGATGACAAGCTCCTTTCTTTCTTTACACGTGTTAACTATGGCTTTAAGGATAAATATTTGTTTACCGCTTCTTTCCGTGCAGACGGTTCTTCTAAATTTGGTAAGAATAATAAGTGGGGATATTTCCCGGCTTTTTCTGCAGCCTGGCGTTTGGGAGAAGAAGAATTTATTAAGAATTTGAATGTTTTTTCGGATTTGAAAGTTCGTTTAGGTTATGGTATGGCTGGTAATAATCGTATAGACAGTTATCTGAGTCTGGCAGTATTGAATTCCGTCACTTATCCTAATGGTGATTCTACTCAATCAGGCTATGTACCCAAGCAGATTCCTAATCCGGACCTTAAATGGGAAGCTAACAAGACATTCAATTTCGGTCTTGATTTTGGTTTCTTCAATCAGCGTTTGACTATTTCTCCCGAATTTTATATCAATCGCAGCAGTAATCTGTTGCTGAGTGCAAAATTGCCAACATCGGCAGGTTATGACAGTATGGTCATCAATGCCGGTGAAACAGAAAATAAAGGTATTGATTTGACTATCAACTCAACTAATATTATGACCAAGAACTTTACTTGGAATACTTCTGTAACCTTATCGCACAATAAAAATTCTGTAAAACAGTTGACGGGAGAAGAAGTGCAACTTTGGGAAGCTAATTTCGGATATAGCCAAAACACACATATTATCGGTATAAACCAACCGTTGGGGCAGATGTACGGTTATATTACAGAAGGCTTGTATCAGGTGTCTGATTTTGATTATGATGCAACCACCCAAACTTACACATTGAAAGATGGCATTCCTTATGCAGGCGATAAAGCCAATGTGAAACCCGGTATGTGGAAATTTAAGAATGTAGACGGTAGCGAAGACAATAAAATAACAGAGGAAGACAAGACTGTTATTGGTAATGCGTATCCTAAATTTTATGGCGGTATCAATAATACATTCACTTATAAAGACTTTGATTTGAGCATTTTCTTGACTTACAGCTTTGGCAATGATGTACTTAATGCAACTAAGTTGACTAACACAAAGACAGCTTTGCAGAATAAGAACGTTTTGGCTGCGGCCGATTCTCATAATCGCTGGGTTTTAGTGAATAAGTCAGGTGAATTAATTACCGACCCTCAGGAAATGGCCGAGATTAATAGAGGTAAGACCGTTGCCGCTATCTATGATAATGAAGTTGGTGATACTTATATTCATTCTTGGGCGGTAGAAGACGGCTCCTTCCTGAAACTTAGTAATATCACTTTAGGATATACTTTCCCGAAGAAAATAATCGAAAAGGTAGGTATCAGTAAGTTACGTCTTTATGCAACAGGTTCTAATTTATTAACTTGGACTAAATATTCAGGTTTCGATCCGGAAGTATCCACAATGGGTAACGGTTTGACACCGGGCGTTGACTTCGGTGCTTATCCTAAAAGCCGTTCATTTGTTTTCGGTATTAATTTAGCTTTCTAATGAACCTCAAAAAGAAAATACAATGAAAAAATATAAAACAATTGCGCTTGGCGCACTGATTGCAACTGGATTTGCCTCTTGTGAACTGACAGAAAAACCAACTTCTTATTATGAGAAGGATACCTATTTTCAAACAGCCGACCAGGCAAAGATGTCAGTCGTGGGGATTTATGACTGTTTGGCTACAAACAACCATTACGGACAGTTTGAAATGGCTATGCCGGCGTCGGATGACACTTATTATATACAAGGTACTGGTACAGACAATACACGTCGTGATATAGCACATTATATGGTGAAACCGACGAATACTTGGATTGCTGATTTATGGAAGTACAAATATATGGGAATAGACCGGGCTAATTTTGCCATTGAAGGCATTGAAAATATGGCTGGGTATGAAGAAGATACTTCCTTGAAAGAGCTGGTGGCCCAGGCTAAATTTTTACGTGCATTTTTGGCTTTCGATTTAGTGAAATATTGGGGAGATGTTCCATTTAAGACCGACTACACCGCTGGATATGAAAGTGCCTTTAATGGTCGTATAAGCCGTGAGGAGATATATGATTATATTATTGAAGATTTGGACTTTGCGAAAGAAAATCTTCAGAAAGGGAGTGCTTCGCTTTCACCGGAGATACCTTCGCAGGGAGCTGCTCATGCAATGCTGATGCGTGTTTACTTGCAACGGGCAGGTTATAGTTTGCAGCAAGACGGTAGTTTGAACCGACCGGCCGACGACAAGAGAAAGGCCTATTTTGATGCTGTAATTGCCGAATGGACTGCTTTCCAGAATAAAGGTTATCATAACTTTCACCCGGGCGGTTATTTGAAGTTGTTCCAGGGTTATTCCGGAGGGGTTTTGAATTCGATGGAAAATCTGTGGGAGATAGCTTTTAATCCGACAGGAAGTGGTTATAAGGATAATTCCGGTACTTGGGCTACGTATAATGGTCCTGCGGTAGAAGCGCCGGGCAAGGGTGCTCCTGCTGAATCAATGGGGCGTGCCAACGCGTTCTTCCGTGTGTTACCTGTCTGGAAAGATTTCTTTGAGGCAAATGATGAGCGTAGAGATGTAATGGTATGTACTTACCAATATAAATGGGATGCCGATAAGAAAGCACATAAGTTGGTTGAAAATAAGAAACTGACGGATTGGTATCCGGGCAAATGGCGTAGGGAGTGGATGCCGAAAGGCTTTGTAGATCCTAATAATACAGGGGTCAATTATTGTCCGTTGCGTTATGCTGATGTGGTATTGATGGCAGCCGAGGCTTATAATGAGATTGGCAATACTCCGGAAGCCTGGAGGTTATTGAATGAAGTAAGACATCGTGCCGGAGCCACTGAAACCAATTCATTGCAGGCATACAAGGCTGCACAGCCTAATCTCTATGAACTTCCCTATTTTAACAGTGGTGATGAGGCAGACAATTTCCGTACTGCTCTTTATTGGGAACGCGGTTTTGAACTGGCTTTTGAAGGTCAGCGTAAATATGACTTATTACGTTGGGGTATTTTGGGTGATGCTTTAAAATTATTCCAAAGCAAAATGGATAAATCGCTAAAAGGCAAATATGTTGCAGGCGACAAATTTATAAAAGGCAAACATGAACTGTTTCCTATACCTTTGGGCGAGTTGCAGGCCAATCCCGCTTTAAAAAATCAGAATAATCCGGGTTATGAATAAATAGGTATTATTGCTATAAACGGCAGGATGCAATGTCCTGTTTGAAATGTTGAAAGATGTTTCGGAGCTGGTTGAAAATAGTAAGCCTGTTTTTTATCAGCTCTGTTAAACATCTTTTCTATTTCAAAGCTATATGATGTTGTATTGCCGGTTGCCATGTGGTGAAATTTTATGAGATGATTGTGGTAAATAGAAACCTTTATAAAAGATGAAGAAAATATCATTATCTTGTTTTATTGCTGTTGTCGCATTATGCGTATTTTCCGGCTACTCTCCCAAACAACCGGAAAAAGATTATACCTGGCTGAAACAGGGAATAGAAACGGCTGCGTTACAATTGAAATTTACCGTGGCTGAAATCGGAGATTCAATCCGGTTGCCCCGTTCCATCTGGACGGGCTATGACACGGACTTTTTATGTCGTCAGCTGGATAAGAAACAGTTGACAGGCAAAGACTCTGCCCGGCTGAAACCCATACATGATAATTTGGGTTCCCGCCGTTATTGCTTTTCCATTTACGATTGGACAAGCGGTTTTTTCCCCGGCAATCTTTGGCTCGCTTATCAACTTACCGGCGATGAAAGCTTGAGGGAAAGCGCTGTGAAGTTCACTAATTATCTTTATCCGCTGCGTGAGTACAAAGGTACGCATGATATAGGTTTTATGATGAATTGCAGCTACGGTAACGCCAATCGTTTATCTCCTGCCGACAGCGTCCGCAGTGCATTGATACAAACAGCGGATAACCTGTGCGGCCGTTTCAATCCGGAGATAGGCTGTATCCGTTCCTGGAATTTCGGGAAGTGGAATTTTCCCGTTATCATAGACAATATGATGAACCTGGACCTGCTGTTTTATGCCACTCGCCTGACCGGTGATGATAAATATAAGGAGCTTGCCTTGACACACGCACGGACTACGATGAAAAATCATTTTAGAGATAATTATTCATCCTACCATGTAGTCAGTTACAATAACGATGGGACGGTGGAAAAAAAGTGCACGCATCAGGGAAAGAGTGACGCATCGTCATGGGCGCGCGGACAAGCATGGGGATTATATGGCTATACATCCTGTTATCGCGAGTCTAAGGATGTGCAATTTTTGCGGCAGGCCGAAAATATAGCCTCGTTAATCATGCGGCGCGTAAAGACGGAAGATGCAGTTCCCTTGTGGGATTATGATGCGCCCGACACGCCTCAGACGCCTCGTGACGCATCTGCTGCCGCTATTACCGCTTCCGCCCTGATAGAACTGAGCACGCTTGTAGAAGACGGACAAGCATATATGGAGTATGCCGGGAAGTTGCTCAAAAGCCTTTCGTCCGATGGGTATTTGGCAAAACCGGGAACCAACCGGGGCTTTGTACTGATGCATTCAACGGGCTCATTGCCGAACGGTTCCGAAATAGATACGCCGCTTAACTATGCCGATTATTATTATCTGGAGGCATTGCTCCGTTATATGCAGGTAAAAGAGATTGATTATAAGCATATTTAAATTCATTATTACCATATCATGAAGACAATAAGATACATTTTTAGCATTTTCTTGCTTATGCTTGCTGTTGTTGCAGACGCACAGCAACTAAGGCAGGAGGCTTTTGAACTGATAAATTTGGATTATCCTGGTTTGGAGAAAGTAAAAGCGGCATGCTCCCGGCAGAAGTGGGAGGCGGCGGCACAGGAACTGTTGAATTATTACCGTAGCCGTACCGGTATTACACATCCGGATATAGACTTGAAAAACCTCACCATATCCAGGGAAGAACAGAAATGGGCGGATGATGCTTTGGAGCATACCTTCTTTGTACATAAAGGCTATCAGCCTTCCTACAACTACGGCAAAGATATCAACTGGGAGTACTGGCCGGTAAAAGACAATGAGTTGCGTTGGCAGCTTCATCGTCATAAGTGGTTTACGCCTATGGGTAAGGCATACCGTATCTCCGGAGATGAGAAATACGCAAAGGAGTGGGTACATCAATATATGGATTGGGTTCAGAAAAACCCGCTGGTGAACATGAAGCAGGAAGAGTTCGAGCTTGTCAGTGCCGGTGAGGTAAAGGAAGATGCCGACAATGTATATTTTGCATGGCGGCAACTGGAAGTCAGCAACCGTTTGCAGGACCAGACTTGCCAGTTTCTTTTGTTTTGCTCCGCATCGGCGTTTACTCCGGAGTTCCTGACCGAGTTTATCGTCAATTATCACCGCCATGGCGCACATCTCCTGAAAAATTATTCAGCAGAAGGTAACCACCTGCTGTTTGAAGCCCAACGTATGGTTTATGCCGGTGTTTTCTTTCCGGAACTGAAAGATGCCGCCATTTGGAGAGAAAGTGGAATCAATATCCTGAATCGTGAAATCAAGAAGCAGGTATACAATGACGGCGGACAGTACGAGCTGGATCCCCATTATCACCTTGCGGCAATCAACATATTCTGCAAGGCCTTGCGCATGGCGGATTGTAACGGTTTCCGCAATGAGTTTCCGTCGGAATACCTGGATACGGTCAAGAATATGATTGCTTTCTATGCCAACATTTGTTTTCCCGACTACACCAACCCTTGTTTCAGTGATGCCAAGTTGGGCGATTATCAGGCAGAACTTGCCAACTACCGCGATTGGCTTGCATTGTTCCCCGACTGCGATTGGATACGTTATTATGCGACAGAAGGGCGTGAAGGCGCTCCTTTCCCTTATCTTTCCCACGGGGCATTGACATCCGGTTTCTTTACTTTCAGAAACGGTTGGAAGAAGGATGCAACGGTCATGGTAGTTAAAGCCGGACCTAAAGGAGAGTGGCATTGTCAGCCGGATAACGGTACTTTCGAACTCTGGTTCAACGGCAGGAATCTGTTTCCCGATACCGGTGCATACGTCTATGCCGGAAGTGCCGAAGTGATGAAACTGCGCAACTGGTTCCGCCAGACACGTGTACATAACACCCTGACTTTGGACGGACGCAACCTTGAAACCACGCAGTCCGTAACCGGATTGTGGCAGCCGGAAGGTAAGGAGCAGATACTGGTAACGGAAAATCCCGGTTATAAAGGGTTGAAACATCGTCGTACCGTCTTTCTTGTGGACCAGGCCTATTTTGTAATAGTGGACGAAGCCACAGGCAATGCCAGAGGAACCGTGAATTTGAATTATCATTTCCGTGAAGGTGAGGTAAACGTTGATGCGGAGAAAAATATGGTGACTACGGCTTATGAGGGTTCGAGTAATGTGAAGTTGCAATGTTTTCCGGAAAAAAGCGCGTCTTTAAGAGCGGAAGAGGGCTGGCGTTCCACTGCCTACCGTCAGCGCGTAGCCCGTACTTCGGTAGCTTTCGATACCAATAAGGATGATGCGGAGGCTGTGCGCTACATAACGGTTATCTATCCGGTGAAGGATGTTGCCGCTTACCCGGTACTTGAAGCAAAATTCCTGAACAAAAGTTATGATGAGAAAGGGGTTGAGGTCGAAGTTTCCGTCAACGGTACGGTACGTCGGTTGGCATCGCGGCTGAACTGAATCATGAATGCGGCAGACTGTTTTAAGGCAGACAGTTGCTTTGTGAACAGTAACCGTCCTGATACACAGGAAATGGATTTGTTTTCATTATTTTGATATTTAATGGAAGAATACCTATATTTGCTATCTGCAAAACAGATAGATTAAATAAAGTATGGACAATAAATTTATAGTAAATATAGGCCGCCAGTTAGGCAGTGGCGGACGGGAAATCGGAGAGAAGCTGGCTGCCCGGCTGGGTATTGACTTCTACGACAAGGAATTGATTAACCTTGCTTCCGAAGAAAGCGGATTATGCCGTGAATTCTTTGAAAAAGCCGATGAAAAAGCGTCTCAGGGAATTATAGGCGGTCTGTTCGGAATGCGTTTCCCGTTTATCAGTGACGGGGCTATGCCGGCTGCCAACTGTTTGAGCAACGATGCGTTGTTTAAGGTGCAAAGCGATGTGATACGGAAACTGGCTTCCGAGAAATCCTGTTTGTTCGTAGGGCGTTGCGCCGACTACATTTTGCGGGATAACCCGCGTTGCGTCAACATCTTCATCTCTGCTTCGCGCGAGGATCGTATAGCCCGTTTATGCCGTCTGCACTCTATTTCGGAGAGTGCGGCGGAAGAGAAGATGAACAAAGCGGACAAGCGACGTGCCGAATATTACAACTATTACAGCTATAAGACCTGGGGAGCGGCTGCTACCTATCATCTTTGCGTCGATTCGTCCGTATTGGGCATTGACGAAACGGTCGGCTATATAGAAGAGTTCGTAAGGAAGAAACTGAAACTGTACGAATAAACGCTGTGACCATTGCAAATGAAATCGGGAAGAATTTTACTGCCATCCTAACGGAGATTATAGTAAAATTCTTCCCGATTTTATTGATAAGAGCCTGAAAGCTCCTTGAACTGATTTTACATCATTGCCAGCAATATCATCTGTCCGGCGAGGATGCGCAGGAACATCGTCAGCGGATAAACCGTAGAGTAACCTACCGACGGAGCGTCATTGCCCGATGCCTGGTTGGAATATGCCAATGCGGGTGGGTCGGTGTTACTGCCGGCAATCAGTCCCATCAGCGTGAAATAATTGACCTTGCAATAGAACCGGGCAATCATACCGATTATCAGCAACGGGATGGTGGTAATCAGGAAACCGTAGCCTACATACGCCAGACCGCTTCCTTCCACGACCGTCTGTACAAAATGCTCACCTGCCTCTATGCCTACGCTGGCAAGGAAAAGTACGATACCTATTTCGCGCAGCATCAGGTTGGCACTCATGGTGGTATACGTTACAAGATGCATCTTATGTCCGAAACGTCCGATAAGGATGGCTACCACCAGCGGACCGCCCGCCAGACCTAATTTCACCGGTGTCGGCATACCCGGAAATGCGATGGGAAGGCTGCCTAACAGAATGCCGAGGAAGATACCGACGAAGATGGTAACGATGTTCGGCGTATCCAGACGCTTCAACTGGTTGCCCAGTACACCGGCCACACGCTCCACCGCATCCTGCTGGCCTACAACCATTACACGGTCACCTACCTGGAGCACCAGGTTGGGATCGGCAAACAGGTCCATACCCGAACGGTTGATACGTGTCACGTTAACTCCGTACATACTGCGGAAGTGCATGCTTCCAAGTTTTTTTCCGTTGATTTCCGATTTGGTCACCAGAATACGGCGTGAGACCATCGGAGTGTCCTGCTTCTCCCAGTCCACTTGAATTTCCCTTCCGATAAAGGCGGTAACCGCTTCGGCGTCTTCCTCGGAACATACGATGAACAACTGGTCGCCGATGTGGAATTCCGTATCCTGGTTTGGAATGCTGACGTGACCTTCGTGACGGATACGCGAGCATACGAAAGAACGTCCCAGAAAATCCTTCACCTGAATCAGCTTTTTGCCGTCGATAGCCTCATTGCGTACTTCCAGATGCAGCATATGCGGCATGTGCTTCATATCCGTTTCTTGCGTGTTAAGCTCCTCTTCTTCTTTTTTCAGGTTGATGCGGCAGATGTAACGCACGGCGATAATAGAGCCGATGATGCCGACCACACCGAGCGGGTAGGCGCAGGCATATCCCAATGCGATGGGGTCTCCCGTATAATTCAGCTGGTTCAACGCTTCCTGAGCTGCACCCAGACCGGGAGTGTTGGTTACGGCACCGTACAGAATGCCTACTATCATCGGCAGGTCTATATTTCCATCGATGAAATAAATGCCCAGTGCGACTACTATGTTCAGTGCCACAATGCCCACGGCAAGCATGTTCAGCGTCATACCCCCTTTCTTGAAAGAAGAGAAGAACGACGGCCCTACCTGCAGACCGATGCAGAATACAAATAAAATCAAACCAAATTCGCGGATGAAATGTAGGATGTGTATTTCACCTGTAAATCCGAAATGTCCCATCAGGATACCGGTAAAGAGGACAAACGTCACTCCCAACGATACTCCGAAAACTTTAATCTTGCCCAGCAGCACCCCCACGGATATAACGAATGCGTACAGGCAAACGATATGTGCGACGGATGTCGGGTCCCAAAGAAGACTTTCTAACCAATTCATAGTACCTTATTTATTGCTTTTTAAAATTTTGCGCAAAATTACTTAATAAAGGGGAGCTGGCAAAGGGTTTTCTTTTCTTTTTGTAATACCAGCTTTGCAAAAGCAAGGTATCTATGGAGGGATGCCGGTAATAAGGATGGACATAGTGTTATCCGTAAGTGCAATTTTCCCTAAAAAACCTTTTTGTTTGAAGTATTTCCTTATATTTGCAAGTCTATTGATGACAAAATGAATACTATTCATCTATTTTAATTTTAAATAAACTATGGCAGACAGTAAAGAAAAACTCTTCTCGGACTTTTCTCCGGTTTCTACGGAACAGTGGATGGAGAAAGTAACCGCAGACTTAAAGGGTGCGGACTTTGAGAAAAAGCTCGTTTGGAGGACGAATGAGGGATTCAAGGTAAAACCTTTCTATCGTATGGAAGACCTTGAAGGTTTAAAGACCACGGATGCTCTTCCCGGTGAGTTCCCTTATCTTAGAGGTACAAAGAAAAACAATAATGAGTGGTTCGTCCGTCAGGAAATAAAGGTGGAATCTCCCGAAGCAGCCAATGCCAAGGCGTTGGACATTTTGAACAAGGGTGTCGATTCGCTCTCTTTCCACGTGAAAGCCAAAGAACTGAGTGCGGAGTATATCGAAACTTTGCTGAAAGACATCTGTGCGGAGTGCATAGAATTGAATTTCTCCACTTGTCAGGGACACGTGGTGGAATTGGCACAACTTCTGGTCGGTTATTTCCAAAAGAAAGATTATGACCTCACGAAGTTGCAAGGTTCCATTAACTACGATTATTTCAACAAGATGCTTGCCAAAGGCAAGGAAAAGGGCGATATGGTGGCTACTGCCAAGGCTTTGATTGAAGCTACCGCCATGCTTCCGAAATACCGCGTCCTGAACGTGAATGCGCTGACGTTGAACAATGCCGGTGCATATATCTATCAGGAACTGGGCTACGCGCTGGCTTGGGGTAATGAATACATGAACCAGCTGACCGATGCCGGACTGCCGGCAGCTTTGGTAGCCAAGAAGATAAAGTTTAATTTCGGTATCAGTTCCAATTACTTCCTTGAAATAGCAAAATTCCGCGCTGCCCGTATGTTGTGGGCCAATATCGTGGCTTCCTATAATCCGGAATGCCTGCGCGACTGCGAAAACAAGGGCGAACACAACGAATGCCGCTGTGCTGCCAAGATGAGAATACATGCGGAAACGTCCACTTTCAACCTTACTTTGTTCGATGCGCACGTAAACCTGTTGCGTACGCAGACCGAGGCTATGAGTGCCGCTCTTGCAGGCGTCGACTCCATGACGGTTGTTCCGTTCGACAAGACGTATGCCGTTCCCGATGAATTCTCCGAACGTCTGGCACGCAACCAGCAGTTGCTCCTGAAAGAGGAATCGCATTTCGACAAGGTTATTGACCCGGCTGCCGGTTCTTACTACATCGAGAACCTGACCGTGGCTATTGCCAAGCAGGCTTGGGAGCTGTTCCTTGCAGTGGAAGAAGACGGCGGTTTCTACGCATCCGTAAAATCCGGCAAGATACAGGCTGCCGTGAACGAGAGCAATACAGCCCGCCATGCAGCCGTTGCCAAGCGTAAGGAAGTGCTGTTGGGTACTAACCAGTTCCCGAACTTCAACGAGAAGGCGGGCGACAAGAAACCGTTGGAAGCTTCTTGCTGCTGCGGCGGACACAGCACTTGCGAAAAGGATGTTCCGTCACTGAACTTCGACCGTGCAGCCAGCGAATTTGAAGCGTTGCGTCTGGAAACGGAAGCGTCCGGCAAGCGTCCCAAAGCATTTATGCTGACTATCGGCAACCTGGCTATGCGTCAGGCACGTGCCCAATACTCTTGTAACTTCCTGGCCTGTGCCGGATATGAAGTTGTTGACAACCTCGGTTTCCCGACCGTAGAGGAAGGTGTGGAAGCTGCAATGGCGGCTAAAGCCGATATTGTGGTTCTCTGTTCGAGCGATGATGAATATGCGGAATATGCAATTCCCGCTTTCAAGGCCTTGAACGGCCGCGCCATGTTCATCGTAGCCGGCGCTCCCGCTTGCATGGACGAGCTGAAAGCGGCAGGTATCGAGAACTTTATCCATGTTCGTGTCAACGTTCTGGAAACATTAAAGGAATTCAACGCTAAACTTTTGAAGTAAGATGAGAAAAGATTTTAAAAACTTAGATATATATGCCGCTTTCCAGCCCGCCAATGGTGCTGAGTGGCAAAAGGCTAACGGCATCAAAGCCGACTGGAAGACTCCGGAACACATTGAAGTGAAGCCTGTTTACACCAAAGAAGACCTCGAAGGTATGGAACACCTCGACTATGCGGCAGGTATCCCGCCTTATCTGCGCGGTCCGTACTCTGTAATGTACACCTTGCGTCCGTGGACTATCCGCCAGTATGCAGGGTTCTCTACTGCCGAGGAGTCCAATGCTTTCTATCGCCGTAACCTGGCTTCCGGACAGAAAGGTCTGTCCGTGGCATTCGACCTGGCTACCCACCGCGGTTACGACCCCGACCACGAACGTGTGGTAGGCGACGTCGGTAAGGCAGGTGTGTCCATCTGTTCACTGGAAAACATGAAGGTGCTCTTCGACGGCATTCCCTTGAACAAGATGTCCGTATCCATGACCATGAACGGTGCGGTGCTTCCTATCATGGCATTCTACATCAATGCCGGTCTGGAGCAAGGCGCCAAGTTGGAAGAAATGGCGGGTACTATCCAGAACGATATCCTGAAGGAATTCATGGTGCGTAACACCTATATCTATCCGCCTGCATTCTCCATGAAGATTATCTCCGATATCTTTGAATACACATCTCAGAAGATGCCTAAGTTCAACTCTATCTCTATCTCCGGTTACCATATGCAGGAAGCCGGCGCTACGGCGGATATCGAGTTGGCTTACACCCTGGCCGACGGTCTGGAATATCTTCGTGCAGGTGTTGCCGCAGGTATCGATATCGACGCATTCGCACCGCGTCTGTCATTCTTCTGGGCTATCGGTACCAACCACTTCATGGAGATAGCCAAGATGCGTGCCGCACGTATGTTGTGGGCGAAGATTGTGAAACAGTTCAACCCGAAAAACCCGAAATCACTCGCATTGCGTACGCACTCCCAGACTTCCGGCTGGTCGCTGACCGAGCAGGACCCGTTCAACAACGTGGGCCGTACCTGTATCGAGGCTATGGCTGCCGCTTTGGGACATACCCAATCCTTGCACACCAACGCTTTGGACGAGGCTATCGCATTGCCTACCGATTTCTCTGCACGTATCGCACGTAATACGCAGATTTATATCCAGGAAGAAACTTACATCTGCAAGAATGTCGACCCGTGGGGCGGTTCTTACTATGTAGAGTCTCTGACCAATGAGCTTGCACACAAGGCTTGGGAGCTGATTCAGGAAATCGAGAAGCTGGGCGGTATGGCGAAGGCCATCGAAACCGGTATCCCCAAGATGCGTATCGAAGAGGCTGCCGCACGCACGCAGGCACGTATCGACAGCGGTTCGCAGACTATTGTGGGTGTAAACAAATATCGTTTGGAGAAAGAAGCTCCTATCGATATTCTTGAGATTGACAATACGGCTGTCCGCCAGGAACAGATCCAGAACCTGAAGATATTGAAGGAAGGCCGTGATGAGGCTGCCGTGCAGAAAGCACTCGATGCCATCACCAAATGTGTGGAGACGAAGGAAGGCAATCTGCTGGAACTGGCAGTGGAAGCAGCACGTGTCCGTGCCACATTGGGCGAGATTTCGTATGCTTGCGAAAAAGTTGTAGGACGTTATAAAGCAGTAATCAGAACTATTTCAGGCGTGTATTCATCAGAAAGTAAGAACGACAGCGACTTCCACAGAGCTTGTGAGTTGGCTGAGAAATTTGCGAAGAAAGAGGGACGTCAGCCCCGTATCATGGTAGCTAAAATGGGTCAGGACGGTCACGACCGCGGTGCCAAAGTAGTGGCAACGGGTTATGCCGACTGCGGTTTCGACGTAGATATGGGACCTCTGTTCCAGACTCCTGCCGAAGCTGCCCGCGAAGCGGTGGAAAACGACGTTCACGTAGTGGGTGTTTCTTCATTGGCTGCCGGACACAAGACATTGGTTCCGCAGATTATTGAAGAACTCAAGAAGTTGGGCCGTGAGGATATCGTAGTGATTGCAGGCGGTGTGATTCCCGCACAGGACTATGATTTCCTTTATAAGGCCGGCGTAGCTGCAATCTTCGGTCCGGGTACTCCGGTGGCAAAGGCTGCTTGCCAGATTCTTGAAATCCTGTTGGATGAGGAATAATCCACAACGATAAATGTTAAAAAAAGGACGGAATGCGTTTGCATATCCGTCCTTTTTTCTTAATCTGTGTTATAAAACATGCTTTTTTTCTTGGATAATTTGCAGATTTAGCAAATGTCCGTATCTTTGCAATGTGTTTTTCATAGTATTAGATTTAAGGTTAACAAAGGTTGGAGTACAGCGGTACTCCTTTTTTTATGCCCGTACGTCAGGATGAACTTAGGGGAGAGATTATGAAATCAATGATTATCAATCATTATCAATCATTCAAGGTCTTATGATACTGAACTTTCTTTATCACCAGTTTGCTTTCACCGGAAATTTGTTGCGACACAATTGTGAAACGGATGCGCGTCAGCTTTTTCCGGTTCCAGGAGTGGATTAATTTCGGATCGGTCAGTTCGACGGTATCCGTTGCGGGCGATAAGAGTTTTTTATCGTATTCCACTTTGAACCTACCCGCCTCTCCTGTCAGCGTAATGTTTTTGTTGCGGTCGATTTCGACTTCGCAGCAGGTCATCAGGTTTAATACACTCGGTTCGTTGCATGCCGAAAGTTTCCATTTGTCGGTGATTGTGAAATCCTTTTTCCTGTGCAGCGTATAGTTGCGAATCCAGCTTTTTACATTTGCTTCCTGCGGATAGGCACGGGCAATGTCCACCTGGTAGGATACGGTTTTGGCGGTGGCTTTGTATTGCTGGCTGTGTGCGGCAAACTCCCGGCCGTTCTTCTGCGGGGTTCCGTTGATGAGGGGCAGGTTGTGATAATCGGACTGCATGGTCCATATCGTGTACCGCTCCGGTCCGAAGGTCTGTCGGGTATAAGTACCTACGCCTGCATCGATAAGCACTGGCAGGGCATTGTAGTAAAGGATGCACGCCCCCACATCGTTGTGGTTATGGCTTTCCTGATTGTTTCCGCCTTTCGCTGCGAAGAAGAAGCCGTCGCTTTTGCCTTCGGTGTCGCGTGCCACGCAGATTTGGGTGTCTTTAAACCAATAAGTGCCGGTAAGCGGTTCGCCTTGCGGATGGCCGATGATATCTTTGTACATAAAAAGCTCGTCCAGGGCAGAAGCGAAATATCCGTTTACCCCGTCCTTGAAACTTTGGTTTTGCTGTGCCATGAATGAGGCAAATTTCATCATGGCGGGGTCTCCGGTCAGTTCGCCGTACCGGTAGAGGATACCCGGGCTTGGACTTACTTTGGGTGCGGAGTCGGCGAAGTTTACAAAATAGTTGCCGCCGATGTGTACCCGGTAAATGTATTGCGCCATATTACGCAAGAGGGGAGCGTTGAATATGTTCACCTTGTTTCCGGTTGCTTTAGCCAGCAAATCCAGAAACTTCAGGGCATAGCCGGAAGCCCCGCTCCAATAGGTGGGACCCTCGTCGCAGGCTCCGTCCTCGTGATACATGCTGAAAAAGAAATCAGTGGATTTCATCAGCTTCCAGACTCCTTGCCGCACACGTTCCGGGTCTTTCTCTATCAGCATCAGGGCTTGCAGCACGTTGTAGTTAATCCACGGATTCCAGTTATTTACCTGCTGGTCGCCGAATCCCATCCACCAGTAATCATCCCGTGCGAAGTAGGGGTTTATCAGGTTTCTGTTGACTTCCTCGATAATCCGTTCGTTAATCAGCGGGCTCACCTTGTCGAATTCGTCTTTCAGGAAATAGTAAGTCCATGCCATTTGCGCGCCGATGTCGGCCACTACCAGTTCGATGGTCGGTTCATTCCTGTCGGGCAGTCCGGAGCGGTCTTTCTGAAAGCCGAGGTGTGCCGAGTGTATCCAGGACGTCTCGCACAGAAACCATACACCGTCTATGATGGCATCCATAAATCTGCCTTGTCCCTCTACCAGTTCTGCGAGGGTCAAGGCTTGCAGGGCTTTGTGGTTGGCGCGTCCGGTGCGGATTTCGCCGGTGCGCTTAAAGGCAAGGTAGTCGGAGGCAAGGTCCGGTTTCCATTCGTGTTTCAGGGCGTGTTCGCCGTTCCTGATGATAAGCTCCCTCATTTCGGGGGCTGTTTTCTCTTTCCAGGATTTCCGGTCGGTATAGGCGGGATAGTCCACCCAGCTTTGCCGGTAGCGGAGTACATTGCCCAATTCCTCATAGGAAACGGTCTGTTCAAGAAGATGCCTTTCGGTTGCATGGGCGGGAAAATTGATACAGACAGTTGCGATACATACTGAACTTGCCAGTAACAGGCTTTTTATTTTTGACATTTGCGGAATGTATTAGATGATTTAAATAAAGAACGAGGATAAATGATTATCCCCGTTCGTCAAAGTTAATTAAAAAAACAACCGTTTACCTAACCTTTACCCTTTATTTTTCAAATCGATGTATCTTTTTAATGCTTCCATATAGTAGTAATCCGCGTAATTCAGCGGTACGTCTATTTCAGAGCCATGCGGCAGTGAGCCGGTGGAATGCATCAGCACGTAACCTTGATTGCTGCCTTTGGCTGCCAGATATTTCGGACCGGACAAGTTTTTCAGGATTGTTTCGGCATAGTCGGAATATTTTTTGCCGTCGGGCACAAATGTGCTGAGCTCCAGGAAAGCAGATGCCGTGACAGCTGCGGCAGACGCATCACGCGGAGTCTTTTCACCTGCCGGGGCATCATAGTCCCAGTAAGGAATCAGGTCGTCCGTCTTTACACGTTCCATAATCATGTCTGCAATGTGAACGGCTTCCTGCAGGAAAGCCGTGTCCCGGGTTTCGCGATAGCAGGAAGTGTAGCCGTATACTCCCCACGCTTGGCCGCGCGACCAGGCCGATTCTGCATTTTTACCCTGGTGTGTCTGTTTGATTTCCACGCTTCCGTCATTGTTATAGCTGACCACGTGATAGGAGGTGTAGTCCGGACGGAAGTGGTTTTTCATAGTGGTTTGTGCATGCTTTACAGCCACATTCTTATACTTCTCATTTCCTGTCAGCTTATATACGTTGAACAGCAGGTCCAGGTTCATCATATTGTCAATGATTACGGGGAAGTTCCACGCACCGAAGTCCCACGAGCGTATACAACCGATTTCCGGGTTGAAACGGGCGCACAGATTATCCGCTGTTTCTACGAGTACGGCTTTAATGGTGTCGTTAGGGGCGAGGCGGAGGGCATTGCCATAGCTGCAATTCATCATGAAGCCCACGTCATGGGTACCTTTCAGCTCACGTATCGGGTTCAGGATGTTGGTATATTCGATGGCACGTTTTTTCAACTCTTCATCGCCGGTCAGTTCATAGGCATACCAAAGGCTTCCGGGGAAGAATCCGCTGGTCCAGTCGGCAATGCCGCAAAGACGTTTTTGTCCTAATTGCAGGGCTTCGGGATTGGGGTGTAAAGAGTCGATGTATGCTTTGTTCTCGCGCTGCAACTGAGTATCAAGAAAGTTTACATCATAGCCGGAATATATGGAACGTGGGAACTTGCTTGTTCCGGAGAGTTCCTCGGCGGTTGATTTCAACTGATAGGAAGCGGCATCGAGTGCGTTGCTTATCCAGGCTTCTTTCTGGACCGGAGTGTTTTTGCAGCCTGTCATGCCTATGAGCAGAGCGGTTGCAAGCAACAGAGAGTTTCTTTTCATGTCAGTAAGTATTTAGTGATTTTTGTTCACCGGCAAAAATATGGATATTCGTGAAATATCCTGTGCAGGATTGTTGAAAGGTGTTTGGGTGTAGTTTAAAGGTATGTTACTTTTGTCGAATACTGTTTTAATTCTGTATTTTCTTGGGTGAAAGCATTACATTTACCTCTTCAGGCTTTTTACCTGAAAGCCTGTAAATAGTGTGTGGTTTTCCAATAGGCGGAGTCCGAAATATCCGTCTCCCTCATTCTTTTTAACCGGCAGTCGGAACAGCTCCTCGCCGTTGACACTGTAAGTTGTGATTCCTTTTTCCACACGGATTTTGATGTCGTACCATTTATTGGGAATCAGCAAGTGCGCCTTGTCCGTATACTCTTTGATTACGGGGCGGGCTATGGCATCACTGGTATCCGCCGCTTTGGCAAAGTACTGGCGGAAGCGGGTAGTGGAGTTGTGGTTTCCGCCGTATCCCACATAAAACAGGCTTAGTGTTTTATAATGTTGGAAAATTCCGTTTCGCCATTCGCTGCGTGCGAAGAGATTGTCGGGGTATTCCGGGTCATTGGCGCCCCAAAAGCAGTTCAGGTCGCTAAGACGGTCGTATTTTCCGCCTTGCATCAGCATTTTCACACGATAGCCGATTTCATAATCACCGGTAAGGCGTTGGTTGTACCAAAGTGTAAGACCGTCGGGTGCGGTAATTTCCAGCGTATCGCTTGATACAAGGATTTTTACTTTTCCGGAGTGGTCTTCGATGGTCCAGTTCTTTAAAACGACCTGTGCCTGAACCGTGAAAGGAAGTAACATCAGTACACTTCCCAATAGCAATTTGTGAAAGGAGCTTTTTGTCATAAATATTACTTTAGTTTACAGTTGATATTCTGATAGTAGTTGTCAATAACCCACTAGATGAAATGCTTTGCAGCTATATATTCTTTGTTCATTGTAATCCGAAGAAATTCTGCCCTTCACCGTTAACCGGACTTATGAGAGATTCTTGTCGGTTGGGGTAGTGATTTTTACCTTCTTTATAGTATGCCTTTTTCTGACAAAGATAACCAATATTTATAAAGATAAGGATTGATTTGTCACTTTCGTTTTTTTACTTACCATTTAATCCATTGCCTGAACTTTTGGGTCACTCATTTTCTGAAATTTCCATTTTCCATTAACACTATCGAATAAGAAGTGTCTTATAACTTATAGTCTAATACTTTCTTAACTCCATCCAATGTTACTTCCACCTTCAAAGAATTCTCGTCATATTGAGAATTTACAAATTTGGCGGATATTTTGGGAGCATTACTGCAATTTTCCGTGGGGTAGATAACAGTGATATAGCGCACAGGAGTATTGTCTTTTTTCGTTACATTAAAGGAAACTGCCGTACGTTTTTCGCGTATCAGGTACAGAGTAGCCTGCCAGCCTTCTTCCTCTTCCATAACAGTGCTTTCCGGAGCAAAACATTGTAATTTGGCATTGCTGTCACCCTTGTAATCGGAAGTGAGGATAAACTCTTTCGGGTTAATATCAACCTTACCTGCGTTCATCTGATAGTGCAGTCCTATCTTGCCTGTGGCATTCCCTGTAGCTTCATCTACTATGACGAAATACTTTCGGTCAACGAAGAAAACGGAGCGGCGATGTTTCAGGTTTTTATAACTCTGGTTTTCGGTAACCAATGTCTGTACTTTACCTTCCGGTTTCCACAAACGGGTAACAGAAGATTGAGTTTCGAGGTTTTTATTGTCCAGCGTCAAAGTCTTATGCACCATTGTCTGGCGGAACCAATTACGAAGTTTCATGATACCGGCGTCTCCGGCATATACGTAAAAACCGGTATCTGGAAACAGATTTGTACCGTTAAACCACAATTCAAATGTGCCGTTGTCGGGCTGATTATGCCATTCGCCCTTAGGGCCGGCCTTCACCACCATTATGGTCGCGTCATTTTTCCATCCGTTACGGAAAGTAAAGAAACCGCTGTTTAGGAAACCTTTTGACATATTTTCGGGAAGTTTTCCCTCTTTGCCTTCCGTAGCAAAATAACGTATCTGCTCATTTTTCGGAAAAAGCTTGGTCCATATTCTATAGTTTTTCAATTTAGGTTCTTTTCCTCTCCGCTTGGCGTCACTGAAACAAGGATTGGTATAATCGGGATAGCAAATGTTGTAATAGAATACAATCATTTTTTCAATGGTGTTTAAAAATTCTTGGGGAAACTCGTTGCGTGCACCATTTACATCCGCCATCAACAGAGCTTTGCAGAATATTTCAATGGATGCCATGTGGTAAAGAGGGTCAAGCTCAAACTGTCCGCCATCGTCATATACTTGTTTCCCGGCTTCACGTACCAGTATGTCGATTCCGCTTTTTCTCCACGTAACGGCATCTTTGTATTCCGGAAAGAATATGGCGGCATAAAGTATCTGTTGCGCTTCGAACAAGAGATGATTTCCGGCATCGGAATAATTATGAAAGATATGATTGGCGTGTTTGTGATAATTCACCAGGAATTCCGTAAGAAACTCTGGTGTAAAAGATGCGGCATTCTTAAAAAGCATGAATTGCTGTGTTTGGTCTTCCAAGCGGGTGCCCACTTCCAAAGGACGCCATGCAAAACGTGCATTCTCCGTATCTGCTCTGACTTCTCCGGTGCTGGCCAACTCAAACTCTTCCTTTGTAACGGATACCAATGGATTTTTCTTCACCCAGTCCATATATTGGAACGTCCATTCTGTAGCATATTTCTCATCTTTAGTTACATAATACATCTTTCCCATCGGAATAAACCATTTTTGGCGATGAAGTTGCCAGCGGAGCTCATTATCTTTTATCGGCCAGTAAGTCCAATCAATATCTTTTCCGTAATAAAACGAGGGTTGATAGCCTTCATGGGCATATAGTATATGCGCCAATGCCTCATCCGCTTTTTGTTTGTCAGCAGCAGAAACGTTTACATTATCCAGATCCAACTCCGGATGTTGTATACTGCTCCGATTGCGATAGTAAATGAGTAATGCTTCGGCAGCTGCCTGCATGTCATTTTGGTTATAAGCCTTCTTTACATCAGCCAACCCCGGATAATCCAAGTTAATCAGTTCGAAGGCTTTTTTATTCAGTTGCTGTGCCAGAAGTGATTCGGGCGACAACAGAAACGACATTGCAACTATTGCAAGTCGGATAAGAATTTTTGTTTTCATGATATGCAATTTTAAATCTTTGTATGTTAACAAAATTAAGTGATAATAGTAGAAAGCCTTGTCGGTACTGTTTAAGATTTTAAGATTGTGGTTTATAATACTTATACTTTCGTTTAAAGTACTTTTGATTTTGTTTAGTTTGCAGGATATATCTCGCTTTTATTCATGTTGGGTCGGATATATCTGTTGTCAGAGGTTGTTAGTTTGAGGAAATATATAGATGAATCATGTGGGCGGTTGCTTCAGGTGTGCCTTTTTGTTGAATTCCGAGTCATAAGGCAGGAGATGAGAGTTACTAATGGAGTGAAGTGAAATTTGCTCATCACTCGTCACTTTTAATATAATCCATTAAAAATAAGATTGTTATAGAGTGATAATAACGTGATGAGGAGTGATGACTGAAAGTTAGTCATCACTCCATAAATATGAAATATTATAACTTGACAATTCGATACACAACTCCCTTATTGGTATGTTTTCCTTCTATATCGTTCTTTTTCAGTATTCTTCCGAAGTATTTTGCATACCCTTCTGTCAGCTTTGTTGTACTGTTTTTTGCATGCAGAATTTCCAAAATCTGTATTGGAGACATCCATTCTCCCTCTTCCCCTTCTTGTGGTAAACGGAAATGACAATGGAACAACTGCTCAATCGGACTGATTTGCTCGAATTCCCGGTTATTTTCTTTCAGAACGGCTTCATCCTTGTCATTAAACCAGTATCTTTCACCACTGCGTATCGCTTGCATGGCTTGTGCATACAACTGGCGGTAGTTTATCGTCACGTTCGTATCAATGGGGGCAGTCACTTCCACGCATACAAAACGGCGGCTGCCGCTGCTGTCCGTCAGCAGGTCTTTGTGGTTGCTCGTCCCGATGAACGAGGCATACCGCCTTATCTCCTGGATACTGCTTCCGTAGGGCTTGCGCAGGTTGGCAACGGGCTTTTGCAGAAGGTGTTTCAGAAAGCCTTGCTGATGGATGCTCACCTGGTCGAACTCGTCGATATTCACCAGCAGAAAACGTCCCAGGTACATTTCCGCATCACGTTTGCTGCCAAAATCCAGACTGTCGGTATAGCCGAAGCGAAGTTCGGGAGGAAGGATAATACGGCAGAAGGTGGACTTGCGGTAACCCTGTGCACCTATCAGCAGCGGTGATGTGCTGTTGGCGTGCATCCTGTTGCCCAGTCCGTGCCAATGCGCCACCATGTTCAGAAACCAATGGTAGAACAGCTCACGCCAATACGGATTGTTGCAGGGTACAAGTCCGGCAAGCGCACGGATGCGGTCTTTGCCGTCCCAACGGCCTACGCTGCACAGGTATTCTTCCACCGGATTGTACAGCGGCACGCGGTTAGAGGTCAGGTAGCGGTTCACGTCTCTGTCCCACACACGCAATCCCTCTTGCAGGGCATCCATAGCCACGCTGTTGCGCGCTCGCTGGTCCATTACATGAAAATAGAAGTGGATGGAGTCGCGTTGGCGATATTCCAAATCACCCATCAGCTGGTTGTACCGGAATTCGTAACGGCGTTCCATGAACTCGTTCAGTTTCAGCATCGTGTCCTGTTCGGGAGTCAGCACGGATTTTCTGCCGAATCCCCGGCACTCGCGGTAGAGATTGTGCAGTGCGGTGCGCACCGTCTGTTCGTCTGCCTGCCGTCGGTAGTGCATCATTACCTGCCGGACGGCTTCTTCTTCGGGGATGCCGCTTTTGAAGCATTGCTCGCCTATGGAGATAAGCAGCGGGTGAAAATCATCCCGGTCGCGCTGCCAGTTCTCCACTTCGTCCAGCGCACGACCCAGGGCTGTTTCAAACAGCAGAGTGAAAGTTTGCGAGGAGTCGAATCCTGGCTGCAACCGCTTTAAAGGGTTGTTTTCCGCCAATTTTCGTTGGTTGAATGTCCGCTCGCCGGGCATCGTCACGGGTTGTTCGAGACAGAAAGGTACGGCATCGGGGGCAAAGTAAGGCGCTTCGTCCAGCGTCATGCGGAAAGTATCGGCAGGCGAGGGTTCTTTCAATGTTACGGGAAACGGAAGCAGGGGTTGGTAACATTGTACCGCCATGCGGTAAGCATGCGCATGGAACAGGCTGATTTCTTCTTCCCGTTGCGGAAGTTTGCCGTTCGGTAAGGCAAACAGCGCCCATATCTTCACACTCCGTCCGCTGCTTCCTGCGAAAGCTGCATAGGTTTGGGGAAGGAGTGCCGCCTGTTCTTTCACCAGTTCCGTTTCGGACATGCCGGACAGACCGCTCACTTCCAGCAGTACAATACCGTTGTAGCGTTTCATCCGCCGTTCGCCCTCGCGGCTGCGTCCGTACTCCATAGCGGGGCATATGCGGGGAAGCTTGTCGATATGTCCGTAGGTTCCGCCACTGCCATGATTTGTATATTCGAGCATGGTGCGTAATGCACTGACATGTCCGGGCTTGGTTTCCGACTTGATTCTGGTAATAAATGCGGCTGTATCGCAGGTGCTGATACTTTCCGTGCCCGCGTCACGGTTTTCCTTGATAAAGGTTATTCTCATCCGGTGTTGGTTGTTTGGAAAAATTTAGTGGAGATAAGAGCGTTTCTCTTAGACTCTGCAAGATACGCATAAAACGGGCCGGAAGCAAGCAAATCCGCCCTTTTGTTTTAAGATTTTGCCAGTATTTATCTCCGGAAATAAATGGAAATAATCGGAAAACAAACCGTTGAAAACTTGACTTTTCCTAATGGATTTTGTATCTTTACAAGGTGTAAAACCCCGTTTTGCAATTGCGGGCCGAAGAGCCTTCATATGCGGGCCCCACAGCCCGCAGCCGGCAACCGCCGGGCCTGCAACTGCAAAACGGGGTTTTACTGTAAGCATAACGGCATTTTGCATGGTCCGGACAAATAAAAACAACGAAGCAAAGCGTTGTTTATCTTCCAGCTTTTCCCGAACGGACCTCGGAGAATATCCGAATTTATGCGGCCGAATGGCGTAAGCTACCGATACAACAGGATTTTCAATTATTACATAACTAAAAAAACAGAACGACAATGGCAGCAGAGTATGATTTCCAAAGAAAGCCCAACCCGAAAGGAGACGGCGAATTACAACCCATGTATCCCCGCATCGTGAACAAGGGGACTATCACCGGCAAACGTCTGGTCAGCGATATTTCACAGGCAACCAGTTTTACTCCCGGAGACGTCGAGGGAGTGCTTGCTGCATTGGAAAGCCGCATCTCCTATTACCTTTCCGAAGGGCATCATGTACAGTTGGGCAATATGGGACATTTCTCGGCGGGACTGACAGCGCGTCCCGTCATGGATAAGAAGGAAATCCATGCGCAGACGATATTTTTCGGCAAGGTGCATTTTCGCGTATCGCCCGGCTTCCGGAAACAGTGCGCAGGATTTGTGGAACGTGTAAGGGCAGGGTATGGCTTCCGGCACAGTGAGGATATCAGCGGTGCGGAACGTTACCGCAGACTATGCGCGTTTTTGGATGCAAATCCTTTCATTACGCGTAAGGATTACAGCGGAATTACGGGACTTTTGAAGAACAAGGCGTTGAATGATCTCAATTTATTGGTGGAGAAAGGTATTTTAACAACATTGGGGCAAGGGTCGCATAAAGTGTATGTAAGGGCTGTAAATCAGAGCATTGCAGAGTAGAATATAGCGGAATGTACTTGAAAAACAGTGACGACCAACATTCGGTCGTCACTGTTATAACTGCTCTTGTAACCACTCAACCGTCATATTACCAGTTAATTGACCTTAAAAGTGATGAGTGATGATAAATGTGTTATTATTTGTCGGTTAAGCTAGTATTTCTTATATTTATATACCTATTGAATTTTTCCAGTAGGAAGTGCCGCTCTGTCTTCCATCTCTTGGGTTTTCCACAATCCATTGATTTTGTCGTAAAGGATGGAAGAATATTTGTATTTACATTCATATTTCTTGTCGTTGATAGGCAATTTCTTTTTCCCATAACCGAATGTGGCTTTTGAGTCCTTGTTATGGATATATAAACTTGCCGGATGCTTGGTATTCAGTTCTGCTTCGATAATCCAGTTTCCGCATTGGAATCTGTTTTGGGATTGCTCTATGTCCACAACTTTGTTACCGTCCGCCTCTACCTGAATAATAGTAAGAATACGGTTATTTTTGCAGGGGGTGAAACTTGCTGTCAATGACCAGGGAGCGGTGAAATCTTCACCGCGCGTCGCTATTTTTTCATTGGGAGGAGCAACGAAATTATCGGTCTGTGTGATAACGCATTGCTGCTCGCAGAACAGACGGGCAACAGATTTATACCGACTTTTGGGATTTTGTGTTGTCAGTGTAGCGGTGGACTCGTCTATATCGAACTTCACGGGACTGTGGAGCATCCAATCCCATCTGACGGCTTTTTCTGCTTCCAGTTCATCGTAAATTACTACAATATTAGGATGGAGTAGGAAGATATGACGGCGGTATTTCTTCAAAGGAGTCTCTCCGAAGCCGTTTTCGCGTGACTGCTCCAACTTGTGGGTTGCGAAATTCTTCTGCCACATAGGATATTCGCTGATGCCGCAATAAGCATTGGAAGCATCTCCCAAGGCATATGATATGTGCTCTCCGTTGAACATACGTACGATATTGCCATATGCACGGGTGGTGAAAGGCTGTCCGATACCGTCTACCAATATCGTGTTATGGGCGCGGGTGTGCCGGTAAGACAACAGATTGTGCGGGTCGGCAAAGTTCATGTAATGTCCCACAGCGTGATATATGGCTTTTCCGCCATAATGCAGGTTGAAGGCATTCTGATTAGAGTGTGTATGGCTGCCGGAACCGAAAGGACTGGAACGGAAGCTCAGGCTGATATTGTGTTTGTAGTCTTTCAGATTGCTGTTGGCAATCATCTCTCCGCTGTCCTTGAACCATACGGCTTTGGGGGCATCGGCTGGCAATTCGGACTGTTGCGGACGTTGCTTGCCGCTTGCCATGCGGAACAGACGCGTTTCCGATTCGTTTTTGTAGCGGTCGTTTATGGAGGAGTACCAGGTGGCATAGGGATCGCCGGTGGTACGTGCCATAAAATCGGCAAAGGCACTGCGGATGCGCAGAGGTTTGGGATTAGTCTTTTCGTGTCCGTCACCGAAACCGGCGCTTAACGATTCGGGTTGCCAACTGTACAGCATGCCGATACCGACATTCTTATACCAAGGGTGCTGCATGAAGTCTGTTCCAGTCAGATGGCTGAACAAAGTAGCTACATATGCCAATGTAACGCTGTTGGCACTGAAATAGCTTGTTCCATTGTGCCATGAGCCGTCGCGGTTAAATCCGGATGCCGGGGCGCGGGCTGTCCATAGTTCGTAGCTGTATTCCAGGTATTCTTTGGCAAGGGGGTATTTGTCGTACATCACCAAAGCTCCCTGCAGGAGATGGCGGAAGGTGAACTGCCAGAAATGATTGTCGAAGATATGGGTTTCTTCTTTACATAGGATATGTTTCAGGTAATAACGCGACAATACATCCATTACAATCGTTTCGATTTGCTTGCGTTCCTGCGGGGTGAAGCGGTCGTAGCAGTTGTCGTAAGTGCAGGCCAGGGTATATACCAATTCGCCGGCGTTGAAGTCGTTGTTGATAACCCGTTGGTCGGGTTCTACGGCTAGCAGATAACGTATGTTCTGTACCATTTTATTGGCATAGTTGTCTTGTTGCAGCATTTGATAAGCCGTGTTCAGTTTGTCGCAGGCCATATACATACGGGCAATCTGTCTGTATGGTTTGGTATCATTGGCATAATTCTCACTAAGCGCATCCCGCGAATCGCTAATCATATTTTCAAACTCCGGATGCGAACGCACGTTTTTGCGCGCTTCTTCCAGACTGTTGTTCAGGAAACAATAGATGCGGGGAGAGTCTTTGGGGATGTTATTAAGAAATACACTGAACGGTGGTGTGACAAATTGAGGAACGTCATCGCTTACGGTGAAACTGTAGGTCTTGCTCCAGGGAAACTCCTTGCCGGCTTTATCTACCGAACGCACACGCCAGTACCATGTTCCGTTTTCCAGTATCTTATGAGGATTGAACATGCACCAGGGCGACGGTTTGGAGAGTATTGTACTCTCATCCGTAAAATCCTTGCTTTTTGAAAGATTGAATTGCAGGAAATCCGATTGCTTCATGCTTTGGGGCACTAACAAAGGCGATGGGTTTATATATAAAGTGTGTTCGTGTTGCGGGAATGGAGTCTCGCGTTCATTCTCATGTATGCGGGTAATGTTACCGGCATACATGCAGGTTGCTACCAGGCTGAATACCCATGCTATTACAATGTGTTTTTTCATTATAAATTATGCTTGATGTTTTAAAAGATGATAATTAACTGGTTGTAAAAGTAAGTTGTTCATATAAAAAAGAGGAGTGAAAGCGTTTCAGTGTTTGCCAAGATGGTATAAAACGCTTTCAGTCTTGTTGAACGTTCTTTTAAATCTGTATAAAGCGGAGTAGAACCGGCAATTTCCTATATTTGGAAGATAGACGACCGAAGTATTTTTACCAAACGATTGTTAGCTATGCCATAAAGATACTTTTTAAATATCCGATAGAGTTACTTTGAATACATAAGCGTATTCTCCTGCCGGGCGAGAGGGCATTGTAATGGATAAACCGTTTATATCCTGCGTCCAATTCACTGTCTCTCCTGAAGCAAGGAAAGAGACCGATTGTATGTTCCGTATCTTTTTACTATTGAGATGCCGTATCTTAAGTATTGCTCCGTTTCCCGGCCAGTCCATCGCAAAGACGTATATTGTATTCTTTTTGGTAGTAAAACGTATGTCTTTGGCTGTGAATGCATATAAATAGTCCGCATACTGCTGTTGGTGGGCTTTGGCGGAAAAATTACCTTCGCCGTATACTGTGAAAGGGCGGGTATCATAGATGGCCTCACCATTCAGTTTTAGCCAGTTACCTATTTTCATAAGTTCATTCCGGAATGTTTCGGGCAAACTGCCGTCAGGACGAAGGCCTACATTGAGCATCATATTACCGTTCTTGCTGACAATATCTATCAGGTTATCTACAATTTGTCCTGCTGTCATGCGCAGTTTATCTTTTGCTTCTCCTTGTACGGCTGAACTCATACCGGCATCTCCTCCCTCATCGTTGATGTTCAGGGAATTTCCCATATAGAACCAGCCGGGGTTGATTGTGGTGTCCACCAGAAACGGGTTCTTTTGTAAATCGTCTTCGCCGGAACATTCACGGTCCAGCGTATATCCGGCCCTTTCTCGCTTAATGGTGAGTACGCCTTTTTGTACACCTTTCTGTGAAAGGTTTTTATTATAGAAGTGTGCCGCCAACTGCTGACCATAGATGCCGTTGGGAAGCGGGCCGTCAAAATAGAGTAATTCGGGTTCGTATTTATCTATCAGCTCTTTAGTCCTGAGATACCATGACTGGGCGAATTCCGGTTCCAGCCGCATGATACGGTCGGGGGTACGCTTGCCGTATAATCCCTCGTAGGCGGGGTTCATATAGTCGTAGGGTATACCGGCATACGGACCTTCCGGGTCGGCATTGCTACCTTGGTAGAACATATGCTCGTGGCAGTAATTGCTAAGGTGGGAGGAGATGGCAAAATGGACACCTGCCTTTTTACATGCTTTCTGCCATGCACCCACGATGTCCAGCTTGGGACCCATATTTACGGAATTCCAGGGTTGATGACTTGAGTCGTACAAGTCGAAATTATCATGGTGAACAGCCATTACGCCGATAAATCTGGCTCCGATTTCTTTGTAAAAGGCAGCCAACGAGTCTGCATTGAATTTGCCGGCTTTCCACATCGGTATGAAATCTTTATAACCGAATTTGGAAGGATGACCGTACTTTTTCAGGTGATACTGGTATACTTTGGGTGCAAGTGCTCTGTAGCCCAGTATGGGATACTTGCGTAAGCTGGAGTCCGGTTCCTGATACCAGTACATCCATCTGCCGTAATGACCGTCATAACCGGGGATGGAGTTGATGCCCCAGTGCATGTAGATGCCGAACTTGGCATTGCGAAACCATTCGGGACATTGGTAATGTGCAGCAATGGATTCTTCGGTGGGCTTTATGGGACCCGGAGCGATGTTGAAGTTGAAGGTCGCTGCACTCGGATTGATAAGGGTATCTTGCCCGAAATCCTCTTGTTGGGCTTGTGCGGTGGCAAGCGTGAAGCATAAAAGGATGGATAGTAATGTTTTTATATTCATGGTAGATTCTTGTTTTACAACTACTGATTGGATAGTACTAAAAAAAGAGGATAGGTTATAATGTAGGTTTTATCCGGTTGCATTATAAGATATCCTCTTTCAGATAGGATTATGTGGGGTTATTTATATCGGGCGGTATCCCACCATACGCGAACAGATAATCCGTCTCCCTGACCACCGTTCAAGGCTGGATCTGTTGCATACTCCTTATTGTTGTTTATTTCATTGTCTACATAACGGAGTTTCTTGATGAATTCACCGTTTGCCGGATTAATTGTAGGCTCCAGACTTTGCTTCACCGGACTTAACTTGGGATAACCGGTACGGCGGAATTCAGCCCAAGCTTCTTCCGAATTAGGATAGATTCCGAGCCATTTCTGAGTTATGATTCTCTCCAGATTGGCTTCAAAGCCATCAGCATCGTTCCATGCCACATTTCCTTGTGTGATGTAGTCGTCGTCATAATCTTTGGTGTAAGAATCTTTAGGGGCTTTAGCTCTCATTTCTTCGAATGAGGCACGGATACCGTTTTCATAGTTTGTCTGGGCATCTCCTGCTCCTTGCCAACCTCTCAAAGCAGCTTCGGCTTTCAGGAAACATACTTCTGAGTAATTCATCAATCCCAGGGGAGTGGGGTCAGCAGCTGTATTGGGTTTTGAAACTTTGTCTCCTTGATTGGCGGAATTCCAATCATATCCCCACATATATCCCCAAATACCGGAATTGTGGCTGTTGTCATATTCTTCCAATGAAAGTTCTGTAACAGGTACACCATTGGGGACTCCTTTCCATTGTACGGCATTGTTATCTTCTCCTTTTACCCATGCTTGGCTCTGTGAAAGAATCAAAGTAAGGCGCGGGTCGGCTACGGCACCGTAATTCTGTAACATATTTACCATTGTTTCACTGGCTCTGGCTTCATCCACGGTCAAACTGTATAACAATGGATTGAGCCAACGGTTGGGCTGGGGAGGAGTTACGCCGGCATTGTCTGCATTGGATGCCAAAAGTGTTTCTTTCAAGGCAAGTTCACCTTCGGTCCGAGCCTTTTCCGGATCGATGAATGAGAGACGTATAGCTGCACGCAAACGTAATGAGTTGGCAAGCTTTATCCATTTGTCCACATCACCTTGGTAAATTAGATCTTCGGTAGAGTATTTTAACTGCTCGCTCTTTTTCTGCTTTAATTCGTCAACAGCTTCGGTCAGTTCCTTAAATACATCGTAATAGATATCTTTTTGGCTGTCGTAGGGGATTAAAGTTTCGCCTTTTCCAGCCTGGAAGTAGGGAATATCTCCGAATGTGTCTGTCATGCGTATAGTACTTATCGCTAAGTTAATGCGCATAATCTGGTACATGTCGTTGTATTCCGGGTGCTTTTCCACTGTGGGTTCGATTTCCCGGATTCTTTTTACCATTTGCTGGTAGTAGGGAGTCCAGAGCCCGCGTTCCGCCCAGGAACTATTGAATACATAATTATCTGAAGTGAAAGCACTGCTCGTGTTTGCCATATATTGGCAATAGAGGAAAGAATATAAGAGTGCAGCTCTCTGATAGTCACCATAAACGATATGAAATCCGTGATATTGCATGTATGGCAATGACAAATCGGGAGATATTTCGCTAACGGCCAATGGATCCTTATTCATATCCTCAAATCCATTTGTACAGCTGCTGATAGTGGCAGCGGTAAGTAGTGTAATTAGAATTTTATGTAATTTCATAATAGTGTCTTTTTAGAATTTTACGTTAAGTGAGAAACCGATAGTTCTTGTTGACGGAAGAGCGGCAAGCTCGAAAGCCTGGAACACATCCTGACTGTTTTGTGCGAACTCGGCATTTACGGGAGCAGCCTTATAGATGTTGAACAAGTCACGTCCTACCAAGGAAACCTTAACATTGGTAATTGGAGTATTCTTGAACCACATTTGCGGCAAAGTGTAACCGATGGAAAGTTCACGCAGCTTCACGTAAGTGGCGTCATGCAGGAATTCTTCTCCTACAGGATAAGTACCGGCTATGGTTGCATAATATTCCTGAGCCGTAATCTGTTTGGTGTTTTCTTGACCGGTTGATTCCACGATACCATTTACTACCATACCGTCACGTCCGTTCAGTGTACGCTTTGAGTTTCCGGCCCCAGTGGCGTAAGCATCGGTCATAGAGAGGAACTGACCACCGTATCTGACATCGATAAGAGCATTGAGCACAAGATTCTTCCAGCTTAATGTAGTTCCGAAAGAGCCTGTCCATTCGGGCATCATGTTACCGATAACCTTTTCGGATTTTGTATCGATAAGAGGAAGACCGGCATCGCTTACCAGAATCCGTCCATCTTTGTTTCTCTTATAAGCGGTAGATACGATATCACCGAATTTGCCCCCTTCGTCAATAACTACTTTACCTACACGTACATTGTTTGTGAGCGGGAACACATAGCGTTTGTTCTTTTCGTCCAGTTCTATGTTGCGTGTTGTATTTTTACCCCAGTTCAATGTTACATCCCAACGCCAGTCTTTTGTTTGTACAGGAGTACCGGTAATCATCAATTCAATACCTTTACTCTCCATTTTTCCGGCGTTGATTTTCTTGCTACCATATCCGGAAGAAGTAGGAACCGTCATGGATAGAATCTGGTCGGTGGTTGTAGATTTATAGTATGTGAAGTCAATACCTAAGCGGTTGCTGAACATACGGTAATCCACACCAAATTCCCATGATACTGTCTTTTCCGGTTTGAGGTCGGCAAGGGGATAAGTATTGGAACTGCTACCTACGGTATTGTTACCTAAAGCTTCCAATGTATATACATTGTAGAGTGAGTAAGGATCTGTGTCGTTACCTACTTGGGCGATAGAACCGCGTACTTTCAGGAAATACTCTTTAGGCAGTTCGAATATGTCTGACAAAATACCGCTTAAACTGGCGGAAGGATAGAAATAAGACCAATTGGATGAGGGTAAGGTGGACGACCAGTCGTTTCGTGCTGTAACATCCAGAAAAGCGTACCCCTTATATCCCAGTGTGGCATTTCCTAAAATAGAATTAATACGTTTTGAAGAGAAATCCTGTATTGCCAGTTTACTTTCACCGTTACTCAGCGCTACGAAGTTTGGAATAATAGCTTTGCCACTTTCACCTGCGAGTGACTTGAACTTATTATAATTTGTTGCGACACCGATATTGGCTGTAACCGAGAAATCCTTGAAGCGTTTGTCGAAATTCAGCATTAAGTCTGCATTGAACTCTTCTCTGGCAGTGTTTGTGATAGTCATCAAATCTTTAGGATTTTCAGCTTTTGCATGATAGGGCATATAGGTTTCCACATTGTCCGAAATACGGTCTATACCGACTCTACCGGTAACTTTCAAATAGTCGGTGATGTTGCCCACTACAGTGATTTGTCCTTGGAAACGGTCTCTGTTCAATTCATTCCCGTTACCTTTTTCTATGAATCCATAGGGATTTCTATATTCAGTGTCTTCTCCGTGCCAGTTTACAACATAACCGTCAAGCCCTATAGGATTCTGTAAATCTTGCAGACGGATATTTCTTGGCATCCGGATGAGATGTGACCATGTACTGGTATAGAAAGTTTCAGGACGGTTCTTGACTTTTTCGCGGAAATAAGCTACTTTACCGCCAATGGTCAGATACTTGTTTTTGATTTCTACGTTTAAGTTGTAATTCTGCTTGTTCATGGATTCATTGGGCAGAATACCTTGATTGCGGGTATCGGTGAAAGAAAAACGGGCGTTCATTTTATCATTTCCACCGGTAGCGCTGATAGAGTTTGTATAGTTCAGGGCTGTACGGAAAAACTCGTCAATAATATCTTTTTGAGGTAACATGGCGTATTCTTTATAAGAGTCGTCACCATAGAACTCCTTACGCCAGTTAGGAATGATTTGTCCGGTCATCTTAGGTCCCCATGAGCCGGCAGCTTCAAGTGTATATTGCCCATTGGTTCCCTGACCATATACGTCTTGAAATTCGTAGGAGTCGTAGGCTTTACTCATAGAAACATAGCCGTTGTATTCCAGTTGCAATTTTCCTTCCTTACCTTTTTTCGTTGTGATGACAATTGCACCACTTTGTGCTCTGGAGCCGTATAGAGCAGCTGCGTTAGCTCCTTTCAAAACGGAAATGCTTTCAATATCGTCAGGGTTAATATCGGCTGCTCCGGAAGAATAGGCAAATTGAGTGTTGCTGTTGGAGCTGTCTAAGACAGGAAGTCCGTCAACTACCCAAAGTGGTGAGTTATTACCACTCAAAGAGTTAAGACCACGGAGAATAACACGGGTCGGACCACCCACACCGCTACCGGATTGTGAAATCTGGACACCGGCTACTTTACCTTGCAACAGGTTGGATACACTACTGGAACGATTTTCAGAAAAGACATCAGTCTTGACTTCCTGCATGGCATAACCTAATGCTTTCTTTTCACGTTTGATACCCAATGCGGTTACTACTACTTCATCCAACATTTCGGTATCTTCTTTCAGATTGATGGTGAAAGACGTTTTTCCTTTTATTGATAACTCTTGGGTAACATATCCTACAAAAGAGACAACCAAGGTTCCGTCTTCCGGTGCATCAAAACTGAATTTTCCGTCCATATCTGTAATGGCACCGATGGTAGTTCCTTTTATGGATACATTCGCACCGATAACTGGGCCGAAATTGTCATTTACCACACCTGAGATTCTTTTGTTCTGCAAAATGCTCTCAACGGATTCCGTTTCTTTCATTAAAGTAAATTCGTTGATTGTCGCATAACTATGGATGCAACAAGCACTGGTCAGCAACGAAAGCATTAGCATTCGTTTCATGTGATTTTTCTTGTTCTTCATAATACTTAAGTTAATTGATAAATTTCTTCTTTACATTTATTAAGAAATCATGTAAAGAATCTAAGTTTAATGCAAACAAAAGTATATAATTAATGTGAAAAACGCTTATAATAATGTCAAATGAGCTGTTACTAAAGTAGAAAGTGCTTTCATTTCTGTAGAAAGCACTTTCAAAATTGTATAGATATGTTTTATTTTGCCGGTTGTTTCCTTTCAACACAATTATTTTCGTCTCATCTTTGCAGAATTTCTTATAATTCCTTTTGAATATCTATTTCCCGTATTCGGACGGTAGACAACCGAAGTATTTCTTGAAGCAGGTAGAGAAATAGGAGGGAGTATTGAATCCTACCATTGTACTGATTTCAGAGATGGATAGACGTCCTTCTTTTAATAACTTACATGCTTGTTTAAAGCGCATTTTACGGATAAAATCGTTGGTTGATTCTCCGGTCAGTGCTTTCATCTTCAAATGTAAGTTGGAACGGCTCATGCACATTTCGCGGGCGAAGTCATCAGTGGAGAATGATACATTGTCCATGTTTTTCTCTACAATGGCCATTGCCTTTTTCAATAGTTCTTCATCCAACGGATTGAGCGCTACTTTTTCGGGCTCTATTTCCAAAGAGTGCGAATAATGCTCAATAGCCCGGTGGCGCGTACGGAACAGGTTCTTGATTTTCGCAGCAACCATTGCCATTGAGAAAGGTTTGGGGATATAGTCGTCCGCACCCACCTGCAATCCTTCCAACTGCTCTTTCAAATCGGTTTTGGCAGAGAGTATGATGACCGGTATATGACAGGTACGGAGACTCTGTTTTATCTGTTTGCATAACTGCAACCCGTCCATGACAGGCATCATGACATCAGTCAGTATAAGGTCTGTATCCTGTTCCTTTAGGATGGCCAATGCTTCCTCACCGTTGCTTGCCTGCAATATATGATAACTCTTGCCCAATTCTTCACAGAGGTATTGGCGGATATCGGTATTGTCCTCTGCAATCAGAATAGTTTCCTGACGTTGTTCCTCTTTGACTGTTGTCTCTTCCGTGATTTCTTCCTCTTCCGTGTCGATAACGTACATATTCCGGTCGTTGGTGGTGTAGACTCGCTGCTCTTCTGTGGAGTCGGGTGCTGTCTGTCTCTCTTCCGGAAGATATGCCGACTCTTCTGTCGGGAGATAGACGGAGAAAGTGCTTCCGACACCTTCTTCGCTTTCCAGCTCGATGCGTCCGTGGTGCAGGTCGACAAGCCGTTGCACCAATGACAGTCCGATACCACTGCCTAAATGCTCGTTGTCTATCTGGTAGAAGCGTTCGAATATCTTGCCTTGTTTGTCGAAAGGAATTCCGTCTCCCGTATCCTTGACCTGGAGAAGCAATTCATGGTTCTCTTCTTTCAATGTAACGGTGATGCTTTTACCTTCACCAGTATATTTAAAGGCATTGGACAGCAGGTTGTTTACGATAAGCTCCATGTAATCCGGGTCGCATAGAATCTCACGCCCTTCTGCGTTGGAGTGGAGGTTGTAGGCTATCTGCTTGCGTTGTGCCAGACGTTCGTAGAACGAGAAATCTTTTTCGATTACGTTATGTATGGGATTGGGCCTGACTTTCAGATTGAATACGCCCAGTTCGGCACGGCGGTAGTCCATTAGCTGATTAACCAGATGCAGCAGGCGGTTGGTGTTTTTCTGTACATATTCCAACTGTTTGTGTAGCCAGCGGTCGCTTACTTTATCCAACATTTCCTGTACCGGAGCCAGAATAAGGGTGAGTGGAGTGCGCAACTCATGGGAAATATTGATGAAAAAGCGCAGTTTCATTTCATTCACCTCTTTTTGACGCTCTTTATCCATACGTTCCATTTTCAGCTGCGCTTCCATGCTTTTGCGCATCCAGAAGTAGCGGAATATAAAGACTGTAGCGGAAACAAAAGCGGTGGCGAATAGCAGGAAAGCCCACCATGTCTTGTACCAGACGGGCAGTACCACGATTTCCAGTTCGGTAGGTGTCTCATTCCATTTGCCGTCGCTGTTGGCGGCTTTTACAAGAAAATGATAAGTCCCTGCCGGCAGGTTGGAGTAGGACACGGTACGTAGGGTATTGGAATAGTACCAATCCCGGTCATAGCCTTTCAGCATATAGGCAAATGTGTTCTGATTGCCCGATATATAGTTTGATACGACAAAATCCAGCGAAAACATGGATTGCTTGCTCGATAATGTGATGCTCTTCGTATTGCTGATGCTGTTCTGTAGTATTCCGGTACCGTCGTTGGGGAAAACCGTCTGATTGAACAGATGTAATTTTGTGATAAGGACCGGAGGAGTATAGGGATTGTCTACTATTTGTTCCGGATGGAATGTAGTGATGCCGTTGATGCCGCCGAAGTACATTTGTCCTTCTGCGGTCCGGTAATAGGCATTGTTGGTAAACTGGTTGCTTTGCAGTCCGTCATTGTTGGTGTAGTTGCGGAATTTTTCGGTTTCGGGATGAAAACAACTCAGTCCTTTGTTGGTGCTCAGCCACAGTTTGCCGTACTCGTCTTCCAATATTCCATGGATGACGTTATTGGGAAGTCCGTCGGCAACGGTATATTGCTTGTATTCTTTCCGGGCTTCGTCAAAACGGAAAAGTCCGCTTCGTGTTCCTATCCAGAAAATTCCGTTATACGCTTCGTAAATGACATTGATAGCTTTATGTTTTATAGGGCAAGCCTTTGGCAATAGGGGGCATACCGATAGTCCGTTTTCATTTTCCGTATATATGTTCAGTCCCTTTTCTCCGCTCAGCCAAAGACGCTGTTTGCTGTCGCGCAGTACATATTTGAATTCGTCCAGGCCTAAAGGCTGCCCGTTGCTCAGAGAGGTAACGGGAGTGAATGTTTTTTGCCGGGGATTGAAACGTAGAAGATCCGACATGCCGGTCAGCCATAAATCACCGTTGACAGCCGGTTCTATATCGTACAGATTTCTCGTTTCCCTGCTATTGAACGTTTCGATACGGCCGGAGTTGCGGTGCAGGATACTGAGTCCGCCGGTGTGAGTACCGACATAAACCAAATTTTGAATGTCATCTATATATATGGCTTTTATGTCATTGGAAGCCAATCCCTCTTTCTGCGTATAATTTGTAATTTGATGTGTTTGCGGATTATAGTAGCTTATGCCACCGTTGTTGGTACCTATCCAAAGTCCTTTTTGGGAGTCCTCTTTAATACATTCAATGGTATTGTGGTTCAGCAAACTTCCTTTTGCTACAGGCCGGATGCTGTGAAAGCGATTCTTCAGCGGGTGATAATAGTTTAATCCGCCGTAATATGTACCTAACCACATTCCTTTTTGAGAGTCCATAAAGATGTCACGTACGGATGTTTGTGATAGGCTGCCGCTGATTTCCGAATTGCTGGTATAGTTGTCGAAAGAATCGGTTGCTTCATTGTAGATGTTCAGAGAATTGATGCTGCCTATCCATAGGACGTTTTGGGAATCGAGTGTCAGTGAGCGGATGTAGTTGGAACTGATGCTTCCTTTTTTTCCGGGAATATGGACGTAGTTGGTTATTTCTTTGCTTTGCGGGTTGATTTTGTACAGTCCGTTTCCCTCTGTTCCTATCCACAGGCAGATTGGGGATTGTTGCAGAATGGCGAGAATCTGTTTGCCTTGCAGTTCATCAGGCATTATATGTTCGAGGGTATTGTGTGGAATCGAGTAGATGAATATTCCTTGATAACTTCCTATGTATATATTGTCTCCTTGTCTGGAGATGGTTGTGGGAGACACGGATGAGAGCGAAGGATGCAGGGGAGCGTTTGAGAACCGGCGGGTTTCGGTATCAAAAAGCAGAAGTTGCTTGTCATTACCGTCGGTGAACAGAAATAACCGGTGTTCATCGACTTCCACGATATTGGTAACTGGTGTGTTCTTTTTATTTTTCCGATAGGTATAATTATAGAATTTATCCTGTTCTGCATCATAGAGTGACAATCCTTCTTGTGTGCCTGCCCATAGCCGTCCTTGCGAATCGGTTGTGCATACCCTGATTATATTGCTGCCGATACTGTATGGATTCTGTTCGTCATTTTGGTATACGGTAAAATCGTAACCGTCGTATCTGTTCAGTCCGTCGTAAGTGGCAAACCACATATTGCCCTGCTTATCCTGAGTGATGTCGAAAACTGTATTTTGCGACAGTCCTTCGTTTACTCCGAGGTGAATAAAATTTATGCGGTTGGCAATTTGAGCATGAAGTGGAGATATGAATGTCCAAAGCAATGCGAGTAATAGAACGGGTTTCATCATGGTTTATTAACGCGTAAGGTTGTTCTTATACAACAAAGATACGAATAAATCTTCATTTTTACCGGAGATTTTGTAAAAATGAAGATTTATTATCAAGCGGAATGCAGTATCATCAGTATGCGATTGTTTCGTCTGTTGCTGTCAGCGGGTTATACGGGTGGATGCAGGCTGGTAGTCTGCTTGTTCCGTAACGGTGTAGTCCCCGTTTACCTTGTCGTAGAGTATGGAAGCGTCCGGACAGGCAGGCATGTAGGGTTGTCCGTTCAGGACAGGAGATGTATCTCCGTAGTGGAAAGAGGATTTCTTCATGCTGTGCGTCACGTTTAGCATGGCAGGCGAGGATGCGTCCAATTCTGCTTCTATGGTCCAATGACCGCAAGTCAGGATATTCCCCATTTGGTGTATTGGGGTAGGAGTGTCATTGTCGGTTTTTATCTGGATGATAGCAAGGATACGTACTTTTTCTTTTCCATCAATACAAGCTGTCAGATGCCACTGGTTAGGATAGGTGGTATCGGACGAACTGGCGGGTGGTACAGTAAAACGGTCGGTCTGCGATAGGGTTATCTGTTCATTGCTGAACAGGCTGGTGGTGGCGGTGAAAACTTTCTCTGTGTTACAAGTGGTTACTGTTTGCAGGTTGTTGTCGATACTGAACTTGGTGGGGCTGTGCAACAACCAATCCCACCGTGCGGCTTCTTTGGCTTCCAATTCGTCGTAGAGTACTACGATGTCGGGATGCAGCATCAGTACGTGCCGACGGTATCGGGTGAGTGGTGTGGGTCCGAAACCATTTTCGGGCGTTTGCGTGATGCCGGCGGCTTCGAAGGCAGATACCCACATGGGATCCTTGCTGATTCCGGAATAGGCTTTCGAAGCATCTCCCAGACAATAGGAAATGTGTTCGCCACTCATGGCACGTACAATGCAGCCGTATCCTTCGGTGGAGAAAGGCTGTCCGATGCCGTTGACCAATATCGTGTTATGGGCGCGGGTATGACGGTAAGACATCAGGTTGTGGGCATCCGAGAAGCTTGTGTAATAACCGCTGCTGCGATAGACATCCGTACCACGGTACAGCAGATTGAAAGCATTCTGGTTGGACACGGTGTGGCTTCCCGAACCGAATGTGCTGGAACGGAATGCCAGAGCCAGATCGTTTTCAGTATCGGTGAGATTGCTGTGCATGGCTACTTCGCCTGCATCTTTGTACCAGACGAGTTTCGGTGTGTCTTCCGGCAATTGTGTGCTATAGCCGATGTGGCTGCTTGCCATGCGGTAGAGCCGCATATCGGAATCGCGGACCAGTGTTTTTGCCGCTTGTTGTGCATACCAGCCCGCATATCCGTCGCCTGCCTCGCGTGCAAGGAAGTCGGCAAAGGCGGCATATTGGTAGGTTGCCGCAGTGTATTTTTCACTACCGTCGCCGAAACCGATGTTTTTGCTTTCGGGCGGGCAGGTAAAGGCGAGCGACTGTCCGGCATTCCGATACCAGGGATGCAATAGAAAGTCTTTGTGTGTAACGTACGAAAGGAGCATCGGCATGTAGAACAGGGTACGTACGTTATTGTTGAGATATCCCGTTCCGTTGTGCCATACTCCGTCCCGGTTGAATCCTGAAGCCGGAGCGCGGGCGGTCCATAATTCGTAGTAGTACTCCATGATTGGCAGCACTTCGCTTTTGTAGTTGTCATTGTCGTATAGCAGAAAAGCAGCCTGAAAGAGTATACGGAGATTTTGTTGCCAGAAGTGGTTGTCGAAGATATGATTTTCCTGAGTGCCGCACTGCTGCGGATAGTAGTGACGCAGTACACGCATCAATAACTTTTCTGTATTCTGGCGTTCTTCGGCAGACAGCCGGTTATAGAGCAGGTCATAAGGTTTGAGAAAACAGAAAGCGATGTCGGTACTCCTGAAATTGTCGGCAAACAGGGTGGCGTCGCTTGCCGGGGTATCGGTTAACAGTTGCAGCAGTTCATGCAGTCGTTGGGCATATTTTTCCTGTTGTGTCAGGTAGTATGCCTGGTAAAGGTCTTGGATGTATTTCTTTAGGTCTCCGATTTGGTCGTAAGGGTTGACGATAGTTGTCAGGTAGGCATCGACGGCATTGTCGGCATTACCTGTCAGCCGTTGGTATTCGCTATGTGAGGTTACCTCTTGCCGGGCTGTCTGGATACGGTCGTCCAGAAAACAATAGAGGCGGGGGTAGGTGTGAGGGGCGTTTTTTTGAAATGTATCGAAAGGGGGAGTGACAAAGACGGGAGTGGTTTCTTTCACTTCAAATGTGTAGCTTTCGCTCCATGTCTCTTCAGTGCCGTCGGCAGTGATGTTGCGGAAACGCCAGTACCATGTTCCGTTTGCCAACTGTTTATGGGGGTTGAACATACACCATTCTACAGGTTCGGAAATGAGTGTTTCGGGGGTATCGAAGTTCTGGCTGCGTGAAAGGGAGAATTGCAGTTTTACACCGGTTTTCATGGCTTGCGGCACAATGAGGGGAGCGGGGTTCAGATAAAGTTCGTTGTCTGCTTTTGGGTAAGGCTGCTCCCGAATCTTGTCATGGTAGGCATCGGGCATTTCGGAACTGTCGGTGCCGTCGGTGGCAGGCAGTTTGGGCATTGCGTCGTCATGGCAGGCACTGAATATCAGTAGGGCGGTAGAAAGACTGACTAATAGTTGCAGACAGGAACTTGTTTTCATAATGGTATATTCTAAGTTGTTGCAGATGCTTTGGGAATAGTGGCTTGTATGCTGGAAAGAATGAAGAAAGGCAAGGTATAAAGGGGCCTTGCCTTTCTTTTTTTATGACTGCTATTAAGGTCGGATTTAATTTATAGCTTTAAATATGGTGATTATAGGACGGATATTTACATTGGAAGGTGCATAACGATATATTTGATTATAAGTTTCTGCCGGTATTTGTTCTTTGTTTTCAGGAGCTGCTGTTGTACGTTGAAGTTGTATGCCGTATAAGTTTTTTGCATCGCAGGCTGTACTTGAGATAATATTGGCTAATCCTGAGCCATTTACGTCGGCGCTAAATAAACCGCTCCAAATGTTTGATTGATTTTGGTAGGCAGTGAGATAGGCTTGTGCTAATTTCTCATTTTTTGTAATAGCTGGGAAATTTATTTCTGCATTATTAAAGTAAGTAATTGCTTCATTTCGACCTATGGTGATTTCAGTCATCTCCAATAATTGGCAAGCGGAGGGAATATACCATTGACTTAGATTATTAGCATTAATGGGATTGGAAGTATTCCACTGCGTCCAATCATTAAAGCCATCTCCGACATTTTCAATCAGAGATTTAGTGTAAGTAAAACCATTATAATCTTTAAACCAAGCATTTTTTACGTTTATAGTATTTGACAGATTAAGTTCTCCTTCTGTTATATTAGTACGTTTTGTACTGATGTTTGTCAGTGCCATAGCATACCCATAGATTTTCATGCCATCTTTACCATATTCAGAATTATCTGTTTTATCTTTTGCATCAGCGAAGATAATGCCTATACTTTTTTGTTCTCCTTCAGCATTGTAAGTATCTCCCCAAGTTCCATCAGCATAGAGGTATTGTCCTACTTTCGGTGCATTCGGGTCTTCCTTTTCTCCGTCAATGGTTACATCTACATTGATGTCTTCTTCTTTGGAAAGGTTAGCTTCACCGTTAATTTCAGTATTCGGTTTAACTGTAAATCCGGCTTTGATAGTTCTTTCCACAGGAGTCTGACTTTCTGCAACATTGAACTTTATTTGGATGTCGCTATTAAACTTTGGTTCTGGCATTGTAGGATCTTCAATGAACAAATATGTTGAGAAATAAAGAGCATCATCCGCTTCTCTTGTAACTCCGGTTGCTTTTACGGTAGTCTTGGTTCCGGCAGCTTTGCCTGTCAGCATGTTGAATTCTCCCGGCATGTTGAATTCAATGTCCATTGTCGTAATCTGGTCTTTCCATTTGTCGTCAGCAGTAGGCTTCAGATTCAGTTGGGCGAAGGGGCGTTTCAATGCTATGCTCGGCGCTTCCGAATCTGCAATCATATCTTTGGACAATACACCGCAGAACGCATCGGCAGCGGCATTGTTGAAGAGTTTGACATTGTTGGCTGCGTCGGTTTCGTCTACCTTAACGCTGATGGCTTGCAGATTGGCGGTGTTGTAGTATTTATCGGCATATTTGCCTTCTGCTTCATTGGCATTTAAGTCTATATAATCAGCCCAAAACAGACAACTGTAGTCTATGCCGCTCTCTACCGAAAATGTGAATGAAATTTTGGTATCATCCGCACCTACCGGCTTTTCTATACGGGTAATTTCAGATTTGTCCTGATTGTTCACAACAGAAAGGATACAGCGTAACTGATTGTCATTAATTACGTTGTCTACACCTACGTTACGTGTTGCTGCTCCGGCAGGTATTTGTGCCGTAACAGTCACTTCTTTTGGGGTTCCGTTTTGAGTGGAGATAATCTCCTCTTCACTGCAAGCTGCAAAACAACCGATGAATGCAGCCATTACGATGTTTAATAATCTTCTTTTCATAATCTTAGAAAAATTAAAGTGTTATATAATTATTGTTGTTTCTTATTCTACAATTAAGTCTTCATCGATTGTTCCGTCAAAACCGGGGTCGATACCGATGCCGCCGGAAGGGTCGGCGGTCAGGAAGTTGGAATGCTTCACAATACGGTCGCCTTCTTTGCAGGCGATTGTAAGGTAAGTGCGTGCCAATAGTTTTTCTTTGCTGTCCAGCAACTCTACGGCAATAGGTATCTCACCGTTTTCCGGTACGAATACATAGTCGAATGCAGCACTTATTTCTTTTGTTCCTGCAGCAGGTACGGTAAGCGTACGGTTGAACGTGATGTATTGCAGACCGTGCTTGCTGACACCGTCCAATGTGTGGAAGCCGGTATTGTAAAAACCTAAATAGCGGACGCGCAGATTGTATTTGTCACCGGCTTTTGCACCGTCTGTCATAAATTTTTCAACGTCATTGGCGATTAATTCGTAACGGGCTGTAGGACGTTTCATTTCTGGATTTAAAGTAATCGAGGCATTCCACTGGTTGCGGTATTTGCTTAGGTTCAAGTCCTGGCAAGAATAGAGCACATCTTTATACTCGGTGTTTCCACGATAGGTCTCAGGAGAGATTACCGGTGCCAGTGTCGTGGTATTGTAATAAAGATCCTCTTCGCTGTCGATGCCTACGTAGTCTGCCCATATTACCAACTGATAGTCGCGTGCGTGGAGTTTCATGCTGATTTCCGCGTTCAGTTGTGGTGCATCGGTTATATTTTTGTAGATAATCTGCCGTTTGGAGAGGATACGGTTCTGGTAAGCATCCACGATGATACGGTGGCGATGTCCGGCATCGGCACGGGTGAGGAGTTTGTTTTCTGCACCATTCTCTGCTTCCGGCTTCAATTGCAGTGATAAATCGATGTTTATGTTCACTTCAGTGGGGTCGATGCCCGGTTCGCCGTCTTCTGTCAGTTCGGGATGTTCGTAGAGACTGCATGCCGTTATTAATGCCGGCAGCAATAAAAGAAGACAAATGCTTTTGACAAACGGTAAATATATGTTCTTTTTCATGACTTTTTCGGATATTAGAAGCGGTAAACCAATGATGCGCCTGCGCGGGTAATCCCCCAGTAATTACGTTTACGGGTATCCAGTTTGGCACCGTTTTCTATGTTGTAATAAGTATTGTATTTCATGTTGGCATAGCCTGCACCAAGTGTGAATTCGGCTTCCCAATGTCTGGAGAAAGGCAGCTTATAGCCGTAGCTGATACCGGCCCCGAGCAAAGGTTGTTTTTCCGTCTGATAACGTGTATCTTCCCACTTCAAATTGAACCAGGCTGCATGAACATGCAAACCGAAAAAATGACCTTTTCCCGCCGATTTTAACCACCAGCGTCCTTCAGGCTGGAAAGCGATGGTGCGTAACCCGTGCTCGCGTTCGATGTCACCGATACTCCACATAACCGGAAAGTCAATGGAGATGTGGCTGTGTACTTTAACTTCCACAGCCAGGTTTTGTACGGCTACGGCAAGGAAAGGAAGATTGGTTTTCAGGGCAATATAGCTTCCTGAACCTTCAGACCGGGTTGAGTTCTTTGATTTTATTTTATTTTTTGATGATGCCTGTTGCCCGGTTCTACTTTTGGAAGTATTGTCAAGAGATGTCTGTGCCATTTTTTTTGAAACTGCGTTTTTGCCTTTCAGTTCGGTTTGCATCTCTTCCCAAGACTTGTATACGGTTTCTGCCGGTGAAGCGGAAGTTTGCATACGGGGCTTTCGGGGAGTTTGTGCCCAGATGGACAAGGAAGTAGCCAGGCATACTATGAAGACAATTCCTCGTTGCATATATGTATCAGGTTTCATATTTTTTTGTTTATTAGATTTCCAGTTCAGGTAATTTGTCTCGTAATGTCGTTTCATAACCGTCTTCGCGCACTATGGTTACTTCACCGTCGTAGGTTACTGCCACATCGTATTGGGGTCTTGGAAAACGTACGTCGAATGAAGGCTTGCCTTCGGAAGATACATTGGCCTTGATTATCCAGCTTCCCATTTTGATACTGCCGTCTTTCAGACGCTGCGGCACGGCAAACGGTTTGTCCGGCGTAGTCTTGTTGACATGTGTATTGATAATGGTGACAAAGCGGTACACTTTATGTTTGCCTGAAGTAGCGGTAAAATGCCAATGGTTGGGATACTTCTTGAAGTTACCTTTATCATCTGCACGTAGCCAGTTTACAGCAGGCGTGAAGAATTGGCTGGTGGTATCGGTTTTCAGTTCGTCGCTTCCCAGAAGGTAGGCGTCGGAAACACCGTTCTTGCTGGTGGCCTGTACGTGTACGAAATCTTTTTCCCTACCTACATTCATCGGGTTGGTTACCGTGTGCAGCAGGTAGCTCCAAGTAACGGGTTCTTCCGCTTCGAGTTCGTCGTAAATAAAGGTAAATCCGGTCTTGCCCAATTCTACGATATGACGGCGGAATGTTTTCAGCTTCACGTCATCCCAGCCGGCTTCCGGACTGAAAGTAAGCTCTTCTTTTCGGGCTCTTGCCAGCCAGTTTTTGGAAATGACTTTCCCGTAGGCGTTGGAAGCATCTCCCAATATATAACCTATCTTTTCACCTACGTAGTAACGTGGAATCCAACCGTAACCTTCGGTTCCGATGCGTTGTCCGATGCCATTCACAAGAATCGTGTTATGTGCACGCGTAGCACGGTGGCTGAACATACTATGGCTGTCGATAAAACTGATGTGATGGCCGCTACTGTAGAAAAGCGGCTGTCCCGACCAGAAAGTGTTAAACGCATTCTGATTGGCAAGTGCATGCGAGGTGCTTCCGTAAGGACTGCTCCGGAAACTGATCATGGAGCTGCGTCCCAGGCGTTCCAAACTGGTGGAGAATGAAGCAAGCCCGGTTTCGGGGAAAACATATCCGAATGGCATATCCTTGAGTCCGGGACCTTCGGGCAACGGCTTGTTGCATTGCAGACGGAACCAGCCCAGACCGGCTTCTTTGCTTACGTTGTCCTCGGTTAATATATCGGCACGGCCTGCCTGAATGGTGCGGACATAGCTGGCGGCATACGTATTGCCCGTCATACGTGCCAAAGCATCTGCATAACCCACTCTGGAGCCTCTGGGGCGTGTAACGTTGAGATGAGCGCTTCCGTTTCCGGCTGATTTGGAGAAAGGCGGCTGCTGGTAAATAACATACATGGCATTTCCCTGATACCATGGGTCGCTGAAAAAGTCGAAACCGGAAATACGGCTGTAGAAGTAGGGAACCTCTATCAGCGTACGGACATTGACGATGAAATAGGAGTCTCCGTTGTGCCAGCCTCCATCTTTATTCAGTCCGGGGAAACGGGCTACCCAGAGGTTGTAGCAATAATCCACCCATGTGTCGGCTTCTGGCAGTTCGCCATATACGGTAAAAGCAGCCATTGTAAAGATGCGGAAAGTCATTTGCCATACATGGTTGTCGGCAATATGGTTCTCCAATCGGTTATTGAAATTAGCGAACATTTTGCTGCCGTTTACTTTTATGGCATCCAGCAGCATTTTGCGGGTGTCGGCATCAAGCAAATCGTATAAAGTATCGTAAGCGGTGGCACAAAGAGATACGAATGTGGCGGCGTTGAAATCGCCTACAATATTCTTGTCGCCGCTCCAACTCAGCATTTCCTTGATACGTTTCATGGCTTCATCGGAATAGCGACGGTCTTTAGTCAGCAGATAGGCGCGTATCAGTACATCTACATTGATTTCTTCATTGTCGATGATGCGGCGGCTTTCGCGCGTCAACATAGATTGGCGTTGCGAAGGATTGGTGAGTTTCTCCGCCAGTTTGCTGTTGATATCTTTGGTGGTTTTCATAGGAGTGGCGAGTGCTTTATCCGCACGCGTGATAAAGCTTTTGCGGTCTGCGCTTCCGGCACTGCGCCTGATGAGGTTGTCCCAATCGTTTTTGTCCATATAGACGCGCGGATGTGCTTTGGGCAATCCGGCAAGTACGGTTTTCAGTGCCGGCGGACAAAACTTTCGGGCATTTTTTCCGATTGTGACTTGTTGTGTGCTTGCCCAATATGTTTTACCGTCTACAATGTAGCCGAACTGCCAATGCCATACACCGGGAGCAAGGTCTTTTTCCGGATTGAAAAACGGCCAGCGTGTTTCTACTTGCGTATTTCCTTTTTTAAAACCGGGATCTTGTGACCAGCGCAACGCATAACGTAATTTGTTTTTGTCGGTTCTGGTACGTGCGGCTTGCACAATCAAAGCTTTCAATGTTTTGTCTTGTGTATCAAGGTCGACAAGAAGCGGCCATTGGAAAGATATGCTCCGGTCACTTATTACGGCTTTGTCTTGCGGATATGGAGTGGCTCGCATTTCGTGCATCAATGTGGTATCGGTCAGCCGGATACGGACAGGGTCCTGTGCTTCTACCGTTATGTTTGTTAGAAATAGTATTACTGTAAATAAGGTTGTTCTCATAAATATATTGTTTTGAATATTTTTCTCTGTCGGCAAAGCTATAGTATTTATTGCAGTAGCAATTTTTGCCTTGTCTATCAATTGTTTGATATTGGTGATTTTCCTTTTAATTTCGTTCGGGTTTCTTACAATTTTGTTTAATAATCGCTTGTATAAACACCTATAGCGTTAATATCCAGGGTTATTTACTCCTTCCAGTTTACCATTAATCTGTAGTTCATCTTCAGGAATCGGAAACAGTTCGTGCTTTCCTTTCTTGAAGTTTTGATAGGCAGGGTAGGCGGTATTGGTAGAAGTGTTGACTGCCGTATTTTCTCCGAATAGAGTCAGTGCTTCCTTTAATATACCCCAGCGGATAAGATCGAACTTACGCTGTCCTTCGAAAGCCAGTTCAAAACCACGCTCCCAATAAAGGGCGGTACGGAATTTGCCGGCATCGTCGTTATCATCGATGAAGTCGAGCTTTTTCATAAGTTCATGGGTCTTGAACAAGCTTTTATAATTGCGGGCGGTAATTTCTGTGGCACCGGCACGCTTGCGTACACTGTTCAGAAGTTCCCAGGCTTTGGCTGTATTTCCTGTTTCATTGTAAGCTTCAGCCGCCATCAGTACGACATCCGCATAGCGCAACATGCAATAGTTGACGTCTGTATAGTTGGGGTCTTTATAGCCGGCAGGCATCCATTCACGTCTCCATTTTGCTGGAGTCCAGTTTCCTTTTTTCTTTGATAAGTCTGTCTTTTCGTGCATGCCGGTTTCTTTATTCCATGTCCAGCTATGCCTTCCGATGGCGACATCCCGGCGTGCATCCTGTGCCTCATAGAACTCATACCACTCGGGTATGGCGCGGTAGGAAACCGCTGCACGTCCCATTACTTTGTTCGCGTCTGCCGAATTTGCCGGTGCGTCTGCAAATATACCGATATAGGTTCCCCAATACCCTTTAGTGCCGGGATAGTAGAAAGATACTTCAAACAGGCTTTCCCGGTTGTTCAGAATGCCGGCAGAAAAACTTTTGAACAATTCTTCGTATCCGCCGTTATAAAAACCGTGATACTGTCCTTTTTCGGATTGAAAAGCTTCCCACTCGCTGATGACAGAATTAAAATATCGGGTGCGCAGCGTTTCGCCAGGGCGGGTCGTTTTGCCGTCCAGTTGCAGGCTGTATCCGGCGCGGGTCAGCAACACGCGCATCAGCAAAGCACGTGCGCTTCCTTGGGTGGCACGTTCGGGGGAAGAACTGTCATTGGCCCATTTCAGGTGTTCTTTAGCGAAATCGAGATCTTTGATGATTTGTTCGTATATTTCTTCGCGTTCTGTACGCGGTTTATACGAAGCCTCATAATCCGTTGTATAGTTTGTACTAAAAGGTACATCACCCCAATAGCGCACCAAATCGAACGCAGCTTGTGCACGTAAGAATTTCGCTTCGGCTACGAAAGCTTGCAATACTTCGCTTTCACTATATCCGTCCATATTCTCGATACCCGCAATGGTATAATTGGCACGGTTGATTTGCTGGTATTTTCCTACCCATACCGCGTCTACCCATGTGTTGGCGGGACGAATGGTATAATGGCAGATATCACGGCGGGTGTTGTCGCTATTGGTTCCGCTGGCATAGTATGTATCATCGGAGCAGGGAAAAGCCATGCCGTCCTTATCTCCATAAATAGTGGGCAGTACGCTGTAGATTCCCAATACCGCCATGTCAGCCTGTTTGTCGGTAATGAAGAAGTCTTTACGTTCGTAAGATGAATCGGGAGATTCGCTTAAGGTATCTTCGCAGGCAGTGTTGATGCACATGCTTGCCAATAAGAAGCAGATAGTATATAACGTATTATTTCTTTTCATGGTTGTATGTTGTTTAGAAAATGATGTTAAGTCCGAATACATACGAGCGGTTACGGGGATAAGCGCCATAGTCCACACCCGGTGTCAGGTTGTTGCCTTTGGTGGATACTTCGGGATCAAAGCCGCTATAGGGTGTCCATACGAAGAGGTTACTGCCTGTAAAGTAAAGGCGGAGACTTTGAACGTTAAACTTACGTAGCTTTTTACGGTCGAAAGTATATCCCAGGCTTAGATTGCTCAGTCTTAGGAAAGAGGCGTCTTCTACTGCCCATGAGTGTATGTATTTGTCGCCTGCTTCCATATCATATATACATGCAACTGTTTTCCCGGCGTTGATTGCTGCCATTTCTGCCGGGTCGGTTATCGGTTGTCCTTCACTGTTGACAGTCATCCAGCGGTTGCTGCTATTGGCTATGTCCAATACGCTGTAATTGGTGGTGGCTGTTTTGGTGTTGGTCAGTTTGGTTGCATTCAGCACCTCACCGCCATAGCTGAAAGTGAAGAAGAGGCTAAAATCCCATTCTTTGTATTTGAATTGGTTGTTCAGACCACCGTAGAAGTCGGGATTGGCATTGCCGATGACAGTCATGTCCGAGTCGTCGATGATTTTGTCTCCATTCCGGTCTTCAAATTTCCACATACCGGGGCGGACGTCGTTGCGGTTAAACGTGCCGCTCATGTAAGGAACGCCTTCTTTCAGGGTATATGTCTGGTTTTTGGCATCATAATCAAAGTCCTCTATCTGATATAATCCTGACGTTTTGTAACCATAGAATTGTCCGATGGGCTTGCCCACCTCGATTTTATGTGTTTTCTGGTCATAACCGAAGCGGGCTTCTTCAAGGAAATACTGTTCTCCGGATAGAGCTTCAATCTTGTTGCGGTTGTGAGATATGTTGAAGTTTGTGGTCCATGTAAAGTTTTTCTTCTGTATATTGACGGAAGTAACGCTGAGATCAAAACCGATGTTGCTGGTCTTTCCGATATTCCGCATCATGGTTTTGTGTCCGGAAGAGGTCGGTACACGTGAATTCAGCAGCAGGTTGGAGCTTTTGTTGAGGTAAAACTCCGGAGAAACAATTATCCGTTGTTCCAAAAATCCCATATCTATGCCGATATTCAATGTTTTGTTCGATTCCCATTTAAGGTCGGCACTGGGAATTCCGGATGTGGCGTATCCCGGTGACAGTGATTCACCGATAGGATAGCGGGTGGAGGTTAGTAAATCAAGTGATGTATAGCTTGCTACGCGGTTATTGCCGGCCAAACCGTAACCTATTCTGAGTTTCAGATCGGAGAAAAGATTCAGTTTTTTGACGAATTCTTCTTCGCTCATGCGCCATGCAACGGAAACAGACGGGAAAAAGCCCCACTTGTTATGGTCGGCAAATTTGGAAGAACCGTCGGTACGCACTGTGGCTGTCAGCAGGTACTTTTCCCGGAAGTTATAATTGGCACGTGCAAAGAAAGAGAGCAAACGGTCGTCGTTGACGCTGGAGCGTATTTCGCTCGGAGTTCCCAAGTTCATGTCGTTCAGTCCGATGTCATTATTCGGGAAATTGGTGGCATACGCTCCTAAGTATTTGGCCCAGCGTGAAATCCACTCTTGACCCGCCATTACATTCAGTTTATGAATCTTGCCTCTATAATCGTAAGTGAATACATTGGAGGTCTGGAAACTGCCGTTTTCGTTGTAGGCAATGTTTCCGTTGATACTGGAGCGTTTGCCGGTAACGGACTTTTCTCCGTAGAATATATCCTGACGTGAAATTTGATAACGCATACCGGTACTGTTACGGAAGCTGAACCGTTTGGTGAAATTGAAAGTAAAACCACCGTTTGCCTGCATACTGCGTATCTTTCGGATTTTAGTCTCTTCTTGTGCGGAGAGGATGGGACTTTGCATGGGATTGGATTCATCGTCAATCAGGTCATCGTCTCCCGTTATCAAGTCGCGGTCATTACCGCTCAATGAGTTGACAGGACGGTATTGTAATATATGCTCCATTTTATTGAAGCGGTTATTACCTTCTGAAGTTCCCATGCCGTATGTTTTCGATTCATCGTAATTGAGGCGTGCGTTTGCCTGAAAGCGGCTGGAAGCTTTGTGTGAGATGTTAAAGGATATGTTATGGCGATCCATACCGCTTTTTATCATGGCGCCCAAATCTTTTACGTAGTTATAGGAAAGGCTGTATTTCAGTTCTTTATTCCCGCCGGAAATATTTACGCGGTAATTCTGGGAGGTTGTTACTCGTCCGAATGCTTCTTCCTGCCAGTCTACACCTTCCCGGTTTCCATAGTTTTCGTCTATCTCCCGGAAAGAGCCGTAAGCATTCTGGAAACGCCGTACGCCACTTTCGCCATATAAGGCGAGATTGCGTTCGTAATCGAGCAATACATACTCCTTGGATGACAATACATCGAGTTTTTTGCTTACCTTCCGTATACCTATATAACTGTTAAAACTGACATTCATTTTAGAAGCGTCCTTAGCGCCTTTCTTTGTGGTAATCACTACTACGCCATTGGCTCCGCGTGCTCCGTAAATAGCAGTGGAAGAAGCGTCTTTCAGGATGTCTATGGTTTCGATTTCACCGGGATCCAGGCTGTTCATGCCGTCTTCGCTGGGGAATCCGTCAATAACGTAAAGCGGTTCGTTACTTTGGGTAATGGAGATGCCGCCACGTACACGGATCGATACGGATGCTCCCGGTTCGCCTTCGCTTTGCATGACTTGTACACCTGCCACACGTCCTGCCAGTGCTTGTGCTACGTCAGAAGTAGGGGTTTGCATCAGGTCTTCATTTTTCACAGACACTACGGAACCGGTCAGATCGCTTCGTTTGCTTGTTCCGTAACCGATGACAACAACTTCGTCCAGAATCTTACTGTCTTCTTGCAAAGTCACATTGATTTGTTTTTGTCCTTTTACCGCTACTTCCTGTGTTCTCATTCCTATATAGGAAATTACCAGTACATCTTTGGCAGGGTTATTGACTTTGAGGGTGTATTGCCCGTCGATATTGGTGATTGTTCCAACTCCCGCACTTCCTTTTATGGAAATGTTGGCGCCGATCACCTCTAATCCGGTATTATCTATGACTTTTCCGGTAACGGTGAAATTTTGAGCGTGAATACCCGGTATGCAGAGTAAGCAGGCCATTACAAGGATGATTCTTCGGATGTTTTTCATATGGAATCTATGATAGTAATAACAATTTGTTTTTGCGTTTGCTAAATTAGGTTCTTTCCCATTTAATCGCTTTTTAGTGTGTGTTGTAATTCTACAGTATCGTTGATTTGGCTTTTAGTTCTGTCCAGTTTTCTTATATTTTTGTAGAAAAAGTATGGGACAGGTAGATAAAAACAGCCTGGGATTACGTTGAATACGTAAATCCAGGCTGTTTTTACGGGTATTTGCGGGGGCTTGTTTACCGATTGTTTTTTATTCCGCCAAAGCCGCCCTTCTACTTCAGTCCGAAATAATTTTCTCCTTCTCCGCCGACAGGACTTATGATGGGAATATTCCCTCCTGCGGCAGTCAGGATTACGCTTTCTCCTTTCTTTAAATCCAATAGGTACTCACCCTCTTTTTGCAGGGTCAATGTGGCATTGCCTGCCTTTACAACCGGATTTGCCATATCGGTGCGTAGGATACACGGTTCTCCGGCAAGGCTTTTGATACGGATGAAGCTTGTCTTTCCGCCTTTCCGCACAGCGGATACGAGGAAAGCGCCTTCGGTTCTCAGGTCCTTGAACTGTACATCTTTCCATTGGGAAGGTACGGCAGGGAATACACGTATCTTTCCGCCCCAGCTTTGCAGCAGCATGTCGTGTATGCATTGTGCGCCCGACAACGGGGTCTCGATAACCGGTCCGCTTTCCATGTACATGGTGTTGGGGCGCAGGGTGCGGGCAAACAGGCCGTTGAGTTTCTCCAGCGCCTTGTCTCCCTCGCCGAATGCAGCATACAGCGAAGAAGCCCCCGTATAAGTATACCCGAGGATATTGCCCGGCAGGCTGTGCCAGTGCTTTACGGATTTTTCCATAAGTTCCTTGCTGCCGTTCTGCTCTGCATTCAACAGGTAGAGCGGATAGAACATCAGCAGATGCGAGTAGTGGCGGTGCGAGCGGCTGAAAGGTACATCCTTGCCTATCATCATGCCGTTTTCGTCCTGCGGGTAGTCGGTCAGGTGTTCTGCAACTTGTTTCCAGCGGGGTATCAGCTCGTCATCGACAGATAGAATCCTGCTTGCCTCGAGCAATGTATTGCATCCCCAGCGCAACAGGGCGATGTCGTAGTTGCAGTCTTCGGCAGTACCGTACTCCGGAGAATAGGTTCTTTTCAAATGGAGCTTGCCCGATTTGTCTTCTGTCAGGAAAGGCAGATAGAAATTGACGGCCCGTCTCAGTGTTGGGTACAGGGTATTCCTCAATATCGATTCGTCCATGCTGAAGCGGTATTGCAGCCAGAGGTTATGGCAAATCCACGTCAGGTTGCCTACCTGGGCTTTCTTTTCGGTTCCGGGAACATTCACCGTTGCCCCCGTCAGGGTAAAGTCGGTGGCTACGGGCAGTGCGGCGGCATCTTTCCGGTAGGGTTCGGGAACGTTGTTTATCAGGTTGTCCAGATTGTTTCCTATCGCGTCCACCAGCGGCATGCCCAGTTCCAGCCGGTTGGATGGGTATACAGACCAGTAGCTCAGTTGTACATTCAGGTTCCACCAGGCATTGGGCCAGGGAGTCAGCACTTGCCAGGGACCGCTGTTGTCGAGCAGTCCGCCGCCGGTGCGGGTGGCCGATGCCAGCTTGTACATCTGCGCCCAGTAGAAATTCTCCATCTTCTTGTCGGGAAGGCTCACGAAACTTTGCGGATAGTAGTTATGCCACCATTCCCGATGTGCTTTCCGGAGCACGGGCAGGTCGGCTTCCTGCAGGCTTGCCAGTGCCGTTTCCGCCTTTTGCAAAGCCTCTGTTCCGGGAAAGGAATGTGCGTTGCTTACGATAAGCGTGCTTGTATTCTCTTTCCTTATCTCTTTCCAGGCTGTGGCAGTACCGCCGCCGGCAAGCAGAGGCTGCCAGCAGAGGTTCAGCCCATTGCGTGCGGACAGTTGCGGGGCGGGATTGGACACATAGTCTTTTTTGAGGTGGTTCTTGTTACCCTTCCGGATTGCATTCAACTGCCTCGGCGAATCCGTGTTTTCCGGATAGAATTTCCAGGTGAACTCTTTTTCGCCTGCCGTAGCTTCGGCTTCGACCAGGATATAGGGACTCTCGGAAGTGACACAGGCTCTCAGCTTTATCTCTCCCCGGGTGGTACGGATACACCCGGTGGTTTCAGCGTTCCATAAGTCCAGCCTCAGGTCGCCGGATTTTATTTCTCCCACGGGATGCAGGAGAAAATAACCGATAAGCAGCCGGCCTCTTCCATAGATGCTCGCATCGTCTGTGCGGTGATCGTGTACCATGCTGTTGCCTACATCTACCCGTATGGCGTTTTTTCCGGGTTCCTTGCAGATATAGGAACCCATGCTGCCGTTTCCCATGAAGGGGGCTTCGTACCAGGTTTGGGGCAGGCGGGTCCAGGTCATGTCCTGCCGGGACATGAAACTTTTCCAGTCTGTCTGGCTGTAACAGCCGGCTGTCAGGTACCAGATTGCGATTGTGAGCAGTAGCAGTTTCTTCATGTGTCCGTATATGTTTTCTTGTTGTTAGATTTCCAGTTCCGGAACCTCATCCTTCAACTCGGTCTTTTTGCCGTTATCATGTATCACGGTTGCACCGTAATCCTTGTAACTGATGCTTGCGTCGCAGTCTTTGTGTGTGTTGCGTACCTCGAAAGAAGGCTTTCCGGCGGTGGATATGTTTGCTTTGATATTCCAGTCACCAATTTGTATACTACCATCTTTCAGTTTGCGGGGAGCGGCTTGTGCGTTTTCCGCATCATTGTCTTTGGCATGTGTGTACACAATTGTAGCGAAGCGGTATACTTTCTGTTTGTCCGATGTTGCGGTGAAGTGCCAGTGGTTGGGATAGGGTGCGAAGTGTCCCTTCTCATCGGCACGCAGCCAGTTGACGGCAGGTACGAAGAACCGGGAGGTCGTATCCGTTTCCAGCGTTCCGGAGGAGAAGAGATAGGCATCGGACGCACCGTCCTTGCTGGTGGCCCGTATGTGTACATATTCCCGGGTCTTGTCCACATTCATGGGGTTGGTAACCGTATGTAGCAGGTAGCTCCAGGTCACGGGTTCTTCGGCTTCCAGCTCGTCGTATATAAAGGAATAACCGCTTTTGCCTAAAGTTACGATGTGGCGGCGGAAGATTTTCAGGCCGGTATCGTCCCAACCGTTTTCAGGGGAAAATTCCAGGTTGCTCTGTTCGCCGCGTAGCAGCCAGAGCGGAGAGATAACCTTTCCGTAAGCATTGGAAGCATCGCCTGCCACATAGCTGATATTGTCGCTGACATAGTAACGGGGAATCCAGCCGTAACCTTCCGTTCCGATGCGTTGTCCCATGCCGTTCACCAGAATGGTGTTGTGGGCGCGGGTGGCGCGGTGGCAGTAAACGCCGTGTATGTCGGTAAAGCTGGTATGGTGTCCGCTACTGTAAAAGAGCGACTGGCCGTTCCAGAAAGTATTGAAAGCATTCTGGTTGGCTATGGCGTGCGAGGTACTGCCGTAAGGACTGCTGCGGAAGCTGAGCATGGCGCTTTTGCGGGTATCGTCCAGGTTGGTGGAGAACGAGGCCAGTCCGCTCTGCGGGAATACATGTCCCATGGGAAGGTCTTTTAAACCCGGCCCGTCCGGCAAGGGCTTGTCGCATTGCAGGCGGAACCATGCGAGGCCGCCGGCTTTCGAGGTGCTTCCCTGTTCGAGTATGTCGGGCTGGCGGGCGCTGATGTGGCGCACGTAATCTGCGGCAAATGTATTGCCGGTCATACGCGCCAGAGCATCGGCGTAGCCAACACGCGTACCGCTCGGGGTAAGTATTTTCTGGTGCGAGCTGCCGTTGCCGCCCGATTTGGAGAATGGCGGCTGCTGGTAGATGACGTACAGGGCATTTCCCTGATACCAGGGGTCGGAGAAATAGTTGAAGCCGGTGAGGCGGGTATAGAAATAGGGCACTTCTACAAGTGTACGGATGTTGACGTGGAAGTAGGAGTCGCCGTTGTGCCAGGCTCCGTCCTTGTTCAGGCCGGGGAAGCGGGCGAGCCACAGGTTATAGCAATAGTCCGTCCACGCATCGGCTTCGGGCAGTTCACCGTAAACGGTAAAGGCTGCCATGGTGAGGATGCGGAAAGTCATCTGCCACACATGGTTGTCGGCGATGTGGTTTTCCAGGCGGTTGATGTCGTGCATGTACATGCTGTTGCCGAATTCTTTTATTTCGTTCAGCAGGAATCTGCGCGTGGCATTGTCCAAAACATCGTACAGTGCGTCGTATGCCATGGAGCAGAGCGAGAGCAGGGTGGCTTCGTTGAAGTCGCCCACCACGTTTTTGTTGTCTCCCCAAGTGGCCATCTCCTTGACGCGCTTCACGGCTTCGTCGGCATAGCGGCGGTCTTTGGTGAGCAGGTAGGCGCGGATAAGTACGTCGGTATTCGCTTCTTCGCTGTCGATGATGCGGCGGCTTTCGCGGGTGAGCATGGCATTTTTCTGCATCTCGTTGGCCAGTCCTTTTGCCAGGTCCGAGTTAATGTCGTTTACCGACTTCATCGGGGTGGCGAGTACTTTGTCGGCACGTTTGAGGTAAGTCTTGCGTTCGGTTTTGCCCTCGCTGCGCTTTATGAAACCGTCCCATTCGTCCCTGTCGAGCCATACGCGGGGGTGGTGGGCAGGCAGGTTCTTAAGTACGGCATCCAGTGCGGGCGGGCAGAACTTCCGGGGATTGTTCTTTACCGTAAATTGCAGCGTATCGCTCCATTCGGTCTTTCCGTCCGTAACATAGCCGTATTGCCAGTACCATGTGCCCGGAGCCAAATCCTGTTTGGGGTTGAAGAACGGCCAGCGCGTCTCGGCTTGTACGGTCGTTTCCGGCTTGAATGCCGGAGTTTGCGAGTAGCGCAGGAAGTAGCGTAGCTTGCTTTTGTCTGTTTCTTTTTTGGGGGTGTTCTCTTCCGCACCGTCCAGTCCGCTTCGCAGGATGTTGAGGCCTGCCGGCAGCGGCCATTGGAAGGACACGGCACGGTCGCTGATTTCAGCGCCGTCCAGCGGTGAGGGAGTTGCACGCATTTCGTGCATCAGCGTTGTGCCGGTGAGCCTGATGGTGGCTTCTCCGGCCGTTTGCGCCTGTGCAGTGGCTGCAAGACTGAAGAAAATGATGGTGGATACTATTTTGTTCATATACAGCGTTATATAAGTTTATTTGTTCCTGGTCTGATGGCGGATTAATGTTTGGTTGCTTTTGTGAGCACCTTTCCCGGTACGTCGTGCAATTTGGGACGCGTCGGTCTGATTTTATGGCTATTCATGAATTTCTCAAGAATATCACGATGTTCCTGCGCCACTTTCGTATAGGCGTTCTCCATCATCAGGTTTCTTGTCTCGCCCCGGTCGTTCTGCATGTCGAACAGTTGTTCGCGGTGTCTTCCTTTGTCGTACAATACATATTTGTAGCGTTCGGTGCGTACCATCCAGCCCCGTGTCTTGCTGCCGTCGAATTGTGTTTCGGTAATGACATACTCCTGGTGGGGAGCTTGCGGATTGCCTTCTTCGGCTATTTTGCGGAACGACTTTCCGTCAGCGTCTTCCGGCAGTTTGGCGCCTGCCCAGTCGCAAACGGTAGCGAAGAAGTCCACACCGTTACTGATGAGCTGCGGCAGCTTCGTGCCGGCATGTTTCTTGCCGGGCAGGGTTACGATGAACGGGATGTTTACCACTTCTTCGTACAGGGCCGATTTCTGGTTCCAGTGGTGGGCGCCTATTCCGTCTCCGTGGTCGCTGGAGAAGATAACGACGGTATTTTCCCACAAATTATTCTTGTCGATGGCGTCTACAATCTTGCCGATTTCACGGTCTACTTTCTCTACGAGGCGATAGTATGTGTAGCGGTACATACGCCAGTCTTCGGGGGTGAAAGTGGCGGTGGGGTAGACGTTGAAATTGTTTTCCCTTTCTTTCTCGATGACATCGGCATCGTACGGATTCTTGGCAAAGTTAGGGGGAAGTCCCGGACAATTGCGTATTTCGGGTATGTCCAGGTTGCCGTAGGGAAGATTCTGGCTGCGTGCATATTCGCAGATATTATGCGGATTGTCGTAAGAAGCTACCAGGAAGAACGGTTTGTCGTGTTTGCGCGAAAGGAATTCCACACAGGCCTCTGCCAGCCCGTCATCGCTGTGTTTGTAAATTTGGTCGAATCCTCGCACTTTATCCGGAATATCGAGTTCGGGCACATGCCATTTGCCGCCGTAGGCGCATTCGTATCCAGCATTTTTTACCAGTGTGCCCAGTGTTCGTGTCTGGAGCGATTCTTGTAGCGGAGCACCGTTGACCAACAGTCCTGTTGTGCCTGGATAGCATCCTGTAAACATGGCGCCGCGTGAAGGGCCGCTGAGCGGTGCGGTACAGTAAGCATTCTGGAACATGATACCGGCGGCAGCCAGTCTGTCCAGATTGGGCGTGTGCAAGTCCGGGTTTCCGGCGCAGCTCATGGCGTTTGCCGTATGCTGGTCGGTAAAGATGTAGATGATGTTGGGACGTTCGGCAGCGTGTGCCATTGACGTACTGAGCAGGGATAGGCAGGCTATGTGCTTCACTGAGATTCGTTTTACCATATTATTAGTTTTATAATTGTTTTTTCGGAGACTGTTCCTCGATTGCTAAATTACGCCTTTTTCTATGTATCTGCGGACTCTAATGTTTTTTTTATGGTACGGAATGTTTATTTGATTGCTAATTTTGTATAGTTCTGTTTTAATTTTGTGCTAAAAGAGGGATACGGAGGCACTGAAACGCGGGGAGGAATGTGAACGCGGAGATGCGGAAACACAGAACAGGAGAGGGGACAGGGAGAGGAACAGCCTTACATGAAAAGAGCCGTTTTTAAGACTCTGTGTCTCTGCATCTCTGTGTCTGAAACAAGAACAACTTCCTTCCCCGGTTCGCTTAATCGAATTTTTGCATTATCTTTGCATTGCCTAAAAAAGAAAAGCGAATGATAGTTTGTATTGCCGAAAAGCCTTCCGTGGCGCGTGACATAGCCGATGTACTCGGAGCGAAAGATAAGAAAGACGGGTACATCGAGGGAAACGGATACCAGGTGACCTGGACGTTCGGGCATCTCTGTACCCTTAAGGAACCGCACGAATACACACCCAACTGGAAGTCGTGGAGCTTGGGCAGCCTGCCTATGGTTCCGCCCCGTTTCGGCATCAAGCTTATCAGCAACCCTACCTACGAACGCCAGTTCCACGTAATCGAGAACCTCATGCAGCATGCCGACATGATTATAAACTGCGGTGATGCCGGACAGGAGGGAGAGCTGATTCAGCGTTGGGTGATGCAGAAAGCCGGTGCGCGTTGTCCGGTGAAGCGTCTGTGGATTTCCTCGCTGACGGAAGAAGCCATCCGCGAAGGGTTTGCCAAACTGAGGGATGCGTCCGATTTCCAGCCGTTGTACGAGGCGGGGCTTTCGCGTGCCATCGGCGACTGGCTGCTGGGCATGAACGCCACCCGTCTGTACACCATGAAGTACGGGCAGAACCGGCAGGTACTTTCCATCGGACGTGTGCAGACGCCTACGCTCGCGCTCATCGTAAACCGACAGCTCGAAATACAGAACTTCGTTCCCAAGCAATACTGGGAACTGAAGACGGTGTATCGCGACACCACCTTCTCCGCCATTCTCCGCAAGAGCGATGAGGAACTGGTGCTGGAAGCGGAAAAACAGAAAGAAGGGGCAACCGCCAAAGCTGCCAAACCCGAAGATAACCGGGGAATAGAACCTATCACAGACCGGGAGCGGGGTGAGGCTTTGCTGGAACAGATAAAGAATTCTCCTTTTACCATAACGAATGTCACCCGCAAGAACGGGAAAGAGGCTCCGCCCCGTCTGTTCGACCTGACTTCCCTGCAGGTGGAGTGCAACCGGAAATTCGCTTTCTCCGCCGATGAGACGCTGAAAACCATCCAGTCGCTTTACGAAAAGAAAGTAACGACCTATCCGCGTGTAGATACCACTTTCCTGAGTGACGACATCTATCCCAAATGTCCCGGCATACTGAAGGGGCTGCGCGATTACCAGGCGTTGACTGCTCCGTTGGACGGGGCTACTCTGCCGAAGTCGAAGAAGGTGTTCGACAACTCGAAAGTGACGGACCACCATGCCATCATTCCTACCGGCCAGCCGCCCCAGAACCTGACGGATATGGAGCGCCGCGTATTCGACCTGATTGCACGCCGTTTCATTGCCGTGTTCTATCCGGACTGTCTGTTCGCTACAACCACCGTAATAGGCGAGGTGGAGCAGATAGAGTTTAAGGTTTCGGGCAAGCAGATACTGGAACCCGGCTGGCGTGTGGTATTCGGCACGCCCTCGGCACAGTCGCAGGAGGAAAAAGAGGAGAAGGGCGGCGAAGAAGAGAATGTGCTCCCCGCCTTTGTGGTGGGAGAGAGCGGCCCGCACCTGCCCGACCTGTACGAGAAGTGGACGCAACCGCCGCGTCCGTACACCGAAGCCACCTTGCTGCGCGCCATGGAAACTGCCGGCAAGCTGGTGGACAACGACGAACTGCGCGATGCCTTGAAAGAGAACGGTATCGGCCGTCCTTCCACGCGTGCCGCCATTATCGAGACGCTCTTCAAGCGCAACTATATCCGTAAGGAGAAAAAGAACCTGATAGCTACCCCTACGGGTGTGGAACTGATTCAGATTATCCACGAAGAGTTGTTGAAATCTGCCGAACTGACGGGTATATGGGAAAAGAAGTTGCGTGAAATAGAGAAGCGTACCTATAATGCCGGACAGTTTTTGGAGGAGTTGAAGCAGATGGTATCGGAGATTGTGATGAGTGTGCTTTCCGATAACAGCAACCGTCATATCACGATACAGGCTCCCGTGCCGGAAAAGGGTAAGGGGGAAAAAGCTGCTGCCGCATCCGATAAACCGAAAAAAGAACCGAAGAAAAGAGCGCCGCGGAAGTCTGCAACGAAGAAAACGGAGCAGGCAGCCGGTGAGAAGCAACCTGCCGATGCGCTGGTAGGCCAGCCTTGCCCGCTTTGCGGAAAAGGAACGGTTATTAAAGGAAAAACGGCTTACGGTTGTTCCGAATGGAAAAGCGGTTGTACATTCCGCAAGCCGTTCGAGTAAAGTTATATCCGGTTATAATCCTTTTTCGGCTATATATTTCCACAAGGGAGCGGCCATTAACGCTTGCTTTATCTCTCCTTTTTGCAGCAGTTCCTTTACTTCTGCAAGCGTAAGCAGATGTACGCTGAGGCTTTCCGTATCTTCCAAATGCTGTTCCGAAATCTTTTCCACACCGGTAGCTAGGAAGCAATACGTAATGTTGGTATGGGTACTCGGGTTGGGGGATATTTGCATGTATTCCTGCCAACTGCCATTACCGTAGCCGGTTTCCTCGAGCAGCTCCCGCTGTGCGGAAGCCAACGGGGAGGCATCTTCTTTCTCGCATACACCGGCACAAAGTTCGTACGATGTCTGTTGCAGACCATGCCGGTACTGACGGATAAAAACGAATTGTCCGTCGCTCGTAACAGCGATTGTGTTTACCCAGTCGGGATATTCCAATATATAATACGAAGGAATATGGTTGCCGTTCGGTAATACTAGATGATCTTTGCGTACAGTGAGCCATGGGGCCCTGTGCAGGTATTCGCTGGAAATGACTTCCCAGGGTTTATCGGAATCGTTCATCGGTTTCATCGCTTTTCCGGTTTCAGTAGTTCAGATGAAATTCAACAACCGCCTCGATTCCTTTGCGCAGTATATCCAGCGGAATGTTCTCGTTGGGAGAATGGATGGCGTTGGACTCCAGACCGAATCCCATCAGTATGGTTTTGATGCCCAATACCTGCTCGAATGTGGAGATAATGGGAATACTGCCACCGCGACGTACTGCCAACGGCTTTTTGCCGAAAGCTTTGGCGAAGCCTTTCTCCGCAGCCTGGTATGCCGGGAGCGTGATGGGGCATACATATCCCTGCCCGCCGTGCATGGGGGTGACTTTTACCTGTACGGTATCGGGGGCGATAGCCATGATGTAATCGGCAAACAGTTGCGAAATCTTGTGATGATCCTGATGCGGAACCAGTCGGCAGGATACTTTGGCGTATGCCTTGGAGGGCAGTACGGTTTTAGAGCCTTCGCCCGTATAGCCGCCCCAGATGCCGCATACATCGAAAGACGGGCGGCAACTGTTGCGCTCCAGCGTGCTGTATCCTTTTTCGCCGAAAAGGGCGTTTACACCGATAGCCTTTTTGTATTTCTCCTCGTCGAACGGGATGTGCGCTATCATTTCACGTTCCGCCTGCGGCACTTCTTCCACATCGTCGTAGAAGCCGGGAACGGTGATGCGTCCGTCGGCATCCGTCACCTTGCTTATCATTCCGCAAAGCACATTGATGGGGTTGGCCACCGCACCGCCGAAATGTCCGGAGTGCAGGTCGCGGTTCGGACCGGTCACTTCTATCTCCCAATAGGCAAGTCCGCGTAGACCGGTAGTGAGCGAGGGAAGGTCTGCACCCAGCATGCTGGTGTCGGACACGAGGATTACGTCGGCTTTCAGCAGTTCTTTGTGTTCCCGGCAGAAGCCTTCGAGGCTGGGCGAGCCAATCTCTTCCTCTCCTTCAAAGATGAACTTGACGTTATGAGTCAGCAGGTTGTTCTTTACCAGATATTCAAAAGCCTTTACCTGGATGAAGGACTGTCCTTTGTCATCGTCCGCACCGCGCGCCCAGATGTGGCCGTCGCGTACTTCGGGCTCGAAGGGATTGCTTTTCCAGAGTTCCAGCGGTTCGGCGGGCATTACGTCGTAGTGGGCGTATATCAATACGGTTTTGGCTTTCGGGTCTACAATCTTCTGTCCGAATACGATGGGATTGCCAGCCGAAGGCATTACCAGTGCTTCGTCTGCACCGGCGGCGAGCAGCAGTTGTGCCCAGCGTTCGGCACACGCCAGCATGTCGTCGTGGTGTTCGGGTTTGGCACTGATGCTGGGGATGCGGATAAGGCTGAACAGCTCTTCCAGCATTTCGGATTCGTTCTCTGCGATATATTTCTTTATTTCCATAATAATAATGTGAAATGATGAGGTGATATCCTATCACTTTATCACCCGTTTGTTATAATTGTGTAGTACGGTCAATCAAGTAGAAATCGAGCAGGGTCATGGCTGCCATGGCTTCTACGATGGGCACGGCTCGGGGCAGTACGCAAGGGTCGTGACGTCCGCGGGCTTTGAGGGTGGTGTCCACGCCGTCCATGTTTACGGTGTGCTGCTCCATGAGTACGGTTGCCACGGGCTTGAAGGCTACGCGGAAGTAGATGTCCTGTCCGTTGCTGATGCCGCCCTGAATGCCGCCGGAGTGGTTGGTATGCGTTTCGATGCGTCCGTTGTTGTTATAGAACACGTCGTTCTGTTCGGAGCCTTTCATCTTCAGTCCTTTGAAGCCTTCGCCGTATTCAAACGCTTTTGCGGCGTTGATACTGAGCATGCCGGCGGCAAGGGCGGATTGGAGCTTGCCGTAAACGGGTTGTCCCAGTCCGATGGGGCATCCTTTGATAACGCAGGTCACCACGCCGCCGATGGTATCGCCTTCGCCCTTTATCTTGAAGATAAGCTCTTCCATTTCTTTGGCTTTCTCCGGGTCGGGGCAACGTACCGGGTTGGTATCAATCAGGTCGAGGTCGTAGGCGGTATAGTTTTCTTCCAGTTTGATGGGGCCTACCTGCGAGGTGTATGCGGTGATGCGGATGCCAAGCTGTTTCAAGGCGAGTTTTGCCAATGCGCCTCCCACTACGCGCGAAATGGTTTCGCGTGCCGATGAGCGTCCGCCGCCACGGTGGTCGCGTATTCCGTATTTTACATTATATGTATAGTCGGCGTGCGAGGGGCGGTACACTTCTTTCAGGTTGTTATAGTCGTTGGAGTGTTGGTTCTCGTTCCACACAATGAATCCGATGGGGCATCCGGTGGACTTGCCCTCGAAGATGCCGGAAAGGAATTCCACCTTGTCGGATTCTTTGCGTGAGGTAGTGATGCGTGATTGCCCCGGTCGCCGGCGGTCGAGCTCCGATTGTACGAAGTCCATATCGATGGTGATTCCTGCGGGGAATCCGTCTATTACGCCGCCTATGCCTTTACCGTGTGATTCTCCGAAACTGGTAAGGCGGAGAATATTGCCGAATGAGTTGAACATATCAATTGCTTTAAGGGTTTATAATGAGGTTAATGTGCCAGTTTGCCTTGTTATAAAAGGCTTTGACTTTATAAAGGTAACAATTTTTTTTGTAAAACGTTTCAAAAATGACAATAAATCTTTTATTTCCCGACTTTTAGAGAATAAAAATACTGTTTGAAACCGTATCTTTTTGCGGAAACATGTAAGAGTATTTAATAATGTAAAGAATGCTTATAATTCTTCCTATATGAAAAAAAGGACATCTATTTTTTATTAAAGACCTTGTTTAAAGGCTTTAAAAACTGTTATTTTGCACCCTCGATATAAAAGAGAATATTAACTAACCCTTAACTATGTAGGGATTTTATTAACTAAACAAGTATTTGTATGAAGAAAAATTTGTTTTATTTATTCGCATTGATTTGTTCAATGAGTTTATTTACCGCTTGTAGCGATGACGATGAGGCGCCGGATTATTCTAAGGTCATTGAAAGTGAGATGGCCGGTAACTATAAAGGTACATTGACTGTAACAGTAGAGGGAACTACAATGCCTTCAGAACCTCAAAAAATAAAGATTGAAAAGGCCGGTCCTTCTGCTATAAATCTCTCTTTGGCCAATTTTAGCTTTATGGGAATTACTATCGGTGATGTAGAGTTAAAGAATTGTGTATTATCTCAAAATGGTAATGTATATACATTTACCGGTACTCAAGATTTAAAGGTTGATGCCTTGTCTTGTACAATCAATGCCAAAGGTACTATTGCAAATAGTGCTGTAAAGGTAGATATGGATATTGATGCTACTGTAGGAGGCTTGAAGCAGAGTGTAAAAGTTGTATACGAGGGTACTCGCCTGACGGGTTCTGAAAGTAGTGAGGCAAAAATTACGGATTTTAATATTGATAATGCTCTTATAGTAGGAAAACCGATTATTAATGAAGAAGCTGGTACTATTACTTTTCGTGTAGATGAAGATGCTGTAGATGAAGATTTAGTTGCTTTGGTTCCTACTTTTAAAATATCAGATAATGCTACGGTGGAGCCTGCGAGTGGTGTAAAGCAAGATTTTTCTAAAGGTAAACAAGTTACTTATGTTGTGACTGCTGAGAATGGTACTGAAAGGTCATATGTTGTTTTCGTTGCAGGAAGAACTCAGACTTATGATTTTGAGTCAGGTTGGACAACTGAAGGTTATATTGAAGAAAAAGGAATAGAGCCTTATGATGTTCCGGAATCAGGTTGGGCAACTTCTAATGTTGGGGTATGGTTTATCAGATATACATATCAGGATGTCTACAATGGTGGCTATCCTGTATTAAAGACTGATAATGCGAAAAGCGGACAAGTAGCTGTTGATTTGGTAACATTGGATACTAAGGGAAAAGCAGGAGTTGATTTGGGATTTTTTAAAATTCCTGCTATTCCAAAAGTTACTTCGGGCTCTTTATTTTTGGGGACTTTTGAAACGGATATACAGAATACTTTGAATAGTACAAAATTTGGTAATCCATATTATAAGAAACCTATTTCTATTCAATTCTTTTATAAATATACTCCTGGCAATGACTATTATTTGTGTGTTGACCCTACTAAAGCTAATGAAGTGACTTTAGATGCTACTAAGACGGATGAATGTTCTGTGACGGCTGTTCTTTATGAAGTTCCTTATTTTGAAACAGAGGATCCTAATGACCCAAACAATAAGGAATATGACAAACGGTTAACTGGAGCTAATCTTTACACAGCTACTGACCAAATTGTAGCAATAGGGACGTTTACAAGTGGTGCACAGCCTGACTACAAAGAAGTGACTTTAAACTTAGAATACAAGAAAGAATATGATTCAAATAAAAAATATCGTTTTGCTGTGATATTTTCTTCAAGTAAAGATGGTGATAAGTTTAGTGGCGCTCCTGGTAGTACATTGACAGTTGATGCACTAACTATATTATCAGAATAAATACGAGTATACATATAATAAAGGAGATAGGAAATGGATTGGCATTTTCTATCTCTTTTTTATGATATATTGTTATTGGTAGAAAATTGTATGTAGGAAATAATAATATGCTAATTATAGTTTCTTTACCCTCAATATATTTACATTCAGTTTTTATCTAAGCTTGATATACTTTTATTTATTGTTTTTCTTGTCATTCGTCACTTTTATGTATAGCATGTTGAAAAATAATATAGTTATTAAGAATGATAAGTTTTGTAAAAAGTGACGCTCCCAATTAATCATCACTACTTGTTCGGGCATCATAAAGGTCTACTTTAGAGCCGTAAAGGCCTACTTTAGAACTGTAAAGGTCTACTTTAGCGGCTGCGAAATACTATGAAATATAGGAAAAGAATATCTTTATGACAGCTTTAAAAAGTGTGTTATCAATATAATATAAGTACCGCTTTTCGATACATTAAGCACCAAGTACTGATGTTAAGTGGAATAATTCGTACGAAATGTAGGATATTAGGGAGAAAACGAAGATTTTCACATTTTTTATATGAGAAGAATAATCTCTTCGCTTTATGCTGAATAACAGAATGATAGCTCTGTTTGATTTAAGGTGCTATAGAAAAAACGGTGACGACCAATATTGGTCATCACCGTTGATATAACTTATCGTTACCCGTTAATACTCTTGTTCTTAGTGTATTAAGACGAAAAGTGACGAGTGACGAGAAAAAACGAAAAAATCTTGTTTAGAAAGCATATCCGAATCCTAAGTTCAGATAGATAGGATACATATTAAACGTTATCGTATCGAAGTCTTTCTGGAAGATATTGTTTAATCCCCACGTTACATCGGCATGCACGGTGAGATGCTTGAACGCTTTCCATTCGCCCCCGAATTGGATACCCCACTGGAATTTGCGCAGCTCGTTGGAGAAATCGTAAGTTGCGATGCTTTCACCGGTAAACTCCACTTTGGAACCGGTCTGGTCGGGTGTGCGCAAGTGACCCTCGTACACATGTCCGGAGAAGTTGCCTTCCAGCAGATAGGAGAAGTACGGACCTGCCGATACTATCCAGCGCTTGCTGATGCGGTAGTCGGCAAGGATGGGAATGGTGAGGTAGGAGTTCTTTACTTTGGTTTTGACTCCACCCGTCCAAAGACCTGCCAGCTCTCCGCCGTTGGTATTGATGATTTTCATACCGTAGTTCTTTACGGTGGCTTCGGTAGTCATGTTCTTGTTCTCCAACCGCAGTCCCAGGGTAAGTCCCCACTTTTTCTTTTCGTCGAACCACTTGGTGGCATTACCTTCGATGGCAATGGCGATACCCGGTGCGTAGCTGTCTATCTTGCGTATCTCCTTGGGCAGGGGAATGGGAGATGTACCGCCGATATTGAATCCGGCTTTAATGTTGTATTCCCAACCGTGCAGATAGGAGTTGATAAGACTTTTGTTTCTCTCTTCTTGTGCCTGTACATTGGCTACCATTGCCAGCAGTACGGCTATCGTGCAAATAAAATGATGCTTTTTCATATTCTATAATCAGATTTCTTCGCTTATAAGTTCTAATTCGTCTACGTATAATGTGCTGCCGACTGCCCCTTTAAAGTACGCGCCTTTCACGCTGGAGGAGAGGACGATGCTTAATTTGTACTTGCCGTCCTGCAGTTTCGACTTGTTTATCTCTTTACCGTTCATAGGTTCGAAAGGTAACTCGAACGCTGTCCATTCATCGGTTTCTACAGCAGCCTCTTCACTGATTTGGGCTTTGGCTACGATGTTTTCGGAAGTCAGGCTGTTGCTGCCGTCCAGCATAAAGGAGTTCTCGTTTGCTTCGTACAGTATGGCGTAAATGTCGAAACGGTCTTTCATGTCTTTCTGTACTTCGCCTTCATCGGTATAAACTTCTCCTGCCTTGAATTTGAAGTAACCCTTCAACGCTATGGGGCGTTTGTAATACTGTATGCCGAACTTGGTGGCACGCAGAGGATCTTTCAGTGCGTTTGCCAGGTCGAAGGAACCGATAAACAGGTTTCCGGCGGCAATATACATTTGCACCATGGCTCCGAAACTTCCGGTGTCGCAAGTGGTCAGTTTCAGTCCGTTGCCGCGGTAGCCGTCGGCAACCTGCTGCGTAGGATAGCCGGTGCGGTTGTCTGTCATGCCGGTAAGTTTGTAGCCGGGGTTGCCGCTGGACCATTGCGCTACGCGTGAAACACTGGTTGAAGTTCCGGGTTCGAATTCGTAGAAAATGTCGTATTCGGTACCGGCAGAGGGGAGCAGGTCTTCGAAATGGAATGTTTCCGGCATTTCGGCAGGTACTACTTTTACGGTATAGGTAGCGGTCCATTCGCCGTCTTCGGAAGTGACGGTGAAGGTGCGGGAGTGAGACTCGTTGCTGAAATCGTAATTGTTAAGGATGTCATTCGGTGAATGTTCGTCTGCCTTGATGGTGGCACCGTCGGGCAGCGTAAACAGCAGTTGCTGTTTGGCAAGGTTTGCCCCTTTATGTACATATATGTTTATTTCTTTAGAGTCACTGTTGATGTGAGCCAATTGTACATCCGCGCCTGTACAGGCGTCAATGGCTGCTTCTGAGTTGAGCGCTTCGTCTTGTATGCAGGACGAAACGGCTAAGGCAAGCATGAGAGCAGTAGTCCACTTCTTAAAATTCATATCCTTCTTTTTTGAATGTTGATAAATAAATACAGTTTAGCAGTTTGCAAAAATACGCTATTATTTTGTAATAACAGATACAAGAAGAAAAAAGTGCGGTAAACTCTGGTATTTATTTGTTATTCCGTATATCTTTGTATAAAGATTGAATAAAAATATATATGGTATGACTGAAGCCGAAAGAAAACAAATAATTGCTTTGGTACAGCGCGAAGTAGTTCCTGCCATTGGCTGTACAGAACCCATTGCTGTTGCCTTATGTGTGGCGAAAGCAACCGAAACCTTGGGTGCAAAGCCGGAGAAAATAGATGTCTTGTTGAGTGCCAACATCCTGAAGAACGCAATGGGAGTGGGCATTCCCGGCACAGGTATGATTGGACTGCCCATAGCTATAGCCCTGGGAGCGCTGATAGGCAAGTCGGAGTATCAGTTGGAAGTGCTGAAAGACAGCAATCCTGCCGCCGTAGAAGAGGGAAAACGCTTTATCGGCGAAAAACGCATTGATATATCGCTGAAAAAGAATATCACGGAAAAGCTTTATATCGAGGTGTGCTGCAAATCCGGCGGGAATAAAGCCACTGCCATTATAGCCGGCGGCCATACCACCTTTATATATATAGCCCGTAACGGCGATGTCCTTTTAAACAAGCAAAGTGCGGGTTGCGGAGAAGAGGAGGCACAAGTTGCAGGCCTGACCTTGCGGAAAGTATATGACTTTGCCATGAATGCCCCGCTGGACGAAATCCGTTTTATCCTTGAAACCGCCCGTTTGAATAAAGCCGCCGCCGAACGTTCTTTCGACGGGAACTACGGTCATGGACTGGGCAGAATGTTACGTGGCAATTATGAACACAAGATTTTGGGTGACAGCGTATTCTCCCATATCCTTTCTTACACGTCCGGTGCATGCGATGCCCGTATGGCAGGCGCTATGATACCGGTAATGAGTAATTCGGGCAGTGGGAATCAGGGTATTTCCGCTACATTGCCCGTGCTGGTCTATGCCGAGGAGAACGGCAAATCGGAAGAAGAGTTGATCCGTGCCCTCATGCTCAGCCATCTGACCGTGATTTATATCAAGCAAAGTCTGGGACGCCTGTCTGCCCTGTGCGGTTGCGTAGTAGCCGCCACCGGCTCCAGTTGCGGCATTACCTGGCTCATGGGCGGTACTTACGAACAAGTATCCTTTGCCGTTCAGAACATGATTGCCAACCTTACCGGAATGATTTGCGACGGCGCCAAACCCAGTTGCGCCTTGAAAGTAACTACCGGCGTCTCTACCGCCGTCCTCTCCGCCATCATGGCAATGGAAAACCGCTGTGTCACTTCCGTCGAAGGAATTATTGATGAAGATGTAGACCAAAGTATCCGAAACCTCACGAAGATAGGTTCCAAAGGAATGAATGAAACCGACAAAGTTGTCCTGGAAATAATGACAAGTAAGTGATTAGAGGTTAGCGATTAGTGATTAAGGGGGAATGATTAGTGATTAATGGTTAGCGATTAATCGCAGCATTATGAATATGTGCCATTGATAAACCAAATCACCATCTCTTAATCACTAACCACTAATCGCTAACCCTTAATCACTAACCGTTAACTACAGCATTCGCTGCTACAGTCTCCGCAGTTGCATCCGCCACCGCATCCGCCGCTGCATCCGCCACCGCTCATCATGCGTGCCATTTCCGACAGTTCGTCGTTGGTGGCAGGACGGTTTTCGGTGATTTCACCTACGAAGTTCAGGTCGCAGCCTGCCAGGGGGTGATTCATGTCCATTACTACTACATCGTCCTTTACTTCGACTACGCTTCCGTTGATACGTTGGCCTTCCGAGGTCATCAAGGGGATTACGGCGCCTTCTACTACGCGTTCGCTGTCGAACTTGCCTTCTATCTCGAAGATGTTTTTGGGGAGGTCGATGACATGCTCCTCGTCATACTCGCCGTAAGCCTCTTCGGCTTTGATTGTAAAGTCGAATTTATCGCCTTTGTTCAGGTCTTTCACCTGGTTCTCGAAAGATTCCAATGTGAGGCCCAGTCCCGATATGAATTGGAACGGGTGCTCTGCGGGAGCTTCTTCTGTGAACTCTTTTTCTCCGTTTTCGATTGTGTACAACTTATATGCTAAGGTGATGTACTTGTTTTCTACTGTTTCCATTAATTTGTTATTTCTTATTAGTAAATACTGCATTGTCTGTTTTGACAATGCGCAAAGATACGAATATTTTGCTTCGGGAGAGGAAGCGTCCCGGTAATTTTCAGATTATTAAGTGCTTTGTAAGTGTTTGGCATTACTTCTGCAAAGTATCCGAATCGTTTTATGGATAACCGTCAAGTGATAAAATAAGATTTTAAAGCATGGTTTCCTTACGATTATTCATGTTTATATCTTTTTTTTCTTCAATTTGTTTGGAGATTATAAAAAAGCATTTACCTTTGCAGCATAAATAACGGATAAGAGAATAATAAAGATAATTTAGTTATGAACCTGCATACATCCATAAACCTGGCAGTCCTGCATATTATTCGCGTCGTGGTGGTGGCATCAAGAGCGTGAGAAAGGTTGTGTATGTATTTGTACGGTAAAGATATTTATAGTAAGCCTTTCTCATTACGGTGAGAAAGGCTTTTTTCATAAAAGGAGACAGATAAGATGAAACATCAGTTACGCAGTTCGTTCAGCACACAAGGCCGCCGTATGGCAGGTGCCCGCGCGTTGTGGACGGCCAACGGCATGAAGAAAGAACAGATGGGAAAGCCCATAATCGCGATAGTCAACTCTTTTACCCAGTTTGTGCCGGGACATGTGCATCTGCACGAGATAGGTCAGTTTGTAAAGGAAGAGATAGAAAAGCAAGGCTGCTTTGCCGCCGAATTCAATACGATTGCCATTGACGACGGCATTGCGATGGGGCATGACGGTATGCTGTACTCGTTGCCCTCGCGCGACATCATAGCCGACAGCGTGGAGTATATGGTAAATGCACATAAGGCGGATGCCATGGTGTGCATCAGCAACTGCGACAAGATTACTCCGGGTATGCTTATGGCTGCGATGAGGCTGAACATCCCTACGGTGTTCGTTTCCGGCGGTCCTATGGAAGCCGGGGAGTGGAACGGACAGCATCTCGACTTGATTGATGCGATGATTAAGTCGGCCGACAACAGCGTGAGCGATGCGGAGGTTGCCAAGATCGAACAGCATGCCTGTCCCACCTGCGGATGCTGTTCGGGTATGTTTACCGCCAATTCCATGAACTGCCTGAACGAAGCTATCGGACTGGCTCTTCCGGGTAACGGTACGATTGTGGCTACCCATGCAAACCGCAAGCAACTGTTTAAGGATGCTGCCAGGCTGATTGTTGAAAACGCTTATAAGTATTATGAGGAAGGAGACGAAAGTGTGCTCCCCCGCAGCATTGCCACCCGCGAGGCGTTCCTGAATGCGATGACGCTGGATATTGCAATGGGCGGTTCTACCAATACGGTGCTTCACCTGCTGGCGGTGGCCCATGAAGCCGGAGCGGACTTCACGATGGACGACATAGATATGCTGTCGCGCAAAACGCCCTGCCTGTGTAAAGTTGCTCCCAATACCCAAAAATATCATGTACAGGATGTAAACCGTGCCGGCGGCATCGTTGCCATTATGGGCGAACTTGCCAAAGGCGGATTGGTGGACACGGCCGTACGCCGCGTAGACGGAATGACGCTGGCCGAGGAGATAGACAGGTATTGCATCACCGGCCCGAACGTCTGTGAGGAGGCGGTCAGGAAATATTCCAGTGCCGCTGCCGGAAAGTTTAATCTGGCACTCGGTTCGCAGGATACTTATTATAAGGAATTGGACACCGACCGTGCCGAAGGTTGTATCCGCGACCTGCAGCATGCTTACAGCAAGGACGGCGGACTGGCTGTACTGAAAGGAAATATAGCGCAGGACGGCTGCGTGGTAAAAACGGCGGGAGTGGATGAAAGCATCTGGAAGTTTACCGGTCCTGCCAAAGTATTCGATTCGCAGGAAGCTGCGTGCGACGGTATTCTGGGTGGAAAGGTTGTCAGCGGCGATGTCGTTGTCATCACTCACGAAGGTCCGAAAGGCGGCCCGGGCATGCAGGAAATGCTTTATCCCACTTCGTATATCAAATCCCGTCATTTGGGCAAGGAGTGTGCGCTGATTACCGACGGACGCTTCAGTGGCGGCACTTCCGGACTGAGCATCGGACATATCTCTCCCGAAGCTGCTGCCGGAGGCAATATCGGTAAGATTCAGGACGGTGACATCATTGAAATAGATATACCGAACCGCTCTATCAATGTGAAACTGACGGATGAGGAACTGGCTGCCCGTCCCATGACGCCGGTAACCCGCGACCGCCAGGTGTCGAAAGCATTGAAAGCGTATGCAAGCATGGTAAGCTCGGCTGATAAAGGGGCTGTGAGACTGATAGAATAATTGGGAATTCCGTACCCGAAAAACAATAATAAATAGATATGGAAAACTTAATAACAGGCGCAGAAGCATTGATGCGCTCTCTGGAGCATCAGGGAGTAAAGACCATTTTCGGTTATCCGGGTGGCAGCATCATGCCGGTATTCGATGCCTTGTACGATCACCGGAAGAATTTGAATCACATCCTGGTTCGCCACGAACAGGGGGCTACTCATGCCGCACAAGGCTTTGCACGTGTTTCGGGCGAGGTCGGCGTATGTCTGGTTACCAGCGGTCCGGGCGCTACGAATACCATTACAGGTGTTGCAGATGCCATGATAGACAGCACACCGGTTGTTGTCATTGCCGGACAGGTGGCTACGGGATTTCTCGGAACGGATGCCTTTCAGGAAGTGGATTTGGTAGGCATTACGCAGCCTATCACGAAGTGGAGTTACCAGATTCGCCGTGCGGAAGATGTGGCATGGGCGGTGGCCCGCGCTTTCTATATCGCACGGAGCGGACGTCCCGGTCCGGTGGTACTGGATTTTGCCAAGAATGCCCAGGTGGATAAGACGGAATACACGCCTGTCGAAGTGGATTATGTACGCAGTTATCTGCCTGTGCCCGAAATGGAACCGGAAGCCATACAACAAGCCGCCGAACTGATAAATGCGGCGGAGCGTCCGTTGGTATTGGTGGGGCAGGGCGTGGAACTCGGCAATGCGCAGAACGAATTGCGTGCTTTCATCGAAAAGGCGGATATACCTGCGGGATGTACGCTGCTGGGGCTTTCCGCATTGCCTACGGCTCATCCTCTGAACAAAGGCATGCTGGGCATGCACGGCAATCTGGGGCCGAATATCAATACCAATAAATGCGATGTGCTGATTGCAGTGGGTATGCGCTTTGACGACCGTGTTACGGGCAAGCTGGCTACGTATGCGTCGCAGGCAAAAATAATCCACTTCGACATCGACCCGGCGGAGATAGACAAGAACGTAAAGACGGATGTAGCCGTATTGGGCAACTGTAAGGAGACTCTTGCCGCAGTAACCGAATTGCTGAAACCTGCCGGACATAAAGAGTGGCTGGACAGCTTCCTGCCCTACGAGCAGATGGAAGAGGAAAAGGTTATCCGTCCCGAACTGCATCCGGCAGGGGATAAGTTGAGCATGGGCGAAGTGGTGCGTGCCGTCAGCGAGGCTACGGACAATGAGGCTGTTTTGGTGACGGATGTAGGTCAGAACCAGATGATGTCCGCCCGTTACTTTAAGTATAGCAAGGAACGCAGCATCGTCACTTCCGGCGGCTTGGGCACAATGGGTTTCGGTCTTCCTGCCGCTATCGGCGCTACTTTCGGTCGCCCCGACCGCACGGTTTGCGTCTTTATGGGTGACGGCGGTTTGCAGATGAACCTGCAGGAGCTGGGTACGGTAATGGAACAGAAAGCGCCCGTCAAGATGATTTTGCTGAACAATAACTTCCTCGGTAATGTTCGTCAATGGCAGGCCATGTTCTTCAACCGCCGCTATTCGTTCACTCTGATGATGAATCCCGACTATATGAAGATTGCTTCCGCCTACGAAATTCCGGCATGTCGGGTATTTACCCGCGAGGAATTGGCGAAAGCCATCGGTGAGATGATTGCAACAGACGGCCCGTTCCTGCTGGAAGCTTGCGTAGAGGAGGAAGGAAATGTGATGCCGATGACACCGCCGGGCGGCTCGGTGAACCAGATGTTGCTGGAATGTTAGAGAATTATGAATTATAATTAAACCAACGTGGACAAGACATTATATACAATCATCGTTCATTCGGAAAACTTTGCAGGTTTGCTGAATCAGGTAACGGCTGTATTTACCCGCCGGCAAATCAATATCGAGAGTTTGAACGTTTCGGCATCCTCTATCAAGGGGGTACATAAATATACCATTACAGCCTGGACGGATAAGGATACTATCGAGAAGGTGACGAAGCAAATCACCAAAAAGATAGATGTGCTGCAGGCGCACTATTTCACGGACGATGAAATCTACCAGCATGAGATTGCGCTGTATAAGATAACGACCCCCATACTGGAAGAGAAACCGGAAGTGTCCAAAATCATCCGTAAATACAACGCGCGCATCGTGGAGGTGAACTCCGTGTTCTCCATTGTAGAAAAGAACGGCATGAGCGAGGAGATAACCAACCTCTATGAAGAGCTGAGTGCTTTGGAGTGCGTACTCCAATTTGTACGTTCCGGCCGCGTGGCCATCACGACAAGCTGTTTTGAACGCGTAAACGAATATCTGGCGGACCGTGAAGCAAAATACCGCCGGAGTAAAGAACAAGAAGGACTATGAGCGAGAATAATAAGATAGGAACTTATAAGTTTGTAGCCGAACCGTTCCATGTGGACTTTACCGGCCGCCTGACAATGGGTGTGCTTGGCAACCATCTGCTGAACTGTGCAGGGTTTCATGCCACGGAACGCGGTTTCGGTATTGCTACCTTGAATGAGGACAATTATACGTGGGTGCTTTCCCGCCTGGCTGTCGAGTTGGATGAAATGCCGTATCAATACGAGGATTTTTCTATCCGGACGTGGGTGGAAAACGTGTACCGTCTCTTCACCGACCGTAACTTTGCCATTATCGACAAAGACGGAAAGAAGATAGGGTATGCCCGTTCCGTATGGGCGATGATTAGCCTCAATACCCGTAAACCCGCCGACCTGCTGGCTTTGCATGGCGGCAGTATCGTGGATTATGTGTGCGACGAGCCTTGCCCCATCGAGAAGCCCTCGCGTATAAAAGTGACTTCTACGGAACCGGCTTCTTCCCTGAATGCCAAATATAGCGATATTGATATTAACGGACATGTGAACAGCATTCGCTATATCGAGCATATTCTTGATCTGTTTCCGATAGAGTTGTATAAGGAGAGCCGCATCCGCCGTTTCGAAATGGCCTATGTGGCGGAGAGCTATTACGGTGACGAGCTTACCTTTTATAAGGACTATGTAGGAAACGGCACGTATGATATAGAAGTAAGAAAGAATGGCGGCGAAGCGGTTTGCCGTTCTAAAGTGATATTTGTAGAGAAATAATTTATTAATCAATCGGTTGGCATAAGCCACAAATAAAAATTAAAACTAAAAAATGGCACAATTGAATTTTGGCGGTGTTATTGAAAATGTAATGACCCGCGAAGAGTTTCCTTTGGAAAAAGCACGTGAGATTTTAAAGGATGAGACAATCGCAGTTATCGGTTACGGTGTACAGGGTCCCGGTCAGGCTTGCAACCTGCGCGACAATGGCTTCAACGTTATCGTAGGCCAGCGTCAGGGTAAGACTTATGAGAAAGCGGTTGCAGACGGATGGGTTCCGGGCGAGACGTTGTTCAGCATCGAGGATGCTTGCCAGAAAGGTACTATCGTTATGTGTCTGTTGTCGGATGCGGCTGTAATGTCCGTATGGCCTACTATCAAGCCGTTCTTGACTCCCGGAAAGGCTCTTTACTTCTCTCACGGTTTCGCTATTACCTGGAGCGACCGTACGGGTGTGGTTCCTCCCACGGATATTGATGTTATTATGGTTGCCCCCAAAGGTTCGGGTACGTCACTGCGTACAATGTTCCTCGAAGGCCGTGGCTTGAACTCTTCTTACGCTATCTATCAGGATGCTACGGGCAAGGCTTTGGACAGAACGCTTGCATTGGGTATCGGCATCGGTTCCGGTTATCTGTTTGAAACTACTTTCATCCGTGAAGCAACTTCCGACCTGACCGGTGAACGCGGTTCTTTGATGGGTGCTATCCAGGGATTGCTGTTGGCTCAGTACGAGGTGTTGCGTGAAAACGGCCATACTCCGTCGGAAGCGTTCAATGAAACGGTTGAAGAGCTGACCCAGTCATTGATGCCGTTGTTTGCAAAGAACGGTATGGACTGGATGTATGCCAACTGTTCCACTACTGCCCAACGCGGGGCACTCGACTGGATGGGCCCGTTCCACGATGCTATCAAGCCGGTTGTACAGAAACTGTATCAGAGCGTGAAGTCCGGTAACGAAGCCCAGATTTCCATCGACAGCAATTCCAAACCCGACTATCGCGAGAAACTGAACGAAGAACTGAAAGCATTGCGTGAAAGCGAAATGTGGCAGACAGCCGTAACGGTTCGCAAACTCCGTCCGGAAAACAACTGATTCCCGGTGTAAATCGGAGAATGACAAAAGGGGGTGTGTCAAAATACGCTTGATGATTCCGTATCTGAAAAGAAACAAATGGCAAGCGAATTTTAGTTTTGACATACCCTCTTTTCTATTACTTATCATTAATTGTCCTTACATATTCAAGCAGTTTCTTGTAGAAAGCATGGTGGCTTAGCGTAGCCGCTTCTCCCAGGATAACCAATTTCATGCGTGCCCTTGTTATTGCCACATTCATTCTGCGTAAGTCGTTCAGAAAGCCGATCTGCCCTTCTTCATTGGCACGCACCAGACTGATAAAGATTACATCACGTTCCTGTCCCTGAAATCCGTCGACGGTATTGACTGTTATCAGACTGCGGTAGGGACGTAGCGAAGCGCTGCCTTTTATTTTTCCCCGCAAGTATTGCACTTGTGCCTTGTAAGGTGAGATGAGTCCGAAGTCGATACGTTCTTCGAGAATCCGGTTTCCGCCTATCCGTTGGATGTACGCTTCCAGCTCTTTCAGCAATAAGCCTGCTTCTTCTTTGTTGATACGCCCGAAGGTTTCTCCGACAAATTCTTCCTTGAAATCCATTTCGGATGTGTCGAGCCATGTAACGGGAGTATCCCAATCCAATATTCCCCGGTGACGTATTTCGGGAGCAGCTTCCAGCTCTCCGCCGTAAAACCAATCCGATGAGAAGCGCATGATGTCTTCGTGCATGCGATATTGTACTTTCAATAAAGATACGGCAGACGGCTTGCCGGCTACGACTTTTTCCATTAAAGTCCGTTCCAGCCCGCCACGTGCGGCTTCGTAACATTTGATGGTAGGCGGAAGCTGGCAATGGTCTCCTGCCAATACTATACGGTCTGCTTTACGGATGGCTATCCAGCAGGCGGCTTCCAGGGCTTGGGCGGCTTCGTCGATAAACAGTGTGCCGAAACGGCGTCCGTTTAAAAGGCGGTGATTGCTGCTTACAAGTGTGGAGGCTATGACGTGGGCGCTGTCGAACAACTCACTGTTGATTTGTATTTCCAGTGTGGTGGCACGGTCACGCAGACGGCTCATACGGTTGCGTATCCCTTCGCGTTCATCGTAACTGCCGCGGCGGGATTTACTGCCCAGTAGCCTCAGTTCTTTACGGATACTCCATAATTCGGGATAAAGCGGATGATTTTCGAAACGGCGTTCATAAGTGAAAGAGAGCATTTTGTCGTTGACGCGTGTGGGGTTGCCGATTCGTAGCACATTCACGCCTCTGTCCACCAGCTTTTCGGAAATCCAGTCGACAGCCATATTGCTTTGGGCGCATACCAATACTTGGGGTTCGCGGTGCAGGGTTTCGTAGATGGCTTCTACAAGCGTGGTGGTTTTGCCTGTTCCCGGAGGACCGTGTACAATGGCTACATCGCGGGCGCATAGCACTTTATTGACGGCGCTCTCCTGAGTGGAGTTCAACCAGGGGAAGCGTACCGGATAAAGCTCACGGAAACCGGTTTTGACCGTACCCAACAGGATATCCCGCAATTCGGCAAGCCGGTTGCCTTTTGCACGCAGGACATCTTCCAGTGCCTCGAACATCGTGCGGTAAGAAGTTTCGTCGAAATAAAGCTGGACTCCGAGATTATCTGCGGATTGTATATCCATAATAGCCCCGGCACCGGGCATAATCACTACCATGCGTGCTTCGTCAGCATAACTGACGGTGGCTGTAAAATTGAAGTAAGTGATTTTACCGTCGGCAGATTGACGGAAGAAACAGACGGGGCGTCCGAACTCAAAGTTATGTTCTATATCGAGGTTCTCGGTATGTGTAATTTCTATTACTAATTGATTCAACGAGTTATAGTAACTTCGACCCGGTGAGGCAGGATACCAGCAAACTCCCCGCTTGACTTTTCGGGCGACGCCCATGTTCTCTGTTTGTCGCTTGAATTCTTCTTTTTCGTATTCATATTCCATACGCAACAGAAGCTGTTGCCGCTGGAGGTGTATAATAGGACTGTTTGTATCTTGTTCTTTCATACCTGCAAAGGTAATAAATCTCAGCCTTTAGGGGAAGAAATGCTTTATTTTGTTAAACTTTTCCTTATTATAATTTGTTTATTGTATTAATTTGTAATATTTACAATATTGAATTTTTTAAAAAGAGTGGTTATGGTATATGATTTAGCAATGCTTAAAGCGTTTTATACACTTTATGAGGGGAAAATAGAACGCATTCGGACGATATTGCAACGTCCGTTGACTTTAGCGGAAAAAATCTTGTATGCTCATTTGTACGATGAGAAGAATGTGAAAGACTATAAACGCGGCGAAGATTATGTGAACTTCCGGCCCGACCGTGTGGCTATGCAGGATGCAACTGCACAGATGGCATTATTACAGTTTATGAATGCAGGACGTGATGAGGTGGCTGTTCCTTCGACCGTACATTGCGACCATCTGATTCAGGCTTATAAAGGAGCGAAAGAAGATATTGCCACTGCAACCAAAACGAATGAGGAGGTGTATAATTTTCTTCGGGATGTTTCTTCCCGTTACGGTATCGGTTTCTGGCAACCCGGGGCAGGTATCATCCATCAGGTGGTGTTGGAAAACTATGCTTTTCCCGGCGGCATGATGGTAGGTACCGATTCTCATACCCCGAATGCCGGCGGTTTGGGAATGGTGGCTATCGGTGTTGGCGGTGCTGATGCGGTGGATGTGATGACAGGTATGGAATGGGAGTTGAAGATGCCCCGCTTGATTGGCGTGCGCCTCACTGGAAAATTAAACGGATGGGCTGCTCCTAAAGACGTTATCTTGAAACTGGCAGGGATTTTGACTGTAAAAGGCGGAACAAATGCCATTATCGAATATTTCGGTCCGGGTACTGCTTCACTTTCAGCTACCGGAAAGGCTACGATTTGTAACATGGGTGCGGAAGTGGGAGCTACGACTTCTCTGTTCCCTTATGATGAGCGTATGGCTGCCTATCTGAAAGCTACCGGACGTGCGGAAGTGGCAGATATGGCTACTGCCGTTGCCAAAGGGCTTCGTGCCGATGATGAAGTGGTTGCCAGTCCGGAGCAATACTATGACCGTATTATCGACATAGACCTTTCCACATTGGAGCCTTATATCAACGGACCGTTTACTCCGGATGCCGCCACGCCTGTTTCGGAGTTTGCCGAGAAGGTTTTGAAGAACGGCTATCCCCGTAAGATGGAGGTAGGGCTTATCGGTTCCTGTACCAATTCATCCTACCAGGATTTGAGCCGTGCGGTGTCTTTGGCGCATCAGGTAACAGAGAAGCGGTTGCATGCGGCTGCTCCGCTGATTGTCAATCCGGGTTCGGAACGCATACGTGCAACCGCAGAGCGTGACGGTATGATTGACGCTTTTGAAAAAATAGGCGCTACGATTATGGCAAATGCCTGCGGCCCTTGTATCGGACAATGGAAGCGTGTGACCGATGATCCTACTCGTAAGAATTCTATTGTGACTTCTTTCAACCGGAACTTTGCCAAGCGTGCGGATGGAAATCCGAATACGTATGCCTTTGTAGCCTCTCCCGAACTGACAATGGCATTGACCATTGCCGGAGATTTGTGTTTCAATCCGCTGAAAGATACATTGCTCAATGCCGATGGCGAACAGGTTAAACTCTCCGAACCGATAGGCGAAGAGCTGCCGCCGGAAGGATTTACGGCAGGGAGCGAGGGATATGTCGCGCCTTCCCATGCAAAGACGGATATTGCGGTGGCTCCCCAGTCGCAACGCCTGCAACTGCTTGCTCCTTTCCCTGCTTGGGACGGAGAGGATTTGCTGAATATGCCTCTGCTGATTAAAACGCAGGGTAAGTGTACCACCGATCATATCTCGATGGCAGGTCCGTGGCTTCGTTTCCGCGGGCATTTGGAGAATATTTCGGATAATATGCTGATGGGGGCTGTCAATGCCTTTAACGGAGAAACGAATAAAGTGTGGAACCGTTCTACAAATACGTACGGAACGGTGTCCGGTACAGCCAAACTGTATAAGTCCGAAGGGATTCCTTCCATTGTCGTTGCTGAAGAAAACTATGGCGAGGGTTCCAGCCGTGAACATGCCGCTATGGAACCGCGTTTCCTGAATGTACGTGTCATACTGGCAAAGAGCTTTGCACGTATCCACGAGACGAATTTGAAGAAACAAGGCATGTTGGCACTGACCTTCACCGATAAGGCGGATTATGATAAAATTCGGGAGCACGACTTGCTTTCCGTTGTCGGCTTGAAAGACTTTGCTCCGGGACGTAACCTGAAAGTGGTGCTTCATCACGAGGACGGCAGCAAGGAGAGCTTCGAAGTACAACATACGTATAATGAACAGCAGATAGGCTGGTTCCGTGCCGGCTCTGCATTAAATGCACGATAGAATATGGAAAAGATTACTGTACCTTTTATTACAGGTGACGGAGTAGGGGCAGAGGTCACTCCGTCCATGCAGGCTGTGGTGGATGCAGCCTTGAAGAAAGCCTATGGAGACAGCCGGAGCATCGGATGGAAAGAAGTGCTGGCAGGTGAGCGGGCATTTAATGAAACGGGTTCCTGGTTGCCGGAAGAAACGATGGAAGCATTCCGCACTTATAAGGTAGGTATTAAGGGACCGTTGACTACACCGGTCGGCGGCGGTATCCGTTCGCTGAACGTGGCGTTGCGCCAGACACTCGATTTGTATGTGTGCCTGCGTCCCGTGCGTTGGTATAGAGGCGTAGTTTCGCCGGTGAAAGAACCGCAGAAGGTAAACATGTGCGTATTCCGTGAGAATACGGAAGATATTTATGCGGGTATCGAATGGGAAGCCGGAACACCGGAAGCCGAAAAGTTCTATCGCTTCCTGCATGATGAGATGGGTGTGACCAAGGTGCGCTTTCCCGAAACTTCATCTTTTGGCGTGAAACCTGTGTCTAAAGAGGGAACGGAGCGGCTGGTGCGTGCGGCTTGCCGTTATGCGCTCGAAAACGGTCTGTCCTCTGTAACGCTGGTACACAAAGGCAATATCATGAAGTTTACCGAAGGCGGCTTCAAGAAATGGGGCTATGAGCTGGCGGAGCGTGAGTTTGGAAAAGATATAGCGGAGGGACGTCTTGTTGTCAAGGATTGCATTGCCGATGCCTTTTTGCAGAATACCTTGCTTGTTCCCGAAGAATATTCGGTCATTGCCACTCTGAACTTGAACGGTGATTATATTTCCGACCAGTTGGCTGCTATGGTGGGTGGCATCGGTATCGCTCCGGGAGCCAACATCAATTACAGGACGGGGCATGCCATTTTTGAGGCCACTCATGGCACGGCTCCCAATATTGCCGGAAAAGACATTGTGAATCCGTGTTCCATGATTCTTTCAGCGGTGATGATGCTCGAACACCTGGGTTGGAAAGAGGCCGCCTTGCTGATAGAGGAAGCACTGGAGAACAGTTTCACAGAAGGTCGTGCTACAGTCGATTTGGCCCGCTTCATGCAGGGTGGTGTCCCGTTGTCTACATCGGCTTTTACACGGGAAATCGTGAACAGGATAGAAACTTCCGTAAATAATTCCCCCATAAACCAGACAAAATAAAAATATTATGAAGAAAGAATATTTGATTTACAAACTTTCCGAAGACCTGAAAGAAGCGACCCGGATTGAGAACGAACTGTTCAAGAAGTTTGATGTGAAGCGCGGATTGCGTAATGAAGACGGTACAGGTGTGCTGGTTGGGCTCACCAAGATTGGCAACGTAGTGGGGTACGAGCGCATTCCGGGCGGAGGTCTGAAGCCTATTCCGGGCAAATTGTTCTACCGTGGCTACGACCTTGAGGATTTGGCACATGCCATTCTCAAAGAGAAACGTTTCGGCTTTGAAGAAGTGGCGTATCTGCTGCTTTCAGGCCGTTTGCCCGACAGGGAGGAACTGGCTTCTTTCCGTGAGCTGATTAACGATAATATGCCGTTGGAACAGAAAACGAAGATGAACATCATCGAGCTTGAAGGGAATAATATAATGAATATCCTGGCGCGAAGCGTGCTCGAGATGTACCGCTTTGACCCGAATGCCGATGATACGTCGCGCGATAATCTGATGCGCCAGAGCATAGACCTTATTTCGAAGTTCCCCACCATCATAGCCTATGCTTTCAATATGCTTCGCCATGCCACTCACGGCCGTTCGTTGCATATCCGGCATCCGCAGGAGAATCTTTCTCTCGCGGAGAATTTCCTGTATATGCTGAAAAAGGATTATACGGAACTGGATGCCCGTACCCTTGACCTGTTGCTGGTGTTGCAGGCGGAGCACGGCGGCGGTAACAACTCTACGTTCACCGTACGCGTAACGTCCTCTACCGGAACTGATACCTATTCTGCCATCGCTGCGGGCATCGGTTCCCTGAAAGGCCCGCTTCACGGTGGCGCCAATATCCAGGTTACCGACATGTTCCACCATTTGCAGGAGAATATCCGGGATTGGACGAATGTAGACGAGATTGACACTTATTTCACCCGTATGCTGAACAAGGAGGTATATAACAAGACGGGATTGATATACGGTATCGGACATGCCGTCTATACCATTTCAGACCCTCGTGCCATACTTTTAAAGGAACTTGCCCGCGACCTTGCCCGCGAGAAAGGGAAAGAGCGCGAGTTTGCTTTCCTTGAATTGCTGGAAGAGCGAGCTATCGAAGTTTTCGGCCGTGTGAAGAACAACGGTAAGACGGTTTCGAGCAATGTGGATTTTTACTCCGGTTTCGTATATGAAATGATCGGGTTGCCGCAGGAAATATTTACTCCGCTGTTTGCCATGGCGCGTATCGTGGGCTGGTGTGCACATCGTAATGAAGAGTTGAACTTCGAAGGTAAGCGCATTATTCGTCCGGCATATAAGAATGTATTGGAAGAAGTAGCATACATTCCTATTAAGAAGCGGTAGATCCGTTTCAAAGCACAGACCTCGGATTGCCGGGTCGTATAAGGTATCGTTGTTGCGGTTGGAAAGCCGGACAGCGATACCTTATTCATTTTCCCGTGGCGGAACGGATAAACATCCACGCTCTTTGCGTTATCCGTTTCTGTATGTTTTTGATAATTGCTGCGGGAAAACGATTTGATTGTTACAGGTTTTCCCTATATTTGTCACACTTAAACAAAAGAACATGAGCGAAGAAGGGTTTCATCTGTTTTTGGGAGTGATGTGCGTCATTGCGCTTTTTGTGTTCATCGCTCTTTATTTCGTCAAAGCCGGATATGGGATGTTCCGTACCGCATCGTGGGGATATTCCATTAGTAACAAGGCGGCGTGGGTATTGATGGAAGCGCCGGTCTTTATCGTTATGTTTTGGTTGTGGGGCAGGAGTGGGGCAGGCTTTGCCGTGCCGGTATATCTTTTCTTTCTGCTGTTCCAGCTACACTATTTCCAAAGGTCGTTTATTTTTCCTTTTCTGCTGAAAGGAAAAAGCCGGATGCCGGTAACTATTATGATGATGGGCATTGTATTTAATGTACTGAACGGAATGATGCAGGCTGGCGGTCTGTTTTACTTTGCTTCCGAAGGGATGTATTCCGGTGGTTGGACTTATTTGCTGAAGACTCATGCGTGGTCGGGGCTTCTGTTGTTTTTTGCCGGTATGCTTATCAATCTTCATTCCGACCATGTGATTCGTCATTTGCGTAAGCCGGGCGACACGAATCATTACCTTCCTGAGAAAGGTCTTTATCGCTATGTCACTTCTGCCAACTATTTCGGTGAATTGGTAGAATGGACCGGTTTTGCCATACTTACTGCTTCGCCTGCCGCATGGGTGTTTGTGTGGTGGACTTTTGCCAATCTCGTTCCCCGTGCCAATGCCATTTACGGCCGTTACCGGAAAGAATTCGGTGATGAGGCGGTAGGAAAACGCAAGCGTATCATACCCTATATCTATTGAAAGGACAAACCATAAATCATAAATCAGGAAACTATCACATGGAATCAAAATTATTCACTCCGGTTACTTTCGGACCGCTGACATTGCGCAACCGTACCATCCGTTCGGCTGCTTTTGAAAGTATGTGTCCCGGAAATGCTCCTTCGGACATGTTGCTCGATTATCACCGTTCGGTTGCGGCAGGAGGCATCGGTATGACTACTGTGGCTTATGCGGCCGTTACTCAGAGCGGGCTTTCTTTTGACCGCCAGTTGTGGATGCGCCCTGAAATAATTCCGGGGCTTCGCAAGCTGACCGATGCGATACATGCGGAAGGTGCCGCCGCCGGAATCCAGTTGGGGCATTGCGGAAACATGTCCCATAAGAGTATTTGCGGGTGTACCCCGGTCGGTGCCAGCAGCGGTTTCAACCTATATTCACCTACTTTTGTGCGTGGTTTGCGTGCCGGTGAACTGCCGGAGATGGCACGTGCTTACGGAAAGGCGGTGAATCTGGCCCGTGAGGCGGGATTTGATGCAGTGGAAATTCATGCCGGACATGGCTACCTTATCAGCCAGTTCCTTTCGCCTTCGACCAATCATCGTAAAGATGAATTTGGCGGTTCTCTGGAAAACCGCATGCGCTTTATGGATATGGTGATGGATGAAGTGATGAAGGCTGCCGGCAGCGATATGGCAGTGCTTGTGAAGATGAACATGCGTGACGGTTTCCGGGGCGGCATGGAGATAGATGAGACGATGCAAGTGGCCAAGCGTCTTGAATGTTCGGGCGCACATGGATTGGTATTGAGCGGTGGTTTTGTAAGTAAAGCGCCTATGTATGTAATGCGTGGGGAAATGCCGATTCGCAGCATGACACATTATATGACATGCTGGTGGCTGAAGTATGGAGTACGCATGGCGGGCAGGTGGATGATACCGTCTGTGCCATTCAAAGAAGCCTATTTCCTGGAAGACGCCCTGAAGTTCCGTGCAGAGCTGAAGATGCCGTTGATATATGTGGGCGGACTGGTGTCGCGTGCCAAGATAGATGAGGTGCTGGACAATGGTTTTGAGGCTGTACAGATGGCACGCGCCCTACTCAACGAACCGGGTTTTGTGAACCGTATGCGCAAGGAGGAGAATGCCCGTTGCAGCTGTAGGCATAGTAATTACTGCATAGCCCGGATGTATTCCATAGAAATGGCTTGTCATCAGCATTTGCAGGAAGAACTGCCTGCCTGTTTGAAAAAGGAGATAGAGAAAATAGAAGCGAAGGGGTGATTGAATCTTTCTTATTATTGGCAATTTATACTTGGTAAACATGAAACTTGCTATCATAACCGGTGCAGACGGTGGTATGGGAACGGAAATAACCCGTGCTGTGGCTACAGCCGGATATAAAATAATCATGGCCTGTTACCGTCCGGAAAAAGCGGAAAGGGTAAGGGATATGTTGGTGCATGACACCGGTAACCCATATATTGAGGTATTGGGCATTGACTTAGCTTCGCTTGCATCTGTGGCGGCTTTTGCCGAAAGAATGTTGGAAAGGGGTGATACCGTCAGTCTGCTGATGAATAATGCCGGAACAATGGAAACAGGGCGTCACATCACTGAGGATGGTTTGGAACGTACGGTGAGTGTTAATTATGTTGCTCCTTATTTGCTGACACGCAAACTTATTCCTCTGATGGAAAAGGGGAGCCGTATTGTCAATATGGTGTCTTGTACTTATGCCATAGGGCGTCTCGACTTTCCGGATTTCTTCCATCTTGGAAAGAGAGGAGGTTTCTGGCGCATTCCTGTTTATAGCAATACGAAACTGGCTCTGACCTTGTTTACCGTTAATCTGGCGAATCGGGTCAGGGAAAAAGGGATTGTGGTGAATGCGGCCGATCCGGGTATCGTGTCTACCGATATAATAACGATGCACATGTGGTTCGACCCGCTGACAGATATCTTATTCCGGCCTTTTATCCGCACTCCCCGGCAAGGAGCTGCAACAGCCGTTCATCTGCTGGTGGATGAGGATGCCGGAAAACGTACGGGAACTTTAAATGCGAGTTGCCGTCCCAAGCATCTTTCCGGGAAGTATACCCGCCATGTGCAGATGCAGGAGTTGTGGAACAGGACGGAGAAGATTGTGGAGAAGTGGTTATAAATCCTCAAAAAACGGATAGAACACTTTTTGAGGAAAATTTAAAGAACCTCTTGCATTATGATAATTTTTCAGGCACGGAGTGCACAGATTTCATGGTTCCGGTTTACAAGAACCATGAAATCTGTGCACTCCGTGCCTGAAAGAAAATGTTAAAACCACTTCGGCCCTCTTGGGTTTATTCTATCGGGGCTTTATTAAATGGAAAGTTCCCTCAGTACATTAACCAGGTCTTTCTTGATTGGCTTGTCGTTTTTGATGGCTTTCGTGAAAGGTACATAAACCACTTCATCGTGTTCTATGCCTATCATCACATTACGTTGTCCTTCCATGATGGCGTCGATTGCGGCAGCACCCAATCGGCTGGCAAGGATACGGTCGTGTGCCGTAGGACTGCCGCCACGCTGCAAGTGTCCGAGGATTGTGACGCGTACATCGTATTGGGGATATTCGTTTTTCACACGTTCTGCATAGTGCATTGCACCACCGGTCAGTTCACTTTCGGCAACGAGCACGATGCTGCTGTTCTTAGACTTCCGGAAACCGTTCTTGATGAACTCTTCCAATTGGTCCACTTCCGTGCTGAATTCCGGTATGATGGCAGCCTCGGCTCCGGATGCGATAGCGCCGTTCAAGGCAAGGAAACCGGCATCGCGTCCCATAACCTCGACGAAGAAAAGACGTTCGTGAGAAGTTGCGGTGTCGCGGATTTTGTCTACGGCATCCAAAATCGTATTCAGGGCGGTGTCGTAACCGATTGTGGTATCCGTTCCGTACAGGTCGTTGTCGATGGTTCCCGGCAGACCGATACAGGGCACATCGAATTCCTGCGCAAAGATGCGTGCACCGGACAGAGAGCCGTCGCCACCGATAACCACCAGAGCATCGATACCCTCTTTCTTCATGTTATCGTATGCTATCTGCCGTCCTTCGGGCGTGGTAAACTCTTTACAGCGCGCTGTTTTCAGGATAGTACCGCCCAATTGGATGATGTTACTTACATTCTGGCTCTTGAATTCTTTGATTTCACCGGTTACCAAGCCTTTGTAACCTCTATATATGCCTTTAACCTGAAGTCCGTTGTAGATAGCTGCACGTGTTACCGCACGGATAGCCGCATTCATTCCCGGAGCGTCGCCGCCCGATGTTAAAATACCGATACACTTAATTGTTCCCATAACAATCTCTTTATTTAGTGTTAATAATTACCTTAAAAAATCTGCTCGCAAAGATAACAAAAGCTTTTTAAATTCGTGATTTTATTGCCTTGGATATTTCTTCCATCAGCCATTTGGGAGTGGAAGTGGCTCCACAAATACCAATGGACTCTGTGCCAATGAGTAACCGGTTGTCTATCTCTTCCGCACTGTCGATAAGGTGCGAGTTGGGATTTACCTTCTTGCATTCGTTGAACAGGATTTTTCCATTGGAACTTTTCTTGCCGCTGACGAAGAATACCAAATCGTGCGAAGCTGCGAATTTCCGGATGTTGGGAATGCGGTTGGCTACTTGCCGGCATATGGTGTCGTAATATTCGAAAGTGACATCGGAGGATATATGTTCCTTTATGTATTCCACGATTTTTTGAAATTCATCCAGCGACTTGGTGGTTTGCGAGTAGAGGCGTATGCTCTTGCTGAAATCAAGTGACTTGGCTTCTTCCAGCTTTTCTATAACAATTGCTTTTCCTGTGGTTTGCCCCACCAGCCCCAGGACTTCTGCATGTCCGTTCTTTCCGTATATGACGATTTGTTTGTCCTCATTGTCTTCCTGGATATACTCCTGCTTGATTTTCTTTTGTAAGCGGAGAACCACCGGACAAGTGGCGTCGATTATTTCAATATTGTTGCGCCTGGCGGTTATATAGGTTTCGGGTGGTTCGCCGTGTGCCCGCAATAAAACTTTGGCATTATGCAGGCGGTTGAACTCCTCGTGGTTGATGGTGATAAGCCCCATTGCTTTCAAACGCTCCACTTCACGGCTGTTGTGCACAATGTCTCCTAAACAGTATAATGTTCCGCTTTTGGATAACTCTTCTTCTGCTTTATTGATTGCGGTAACTACCCCGAAGCAGAAGCCGGAACCTTCATCTATTTCCACTTTTGCCATATTGCAGCTTTTTGCGTTATGATTTACACACTTTTTCGAACTGTTCTGCCAGCCATTCCTTTTGTTGGGAAATGGTCATGTGGCTGTTGTCGAGCAGCAGTGCGTCGTCGGCTTTGCGGAGCGGACTCACTTCCCTGTTCTGGTCTATATAATCCCTCTGCTTCACATTCTCCAGGATTTCGTCGAAACCGGCTTCCTCTCCTTTGGCTTTCAGTTCATCGTATCTGCGCTGTGCACGGATTTCGGGAGAGGCAGTTACGAATATCTTAAGTTCGGCATCAGGAAATACGGTAGTGCCGATGTCGCGACCGTCCATGACAATGCCTTTGGCTTTGCCCATTTCCTGTTGCTGGGCCACCATTGCTTCGCGCACAAAGTCGAGGGCGGCAATGGGACTGACGCGGGAGGATACTTCCATTGTGCGGATTTTCTTTTCCACATTGATGTCGTTCAGGTAGGTGTCGGGACGTCCCGTTTCCGGGTTTAGCTGAAAGGATATGCGGATGTTGTTGATCTGCTTTTTTAGTTTTTCCGTATCGATGCCCTCGGCTGTGAAGATACCGTTCTCCATACTATATAAAGTGACGGCACGGTACATGGCTCCGCTGTCGATATAGATATAGCCGATTTCACGGGCGAGGTCCTTGGCCATTGTGCTTTTTCCGCACGAAGAGAAGCCGTCGATTGCGATTGTTATCTTTTTCATATGAAATGATTTTATACCATAATTTATATAGGAATCTCTCTCTCGGTAGATTTTTTTGAACGTTTCATTTAAAATTCTTGCCAAAGATACGGTATTTTTAAAATATCTCGTTACTTTTGCGCTACAAAAGCTGACGAAGGCTTTTGAAGAATTAAAAAAATAAAAATGCCTTGTTTATTGTGTAAAAAAACACAGCCGGGCAAGAACAATCGTGGGAAAAGTGCTATATTTGCCCAAAATGAGAAACACTAATAATTATAGTATAAATTATGGAAATTAAAAAGACACCTAAGGCAGACTTGGAGAACAAAAAGTCGACTTGGCTGCTTGTCGGTTACGTGATTGTGCTCGCGTTTATGTTCGTTGCATTCGAATGGACAAAACGTGATATCAAGATTGATACGAGCCAGGCAATTACCGACCTTGTATTTGAAGAGGAAATCATTCCGATTACGGAACAACCCGAGCAGGTGGCTCCACCGCCCCCCGAAGCTCCGTCGATTGCAGAAACCCTGACAATCGTGGATGACGACGCAGATGTGGAGGAAACCACGATAGCTACATCTGAAGAAACCAATCAGGCTGTGGAAATCAAATATGTTCCCGTAGCTGTTGAAGAGGAAGAACCGGAAGAACAAACTATCTTCGAGGTAGTAGAACAGATGCCGGAATTCCCTAACGGTGGTATGGCTGGTTTGATGCAGTATTTGAGCAAGAACATCAAATATCCTACTATCGCTCAGGAAAACGGAACTCAAGGTCGTGTAACCGTACAGTTCGTTGTTAACAGAGACGGTAGTATCGTAGATGCTAAAGTGCTTAGAGGTGTTGACCCGTATTTGGATAAAGAGGCAATCCGTGTGATCAGCTCCATGCCGAAATGGAAACCGGGTATGCAGCGTGGTAAAGCGGTACGTGTTAAATACACAGTGCCTGTGATGTTCCGCTTGCAGTAATTTTGTTTTTTTTAGTTAATATATTTAAATATCGCGTAAAGAGGTTGCTTTTAGGCAGCCTCTTTTCATTCTCTGCCATTCCTAATTTGAAATACTTATGTTTACAGCTTCCGAACTTCTCGATAAAATAAATTCCCATATTGCGGATTTGCAGTTTGAACGTACTCCGAAAGGGTTGTACGACCCGGTTGCCTATGTTTTGTCCATGGGTGGAAAAAGAATCCGCCCCGTGCTGATGCTGATGGCTTATAATCTTTATAAGGAAGATGTCAGACCTGTATTCTCACCGGCAACAGGCATCGAGGTCTATCATAATTATACATTGCTGCATGACGACCTGATGGACCGTGCCGATAAACGCCGCGGAAAAGAAACGGTGCATAAGGTATGGAATGATAATACGGCCATCCTTTCGGGGGACGCAATGCTGGTGCTGGCTTATCAGTTTATGGCGCAATGTCCGGCCGAACATTTGAAGGCCGTGATGGATTTGTTCAGCCTGACGGCTCTTGAAATTTGCGAAGGTCAGCAGATGGATATGGATTTTGAGCAGCGGAGCGATGTGAAGGAGGAGGAATACCTGGAGATGATTCGTCTGAAAACATCCGTGCTGCTGGCGGCAAGTTTGAAAATCGGAGCGTTGTTGGGCGGTGCCTCTGTTGAAGATGCGGAACGGCTGTATGACTTTGGCATGAATATGGGTGTCGCTTTTCAGCTGAAAGACGATTTGCTGGATGTGTACGGCGATACTGCCATATTTGGTAAAAATATAGGTGGCGATATCCTGTGCAACAAGAAAACCTATATGTTGATAAAGGCCTTGGAACATGCGGATAAGGAGCAGGCTACGCAATTGAAGCATTGGATAACCGTTACGGACTTTGACCCGGCTGAGAAGATAGAGGCTGTAACCGGTTTGTATAACCGGATAGGGGTTAAACTCCTTTGTGAAAACAAAATGTCGGAATACAACAACAAGGCTTTGGAAAGCCTGGCTGCCGTGAATGTGACGGCTGAGAGGAAAAGAGAACTGGATAAGCTTATAAAGGAGTTGATGTACCGGGAAGTGTAATTGTCAGTAGCCGATAAGAATGCCTTACAGAAGATTACCAAATACAGATCAGGCAAGAATACGTGCGTTGAAAGCCGTTGTTGCCAAAGGTGACACATATAATGTGTATGATTTGGCTGTGTCTCTGAAGGTACTTACGGATGCCCGGAATTTCCTGGTAAAGTTTGAAGCGGCGCATTCGTATTATGTGGAATGTTTTGAGCGTCAGTCAAAGGCGGGACGTAAGCATCAGGCAAATGTAAAGACTGCCCGTCTTTACATATCGCATTTTATCCAGGTACTGAATCTGGCAGTGATTCGTTCGGAGGTGCGTACCGTTCATAAGGAGTTCTACGGCTTGGATATGAGAAACAATAATGTTCCGGATTTGTCTACGGAGGCAGCCCTTGCAGAGTGGGGACGTAAAATAGTGGAAGGCGAGAGCCGGCGCATTTCTCAGGGCGGAATTCCTATTTATAATCCTACCATTGCCAAAGTCAGGGTACATTATGATATTTTCATGGAGAGCTACGAGAGACAGAGGAACTTGCAGGCGCTGACGGCGCGCAGTCTGGAAGCTCTTGCTTCCATGCGCTCCGAAGCCGATGCTCTGATTCTGGATATCTGGAACCAGGTGGAGCGGAAATACGCAGAGGTTATGCCGAATGAAAAACGTCTGGAGTTGTGTCGCGCTTATGGCTTGATTTATTATTACCGTACCGGTGAAAAAGAAGAGATTGCAAAATGAAATTAGTAGATTCACATTCCCACCTTTTTTTGGAGGACTTCCAATCGGATTTGCCGCAGGTGATGATGCGCGCCCGGGAAGCAGGAGTCACCCATATTTTTATGCCCAATATAGACAGTACCACTATTGAACCCATGCTTAAGGTCTGTTCGGAGTACAAGGGGTATTGTTTTCCGATGATAGGGCTGCATCCCACTTCTGTGGATGCCGGTTATGAGAAGGAACTGGCTGTTGTGGCCGGACATCTGGCAATGCCGGACGGTTATGTCGCAATCGGTGAAATAGGCATGGATCTTTATTGGGATAAAACTTACCTGAAGGAACAGCAGATTGCCTTTGAACGGCAGGTGCGGTGGGCGTTGGAGTATGGATTACCCGTAGTGATTCATTGCCGGGAGGCGTTCGACTATATATATGATATATTGAAACCGTATAAAACGTCTTCTCTAAGGGGGATTTTCCATAGTTTTACGGGAACACGGGAAGAGGCATTCCGTATGCTGGAGTTTTCTAATTTCTTCATTGGGATTAACGGTGTGGTGACATTTAAGAAATCGGGATTGCCGGAAGTTTTGCAAAATATCCCCTTGGAACGGATTGTTCTTGAAACCGATTCTCCCTATCTAACTCCCGTGCCGAACCGGGGTAAAAGAAACGAGAGTGCGAATGTAAAGGATACTCTGTTAAAAGTAGCGGAAATATACGGAAATTCGCCTGAAGAAATAGGCGGTATCACTTCTGAAAACGCTTTAAAAGTGTTTGGAATGCTCAAATAACGTTCCGAAGATTTTAAAGTTTATTAATTTTGAGATTTTCTTGTGGATAAAACTTTGAGAATGCAGTGGAAGAACAAAAAAAAGAATACATTTGTAGCTGAAAACGCTCGCGGTTCGCATTTTTTTTGTAATTTGCACCCGATTTCAGAACAGATGTTGATTGGAGAGATGCTCGAGTGGTTGAAGAGGCACGCCTGGAAAGCGTGTATACCCCTAAAGGGTATCCGGGGTTCGAATCCCCGTCTCTCCGCGAAGTTTTAAAATAAGAGAAGAACAATAAATAAACATAATAAGTAATTTAATTAATTAATCTTAAAAATTAGACACACAATGAAAAAGTTATTTGCAATTGTTGCTGTGATGGGAGTCTTAACATTTGGCTCAACTCAACTTGCTCAGGCTCAAGATGCTCCTGCTGCTGAACAAACAGAACAAGCTGCTCCTGCAGCACAAGCAGCTCCTGCTGATGAAGCTGCCGCTCCTGTTGTAGCTGAAGAAGGCGGTATTCACAAAGAAATCAAGACTAAATTTATTGAAGGTACTGCATCTTTCATGAGTTTGGTTGCCATCGCATTGGTTATCGGTCTTGCTTTCTGTATCGAGCGTATCATTTACCTGAGTTTGGCTGAAATCAACACCAAGAAGTTTATTGCCGCTATCGAAGCTGCTTTGGAAAAAGGTGATGTTGAAGCTGCCAAAGACATTGCACGCAACACAAGAGGTCCTATCGCTTCTATCTACTATCAGGGTTTGATGAGAATCGATCAGGGTATCGATGTAGTTGAAAAGTCAGTTGTATCTTACGGTGGTGTACAGGCTGGTTACCTGGAAAAAGGTTGCTCTTGGATCACACTGTTTATCGCAATGGCTCCGTCATTAGGATTCTTGGGTACTGTAATCGGTATGGTGCAGGCATTTGATAAGATCCAACAAGTAGGTGATATCTCTCCGACGGTTGTAGCAGGTGGTATGAAGGTTGCCTTGATTACAACTATCTTCGGTTTGATCGTTGCTTTGATTCTGCAGGTATTCTATAACTATATCCTGTCTAAGATTGAAGCTTTGACCAGCGAAATGGAAGATTCTTCTATCTCACTGTTGGATATGGTTATCAAATATGACTTGAAATACAAAAAATAAGTAAAATGGCTAAGTTATCATATAAAGTATCATACTACGTACTGTACGTAATGTTCGCTGCCATTCTGGTAGTGTTGGGCTTGTTCTACTTCGGTGGAGATGCTCAGGGCGATGCAGTACTTATGAGCGTTGACTCTGAAATGTGGCAACCCGCCCAAACCGATGCACTGCTCTTCTTGATGTACGGTTTGTTTGGTATCGCTGTCGTTGCTACAGTGGCTGCTTTCCTGTTCCAGTTCGGAACTGCCTTGAAAGATAATCCGGGAAATGCATTGAAGTCTTTGATCGGTGTAATCGTATTGGTTGCAGTTGTTGTTATAGCATGGGCTATGGGTAGTGATGAACCGCTTAATATCCCGGGTTATGACGGTACGGACAATGTTCCGTTCTGGTTGAAGATCACTGATATGTTCCTTTATTCTATCTACATCCTGTTTGGTGCAACAGTGCTTGCTATCATCTTTAGTAGTATTAAGAAGAAATTATCATAATCAATTGAGATAACTCAATTTAAAGAGTAATTACAATGGCAAAAGGAAAAAGAAAAGTTCCTGATATTAACTCAAGTTCTACGGCGGATATTGCTTTCCTGTTGTTGATCTTCTTCTTGATTACAACGTCAATGGATACTGACCGTGGTTTGGCAAGACGTTTGCCGCCACCACCGGAGCAGAACCAAAAGAATGACGATATTAAGTTGAAGGAACGCAACGTGTTGCAGGTCTTCCTGAATATGAACGACCAGTTGATGTGCGGAAACGATTATATCACAACAGATCAGTTACGTGCTAAAGCAAAAGAATTTATTGCCAATCCGTATAACGATGAAACCAAACCGGAAAAACATGCAAAGGATATTCCTTTCTTTGGTAACATGATGATTACGGAAAAGCATGTAATTTCTTTGCGTTGCGACCGTGGTTCTTCTTATAAGGCATATCTTGCTGTACAAAACGAGCTGGTTGCAGCATACAATGAGTTACGTGATGAGTTGGCTCAGGAAAAATGGCAAAAGAACTATGTTGATTTGAATGACGATCAACAAAAAGCAATTCGTGACATTTATCCTCAGAAGATCTCTGAGGCAGAACCTAAAAAATACGGAGATAAGAAGTAATGGGAAAATTTAATAAGACTGGTAAAAAAGAAATGCCGGCGTTGAACACTTCTTCTCTGCCTGACCTTATCTTCACCCTGTTGTTCTTCTTCATGATTGTAACAACTATGCGTGAGGTAACATTAAAGGTTGAGTTTAAGGTTCCGCAAGCTACAGAGTTGGAAAAACTTGAAAAGAAGTCTTTGGTTACGTTTATCTATGTAGGAAAACCTACTGCTGAATTCCGTAAGAAATTAGGTAATGAAAGCCGTATCCAGTTGAATGACAGTTATGCTGAAGTTGCAGCAATCCAAGACTATATTATTGGTGAACGTGCCAGTATGAAGGAAGAGGATCAGCCGCAGATGACAGTGTCTTTGAAAGTTGACCAAGATACGAAAATGGGTATCGTAACAGATATCAAAGAGGCTCTTCGTAAAGCGTATGCATTGAAGATTAACTATTCTGCGCAGCCGCGTCAGTAAAGTTAGTTCAGACTATATTGAATAAAGGTCGCCTGTTTTTACAAGCGACCTTTATTTTCTTATGTATGGGAACCTTAAAAGAATGAGTTTCCTATTTATTTAGTATTGTATACTTCCCGATAGATGCACTTTTTAACCTGTTCGAAGTCTTTATCGCATTCTAAATCGCCATAAGCCATTAATAGCATGGGAAGGTAATCATCTCCGGATTTATAAGGCGGTTGCATGTACGGCTTTTCCCATAATGTAAAACCTTGCCGTTTGTAGAAATTGATTCGGCGTATTGCCATTTCTTCTTCCGGCATTTCCACTTCCAGGATAATGGGTTTCTTTAGCTGGTGACATAATTGGTTTAAAACGTTTTTGCCATGGCCTCCATTGCGTTGAGACGGGTCAATGGCAAAATGCTCTACATAGCAGAAATGTCCGAAATCCCAGTAGGTAATAAAGCCTACCGGAGTATTTTGATGGAGAATAATGTTACAGTAAAAATGCGGTTTGCTATCTGTATAATTACGCAATTCTTCCAATGGACGATATTCTTCAGAAGGGAAAGAAGCAGTCATCAACTGCTCCATGTACTTGTACAAGGCTGCATCTGTGGTGGTGATGCGTTGAAATTTAATCATAAGCAGGTTCTTTAAAATTTGTTTTTTATTCGGTATAAAACTCAATAATTCTGCGAAGAGCGCGTTGGCACACAGGGCAGAAAGCCGGATATTCATTGGTGCGCATGCGGCAATTCTCTGCCGGTCGGAAGATCCCTTTCGCTGAATAACCGCCGCCTTCATACACGCCTGTCGGATAGTTTTCGCTTACCTCTGCCGGAGTGGGAACGGGAGTATTTTCACTAAGCATGTCCTTCCACTTGGCTGCAAAGTCCACTTGTGTACTGATGTTCTGCTCCCACGGTTCTATATCCAAGGGGTAGGTATCGGTCATAACATCATTATCATAGAAGTATTCATCGGCAAGTCCGCCGAAACTGTGTCCGAATTCATGTACTACTACCGGCCGGAACATCGGATGATGGGCTGTTGTGAGGGTGTATGAGTTATAGATACCGCCACCACCATATTCTTCTGTATTAGCCAATATGATAATGTGTTCATAGGGTATTCCGGCTAAAGCATCATGAATTGCTTTTACGCGTGATGTTGTTAAATAACGGTCGGAATAGAACGTGCTGAAATGTGAACCGAAGGCAGTATGTTTCCACTCGTTCAATCTTGGCACGCTGACTCCGCTATCTGTGGAAGGACTGGCTACGGCTACTACATTGAACCGTTTCTTCATGGATTTGAAAGGTTCGTGGTCGAAAATGCTTTTGCAAGCGATATCTGCATCTTCATAGAATGTCTGTATTTCTTGGAGTGTATATCCTTCTGCAAGAATAGCTACATCGATGCACTTTTCCGGACTATCGTTGTGCAGCAGGTATTTATGCGGTGTGATGTGTGAATTTCCTTTTTGCTCTATCAATACATCGTTTGGATGCACGATGTGTTTCATGGACGCGCGGACATTGCGGCGTGGGTCGAGCAGGGTTATTTCTATTTCAACCGGCTGAAGAGGGTAGGGAAGGAGAAATGTATTTTCAAATCCTTTAGTTACATTCCGGGCTTCGTCCGTTTCCAGCCATTCCTGGAAGAGTGAGGAGAAAGAGGTAGTATAAATAGTCTTTCCGCTGGCTGCATTGCGCATAATAATCTGCCCGTTGCCTTGCAACGGGAGTTCCGCCAGATGATGCTTTCTTCCTGCCCAGGTGGGGAGAGCGGATAACCCGTTCAGACAGATAGCTTGCCCGGATGCATTGCCGTTAAAGATATAATCGACGCGAAGGGTTTTATCTGCAAAATGGTCGGCAAAGACTTGTGCGCGGGTAGATGCTACGGCTATTAAACAGAGTAAGAATAAGATATGCTTTTTCATGTCTATAATAATTTAATCATTTCACAAATATACGATTATTTCGGCATTATCACATTTAATATAAATGATAGACATAAAACTCTATTTTGAATTCCATATCTATCATTTATATTAAATGTGATAATACCGAAATATAATAAATGTCTACTATGGGATTTGGATTATTTTATGACGGCTACAAAACCACCACGTGGCAAACACTCTATTGTCAGGTCTGATTTAACATTTGCCAAAGGGATATTTTCTTCAATGGAAAAATGCTTGTTATCTATACCATCTTTGAATATAGAGATTTTCTTACCGTTAACAGCTATTTTATCCAATGATATATGAAGTGTTTTTGTTTCATTAGTGCCATTGATGCCTCCAATATACCATACGTTGCCTTTACGACGTGCCAGGATTACTTCTTCTCCCGGATAACCGGCTAATAATTTTGTATCATCCCAAGCAACAGGCAGTTCTGACAAAAGTCTCTTCACTGGTTCCGGTAAGCCATAATAAACAGAGGGTCTGTCCGGCATATGCTGCAGCGCTGATTCAAAAATGACCGGCAATGCCAGTTCATGGGCATATGAAGTAATATGAGGATGTTGAGAATTGGAAAAAGTTCCCGGAGTATAATCCATCGGCCCTACAACATTTCTTGTAAAAGGCAAAGTCGCGTTATGCTCGGCAGCCCGATTGGTTAATATTGGAGCGTTATTATACCATTCGGCGCCATATACCCCCTCAATCGACATCATGTGGGGATATGTACGTTGCCACCCTCGCGGAATAGTAGCCCCATGAAAATTAAGCATTAGTTTATATTTTATGGCATCTTCGAGCAGATCTATATAGTAATTCATGGTAGAAACACTGTCACCCGAGAAGAAGTCTACTTTAATACCGGCAATTCCCATTTCGCTCAGCCATGCGTATTCTTTTTCCCGGTCTTGCTTTTTATTTAAACGGAACAAGGGACCGGGACCAATCCAGTTTGTACTTGAGTTATACCATAGCAAAGGCTTAATACCCTTGTTTAAAGTGTACTTCACAGCATCTTGAAGATTGCCTCCATTGCTCATTTCATCCCATTCCCAATCAATCAAGTTGTAAGGCCAATGCATTTCAGCTGCCAAATCAATATACTCTTTGACTTTTTGATAATCCTTAGAGCCATGATTATATGCCCAGTATATCCAGGACACCATGCCGGGATTTATCCATTCTGTATATTCTACTTTAGAAGGGTCAGAGACGTCAGTTACCAGTGTTGACTCCACAATATCGGACAAACCTCCTATAATGAGTACCCTCCAAGGAGAAACCCATGTTCTTTCAGCGACCTGTTTTTTATCGGCAAGTTTCACTTGGTATCTGTCATTGTTATCACCGTTGAATAAAAGAGAACCGCAATGTCCACGTCTGATATTTGCTTCTGTTATCAGCATAAATACAGAATCCTGCAACTCTACGAGTCCGGGATATCCCCAAGAGTTAACTTTGGGACGGTCGGGGAGTTTTCCATCTGTTGATACCGGAAAAAACTTTTCGTATCCGGGGTCGTATTGCTGCGTCCATCTTTTGGCTCCTTGCGGAATATTATATGCCGTATATTCATCAACGACATATTCTTTGTCTGCAATAGTATTAACTTCATATCTGAAAACGACCCCATTGTCATATACTCTGAATGTAATATCCAAAGTGTTTCCTTCTTGGTTTTCAAAAGAATAGGTCCTTTCAAAGGCTTCATTGATACAATGACTGCGTTTTCCCGTTATCATCTTGTAATCATCGACGATTCGTTTTGCCTTAGAAACAGATTTCAGCTTCAAATTTCCATAAAACTTCTGAACGTCTGTTTCCAACCCCAGTTCTGTTTGGGAAAGGATAGTTTTTCCGTCATAGTTCACAGAAAAAGTAATCTTGTCATAAGCCTTTCCCTCCATAGGCTCCACTGTAACTCCTAGTTTACCGGTAGGAGAGGTTACATCCAATGTTTCTGTACTGCATGAGCTGATCATGATGACAACTAGTACAAACCATATATGTCTTGGTAAATACATATCGTTTTTTATTTTCTTGTATCGTTAAACAAACACTTTTTTATTCTTGCAATAGGTTATGGCAATTGGATTTTCAGCCTTTTACCTTGATATACGACTGTTTTTTCCGCAGACGGACTTATGATACGGAAAGTCCTGTTGGCCTGCATGCCGGGATATTCTCCTTGTCGTTCTTCTATCGTCAATACTCGTTTACGGTCATTCCAGTTAAAACGGATGTTGCTATATGCTCCTTTTTCATAATTGTAATTATCTCCCTCATCCTCGTATAAAATGAATGAAGCGTCTTCACCCGGATAAATGTGTATCTCTAAGGGGGCGCTAAGATTTTCCGAAGCATATTGCTTTTTCATGCCTAACGGTAATATGGTACCGGCTTTTACAAATACCGGGATTTTCTCTATTGATGCCGGAATATCCACGTATTGTCCTCCCTCATAGGCCTTTCCATTCCAAAAATCAATCCATCCTGCCGCATGTTCAGGAAGGTAGGTTTTCCAGCTTTGTACATTGCTTTGGGTTATGGGATTAATCAGTAAGGAGTTTCCAAACATATACTCATTCTGCTGTTTCAAAGCCTCCTTATCTTGTGAAAAATCAAATATCAGCGGACGCATAAAAGTACCTCCTTGGTGTGAAACTAATGCAGTATGTGAATATATATAGGGTAATAGGCGATAACGTAGGTCTAAAAAGTCGGAAACAATGTGTTCCACTTGTTCTCCGTACCGCCAAGGCTCTGTCTGACTCATATAACCATGAATACGCATCAATGGCAGGAAGGTTCCGGCCTGTATCCAACGCAACATTCGTTCTTGGTAATCTTTATTCGTATACTGGTCGGAAGGGCGGAAAAAGCCGCCTGCATCATAGGTCCACCAAGGCAGACCGGCAGCCATTTGCCCTAATCCGCCAGCTATTTGCCGACGAAGTGTTTCCCAGTCATTGCCTACGTCTCCCGACCATGTTACTGCACCATATCGTTGTATACCGGAGAACCCGCTTCGGGTTAATATCATAGCACGCCGATCCGGGTCATCCTTACGTAAGCCTTCATAGACGGTTTTATTCACAAAAAGCGGATAAACATTGCGGTAGAATTCACCAGGGGTTTCCCCATTGTTTATTCGCCGGTTCAGTAAATCATCATTTTCCGGTTCGGTAGCGTCCTGCCACCACGCATCAATTTTGTAGGGCTTCAATAGTTTACTGCTAAAATTATGCCAATAAAAAGCTGCTGCATCAGGATTGAAAAAATCAATCCAATCTGTGCCGGGAATGTAAAAACCTTTAGACTCCATTTGCTTTCCAAGTGCCGATTGCTTATCTATTTTAGACCAAACGGACAACATCAGGTGTATGTTCATGTTATGAAGCTCACGTACCATTTTGCCGGGATCCGGATATTTGCTTTCATCGAATTGCATGGCATTCCACCCGTACTTTCCCCACCATTGCCAATCTTGTACGATCACATCCACAGGAAGCTTCCGTTTCCTAAATTCATGTGCATTTTCCAACAGCTCCGCTTGTGTATTATAACGTTCCCGGCAATGAATATAGCCTAATGCCCAAAGCGGCAACATAGGCGCTTTGCCTGTCAACTGACGGTAACCGGCTATTATTTCATCGGCATTTCCGGAGAATACGGTATAGTCCAAAGAATGTGCTACCGGAGAACGGAAGACAGTCTCATCAGTTACTTGTCTCCAATATAATACGGGGGAATCTTCTTTTACGCCCTGTACTTCAACAGTATGTTCTCCTTTCGATAATTCTACTATAACGGAAGTTGTAGGAGGGAGCCACAAATTATTCACATCGACAATTTTATTTCCATCAATAGTGATGTAATGTTTGCGTGCCATACGCTGCCCTACATCCAACAGCAATCCGTACTGTCCGTCGGCCGGAACACTGAATGTTGCTGTGAATGACTTGAAGAGACGAGTCTCACGTTTATTGCCTTTTGTACTTGTCGCGTCCACTGTAACGGCTTGTCCCTCTGTCTTTGCCGGTAATAACTTTACAGACTCGTCAGAAGGATTAAAGTCTGTCAGACCATAGTTGTTCCACAAAATGCCATATCCCTTGTTGGAAAGAATAAAAGGAATTGCGATCTGTGTATTAACTTGTGTAAGGCGTCTGCTCAGTCCCCGCACATTTAAATAGCCATCTTGAAATTGTCCGGTGCCAAACAAGTATTCATCAGCCGGTGATAAGAAATGTTGTTCGGCTAAAAAGGCCGGTTCGCCTTGAACAGTAGAACTTTTCAATAAACGCCCTCCTTCTTTTTCCTGCAAGATAATTTGCCCTTTAGCATCGGTAAAAGTCAGTGTATGACGCTGTTTGTCATAAACTACAATCATATTCTCAAGTGAAAGTTTCAGTGAGGTATTATTCTCTTTCACTTTATATGCAGGAGACGCTACATCTTCTGTATAGATTAATTCTTCTTTTGGAACAGCCTGTCCTTTGGTGAACCTTACGCGCACCGTATTCTGATTGAGCGGTTGTAAAGAAAGCTTTCCTGTTGGCAATTCGATATTCACACAATTGCTTTTAGGAGAATCATTTTGGGCAAAGGCCGTAAAGCAACCAATCAGCAAAACGAATAAAAACAGTGTTTTTCGTGTCATGTTCTATGCTTTATTTCTGTGAATGAGTGACTTGAATTACAGTGTATTGGGAAGTACACGATTGTGCTAATGGCTGTTCTTTACTCGAATGCCCACCAGTCCAACATAAATAGGTTCTTTTTCAGTTCTTTCCCACCTTTAAAAACAAGATATAGATCGTGTACGCCCTTCAAGTTCACAACAGACGTCGTAAACTCGCGAAGTTCACTCTTCGTATGTGATATATTCACTGTGCCGACACATGGACCATCTTTTTGGTCGATGTGAATTTCCAATATGCCGCCATATAGGTGAGCAGAAGCGGAGACTTTAAACGTCTTGGCTCCTTTTCCAAAATCAACACCTTTCACCATTAGGTATTCGCCGTCATCTATACTTGTTACCAGTTGGTTCCAGAGTTCGTGACTCCAGATATTCTTGGGAGTGGTCTTCAGTCCGAAGCCCCAAGCCATCGTTTCTGCTTCTACTTTACGATAGGGATTGAATTTTTCAATCTGTTCCAATTTACATTCGTGAAAATAAGGCAGCATGCGGATGGTGCCGTTAGAGTTATACTCCATTTCAGCAACCGACACCGAGCGACGTTCTGCGTGACGGCTTGTTTCCAAACGGAAGATATCATAGTTTTGACCAAAGCAGTAAGATTTACCCTTGTAATCGATGATACCAGGGTGATTGCCACGAGTCCGTGGTGTATGGTCCATAATATGTCCTTTATACTCCCATGGTCCAAGCGGGTTTTTACTCATGGCATAGCCGATACCCTCAGGACAGCATGTAGAGGCAAAAGCTAAATAGTAGTGTTCGTTGCGCTTATAGAACCAAGGACCTTCCTGATAATCCTCAATATGGGGTAACTCCATGATTTCGCCTGAGTAGGAAATCATATCTTCATTCAGTTTCACACAATAGAGATTCGGGTTCCCCCAATACATATAGGCCTGACCGTCATCATCAATATATACTGTGGGGTCAATATCATACCAGTGTTCCTTTTGCCATACCAGCGGCTTGTTTATGGGATCTTTAAAAGGACCATAAGGGGAGTCTGACACTAGTACACCGATGCCGTTTCCATGAATGGGGCAATACATATACCACTTGCCGTTGCGGCGAACTACTTGCTGTGCCCAAGCACCGTTATCGCCTTTGTACCATTTGAAATCTTTGAGAGAGGCTACGGCGCCACGATCTTGCCAGTTCACCATATCGGTAGAAGTATAGAGGAGCCAATCCTTCATGTGAAAATTCTCTCCATCATCCTCATCGTGGCTGGTAAAAAGATAGACAGTGTCATTGTATACAATAGGAGCCGGGTCGGCAGTGTACTTGGTTTGGATGATAGGCATGTTCAATGATAATTCTTGTGATAAGGAAGTTGTCGAGAGTAACGAGCAAAATGCTAAAGAAATTAAAGTGGCTTTCATATTTGTAAATAATTTAATTATGTTTTTCATGATTTGTGTTTTCTGTTACAAAGGAATACATTTTGTATTAATCTGCTTCAAAAGTATGTTACATCTTTTTTTGTCTGCGTTACATATAATTATGTTTTTCATGATTTATGTTTTCTGTTACAGAGGAATACATTTTACATTAATCTGCTTCAAAAGTATGTTACATCTTTTTGTCTGTGTGTTATATAATAATCCTGGCAGTCTCTGAATATATGATTATTCTCTTTTTAGCAAGAAAAGTTATAATTCGTATTTTTATTCATGAAAAAATCGCTAACTTTGCACATTGCCGTAGCGGAATACGGTAAAATAATTTATTTAATTAATTATTGAGATTAGAAATGGGACATCATCAATTGGATACTTTAGACGAGCAGATATTGCAGCTGATTGCCGATAATGCGCGTATTCCTTTCCTCGAAGTTGCCAGAGCTTGTAATGTATCCGGAGCAGCTATTCACCAACGTATTCAGAAACTGACAAATCTGGGTATATTGAAAGGGTCGGAATATGTTATAGATCCGGAAAAGATAGGATATGAGACTTGTGCGTATATCGGAATCTATTTAAAAGATCCCGCAACTTTTGATGCCGTGACAAAAGCGCTGGAAGCCATTCCTGAAATCGTGGAATGTCACTTTACTACTGGTAAATACGATATGTTTATTAAGCTGTATGCACGGAACAATCATCATTTGCTGAGCATTATTCATGATAAATTGCAACCGTTGGGCTTGTCTCGTACGGAAACGTTGATTTCATTCCACGAGGCAATTAAACGTCAGATGCCGATAGTGATAGACGATGAGGATGAATAATCCTACCGGTTATCGGCGGATATAATTGACAAAAGCATAAGGGCAGGGATGTTTTTCATCTATAGGATGGGATTCCCTGCTTTTTTCTTGCCATATTTCAGGGGTTACTTCCGGAAAGTAGGCATCTGCTTGAGGAGCTTCGGCATCTATCTCTGTCAGGCAGAGTGCGTCTGCCAATGGCAAAGCCTGGCGGTATACGCTGGCTCCACCTATAATATAGATTTGTTCATCCTGTTCACAGTGCTTCAAAGCTTCTTCAAGAGAAGGAAAGATTTCCGCACCCGGACATAGGGTGTCGGGACGGGTAGACAATACAATATTGCGTCGGTTTGGCAAAGCTCCTTTAGGGAGTGATTCGAATGTTTTCCGTCCCATGATGATGGTGTTCCCGGTAGTAAGCGCTTTGAAGCGTTTCAAGTCATTGGGAAGCCAGAATAACAGTTTGTTTTCATAACCGATAGCCATGTGTCGGTCTACTGCGGCGATAATGCTAATCATATTGTCTGATGTAATCAAGTGGTCTTTTAATGATAGAAGATGCTCTCTTTCCTATACTGCTACTTTTCCGGCAATATGCGGGTGAGGATTGTAATTGACCAATTCAAAGTCCTCATACTTGAAATCGAATATGTTCTTTACATTCGGATTTATTTTCATTTGCGGAAGTGCCCGCGGCTCACGGCTCAGTTGGAGTTTCACTTGTTCCAAGTGGTTCAGATAGATATGTGCATCTCCCAGGGTATGTACAAAATCCCCGGCTTTCAATCCCGTAACTTGGGCTACCATTTGCAAGAGCAATGCATACGATGCGATGTTAAAAGGTACTCCCAGAAAAATATCCGCGCTGCGTTGGTAAAGTTGCAGACTGAGTCGTCCGTTGGCTACATAAAACTGAAAGAATGCATGGCAAGGCGGCAGATTCATGTTGTCCAAATCGCCGACGTTCCAGGCACTCACTATGATACGGCGTGAATCGGGGTTGTGCTTGATTGTTTCCACCGCTTCACTGATTTGGTCGATGGTTCCGCCTTTGTAATCCGGCCACGAACGCCATTGGTAACCGTAGATATGCCCCAAATCTCCATTCTCATCGGCCCATTCATTCCAGATGCGTACCCCGTTCTCTTGCAGGTATTTTACGTTTGTATCGCCTTTCAGGAACCAGAGCAGTTCGTGGATAATGGATTTCAAATGAAGTTTCTTGGTAGTCAGACAAGGGAAGCCCTCGTCCATATTGAAACGCATCTGGTGTCCGAATACGCTGATTGTACCGGTTCCGGTGCGGTCGCTTTTTTCTATGCCTTCAGTCAGTACACGGTTGAGTAAGTCTAAATATTGTTTCATGGAGTTACTTATTAAAAGCCTTGCCAAAGGTAGACAAAGTTCTCGGTATATTGAAAATTTGCGCTATAAAAGATTTACAGGAAAGGAGTCAGCAGATTTCCTACCCAGCCGAGAAACTTTTTCCAGCCGGAGCGCTTTTTCCACATCTCGGGCGTGAGCAAGGTACTGTTCTTTTTGTCCCTCTCGAACATGCTGTTCAACTGGTTCGTTGTTGAAGGGTCGAAGATGAAAGCATTGGTCTCATAATCGTAGCGCAAGCTGCGGCTGTTGAGGTTTGCAGTGCCTACCGTACAGAAAGTGCTGTCTACCATCATTACTTTGGAATGGTGAAATCCGTCCTTGAACAAGTAAATTTTGGCTCCCCGTTTCATCAATTTATGTGCGATATAAAAAGAGGCTTCGGGCGTAAAGGGAATATCCGATACAGCCGGTATCATAATCTCCACTTCCGTACCTTTCTTTAACGCTTTCTTGATAGCCTTACGGATGGATTTCGTCGGAACGAAGTAGGGGTTTACTATCTGGATATTTTTTTGAGCAGCTTCTATCGAAACGGCATAGGCATGGCTGATAGACCGGGGTGTTTCCCGCGGGGTGCGGTCTACTATTGCAATCTCCTCGGCTATACTGTCCGGAAATTGGGGCAGGTTGGGGAAGTATGCCGGACCGCCGATGTGTTGTCCGGTTTCCCTGTTCCACATAGTCAGGAAGATACCTTGCAGGTAACGTACGGCATCCCCTTCTATGTGCATGTGTATGTCGTGCCATTTACCGATTTTAGGCAAGCCGTTGATGTAATAGTCGGCAATATTCATCCCGCCCGTATAGCCGATTTTTCCGTCGATAACCACTATCTTCCGGTGGTCGCGGTGCATGGCATGGTTGATATAGGGAAAGGTGATGGGGTCGAACTTGACGAGTTCGATGCCGCGTGCCTTTATCGCCTGCAAATGATGTTTTTTCAACGGCTGGTTATTGGACCAGTTGCCGAACGCATCGAACATGGCACGTACCTCTACACCTTCTTTTACCTTTTCTGCCAGTAAATCGAAAAGGGCATTGGCGATGGAGTCGTTACGGAAATTGAAATATTCCAGATGAATGTGGTGCCGGGCATGGCGGATAGTTTCGAATAAATCAATAAACTTTTCACGACCGGTCATCAATAGTTCGACTTTATTGTTGTAAGTCAGCGGTATTTCCATATCTTGCATGTAGTTCATTACAAGAGAATCGCTGGTACTTTGCGCTCGGACGCTTCCAATAAAAAATGTAAATAATATGATGAATGAAATCTGTCTCAAAACTTTATAAGTTTATTTAGTTTTATGAGTTCGCAAATATACAATATATCATTGAGATATGTTCATTTGTTTATAAAAAAATCAACCCTTACCTTTTATTAACAAGGTAGGGGTTGATTGTATTGTTCTGTAAGGAAGTTTATTTATTCTATGGGGAAATTACCGTTTGCGATTTCCAAAGCGTTTAAGCCAATGAACATATTTTGCGATAGAGCAGGAAGAGTAATACTATGCCTGCAACCAATAAAGATTTGGGATCAAGTTCGGTGACTCCGTTTTGAGCAGCGGCGGTGAGTGTTTCACGAAGTGTACCCAATACCTGTTGCAATCCGTCGAAAACAAAGAACAGCACTAATGCCAGCGTGAAACAGAACGTAACCCATACTTGTGAAATCCGTCGGGTGCGGTCGGGCAAATGGCGCATCACACGGCGGGTGAAGCCATTGTCGGGTGTTTCCTGCCGGTTTTCGGCAAAGAAATCAATCAGGAGTTTATCATTGTTTTCCGTCATAACCATTTTGTTTTAAGTAGGTAGCCATTTTTTCTTTGGCCCGCGACAGGTGGCTTTTTACTGTTCCTGTCGGGTAGCCGGTAATGTCTGCAATCTTTTCTATACTTTGGTCTTCCATATAAAAAAGAGTGATACAGGTCCGTTCCGTTTCTTTCAGCATATTCAGCGCACGGTAAATGTCCATGTGCCGCCCTATGTCGTTTTGCTGCGTACTGTATTGAGCGTCTACCCGGAGTGTTTCCAGACTGTCGGTCTCCTTACGGGTGCGAAGATAATCATAAAATACATTATAAGCAATACGGTAGAGCCAGGTGGAGAAACTGGACAGGTTTTTGAATGAGGAGAGATTGGTGTATGCTTTAATGAATGTATCTTGCGCCAGGTCATCGCTCAATTCGCTGTCGCCACAAGTCAGGTGCAGAAAAAAACGCCGTACGGACGACTGATACTTTCCTACTAACCGGTCGAAGGCCCTGGTGTTGCGAAACACCACGACCTGTGCGACTAACGATATATCATTGAGCTGACTCATTTTTCTGCATTCTTTTCCGGAAAGACGGTTCTTGCATTATCGGATTTATCATTGCTTTTAGGGGCTCTGTCTTGTTGCGTATAGTAGATGACGAGCTGTCCGAAGCCTGTGAACATGACAAGCAGGCCTATGCAGCCAAGTCCGAATTCTTCGGTAATGGCCCAGAGGAATATGAACAGCCCGATACCGACGAACACATTCTTGATTCCTTTACTGCGGATATCTGTCGAATCGGCTTCTTTAAACAGATTTTCCGGCAGCGGTTGTCCGCTGGCTAATGCTTGTTCCACCAGGCGGTATTTGGCCTTCCGGTTTTTGTAGCGGAAGAAAAAGATAATGAATACGATGATTAAAGGAAAGCCGAAAACGAACACAATGGCTGTAATCGCAATGACTGCGTCTCTCGTGGCATGTCCGATATTCCAGCCGAAATCGTAAGCACTGCTATGATGCTTGTAATCATTGTCACTTTCTGAGTTACTGTTTGAACTGTTTTCGTAAGTCATGATGCTAAGGGTGTCCGTGACGGCTTTTCCGTCAATCACGGTATCTTTCAATTCTATGACTCTTTGTTTGTTTCCCAGACTGTCATTCTCCGTAACGGTCCGGTTCTTTCCTTGTGCCAATGTGCAAAGCATTAAGGCGGTTGTCAGTGCGAAGATAATGCGTTTCATAATCATGCTGTTTTTTGTTTTTATAGGTTTCTTTGTGTGTTAGACGTACCCATTTGCTTGGAAAGTTGCAAAGAGACGACATTTTTTTTAGAAAAGCTATTATCGACCGCAAAATATTTATACTACCTTTGCGTATTTAAAAAGTAAAACCTATGGAACTACCCGTTTCTTTTGCAGACTATACCCGCACTCTTTTGGGAGATGAGGATTATAAGGAATTAGTGACTTCTCTGGAGTCGGAGCAATCCGTCAGCATCCGGTTGAATCCGCTGAAACCTTTTGCTTTCCGCTCCGGAGAACATGCCGTTCCCTGGTGTACTTCCGGTTTTTACCTGAAAGAACGCCCGACATTTACTTTTGATCCCTTGTTCCATGCGGGCTGTTATTATGTGCAGGAAGCTTCATCCATGTTTGTTGAGCAGGCTCTGAAGCAGTATATGGGTGAGGAACCGGTAGTGATGCTCGACCTTTGCGCCGCTCCGGGCGGTAAGTCGACGCATATCCGAAGTATTCTTCCCGACAATAGTCTGCTGATAGCCAATGAGGTTATCCGCAACCGCTCTCAGATACTAGCCGAGAATCTGACCAAGTGGGGACATCCCGATGTGGTGGTTACCAATAGCGACCCGTCGGACTTTACACCGCTGGAAGATTTCTTCGACGTGATATTGACGGACGTGCCCTGCTCCGGTGAGGGTATGTTCCGCAAAGACCCTGTTGCCATAAGCGAGTGGAGCCCGGAGAATGTGGAAATCTGCCGGCAGCGGCAGCGGAGGATTATTGCGGATATCTGGCCTTGTCTGAAACCGGGCGGCATATTGATATATAGCACTTGTACTTATAACACAAAGGAAAACGAAGAAAACATCCGTTGGATAAGGGATGAATTCGGTGCAGAGGTGCTTCCGCTCGATGTTGCGGAAGAGTGGAATATAACAGGTAACTTGTTGCAGGGAGAATCCTTTCCCGTTTATCGTTTCCTGCCTCATAAGACGCAGGGAGAGGGCTTCTTTCTGGCAGTTCTCCGGAAGTCGGGCATGAGCGTCCGAAACTCCGGGGATAAGCAACTCATTTCCCTGGCAATTGCTCCTGAAACTCCAGGGCTTAGAGTAGAAAAGTCCAGGGAAAAAGGACGTAAAGTCCAGGGAAAAGGGAAGCAAACTCCGGGACTTTCCAAGGAGCAGCTTGCGATATTGCAGGAGTGGATTTTTACTGCGGATAAGTATGAGTTTATCCAGAAAGGCGGCAATGTCAGCGCTTTCCCAAAATGTTATATTCCGGAACTGTCTGCATTGCAGTCGTCCATACGTATTGTACAGGCTGGATTGGAGATTGCCGGACAGAAAGGCAAGGATTGGATTCCCTGTCATGCCTTGGCTGTGAGCGGGATATTGGTATCGGATGCTTTCCCTTGTGAAGAAATATCGTATGAACAGGCCATTGCCTATTTACGCAAAGAGGCTGTCACCCTTTCGGATGCAGCCCCTCGCGGAGTTGTTTTGCTGACATATAAGCATGTGCCTCTCGGCTTTGTCAAGAATATAGGTAACCGTGCCAATAATCTTTATCCGCAGGAGTGGCGTATCCGTAGCGGCTATTTGCCGGAGACGGTGGTGAAAGTGCATTCTTGACTTGATTCCACCTTCATCACAGTTCGTTCTTATATATCCGCGCCATTGCTTTCTGGTATTGGTTTTCCAGTTGCAGGAGATTTGTTTTGCTTTGGTAAACGACCGAAACTTCGACGAAATACTCTATCATACTGATTTGTCCGCCTACAAGAGCCTGTTTCAGTAAAGTCAGGTCCTGCTGTTCCTGAAAGGTCCGTTTGTATTCCTGCATGGAAGCGTCCAGGTTACGGGCTTCTTCGTAGAGCTGCCATAATTCGGAGCTTGCTTTTACTCTTGCATTATCTTTCTGGAAGTCGATGTTCATGGCTTGGGCTTTGGCTATCTTCACTTTTCCTTTATTTGAGAACAGCGGGAAAGAGAAGCCTACGACAACACCGTTCAGCGGATGTCCCGATTCGGTATTGCGACGATAGCCCAACTCCAGTTTCGGCAGCCACCCTTGCTTGCTTGCTGAAATGAACTTGCGGGCTGCGGCGCTTTCGCTGTCGAATGATTGCAGAGAGGGATCGGCGGCAAGCAGTTCGCTGCATACCCGATGGAAATCGGTTGGCAACGGAACCAGGGGATAGTCCGTCAGTCCGAGGGCTTTGGCGGTAGGTACGGCGGGGCCGTCGGGGAAAGGACGCCCGGGAGTGAGCGGCTGGTTGCCGTTCAATACCAGCAGTTCCTTGATCTTATTGTTCAGGGCAGTACTGTTCATGCGCGATTCGGTACGTACGTTCAACAGTTCCAGATTGATTTTATTTGTTTCCAGGGCATTGGCATCTCCCGTAGCCAGCCGTTTGGCATACATGGCAGCCAGCTCCTCTGCATTCTTCAGCCGTGCATCGAGCAACTCCTGCTGGTGTTGCAGCATGATGATGTCCAGACACACTTCTTTGGCTTGCAGCAATATCTGCTGGCGCATGGTTGCCGCCTGTGCATCCAGTGCTCCGGTTTTGAGACGGTTCATCTTTCCTCTTGTTATGTATAAGGTGGGAAAGTCGAAGCTTTGGGAAACCACCATTTCCCCTACGGTTTCATCGCTGTTTTTAGAGTCCCAGAGATGGGCGTATGAGAGGGTGGGATCCGGCAGGTTGTTCTCGGTCCTGCTCTCCAGCTTCTGTGATGAGATAAGTTGTGCATTGGCTTGCAACTCCTTGTTGTTGGCTTCTATCTGGCGAAGCACGGAGTTAATGCCGGTTTCCTGCGCCCTCATCCCCATGCAGGCGAGGATGGTGGCGGTGAATATAAATAGTTGCTTCATATCTTCTGTTATTAAGTTTTTTATTGATCGTTATAACGGGATGGCTGTCAGGAGCCATTACGGGTGCATCTCTTCTTTCTTTCCGTGCATCATCAGGTAAACAATCGGAATGATGAAACCGTTCAGGAAAGTGGAAGTCAGCAATCCGCCCAGAATAACTTTTGCCATGGGACTTTGTATTTCATTGCCGGGCAGGTCGCCGCTGAGTGCCAACGGAATCAATGCAAGCGCACTGGACAGTGCCGTCATCAGGATAGGATTCAAACGGTCCAGCGAACCGCGTATCACGCTGTCGTACACACCGTATCCCTCTTCCTGCTGCAAGTGGTTGTAATGACTGATGAGCAGCATACCGTTTCGGGTGGCGATACCGAAGAGCGAGATAAAGCCGATGATAGCCGGAATACTGATTTCGCCCGTTGTGACGAGCAGGGCGAATACACCGCCAATCAGTGCCAAAGGCAGGTTGATAAGGATAATCGCACTTTCCTTTACGCTACGGAACTCATGATACAGCAGCAGGAATATCACTACGATAGACATGAATGAAGTCAAAGCCAGCGTGCGGCTTGCAGCCTGTTCGCTTTCAAACTGGCCGCCGTATTCGATGTGATAGCCTTCCGGCAGTTTTACCGAGGCGTCCACACGCTCTTGTATGTCGTTTACCACGCTGCGCAGGTCGCGGTCGGCAACGTTGGCGGAGATTACGATTTTCCGTTTCACGTTCTCGCGGCTGATAGTGTTAGGTCCCATTGCCGAGCGTACTTCCGCTACATAGTTCAGCGGTATCTTTTGTCCGTTGCCGGTATCGAGCATCAGGTTACGTATCTTTTCCATCTCATCCCGCAAATCATCCTTTACGCGTACGGTGAGGTCGAAACTTTTTCCTTTTTCATATACCTGGGATACGGTTTCGCCGGCAAGGCATACGTTGACAAACTCCGAAAACTCCGGTAAGGAGATGCCGTATTTGGCAAGCACTTCCCGTTTGGGAGCGATGATAAGCTGCGGACGTTCAATCTGTTGCTCCACGTTCAGGTCGGCAATGCCGGGAATGTCCTGAATGGTATTCTTTATCTCATTGCCCAAAGCGAACATGCGGTTCAAATCGTCGCCGAACAGCTTAATGGCTATATTGGCTTTCGTACCCGACAGCATGGCATCGATACGGTGGCTGATAGGCTGGCCGATTTCCACATTGGCGCCTACAATTGTACCCAGCTTTTCACGTACATCGGCCACCAGCTCGCTGCGCGAACGGTCTTTCAGCTCGAACGGAGCTTCGATTTCCGATACGTTCACGCCTAAGGCATGTTCATCCAGTTCGGCACGTCCCGTCTTGCGGGCTACGGTTTGTATTTCGGGGATGGAAAGCAGTAGTTCTTCGGCACGATGTCCCATCTTGTCGCTCTCTTCCAGTGAAATGCCCGGCAGGGATGATATGTTGATTGTGAACGAACCTTCGTTGAACGGCGGCAGGAACGAGCGTCCCAATGTGAAGAAGCAGGCAAGCGCCACTGCAAACAGACCGATGGTTCCGCCCAATACGCTCTTCTTATGACCCAGCACAAAAGCAAGCGCTGCACCGTACCACTCTTTCATCTTGCGTGCTACGGGCGAATCGCCGGTGGAACGCTTTTCGTCTTTTATCTTTTCTTTGCCCAGCAGGTAGGAACACAATACAGGTGTCACCGTCAGTGCCACAACCGTAGAAGCTGCCAATGCCACGATGAAGGCAATGCCCAAAGGTACAAGCATACGGCCTTCCATGCCGCTCAGGAAAAACAGAGGAACGAAGCTTACCACGATAATGAGCGTGGAGTTCAGGATAGGCATACGCACTTCTTTGGAAGCGTTGAATACGACTTCCAGTATCGGCAGGTGTTCCGCTTCCGGTTTCATCCGGTTCTCCCGCAAGCGTTTGTACACGTTCTCCACATCGACAATGGCGTCGTCCACCAGCGAACCGATGGCGATTGCCATACCGCCGAGGCTCATTGTGTTGATGGTGAATCCCATATAGTGCAACGCCAGCAGCGAAGCTATCAGCGATAAGGGGAGCGTCACCAGCGAGATTACGGTAGTCCGTACGTTGGCAAGGAACAGGAACAGTACGATAACAACGAATATACCGCCTTCAAACAGTGATTTCTGTACGTTGCCGATGGAACTTTCTATAAAGCGGCTTTGCCTGAAAATATCGGTGCTGACTTTTACATCGGGCGGCAGGTTCTTCTGTAAGTCCTTGAGAGATGCTTCCAGTTTGTCGGTCAGTTCAAGCGTGCTTGTGGCGGGTTGCTTGGTCACAGTCAGCAGTACGGCGGGCTTGCCGCGTTCGGAAGCCGTACCCAGTTTCGGCAGTTTGGCTCCGATACGTACATCGGCAATGTCTTCCAGCAAAATGGGGGAAGCGGAATACGGAGCATTGGACGTTGCTGGCTGGACACTGCCGTCCTGCAATTTGACAACAGCCTTTGTCAGTTGCTCCACCCGGTCGGTGGAGATGACACCGCGCACGATGTATTCGTTTCCGTATTCATAAAGCACTCCGCCGTTGGCGTTCAGATTCATTTCACGCGTAACGTTCATCACTTCGGTAAGGGTTACGCCATAATGCCGCATCCGTTCCGGGTCGAGTTGAATCTGATACTCTTTGATGTCACCGCCCAGTACGGCAACTTGCGCCACGCCGCCGGTAGAAAGAAGGCGTGGACGGATAGTCCAGTCGGCTATGGTGCGCAGGTCGAGCATGGAAGTCGAGTCGGCGGTAAGTCCTACAATCAGCATCTCGCCTAAGATAGACGATTGCGGGCCAAGCGTAGGCTTGCCTACATTGGAGGGAAGGGATTCGCTGACAACCGCCAGTTTCTCGCTTACAATCTGGCGTGCCAGGTAGACATCCGTTTCCCAGTCGAACTCAACCCATACAACGGAAAACCCGTTGGTGGAAGAAGAACGTACCCGGCGTACTCCCGTAGCACCGTTTACAGCCGTTTCAACAGGAAAAGTAACCAACTGTTCCACTTCCTCGGCTGCCATACCGTTGGCTTCGGTCATGATAACCACGGTTGGCGCATTCAGGTCGGGAAACACATCCACTTCCGTGTGCATTGCGGTATACGTACCGCCTATCAGCAGCAGTACCGATGCCACCAGCACCAGTATGCGGTTCTGAAGAGAGAAATGTATTATCTTGTTTAACATGACTGTACTGTTTAGTGTTCGTGGCTATGTGCCGGAATTGCATTGGTAGCGCCTGCGAGTTTCACCTGATAAGCGCCTTGAGTCACCACTTTGTCGCCTGCCTTGATTCCGGAAAGGATTTGTACCCGTTCGCCGTTATCGGCTCCAAGAGTGACCGGTTGTTTCTTGTATCCTTCCTCATCCACTTGCAGGTATACGAAGAAGCTGCCTTGTTCCTCGGTCAGAGCCGTATGGGGGAGTGAAATAACGTTCTCCATAGGCGAGGAGAGCAGGAATATCTCGACAAATGAGCCGGGAATGATATCCCCTTTGTTGTCGAATTCAAAAGTGACGGGCACATAATAACCGTTGTCGCCCGATGCCTTTCCGTAAGAAAGCAGGCGGCCGTTCAGGCCTTTCAGTGTATATACCTTATTGTTGTAGGGAGTGCAGAAGTTGGCGGAACCGATGGTGCGGAGATACGGATAGTATTTTTCCGAAACATCGGCGCGCAGGAACAGTCTGCGGTTTTGAGTGATGCTTACGAGCGGCTGTCCCACGGTTACATAATCGCCTTCCTTTACCAACAGGTTTTTCACGTATCCGCTGATGGGAGAGGTTACCGCCTGTCCTTGGGCCGAATGGTTCTTGGCAACGGCTTCATAGCTGATACGGGCATTCTCATACGTCTGTCGGGCTTGAGCAAAGTCTTTCTCCGAAACGATTTTATTGGGGAGAAGTTCTTTCATCCGTTCATACTCTTTTCGGGCTGTTTCGTAAGCGATGCGCGCTCTTTGTACGGGGTCGCCGTCCGCCATATTCTTGGACGAAAGCATCACGAGGGGAGTACCTTTGCCGACACTCATGCCCTCTATGACTTTTCCGTGAAAAGAAACGACACCTGCCACGGTAGCTACGGCAACGCTTTCGTCGCCTTGTGCGGCCATAACCTGCCCGCTGGTTTTAATCACCTGATTGAAAACGCCCGGTTCGATGGTGCTTACGGCTACTCCGGCAGCCTGCGCTTTGGCCGGGGGCAATATGATTTCGTCGCTATGTGCGGCAACGGCTTCCTCACCGTGGTGGTGTCCGTCGTCATGGTGGTGGCCGGAACCTTCGTTTTCATGGTCGTGCCCTTCGTGGTCATGTCCCGCATGGGCGTGTTCTTCCGTTTCGTGATTGTGTCCTTCACCGGACTTGCTGTTGCAGGAGCCTAACAGGAATAATCCTATGACTCCCATGAATAGAATTTTCTTCATGATAATTGTTTTTGTCCTTACTTGTTTGGAAATGCAAAATTAGGGAATGGTCAGTGCAACCGGGTTGCATACATTCCTATGCCGGCAGGATAACCGTTTCCGGCAACTATCGGTCAAGCAAGGACAGAAGGGGGCGCACGAAGCCCTGTGGCACATGTGATGAATGTGCCGTGAAGAGATTCCAGGTAGACAAACTCTTGCCTGATACCCGTTTCCTCGGGCAGAGCCAGAAGTTTGAGAAGTGGTTCGGTAAATAATGTGTTCACCCACACGAAACACGGATGTAGGTTACTGTTGTCCGAGTTGGGTGTCTGTTGGAAGAAATGGGTGGTCATGCATCCGGTGTCGCAGCAGCAATGTTCGCTGCAAGGACCCTGATGCTGGCAGCACCCGTCGGACGGCAGGTCGTTTTTCATGCAGATTATGCCGTCTTCGTGGTGATGATGAGGAATGACAGGTACTATCAGCATAATCATGCTGATGAAGAACAGAAAGTATGCAATGTACCTTTTCGTTTTCATCCCTCTCTTTTTGATTGGTCGCAAAGATAGAAGTTAATCACTTAACTGCCAAACCCAAGATGCTAAAAAGCCTTGAATAAATCATTTAATCCTTCGCTCATACTGGGATGCGTAAAGATGAAATCCCGCAGAATGCTGTAATGCAAATCATTCTTCATGGCAAGCGATACTAAATTAATGACTTCGGGCGCATCGATACAAAACAGGGTGCAGCCTATTATGCGTCCCGTATGTGCGTTGACAATGGCTTTCATCATACCGTCTATCTGCTGCAAGGTACGGGCACGCGGTATGGCGGCAGCCGGCAACCGGGACACTTGAAGCGAATAACCGCGTTTTACGGCTTCCTCTTCGGTCATGCCGATATGCGCCAACGGCGGATCTGTAAAAATGACATATGGAACCGGAATCCTGTCATCGGTTTTTCGCTTTTTATTGCCGAACAACCGGTTGGTGATAATGCGGAAATCATCCAGGGATAAATAGTCATACAAGGCTCCGCCTCTTACGTCTCCCATAGCCCATATATGCGGGGCGGTGGTCTGAAGATGTTCATTGACGATGACAGCTCCCCGGGTGTCGGTCCGTATGCCGGCTGCGTGCAGGTTGAGACCGTCGGTCATCGGTCTGCGTCCGGTGGCAAGCAGCAATGCGTCTCCTTCCCAAAAATAGGGGGTATTGTCGGAATTGTCCGTATAGGTCAATGTTATGCCATCGGCAGTGTCGTATACGGACAGGGCATAGGCGTTCAAACGTATCTCGATGCCTTTCCTTTTCAGAGATTCCAGCATGGATTCCGCAATGTCCCGGTCGGCTTTGGGCATAAAGCGGCTGCCCGTTTCCAATAACGTGACTTTGCTTCCAAACCCCGCATACATGGTGGCAAACTCCATTCCGATAGCGCCGGCGCCGAGAATGAGCAGGCGTCCGGGAAGTTTGCTCTGTTGGAGTAGCGTTTCGCTGGTGAATACATGCTTGCTTGCGTCGATTCCTTTCACGGCGGGCAGGATAGGGGTAGCTCCCGTATTGATAAAAACTTCCTTTCCTTTAAGGAGAATTTCCTTTTTATCGTGCGAGACGACCTTTACCGTATCGTCAGATACAAAAGATGCCGTACCGTCATACAACGTAATATTGGGGTGCTCCTTGATACGCTCGTGATTCTTGTCCCGCAAGAATGATACGAGCTTGTTTTTCCGCCTTATGGCGAGTGCATAATATTTGGCCTGATTGCCGTAGTCGTCCCGGTAGAGCCGTTCGGCCTGTTCCGATTCGTAAATCAGCGCTTTGGTGGGTATACACCCTACATTCACACATGTTCCCCCGTACATCTGCGGAGAACGTTCGATGATTGCCACTTTCCAGTTGCGGTTGGCGAGTTCGGCAGCCAGCAGTTTTCCGCCTTTGCCGAACCCTATGATGATAGCGTCATATTGTTTCATTTCATTCGTAATTAGGAATTTGTGGCAATGAAACAATAGGAACTGTTTGTTTGTTGCGGGAAGTAAGTTAATGAAAGTTTACCGTTCCAGTTCGCGAAGCGAATCCATTTTCTTCTTTTCGAGGAATTCATAGATGCCGCTCAGGTGCTCAGTCACCCGCTTGTTGCCGAACTCGTACACTTTGCTCACCAGTCCGTCCAGGAAGTCACGGTCGTGGCTCACAAGTATCAGTGTACCGTCGAAGTCCATGAGTGCCTGTTTCAGAATATCTTTGGTCTTCATATCCAGATGGTTGGTAGGCTCGTCCAGAATTAGCAGGTTTACGGGTTCCAGCAGTAGCTTAATCATGGCAAGGCGTGTGCGCTCGCCACCGGACAGCACTTTCACTTTCTTCATGGACTCTTCCGGTCCGCCGAACATGAAAGCTCCCAGCAGGTCGCGAATCTTGTTGCGGATTTCTCCTTTGGCTACGTCGTCGATGGTTTGGAATACGGTCAGGTTCTCATCCAGCAAAGATGCCTGGTTTTGGGCGAAATAGCCTATTTGTACATTGTGCCCGATGGTAAGCGTTCCTTCGTGTTCTATTTCTCCCATGATACATTTTACCAATGTGGACTTACCTTCGCCGTTCTTGCCTACGAAAGCCACTTTGTCGCCTCTCTCTATAGTGAGGTTGGCATTCTTGAACACGACATGGTCGCCGTATGTCTTTCCTACGTTCTCCATAATCACCGGATAATTGCCGGAGCGCGGCGAGGGCGGGAATTTCAGCCGCAATGCCGAAGTATCTTCTTCGTCCACTTCCAGAAGCACCAGCTTTTCCAACATCTTGACGCGGCTCTGCACTTGCAGGGTTTTGGAATAGGTTCCCTTGAAGCGCTCGATGAATTCTTTGGTTTCGGCGATGAACTTCTGTTGGTCGTCGTATGCCTTTTGTTGCTGTTCGCGCCGCTCTTTGCGGAGCTCCAGGTATTTGGAGTAGTTTACTTTATAGTCGTAGATTCGTCCCATGGTCACTTCAATGGTACGGGTCGTGATGTTATCCACAAATTTGCGGTCGTGGCTGATGACGATGACGGCTTTCCCATTGTTGATAAGAAACTCTTCCAGCCATTGGATGGACTCGATGTCGAGGTGGTTGGTAGGCTCGTCCAGCAGCAGTACGTCAGGTTTTTGTAGCAACAGTTTGGCAAGCTCGATGCGCATGCGCCAGCCACCGCTGAAATCGCTTGTCTGGCGGTTGAAGTCCTCTCTGGTGAATCCGAGGCCGAGCAATGCCTTTTCAACGTCCTCTTCGTAATTGGTGGCGTCGATGGCATAAAACTTCTCGCTTAGGGCAGACACCTGTTCGATAAGCTCCATATAACTGTCGCTTTCGTAGTCGGTACGGGTCTCCAGTTCCTTGTTCATGCGGTCTATCTCTGCTTCCATCTCGTGCAGGTGGGCAAAGGCCTGTGCCGTTTCCTGAAAGACGGTACGTCCGTCTTCCGTCATCAGATGCTGGGGCAGATAGGCGATGACACAATCTTTCGGTGCGGAGATTTTGCCGCGGGTGGGCTGCCGCACTCCGGCGAGTATTTTAAGTAATGTACTTTTTCCGGCTCCGTTCTTTCCCATGAGAGCGATACGGTCTTTTTCGTTGATTACGAAGGATATGTCACTGAATAAGGTTGTGCCGCCGAATTCTACGGCGAGTCCGTCAATAGAAATCATTATGTCGTTTTTAAAAATAAGGTGCAAAGATAATGCAAATATATTATTTTTTATACCTTTGTCTCGGACAAACAATAATACAGGTTATGGAAATCGATAATCAATCGGTAGATTACCGTCCGCTCATCCTTGTTGCGGAAGACGATGATAGTAACTTTAAGTTGATAAAGGCTATTATAGGGAGAAAGTGTGAGATAATGTGGGCGAAGAACGGTGAGGAGATTGTCTCTTTGTTTCGTGAATACCGTGACAGGGCGGATGCAATACTGATGGATATTAAGATGCCTGTAATGAATGGTTTGGAAGCTACGCAAATTATACGCCGGGAAGGCGGAACATTGCCTGTTATCATGCAAACGGCCTATGCTTTCTCTACCGACCGTGAAAATGCCATAAAGAGCGGTGCTTCGGAAGTATTGGTAAAGCCCATTACATTGAGCACCTTGCGCAACTGCTTGAGCAGTTACCTTCCCCGACTGGAATGGTAGGCTTTCCGCAATGAAAAGATAACTGTATCTTAGAGCTTGTTTATATTTTGATTAAAGAGTTATATAGCTTGTTATACTCCTCATAAAGACAGAAAAACATCCTCACAAAGAATTCTCTAAAGAATGCTGAACAAAAATTAAGCAGGGTCTGAACAAAATTTCTATTCTTTTGTTAATGAAGTCTAACCAAAATTTAACGGAATGAATAGTAAACTGCGCTTTTTGTTAATATCACTGTTTATATTCTTCGTGGCAGCATTACAGGCTTCAGCAGACGGTGATATCCGTGTATCGGGCGTTGTGATGTCGGAAGGAGAACCTTTGCCGGGAGCATCGGTATTGGTGAAAGGTACTCACAACGGAACGGTAACTGACGTTGACGGGAAATATACCCTTACCGTACCGGCGGACGGTACGCTGGTCTTTAGCTTTATCGGACTGAAAACCACAGAACAGAAAGTCAATGGACGCACAGTTGTCAATGCGGAATTGCTTCCGGACAGCGAACAACTGGATGAGGTAATGGTGGTGGCTTATGCCACTGCCAAGAAGTATAGCTTTACGGGAGCGGCTTCCACGGTAAAGGGGAGCGAGATTGCCAAGATGCAGGTGTCCAATGTGTCGCGTGCGCTCGAAGGTACGGTTTCCGGACTTCAGGCAAGTGCGCCCAGCGGCCAGCCGGGTACGGATGCTGAAATACGTATTCGCGGTATCGGCTCTATCAATGCGTCGAGCGCCCCGCTTTATGTGGTGGACGGCGTCCCTTTCGACGGTAGCATCAACTCCATTAATCCGGAAGATATAGCTTCGCTGACGGTACTGAAAGATGCCGCTTCGGCTGCTCTCTACGGTTCGCGGGGAGCTAACGGTGTCATTATCATAACCACCAAGCAGGGACATACCGACTCGAAAACCACGGTCAGCATCAATGCCAGCTTCGGTGGTTCCAACCGGGCTATCCGCGATTACGACCGTGTTGGAACCAATCAGTACTTCGAACTCTATTGGGAAGCTTTGCGCAACCAATATGCTCTGAATTCGGATAAATATACTCCGCAGACCGCAGCTGCCCAAGCCTCGAAAGACCTGGTAGGCAAGCTGATGGGCGGCGGCCCTAATCCCTACGGACCCAACTATCCGCAACCTGTAGGTACGGACGGCAAACTGCTTGCCGGCGCTACTCCGCTTTGGAATGTGGACTGGCAGAAGGAAATGGAACAACAGGCATTGCGTACGGAAGTCGGATTGAATGTTTCCGGTGGCGGAAAGACCAACCAGTACTATTTCTCGGCCGGCTATCTGAACGACAAGGGTATTGCCCTTGAGTCCGGCTACCAACGCTTCAACTTGCGTTCCAACATTTCGAGCGAGATAACCCGTTGGTTGCGCGGCGGTGTGAATATGAGCTATGCCCACTCCATACAGAACTATCCGGTTTCGTCCGATGCCAAGACGAGCAATGTCATTAACGCCGGACGTTTAATGCCCGATTTTTATCCTGTGTATGAGATGAATGCCGACGGTACATACAAACTCGACTCGGAAGGAAAGCGGATTTACGACTTTGGTTCCTATCGGCCGTCGGGCGCCACAGCCAACTGGAACCTGCCTGCAACCTTACCCAATGATAAATCCGAGCGTATGCGGGACGAGTTCTCCGGACGTACTTTCCTTGAGATCACTTTCCTTGAAGGGTTGAAATTCAAGACCAGCTTCAACTTCGACCTGATAGACTACAATACGCTGGATTATACCAATCCCAAAATTGGCCCTGCCGTCAATACGGGCGGTGGAGCAAGCCGCGAATATACCCGTACCTTCTCCTGGACATGGAATAACATCGTGACCTACGATAAGACTTTCGGCGAGCACCACTTCAATATCCTTGCCGGACAAGAGGCTTACTCTTACCGTTACGATGTGTTGCAGGCGGCACGAAGCAACATGGCTGTGCCCGATATGCCGGAACTGGCTGTCGGTTCGCTTGTAACCGCAGGCACGGGCTATCGCATCGATTATTCACTGTTAGGCTATCTTATCAATGCCCAATATGACTACCGGAGCAAGTATTTCTTCTCCGCTTCCTACCGCCGCGACGGTTCCTCGCGTTTCGCACCGGGTACACGCTGGGGCAATTTCTGGTCGTTGGGAGCTTCGTGGCGCATAGACCGCGAAGCGTTCATGCAGAATACCGCCGACTGGCTTTCCGCCCTGACCTTAAAGGCCAGTTATGGCGCGCAGGGCAATGACAACTTAGGTACGTATTATGCCAGCAGCGGACTGTATTCTATCGTTTCACAGGCAGGTGAGAATGCTTTGGTGTCCGACCGTCTTGCGACGCCCGATTTGAAATGGGAGACTAATCTCAACCTCAATGTAGGTATCGACTTTTCATTGTTCGATAACCGTTTCTCCGGTTCGTTCGATTTCTTCCAGCGCCGTTCCAAAGACCTGCTGTATTCCCGTCCGTTGGCAACTTCCCTGGGTTATACTTCTATGGACGAGAATATAGGTGCTTTAAAGAATACGGGCTTTGAAATAGACCTCAAAGGAACGCTTATACACACCCGTGACTTTATGTGGCGTATGGGTGTCAACCTTACGCACTACAAGAACGTGGTGACCGACCTTCCGCTGAAAGACATGCCCGTTACCGGAGTTACCCGCCTGAAGGAAGGGCGTTCGGTCTATGACTTCTATCTGCGCGAATGGGCAGGGGTAGACCCGGACAACGGCGACCCGCTGTGGTATAAGAACGTGAAGGATGAGCAGGGCAATATCACCGGACGCACCACCACCAATGACTATGCTCAGGCTGATTATTACTATGTGGACAAATCCTCGCTCCCTAAGGTGTATGGCGGGTTCAACACCGCTTTCTCATACAAGGGTTTTGAGTTATCCGCCATCTTTGCCTACAGCATAGGCGGTTATATCGTAGACCGTGACGTTACGATGCTGTGGAGCAATGGAAGCAATCCGGGACGTGCCTGGTCTACCGAGATACTGAAACGCTGGACGCCGGAAAACCGCTACACGGACGTGCCGGCCCTGAAAACAGTGTCCAATAACTGGAACTCCAACTCCACCCGCAATCTGTTCAACAATTCGTATCTGCGGATGAAGAACATCACGCTGTCCTACAACTTCCCGCAGCCGTTGATAAAGAAAATCAGCCTGAACAGCCTGCAACTTTTTGTACAGGCGGACAACCTGCTGACTTTCTCCAAGAATCAGGGACTGGACCCGGAGCAGGGCATCACAGGACTGACCTATTACCGTTATCCTGCCATGCGTTCCATTTCGGGCGGGCTTAATGTTTCATTCTAAATCACTGTTAACAATGAATACTTTCCTTAAAAATGCAGCAATCCTCGCAGTGGGATTATTATCAGTCTTGTCCTCGTGCAGCGGAGACTTTCTCGACAACAAACCTACGGACGCCGTAGATTCGGGGATCGTCCCCGTACCTTCCAATGCCGGACGTATCTTCAACGGTGCATGGTATAACTTGTTTGAGTACAGCAGTACGTATGCCAATATCGGCTATCGCGCCCTGATGTTGCAGGACGACATGATGGCGGACGATGTGGTGTCGCGTCCGATGTATGGTTTCAACTCATCCTACCAGTTTAACGATGTGGGGATGCCGGCCAACAACCGTACCGCATTTGCCTGGTATCTGATGTACAAGACTATCGACAATTGCAATACCGCCATTTCCATTACCGCGACCGGTGATGATAATACGGCCGATTTCCGCCATTCCCAGGGGCAAGCCTACGCTTTGCGGGCTTTCTGTTATCTGCATCTGGCTCAGCACTACCAGTTTACTTACCTGAAAGACCCTTCCGCACCGGCTGTTCCTCTTTATACGGAACCTACCGCCTCTACGACAGAGCCCAAAGGGAAGGCTACCCTGGAAGAGATATATACGCAGATATTCAAAGACCTGAATAAGGCTAAGGAGCTTCTTGAAGGGTATGTCCGTCCGGACGACAAATCCAAGTTCAAGCCGGATGTAAGCGTTGTCAACGGATTGCTGGCACGTGCCTATTTGCTTACCGGACAATGGAATGAAGCCGCCGGGGCTGCACTTGAGGCGGCTGAAGGATATACTTTAATGACGGATGCCAAAACGTATATGGGCTTTAACGACATATCCAATACCGAGTGGATGTGGGGGCATCCCCAATCTGTGAGTCAGTCCGACGCCAGTTATAATTTCTATTATATTGATGTGGTGACTCCTGATGCGTATAACAGTTTTATGGCCGACCCGCATTTTAAGGACATTTTCGAAGCGGGGGATATCCGTCTGGAGCTGTTCCAGTGGATGCGCGAAGGCTATTTGGGTTATCGCAAGTTCCGCATCCGTGCCGACCAGACCGGTGATATCGTCGTGATGCGTTCCGCCGAGATGTATCTGATAGCTGCGGAAGCACTGGCTCGTGAAGGACGGTTGGAGGAAGCCGTGAAGCCGTTGAACACATTGCGTAATGCCCGCGGACTTGCCGATTATGACCTGGCAGGCAAGACGCAGGAACGGCTTGTCGATGATATTCTGCTGGAACGTCGCCGCGAATTGTGGGGTGAGGGATTCGGCATTACTGATATTCTCCGTACGCAACGTTCGGTAGAACGCATGCCGTTGACGAAAGAGGAAGCGGAGAAAACGTACGATTGCTGGCAGCAGGGAGATACTTATAGGGAATATAACCCCGAAGGTCATTGGTTTACTTCCTTTCCCGACGGAACGAAGTTTGTGCCGAACAGTGTGTATTATTTGTATGCCATTCCGGAAAAGGAGACGAATGCGAATCCTAATCTATAGGAGAGGGGTGTTGGGAAGTGATTGATGTTTTTTAGGCACGGATTACGCAGAATTACGCGGATTACACGGAAAAAGAATAAAATAAATCCGTGTAATTCTGCGTAATCCGTGCCTAAAAATAGCACCCTGAATAGTGCGTAACCGGCATATCTTCAGATTTGTTACTCCGTCTTCTTACTTTCTCTTTCCTGCATTTTGCGTTTCACGAACTCAATCTTCAGGTTGGCCTCTTCCATATTCTTCTTGATTTCCGTGATGGAAGACAGCAGTTGTGCCAGTTCATAGACAGCTGCCACCGCCTTGCGGTCGTTCGGTGTCATGACAGTGGCATAGGAACGTTCGCCAAGATAGTGTACGCGGATATTCTTGTCTTTATTCAGATTGAGGAAAGCGATTACATTACCGTCTTCGCCCAGTTTATAGTCCGCTTTCTCTATCTTCTCGCCCAAATCGGTCGTTTCATAGCTGTCTTTGGAAGCCGGGGTTTCGGCAAAACTGCCGTCGGGTGCGGTGACTTTCACTGCGAGGTGATGGATGTTATGCGGGCCGCAATAGATGGAAGTCATGCTCATCACTCCGGTTTCATCTACCTGAAAGCGCAGGTAAGAGCGGTGCAGGTTCTTTTCTATTACTTGTGAGGGATGTAGGTAATTGCCGATTTTTTGATATTCGGCATCTTTCTCGAAAGTATAATTCTTCTTGATGGCATCCACCTCTTTTTGTTTTTCCTGAAGCATACTGTCGAGGTAGACCAGCGTTTTCTCCTGTTCTTTCAGTTCCACCTGCTGCATCAGTCCGATACCCTCGCGGCGTGTTTCAAAAGCCTTGGGATAGAGTATCTTGATGCTGTCAATCTGAATCTTCGCTTCGCTGTAATCTCCGCGTTCAAACGCTTCGCGGGCTGCCTGGAGTTTCTCTCCTGCTTTTTTCTCTACATTGCTGCAAGAGAAGAGCGTGCAGCAGAGGCACGCAAGGAATACTGCTTTCTTCATAATTTTCATTCTTGATGTTAGTGGGGGCAAAAATAAAAAATAATATCCGTATCTTTGCACCCTCAAAATGATTTATTGACAAATGATTGAATTGACGACAGAAGAACTGAAGCAGCGTTTCAGTGACAGCATATTTAAGCGGATTTCCGAAACAGCGGATGAATTGGGACTGGAGTGCTACGTAGTCGGCGGCTACGTGCGCGACATATTCCTGCAGCGTCCTTCCAAAGACATCGATGTGGTAGTAGTGGGCAGCGGCATTGCAATGGCCGAGGCGCTTGCCAGGCGTTTGGGGCGCGGCGCGCATCTTTCTGTTTTCAAGAATTTCGGGACGGCGCAGTTGAAGTATCACGGCACGGAAGTGGAGTTTGTGGGTGCACGTAAGGAGTCCTACACGCACGATTCGCGCAAACCGATTGTTGAGGACGGCTCGCTGGAAGACGACCAGAACCGCCGGGATTTTACTATCAATGCCTTGGCAGTCTGCCTGAACAGTCAGCGTTACGGCGAGTTGGTAGACCCCTTCAGCGGAATGGCGGACATGAAGGAGAAGACCATCCGCACGCCGCTCGACCCGGACATCACCTTCAGCGACGACCCTCTGCGCATGATGCGTTGTATCCGTTTTGCCACCCAACTGAATTTCTATATCGACGATGATACTTTCGAGTCCTTATGCCGCAACAAAGAGCGCATCTCCATCATATCCAAAGAGCGCATTGCAGACGAGCTGAACAAGATTCTGCTCTCTCCCGTCCCGTCCAAAGGATTTATAGACTTGGACCGTTCGGGCCTGTTGCAGCTCATCTTCCCGGAACTGGTTGCCTTGCAAGGCGTTGAAACCCGTAATGGCAGGGCGCATAAGGACAACTTCTACCATACGCTCGAAGTGCTCGATAATATCAGCAAAAAGACCGATAACCTCTGGCTGCGCTGGGCAGCCCTTCTGCACGATATAGCCAAACCGGCGACCAAACGCTGGGAACCTCGTGCCGGATGGACATTCCACAACCATAACTTCATCGGCGAGAAGATGATACCCGATATCTTCCGGAGAATGAAGCTTCCCATGAATGAGAAGATGAAATACGTGCAGAAGCTGGTAGGGTTGCACATGCGTCCCATAGTGATAGCGGATGATGTGGTGACCGACTCGGCCGTACGTCGCCTGCTGTTTGAGGCTGGCGATGATATAGACGAACTCATGACCTTGTGTGAGGCCGATATCACTTCCAAGAATATGGAGCGCAAGCAGCGCTTTCTGAACAACTTCCAACTGGTGCGTCAGAAACTGAAGGACTTGGAAGAGCGCGACCGTATCCGTAACTTCCAGCCTCCTGTCAGCGGTGAGGAGATTATGAAAACATTCAATCTCCCCCCCTGCCAGCAAGTGGGTGCATTGAAGAGTGCTATTAAGGATGCCATATTGGACGGCGTCATTCCCAATGAGTATGAAGCTGCCCGCGCGTTTATGCTGCAACGGGCGGAAAAAATGGGGCTGAAATAGGCTCCGGCACTCTATGGAAAAAAACAGGGAGTGTGCCAAAATTCAATTTTGAGGAGATAAATTTTTAACTTGAAATTTGCACATTCTGAAAGAATTGAGGAAAGGGTCGTATCATAACTCTCAAAGTGGAGTTTGATACGACCCTTTTAAAGGTTATAATTACAATCTGTAACTTTTCAGAGGTTCATTTTAGTTTTGACAACCTCTTAGCAAAATGTATATCGCTTAACTTTCGGTTGATAAAGGAATGTCCTTACTCTTCCGCCTGGAATTTTCGGCTCACCTTCATCAGGTTGATGGAGTAGGTCACAATATTCTGTGCTTCCTGTATCATCGTCAGATACACCATGCTTACCTTAATGCTGCCGGACTGACTTTGAATGCGCTGTAACTCTTCGCGTTTCAGGTGGGCGAGCTGGCCGTTCAGGTCGTTGGCTTTGTGTATATCTTCCTCGAAGTTATTGTAGTTGTTGTTCTCCAGCTTGTGGCGGCACACCTGCAGCAGGTAAACGATATCTTCCGTTACATCGGCAAACTCGCCTTTCTGGATGGTGTCGAGCGGTTTGAAGTTATTGTCGATATGCTCCAGACACGGTTCGCAAAGACGTCCCACACTATATACCAGTTCGCTGGCAAAGTCATTGCCCTGGTAGTAGTAAAGTCCTTTTTCGAGCACCGTATTGTTGTCCAGGCGGCACATGGCAAGCGTACCGGTACGTTTCATCTGTTTAATCAGTTGTTTCTCGAACTTCACGGAACCCATTGCCCGGCGCAGTCCGCGCAGGTTTTCGTGCAGGAAAGCGGTAACAGTGCGTTCGAAGTTATCTTCCGTAAATTCCAGTATTCTGCCCAATTCCTCACGGGTGTGCTTGCGCAGCAATTCCAGAATCTCCATGTTGTCCGTGCTCTGCATCAGTTGCTTGATGGTAGCGTTTCCTTTTTCCTTCTCTTTGCGCTTCTTGTACATTACCTGGCTGCGTATCAGCATGAATACTGCCAGACCGATAAGGGCGATGATAGCGATTGTACCGCCGAAATGAATTACGAAGGTAACGAAGAAACAGATGGTAAACGCCGCTCCGGCAGTGATGAACCAGCCGCCGATAACGCTCAGTACGCCGGTGATACGGAATACGGCGGAGTCACGTCCCCAGGCGCGGTCGGCAAGGGAAGTACCCATAGCCACCATGAAAGTAACGTAAGTGGTGGAGAGCGGGAGTTTCAATGAAGTACCCAGGGCAATGAGCAGGCCGGCAAGTACCAGATTGATGGAGGCACGTACCAAGTCGAACGCCGCACCGTCGGCAATGATGGCTTCGTCCTTTTGGAAACGGGTCTCAATCCAGCGTTTGCCGCTTTCGGGCATCACTTTGGAAAGTCCGTTGGCTATCGTCATACTGAAACGTACCAGTGTACGTGCTATGGGAGTGCTGCCGAAGCTCTCTTCACCTTCGTCCTGGCGGGAGAGGTCGACGGAAGTCTTGATTACATTGTGTGCTTTCTTGGATGTGCACAGCGCATATACCATGATGGCGCCCGCACCGATAAGGAAGTACCACGGTGTTTTGGCAGGGCCGAGCAGTGAGGTCATCAGGAAGCCGTCGGGACCTGCGGCAGTGCCGTTGGTCGTATAGTCGATGAAAGAGGAGTAACCGGCAAGGGGCACACCTATGAAGTTCACCAAGTCGTTGCCGGCAAAGGCGAGGGCGAGGGCGAAAGTACCCAGAAGCACCACTATCTTGAATACGTTTACCTTGCACCAGTGCAGCACCTGCATCAATATGGTGAAGAACACGAAGAAGCAGCCGATGAGCATAGCAGTATTCTCCTGTATCCAGTGCTTGTTTTCGGGAGTCATGAAAGAACTGTCCTTCAAACCTTTTATCAGCATGAAGTAGATGATGGAAGTAGCTGCGATACCGCCGAAGATACCGATGCTGTACTTCATCTTTTTGGTATAGTTGAAGGTGAAGACGATACGTGCCAGCCATTGCACCAGCATACCGAAGAAGAAGGCGATGGCTACGGATACGAATATCGCCATGATAACGGACAATGCCTTGTCTGTGTTGATAAGATCGCCCAGTCCGAGCGTATCGCTGCCGTACACTTTGATGAGGGCGAGGGCAAAGGTTCCGCCCAGCAGCTCAAAGACCATGGATACGGTGGTGGACGTCGGCATTCCCATGGTGTTGAATACATCCAGCAGTACCACGTCTGTCAGCATCACTGCCAACAGGATGCACATGATTTCCGCAAAATAAAAATGCTCCGGCTGGTAGATACCGTGACGGGCAATGTCCATCATGCCGTTGGAGAGGGCAGCGCCGATGAATACACCGATACCTGCTATAAACAGTATCGTCTTGAAAGATGCTGCTTTGGCTCCGACAGCAGATTGTAGAAAGTTAACCGCATCATTACTGACACCCACGACGAGGTCGAAGACCGCGAGGACGAACAGGAAGATGACAATGCATAAGTAGATAGTTTCCATAACATGTATTTTATTTCTGGTTGCAAAGAAACGTGTTTCGTGTTGCAGGGAAATGTCATATATGTTACAGAAATGTTACAAACTTCTCTCTCAACTTTCCACTTTCAGTTCTCCGCTTTTCAGGTATTCGTAGAAAGTATATTGCGCCCGTACTTTCTCCTTTTGCGGACGGGCTGATTTCCAGCGGTTACGCAGGTGGTCGTCCACAAAGCAGGCTTTGCGCTTGTCCGAGAGCTGGATGGAAAGCATGTCCGACAGTTCCCGTTTCAAATCCGGGTCCAGAATTGGGGTTACAGCCTCTATGCGGCGGTACAGGTTGCGGCGCATCCAGTCCGGCGAGCCGAGGAAAAGTTTCGGCTTCCCGCCGTTGCCGAAGTACCACACGCGGGCATGTTCCAGAAATGTATCCACAATACGTGTTACACGGATGTTACGGCTGTACTTCCGTCCGGGAATGAGGCAGCAGATACCCCGTACAATAAGGTCTATCCTGACTCCGGTCTGCGAGGCTTCGTACAGGCGGTCTATCATGGCGGGGTCTTGCAAGGCGTTCATTTTGAGTATAATCCTTCCTTGTTTTCCGCTTTTCGCCAGTTCTATTTCATGGTCGATGAGGCGGTTCAGTTCGGGAATCAGGTTGAAGCGTGCCACCAGCAGGCGGTGGAACACGGGATTTTCCTTGCCCTGAAAAGTGCGGAACAGGTTGTGCAGGTCGTTTACGAGTATGGGGTTACAGGTGAACAGACCGGAGTCGGCATAGAGCGTGGCGGTCTTTTCGTTGAAATTTCCGGTGCTGATGTAGGCATAGCTGGGCAGTTTGTGACCTTGTCTGTCGCGGCGCAGCACAAGGGCTACTTTGGCATGTACCTTCAGTCCGGGCAGGCTGAACAGGATATTGATACCGGCGGCTTTCATCATCTCGGCGGTGGCAAGGTTGTTCTCCTCGTCGAAACGGGCTTTCAGCTCTACGAAAACGGTTACTTTCTTGCCGTTCTGCGCGGCGGCTATCAGGGTGTTGATAACTGCGGAGTTTTCCGCAACGCGGTATTGGGTTACCATGATTTTGCGCACGGTGGGTTCGTGTACGGCTTCGTACAGGAAATGGATGAAGTGCTCGAAAGAGTGGTACGGGTAGTGCAACAACAGGTCTTTTTTCTCCACATACCGGAAGATGGACTCCCGCTCGTCCAGGCAGGTCAGCTTCATGGGCTGAGGCTTGCGGATGGGGCGCACGGCATTGTTCGGATTGGGCAGATGCCGCAGGTCTTCCATATTGAGGTGTTTGTCGCCCGGAACCAGTTCCTGGCGGTTGATGCGGAAGGCATCTACAAGGAAGTCCAGAAAATCGTCGGGCATGGCGCGGTCGTATACAAAACGGCAGACGGCTCCTATTTTGCGTTTTTTTACTTTGCTTTTCACCTGCTCTATAATTTCGGAAGTGTTGGCGGACTCGTCTATCAGTATGTCCGCATCCCGCGAAATCTTGATGCAGTAGCTGCTGTCCACATCATAGCCGGGGAATATCGTGTCGATATTGGCTTTGATGATGTCCTCGATGAACATCAGGTAGTAGTTCTTCCCGTGCTTGGGCAGCTCGATGAAGCGGGGCACTTTGCTGTAGGGCAGCTTCATCACGAAGTATTGGGGAGTTCTTCCTTTGTTTGCTTGTCCCTCTGTGCCCTTGTCTCCTTTCGGATACAGTCGTATGGCAAGGTACAGGCGGTTGTCGCGCAGGAACGATATTACCTTGTCCTTGCTGACGGGTACGGGAGAGAGATACGGAAAGATTTCCTCCCGGAAGAAGCTCCGAAGGAATTCTTTATGGAAAGGCTCTACGTTGCGGCTTTGGTAGAAGATGATGTGCTGTTGCCGCAGGGCGGGCAGTATTTTCTGTTCGTAGATGCGGATACGCTCTTCCAGTTGGCGGTTCACCTCTTCGTTGATTTCGGACACCAGTTGCATGGCGGACTGCACACTCTCTTCATCGCTGTGTGCGGCGCCGGTGGCAATGGCCTTATGGTCGGCTACACGTATTTTGTAGAACTCTTCCAGGTTGGACGAGTATATGGATATAAAGTTGATGCGCTCGTACAGCGGCAGTGTATCGTCTTCCGCTTCCAGCAATACCCGGTAGTTGAACGACAGCCAACTGATGTCGCGCTTGAAATATCTGCTCTCCATAAATAAGATTAGGTTTATTTTCCAAATATAGCTACCTTTGCACATATAAACAAATGAAAAATGACAAAAGTTGGTTTACTGTCGGATACGCACGGGTATTGGGATGAGAAGTATTTGCAGTACTTCGAGCCGTGCGATGAAATATGGCATGCAGGTGACATCGGTACGTTGGAAGTGGCACAGAAGCTGGCGGCTTTCCGTCCGTTCCGTGCGGTGTACGGCAACATAGACGGGCAGGATCTGCGCCGGCTCTATCCGCAGGTGCTCCGTTTTACGGTAGACGGCGCCGAGGTGCTGATGAAACATATCGGCGGCTATCCCGGCAAATACGATCCGTCCATACAGGGAAGCATTCTGGTGCATCCGCCCAAACTGTTCATCAGCGGTCATTCGCATATATTGAAGGTGAAGTTCGACAAGACACTGGGCATGCTTCATATAAACCCCGGCGCAGCGGGCATTTACGGCTTTCATAAAGTGCGTACCATGGTGCGTTTCGTTGTGGACAACGGCGTGTTCAAAGACCTTGAAGTCATAGAGCTTGCAGGCTGATTTTGACTTTATTATTTTGTCATGTCAGAACTTTTTCAGAACTTTGTGCCCTGAATAGCAACGAGAGCCGTGGGGCATTGTCCTCCTTCTTATTTTATTCTACATTTGAAGTCAATCCAAAAAAGAACTGAAATATGAAAGGAATTATTCTTGCAGGTGGCAGCGCCACTCGTCTCTATCCATTGTCAAAGGCTATCTCCAAGCAGATTATGCCGGTCTACGACAAACCCATGATTTACTACCCCCTTTCCACATTGATGCTGGCGGGAATACGTGAAGTGCTGATTATCTCCACTCCGCGCGACTTACCCATGTTTCGCGATTTGTTAGGAACAGGCGAGGAGCTTGGTATGTCTTTCTCTTATAAGATACAGGAAAAGCCCAACGGACTGGCACAGGCTTTCGTGCTTGGAGCGGAATTTCTGAACGGTGAGCCGGGATGCCTTATTCTGGGCGATAATATGTTCTATGGTCAGGGCTTTTCCGCCATGTTGAAGCGTGCCGCTTCTATCGAGAAGGGTGCATGTATCTTCGGTTATTATGTAAAAGACCCGCGTGCATACGGCGTGGTAGAGTTCGATGCCGACGGCAAGGCCATCTCTCTGGAAGAGAAACCGGCACAGCCCAAGAGTAATTATGCGGTTCCCGGTTTGTACTTCTACGATTCTACTGTAACGGAAAAGGCCGCCGCCTTGAAGCCTTCCGCCCGCGGTGAATATGAAATAACCGACCTCAACCGTCTTTATCTGGAAGAAGGAACGCTGAAAGTGGAACTCTTCGGACGTGGATTCGCCTGGTTGGATACGGGTAATTGCGACAGCCTGCTCGAAGCAAGCAATTTCGTTGCTACCATACAGAACCGTCAGGGGTTCCGTGTGAGCTGTATTGAGGAGATAGCATGGCGCAAAGGCTGGATAGATGTAGACCAGCTCCATCGTCTCGGTGAACAGCTCGGAAAAACCGAATACGGCAAATATCTGATGGAACTTGCAGACTCGTACCGCTGACGAGAAACATGTGACTTCTCTATTTCTTAATTTTTAATTCTCAATTTTTAATTTATGAAGACTTATCTTGTAACCGGTGCTGCCGGTTTTATCGGAGCTAATTATATAAAGTATATTCTGGCAAAGCACGACGATATAAAAGTTGTAATATTGGATGCCCTGACCTATGCGGGCAATTTAGGTACTATTGCCAAGGACATCGATGATGAACGTTGCTTCTTCGTGAAAGGCGACATTTGCGACCGTATCCTTGCCGATGAACTGTTTGCCAAATATAAATTCGATTATGTGGTGAACTTCGCAGCCGAAAGCCATGTAGACCGCAGTATCGAGAATCCGCAACTGTTCCTTATGACCAACATTCTGGGTACTCAGAATCTGCTGGATGCCGCCCGTCGTGCATGGGTGACGGGTAAGGACGAGTCAGGCTATCCTACCTGGCGTAACGGAGTGCGCTATCATCAGGTATCTACGGACGAGGTTTACGGTTCGCTGGGAGCGGAAGGCTTCTTCACGGAGAAGACCCCACTGTGTCCGCATAGCCCGTACAGCGCTTCCAAGACCAGTGCCGATATGGTGGTGATGGCCTATCATGATACCTACAAAATGCCTGTTACCATCACCCGCTGTTCCAATAACTACGGCCCGTATCACTTCCCGGAAAAACTGATTCCGCTGATTATAAAGAATATCCTTGAAGGCAAGAACCTGCCGGTGTACGGTGACGGCAGCAATGTACGCGACTGGCTGTACGTGGAAGACCACTGCAAAGCCATCGACCTTGTGGTGCGCAAAGGCGTGGAAGGTGAGGTTTATAACGTAGGCGGCCATAACGAAAAGACCAATCTGGAGATTGTGAAACTGACTATCGCTACTATCCGCGGTCTCATGGAAGAGGAGCCGAAATACCGTGCAGTCCTGAAAAAGCAAGTGAAAGATGCCGACGGACAGATTGACATCAGTTGGATAAACGAAGATCTGATAACGTTCGTGAAAGACCGCCTCGGTCATGACCAGCGTTATGCCATCGACCCCACCAAGATAACGGATGCCTTAGGTTGGTATCCCGAAACAAAATTTGAAGTGGGTATCGTTAAGACCATCGAATGGTATCTGAATAATCAGGACTGGGTGGAAGAAGTTACCAGCGGCGATTATCAGAAGTACTACGAAAGAATGTACGGAAAGAAATAACCGTTACAAAATAAAGGCAAGGCTTAGCAACAAGCCGAAGAACAGCATATTACGTGAGGTTTCACCTAATATGCTGTTCAGTTTTTTACCGCTTCGTATGGCTACCATTCTGCGCCAGGTCAGCACATGCAGGCAGAGGTAGACGCAGGGAGCCCAGATAAAGGCAAGCGGCTCTATTTTGCCGGTATAAACAAACCATAGGCTGAGCAAGGCGGCTGCCACGCCTAATCCCAGATAGAGGTAACGGCCGAAAGGTTCGCCGAAACGGACAATCAGCGTACGTTTGCCGCTGAGGGCGTCCTGTTCCCGGTCGCGGTAGTTGTTTACGGCCAGCAAGGTGTCTATTACCAGACCGCAGATGAACGAGGCTACCCATACGTCGGCCGTAATGGAGTGGGCTTGTACGTAATAAGTTCCGCCTACGGGGATAAAGCCGAAGAAAACCAGTACGAGCAAGTCACCCCAGCCTTTGTAGGAGAGTAGGGTGGTGTATAGGAAAGCGAATATTACGCAGAGCAATCCCAGCAGTATCAGTTCCCAACCGCCGTGAGGCAATTGTCCCCAGCACTGCTGCAAGAGTGTGCAACCTATGAGGCAGGAGAATATGAGCATGCCTGCTATCCCCCGTTTCATGGCTGTGGGAGTAATCCAGCCTTGTGCGCAGGCACGTTCGGGGCCGAGGCGGTCTGCACGGTCACTGCCTTTCAGGTAATCGTAAAGGTCGTTGATAAAATTGGCGGCAATCTGCATGCCGCAGGCAAACAGCGCACATAGCAGCGCCGGTATGATGTTGAATGCTTCATCGGCAAATGCCAGGGCAGAACCTGTCAATACGGGAATAACGGCTCCCGTCAGTGTCTTGGGACGGGCGGCAAGTATCCATGCGTGGAACGAGTTGGTAGCTATTGCTTTCATGTCGTACTTTTAGAAAGTTATACTACAAAGATAGCGAAAGGATTTGTTATCTTTGCACTGCTATTCGGGTAAAATTATTCATTGCGTCAAACAATAAAGTTAAATCTATGGCTCAGGCACTGTTTTATAGAGGGTTCGGGAGACTGCTGTTTTTTTCTTTTCCGGTATTGCTGTTCTTTTCATCGTGCCGGTCTGCGCGTAATTTTACTTCGCCTCTTCCCGGTGAGTATTCTGTCCGGATATCCGGATTTCCGGCATCCGGATATAAGAATGTGAAGAGCATCAGGCAGTATGAGTTTGCACACCGTGATGTTCCTGCCGCATTCGACGGTTGCAGGCTGGCTTTTGTCTCGGATTTGCACTACCGTAGTTTGCTGAAAGAGAAAGGGCTGAAGGACATCACCCGCCTGTTGAATGATTTGCAGGTCGATGCCCTGCTGATAGGCGGCGACCTGCATGAGGGCTGCGAGTATGTTCCGGCTGTGATTGCGGCATTGGGAGCTGTGAAAGCGCCTTTGGGCACTTATGCCGTTCTTGGAAACAATGATTATGAGGCTTGTTACGATGATATTCTAAAGGAAATGGAGCGTCAGGGCATTCGCTTGCTGGAGCATAAAGCGGATACTTTGAAGCGGAATGGTGAGTGGATTGTGATAGCCGGGGTGCGCAATCCTTTCAATCTTGAACGGAACGGGCAGTCGCCCACGCTTTCCCTCTCTCCCGATGACTTCGTCATATTGTTGACGCATACTCCCGATTATGCCGAAGATGTTCCCATAACCAATGCCGACCTTGTGCTTGCAGGACATACGCACGGCGGGCAGGTAACGCTGTTCGGGCTGTATGCTCCTGTAGTTCCTTCTCGTTACGGGCAGCGTTTCCTGAAGGGGATAAGGACCAATTCCGAGAGGCAACCTGTCATCATAACAAACGGTATCGGAACTTCCAGTAAGAATCTGCGGTTGTTTGCACCAAGTGAGGTGGTAGTCCTGACACTGAGAAAGTTATAAGCGTATTTATATTTGTGCCAAGCTTGTGGCACAACCGTGCCTATTAAATGGCACAACTGTGCCACCCTAAAAACACAATTATGCTGTCAGGGTGGAATAGCTGGAGGATGTCTCTTGCGTCATCATTCTGATATTACAAACAGATGATGGTGCTGCTGAAAACGTAAAATGGGTATATCCTGCGTTTTATAAGTAAGGATTTACTTCTACATCTTGAAGCTTTTCTTCTACGGTGTCGTCAACCGAAATTCCCATGTCAATTCTGCCGCTGGCGCTGGTTTTTATATTCAGTTTATACCATTTTGCCGCTTCAAGCTGAATGGTTTGCGTTGCTGTACGCACATTGCCTTTATATGTACCGGAAACGGTGCATTTCAGATTAGGATTTTTACTGTCGATGTTAAAAAACGCTGCATCGTATGTACTGTTGCATTTGCCGTTACTGTCGAACGTGATGACCCGTGAAGGTTCCGCCTCTGTAGAAACCTCAACGGTATAACCATTGAATACCTGTGCAAAGACTTCGTCATAGGCAATACTTACTTTGGCATTGGCCATAGTGCAGGTTACTTTGACGTTGCTTATTTCATTGGTTCTGACTTCAAAAGGAGCGCTTGTTCCGAAGTAACGTATTTGTCCCACTCCGTCATTAGCAGATTGTCCAACCTCTTCCGTGCAGCTTTCAGCCGTAACTGTGTAGCCGCTTCCTATGGGGAAGATGAAGGTGGTGTTCTTAAAGGTCAGAAAGTTGGTTGACTCTAATTTTACATTGCCGTTTTGGAGGACTTGTATGTTGTAGTCCTTCGCATCCGTTTCCGTAAGGTCTGTTACCGTGCGGGTGCTTACTTCGATTTCAGGAGCAGTGGAGTTTTCCAGAGTGAGATTAATCTGTCCGCACTCTTGTACCGGTTCATCATTATTGGTGCAGGCTGCTGCAATCAGCGCAATACCTGCTAAAGCTAAAAGTTTCTTCATTGTTATAATTGGGGTTTAATTATTCGTAAATTAGTTCGACTTCGTCAATATATAATTGGCTTCCAATAAACATAGGCATTGCATCATCAGTATTGTTATGAAACTTGGATACCTCAGTATTACTACCTGACTCAAATATTATTTCAAGATGAGTCGCCGGAGTCCTAAAATTACCGTGGTAATTAATATCTAATGAAACCTTTTCCTCTTGATATTCAGAATGGTAAGGCTTCGCTAATTGAGCATCGCCTATTATATCTTCGCCATTATATATTTTTATAGAAATAATAGGTGCATCATTACCTTTAGGGGTATATTTATAATAGAAAGCTAATGCAGATGGTCTTGAACTGTGACTAAAGCTAATTTTATCTGTAAACAATCGCCCTATAGCTATATGGCTTGGACTTCCAGGAGCAGTTAATAGTCCACCTTTAATGCCATATCCACTTGTCATTATTCTGGCACATTGACCATTCTTTGCATCAGAATCAGGTCGAGTTCCTGAACGAGAACTCCAACTATAAATATAACCTTTATTACTGGGGCACTTGGTTGAATTGTTAGTTCTCCACCAACTATTTGTTTCATTCTTGTCAGAATAGAACTCATATACGGCACCTCGACCATTACTCCCAAAGAGACCTCCGCCTCCTCCCCACTTGTCATTATCAGCTCCTGCAGTAATAGAACTTTGGTCTAAATTACCATTGGGAATTACAGTAGAAGTTTCTGTTGTGAAACTTACTGGTGTTGTTATTATTTTATCACCTAATCGAGCGCGTATTTTATATTTAGTATTTTCTGTAAGTTTGGTAATTATGATTTCATCTTGGTTATCGTTGCTTTGTATACTTGTAGCTGTGCTCCAATCAGAAGTACTTGCAGAGATTATCTCATAAATAATACCTTGAGGTGTCGGTATAATATTACCTTTTGAATCCTTTGCTATTGCAGGAGTTATATAAAGTCTTTTAGCCCACGCTCCATTTTGCTGTTCCGGTAAGGTCAATGTAGGTAACGTGGTGTTGCAATTTATGTTATAAACCATCTTGGCTTCTACATTTAAATTACCTATATTCTTTACAATGTCAACATTAGCCTTATTTTGTCCTTTTAATGAAAGGATATAGGGGGTATCTCCTGGTAATACGTAGAGTGCTTCTTCATTGGCAACAGATATTTCTTCTTCGTTGTATGCTACATAGAATGTAGGAGCGGTATTGTAGTGGCTGATTAAATCTTGAGGTATATTAGGAATGATTATAGCATTTGCTAAAGAAACTGTTACGCTTACATTTTCAGTCTCGTTCTCGGTAAGTACAATGGAAGCAGTTCCTTCATAATAAGGTGTTGTACTCATTTGTAGTCTTGTCCCATAATGTGCCTTTACAGTATAGGTTGCAGCAAAAAGCTCAACTCCATTTTTATAATGGTCTAAATTACCAGTTTCGATAATATCACCCAATGGGTCGATTATATCTATGATAATATTTGATTTATCAAGTTCGGGGAGAGAAAAAGCACGGGTTTCCGCTTCTATTGATATTTCAACATCCCCCAATATCAGACGTCCTTTGCCTTTAGACATCTGTCCCTCTTCTTGACAAGCTGTCAAAAAGAGAGGAAGCAGACTACAAAGTAATGCTATATGTCTAAATATTCCATTTCTCATATCTTCTTATTCTTTTCAATAGTCATAATCCAAACTAAACTCATCTACGTGAAGTGTGCTTCCTCTGCCCCCTACGAAGTAGTCGCCATATTTACTTGCCGAGCATACGATGACAATGTAGGTCGGTACACGGTTAGTAACACGGTAGTCCAGGTTCAATTCAAATTTTTTGTATTCCGTTACTGTTGTTCCGCTGTACATTTCGGCATAGGCGATGATATGCTCGTCGTTTTTGTCAAACAGCTTTCTGTTGGTAGGGCGGGTGCGTATCTCTATCGGTTCCGTCCAATCGCCCAAAGCGATGTATATGGCACATGTATCGGGCTTTCCCTTGTAATTTTGGAAACGCGTATAGTCCTGACTGCCTTCGGCTGGCAGGTCTGTAATAGGTGCGGTGGTATATTTGTAGTATCCTTTCAATTTTGTCGGGCGACCTGTAAATGGCTGGCCGAAGTTCAAAATACCGTTTGTACCGTCCACCTTGATGAATTTTCCCGTAAACAGGTTGCCGGCAGCAAATTTCACGATTACATTCTTCGATTCCAGCCTGGCTGCTTTGCCGCTTCCGGCAGCGGTATCATCGGTGGGGGTGGAATTGCTCTGACTGGCTGTGGTAACGCCTATATTGCCGGTATCCCAAAATGGCGTACTATTTTCTTCCCAGGGGTTTGCCACTTTGCCATCCATGCTCCAATAATCGAAAGAAGCATTGGGCAGTTCTATTGCCGCTGTAGTGGTGAAGGTCTTTTCCGTACTTATGGAAGTTCCCGAATATGCACGGCAGACATAGGCGGTCGATGCTTTCAGGTGAGGAATGCGGGCCGAGAAACTGCCACCGGTCGTTATCATATAGGAAGCATCCACTTTCTGCCACTCTTCAGAGGTTGCCTCACGTATTTCGAAGCCGTTGTCTTCGCCTTCAAGCCCCTCTCCATACAGCCAGGCTACATTGACCCAACCGTCTGCCGATGTTATCTTGACAGCATCTGTTTCGAACACATTGAGTGTCCAGTCTTCCAGTATATCCCGGTAAGTGACGATTACGATTTGCGGTTGTCCGCCTGTAAAGTTCATTACCGTGGCGTTGCCGTCGTATCCGTGTATGGTGGAGCCGGTAGGTCCTAACTTTAGTTCTTTGATTTTAATTTTGGACAAATCCTGCTCTTTGCTTACATAGGCAATGGCTCTTCTCTCTTTTTCGTTTACATAGAAAATGGCCTCACCGATTTGGCCTTCTACAACAAAACGGCGGTCGATCGGCTGTTTGGCTATGATTTTCCACGGGTAATCCTGGTAGAGGGACAGGATAACCGTTTGAGGATTGGTCAGGTCGAAAGTCGTGTCCGGACGTAAGATGCTTCTTGCACCTTCCGTCATTTCCACTTTCCTGATATATACTTTCTTCATATTTACGGTATCGGCAAGGGTCACTGTCACTGTACGGTTCTCCGTACTGATAACTGCTCCTGTAGTTTCCCCCTCTACTTCGAGCGCGGTGATGTCGAGCTTTATAATAGGATAGGGTACATTGTTCTCTATGCAGGAGCTCAGCAGCCCTGCCAATATCAGGAACAGTCCGGTTGCATATGTTTTTATTTTCTTCATGTATCTTACAGGCAAAGTGTAATTCCTATATTTATGTTGAACAAGTTTATTTTGAAGTCGGCGCCGCTGGCAGTGCGTTTGCCTGTTTCACCTTCATTGTTCTTCTGTTTTTCTATTCTGTACTTGAAACCGACAACACCGAATGACATCTCGGCGCATACATTCTCCATGATGAATACGGCAACACCGGGATTCAATCCCAGATGTATCTCGTGTATGGTGGTTTCCGTGCGTTTCAATGCTTCGTCCTTGCCACGGGTGAAAGTGCTGCTGCCATTGTTGTAGGAAAGCGAACTTTCATTGAAGAATCCGAAGCGCTTGCCTCTGTCCAGTCCCACATACGAACGGTGGAACAGTGCGATGCTATACGAGTCTTCCGAATAGCGTATGTCTTTGAGGTCGAAACTCAAATCGTCGTCAATGTTTAGCGATATGTTACCCAGGTCGGCTACGGTGTGGTTATACCCGGCTTTGAGTCCGACTATGACATTGTCCTTGAATGCATAACCTACAAATGGTCTGACGGATATTGTACGGAAGTTGCAATCAAAGTCTTTTATCAATGAGAACAGCATCCGGCTGTCTTCGCCGTCATAATTGATATAGGAAAACGTAAGTCCGCCTACCCATTTCTTTTTGGGTATAAAACGGTAATTGATAATTCCCCGGTCGAAGCGTCCGACCGGTTTGGTATAGATAATTTCCGAACTGTCCGGTTGAGCCGCTTCAACAGCCGGCCGTTCAATGTATATCGTGTCGTGTACATAAACTGTCCGTACCCGTAACGAGTCGTGCGCTTGGGATAACGCTTCCTGCGTTTCTTGTGCCCGGACTGTTTCCATACCCACTATGATGCACACCATATATATAAGTAACTTCTTCATCCTTAATTATAAATAAAAGGCCAGTCCCAGACCTATGGAAAACAGGTTTATCTTAAAATTGGCGCTACTTGACGAATGTTCGCCTTGATACACCTGGTTGGTTGTCTGTTTGGTTTTACTGAAGTTCAATCCAAGCACACCGATACTGACTTCTACGGCAGTATAGTTGTTGATGAATGCCACAATGCCCGGTGCTGCTCCGATGCTCATGCCGGTGGTTGTGGCGAAAGTTCCGGTGACCGACTCGTCCTTTCCGTTTATTACTCTGGATTGGCTGCCCGACCATTCCAGCTGGGTTTCGTTAAAGAGTGCAAACCGCTTGCTTTTGCCCAAACTGATGTAGTTGCGCAGTATCAGCATACCTGAATATGTGTGTTTCAACTGATACAGGTCGTTGATGTCAAACTGATTGTCATCATCGATATTCAGCGTCAGGCCATCTATCTTTATCAATGAACGGCTGTAGGCAAACCGGCCTCCGGCCGCTATATTGTCTTTAAACGCATAGCATACCAGGGGACTGACTTTGAATGTATAGCCGTCGGATTTGAATCCGTCGATAATCAAGAACTGGTAGTTATCCTCGGTATGTTCGGAGTAAGATATCGAACTGCCTGCTATCCATTGGCCTTTGGGAACAAATGTGCTTTGTTCGATTTGGCGTTTGAATTCTTGCGCTTGGATTTTACCGCCTGCGATAGCTGCCAGGGCTAATGTTATGATGATTGCTTTTTGTCTCACTTCACAGATGTTTTTATTCATAAACTAATTCGAAGTCGTCGAGCCACATCGTACTTCCTGTTCCGCCACTGAAATAATCGCCGTACTTACTGGATGAGGCTACGATGATGATAGCTGTCGGCTTCCGGTTGGTATAACGGTACTCTACCGGAATGTTGAATTCAATCATTCCTTCTCCTTCTGTCGAAGATGTGAAGTCCTTTTCACCATAACCTATGATATACTCGCTGTTGACATCGAACAGTTGTGCGCTGCCCGGAGTCTTATAGTTGGTTCTGACTATTACAGGCCATGTCTCACCGCCGTATGTTTCGCCGGGCCAGTTGCCCAATACGATAAAGATGCTTCCTATATCCGGATCGCCTTTGTCGATAAATTCGCAACTGTTGTCGTAATTCACGGTATTGGATTGGTAGCGGACATATCCGCGCAATGCTGTAGGACGGGATTCGAACGGGCGTCCCCAACCCAGTACACCATTACCTACGACACCATCCATATTGGTAGCCAGGTATTTGCCGGAAAATACATTGCCGGCCGCAAACTGCCCGATGCCTAACATGCTGGCGAATTTGGATTCCAGTTTGGCTGAGTAGCTACCGCCATGCTTCACAGAACCGTCCGCGGTGGTTATATCCGTTCCGGCCTTTTGTGAACCGTGGTTGCCGGTATCCCAGAACATCGTTCCGCCGGATTCGTATACATAGGTCGGCTTGGAACCATGCCACTTCTCAAACCCGGCATTGGGAAGTTGGGCGGCTTTCTCCGTAGTGAATTTGCAAACCACGGAAGATGCCTTTTCTCCGGCAACCGCTACATATTCATAGGTGGTGGCCACTTTCAGACCAGTGATGGCAGCTGTCATTTCTTTACCGTTCAACACAGCTTCCACTTCCTTCCAGTCGGACGAGCCGGTTATCCGGTAACGGAATATCAAGGGATCGGATGTTTCTTTCATCAGACCGCCCCGCAAGACTGCTTTCGATGTCCATATGTCACCTTCTGTAACCTCTTTGGTCAGCACCACTGCATCGGAAGCGGATATGGATAATACTCCCTCATTGGTGCGGTTGCGGACATCGGTAGCATGTAATATTATGTTATAAGTCCCTTCTTTTGCTGTGATATGTTTCATTAAACCGTCTGAAAATGTCACACGCATCGTACCGACATCGCTGCCGGTATTGTATTCGGATTTGTATGACAGGCCGGAAGCTTCCAAACGCCCCCTTTCCATTTCCGTCAGTCTCATGAGGTTCATCCGGACGGGAAGTCCGCATTGTGCGAATTGTTCGCAGTACATGGACAGTTCATTGAGTACGGATGTACTTGTTACGGTATACGATAATTCCGTTCCCATGCCTACTTCATAGAATGCGGAAGAGGTTATATCGAAGTTTTCGCCGCGGAAGATAGGTCGTTGATAAATCTGTACTTCATCGGTTATTTCTCTTATCGGATTGGCGTTGACACTGACTTTTACCGTACCGCCACCGTCTGCGTAGTCTGTCGGTATGAAGTTGAAGGACAAGTCGTAGCGATAGGCGGATTGCGCATCCGGAATGTTTCCTTCTTTTGTATAGCTTTTTCCGTTGGGCATGGTTGCTTCCAGATGCCATTGCAGCTTAGTATTGCCCGCCGGCAGCATGTAGTAGCCGATGGAGTCTTTGGTTTCGGGAAGATAATCTAAAGTGCCGTCTGCAGTGGATACCGTAACTTTATAGGTTTGGAATACGGAGCTCAATGCTTCATCATATTTTACGGCAACTACCGTGTTGGCGATGCCGCAAGTCAGCTCCAGGTTGGTAACTTCGCCGCTGTTAATGTGGAAGGGACGTTCTTCTTTATAATATACAGTTTCGAAAGAAGCGGGTACTGAGTCGCCTGCCGTAACGAGGGCTGTGTAGCTGCCGGCAGAGAGGTAAAGCGCTTCCGGAAGTTCGTTTACTCCTTTGTACCGGCGGACGGTTCCCTTTTCATTAAGGATGCCGATTGTGCAGTGGCGTTGTAAAGAATCCTGTAATTCATCGGTCATAGAACGGGTTGTAACTTTCACCTGATCGGTTACACCTACTTTTAAATGAAGCATTCCCTCTCCGTTCAAGGTGTACTTTTCCGAACAGGCGATAAATGAAATCACTGTTATGGCTGTCAGATAATATTTGAAGTATCTCTTTGGCATTGTGCTTTGCTTAATTTACGATAAGGGCTAATATTGCGGATGCCGTGTTTCCTTTGTCATCCGTAACCTTTAGATTGAATCTGTGGGTTCCGGGAAAGCCCACCAATAATCCTGTAAATCCACTGATATCAAAGTCAATATCGGTTTTACCGACAACTTTATCCCCATAGGGTAGACCTAAGTTCTGGAGTATTCCGATTAACGCTCCCGGGTTTGCCAAGTCAAAGTCGGTGAGTCCCAAATCGGAAATGGCATTTGCAAAATCGGTACTGCTGGACGTTATTCCTATTTCTAAATTCCGGATACCTTCCGGTACCGCTATTTTTACAATTACGGGATAGGGATTGTCCGTTGAGACACCGGGTGGTATGGTTATACTCTGGGTAATATCGAAATCTTTGCCGGTGATTGCCGGTTTGGTTCCGGGATTCGGTTCGGGATTCGGTTCGGGTTCGGGTAGCGGCTCTTCTTCTCCCGGGGCTATGGTTATGTCTTTCTCTACAACCTCACATGTTGCATCTATCTGGATGTCGACCTTTCCAATCTCTCCATTGTCGCCGTCACCACCGCTGTTTTGTTTCATCGAATATTTAATGATACGTTCTTCACCGGGAAGGACGTCGATGAAGGCTTTGGACATCGTAACTTTCTCTCCTTGAATGGTTGCGCTGAGGTCGGCAATCAGAATGTTGGTTTCACCGATGGATTTGAAATATCCTGCACGTGTTTCGTCTTTTGCATATTCCAAACGCCCTTCACCAACGGATACCTGGACTTTGGAGTCTTCATCCAACAACTTTTGAAGTTCGCTGTCATAGGCTATTCTTACCTTGATATTATTCAAGGTACAAACCAGTTCTTTAAGATCCGTTACCGTATTTTCAGTAATTTCAAAATCCTGTTTGGAGAAGTAATAGGGCTTTTCGAACTCTGCCGGTTGTACTTCGTGAGACATGGCTGTGATACTGTAATGGCTTACCTTTAGCGTGAATATTTCGGGCATCTCGCTGTATTTCCACTCTTGCACCATTTTTCCTTCTTTATCCATATCGTAAATGCGGATGATGAAATTGTCGGTATTGATTCCTGCACGGGTAACTGTAGTAGCTGTTTTCTCGTCTACGGAGACTTTTAATGCAGACAGTCCTATTTGACCTTCGGCACGATTGTCTATGTCGTCAGGACCTTTTTGGGCGTTTCCCCATTGTTCGCGTTCGCATGAAGAGAATGCCAGAATAGCAAAGAATGCCAGAGTAAACAGGGTGTTTGATTTCTTCATATTTTGTTATTCATATATAAGTTCTAAATCGTCTATTTTGAGGCGGCTGCCTAAATGGGTGGTCCAGCCTGTTGCACAATCTGTCAAATCAATTGTTCCGGCTTTCTGTAAATCGTCACTGCCGAAAGAGGTTTTGGTTGTTGATAGAATATTGACATATATGTCAGTTGCTTTTTCCATATTTCCTTGGTAGTCGAGGTTGATATATGCTTCCTGATATTCGCTGTCTGCAGAACTTGCGGCTTCTGATATGTACGAGCCGCCTGCTATGACTTTATTCCCGCTGCGTATCTCGATTTCAACTTTAAAGTTGTCTGTCTGATAGGGAGTGTATTTATACCAAAATTTCATTCCGTAGGGTCGGGAGGTGAAAGGATGTCCAGTTGTTACGGTCTCTTTCTTGTCACTCCAATTATAGGTCCCTATGAATAAGCGTCCTGCTTTTGCTCCCTCGGGGTACATCGTGACAGGGGTACTCGAATATCCTCCGCCGGAACCGGCTGTGTGAATCTCCGCTGCTTTAGCACCGCTTTTTGCGTCTTTTACATAGATAACGGCCGGACAGGTTGTTGTCTGTACCGGTGCCACAACCCACGCTTGGGAATATTTGTTGTTTGTATTCCACCATATATCAGTAGCACCTTTAGTATAAGGGTAATAAAAATAGTGGGTGAAATCTCCAAAAGTCCCAGCAGACCACCGTGTATCGGAATCTGTATGCCAGTCTTCAAAACCGGAATTGGGTATCTGTAGTGCTTCCTCGGTTTTTACGGATACTTCATTCTTGACGGTAATTGTATTGGTTCCATCTATTACGGCTTTAAATATGTAATCGGTGCCAGGCTCTAATCCGCTAACCTCAACCGCATTTTTTATTTTTTCTTGTGATGGAGAAAACCAGTCTCCTGACGCTTTTCTGCATTTTACGGTAATATCCTTAACCGTCTTCAGATATTCGGTTGTTCCTTCCGTGTCTCCAACCAAATAGAGAGTGGCTTTTTTAGCCCATACATCCCCTTCGGGAGCAGTCAGGGAACAGGATGATTCACCGATTCCTACTGTCACGGTCTTTTCTTTATCTCCCGCAATTACTTTTATCTGTTGAGGTTCCTGCAACCCGTCTTTGAACGTGATGGTTACTTGGTGCGTATCTTTGTCGCTCTCTATGCTTGTAGGAACTAAAGGTTGCCAATAGCCGTATGCCTGATATTGATAGCTGACTTTGGATATGTCCCCTTTCAAAATGACGGTCAGCAGTATGGTAGTGCTTCCACGTTCGGCATTCATGGGCTTGGCTACGTCAAAACCATTAGGCAGAGATTTGATTTTGAGTACCAATGGCTCTTTGTTTACTTTACTCAATTTGTCTGTTGCGGTCAAGGTAAATGTATTTTCTTCGTCTGTTTCCGAATGAGATATATTGACCAGTACTTTTGTGAAGTCCAATATTGCCATTTTATCGACATTGGCACTTAATCCTTTTAACTCCAGCCCCAGATCTTGTAATGTGGTAAGCATGCCTGGTTCCGGATTTACCAGATCAATCTCGGCAGGCCATCCCTTGCTTAACAGAGAAGGAGAGCGGGTTGTCAAGACACATTTGGATATTCCGCCACGCGCCGTCAGCAAGGCTGATAAAGGAGATTCGGGTTCTGTCCATTCTGTTAACTCCCGGGCAACTCCCGATTCAAATCCCGTTGGTGTAAAGAACGGTGGCTGTGTGTTCAAGGCATCGTCCGAAATATCTATGGTTATCGGCACTCTTTCCGTTTCGTCTGTGAATGATACATCCAATTCCGTACCCCCTGCTTGTACGTCAAATTTCAGACGGTAATGCTGGCGTGCCTTTGCATTCTCTATGGTAGCGGCTTCAAATGTGACTTTGTTTCCTTGTTGTTTGCTTCCTGACAGGTAAATGCTTATCTTGCCAGGCTTTACGTATGCGGCCCTTGTTTCATTCTTGTCGAACGAGATGTCCGTACTGCCGGCAGGGCGTATGTTTACGGTGTAGTCTGTAAAATATTTTTTGAAAAGTTCCGTGTATTCTGTCGTAACTTTTACATTGGCAAGATAACATATGACCGATATGTTTGTACTTTCGTTCTTTTTTATGGAGAACTCTTTTGCTCCTTCGTAGTAAGGGGCTTCAAAACCTTGGGTTTCTATGTTTCCATAAGTGGCCTTTAGTGTATAGTTGCCGGCTGCAATTTCCGTTCCGTCTGTAAAGTCGGCATACCTGTTCCAGGTAAGTTGTACGTTATTATTTTGAAGAACGGCAATTGAGAAGTCGTTGATGTCGGGTAATGTCTCTTCATCAGCGGTAGCACGTGTTACCATGTTTTCTACATTTGTATCAACTGCTAATTTCAGATTAAGTCTGCCCTGGTTTGCAGTTTGTTCATTCTCCCGCTCACATCCGGTCAATGTAATACATATTACTGTAAACAGGGTTAGAAAAGTTGTATATTTTTTACCCATTAACAACAGTGTTTGGTTATCTTTTTACCTGCTAATTCTTGAAGTCGGGTACAAAAATATGTTTTTTAGATGAGATAATTAGCGATTGTCGCCTTGTTTTGCACTTATAAATGAAAAATGGGACATCATTTGTCCCATTTTTCTCAAAAAAAGAATAGTTGATTAATCTGGTTTTAATCTTGTTTTAGACATAAAATCTTATCGTGAGGGTAGCAATACTACTCCCTGTTTCTTCTTTCCGTCCATTTTGGCGGTTATAGGATGTTCAAAGTGCACGTGACGCAGGTATTTGGACTCATATACAGCAGGTTGTGCATTCAGAAAGTCTTGATTATACACACCGTCATTCATGAAAGCATTGATTGTGAAATAGCCTACTCCGAATGAAGTCAGGTTCTGAAAAAAGTGTGTTCCCTGGCTAGGATCGACACGATAGTTCGTCAGTCCTGCTTCTACAATGATACGCGCTGCACTGATGTGGGGCCATTTAACGGGAATGCCGAGCCAGGTATCACTGCTGCCCCAACGTCCCGGTCCTATCAGTACATAGTTCTTGCCCTCGTCCAAAAATTGCTGGTTCAATTTTTCTATCTCCCAGGCTATTTCCTGATTGTGGGAAGCGCTGTAGTTGTCGGTCTTTACATAAATTACATCCTGTAATTCATTCATTATGCCATGCCCTAATGAATTATTGGATCGTAGCAGCAGTTTTTCATCGGGAATGGCTGTGAGGTCCTCGTCAAGCATTTCCTTGCTGTCGACAATCGGGCGTATTTGCAACAGGTAGAACGTCCCGGTCTTGTCCTTTTCACGGTTCATGGTAGCTGCAAATTCGATTTCTACAGGACGGCGCATTTCCTGCTGTCCGTATTTCAATGCCAATTGCAAAATGCGGGGCAGAGGAAATACATCATGCTGCAAGATATTGGCGAAGGTGATAACCTTGCGCCCGCCCGGATATAAACCGTCACGGATTATCTGGTCGTAAGGGTCGTAGGTGGAAGCTATATATTTGAGAGCACCGTCTTTCTCGGCCTCTTTTACGTGTAATTTCAATAGGTTGAAACCATCGTCAATGGAGAAGTCATGTCCGGCGTTACGCAGGTCGAGTGCATAAAAACGTGTTTGGGTTTCTTTGAGCGCAATCTCCATTTCGCTGGTTTGCAGAACTTGGTTGGGGTGATAGGGAGAGAACCGGAGAGTCATACCGCCGTCTACGATGTATTTGCCCAGCCCGAGTGCCAGGTTGACAATACCCTCTTCAGCTTTTTCGTCTCCGATAGGATAATAGTTGAGCGAACGCGCCACGCCCGACATGGACGGGTAATAACGGTCGCCATACTGATTGCCGACCACTTCCTGCAGGATTACGGCCATTTTCTCCTGGTCGATGACATTGCTTGTGGCTTGCATATAAGCCTTTGAATCGCGGAAATATACAGAAGCATAGACTCCTTTGATTGCATCACTGAGCATACGGAGCATTTCATACTTATCGTCCAGATAAGGAATCATATAAGTATTGTATATACCGGCGAAAGGTTGGTAATGCGAGTCTTCCAATAGTGAGGAAGAGCGGATGGCAATAGGTGATTTTACCACATCGAAGAAAGTGAAAAAGTCCTCAACCAGACGGTCGGGCAGTTTGGCTTTCAGAAAGTAGCGGAGAATCACATCGTCGTCGGCATCGGACAAGGCTATCTGATACAGGTTGTTAGTCTCCATGAATTCATCGAACACATCCGTACACAGTACTACCGTTTTGGGTATGGCAACGCGGGCATTTTCAAATTCGTCGAATTCCGGATGATGTTTCACCATGTTGTCAATGAATGCCAGGCCACGGCCTTTGCCGCCCAGTGAACCGTCGCCGATACGGGCAAAGTTCGAGTAACGGTCGAAACGGTCGCGTTTGAAAACAGCTACCACACCCTGGTTTTTCATCTTGCGGTACTTTACAATTGCTTCAAAGATGATTTTGCGGTGGGCATCCACATCCTGAAGACTGTTCCACGTAATAGGTTTCAAGAACTCGCCAATGGGAAACATGGCGCGTGAATAGAGCCAGCGGCTCACATGGTTGCGGCTGATATGATAGAGGAACGATTCTGCCGGTACGGCAAAGAGGATATTCTGAAGTTCTTTCAGATTCTTGACGCGGGCAATCTCTTCCAGTGTGTCGGGGTTGCGGAAGATAAAGTCGCCGAAACCGAAATTGTCCGATACGATACGGCGCAGGTCTACGTCCATTTTCTTTGAATTCTTATCGATAAAAGCCGCATCGTATTTGGCTGCGTACGACACGTTCTCCGATTCGGACGATTGTATAATCAATGGAACAAACGGGTCTTCTTTCCGTATGGCGGCACACAGCTTGATACCAGCGAGTGCGTCTTTCTCACCGCGTTCAACGCGAGGGAAGCGGACGTCGGTGATAACTCCCAGTATGTTGTTCTTGTATTTTTCGTATATGCCGATTGCTTCGTTGTAGGTACGTGCAAGGACGATTTTAGGGCGCCCTCTCATACGTAGTGTACGTTGGTGGGCATTCAATGCTTCAGTGGAAAACTCCTGGCTCTGTTTCAATACAAATTTATAAAGATTGGGCAGGATAGAGGAGTAGAAACGGATACCGTCTTCTACCAGAAGAATAATCTGTACGCCCACTTCACTGACGTCGTGTTCCAGATTCATCTTGTCCTCTATCAGCTTGATGATGGAAACCAGCAAGTCGGTGTTCCCCAGCCAGCAGAAGATATAATCGAACGAACTGAGATCCTCGTTGGCAATGCGTTTGGTGATGCCGTGGCTGAACGGGGTCAGAATTACCATAGGGATGTGTTCGTATTGTCCCTTGATGGTTCGCGCTACGTCAAATCCCTCATTATCTCCCGTTCCCGGCATACATATAATAAGGTCGTATGGCATGGACGATAGTTGAGACAATGCTTCCTCGCAAGTAGATACCTGTGTAAAGCGCGGCGGATAGCGCAGGGAGAGTGAAGTATATTCATTAAAGATTTTTTCGTCGATACGGCCGTCGTCTTCCAGCATGAAAGCATCATAAGGATTGGCGATTAAAAGCACATTGAAGATACGTCGCGTCATGAGGTTGGCAAACTGCGTATCTTTGAAATAGAGCTGGTTTAATTTAAACTTACTGAGCATGTTTTCTCATGGTTTATTAGTTCGGAGGACAAAAGTAGCAATTTAAATGAAGAATGAGGAATGAAGGATAAAGAATTACCTTTGCAAGCAGTTTATACAGTTGCCCCCTGCTTTTTTGTTTGTTGTTCTTTTATATTCTATGTGATTTGACGTTTTATCATTATTTAATCAAAATATTGCTGCAATGTTTAGGTGTTTTGAAAAGTTTTCCTATATTTGCAGTGTTGTTTATTGACATTTTGTTCAGGCAACAAATAGTTAACAAGGTAATAACCTTTAAAACGTAATATTATGAATATCGAACGTATCATGTCCTCTTTGGAGGCAAAGCATCCCGGCGAGTCTGAATATCTTCAAGCCGTAAAGGAAGTACTTCTTTCTATCGAAGATATCTACAATCAGCATCCTGAGTTCGAGAAGGCGAAAATCATAGAACGGTTGGTTGAACCCGATCGTATTTTTACTTTCCGTGTTACGTGGGTGGATGATAAAGGCGAGGTGCAGACTAATCTCGGTTATCGCGTACAGTTCAATAATGCTATCGGTCCGTACAAAGGCGGTATTCGTTTCCACGCTTCAGTAAACCTCTCTATCTTGAAGTTCTTGGGGTTTGAACAGACTTTCAAGAATGCTTTGACCACTCTGCCTATGGGTGGCGGTAAAGGCGGTTCCGATTTCTCTCCGCGCGGTAAGAGCGATGCGGAAGTGATGCGTTTCTGTCAGGCTTTCATGTTGGAATTGTGGCGTCACCTCGGTCCGGATATGGACGTACCCGCCGGTGATATTGGTGTAGGTGGTCGTGAAGTGGGCTATATGTTCGGTATGTATAAGAAACTGACACGCGAATTTACAGGAACTTTCACGGGTAAAGGTCTGGAATTCGGCGGTTCATTGATACGTCCCGAAGCAACCGGTTTCGGTGGATTGTATTTTGTAAACCAGATGTTGGAAACCAAAGGTATAGATATCAAGGGTAAGACGGTTGCTATCTCCGGTTTCGGAAATGTGGCTTGGGGTGCAGCTACCAAGGCTACCCAGTTGGGTGCTAAGGTTATTACGATTTCCGGTCCCGACGGTTATATCTATGACCCGAACGGCATCAGTGGCAAGAAGATAGATTATATGTTGGAACTCCGTGCATCGGGCAATGATATCGTAGCTCCGTATGCCGATGAATTCCCCGGCTCTACTTTCGTTCCCGGCAAACGTCCGTGGGAGGTGAAAGCCGATATTGCTTTGCCTTGTGCAACGCAGAATGAGTTGAATGGGGAAGATGCACAGCATCTGATTGATAATAAGGTGACTTGTGTGGGTGAAATCTCCAATATGGGATGTACCCCCGAAGCTATCGACCTCTTTATTGAAAACAAGATTATGTATGCACCGGGTAAGGCTGTGAATGCAGGCGGTGTGGCTACCAGCGGATTGGAAATGTCACAGAATGCAATGCATCTCAGTTGGAGTGCGGCTGAGGTAGACGAGAAACTTCATGCCATTATGCACGGTATCCATGCTCAGTGCGTGAAATACGGAACAGAACCCGACGGCTACATCAATTACGTGAAGGGTGCTAATATCGCCGGCTTCATGAAAGTAGCCCACGCCATGATGGGTCAGGGAATTATCTAAGGAAAAACTTTGTTTAGTTGTATTTGTATTTGTGGTTTGTGCTGCCTGCGCCTGTGAAGGTGCAGGCAGCACTTTTTTACTATTTGTGGGTATTATTGTTTTTAATATAGTTATTTATCGGTATTGTGCCAGCTACCTGTGCGATCTAACTTTGCAGCGTGAAAATTAATTTATTAACGCTAAAAAGGAATAAGCTAAAATGAAAATTAAAGATGTATTGGTCATGGCGGCCATTGGTTTATTAGGAGCAGCATGCAGTGATGACGATAATAAGGGTAGTCAATGGGGAGACGGAGTTGGAGGTACGAAAACGAATCTGGATGTATCTGCCTATGATAAATGGACTTATGTAAATCTGAAAACCGGAGAAACGGAAATACATCCGGATACAAGCGAATGGATCTATACGGATGGTTCGGTAAGCGAGCCAAAAGCGAAGGAAACTATCGGTATCGAATGGCATATCGCCATACACCGTTATGAGATAAAAACAAACGGTGGCATGGTTTTCGATACGGAGAAAACAAATATGAATGAAATTACGGAGTTGCCTGAAGGAGACTATAAAGCGGATGAAAACATAACAAACGAGGATGAAGAATATGCCATCATCACCGATATGAGCAAAATGATGCAAGGCAACGTCGGTTACGCCAAGACTGCAACTGTGAACAAAGTGTTGTGCAGTTGGGTGAAAAAGACGGAGACAGGTAGTATGCCTCCTACTATTTATGAACCGACAATGCATGTGATAGTTTTGAAGTGTAAGGACGGCAGTTGGGCGAAGCTTCAATTTACAGTTGCAGGAAACTCTGAAACGAATAAGAGCGGTTTTGTTACATTCAATTACGAATTTATCCCGATTAAATAAGAATGAGACGGGTTCTTTGTTTCTTACTTTTTTTGCTGGCAGCGGCAGTGCCCACTGTCTTTGCGGAGGAAGTGGACGAAAGGGATAGCAACCGTTATCGCTATTCCATATTGGGAGATGTTGTAGATGAAAACGGGCAGCCAATGCCTGGAGCTACGGTTAGGGTGCTGGGAACTACTTTCGGAGCAGGTACGGATAGCGACGGTGAATTTGTTATCCGTTTGGAAAATGCGAAAGAATATACGCTGTTGGTTTCATTCATAGGATACGAATCTCAGGAAATAAAAGCGGTTCCGGCTGTACGTCCGCCGCGACTGCATATCCGATTGGTTCCTTCTTCTAATCAACTGAATGATGTAGTGGTAACCGGTTCGTTTGTTGCAAAACCGTTGAAAGAGGTACCTGTACTGACGCGTGTAATATCTCAAAAGGAGATTCAGGCACTCAATCCGATGAATGTCGAAACTTTGCTGCAATACGAACTGCCGGGTTTGCAGATTGGGTATAATTCCATGAGTCAGATGCCTGAGATATCTTATCAAGGCATGGACGGAGAGTATATGCTGTTTTTGATAGACGGCGAACGCGTAAGTGGGGAAGGAGCCGACCATAATGTTGATTTTACCCGTTTCAATGTAGACGATATCGAACGTATAGAAGTCATTAAGGGAGCCCAGTCCACAATCTATGGTTCCAATGCATTGGGTGGAGTCATCAATATCATTACAAAGACCGCTAATCGTCCCTTTAGCGGAAATTTGAATGCACGTTATGCCGGTTCCAACGGACAGAAATATACAGCTTCTACCGGTGTGAAGAAAAATCGTCTTACTTCTTATACCAGCCTTACCTATCGTACAAAAGATACTTATGAGATAGGTGATGAGGTAGGTAAGACCACCGTAACGGAAGGAAGTGACGGTTCTTCGGCAGAGAAGCAGGCAGATGCCGGTTCCACCACGGTCTACGGATACAACATTTGGGATTTTTTGCAGAAAATAGGCTATACCTGCAATGAAAAGCTAAATGCGGATTTGAAAGGTTCGTTTTACCGCAATAAACGAGACAAGCGTGTGGGCAAGATGTACCAGGACATATTCCTTGATTATACCTTGAACGGTAAGGTAACATATCTTCCCGGAGAAAAACAGCAACTTGTAATAGGATATATTTATGATAATTATCAGAAGAACCAGGACTATTTCTTATCCGGAAAGAAAACTACGGATTACCGTAATATCAAGCAGACACCGCGTATCGATTATACCGGAACATTCGGCAAGCACACTGTCAGTGTCGGGTTCGAAGGTGACTTTGAGTACCTGAAACATTATATGCTGGAAGACAGCTCCCATGTTAACAACCAGTTGTACGCTTTCTATGCGCAGGAAGACTGGGATATCCTCGATGAGCTGAATATCGTGGCGGGAGTACGTGCCGACTATCATGAGAAATATCATTGGCATGTCACTCCGAAGGTTTCTTTACTGTGGCATTTTTGCGACCATGTCTCTTTCCGTGCCGGTTATGCACAAGGATTCCGTTCGCCTTCTCTGAAAGAACTCTACCAGGCATACGATATGGGTGGTATGGGTTGGTTCATGCTGTACGGTAATCCGGATTTGAAACCGGAAACCAGCAATCAAGTCTCTCTGTCCGGCGAGTTTACCAAGAGAGGGCTGAACATGTCGGTTTCTTTTGCCCACAACCGTTTCAGGAACAAGATAGCCTATATGTCATTGGGCGACGGTTCGAGCGACATGCAATATGTAAATGCCGATAACGCCAAAACTACGGCTTTGGAGACAATTTTGCGCTACCGTTTTGGTTTCGGGCTGATATTGACTGGTTCTTATGCTTATACGAACGATTATGAAGAGGTTGACGGACGGAATACTTCTTTGGTGCGCCCGCATACGGCAACTTTCAATGCTATGTATTCGCATAAGTTCGGAAAGATAGGTTTTAACTGTTCGCTGAACGGGCAGTGGGGGGCAAAGTTCGATACTTATACAAGAAACCAAAATGATGACGGTACTTATGCGTATGAAATAACCACTTACGATGCACGTACGATGTGTTCGTTGAATACCGGAGTTACCCTTCCGAAAGGCATATCCCTCAATCTGGGTATCGATAACCTGTTCAATTATAAAGACAAGGCTGCCGATAGTTCCCTGCAGGTTCCGCAAAAAGGAATCAGTGTAATAGGAACCGTAAATCTTAATATTGCAGATATGTTCGGGTTATAAATATTAAAATATCGATATGAAGAAAAAACAACTATTGGGGAGCGGCTGTGCGGTCGTCCTCGTGTTGCTGCTTATAGGTATCTGGAACTTATGGTTCAGTTCTACAAGAGTAGCATTTGTCAATTATCAAGTTATCAGTCTCGGACAAATATCCAAGGCTAATGATAATTCGTTTATAAAGATAGCAGAAGTCAGTACCGACGAACTGGATAAACTGACTTCCTACGACATGGTATTTATCAATGCCATGGGGATGAGAATAACGGAAGAACAGCGTGCGCAGATACAGAAGGCTGCCGATGGCGGCTTGCCCATTCTGACCACTTCCGCCACCAATCCTGCCAATGAGATAATTTCGCTGGACTCTATCCAGGCCGACACTTTGAGAAGTTACCTGGGGAATGGCGGGCGCCGTAACTACCGTAGCATGCTGAATTATGTACGTAAGCATATCGACGGTAAGCTTATTTCGGTAGACGAACCTGAAGCTGTAACAGAACGTTCCAATGATATGATATATCATGCCGACCCGAAGAAGCCGGATGATGAAGAACTCGGTTTCAATACGATAGCCGGATACAATGCTTTCCTACAGGAAAACGGGCTGTTGCAAGAGGGAGCTCCCCGTATCATAATCACTGGTATGATGGGCGAACCGGCAGACCTTATCCGGAAACTGGAGGAGACGGGTAATGTCGTTTATCCGGTACGGAGTATGAAAGGCTTCATTGGCAGGCACCAAATTGATTCGGTATCCCCCTCGGCAGTCATCAATATGGCGCACGGGCGCATGGGAGACTATATCGTGGATTATCTGGCACAACAGAATATCCCGTTGTTTACTCCGCTGAATGTAAACCGGCTCGTAGAAGAGTGGGAGAACGACAAAATGGGAATGAGCGGCGGATTTCTCTCGCAAAGTGTCGTAACCCCCGAAATAGACGGGGCTATCCGTCCTTTCGCTTTGTTCGGACATTATAGGGATGAAGAAGGATTACAGCATGCTTTTGCCATTCCCGAGCGTTTGGAAACTTTTGTAGAGACGGTGAATAACTATATCAAGTTGCAGAACAAGCCCAACAATGAAAAGCGCGTGGCGATTTATTATTATAAAGGCCCGGGACAGAACGCAATGGCTGCTGCCGGTATGGAAGTTGCCCCTTCGCTTTACAACCTATTGCTGCATTTGAAGAAAGAAGGGTATAAGGTAGACGGCTTGCCGGCATCCTCCAAAGAACTGGAACGTATGATACAAGCACAGGGAGCTGTGTTCGGAACGTATGCGGAAGGAGCTTTCGACAACTTCATGAAGAACGGGCGTCCCGAACTGATCACCAAAGAACAGTACGAAAGTTGGGTAAGGAAAGTACTCAGGCCGGAAAAATATGCGGAAGTCGTATCTTCCTTCGGAGAATTTCCCGGTGAGTATATGGCTACCGGCGACGGACGTCTGGGAGTTGCCCGCTTACAGTTCGGGAATGTGGTGTTGCTGCCGCAAAATGCCGCCGGAAAGGGAGACAATGCGTTTAAGATTGTTCATGGTACGGATGCCGCACCTCCTCACACTTATATTGCATCTTATTTGTGGACGCTGTTCGGTTTTAAGGCCGATGCGTTGATTCATTTCGGTACTCATGGCAGTCTGGAATTTACACCGAAAAAGCAGGTTGCTTTGAGTAGTAACGACTGGCCCGACCGGCTGGTAGGCGCTTTGCCTCATTTCTATATTTATTCGATAGGAAATGTGGGAGAAGGTATGATAGCCAAACGCAGGGCATATGCAGGCTTGCAGTCTTACCTCACCCTTCCGTTCCTCGAGAGCAGTGTCCGTGGTATCTATCGTGAACTTGTGGAGAAAATTAAGATATACAATAATGCTGTCAGTGCTTGTTCTAACGGTGCGCACGAACAGGAATCCCGGAAAGATATGCGTAGCGGAGTCGATTTGCGCCGTGCTTCTTTGGCTGTGAAGGCAGCGGCGGTGAAGCTGGGTATTCACCGCGAGCTGGAACTGGACAGCGTACTCACCGTTCCTTATACGGAAGACGAGATTTTGCGTATCGAGAATTTTGCCGAGGAACTGGCTACGGAGAAAATAACAGGACAGCTTTATACAATGGGCGTTCCTTATGAAGATGCGCGCATTAAGAGCAGCGTGTACGCCATGGCTACCGAACCGATTGCATACAGCCTGCTTGCCCTGGACAAACTCCGCAAACGCGCCGACGAAAAAACGGTGAAACACCGCGCTTTGTTCACACAGCATTATCTGAATCCTGCCCGTACTTTAGTAACCCGGTTGCTGGCTAATCCGGCTTTGGGAACGGACGAGCTCATCTGCCGTGTGGCGGATATCACGCCCGACGAACTTGCCAAAGCCCGGAAGATAGAAAAATCGCGTAATGCGCCGCAGGGCATGATGGCGATGATGATGGCTATGGGAGACGGAGAGAAAGCCCCAATGAAGAAAATGCCTTCTTCCGTAGAATATACCAAAGAAGAAATCACTTTTGCTTTGGCAGTCATGGAAGTCGAGCGCACAATTAAAAATGTCGGAGAATATAAAAAGGCACTAATAGAAAGTCCGGAAAAAGAACTGCTCAGCATGACGAATGCATTGAACGGCGGATATACCCAGCCTTCACCGGGGGGCGATCCGATAGTAAATCCCAATACCTTGCCTACCGGACGCAACCTCTACGGAATCAATGCAGAGGCTACCCCGAGCGAGGCGGCATGGGAGAAAGGCATACAGTTGGCAAATAATACAATCGAGATGTATAAACGCCGGCACAATGATAGCATTCCCCGTAAAGTAAGCTATACGCTGTGGAGCGGCGAGTTCATCGAGACGGAAGGAGCCACTATCGCCCAGATACTCTATATGCTGGGTGTGGAACCTCTGCGGGATGCTTTCGGCCGTGTTACGGATTTGAAACTCATCCCCTCGAAAGAGCTGGGACGCCCGCGTATCGATGTGGTAGTACAGACGAGCGGGCAGTTGAGGGACATTGCAGCTTCCCGCCTGTTCCTTATTAACCGAGCGGTTGAAATGGCTGCCCATGCAAAAGACGACCAGTACGAAAATCAGGTTGCTGCCGGAGTGGTCGAAGCAGAACGGGTATTGATAGAAAAAGGCCTGACTCCTAAAGATGCCAGGGAGGTTTCTACATTTCGCGTGTTCGGAGGAGCTAACGGCGGTTATGGAACCGGTATCCAGGGTATGGTGATGAGCGGTGACCGTTGGGAAAGTGAGAAAGAAATAGCAGATACCTATTTGAACAATATGGGAGCTTACTACGGCAGTGAGAAGAACTGGGAAGCCTTCCGTCAATTCGCTTTCGAAGCTGCGCTGACACGTACGGATGCGGTTATACAGCCTCGCCAGAGCAATACGTGGGGAGCATTGAGCCTCGACCACGTGTACGAGTTTATGGGCGGGCTCAACCTGGCTGTTCGTAATGTGACGGGAAAAGACCCGGATGCTTACCTGAGCGATTACCGCAATCGCAACAACTTCCGCATGCAGGAGGTCAAGGAGGCTATCGGAGTGGAGAGCCGTACGACTATCTTCAACCCTACCTATATCAAGGAGAAAATGAAAGGAGAAGCAGGTGCTGCGAATACATTTGCCGAGATTGTACAAAACACATATGGCTGGAATGTGATGAAGCCCAAAGCTATCGATAAGGAAATGTGGGATGAGATATATAATGTGTACGTAAAGGATAAGTTCGGCCTGGGCTTGCATGAATATTTCGAGCAACAGAATCCGGCAGCTTTGGAGGAGATGACTGCTGTTATGCTGGAGACGGTGCGCAAGGGAATGTGGAAAGCCAGCGAGCAGCAAGTGGCCGATATAGCCAAGTTGCATACCGATTTGGTAAACAAGTACAAACCCTCCTGTTCCGGCTTTGTTTGCGACAATGCCAAGTTAAGGCAGTTCATTGCTTCGAAAACCGATGCGCAGGCAGCGGCGGAATATAAGAAAAACATTGTTCAGATACGTGAAGCTGCCGCATCCGATGACAAGAAAGGGATGGTGATGAAAAAAGAGGAGATGGCTTCTACCGCAGAAGAACAGACCAATGTACTGAGCAATACGATAGTCAGTTTGGTAGTAGTGCTTGCTATCGTCGTACTGCTGTTGCTCGTCCGTCATCGTCGTAAAAAACTACAGGAATAATGGAAACGGTTGTTTTTGTACTTATGATATTGGTTTGCTTCAACTTCATATTGAAGCAAACTTATCGTAAATTAAGGTCGGTGCTGGTAATATCCGTCATCTGTGCCTTGTTTGTAGGGCTGATGTGGCCTTATGCTATCGAGCAGTCCAAAACCCAGATTGCCGACTGGCTGGCTAATCCTGCACTGATGCTCGATACCTCCGTTGTACTGAGCGTGGAAGTGGTTCTGCAGATGACCTTCTGCATGCTGGCTGCACATATCCAAAGTGCCGGACCTGTGAAGAAGCGCGTGCTATGGGCTTATAAGGCACTGCGCTGGTTTCCGGGTATTTTAGTTTTTCCGGTGCTGTTCTGCGGCTTGGTCGCATTGATATTCTCCTTCCCCGGGGTATCCTTTTCCCTGATTGCCTGGAGCATGGCAGCGGCGGTATTCGTATTGATACCTGCCGGGAGCTTCCTTTTGCGCTGGTTACTGCCCGAAAAAGAACTTCGGCTGGAATTGCTTTTCCTCGCCAATGCCCTGATTGCTATTTTGGGAATTATCGCTACTGTCAACGGTCGTACGGCAGTGAAAGGAATAGACGAGATAGATTGGGGAGCGTTGGCAGGCTTGACAATCCTGCTTGTTGCCGGTGCATTGGTCGGAATGATTTTAAGAAAAGTGAAATTGAAAAGACAAACTAACTAATTAAATAAAAATTATGAATTACATTTCAGACATTCTCTATTGGATATCTACAGGGCTTCTGGTTCCTGTTATCGTATTGTTGATTATTCTTTTCGGACGTTCGGTCTTGCTCCTCGGAAACTTTTTCGGGCAATATCTGGCTATCCGTAAGACCGATGCCCTGCTGCGCAAGGAGTTGGATGCACTGACTCCTGAAACTGTTTCGGAGCTGGGCGGACACCTCTCCAAGAAGAACAACTCTTTGGTGGTTGCTTACATTCACCGTATTATCGAGATGAAAGATAGTCCGGCACACGTGCAGCGCCTGCTTGCCGATTTTGAGATAGCAGCGGATAAAGATTTGGCAATATCCAAGACTCTAACCAAAATGGGACCGATGTTGGGATTAATGGGAACGCTGATTCCAATGGGTCCGGCACTTGTAGGGCTTTCCACCGGCGACATTGCCTCGATGGCCTACAATATGCAGGTGGCATTTGCCACTACGGTTGTCGGGCTGTTCTCCAGTGCTATCGGGTTTATAACACAGCAAGTCAAGCAGCGTTGGTATTTGCAGGATATGACTAATCTCGAATTTCTCTCTGAATTGTTAAACCAAAATCAAAAAGAATAATGAAAAGGCGTTTGCTGAGAAAAGAAGAAGATAGCGACCCGATGAGTGTGGTAAGCAATCTTTTCGATGTTGCAATGGTATTTGCCGTAGCACTTATGGTTGCATTGGTGAGCCGTTACAATATGACCGAGATGTTCAGTCAGGAAGATTTCACTATGGTAAAGAATCCCGGAAAAGAGAACATGGAGATTATTACGAAAGAAGGTCAGAAAATCAATAAATATACTCCGTCGGAGAATCAGGATGCCAAAAGCGGTAAAAAAGGCAAAAAGGTAGGGATTGCTTATGAGTTGGATAACGGCGAGATTATTTATGTGCCCGAAGAGTAATTCCATTGCACCTAAAATTATTACCTTTGCTGCTCGAAATTTATAAATAACTAAGAGATGTTACAACCGGAATTAAAATTAAGACGTGATAAGATACGTGCCCTCATGGCCCAACAAGGTATCGATGCGGCACTTATTACCTGCAATGTAAACTTAATCTATACGTATGGTTGCGTAGTAAGCGGCTATTTATATCTGCCGTTGAATGCTCCTGCGCGTTTGTTCATAAAGCGCCCTAACGATATTGAGGGCGAGCATATTCATCCTATCCGTAAGCCGGAGCAAATAACCGGATTATTGAAAGAATGCGGTCTTCCTTTGCCGGTCAAGTTGATGCTGGAGGGTGACGAACTACCCTTTACGGAATATAATCGTTTGGCTGCCTGCTTTCCCGAAACAGAGATCGTGCCTTGCGGCACTGCGTTGATTCGTCAGGCACGAAGCGTAAAAACTCCGATGGAAATCGAAATGTTCCGTCGTTCCGGAGCTGCCCATACAAAGGCATACGAACAGATTCCATCGGTTTATCAGCCGGGAATGACCGACCGTCAATTATCTGTTGAAATAGAGCGGTTGATGCGTCTGGAAGGTTGTCTGGGTATTTTCCGCGTATTCGGACAGAGTATGGAAATCTTCATGGGAAGTCTTTTGGCCGGTGACAATGCAGCGGTTCCTTCTCCGTATGATTTTGCATTGGGCGGCAAAGGGCTTGATCCTTCATTGCCCGGTGGCGTGAGCGGCACTCTCCTGCAAGCGGGGCAATGTTTCATGGTGGATATGGGTGGAAACTTCTATGGTTACATGGGCGATATGAGTCGTGTGTTCTCCATTGGCAAGTTGCCGGAACAGGCCTATGCTGCACATCAGACGTGTTTAGAAATACAAGAGGAGATTGTGGCAATGGCAAAACCGGGAACTGTTTGTGAAGATATGTATAACAAGGCTATTGAAATAGTAACGAAAGCCGGTTTTGCGGATTATTTTATGGGAGTAGACCAAAAGGCAAAATTCATAGGGCATGGCATTGGTTTGGAAATAAATGAAATGCCTGTATTGGCTCCTCGTATGAAGCAGGAATTGGAACCGGGTATGGTTTTTGCTTTGGAACCCAAGATTGTTTTACCCGGTATAGGTCCTGTCGGAATTGAAAACTCATGGGCAGTAACCACCGACGGCCTTGAGAAACTGACTTTGTGCAAAGAAGAAATCATAGAATTATGATGGATAATTAGTGGTTAGCGATTAGTGGTTAGTGATTAGGTTGGTAATTACGTTGCATGACAGTCGCTAATCGTTAACCGCTAATCACTAATTACTAATTACTAATCACTAACCGCTTACTTCACCCTTCTGTTTAATTGGTTATTAGCCTTGGACGGTTTTGATTTTCCGATTCTTTTTCCTGTCGGTTTGGCTTTTTTGTTCCGGTTAGGGTGCGATTGTGCGTTTTTATTCCCCTTCATAATATTCACATAGATAATAACGGGCGATAAAGTCCCAATTTTGCTGTAGTATTTCTTTGCCGTTGTCAAATGGAAATTGCACATCGGGTAATATTCCTTTGAGCATACCGTACTTTATTAAGTCGAACGGGCAGGCTCCCGGACGGCAAAAGAGTTTGTAGCCTTCGGCAGCAGCGCGTTTGGCATTGTACATCGGGTTGTGCTCTTCACAAAAATAGGCAGCTACATCGTGGGCTATTAGCATACCTTTGGCATTGGCGTATATTACGAATTCTTTCTTGTACTGTAAGTCAGGAAGTAAAGCAGAACGGGTATTTTCCCATTTTAGAACTTCAACAAAGAATTTGCAGAGTTCTTTATAGGTAGCAAAATATAGTAAAGGTTTGCCACCGCTGTATTCCAGACAATGCTCCACATCCTTGCTTAGTTTTGTTTCAGGAGTGATTTCGGGAAGAGGAACAAAGGGCATATCTAACAAATCCGGTCCCATTACCCATAAAAAAGAAGAAGTTTTTTCATTGATAGGCGCTTCTTCAAATTTTTCGTCCATCATTTTATAAGCTTCCTGAGCTAAAGCCAACAAGTCCTTATCATACGGATTTTGTAACGTATATTCATCCGGTCCATAGAGTGCAAAGTGTGATTTTAATGTCCACAGTACAAATGCTATATCTTCCGGATTGATTTCATCGGGGATGTAGCTGTCGGATAGCGGATAGAAGGGAAGGTAGGTATTATACTGTTTGTAGTATAATTCGGTGAATGTCTTCCAACCGCCGGTCTGGGCAATTACATCCTGAAAATACATAGTGAGTGATACTGTGGCATCTTTCTGCGCATAGTCATCTTCCTTGAATAGAGGAGATTGCTTTACTAACGATAGGATACTTGCTGAAAAATTGAGATACCATTGGTCGCCGGGTAGTACACGTGTACGTTCGTTGGCAGCCAACCATTGTTTCATGGGAATAGGAACTGGCTTCATTGCTTGTTTACTTTTAATGTATGAATAATATGTATGGACTATAATCTTTTCAGAGCCAGCTTGATAACCTGTTCTACCGGTGCATTGGCATCTTCCTTCAAAATAGCCGTTACTACTTTTTGTGAAGGAGCTTGTGCAAATCCCAGCATTGTAAGGGCGGCTACGGCTTCTTCTTGTACTTGTGCATTGGCGGCGGTAAAGGCAGGACCGGTTATGTCAACCGCTCCGGAAGCCATTCCACAGGTTTTTATTTTGTCTTTTAAATCGACTATCACACGCTGGGCTGTTTTTAAACCGATTCCTTTCACCGTTTTCAGCAAGTTGGCATTCTCCGTGCTGATAACATTTATCAATTCGGAAGGCGATAAAGCCGAAAGAATCATGCGGGCCGTATTGCCGCCGATGCCTGATACGGAAATCAGCAGAAGGAACAGTTCACGCTCTTGCTTGTCTGCAAAACCATAAAGGATATAGGCGTCTTCGCGGATAGCTTCATAGATATATAGCTTGCAGCTTTTCTTTCCTTGTATGGCAGCATATGTGTTCAGGGAAATATTTACGGCATATCCCAAACCGTTACAGTCTATAGTTGCGCTTGCCGGACTCAGCTCGGCAATTTCACCTTTAATGTATTCTATCATATGATTATTATTCCTAATTCTGCGAATGTAGGAATTATTATTGACTTTAAGAGTTTGTTTAACAATAAATGTATCATATGCAAAGGGTATTTCTGCTTTTTGCTCAAACAATCAACTTATTATGCTTGAAGCAATGATATAAATAATAAATTTTAGAAAAATGTAATGATAAGTCATCAAGGAAATATTGAGTTTACGAAAAAATATAAATCGTAGGTAATGTGGATTGTTTTTTGGAGATACTTATAAACTACTTATTGCTCATATAGGCTTATATTCGACTTGGCAGATGGAAAAATTAAATTTATATCTATGAAGAGTGTTGCTGAATAAAAAATGGGAGGTGATTATAAATAAAAGAACTATCTTTGCTCCATGAAAATCTAATTTTATGAAATACTTATTTTTTACTATACTATATATTTTGTGTGTTGTGTCAATACCTTTGTATGCATCTAATGTAGAAATTAGTTCATTATTAATGAGGTTGGATTCTTTGATTGCTCAAAAAGACGTATTTATTATAGCCAAAGAAAATAAAATTGCTCAATTACAAAAACAAAAAAAAGAGGTTAGAACATTAGAAGAACGCTATTGGCTAAATAAAACACTCTATGACGAATATTTTGTATATAATGCAGATTCTGCTATGATGTATGTAGAACAGAATCTAAATATAGCATCTGAATTAGGAAAAAACGAGTGGGTATTGGAGTGGAGGATAAAGAAATCTTTTTTATTGTCGGCAACGGGATTACTCAAAGAAGCATCAGACGAACTTCAATATGTTTCAAGTGATTTACTTTCTCAAAAGTTGAAAGTGGAATATTATGATCAAATGATGTTTTTATATTCTCATTTTGGGCAGTATTCAGGAGGGGATAATTCAGAAATGCGTGAGGGATATTATCTGAAAGAAAAATGTTATCAAGACTCTATTTATGCAACGGTAACTCCTAAAGATCCATTTTATCTGTGGTATAAAGGATGGAAATTTCGGGGTTCGGTCGGGGTGGAATCGGTAAAAGAAGAACTTTTGCAAGAGGTGACTACTTCGGCATTGGAAACTCGCCGGGATGCAATGAATGCTTATATATTGGCATGTTTGTATCTTGATGCTGGAGAAAAAGACAATTATTTAAAATTTATGATATGTTCGGGAATAGCTGATGTGCGAACTGCTAATAAGGATATTGCTTCTTTAGAGGAACTGGCAAAGGTGTTGTTTGATTTGGGAGATATAGATCGTGCTTATAACTATATAAACTATTGTTTACAAAACGCTCAGCTTTATCGGAACAGAGTACGCATGGTAAATATTGCAAAGGTGCAGGATGACATTCGCCAAGCTTATCAGGAACGCAGTCGGGAACAGAAAAGCCGTTTACATTTCTTTTTGGTAATAACTTGTGTATTATCTATTGTTTTATTGTTGGCTGTTCTTTACATTTTGAAGCAAATGAAACGTCTTTCTTATTCGCGCAGTCAATTGAATGAGGCAAATGTATTATTAAATAAACATATAGAAGAACTTTCATTGGCACATACTAAATTGGCTGAAGCAAACGAACAATTGCAGTTACTGAATGAACAATTGAAAGAAACAAATAGAAAACTCAGAGAGTCCAATTATGTAAAGGAGGAATATATCGGCTATGTTTTTGCTATTTGTTCAAATTACATCAGCAAACTCGACGAATTTCGTAAGAATATTAATCGGAAGATAAAAGCAAAACAAATAGATGATATAAAAGCTTTGACTGATACACCTATAATGGCTCAAAATGAACTGAAAGAGTTTTATCATAATTTTGATGCTATCTTCCTGCATGTTTATCCTGATTTTATAAGGGATTTTAATGCGTTATTACAACCGGATGCACAGATAGTATTGAAAGAAGGGCAACTGTTGAATACAGAACTCCGTATTTATGCATTAGTGCGATTAGGAATTAATGATAGTGTGAAGATTGCGGATTTCTTGCATTGTTCTCCACAAACTGTTTATAATAATCGATTGAAGATGCGTAACAAGGCGATTATTCCCAAAGAGGATTTTGCCAGTACAGTAATGGCATTAGGAAGGATGCGATAATGAGTGGAAAAAGCTTTCTATCTCATAGTACACGAAATATTTGATTGTCGAAATATAATAGTGTTGGCTTGGTGTACAAGAAGTTTTAATGAAGTGTTGAAAAGTAAGCCTCAATAAAGTACATATTGTATATAAAGAAACTCTTCTTATCAACTTTGTACTTGTCAATAGGAAGAGTTTTCTATTTTATAGGATTCTAACTAAACCTCAATCGGATTTTCATTGGATTTATTCAATTCCCAAACCATTTGGCAGCAAGTCTTGAACATTTATACTGGAGTTTTTTAATAAATAGTTTGAAAGTTGAGCTATAACATAAGTATTCGATTCTTATAAAAAGGAATAAACTTTCCTCTTTTCATTTTTATAGTTTACTTTATTTATAATTTTTTTGAGGCTAATTTGTTGAAAAATAATAAAATAGTAAGTATATCAATTTACTTTTTGATTTTACCATTCTATACGATTCTGTAAGTTATACCTTAATTTTGCATTAAAGAAAATTGCAATAAGCAGTGTATTAACTTAATAATTTAATTTATGAAAAATAATTTTTTAAAGCAAAATCGAACAAGGAAGGTCATGTTATTCATGTGCCTATTGTTCTTGTTTTCGCTGGAGACATTTGCTCAGAAATTAACAGTGAAAGGTATTGTGAAAGATGTTTTCGGTGAAGCTGTCATTGGGGCAACTGTATTAGTAGTAAATGATGATACCTCTACTGGTACTGTTACGGATATTGATGGGAATTTTATTTTGGAAAATGTGCCCGATGGTTCTATGCTTGAGGTACGTTATATAGGATATATATCCCAAAGGCAAAAAGTCGAGGGAAATAAGTTTCTTGTTTTTTCTTTAAAAGAAGATTCCAAAACGTTGGACGAAGTAGTAGTGGTAGGTTATGGTGTACAAAAAAAATCAGTTGTAACTGCTTCCATCGCTAAGGTTGATTCCGAAACATTGACTCAGACAGCTCCCACTCGTATGGATAATGCGCTACGTGGTCTTGCTTCTGGTGTGCAGGTGATAGCAGGAGACGGTCAGCCGGGATCAGGCACTCGTGTGCGTGTGCGCGGTATCGGTACTATTAATAATTCAGATCCTCTTTATATTGTAGATGGTATGCCAATAAGCGGAGGTATTGATAACATTAATCCAGCCGATATAGAATCTATTGAAGTTTTAAAAGATGCAGCTTCTGGTGCAGTTTATGGTGCACGTGCTGCAAACGGTGTGGTATTGGTGACTACAAAGAAAGGCAAAATGGGAAAAGCACAAGTTTCTTACAATGCATCATTCGGTTGGCAGTCTGCTTGGCGCAAGCGCGATATGTTGAATGCTACCGAGTATGCTACATTAATGAACGAGGCTTGTGCTTCCTCTGGTCGTGATGCAATGTTCGCTGATCCTGCATCATTGGGCGAGGGAACAGATTGGCAGGATGTCCTCTTTAATAATGGAGCTCCTGTACAAAACCATCAGTTAAGCTTGAGTGGAGCAACAGACCGTGTCAACTACTATTTCTCGCTAGGATATTACAATCAAGAAGGTATTATTGGTGGTGATTATGATGCATCTAATTATAATCGTTTGTCTTTCCGTAGCAATACAGAATATACAGTATTTGATGAAAGCAAAAGCCGTAATTGGCTGAAATCATTGAAATTTACGTTGAATGCTTCTTATTCTCGTATTAATAGTCGTGGTATTACTGCGGGTTCGTTGACCGGTTCTGTATTGGGTGATGCATTGTTTATGGATCCTACTATGCCAGTTTATGCAGAAAGTGAAGACCAATTACAATCTTATGACCGTAACAAGTACGGTGAGCCTATTTATGATAAAAAGAGTGGGAAGTTGCTTGCAATGCCAAGTTCGGACTTTAATGAATTGGCCAATCCGTTGGCACGTTTGTCTAGAAATCAAAACGGTAAAAATAATTCAGACAAGATAATTGCCAATATGGCTTTGGATTTTAATGTTTGGGATAATTTGCATTATAAGTTCTCATGGGGTTCCGATTTAGCTTTCTGGGGATATGATAACTGGTGGGAGCCTGCTTATCTGAACAAGAATGCAACAACCGATAATTCAGGGGTAAGTTCACAAATGAACCGTGGTTATAATTGGCAGATTGAAAACGTTTTGACATATGATAAGAGCTTTGGACAACACTCTTTCAATGTTGTATTGGGGCAATCGGCTTCTCGATATACTAGCCGTGCTTTGAATGGAACACGCTACGATTTACCTGCGTACTTGGATGACAAGGCTAATATAGATTTTGCGACAGGATTGGCTTCAGATGGAAAACAAACCAATAGCGGTGGTTTAGGAGACCCGAATTCACTTGCTTCTTATTTTGGCCGTTTGAGTTATAACTATGCAGAACGTTATATGTTACAATTTACAGTGCGACGTGATGGTTCTTCCCGTTTCGGTTCGAACAACAAATGGGGAACATTCCCTTCTGTGTCATTAGGTTGGAATATTACTAACGAATCATTCTTGGAAAAACGTCCAGATTGGTGGACAAATACTAAAGTGCGCCTGAGTTGGGGTAAGAACGGTAATGAAAATATCGGTAATTTCCGTTATACGGCTAATGTGGCTACAGGCAATAACTACCCTTTTGGTGCAAACGGGAATTCAGTTCTGATTATGGGATCCAAACCGACTGGTACTCCTAATGCAGATTTGAAATGGGAAGAATCGGAACAGTTTGATGCAGGTTTGGATTTCGGATTTTTCAATAATTCGCTTACGTTTACAGTAGATTATTTCTATAAGAAGACAAACGGTATGCTGAAAGAAATGGCTATTCCGTCTTATTTAGGAGAATCCAAGCCTTGGGGTAATGTGGGTACAATGAAGAACTCGGGAGTAGAATTGGAACTGGGTTATAAAATAAATAGAGGCGATTTTGATTTTGGTACGAATCTGAATGTTTCTTATATTAAGAATGAATTGGTAGACTTAGGTAATGCGGATGGTTTCGAATCGAAAGACAATGTACATCAGATAGGTAATGTAAGTCGTGCAGAGAATGGGCAACCTTATCCATTCTTTTACGGATGGAGTACGAACGGAATTTTGCAAAATGAATCAGAGGCCGATGCTTATAATAAACAATATGGACAGTCTGCTGTACCGGGTGATGTTCGCTTTGTTGATTATAACAGAGATGGTGCCTTAACAGATGATGATATGCATAATATTGGTAATGGTTATCCGAAAGTAACATTCGGCTGGAATTTCAATGCATCCTATAAGAATTTTGATTTTAGCATGCTGATTTCCGGTGCATTTGGAGGAAAAATAGCTGATGTGACTCGTCGTTTGGACTGTGATTATGTGAATTTACCTGCAGAATTTATGGATCGTTGGCATGGTGAAGGTACTAGTAACAAGATACCACGCTTTACTTTTCCAGGTAAAGACTCAAACCGGAATTGGGGACGTTTCTCGGACTTGTACATCCATAATGGCGACTATGCAAGAATCAAGAATATTCAGTTAGGCTATACATTGCCAGCTACATTAACCCGTAAGTTCTTTGTATCAAGACTACGTTTGTATGTATCTGCTGAAAACCTCTTTACTTTTACAGGTTATAAAGGGCTTGATCCTGAATTGGCGAATGATGCAGCACCAGGTATCGACCGTGGTTATTATCCGCAAGCACGTACTTACACTGTTGGATTCAATCTTAATTTCTAATGGATAAAATAAAGGAAATATGAAAAATATTAAATTATATAGCATGGCAATAGCCGCTTCTATGGCATTAGGATTAACCTCTTGCGGTGAAGATTTTTTGAGTGAAGAACCATCAAGCAAACTTCCTTTGGATGGGTATTATAATTCAGAATCACGTGTGCTGGAAGCAGCTGTAGCAAGTTATGACCCTTTACATTGGTTCGATTACTTTTCTGGTTATGCACCATTGAACCTGGTATGGGATTCCATGGGTGATGATTTCTATGTGGGAGGTAGTTCTACAACCGATCAAAGCCAGATTCACTTGATATCACAATATAAGTCCGAATCTCGGAATAGTATTGAAGGTGCGTGGACAGCAGCCTATTCGGGTATTAATCGTTCTATTCGTTTAATTGATGATGCTACGGCATTGGAAAGTTTAGAGGAAAATACTCGTCAATCATTTATTGACGAAGGGCGTACACTTCGTGCTTGGTATTACCTGATGCTGTGGAAAACTTGGGGTAATGTTCCTTTTTATATGGAGAATTTGACTTTCCCTTATATTGCAAAGCAATTAAAGGCTGATGACATTTATGCCAATATTATAGTGGATTTGGAGGAAGTTTTGGAAAACAAATCTTTACCTATGAAACGCCCGGATGAATGGGCAGGACGTATGACGTGGGCCGCAGCTGCAATGATCTATGCAGATTATGTTATGTATCAAAAAGATGAAGCTCGCTATGGTAAAGCATTGGGGTATATGAAAGATATTATTATTTCCAATCAATATGACCTGGTAGCAGGCGCGGATTACGATCACTTGTTTGATTATGCGCATGAATGGAATAAGGAGATAATTATGGATGTGAACTACCAATGCAAAGGTGGTACTCGTGATTGGGGAAGTGCTAATGCTCCTGGTGGAACAGTGCTTCCTGCTATGATTGGCGTTGATGGTTTGTCTTATAATGGTGCTTCTGGTGATTTTATTGGCGGATGGGGGTTTGGAACCGTATCGAAAGAAGTGTATGATGCTTTTGAAGAGGGTGATTTACGCCGTGATATAGCTTTACTGAATATGGATAAGTATATGGAGGACAAGTGGAATAATGAAGGTATTCGAGTTACCTATAACGGTCGTTATCAGAATACTGGTATTTTCCTTCGCAAATATTTGGGGCGCCCTGGGGGAACAGAAGGAGCAATTGCTTCCAGTGACTTGAATTGGGAAAACAATCTTCACCTCTATCGGTATGCTGAAACCTTGTTGAATGCCGCAGAATTGGCATTGGCTGTTGGGGATGGTTCCGCACAAGGTTATTTCGATCAGGTTCGTAGCCGTGCAGGCTTGGAATCCAAACCGGTAAGTGTAGATAACATTTTGGCAGAACGACGCGTAGAGTTTGTTGGTGAAGGTAAACGTTATTTTGATCTCGTTCGTACAGGAAAAGCTGCTTCCGTATTGAAAACCGGAGGTGGTGTAGTTTTACAAACCAAGCGTACGTTGGAAGAGGATGGAACATTCAAAGGTACCTGTACATGGGGAGGGCAGGCTATTCCAGAGCGTCAGGATTGGGAAGAAAGTAAAAAGTATCTGCCTATTCCTCAAAGCGAGATTGAAGCAGCTCAAGGTACTATTATACAGAATCCATATTAATTGGACGGATATTATAAATGTTTAAATAAAAACGTATAGGGGGATTCTATCAGATGAGGTAAGAAGATTGGTATTAGATTAGATAGAATTCCCTCTTTTTTTAATGCAGCAATGAAACGACAATTGAGATTTATTTTAGCGGGGATATTGATGTTTTCTTCTCTTATTGCTTGTAATGGAGGAGGAAATGTAAATGATCCTATGGAAGAACAGGTAGAGAAGTTATTGGGACAAATGACGCTCCGGGAGAAAATAGGACAAATGCATCAAGTGAGTCCGGGAAACATTAATGAAGTGATGACGCAACTGGAAAATGGAGAAATAGGTTCGATGCTGAATGTAACTAACCCTGATATGGTGAATCAGATACAGGAAATTGCTATGAAGAAATCACGATTGGGAATTCCTGTCCTAATGTCACGTGATGTGATTCATGGATATAAGACAATCTTTCCTATTCCATTGGGGCAGGCAGCGACTTTTAATCCGTTGATTGTAGAAGAAGGTGCTCGTGTAGCGGCTGTAGAGGCATCTGCTGATGGTATTCGTTGGACATTTGCTCCGATGATTGATGTTTCACGCGATGCTCGCTGGGGACGTATGGCAGAAAGCTACGGTGAAGATTCTTATTTGAATGCAGTTATGGGGGTAGCTGCGGTGAAAGGTTTTCAGGGAGATTCATTGAACAGACCGACATCGATTGCTGCTTGTGCAAAACATTTTGTGGGCTATGGAGCAGCTGAGGCAGGCAAGGACTATAATTCTACTTTCATTACGGAACGTATGTTGCGAAATACCTATCTTCCTCCTTTTGAAGCAGTGGCTAAGGCAGGATGTGCAACTTTTATGACTTCATTCAATGACAATGATGGTATACCTTCTACAGGAAACAGTTTTATTCTGAAAGATGTGCTTCGTAAAGAATGGAAGTACGATGGTATGGTGGTAACGGACTGGGCATCAGCAACAGAGATGGTGGCACATGGATTCTGTAAAGATCGTAAGGAGGCTGCAGAAAAGGCTGTGAATGCGGGTGTCGATATGGAGATGGTAAGTGGTTCTTTCATCGAACATTTAGAGTCGTTGGTAAAAGAAGGAAAGGTTTCTGAAACAAATGTTGATGAGGCTGTTCGCAACATCTTGCGTTTGAAATTCCGTTTAGGATTGTTTGAAAATCCATATGTATCGACTGCACAATCTGTAAAGTACGCACCGGAGCATTTGGCTAAGGCGAAAGTAGCAGCGGAACAATCTGTCATCTTATTGAAGAATATTGAGGAAGTATTGCCATTAGGTAAAAGGGTTCATACTATTGCAGTAGTAGGTCCTATGGCTGATGCGCCTCACGATCAGTTGGGTACATGGGTGTTTGATGGTGAAAAAACGCATACGCAGACTCCATTGAAAGCTTTGCGTGAAATATATGGCAGCGAAGTTCGAATTATTTACGAACAAGGGCTGGCTTATAGCCGTGACAAGCGTACAGATGGTATTGCAAAAGCCGTAGCAGCTGCCCGTCAGGCAGATGTTGTATTGGCATTCGTAGGTGAAGAAGCAATTCTTTCTGGAGAAGCGCATTCATTGGCAGATCTGAATTTGCGTGGTGCTCAGAAGCAATTAATCGATGCGTTATCCAAAATAGACAAACCGTTGGTGACAGTTATTATGGCGGGCAGGCCATTGACAATTGCCGAGGAAGTGGAGAAATCGGATGCTGTGCTCTATTCGTTCCATCCGGGAACAATGGGTGGTCCGGCATTGGCGGATATTCTGTTTGGTAAAGTAGTGCCGAGCGGAAAGACGCCTGTCACTTTTCCAAAGATGGTAGGACAATTGCCTATATATTATGCGCACAACCATACGGGACGTGCACCAAGTGGAAAAGAAACCTTGATAGACGATATTCCGTTAGAGGCCGGACAAACATCCTTGGGGTGTTCCTCTTTCTATATGGATGCCGGATTCGGACCTCTGTTTCCTTTCGGTTACGGATTGTCTTACACTACATTTGCGTACGACAAATTGCACTTATCCGCTGATACACTGAGAATGAACGAAATATTAACAATTACTGCGAATTTAACAAACACCGGAAAATATGCCGGAACAGAAGTCGTTCAATTATATGTTCGTGATAAGGTCGGTTCCGTCACTCGTCCAGTGAAAGAATTGAAAGGTTTCCAACGTATTGCTTTGCAGCCGGGTGAAACAAAAACCGTTACGTTTGAACTACCTATAAGTGATTTGGCTTTTTGGAATATAGATATGAAAAAAGTAGTGGAGCCGGGAGAGTTTACCTTGTGGATCGGAACTAATAGTAGTGATGGACTTTCTGCTGATTTTGAAGTGTTAAATTAATTTAGATAAGTATGAAATATTATATATTCTCAGTATTATTTGCAATAGGTACACTATTTTCCTGCCAGTCTCGAAATGTACAAACAGAAAATGAAACACCCATTTCCGAAGCTTTTGTACGTGTGTCTGGGCAAGATTTAATTCAGCCGGATGGTAATAAGCTTTTTATCAAGGGAACAAATTTAGGAAATTGGCTTAATCCAGAAGGATATATGTTTGGATTTAATAAGACTAATTCTGGTCATTTTATCAATGAAATGTTTTGTCAAATGGTAGGGCCGGATTTTACAGCGGAATTTTGGAAACGTTTCAAGGACAACTACATAACCCGCAAGGACGTGGAGTTTATTGCAGCTACGGGTGCGAATACTATTCGGTTGCCTTTCCATTATAAACTCTTCACGGATGAAGACTATATGGGACTGAAAAGTAATCAAGACGGGTTTGCGAGGATAGATAGTGTAGTAACTTGGTGTCGTGACAATGGTTTGTATCTCATCTTGGATATGCATGATGCGCCGGGTGGACAGACAGGAGATAATATTGACGACAGTTACGGGTATCCTTGGTTGTTTGACAGTGAAGAAAGTCAGTTATTGTTCTGTGATATCTGGCGTAAAATAGCTGATTACTATAAGAATGAAACAGTTATTTTAGGCTATGAACTGATAAACGAACCGATTGCTCCCTATTTTGAGAACATGGAAGAATTGAACAGTAAATTGGAAACCGTACATAAACGTGCTGTAAAAGCTATTCGTGAGGTAGACAATAATCACATTATCTTGCTGGGAGGAGCACAATGGAATGGTAATTTTAAGCTTTTTACGGATTCCAAGTATGATGACAAACTGATGTATACTTGTCATCGATATGGCGGGGAGCCGACTCGGGAAGCGATTCAAGAAATCATACATTTCCGTGATAGTGTAAATCTGCCGATGTACATGGGAGAAATTGGGCACAACACAGATGAATGGCAAACAGCTTTTTGTAAAGTTTTGGAAGAAAACAATATCGGTTATACGTTTTGGCCCTATAAGAAAATAGAGAAATCCTGTTTTATGGGCATCCGAGAGCCTGAAAACTGGGAACAGGTGATAGCCTTTTCGGAAGCACCGAGAAGTACTTATAAAGAAATACGCGATGCACGTCCGGTTCAGGATATAGTCCGTAAAGCGATGAATGATTTTATAGAAAATAGTAAATGTGAGAACAACATACCCCAAACCGGATATATTCGTTCTTTAGGGTTGGATGTTGTTGATATTTCAAATAAAGAATAATATGTTATGAAGAAGATAATTGTAACGGGAATCTTTTCGGTTGTATTTACTGGTAGCGCGTTGGCGCAGTCTTTTCCTGTCTATTTGGATGAGACAAAACTTATAGAAGAAAGAATAGAGGATGTGTTGGATCGTATGTCATTGGAAGAAAAAGTGGCAATGACTCATGCGCAGTCTAAATTCAGTTCACCCGGGGTTGCCCGTTTAGGTATCCCTGAAGTATGGATGACAGACGGACCTCATGGTATTCGTCCTGAAGTCTTGTGGGATGAATGGAATCAGGCGGGTTGGACTAATGACTCATGTGTGGCATTTCCTGCACTTACTTGTTTAGCTGCTACCTGGAATCCTGAAGTTTCTTTGTTATATGGAAAGAGTATTGGTGAAGAAGCACGCTATCGTAATAAAACCGTACTGTTGGGACCTGGAATCAATATTTACCGTACCCCACTTAATGGACGTAACTTTGAGTACATGGGTGAAGATCCTTATTTGGCAGGAAAAATGGTAGTGCCTTACGTGCAAGGTGTACAGCAGAATGGAGTAGCAGCATGTGTGAAACATTATGCGTTAAATAATCAGGAGGTCAACCGAAATACAACCAATGCGATAGTTGATGACCGTGCTTTGTATGAGATTTATCTACCTGCATTTAAGGCTGCAGTACAGGAGGGAAAGGCATGGGCTATTATGGGATCTTATAATTTATATAAGGGACAACATGCATGTCATAACCAGTACTTGTTAAATGATATTCTGAAAGGCGAGTGGGAATTTGATGGTGTAGTGGTTTCGGATTGGGGAGGTGTGCATAACACGGAAGAGGCTATTCACAATGGATTGGATCTGGAGTTCGGAAGTTGGACAAATGGTCTTTCAAATGGAGCAAGTAATGCATATGATAATTATTATTTGGCACAACCCTATTTGAAGTTGATAAAAGAAGGAAAAGTGGGTACCAAGGAGCTGGACGATAAAGTGCGCCGTATCCTTCGCTTGATTTATCGTACCACAATGAATCGTAACCGTCCCTACGGTGCATTATGTTCCGAGGCACATTTTGCAGCAGCCCGTCACATTGCTGAAGAAGGTATTGTATTGTTACAGAATAGGAATAATACGCTGCCTATAGATTTGAACAAAGTGAAAAAAATAGCTGTCATCGGTGAAAATGCACTCAAAATGATGACCGTTGGAGGAGGTAGTTCTTCATTAAAGGTAAAATATGAACTTTCCCCTTTGGATGGTATCAGAAATAGAGTAGGGGATAAGGCTGAAGTTGTATATGCTCGCGGATATGTAGGTGATCCTTCAGGGGAATACAATGGTGTCAAATCCGGTCAGAATCTGGAGGATAACCGTTCGCCGGAGGAATTAATGGCCGAAGCTGTACAGGTGGCTAAAGAAGCTGATTATGTCATTTTTATCGGCGGATTAAACAAGAGCACATATCAGGATTGTGAGGATGCAGATCGTAAGGAGTTAGGCTTACCGTACGGACAAGATGCTGTGATTTCGGCTTTGGCACATGTGAATAGGAATCTTGTTGTTGTCAATATTTCGGGCAATGCCGTAGCCATGCCTTGGGTTAAGGAAGTACCGTCTATAGTTCAGGCTTGGTTTTTAGGTACGGAAGCCGGTAATGCTATTGCTTCAATTTTGATGGGTGATGTCAATCCTTCAGGAAAGCTGCCCTTTACTTTCCCGGTTTCATTGGCTGATGTGGGTGCACATAAATTGGGTGAATATCCTGGAACTCCCAGAAATGACGGAAGTAATATTGTAGATGAAAAATACAATGAAAGCATTTTTGTTGGTTATAGGTGGACTGATAAAGAAAAGATAACTCCTCTGTTTCCCTTTGGGCATGGTTTGAGTTATACTTCTTATAAATATGGCAAAGCTGTAATAGATAAGAATATAATGGGGGATGATGAAGTACTTACTGTCACTGTTCCTATTACCAATATAGGTATGCGTGCAGGTTCGGAAATCGTTCAGATGTATATCAGTGACTTGAAATCGTCATTACCTCGTCCGGTGAAAGAATTGAAAGGATTCAGCAAGGTAAGTTTAGAACCGGGAGAGACTAAAAAAGTGACGTTTACCATTAATGAAGAGGCATTGAGCTTCTTTGACGATGTACGGCACGAATGGATTGCGGAACCTGGAATATTTAAGGCAATCATAGCAGCTTCTGCAACCGATATACGTTCTTCTGTGATTTTTGAATACAAATAGCCAAAAGTTATCGTGATATAAAATATCCAATTGCCCGTCATTGATAAAATTCATATCAATGATGGGCTTTTTCGGATATAAAGAACTTCTTATTTTGAATTGAAAGTTTTATTATTGACCGTTATTTTTTATTTTTGAATAGCTCTTTAGTCTCTAAAAAAAGAAAAACTCTGTGAAACTTGAGGGCTTCTATAGTTAAGTTATAAATTAAAATGCTTATTTTTGCGTTCATAAAATAGAAAGTTGATAACTAAAACCGATAAAAAGATGAAAAAAGTAAGAGCAGCCATCGTAGGTTATGGCAATATCGGACATTTTGTACTTGAGGCATTACAGGCAGCTCCCGATTTTGAAATCGCAGGAGTAGTACGTCGTGCAGGGGCAGAGAACCGTCCTGCAGAATTGAGTGAATATTCCGTAGTGAAAGATATCAAAGAGTTGAAGGATGTGGATGTGGCCATCCTTTGTACTCCTACGCGTAGCGTTGAGAAATATGCTAAAGAGATATTGGCACTTGGCATCCATACAGTGGACAGCTTCGATATTCATACCGGCATTCCGGCATTGCGCCGTACACTGGATGCTGAGGCAAAAGCACATAATACTGTTTCTATTATTTCTGCCGGTTGGGATCCGGGAAGCGATTCTGTTGTGCGTACCTTGCTGGAGGCTATTGCGCCGAAGGGAATTACCTATACCAACTTCGGTCCGGGTATGAGTATGGGACATACGGTGGCAGTAAAGGCTATCGAGGGTGTAAAAGCCGCTCTTTCAATGACGATTCCTACCGGTACGGGCATACATCGCCGTATGGTCTACATCGAACTGAACGATGGTTACGAATTTGACAAAGTAGCTGCCGCCATCAAAGCCGATCCATATTTTGTAAATGACGAAACGCATGTGAAACTTGTTCCGAGCGTAGATGCACTGCTTGATATGGGACACGGTGTAAACCTGACCCGTAAGGGCGTTTCCGGAAAAACACAGAACCAACTGTTCGAATTCAACATGCGCATCAATAACCCGGCGCTTACTGCGCAAGTGCTGGTATGTGTGGCACGTGCTGCAATGCGTCAGCAACCGGGTTGCTATACAATGGTTGAGATTCCGGTTATCGACCTTCTGCCGGGCGACCGTGAAGAGTGGATTGCACACCTGGTATAAAAATATAAAAAAACAGATGGTGCGTTTATATGGAATGCACCATCTGTTACTACTGAACGCATCGTCTGTTATAGTCAAACAGACGATGTGTTTTTTATATCCTAACCATCAGAAGAAGAATCTGAGCACATCATTGAAGTTAGCCCAAATCAGCAAGCCGAACAATAGGAACATACCTACCATTTGAGCACGCTCCATAAACTTATCGCTGGGTTTGCGACGTGCTACAATCTCGTAGATGAGGAATAGGACATGTCCGCCGTCCAATGCCGGAATAGGCAGAATGTTCATGAAAGCAAGAATGATTGAAAGGAATGCCGTCATGTACCAGAACTGATACCAGTCCCATGTTGCAGGGAAGATGCTACCGATTGTTCCGAAACCACCAAGCTGTTTGGCGCCCTCTTTAGAGAAAAGATACTTCATCTGGCTGACATAACCTTTCAGCGTATTTACTCCCAGGGTAACCCCGGCCGGGATAGATGCGAAGAAACTATATTCTTTCTTGACAACGGGCAACAGCTTGTTTGTCTGCAGGGATGCAGCGACACCGATTTGATATAAAGAATCTGTAGTCAGCTTTACGGTATCCGCTACTCCCGCTCTGACGTAAGTCAGGGTGAGAAGACGGCTGGTACTGTCGTTGGCTGCTTTTTGGCGATTCAGCATTTCTTCCTTAAAGTCGAAGTAAGCGATGTTACGTCCATCCAATTGAGTGATGCTGTCACCCGGTTGTAATCCGGCAAGTGCGGCAGGTTGTCCCGGCATAATGCTGTCGATGACAAACGGATAGCGGAATGAAGCGAAACGGACACTGTCGGCAAGCAGGCGTTCCATCATATCTTCGGGGATGTACACGGATACTTCCTGCCCGTTACGCAATACGCTGACCTGACGTGCATCGACGATGCTTGTCAGCATGTCGCCACCATAGCGTTCAAAAGGTACGCCGTCGGCGGATACCAATATATCGCCGTCACGGAAACCGATTGCTTTAGCCGTTTCATTAAAGTCCATACCCAGCGGAGCTTTCTGCAAAGGTACATATTCATCTCCCCACGCAAAGAGTATCATGGAGTAGATGAACAATGCCAACAGGAAATTGAACAGTACGCCGCCTATCATAATCAGCAGACGCTGCCATGCCGGTTTGGCGCGGAATTCCCACGGTTGCATGGGCTGTTTCATCTGCTCGGTATCCATAGACTCGTCTATCATACCTGCAATTTTGACGTACCCGCCTAAAGGCAACCAGCCGATACCATATTCCGTTTCACTGTTTTTCGGTTTGAATTTGAACAAGGTGAACCACGGGTCAAAGAACAAACAGAATTTTTCCACTCGTGTCTTAAATAAACGAGCGAAGAGGAAGTGCCCGCCTTCATGGATTATTACGAGCAATGAAAGGCTCATTATAAGTTGCAGGGCACGGATCAAGAATGTTTCCATCTAATTATTTACTATTTTATTATTTGCAATTTAATTTTTAACTATCAATTCTTTTGCTATTCGTCTGGCTTCTGCGTCAGTTGCCACATAGTCTTCGTAAGCAGGTTTTTGTATAAAGGATACGCGCGCCATTGTCTTCTCGATTACGTCGCTCATGCCGAGGAATGATATTTCGTCCCGTAGGAAAGCGGCTACCACCACCTCATTGGCTGCATTGACGATACATGGCATGTTTCCTGCACGGTGCAGCGCTTCGTATGCCAGCGCCAGATTGCGGAAACGTTTCGTATCCGGCTGCTCGAATGTCAGGTTCGTGCACAATTTGAAGTCCAGCCGGGGGAAAGACGCTTTCAGGCGTTCCGGATAGGAGAATGCGTACTGAATGGGCAGGCGCATATCCGGCATTCCCAACTGCGCTTTCACTGCTCCGTCCTCAAACTGCACCATTGAGTGAATGACGGATTGCGGATGTACCACTACTTCTATCTGGTCGGGGCGTACACCGAACAGCCATTTTGCTTCAATCACTTCAAACCCCTTGTTCATCATGGAAGCGGAGTCTATTGTAATTTTGGCTCCCATGTCCCAATTGGGGTGCTTCAAAGCCTGTGCTTTGGTTACGGTGGCAAGCTGCTCCATTGTACAGGTACGGAACGGGCCGCCGGAAGCTGTCAGTATAACTTTCTCGACAGGGTTACCCATTTCTCCGGCTAAACACTGGAACACGGCAGAATGTTCGGAGTCTACCGGCAAGATGGGAGTACCGCTGAAACGTGCCAGGTCGTTGATAAGCTCGCCCGCCACGACTAATGTCTCCTTGTTGGCGAGGGCTATCGTCTTGCGTGCACGGATTGCGTTCATAGTCGGTTTCAGCCCGGCATAGCCTACCATGGCTGTCAGTACCATGTCGATAGGTTTTTCCGCCACAATCTGGCATAAGGCCTCTTCGCCGGCATACACTTTGATGGGGAGGTCGGCAAGTGCGTCTTTCAGTTGTTGATATTTCGTTTCGTTTGCTATTACCACTGCTTCAGGCTTGAACTTGCGTGCCTGGGCAATCAAATCCTCCACCCGGTTGTTGGCTGTCAGTACATAGGCTTCGTATCGGTCGGGATGTTCCTCTATGACCTGTAATGCCTGTGTACCGATAGAGCCGGTAGAGCCAAGTATGGCAATTTGTTTCTTCATCAGTCTTATAATTTATGCTTTCAGGTTTATATCTTATACTTAATGCTTTATACTTTTAAAATACGATATAGAGTTCCGGGTTTACCGCCCTTCCTTTGTGCCACAGTTCGAAGTGCAGGTGCGGTCCGGTAGTCAGTTGTCCGCTGTTGCCTACCAGGGCAATGGCTTCTCCGCCTTTTACGGTGTCGCCTTCGCGTTTCAACAAAGAGCCGCAATGCTTGTAGACGGATACGAAATCCTGGTTATGCTGTACCTCTATCAAATAGCCGGTTTCGGCTGTATAGGTACTCAGAATGACCGTTCCGTCCAGGGTTGCCAATACGCTTTCTCCCGGATTGGCGGCTATATCCGTTCCGAAGTGCCTCTTTTCGGCATTGAAAGGAGATGAAATCATGCCGCGGGTGGGGCGGTAGAATATCAGTCCGTCTACTTCGGGGCGTGAGGCGATGCTTGTCAGGTTGTATTTCTCCGTTTCCTCGTACTGTTTGCGGAATTCAGCCTCGCGTTGCGTTCGTTCCATAAGCGAATCTTCCCGTACGGTAGTCAGGGAGTCGATGGAATGGACAGTGTCGGTTTTGATTTTACCCAGAAAGATGTCCTGGATATTCATTATGTACAGATTCTGCCTGTCTACGAGTTGCTGGAGCGAGTCTACACGCAGGGCATTCTCTACGACCTGCGCACGAATTTCACTGTTCATGTATCCGGGCAGGTAATTGCGCAACGGGGTAAAGGCAACAATCAGGGAGGCAATCAGAAAGAGTACCGTCAGTACGGAAAGCAATACGGAGATTCCGTTCAGTTTGGACACACGTAAGGTGACAATATCCTCAAGGGTATTCTCGTTCGTAATGGTCAGTCTGTATTTGAACTTGATATTACTCCAAAAGGCTTTTCTTCTTTTTTTCTTCTTATTTGCTGCCACTTATAAACTTTCTATTTATAATTTGAACTTTGCGTTTCGCGCCTTATTCACGCTTCTTCCGTATCGTCTAAAGCAAGTAATCCTTCCGGCAGGTCCACCGTGATAACCTTATGCTTCTGGTCGATGTCCATAATGAAATCTTCCTGTGCCGGAATCAGCAATTCTTCTCCTTTATAATCTACCACGAACAGAGTGTTGATGGTAGAGGTGTCCACATCCGTCACTTCACCCAGTTGGCCGTGGTGTACTTCTTCCATACGGAAACCGACGAAGAAATCCCAACTGAGTTCTCCCGGTCCGGCTCCTTCGGCATGCTTCACGGGAAAATAAACCTCAATGTTGGTAAACATCCGTGCGCGTTCTGCCGTATCCACTCCTTCAAGTTTGACGAGAGCCGTAGTGTCTGAGCGGAAACGATATTCTTCGATAAAGAACGGTACGAATATACCGTCCAACAAGCAGATGAGATATTCGGCCTCTACACGGTCGAAAATATCATCCGTAAAGGTGAATGACAATTCTCCGTGAATGCCATGAGGTTTGTTGAATATACCTATTTTATATACTTCTTCTTTTCGTATCATATCGTTTTATCGCCTTGTCTGTTGCTTGTCACTTCCTTATATTCTCGTTATTCTTGCTCCGATCGCATTCAGCCGTCCTTCTATATTCTGATACCCCCGGTCTATCTGCTCGATGTTATGAATACGGCTGATGCCGTCGGCGCTCATGGCGGCTATCAGCAGAGCAATACCGGCACGGATATCCGGGGACGTCATATTGCCGCTACGCAGTTTGAAACCGTGATTATGTCCGATTACTACGGCGCGGTGCGGGTCGCACAGAATGATTTGCGCTCCCATGTCTATCAGTTTGTCCACGAAGAAGAGGCGGCTTTCAAACATCTTCTGATGAATCAGCACGCTGCCTTTCGCCTGTGTGGCAACTACCAGCAGTACGCTCAGCAAGTCCGGCGTCAGTCCGGGCCAGGGCGCATCGGCTATTGTCATGATAGAACCGTCAATGAAGGATTCTATCTGATAAGTATCCTGGGCAGGCACATAAATATCATCGCCCCGTTGTTCCATTTTGATGCCCAAACGCCGGAAACTGTCGGGGATGATACCTAAGTTTTCGTGCGAAACGTTCTTGATGGTCAGCTCGCTTTTCGTCATGGCTGCCATGCCGATGAAGCTTCCCACTTCAATCATGTCCGGAAGAACGGTATGCTCTGTTCCGTGCAGTTCGTCCACTCCCTCAATGGTGAGCAGATTGGAAGCGATACCTTCTATCTTTGCACCCATGCGGTTCAGCATCCGGCATAGCTGTTGTATGTAAGGCTCGCAGGCGGCATTGTAGATGGTTGTTTTGCCTTTGGCCAACACTGCTGCCATTACGATATTGGCAGTGCCCGTTACAGATGCTTCGTCCAGCAACATATAGCTGCCTTGCAATTGCCGGGCGGATATTTCGTAAACTTCCCGTCTTTCATTGTAAACGAATTCGGCACCTAAATTCCGTATGCCGATGAAATGGGTGTCCAAACGGCGGCGGCCTATCTTGTCTCCGCCCGGTTTGGAAATCATAGCCTTGCCAAAGCGTGCCACCATCGGTCCTACGAGCATGACCGAACCGCGCAGGCTGGAACACCTTTTCAGGAATTCATCGCTCTCCAGATAGGCAAAATCAACATTGGCTGCTTGAAAGCTATATGTATCGATGCCTTTTTTCGATACGTTCACTCCCATATCCCGCATCAACTGAATCAGGTTGTTCACATCCAGGATGTCCGGTATGTTGTGCACCGTCACCTCTTCGGCAGTGAGCAGGGTGGCGCAGATAATCTGCAGCACCTCGTTCTTCGCTCCTTGAGGATAAATGTCTCCGGAAAGGCTGTGTCCGCCTTCTATTACAAATGAAGCCATGAAATAGTGGTTAGTAGTTAGTGATTAGCGATTAACGGTTAGTGATTAGGGTAGCGTGGTGATGTCCTATGATATTAACCGTTAATCGCTAATCACTAACCGCTATTTTAGTATTTTCTTTTATTATTTCTGTTGTTGTTTCTGTTGTTCTGGTTATTCATCTTCGGACGATAATTCTGTTCGATCCGTTCGGCCATAAGGCGGAGAAGGCTGTCGGTCATCTGCAGTTTGCCGCCGGACAGTTCTGCAAGGTCGTCCGCTATTTTGCGGTCGTCGACAGTATCTTTATTCCAGGACATATAGTCTTTCTTCATGTGGTTGCATATCAGTGCAACGAGGTTCTGCTTCTCGTCACCTTCAGGAAAGTCGATGGCTTTCTTAATCAGCACTTCCAGGGTACGGCCGTAGTGGCGGTAACGTATTTTGGTGCTGGGATAAGGAACGGTTTCCGGTTTGGTTATCAGGTTGTCTTTGCGGATAACTTCGTATGGATAGTCGATGTCCAGCTTGAAGTCCGCCATGATGGCAAGATGATCCCACAGCTTATGCTTGAAATCGGGTATGTCGCGAAGGTGGGGAAACATGTTTCCCATGATGTTGATAATGGTATTTGCACAACGCTGGCGCTCGGAGCGGTCTTCGATTGTAAGTGCATGGTCTACCATATTCTGGATGCTGCGCCCGTATTCGGGCAAAGGCATCCGCTTTTGTTGAGTATTATATTGCATATCCTTTAGAATTAGCGGTTAATGATTAGTGGTTAGTGATTAGCGGTTAGTGATTAGCGGTTAGTGGTTAATGATTAGTGATTAATGCTATACGGTCTAATTGCGCAGCCCGCTAATCGCTAATCACTAACCACTAATCGCTATAAAAGTTTTTTCGGTTGGCTTGCTACGAATTCTTTCAAGTAGAACGGTTCGAAGTAGGCAACGTCTTTAAAATCTTTTTCGGCTATAGCTTTTTCTGCCAGCGGGAACATCATGCTTGCCAGCGGACGGATGCCGTCGATGAAATGGGCGTTGGGATGCACAATCTTTTCCTTGCACTTGGCTGCACCGTCGCCGAAGAAATATACGGGCTGCTTGTCCAGAAACTCCTGATAGGAATTTTCGTCCACAATGTCTGCCGCAATGTCGCGTACCGGTTTCAGTGCGCGGTCGTAAACGGCGGCGTACACTTCCATGCGGCGGGCATCAATCATGGGGCACAACAGGGCGTCTTCCGGCAGCTCATCGTGATAGAGCAGTACCGGAACGCATTGCACTTTCAGGGTGGGAAGCCCGATGAGGGGCAGGTTGCGCCCGTAACATACACCTTTTGCCATAGACACACCGATTCGCAGCCCTGTGTACGAACCGGGACCGCAACTTACGGCAACGGCATCCAGCGGCATGGCGTGGCTGTCGGCAAATGACAGGGCTTCGTCTACGAATACGCCCAGCGATACGGCGTGTGAAGGCCCGTTCAGGTCTTCTTTTTTGAAAACGTTCTGTCCGTCCTCGCTCACGGCTACGGAGCAGGCCGAAGTGGATGTTTCAATATGCAAGATACATGACATAACTTCTATTCTGATTTTTATTGTGGCAAATTTACGTGATTTGTTTCGATTACACAAGTTGTTTGCCGAATGGTTTGTCGTTGCATTCCTGATTCATTGATTAAATTGCCGGCTGCTTGCTTGCATCTGTTCAGAAAATTAGCGAATATTGCATACTAAGTTGTGCATGCGATATTTGTCTATTGCTCAAATTATTCTCAGTGAATGCAATAAATAATCAGTGAGAATAGCTATCTTTGTCGCATAAAACTATACATTATGATACAATCTATGACGGGCTACGGCAAAGCAACAGCCGAACTGTCCGATAAGAAAATCAATATTGAAATTAAGTCGCTTAACAGCAAAGCGATGGATTTATCTGCCCGTATCGCTCCGCTTTACAGGGAAAAGGAAATGGAAATCCGTAACGAAATATCCAAAATGCTGGAACGGGGCAAGGTCGATTTCAGCCTTTGGATTGAGAAGAAAGATGCGGAACAACTGGCCACTCCTATCAATCAGGAATTGGTGGAGGCCTATTACAAACGGATTAAGGAAATTTCTGCGGCTGCCGGTATTCCCGAACCTGCCGACTGGTTTGCCACGCTGCTCCGTATGCCGGATGTAATGACGAAGAATGAGACACAGGAGCTGAGCGATGAGGAATGGGCAGTGGTGCATGCGGCAGTGGAAGAGGCTATCAATCACCTGATAGACTTCCGCAAGCAGGAGGGCGCAGCGCTCGAAAAGAAATTCCGTGAGAAGATAGAGAATATAGCACGGTTGCTCGAATCGGTGGCTCCCTACGAGCAGGAACGGGTAGGCAAGGTAAAGGACCGTATCACCGATGCGCTTGAAAAGACATTGAGTGTGGATTATGACAAGAACCGTCTGGAACAGGAACTTATCTATTACATCGAGAAACTCGATATCAACGAAGAAAAGCAACGTCTTTCCAATCACCTGAAATACTTTATCAGCACGCTCGAAAGCGGGAGCGGACAAGGTAAGAAGCTGGGCTTCATCGCACAGGAAATGGGCCGCGAAATCAATACGCTGGGCAGCAAGTCCAATCATGCCGAAATGCAGAAGATTGTAGTGCAGATGAAGGACGAGCTGGAGCAAATCAAGGAACAGGTCCTGAACGTGATGTAAGGAACCGGTTCTGGACGTTGCATGAATTTATGATAAGTTTGCTTCAACATGAAGTTAAAGCAAACCAATTAGAGGATTAAATAGTAAACCGTTAAATAGTAAATACCACAGATGGGTAAACTGATTATATTTTCCGCCCCCTCCGGGTCGGGCAAGTCCACAATTATCAACTATCTGTTGACGCAGAACCTGAATCTGGCTTTCTCTATTTCGGCAACCAGCCGTCCGCCGCGCGGCACGGAGCAGAACGGGGTGGAGTATTTCTTTCTCACTCCCGATGAGTTCCGGAGTCGCATAGCCAACGATGAGTTCCTGGAATACGAGGAAGTGTATCAGGACCGCTTCTACGGAACACTGAAAGCACAGGTGGAGAAGCAATTGGCCGCCGGACAGAATGTTGTATTCGATGTAGACGTAGTGGGCGGTTGCAATATCAAGAAGTTCTACGGCGAGCGTGCTTTGTCCGTTTTCATCCAGCCGCCTTCGGTGGAGGAGCTTCGCAAACGCTTGATAGGCCGCGGCACGGATGCCCCCGAAGTTATCGAGAGCCGTGTGGCGAAGGCCGAATACGAGCTTGGCTTTGCACCGAAATTCGATACGGTCATTGTAAACGATGATTTGGAAACGGCTAAAGCGGAGGCATTGAAAGTGATAACCCAATTTCTGAACCGATGAAGCAGACGAAAGGCAGAAAACTATCGCCGAGAGCCAATAAGGTCCTCTTAGTCCTGAATATCGTTCTGTTTTTGGGAGCTATCGTCTTGGCTATATTGAATGTCGACCTGAAGGAGTACACTCCTGCTGCGGCCATGCTTATTGTGATGTTCATAAGCGGCGTAAATATTTACGGCTGTTGGAAACGCCTGAAAGGAAAGCTTTGATACCATAGCCTTCTGTATTTTTTAATTCTTAATTTTCAATTTATCAAGTGGATATAGGCATTTTCAGCGGTTCGTTCAATCCGGTACATATCGGACATCTGGCGCTTGCCAACTATCTTTGTGAATACGAAGGGTTGGACGAGGTGTGGTTCATGGTGACTCCGCATAATCCGCTGAAAGAAGAAGCCTCTCTGATGAGCGATGAATTCCGTCTGAAGCTGGTGCAGCTTGCCATTGGAGGCTATCCCAAGTTCCGGGCTTCCGATTTCGAGTTTCATCTGCCGCGTCCGTCTTATACCGTGCATACGCTTGATAAATTGAAACAGACTTATCCGCAAGACACTTTCCACCTTATTATAGGTTCCGACAACTGGAAGCTTTTCTCCCGGTGGTATCAGTCGGAGCGTATTCTTGCGGAAAACTTTATTCTTATTTACCCCCGTCCCGGTTATGAGGTGGACGGGAATACTTTACCTCAAAATGTAAAACTGGCCTCTTCGCCCACATTCGAAATAAGTTCTACCTTTATCCGCCAGGCGATGGAAGAGGGCAGGGACGTGCGTTATTTCCTGCATCCGGCTGTCTATGAAGCGTTGAGACAAACTAATCTGTAAAATAAATGAATGACTTGGAAAATTTACAGGCGCCCCACAACTTCGGTGTATGTGCCTCTGCCTGTTGTACGAAACGCTTTACCTGCCTGCGCTATATAGCCTTGCAGAATGCTTCCCTGCAATATCCGTTCCTGCCTACGCTTACTCCCCGGAAGCTGGAGTCGATGAAAGGAAAGTGTGAATATTACCGTCCGAATACGCCGGTGCGTTATGCCCGCGGCTTCACCCGGGTGGCAGAGTTGCTCACGGTTCGGGTGGCGGGTACATTCCGCTTGCGGCTTATTTCCTACTTCGGGCGTAAGAACTATTACCTTGCCCGTAAAGGAGAGTACCTTATCAATCCTGCTGCCCAGCAATACATTATCAGCCAGGCAGAAGCTCTCGGTCTGCGGCTTGATGACTACTTTGACGAGTATGTAGAACGGTATGACTGGTAGGGATAACCGGTTGAAATGCAACGCAATGCAGTTTCCCCACGGTGGGAACTCCGGTTTCCTTAGGGGGAAACGTCAGTTTCCTATGGTAGAAACTTCAGTTTCCCTGCAGGGAAATTCGGGTTTCCTTAAAGGGGAACGGGCGTTTCCTTAAGGGAAACATCCGTCTCCTCCGGTGGAAACGGAAATGAGCTTACTCAAGGCATGCATCGAGGTCGCGTATAATCTGCTCTTTGTCCATGTGCTGGCCGATGAAGACTATCTTTTGCATGCGGTCTCCGTATTTTTCGTCCCAGTCGCGCATCAGTCCGGGTTCTTGACGCATCAGTTCAATCAGGTCTTCTTCGGGGGCCGTGGCATACCACAGCCCGGCTTCGGTCAGTTGTTTCTGAGTGCCTGCCTGTTCAAAAAGGTAGGACATGTCGCGGTTGTGGCTGAAATAGCATACGCCTTTGGCACGGATGATGTTGCGGCTCCATCTGGTGGCGATGAAATGGTCGAATTTGTGAATGTCGAATGCCGGACGGCGGTAGTAAACGAAAGTACCGATGCCGTATTCTTCCACTTCGCCCCCTTCGTGATGGTGATGATGATGGTGTCCGTGCTCTTCGTGGTGATGTTCATGTTCTTCATGATGATGCTCATGCCCTTCTTCGTGGTGATGATGTCCGTGCGCTTCTTTTTCTTCCTCTTCGGTGGCAGGTTTCTCTATCCCGCGAATCCATCCTGCCGAGGTAGCCACGCGTTCGAAGTCGAACAGGTCTGTATGGATAATCTTCTTTAAATCGACATCCGCGTAATTGCATTCGATGATTTCGGCTGCGGGTTGCAGGGTACGTATAATCTGCTTGATGCGTTCCAGCTCTTCGGGTTTTACTTCCGCTGCCTTGTTCAGAAGAATGATATTACAGAATTCAATCTGCTGGATGATAAGATTTTCAATGTCTTCCTCGTCAATCCCTTTTCGGGTGAGGTCGTTGCCGCAGGCGAACTCGTCTTGCAGGCGCAGGGCGTCCACTACGGTGGTGATGCAGTCCAGGCGGCAGATGCCGTATTGGGTGTACATGCCGCCCAGGCGGGGAATGGAGCAGATGGTCTGTGCGATAGGTTCGGGTTCGCAGATGCCGCTGGCTTCGATAACGATATAGTCGAAACGCTCCATCCGCATGATTTCGCCTATTTGCTCTATCAGGTCCGTTTTCAGCGTGCAGCAGATGCAGCCGTTTTGAAGCGCAACGAGGCTTTCGTCTTTCTTGCCCACGATGCCGCCCTTTTGGATGAGGTCCGCGTCAATGTTTACCTCGCCTATGTCATTGACGATAACTGCGAATCTGATGCCTTGTTTATTGGCGAGAATATGGTTTACTAACGTTGTTTTACCGCTGCCCAGATAACCGGTGAGGAGCAGTACGGGAATTTCTTTTGTTGTCATATCTGTTATTGGTTTTTATTTGCTGTTATTGACGAACCGTACGGTTGCATTCATCAACGCGGCATTGACGGGCAGTGAAGGATTATTGTACACTGCCATTTGTTGCTGCGGTGTGGTGCTTTCGCAATCTTTCAGCACATGGTTCATTTTGTCTATCAGAACGAGTTCTGCCTTGGGAGATGCTTTCTTCAGCAGCATTGCATCCTCTTCCTTTACCTGAATATCGTTTTTGCCTTGAAGAATCAGCACGGGCATTTTCAGGGAAGCGATGACGGTCTGCGGATTGTATTTATACCAGGAGATGAGGTAGGGCTGTACGGAAGGCCGGAACAGCGCCTGCAGATAGGCAGGGACTTGTGCCACCTCTTTTCCGTTTCTTAACGAGCGGTTGATGTCCGCCACTTCTTTCCGTATGGACTCCGGCATCATTTGGGCAGCCACTTGCTTTTCTATGATTTCGTATGCCGGACTGCCTGCGCCGGCAATGGAAATGAAACTCTTTACTTTGGGGCGGCTCTGGCAGGCAAGCATGCCGATGAGCGAGCCTTCGCTATGTCCGGCCACTGTGATGCCGGTGAAGCGTTTGTCTTTGGCAAGAAAGTCTATCCAGCCCGTCACATCGTTTACATAATCCTCGAAGCGGAGTTTGGACTCTTCTTTGCCTGCTGCGGCGCTGCCGGCTATGCCGCGTTTGTCGAAACGGAGCGAGGCGATACCTTTCTGTGCCAGTCCCTCGGCAAGGAATTTCAGCGAATTGTTTTTCATCATGGGATTGTTGCCGTCCATGTCGGTAGGGCCGGAACCGGCGATAAGCAGCACTACGGGACAGGTTGTGGCATTGGCAGGCAGGAGAAGTCTGCCTTTGATGTCGCCGGTAGCGGTGCTTAATGTTACAGGACTTTCTTCGGATGTGAGAGGCTGCGCCTGGCAGTAAGGTTGGAGAAACAGGACGCAACTGAATAGAAGGAGAAGTAATCGTTTCATATCATTTACTTTTTGGTTTTTGGAAAACGGAAGTAAATGTAAACAATATTATCAGATAAAAAAAGAGGAAAGCATGTCAAAATTCGGATAAATCTTACATGCTTTCCTCTTATTATACCGTAACAATCATCCTGCTTACAGGATACCTTGTGACATCATTGCCTTGGCTACTTTCATAAATCCGGCAACATTGGCGCCCTTTACGTAATTTACGTAACCGTCGGCTTCCGTTCCGTACTGCACGCAAGCCTCGTGGATGTTCTTCATGATGCTTTTCAGCTTTTCGTCCACTTCTTCGGCGCTCCAGCCCAGTTTAATGGAGTTCTGGGTCATTTCTAGGCCCGATACCGATACACCGCCGGCATTGGCTGCCTTGCCCGGAGCATACAGAATCTTGGCTTCCTGGAACACTTTGATAGCTTCGGGAGTAGAAGGCATGTTTGCACCTTCGGATACCGCCATTACACCGTTGGCGATAAGTTTCTTGGCATCGTCACCGTTGATTTCATTCTGAGTGGCAGAAGGCAGAGCGATATCTGCTTTTTCGCCCCAGGGACGTGCACCTTCCACATACTTAACGCCCGGATATTGCTCTGCATATTCGCGGATGCGTCCACGGTAGAGGTTCTTGAGTTCCATGATGTAATCCAGCTTTTCACGGTCGATACCTGCGGGGTCGTATATGTAACCGTCGGAATCGGACATTGTCAGGACTTTGCCGCCCATCTCCAGTACTTTCTCGGCAGTGTACTGAGCCACGTTGCCCGAACCGGAAATCAGGCAGGTCTTGCCCTTGAGGTCTGTACCTTTGGTTTTCAGCATTTCCAGCAAGAAGTAGATGTTGCCGTAACCCGTGGCTTCCGGACGAATCAGCGAACCGCCGAATTCGCGGCCTTTTCCCGTAAAGGTTCCGGTAAACTCGTGAGCCAGTTTCTTGTACATGCCGAACATGAAACCTACTTCGCGGCCACCTACACCGATGTCACCGGCAGGAACGTCGGTCTCGGGACCGATGTGGCGCCACAGCTCCAGCATAAAAGCCTGAACGAAACGCATCACCTCTGCATTTGACTTGCCGCGCGGAGAGAAGTCCGAACCGCCCTTACCGCCACCCATAGGCAGGGTAGTCAGCGAGTTTTTGAAAGTCTGTTCGAAAGCAAGGAATTTCAGAATGGAGAGGTTCACGGAAGCGTGGAAACGGATACCGCCTTTGTACGGACCGATGGCGTTGTTGTGCTGTACACGGTAACCCATGTTGGTTTGTACGTTACCCTTGTCATCCACCCAAGTAACACGGAACTGGTAAACGCGATCGGGGATGCAAAGACGCTCAATCAGATTGGCTTTGTCGAACTCCGGATGTTTGTTGTACTCTTCTTCAATGGTAGAAAGCACTTCTTCTACTGCCTGATGATACTCCGGTTCATTGGGGAACCGTCTTTTCAAATCTTCTAATACCTTAGCTGCATTCATAATCTATTTCTTTTATTGGGTTTGCATATTTATATTGTAAGGCGGTGATACGGTAGCGCCTTACCTCTTGTTGCGGTTGCAAAAGTAAACATAAAAATGATACAAGCAAACAATTTATAAATAAAATACGGGATAAAACAACAAAAATATTGTTTTATCCCGTAAAAATGAATAAAAAGATATTATTTATTTCCTTTTGAGCGCTTTTATTACAGGAATGAATACCAATGCTGCTGAAATGACAAGTGTCAGGATAATTGGTCCGTCAATCCGTTCGGCGGTTGTCAGTACTATGTAGCAAAGCGCTGCCCAAAGAAGCGTGATGCAAACGATTTGAAATCTGGAAAATTGCCTTTTCATTTGCCTGCTTTCTTTTTGTCCACAATGGCGTCGATAACGGCTACTGCGGTAATGTTTACTATATCGCGCACGGAGCTTTCAAAATCGGTAAAGTGGATAGGCTTGTTCAGTCCCATCTGTATCGGGCCGATGAGTTCGGAGTCCATATCCATCGACTGCAACAGTTTGTATGCGGAGTTGGCGGAACTCAGGTTCGGGAAGATAAGCGTATTCACATCCTTTCCTTTCAGACGGGTAAACGGATACTTGGCATCGCGCAGTTCGCGGTTCATGGCAAAGTTCACCTGCATTTCGCCGTCGATGGCAAGGTCGGGATAGTTGCGCTGCATGTAGTCCACGGCTTCGTGCACGCTTACCGGACTTCCTTCCTTGTCCGTACCGAAGTTGGAGTAGCTCAGCATGGCCATAACGGGAGTATGGTTGAAGAAGCGTACGGTATACTCCGACAGTTTGGCGATGTCTATCAGCGTTTCCGCATTGGGATGGCGGTTGATAAGCGTATCGGCAAGGAAGTACGTGCCTTTCTTGGAGTTGAGGATGTGCATTGTGCCGAAGTGTTTGAATTCCGGACGGATGCCGATTACTTCTTTGGCCACCTTGATGGTGTTGCTGTACTTGGTGTACAATCCGGTGATGAAAGCGTCGGCCTCACCGGTTTCCACCATCATCATGCCGAAGTAGTTGCGCTCGAACATCTTGTCGTTGGCCTCTTCGTAGGTGACGCCTTCGCGGGCGCGCTTTTCGGAAAGGATACGTGCGTAACGTTCGCGGCGTTCCGATTCGTTGGGATGGCGCAGGTTTACGATTTCAATGCCTTCGAGGCTGAGGTCGAGTTCTTTTGCCAGCTTCTCGATAGCTTCGTCATTGCCTAATATGATGGGATGGCAGATACCTTCGGCCTTGGCCTCAACGGCGGCTTTCAGCATATTGGGGTGAATGCCTTCGGCAAATACCACACGTTGCGGGTTGCGGCGGGCGGTGTCGTAGAGCTGGCGGGTGAGCTTGCTTTCATAGCCCATCAGCTCGCGCAGTTGCAGGCGGTAGGCATCCCAGTCCGCAATGTGCTTGCGGGCCACACCGCTGTCCATGGCGGCTTTTGCCACGGCGCAGGACACTTCGGTGATGAGGCGCGGGTCTACCGGTTTCGGGATGAAGTATTCCGGACCGAAAGTGAAGTTGTTCACATGGTAGGCTTCGTTCACCACGTCGGGTACGGGTTGTTTGGCAAGATTGGCGATGGCGTGTACGGCAGCAATCTTCATCTCTTCGTTGATGGCCTTTGCCTGCGTATCGAGTGCGCCGCGGAAGATATAGGGGAAGCCGATAACGTTGTTAATCTGGTTCGGATAGTCGGAACGGCCGGTAGACATCAGTACGTCCGGACGCGCTGCCATGGCATCTTCGTAGGATATTTCCGGAGTAGGGTTGGCAAGGGCGAATACAATGGGGTGGTCGGCCATGCTGCGTACCATATCCTGCGTCAGTACATTGCCTTTGGACAGGCCGAGGAATACGTCGGCGCCTTTGATGGCTTCGGCAAGGGTATGCACGTCGCGGCGGTCGGTTGCAAAGTAACGCTTCTGTTCGGTCAGGTTCTCGCGGTCGCTGGTGATGACGCCTTTGCTGTCCAGCATCAGGATGTTCTCGCGGCGTGCGCCGAGCGATTCGTACAGTTTGGTGCATGAGGTGGCGGAAGCGCCTGCGCCGTTCACTACGATTCTTACATTTTCAATCTTCTTGCCTGCCACTTCCAGTGCGTTCAGCAGTCCGGCGCTGGAGATGATGGCCGTACCATGCTGGTCGTCGTGCATCACCGGAATATCAAGTTCTTCTTTCAGCCGGCGTTCTATTTCAAAACATTCGGGAGCCTTGATGTCTTCCAGGTTGATACCGCCGAACGTAGGGGCAATTGCCTTGACTGCTTCGATAAACTTGTCAGGGTCTTTCTCGTTCACTTCGATATCGAATACATCGATGCCGGCATAGATTTTGAACAACAGCCCTTTTCCTTCCATAACGGGCTTTCCGCTGAGCGCGCCTATGTCGCCCAGACCGAGAACGGCGGTTCCGTTGGAGATTACAGCTACCAGATTGCCTTTGGCTGTATATTTATATGCGTCCTGCGGGTTCTTCTCGATTTCGAGGCACGGTTCTGCAACGCCCGGAGAATAAGCGAGTGAAAGGTCGGTTTGTGTACTGTAGGGCTTGGTGGGCACTACTTCAATTTTTCCCGGTTTGCCTTGCGAGTGATAGAGCAAGGCAGCTTCTTTGGTTATCTTAGCCATGGTAGATTAGTTAAATTTGTTATGATTTGGTCGCAAATTTAGAGATAAAAGTTCTAATTTGTAGTCTGTATCGGATAATTTCTATTAGAATTATCAGTAAATAAACTAAAAATGCTTATTTTTGGCAATAGATTTAAGTATTACCCCCAATTATTAACTTAACACAGTTGTTTTATGAAGATTTTTAAACTTCCTCTTGCAGGATTATTGTTTTGCACCGCGCCGTTGTTGGCAGGATGCGGAACGAGTGACAAACCCGAAGCTCCGGTTTCTCTGACTTGGGAAATGGGTACGGGTAATGCGGAACCCGGATATTATGAGAACTCTTTTGTTCTTAAAAACATCTCCGGCGCTCCTCTTCCCCGAAATTGGACAATCTATTATTCGCAACTTCCCCGCAATGTGAAGCAGGTAGGAAATCCTGCCGTTAAGGTGGAACCGGTGAACGGAAACTTCTTTAAGATGTATCCGACGGAAAGTTTTACTCCATTGGCTCCCGGCGATTCCATGCGTGTCACCTTTCTGTGTTCTTATAAGATAGACCGGAATTCGCACGCGCCCGAAGGCACGTATTGGGTGGCTACGGCAGACGGTAAGGAAAACAGTCCGCTTCCCGTAAGACTGAATACGCTTGCGTTGCCCTCGCCGGAGTCACTGCCCGGCTATCCGGATGCAACTAAAATATACGAATCGAATCTTCGTTTGGAGAACGTATCGGCTTTGCAACCATGGGATATATTGCCGTCGGTAAAGAAAGCGACGTCTGCCGAAGGCGCTGTTGTGCTGGATGGCAAGGTGGCTTTGGCTTATCCGGACGCGTATGCCGTTGAGGCAAGGTTGCTGAAAGAGAAGTTATCCGCTCTGTACGGCTTGGAAGTAGTGGATAAAGCTCCCGTTACGATTGCTTTGGAAACCTTGGCCGACAAGGCGAAAGCTGTGAACGATGAATACTATGATATGGTTATAGACAGCGACCGGATACAGATTAGCGCCGCCACTCCGCACGGAGTTTTCAACGGTACGCAAACTTTGCTGGCGATGCTGAAAGGTAAAGAAGCGCCGTACCGGCTGAACGCTATGTCTGTGGAAGATTATCCCGACCTTCTGTATCGCGGGCAGATGATAGACATTGCCCGCAACTTCACTACCGTAGACAATCTGAAAAAGCTGGTGGACGTTTTCGCTTCTTACAAAATGAATGTGCTCCATTTCCATTTTTCGGATGATGAGGCATGGCGTCTGGAAATTCCGGGACTGGAAGAACTGACCGCAGTGGGCAGCCGCCGCGGACATACCACCGACGAGAGCCGTTGTCTCTATCCGTGCTATGACGGCGGTTACGACCCGGATGCCGCAACCGTAGGCAACGGATATTACTCCCGTGAGGACTTTATCGGTCTGTTGCGCTATGCTGCCGAAAGACATATCCGCGTCATACCGGAAATAGAATCTCCCGGACATGCCCGTGCGGCTATCGTTTCCATGAAAGCGCGTTATAATAAGTATAAGGATACGGATGTGGAAAAGGCCGCCGAATATCTGCTGAGTGAGCCGGAAGATACTTCCCGCTACACATCCGTGCAGTATTATACGGACAATGTGATAAATGTGGCCATGCCCTCTACTTATCGCTTTATGGAGAAAGTGATTCAGGAACTTGCGGCTATGTACAGGGAAGCCGGCGTACCGCTGGCTACGGTGCATCTTGGCGGCGATGAAGTGGCGCGCGGCGTATGGCTGGGTTCCCAAAAATGTCAGGCGTTGATGAAAGAGAAAGGAATGACGAAACCGCATGACTTGGCAGAGCATTTCATCACGCAGATGGCAGACATTATGCAAAGGAACGGGCTGAAATTCAGCGGTTGGCAGGAAGTTGCTTTAGGGCATACCGAAGAGGCGCACCGGCAATTGCGGACTCAGGCGGCGGGCGTGTACTGCTGGAATACGGTTCCGGGATACGATGAGGTGGTGTATCAGATTGCCAATAACGGCTACCCGGTGATTCTCTGTAATGTGGGCAATTTCTATATGGATATGGCGTACAACGGGCATCCCGACGAGCGCGGGCTCGATTGGGGCGGTTATGTGGATGAGTCAGTCTCTTTCTCCATGCTTCCTTTCAGCATCTATCGTTCGTTGCGTACGGACGGTGCAGGCAATCCCGTCGATTTGGATGCAGCGGAAAAGGGAAAAACTGTTCTGACGGCAGAGGGGCGAAAGAATATCCTGGGTGTGCAAGGCCAGTTGTTTGCCGAAACAATCCGTAGCTTTAACGGTGTGGAATACCTTCTTTTCCCGAAAATCATGGGACTGGCAGAGCGTGGCTGGAATGCTTATCCGGCATGGGAAGAACTGCGGGGTGCACAGGAACAGCAAGCCTTCAACAAAGCGTTGGCGTTGTATTACGAAAAAATCAGCGATATGGAAATGCCTTATTGGACAAGGAACGGTATCAATTTCCGCCTGCCTCATCCGGGATTGTTGGTGAAGGACGGTAAGCTTTATGCCAACGTTGCCATTCGAGGTGCTGAAATACGTTACACAACGGATGGTTCGGAACCGGATGCCCAATCCGCTTTGTGGGAAGCGCCCGTGCCGTGCCATGCTCCGGTAGTGAAGGCAAAGACCTTCTGTCAGGGTAAGGAAAGCCTGCCGATAACATTGAAAACTGAGTAATAATGAAACGCATCATCTGTTGAGGCTGAATGTATGATTGAACAGCCCTCGACAGATGATGCGTTTCACTTGAACAGATGATGCTTACGCGTTCAGCGCCTGTTCTATATCTGCGATGATATCATCCGCATTTTCAATACCCACCGAGAAACGGATGAGGTCGGGGCGGATACCGGCTTCCAACAGTTGCTCGTCAGAGAGCTGGCGGTGCGTATGGCTGGCAGGATGGAGCACGCAGGTGCGTGCATCGGCAACGTGAGTCACGATAGCTGCCAGCTTCAACGAGTCCATAAACTTGATAGACACCTCGCGGCCGCCTTTCAGTCCGAAAGAGATAACGCCGCAGGAGCCGTTGGGCATGTACTTCTGTGCCAATGCGTAATACTTATTGTCGGGCAGTCCGCAATAGTTCACCCATGCCACTTTGTCGTTTTTGGAAAGGTATTCGGCTACTTTTTGGGCATTGCCGCAGTGTTGCGGCATGCGCAGGTGCAGAGTTTCCAGACCGAGGTTCAGCAAGAACGCATTCTGCGGAGACTGGATGCTGCCGAGGTCGCGCATCAGTTGCGCCGTTGCTTTAGTGATGTAAGCCAGTTTGCCGAAAGCTTTTGTATAAGTCAGCCCGTGATACGATTCGTCCGGTGTGCAGAGACCGGGGAATTTGTCGGCATGTGCTTCCCAGTCGAAATTGCCGCTGTCTACAACTGCTCCGCCTACGCTGGTGGCGTGTCCGTCCATGTATTTGGTAGTGGAGTGGACTACTATATCGGCTCCCCATTCAAACGGGCGGCAGTTGATAGGAGTGGGGAAAGTATTGTCTACAATCAAAGGCACGCCGTGCTTGTGGGCGATACGGGCGAACTTTTCGATGTCGAGAACTTCCAGCGTAGGGTTGGAGATTGTTTCGCCGAACAGGGCTTTGGTGTTCGGACGGAAAGCGGCGGAGATTTCCTCTTCGGGCGCATCGGGGTTGACAAACGTTACATCGACACCCAGTTTTTTCATTGTCACGCCAAACAGGTTGAACGTTCCGCCATAGATAGTGGATGAGCATACGAAGTGGTCGCCTGCCTGGCAGATGTTGAAGATAGCATAGAAATTCGCTGCCTGTCCGCTCGATGTCAGCATGGCGGCTACACCGCCTTCGAGGGCGGCTATCTTGGCGGCAACGGCATCGTTCGTAGGATTTTGCAGACGGGTGTAGAAGTAACCGCTGTCTTCGAGGTCGAACAGACGCGCCATTTGCTCGCTGGTATCGTATTTGAAAGTTGTACTTTGATAAATGGGGAGTACGCGGGGTTCTCCCTTTTTAGGAGTCCACCCTGCCTGTACGCACAGTGTCTCCGGCTTGAATTGCTTTGCCATAATGCTATCTGTATTTAGAGTTTCTTTTCTTTAAAACACGTAAGTTGTCGCAAAAGTAGGGAAAAAAATATAATTTTGTGCGCGCGAATGGTAAAATGCTATAATTTAGCAGTTGAAAATCTGCTACCGATACGAAATAAATGACGAATAACGGGAATATGAAACGTATATTTTGCTTGCTTGCTGTTCTCTTCTGTACTTTTCTTCTTTTGGATGTCTCTGCTCAGGGAGAATATGCCACACCCAAATCGGGCGAGGGTATTTCGTCTTTTCTGGAACGGAACAAACGTCCGGGAAAAGCCTACTATAATGAGTTTATGAAGCTGAACGAAAAACGTCTGCGTGGAAAAGAGGAACTGCGATTGGGCGTGAAATATGTGTTGCCGCCCTTGAAGAAAGGGACTTCTGCCTCCGTTTCGCCCAAAGCTGTTGCCGGTAAAAAGAGAGTGGTTCGCGAACGGCTGTTCGGGAAGAAGCTGGCCGATGTGACAGTGACGTCCAACCGCTTGCAGGGTGCTTGCTTCTATGTGGTCAGCGGACATGGCGGTCCCGATCCCGGAGCTATCGGAAAAATAGGAAAGGTGGAATTGCACGAGGATGAATATGCCTATGATGTTGCCTTGCGCCTTGCCCGTAACCTGATGCAGGAAGGGGCGGAAGTGCATATCATCATTCAGGATGCCAAAGACGGAATCCGCGACAGCCGCTACCTTTCCAACAGTAAGCGGGAAACGTGCATGGGCGATGCCATTCCGCTGAATCAGGTAGCCCGCCTGCAACAGCGTTGCACCAAAATCAATGAACTCTACCGGAAAGACCGTAGGAAGTATAAGTATTGCCGGGCTATATTCTTGCATGTGGACAGCCGCAGCAGGAGTGCGCAGACGGATGTATTCTTTTACCATGCTCCGAAAAGCGTGTCGGGAAAGAAACTGGCGGTTACCATGAAAGAAACTTTCGAATCGAAATATGACAAACATCAGCCCAATCGCGGATTTGAAGGGACTGTCAGTTCGCGTAACCTCTACGTGTTGCTGCAAGCCGCTCCGGTTTCGGTCTTCGTTGAACTGGGCAATATCCAGAATACGTTCGACCAGCGCCGTTTCGTTATCAGTTCTAACCGCCAGGCTCTGGCAAAGTGGATGACGGAAGGATTCATTGCGGACTATAAGCAGGTGAAGTAGGGGTGTTTGTCTGTTTCATAAGGTATGGTTTCTCATTCCGGACATAATGAAGAATGACGAACCCATACCTTACATATTTTAATTTATTCTATCGGAATATAGATTTCTGTCAGTAACTCATCCGGTGCAGTATCAGCCGGATTATTCAGGTATCGTTCGGCACTGGCTTCATCCCTGAATGTACATTCCATTTCAGGGATGTATTTTCCATAGATTGTGTCGTACACACTTTGCAGGTGTTCGTACGAACCCTTATACAGGAATATGGCATAGCGTCCTGCCGGAAGTTGCTTGAAGCCGATATTGCCTTTCGGAGTTGCGGCGGCAGGCATAACCATACATACATCGGTACGCAGTTTCTCTATCGGGGTCACTTTAGGGTCGTCATGAAAAATACAGTAAGGCATCACTTCTCCCATTGGCAGCTTTTCCTCTTGGACAAATTGTTGAAGGCGCATCCACGTGCCGCAATAATCATTTAGTTTATAGTCTCCGAACAATCGGATATAAATCACATTTCGGACCGGAAGTTCTTTGATTTCCCGTTTCAGTTTGAGTTCCGGACGGATAATAGCTGGTTTCATAATTACAAAGTTTTTATTGTTACGATATTCTAAAGGTGAAATTCCGTAGAACTGCTTGAACACTTTAGACAATGACGAGGAAGACGAATAACCGATGCGATAAGCAATGTCGGCTATCGGCAAATCGGTGTAGCGCAATAACCGTGCTGCCGTTTCGGTACGTGTCCGGACGATAAACGTACCTATGGGTTCGCCCAAAAAAGCTTTCATGATGCGGTGGAAGTAGAACGGAGAGAAATGGGAAATCTTGGCCAGCGATTTCAGGTCGATTTCTTCTCCGAGGTGGAGATTGATATAATCCACCACTGCATTCACACACTTCTGATACTCTTCCCGGGTTGTCTTCTTGGTTTCCATATATTCTATCGGTTTGTTCACGATGCAAAAATAAGGGGAAAAGGGGTAGGGGACTTGTCCGATGTTGCTATAAATGTGGTTTGCCGCATATTTGTTGGACATTTGTTGGACGGAAGTTCGTTAATAATCATTGTTTGTTTAATCTGAAAAGACAAAACATATGTAATTTTGCAGCGGATTATATTATATAAATAGCTTTTGAAAGAGTATATGAAAGAGGCATTTCTTACTTTAGGGCGTGGTGTAGGCCAGGTGATGTTTCAGAACAATGCGCTGTCGGGGTTATTGATGCTGGCAGGTATTCTTCTGAATTCCTGGCAAATGGCCTTGCTGGCGATTGCGGGTAATGTTGTAAGTACACTAACGGCTTGTCTTTCCGGTTACAGTCGCGAAGATATAAGGAACGGGCTTTACGGGTTTAACGGTACTTTGGTGGGAATAGCAATCGGAGTATTTATGCCGGTTTCCGTAGCTTCTTTCTCATTGTTGGTTGCAGGTGCGTGCTTATCCGCTTGGATAGCCCGTCTTTTCAGCTTGCAGCGGCGGGTGCCGGGATTTACCGCTCCTTTCATCCTTTCGGTGTGGATATTGTTGGCTGCTTGCAGAGGGATGATGCCGTCTTTGCTGTTGCCTTCCGGAAATGCAGTGACAGACCAGTCACTCTCTTTTTTGCAGGCTTTTTGTCTGAACATCGGTCAGGTGATGTTTCAGGGGAATACAGTATTGGCAGGAGTGCTTTTCCTGCTGGGTATCATGGTTAATTCCCGTATCAATGGCTTTTATGCTGCATTGGGAGCGGGGCTTTCCATTCCGTTCGCTCTGCTGTTGGGAGTGGATGATGCTGTTTTGAATGCCGGATTGATGGGATATAACGGAGTGTTGTGCGCCATTGCTTTGGGAGATAAAACATGGAAAGGCGGCGCGTGGGCCACAGTGGCTGTATTGCTGTCCGTCTTACTCCAGATAGGCGGTATGAAGTGGGGAATAACAACCCTCACCGCACCGTTCGTTGTTGCTGTATGGATAGTGGCAGGGTGCAGGGCCGGATGGAAAAATAGAAATAGAAACTGAAAATTGCTGAATATTACAAAGTATGACCGAGAAAACCCGATTGCAGCTCTTGGCGTGGGCAAGAGAATATCATTGTGCAGCCTTTATACAAGGTGATCCTGTTCAGTTTCCGCATCGGTATACGCAGAAACAGGATATTGAGGTTAGCGGCTTGCTCACAGCTATAATGAGTTTTGGCAACCGCAGGCAGATATTGAAGAAAGCGGACAGACTGCATGGTTTAATGGGAGCTTCACCCTACCGGTATGTCTTGTCCTGCAGGTGGAAAGAAGATTTCCTGCCGACAGATAGGAGCAGCTTTTACCGTATGCTTTCCCATGCGGATTTTTATACTTACTTTGCCCGGCTGCACGCTGCCTATACCCGTTTTGATAGTTTGGAAGATGCCTTGTCGGTTTATCCGGGTACACCGATGGAGAAGCTGTGCGCGTTTCTGGAAGTTTCAGCCAAGAGCCCTCAAAAGAAACTGAATATGTTTCTGCGGTGGATGATACGGAAAGAGTCGGAAGTGGATTTCGGCATTTGGAAGAGCTTTAACCGTCGCGATTTGCTGATTCCTTTGGATACGCACGTTTGCAGGGTGGCTTATCTTTTGGGGCTTACCGATACGGAAACATTCTCTCTGAAGAATGCGCGGAACATAACCGAGGCTTTGGCGGAAGTCTTTCCGGACGACCCCTGTTTGGGAGATTTCGCATTGTTCGGCAGCGGGGTAAACGGGGTGCTGTAAGATTGGGCTTTGTCTTACCAGTCTATCTCCTCAATGCCTTTGCTCCGTAAATAATCGTTGGCCTTGCTGAAGTGCCTGCAACCGAAGAAACCGTATTCGGCGGAACGGGGTGAAGGATGGACGGTTGTCAGAATAAGATGCTTGCTGCTGTCTATCAAGGCTGCCTTTTCTTTGGCATAAGCTCCCCAAAGCATGAATACGAGATGTTCCCGTTCATCACTTAATTTCTTGATTACCGCATCTGTGAAAGTTTCCCAGCCCATGTTGCGGTGCGAACCGGTTTCGTGGGCGCGTACCGTAAGGACAGAGTTCATGGAGAATACTCCCTGAGCCACCCAGCGGTCCAGATTGCCGGAAGTAGGAATCGGTTTGCCCAAGTCTCGATGTATCTCCTTGAATATATTGGCGAGTGATCCCGGTATGGCTACTCCTTCCGGTACGGAAAAGCATATCCCGTAATATTGTCCGGGATTGGGGTAGGGATCTTGTCCTAAGATAACCACTTTTACTTTTTCAAAAGGGCATGAGTTGAAAACATGAAAGATAAGGTGTCCCGGCGGCAGCACGTTGGCACGTCCGTATTCGCTTTTCACAAATGATACCAATCTTTCAAAGTAGGGCTTGTCGAATTCTTCTTGTAAACGTTGCCGCCAACTCTCTTCTATCTTGACTTTCATAGGATACTGCATCTAAATACGATGCAACAAATGTACAAATAATCTCTGTGGGTACGTATGTGTTTTGCGGATAAAAGAATTCCGATTCGTCACGAACCGGAATTCTTTCTTTAATGAGATTTACATTTAGAAAAGACTATTCTTTGACAATTTCGCCTTTTTCGTTTAAAAGCGTTTCCGCTTCCTGACCGTCTTGGGTGACGATGATGATTTTGTAGAGTGTGGTCTCTTCCGTTTCTTTTACGTAGGCTTCTTTTACAGATGCACCTTCATAATCTTTGGCTAATGTCTGCATAACAGCCTGTGGCAATTCTGTCGGGTCGATTTTCACAAATTCGTCTTGCGGAACTTGTGCTTCTGCCACGATTGCTGATGAGTTGTTTACTTCCTGTGCGAATACTACAGAACTTCCTGTTCCTAAAACCATTACTAATGCTGCTAATACCTTTTTCATAACTTTCTGATTTTTAGTGAATATTTGGGGTTATCATCTCTAACACTTATCATAGGACAAATAGAATGCCAAACTGTATTGGTTGTCGGTATATAATTGATTTACAGGCTAATTATGCGAAGTTGTCCCGAAAAGTCCAATGTAGAAATATGTAGAGTGTTGTAGAAACGGGTAACACATTTGAGGAATAATTACACAGAATCTTAACGGACTTCTTATTTATTCTATATAAATTTGCGCCATACTTAAAATAGATATGAATATGCTTAGACTGAATGTTTTTATTCAAGTGAGTGCGGATAACCGTGCTGCTGTGATGGAAGCTGCAAAAGAATTGGTAGCTTGTTCCCTGAAGGATAACGGTTGCATTGCTTATGACATTTTTGAAAGTGCAACCCGTGAAGACGTCCTTATGATTTGCGAAACATGGAAAGATGAGGAGTCTTTGGCTGCACACGAAAAGGCGGCGCATTTTGTGACTTTGGTTCCTAAAATACAAAGCCTTGCTTCTATGAAACTGGAGAAATTCAGCTTCTGATAATAAACAATATTATTTGAAAAAGTCAACCATTGCGTTGACTTTTTTGTTTTTTACTTCATATATGGTAAATGGTATGAAGCAAATAATCTTTATTTTTGTAATGCTAATAAGTTGTCTGTCCTGTGTCGGTAAATCGGCCGGTCAGGCGGAAAGGAGAAACGATATGAAGTCAATGAAAGAAATTTATCTGGCAGGCGGATGTTTCTGGGGAACCGAACATTTCCTGAAGCAAATAGAAGGTGTAGAAGTAACCCAAGTGGGATATGCAAACGGAAATATAGCCAATCCTACCTATCAGCAAGTCTGTACAGGTACTACGGACTTTGCCGAAACCGTAAAAGTACAGTATGATTCTGATAAGGTGACCTTGCCTTTTCTTATCGACCTTTATTTCAAGACAATTGACCCTACCAGTCTGAACCGTCAGGGAAATGACCGTGGTACTCAGTATCGCACAGGCATTTATTATACCGATACAGCCGATCGGCCTGTTATCCGTGAAACCGTTGGCCGTCTGGCTGCCAACTACACCCGCCCGCTGGAAGTGGAAATTGAGCCGTTGAAGAATTTTTATCCGGCAGAAGAGTATCATCAAGATTATCTGGATAAAAATCCGGGCGGCTACTGCCATATCAATCCTGCGCTATTCGACCTGGCGCGTAAAGCAAAGATGAAGAAACCGGTGGCGGCTTACAGTAAGCCCGATGATGCAACATTGCGTTCGCTACTCACCGCAGAACAGTATGCCGTTACTCAGAAAAACGCCACCGAACCGCCTTTCCGTAATGCCTACTGGGATGAACACCGTCCGGGCATCTATGTGGATATTACTACGGGTGAACCTTTGTTCGTCTCTACCGATAAGTTCGATTCCGGTTGCGGATGGCCCAGTTTCTCCAAGCCGATTGACCGCAAGCTGATTCAGGAGAAAGCAGATACCACTCACGGAATGGTACGTACGGAAGTCCGTAGCAAAACAGGTGATGCCCATTTGGGACATGTCTTTACAGATGGTCCTGCCGATAAAGGCGGATTGCGTTATTGCATCAACAGCGCCTCTTTGCGCTTTATCCCTAAAGAGAAGATGCAGGCAGAAGGATATGGTGAATATTTAGAACTGGTAAAATAACACACAATGGACATATTATTACTAAGTAATGAGGATACGTGCCGCAGCCGTATCGCACAAGAACTCCTGCATACATTTGGCAGAGGAATGAATATTTCTACGGCAGGAGTTATGGAAGGAAATTGCGTTCCCGATGTCGTATGTAATGTGATGGAGCAAAACGGTTACGGCATATCGCGTAAAAAGCCTTCCGGTGTCGGAGTATATGCGCATCGGTCATGGGACTATGTTGTTACCCTGTGTAAAGAAGCTGAGGAAGAACTGAGTTTCCTCACCCTCAATGCCAAACGGCAGGTGCATTTTAACTTTGAAGCCCCTTTTAAAAATCGTTTTCAAAGCGAGAGTGAACAGGAGCAACAAATAGCAACCCTCTATGAAACAATGTATCGGCAACTGTACGAGTTCTATCGCGATGAGTTGAGCGAGCAACTATTGCCCCGTTGTACGTGCGGTGCAAATACTTATTGCCGTTGCGAATAGCTTTTTTTGATTGCTTACGCTATTCAATCTTTGTCCGAATATCATGTTCTTCCGGGATTCTTCTTTTTTTAGTAAAGGGGAGCGGTATTTATAAGTATGATTTAATTATAAATATCCGGATATAAAATAGTCAATGCCTTATAAAGGTTTGTCTCTTTTACAATAGTCTCCTCTTTATTATCAAGTTTGATTCCCGGTTCTTTTTGGCATAGATACGTTCTCATGCTTTGGCCTTCTTTTGTATGGAAATTATCTAAAGCCATATCAATGTATCCCCAATAATTATTTAAGGGATGATTGGATGCACTGCGTATACTGTTTATACGTGATTTCCAATTAGGATGATTGGTAAAAGTAATGCGGTTGTTCCTGATGTCTTCAATCAGGCACACTGCCTGGATAATACTACTAGTTAATATTTCTTTTAAATCGATGTTTAGTGTATTGTCGAATAGTTTGTCTAAACAATAAAGCCTCATTTTCGTAGTATTTGTCAGGCTATTGTCTTTTTGCCAATTTTCCGTTTTTTTGTGCCTGTATCCTAACTCCCATAATAGAAGTAAAAACTCCGGATGATATATTCTTCCTACTTCCAGCCCTGTTTGTAACTTGTGAAGTGTATTGGGGGCGTGTATGGCATCTCTAATTTCATTAGCTTCCTCTTTTATCAGTAGGTTGAGAATGGAAGAAGAGGGTTTGTGATCAGCGAGGTAAAACAATGCCTCAAGGAATTCTTCGTGGGGAAATGTATGCCATAGTGTATTGATTTTCTCTTCAGCAGTAGCACCGGCTATGTGATGATATCCCCAAACCGGACGTTCTTTCTCTATACTCATGCTTAATGTTTCCAACATATCTGACAGTTCGGTTTTATGAAAGAGGAAGATGGCCGTTTGGTAAGGGTCGGGCTGTTCGTCTTCTAAGAAACGGACAGCCGGTACTTGCAATTGAGGATAGAGCAGCTTTAATATTTTGTATTCTTTAGGTTTCTTCCATGCTATGATTTCATTTTTATCTAATTTGTTGTGTTTTCTTAGGAATGACTCTGCCTTGTAAACCTCTTCCCATTTACCGCTTTGTTTGAGTGCTGCCTCACAAAATATCCAATGATTTTTGTAATGGGTTATTGCGTTATTAGCGATACATACCCATACATTGGTTTGAAAACTGAAATACTCGGGTTTGTTGGAAAGTAATGCTTCAATCGTATAAATTGTTCCTGAAAGGTCTGCTCCGGAAGTAATTAGAGTTGTTATTAGTTCAGCTTGCCCTTCCTGATACAATTTGAATGCTAACCTGGAGAAAGTAGCATAATATTTATAGGTGTCGGTGGGGAACTGCTCTTTCATGATTTTTCTATCTTCATAAGTAATTTGATAACCACATTCGAGCAATTTTATTAAGTCCTGGACACCGTAAGGGTAGTTGTTTATGAATTCTTGGATTATGCTGTGTCCGTTTTTCTTTTCACAAGGCAGCTCCGACTGGAATATATTTTTATTGTTAGTTGAATTATCCATCGTTTATATAATTTGAATTTGCTATTTAATGAGTGTAAAAGTATAAAAATAAAGTGTTTATTTTCTTATTGCGGCATTTATTTTTCATGATGTACGGAATGTTTGGAGAGCAGATATTAAATAATGTGTTATTTGCTCTCAAAAGAGCTGATAATCTGCCGACTGATATATATGGGGCTTTTAAACAAAAACAGTTGTTCGGAGTTTACTCGAACAACTGTTTTTGTACTCTTGTATTTTAATCCCTCATGCTTTGAGGGCAGGCATTGTCAATCGTCGATATCGATTACTCTCATTTGAGAGTCGAATGTAATTTCCCAACGATTGGACAATTTTATCTCATATTCATTATGATCGAATTCTATTTCGAGAATTCTTGCATCCGGATAGTTGGTCTTTACATAATTGCGGATTGCTTCCGGTACAACTTGTGCGGGAACTTCACTTTGTCTGCACCGCACTTCCTTCCACTCTCCCGCTTTATCGAATTCTACTTTTTCTCCATTTGTAAAGACTACATCATAGCTTTTGTAGAATACTCCCGATTCCATTTTGGCTAATGCCACTTTATGGTTTTTGAAATAAGTCTTGATAAATGTCTGCGCTTTTGCCGGTAACTGGTTTACCTGTATCGGTTTATCGTTATCTGCCATTACCATTGTGTGCACTGCAAACATACAAACTAACATCATAATAAACTTTTTCATACTTCTTTATTTTTAATGATTAATACTTTATTTGTTTTCGTATTGCAAAGATGGGAAAGGAATCTGGAAAGAATTGGGAAAAACAGAAAAAAGTCTGATTTTTTATTTGGGTGTTTGTTTTGTGCTTTTGTAATCAAGAATGCTTATTCTTTATTTGTAAATATTTGTTTGAAATAAATATTACTTTATTTTTGCAGGTGGTTTATTGTGAGCCACATCTGTACTGAGGTAATGAAGCTCCCTGAAACACCTTCATAGATGATGAATAATGATATAGAAGCAGTTTGTTATGACAATGAAAATATTAAATAGGTTTATAGATGACTGTGTGAATGTTTTTCAATATCGGTTCATGGACACCTTTCAATACTTTAAAGAAAGGAACAAGAATAAATATTTGGGAGACAGGTTTGAAGAGTGGGTTGTGAAAAATTCTAATATCAGTAAAGATGGATGTTCCGACTTGGATACAGGAAAAATATTCTGGCGGCTTCTGGATTGGCGAGGTGATAAATATGTTGAGGGATACCGGCCTCTGTCTTCTTCATCTCCGGATTTGTTATTGGAATGTGCTGTAGATAGGAGCAGAATTTATAAGGTCGGAGAGATAATAGCCGTAGAATGTAAATGGAGAAGTAAAGTTGGATTTTATCTTGACAGGAAGGATATTGAGAAGTACGAGGTATATATGAATATTAACCAACTGAACCGTCCGATAAAAAGTCTGTTTTACGTTTTTGGCTTTGGATGGGTTAATGATGCTCCGGAGCAAGTTTATGTGGTTCCTGCACGGGAATTATACGATTATAACAAGGACACCGGTCAGGTAACGTTTCCTGCCAAAGAAGGTGAAAGCGAGAAGCTGGAACGGTTGAAGCGTTTTAAAAAGAAGGATAATAGATGTTTGATGTATATAGAATAACCTTTATTTAATTTATTTCCTGCTATTCTCTTCCATGACACTCAATGCAAATTTTATGATGAAGAGAAGCACCACTCCTATTACGGCATACATCGACAATATGAATAAGGAAAACATTACCAGGAAATAGATTACACATACCGATAGAAGACGTTTACCGCTCTGCCGTAGCGCGGTAACGAATTGGATGAATTGAATGACAACCATAATAACGGCATATACCAGTGAAAGTGCCGTCATAAAGTGCCAAAAGCCGAAGTCGAAACATAGTGCTCCCCATATGTTATTCTTGGGAAACATATCCAGCGGACTGCTGAATGGGATTTTGATAATCATCACTACCAATGGAACAAGAATAGCGTATAAGGAATAGCTTAAATCCATAGGCACTGCTTTACCTCCTATCCAGGACAGCACATTCTTGAACAATATAAACTCTTGATATACGACAAACATGCTTCCCAGAAGTATCAGCGCCATATTTCCCAGATTATTTTCTACTAATTGAAGCGATGATAGCATCCCTGCCCGTGAGTGAATCATCCAGGCGAAAATACACACGGTCATGGAGAGAAGGGTAGCAAGTGATATTCTGTTGAATGCTTTCCACGAAAGATACTCACCATTCGAAAAATGTGCTGTAAAATTCAGTACCGTTGCCAGAATTGTCAGGGCAGAAAGTGTTGCCGGAAAGATATACTGTGAGTCAATCATAGTTAAAAGGATTTGGTAAGGCCATTAACGAAAAATCCTTGAATTTCAATGAAATTCAAGGATTACATCATTTTTAAAAGTGGTGCCACCAGAAAGTGAACTCGTGTTGTATCTCTATTGATAGTCAACCTTTTATATTTTCTTAAATTTGGAATCCCACACGATTTAGCACACGATTATTTTTCATCGTTCTGCTCGCTATTTGCATGATTTCTGTTGTAAAGGTAGGAAAAAGTCGGGAAATGAGGGCTATTTTGAGAGTCGAAATTAGCAGAAAAGGCCTTTTTGTCCTGTACACAAGGCTAAAATACCACACTCTTGTTTTGTGTTTTCATTTTGTCCGAAATTATTGCTTTTTTTCAGACAAAACAGATTTTGAGGATGCAATGGGGTATTATTTCAACACAATAAACTAATGAAAAAAATGGCTTGTGTCACTCTTAGATAGACGTTACGGCATGTTGGTTGATGATATATGCAGAATAAACTAGTAACTGTACAACAGAATACACTAATGGTTTATCGTGGGAGAATTTACAATTTGAACACTTTATCCTTAAATTTCAGAAGGTCCATTATGCATTAATAATAGTGCATAATAGAAATAAAACAGAGTATTGAGATGAATTGAGGATATTTCTGTTCCATCAACAAAACGAAAATACGCTGTTTCTGTTTTGCACACAAAACAAAAGAGGCTTTTATCACTAACTTGCAAAGCAAATCACTCCCAATATATTCCTCTACTCATTTAGGTGACTTGCGCGGTAGAAAGGTATTATTATTTCTGAAATCGGTATCTATAAACTTAAAAATTAGAAAGATTGCTATATATCCAAACTTTTTCCTATTTTTGTAACTGCCGTAACTGTTACGGACGTAACAAAAATAAAGAGCATGAAGTTTTATAACAGAACAAGCGAATTAGCAGAGTTGAAACGGATACAAAACTTATCGTTCAGCGACCACTCCCGTCTGACTGTAGTAACAGGAAGAAGAAGGATTGGCAAAACTAGCCTTATCATGAAGTCGGTTGAGGATTTGCCGACAGTATATTTGTTTGTTGGTCGTAAAAGTGAAGCAACGCTCTGTTCTGAGTTTATTCCGATCATCAGTCAATCGCTTGATACGTTTGTTCCGGCTGAAATACGCACCTTCCGGTCTTTGTTTCAATATTTAATGGAGTTGGCTTCGCAAAAATCGTTCAATCTTGTCATTGACGAATTTCAGGAGTTCTATAACATCAATGAATCGGTATATAGCGATATGCAGAATATATGGGACACCTATCGGAAGAAATCAAAAATGAATCTGATTGTATCCGGCTCTATTTATTCGTTGATGCAGAAAATATTCCAAAACAATAAAGAGCCTCTATTCGGCAGAGCGGACAATATCATCAAATTATCGGCATTCGATTTGACCACGCTAAAAGAAATTATGCGTGATTATAATCCCAATTACACCAATGATGACTTACTTGCGCTCTATACCTTTACAGGTGGAGTTCCCAAGTATGTTGAGTTATTTTGCGATAACATCACATTGAGTATAGATGAAATGATTTCATTTATGGTTCGGGAAAACTCTCCTTTTACCGATGAAGGGAAAAACCTATTGATAGAAGAGTTCGGAAAAAATTATGCGACCTATTTCTCTATCCTAAGTGCCATCTCGGGAGGTATCAATACACAACCCGAAATAGAAGCTGCATTAGGAGATAAAAGCATTGGTGGACAAATCAAGCGATTGATAGAGGACTACAATATCATTGTTCGCCAACGTCCAATATTGGCAAAAGAAGGCAGTCAAGCTGTCCGATACGAAATACAGGATAACTTTATCCGTTTTTGGTTCAATTATTTCGACCGTCATCGCTCACTGATAGAGATAAAGAACTTTATCGGCTTACAGGCTATCATCAAAGCTGACTATCCAACTTATTCCGGTATCATGTTGGAAAGATACTTCAAACAGCAGCTTGCCGAAAGTTTCCAATACCGCGCCATTGGCTCATGGTGGGAGCCTAAAGGCAGTCAGAATGAAATAGATATTATTGCTCTGAAATTAGAGAAAAACCAAGCGATAGCAGCCGAAGTAAAAAGACAAAAAAAGAACTTCAAGCCTGAACTACTGACAGCAAAGGTGGAGCATCTTAAGAACAAGCTGTTGCCAAAGTATCAAGTGGAGATGGTTTGTTTGGGGTTGGAGGATATGTAGATTTTCCAAAATTCAAGCGACTTTTATTTAGTATAAGTATAATAATAACATCGTAACTAATAAACAATATGGATCCAGTTTCAACACTTGCAATTAAGCCAATGATTGATGGCATCGTTTCTAAAATCGTGATTCCTAAATTAGAAAAATTAGCGACACGAGTAGGGTTAGAATATAACAAATTACTTGTTCCTAAAGGGGAACATTTTTCTGAATATCTTTATAGAACGTACAAAAGATATAGTGTTATCAATACTTTGGTATTAAGAAACAATCAACGTTCTCTTAAAGATCTTTATGTCCCATTAACACTTAGCATAGACAAAACAGCAGAAAAGAGAAGTCTTAAAATAGAAGGATATCCGCAATCTATTATAAACGAATATCAAAAGGTATTGGTTACAGATACAGCTGGGATGGGCAAGTCGACGTTGGCCAAACGGATGTTTTTGGATATTATTGATAATGGTTATGGCATACCAATTTTTATAGAATTAAGAAGATTGTCTAAAGAAAGAAGTCTTTTATACGAAATACAGCAACAACTAAACTCTCTGTCAAAGGAATTCGACGCACAATTAATGCTCGATTTTTTGCAATTAGGAGGATTCATCTTTTTTTTGGATGGATACGATGAAATTGCCTTAAGTGAAAGAGATATAGTAACACAGGATTTACAGGATTTTGTCTCAAAAGCGAGCGAAAACATATACATATTAACTTCTAGACCTGAAACTGCATTATCTAGCTTTGGCGATTTTCAAAAGACCACAATAGAACCCTTGAAGAAAAAAGAAGCATATGAACTATTAAGAAAATATGATAATCAAGGAGAGACATCTCGTAGTTTAATTGACAAACTGAAAAGCCCTGAATATTCTATGATAGAAGACTTTCTTAAAAATCCATTATTAGTATCTTTGTTATTTGCAGCTTATGATTATAAACAAACAATTCCTTTAAAAAAACACATTTTTTACCGTCAAGTATATGATGCTCATTTTGATAGCCATGATTTATCAAAAGGAGATGGGTTTATTCATGAGAAAAAGTCAAATTTGGATATTGATGACTTTGATAAGGTTCTCAGATTTATTGGTTTTGAATGTCTCAAGCGTCAAAAAATTGAATTCGCTAAAGATGAACTATTAGATATTGTTGAAAATGCAAAAAGATTCTGTGTCGGTTTGCGTTTTAGCGCCTCTGATTTTTTGGATGATTTGTTAAAATCCGTTCCTCTTTTTTGCAAGGATGGAACGTATTACAAGTGGGCTCACAAGTCTTTGCAAGAATATTTCGCTGCTCAATTTATATTTAAAGATATAAAAGAAAATCAAGATAAAATATTGTCGGCGATATATGAGAGCTCTAATATGGAAAAATATTACAATATGTTAGACATATATTATGATATTGATATTTTTAGTTTCAGAAAGAATATACTACTTCCCCTATTGAAAGATTATAATCTGTATTTTGGAAAGAAAGAGTCATCAGATGATATTAATGTTCAAAAAGGACTTTTGTTTAATAGAGATACTTATATAATTGTTCTTGATAAAGATGAAGGTTTTTCTAAAACTATAGAACTTGTCCGAAGCGAATTTGAAGTAATAGCTCCACGGAGGGCTGTAACTATACAGCATAAAGAGTGCTACATATATTGTATTGAATCAGGATGTACAGGAGCTCAAAAAAGAATATTACTTAATATATTATTTAATAAAAAAAACGATTTTATAAAGAATTATTCACGATCAAGAAGTTTAGATAATATTTTGATATTAGAAAAAAGCAAACCTTATCATGTTACTCCTGAAATAACTAACCCTCTTAATGTCTTTAGTTTATGGAAAGAGGTTAATTATTTAATCTCATCCGTTGGTAGCAGATCGGATGGATTATATATAGAGATAGAAGATTGTAGGGATGAAATTGAAAAAATAAAAGAAGAAATTCATTTGAAAGACAACCCGGATGGTCTATTAATTGGTTTGTGACAATTGTTCAATTCAGTTACCGGGAAAGGTTCTGTTTCGTGAGTCTGATATCAGAAAGGTTTTGGAGGAACGGTTTCGTCCCGTTTATGATAGTTCTTTATAAGGGTGGTTCTTTGGTTATCTGAACGGCTGAACATTCGTGAGAATGAGTCAGCCGTTTTCTCTTTTATCCAACTTACTTTGCAAAACTTTCTTTTACGCCTTGCATATCCCGGAGAATACTTTGGTCTAACACTTTTGCATAACGTTGTGTCATTCGGGTGTTGGTGTGTCCCACCATTTTCGCTATGTTTTCCAACGATACATTGTTCGCCAGCGTAACCACCGAGCAGAAAGTATGGCGTCCTGTATGCGTGGAGAGCTTCTTCTTAATTCCGCAGCAATCGGCAATTTCTTTGAGATAACTATTCATCTTTTGATTGCTTAATACAGGGAGTAAAATGCCTCTCTTCTGGCAAAGTGGATGATCTTTATACTTCTCAATAATCCCCAATGGAACATCAAGCAATGGCACGTTACACATGATTCCGGTTTTATGCCTTTCCTTTCGTATCCATAGGTTTCCGTCATTATCAGCAATGATATGTTCTTCTTTTAATTCGGATACATCTATGAAGGCGAGTCCAGTCCAGCATTGCACTAAGAACACATCCCTCACTAGTTCTAATCGTGGAATATCAAATTCCTTCGTGCGTAGTGTTTCCAGTTCTTCTTTAGTCAGAAACTCTTTGTTTACTTCTTTTTCATGGAAACGGATATTGCCGAATGGGTTCTTTTGTATCCAATCGTAGTTTACCGCAATGTTTAGTACTTTCTTTACTACTTTCATGTAGCGAATAACCGTATTCTCCTGTAATCCCTTTTCGGCTTTCAGAAAGTGGATGTAATCATGAATCATGCCGTTGGTGACTTCTTTTAGCGGAATATCTTTTCGCTGATACTGGTTTTGGCTCATTTCCCGAAAATACTTCAAACAAGTATCAAAACGGGAAATAGTTACTTTGGCATAATCTTTACCTATAAGTTCTCGGCACTTGTCGTTATGCTTCTGAAATACTTGAAAGAACATTTTGTGTTCCTCGTCCAGTCCGAGAAACTTCCGTTTAATCGACCGGACTATTCAACTTTAATATCAACTCCCTGTTTATCAGGTGTTAATTGTGTGGAGGTGTGCTATTCCTAACATACAGCCGTACATGAGCCGGTTAATATTAGAATTTGTTCCGAGTACAAAGATATACAGGGTTATTCAATATAAGACGTTAATTGTCAGATTTTTGTATCGGTTTTCACTTTCCGACAAAAGTGAAAGGAGTATCAAACTCATTACGAGATACATGGACGATAAAAGCCCCCGAAAAAACGTTGTTTTCGAGGGCTTTTGATGTTTTACGGACCTGTCCATTTTTGAAGGGAACCGGTTGTTTGGGGTCAATCGGCGTATCGGCGATTGACGGGTTTGACGTGTATCTCGACACGTCTGTCGTCCAAGATTCGGCGGACGGCTTTCCATAGGGGAAGTTTTTCTACTCCGGCCAGTTTCATGGCCTCAACTATCATTGTGTTTTCAACTAATTGGAGGTAGTCTTCTTCCCGAATCTCGACGTATTTGTGAAGGTCTTTTTTGAGTCTTGCCATAAGTCGCGGGGTGTTGAATTGTTATTTCTCGCCGAAATCAGCGGGCGTCTCGCCCCACAGGGAATTGTCCCAGTGGAGCACCTCGATTTTGTCGATTTCGGAGGCCATCGCTTTGAGAAAGATTTCCGCTTTTTTGAGTGCGGCGTTTCTTTTGCGCGAGGCTGTTCGTTTCTCGTTAAACCACGTCAGGGCGGTAAGACTATCGGTGTAGATGATTGCCGGACTGAAACGATGTTCGATGATGTATTTTGCGGCTTCGACAACGCCTAAAAATTCACCGATATTGATGGTCTGGTTTCCGATATTCTGTTCAAAGAGGAGTTCGCCGGTGGCCAAATCAACGGCTCTGTACCGGGTAACTCCTCTTTTCATAGAATGTGCCCCGTCGGTGGCTATTCCACGTTCCGGGCGCATTACAAACCGGGAATGGTCGGTGTACTGAATCCGTCGTCGGCCATTCTCCGCAGAAGTTTTGCGGCAGCGGATTTGAAGCTGTTGATTACGCCCTCCAAGTTTTCGATGTCGGTGCGGCGTTGTAACAGGGAGACAACTCCCGATACTGTCTTGCTGGAGTATGAATTACCTCTCAGCGGATCGAAGTAAACGGTTTTGTTTCCGAAGTTGACGGTTACCCGATAAGTTTCACCCGGTATCACCAGTGTGTCAATCGTGGCCTTGAAAAGAAGCGGTGTAGCCGCTACTACGACAAAACCGTTGCGTGAGTGCATTGCTTTGAGTTCGACCGAATACAATATGTTCGGCTGGACTTTGCCTTTCAGGTCTTCAGACAATACACAAATTTTCTTCTTGTAAGGTGAATCCTCACGTACTCCTCGCAGTTGCTTGGTCTTCGAATGGCGCGACACGAATCCGATGATCTCGCCGGTTCTTTCCGAGGTCGCAAATTTTAATTGCGTTCGCTCTGATATCATACTCCGTTCTCATATTATTCCAATCTGGTTTTACGGTCAATTAACAAAATGTAAATCAGTCATTATTATTAAAAATCATATCGCAAATTTATATTTTCATTTCGGAGTAAGCAAATAAATTTATGACTATTTTTTGACCGATAAACGGGCTATTTACAGAGAAAAACGGAGCCTGTTACCATAGTCTTTCGTCTTCGGAAAAATGGCTGAAACGTTCGTCAGTAGTGGACGTTGAGTGGTTTCCGTGACATTTCCAATACCGATAGACTCTTTCGCCTTTGCCCACACGGAAATAAATATCATCTGCATTGATATATTGTACCCCTTGTTCGGTGGCAGGATTGATCCATGTGGCGGAATTTTCTATCCGAGGGTTCTCTCCAACGTATAATTTCTGCTTCTCGGAGCCGAAAATGAAGATGTTCTGCATCCGCACGTCATCATCCACATCGAACCGTCGAGCGTATGCTGCAAAATCGTAGATGTCGGTTTGGAGCAGGCTCCCGCCGAAGTACGATGCTGCACTATCCTTTAGCTTGCAGAATGCCTGATTCAACGGCTGGCGAAGTCGGATTTCGTTCAGCCGTTGAATCGTGACGGCATCATTGGTGACGTACACTACACGGAATCCGTTTCGGGTGGTGTCGCATACTTCGAGATGACGGACGACTTCCTGCGAACGGTTGATGCTGTCGTCTATCGGGTCTCGTGAGCGGATACAGTCTTTCAGCAGTCCGATACAGATGATAAGTATCAGTAGCATCCACGGAAGGAGCCGGAAGCCTATCCGCCATCGTATTTCCCGTTCGGTCTGTTGCTTTAATTCTTGTTCTGTCATGGCGCTATTGGATTAAAGGTGTTTTGGAAGAATTAGCAATCCCCGTTTGTTGAGTTCTGCACGGAGCAATTTCACTAATTGCTCCAAGGTCTTCACCTCCTGTCTTTCGCCGGCTTTGCGATGAAACAGCGGGGCGAAATAGAGTTTGTGGTCGTCTTTGGTCGGATACGAGAGGCCGCCGAGGCAGATTTTGTCCGTCCGTATCTGAAACAGTCCGTTGACCAGTTTGCACTGTTTAGAGGACGGCACCGTGATTTCGTATTCGGGAAGTGCCTCGGCCACCATTTTCAGGATAGGCCGGATAACTTCATCCGCATAGTTCGGTACTGAAATAGTCAATTTCGGCACGGGTTGCATATCGGCCTCGGCACGTTCGATGGTGTCGAGCTGTTCGGAGACTTTCGCATCGCGTTGAAAGTAGCTGTTTAACAGTTCTTCTATTGTCATAACGTTGCTTTTTTTAATGGTTCGTGTAAATAAAGAATAATGCTCCGGACGAAGGGACCGGTGCAAGTTGCCCTGTTATTTTTATGCGGCAGCTTCATCGATGTGCTGTTGCGCTTCCTCAACAGAGGAAATTGCTTCGTCGATAGCATCGATGGCATCGGTCATACGGGAGCCGTTGTCCGATGATTGGAGGCTTTCAGGCATGTTGTCGTAGGAGTCCTGTTCTTCGTCCTTGATGTCGTTCAATGATGCAATGATTTCGTCGAGGGAATCTTTCACATCTTCGAGTTGTTTTCGTCTGTCTTTGTTCATGATTGATTGGTTTTATTGATATGATATTGAATGAAATTTTGCTGCATCGTAAATCATTCATATCTTTGCATTTAAGTATTAAAGCCTATTTATGTCTAATTTTGAAATAATTATCAATTGTATTACAGCCCTCGGTGCATTGGCAACCGCAGGGACCTTTATTTATGTGATTAAAAGCCAGAGAGGAACACAGAAACAGATTGACAGTCTGTCCCAGATGGCGACTACATTTACACGCCAATATGAAATGGCACGTATTCAAGCGGGAAACACCATATACCCCAAAATCCAAATTACATTAAAACATGATGTAATGTGGGGTATGAAGATATTGGTCAAGAATTTGTCTTATCCCATTGAGATTTACCGTATAATTGTACATACAGACCAGCATCATTCCGATATAACCATAAAGCCTAAAGGGGATTATATCGCTATAAGGCAAGGTGAAACCAAACCTATATTACCTGGCGAAATGGTGCGACATCCTTTGTACTTGTATTCAGCATCTCTTCGGCTCTTTTTGATAACTCCTTTTGATGAGGCGTATGAAATAAGATATGCGGTTGGCAATGAGCAGGAATCCTATCAATCTGAGGCTATTCCCATTCTGTTCCGTAAAGAAGACCATGAAAACGATACAGAGACCACTATCACGGCCAAAGAATATAGTATTCACGGAAATATCCCTGGAACAGTAGATGATAACTTTCCGGAAATTTCTCGGGATTCGGAATGTATTTAATTTTTTTACAAGACATCAAGGCGGGCAATAACCAGATGCAGGGGTGAAACAGACGATGTCTCCGGTTTTGCGGGAGAATATGGTTACGCTTACTCCGATTTGCTTTCGGGCGGCTTTCTTCGCGTCCCGCAAGCGGACGAAAGAGAGACGGTTTCCGTACCATTTGTCGCAGAACCAATAGTTCGTGGTTGTGAGTTTTGATGCTGTGATACGGGTGGCGGCATCTGTTCGGGAGGCAAGTAGCAGTTCTGCCGCGTTCCGGAGAAAGCCCGGCCAGTCATGGTACGGCATTTTCGACTGCCAAAGGTTGTCTTTGAGTATCAAAGGTTGAATGCAGGCTTCTTTCCCGGTATGGTAGCCTAAAATGTATGCGTAGGAGATGTGGGTGGCGCCATCCGATAATGCGGTGACGCAGACCCCTCCTTTACGGCCGGTCGGCTCGAATTTGCCCCAAGCGGATTTCACTTGCCGAACCGCGACTTTCGGCATGCCGTTTTCGTCTGTTCCGTCGTGCAACAATACCGAGGCAGAATGACGGAGTTTCCTCGCTAATGATTTCGATATGAACATGGTATCGGTATTTAGAACGGTAACAGCAATACGGTATAGCTAACGATTCCCTCGTCTTTCCAACCCTGCATTTTCAGAGCGGATTTCAGGTTCGTATAACATCTCACAAATTGAGAATATGGGCTATTTTGGTAGTGTTGACGTTCTATCTCGAATCTTTTTGCATTGGACAGATTCAGCAATTCATCATCACGACACCCCATGTGAAGTCCGTCGGTTTTGATTTGCCTGAACAGTTCGCTAATTTCCGAGAAGTTTTTTTCTATAAGAGAGACACTTTTGCAGTATTCCGGATATAGTTCCCGTATGGTCGGGAGGAATTTCGTAACTCCTTTCAGCTTGAGTCTGGGGTTATTCTTTGCGATTTTTCGTAATTCCCGGAAAAGTTTTTCGACTTCTGCAAGCTGAATCCGCTCCCTTTTTTCAAGGTTTATGAAGAGTGTATTGAAATTACTGACACGTATGAGATTGTCTGTGATCTCATAAACAACGCCCTCGATAAGAGGACGCAGGAGGTATTCTTTTCTATCTGTTCCCATGATGTTTCCGTGTTAATCGGTCATTTGTATGAATCGGACATAGTCTTCGGTATCGTTAAAGCATTCATCGTTGATGCGCTCGGCCAATTCATCGAGTGTCAGGCGTTCGACTTCGTACTCGGCTTCCTCGTCTTCGTCTGTGGTGCTGCGAGAAGGACCGTTTCGCCAGGCTTCGAGCAGTTGCGCATTGGAAATATTGCGGTCCAGATGGCAGCAATTCCAGATGAAAGCATAGTAACGTGGCTCTTTTGATTCATCCTGATGCAGCCAATTCTCAAATGCCTTGCTGTTGTCTTTGTCCAGCAGCAGATTCTGCCAGTGTTCCTCTGCGAATTCCCGAATCAAGCCTTCGTCGGCGTTGCTATTTTGCAGGAGGACCTCAACCGCATGGTCTTTCCATGTTTTCTGCTCGATGCTTAACTCAACGTACCAGTTCCAGACGGTTATAAGCCAATCTACATTGATCTCACAAAGCTCACGATCTATTTCCTGAACATCCGTATTCGGGCGCTGGAGCGTGCAAGTACCGTCTGCGTGATAGTCGATCAGGTTATACCTGACATAGCAGGGATAGCCGTCTTCTCCTTCTTCTTCCACGAATACGATGTGTGGCAACCACCCGTCGGGGCGTTCGGATATGTGGCAGAGAGAATCCACGATATTTTGCGATAGTTTTTGTTGTTGTTCTTGCGGTGTCATAATTTATTGTGATATGTAAGTAGTTGGAAAATCAATATCCTTTTCGTCGAAGTCGGTTTGATTTTCTTTGTTGTATTCTTCGATGACAGATGCCGGGATATATGTCTCGCCATCAATGTCGAAGCTCTTATTTTCGAGGAGTTTATTCAAGGTAGCGCAATCCCCCTGAATGATTTTCTCGATATCGTCTTTGTCTCCATGCACAGTTGCGCCCAATCGCATCCAAAGCGTACTTTCTGGTTGGGGCGTTTCGGCAGTTTCCGGGAGGATGTGATAATCTCCCCACAAGTGGGCATCCGATACGCCTTGTACATAGGCGTTGTACTCCGCTTTGGTGGAAAATTCAATGTCCTGAACTACACCGCCGTTGTCCATCAACCATTCGGCTGACGGGATTTGACCGGTTTCGTTATAGTATCTGATGGCATCACCACCGAAGATGATTGTTGCTTTTGTCATTGTTCTGGGTGTTTGGATAAATAATCTTGGATGGATTTGTAGCGATTCGGTATGGCTGCGTTGTCGTTGAATCCGTTCAGGCAATGCAGTAGTGCCTTTTCCATGCTGACGTACCGACGTGAGAAAGATTGGATATTGTCCAGGCAGTAAGCCTCTATGGCATATTTGAACGGGGCAACTCGCGGTCCGTCTTCTTTGCGGAGTTCTACATACCATCTGAAATCAAGCTGTAGGCGGAAGCCGTCCGATTCTCCGTTTTTCATCAAGCGTTCTTCGTCTAAAAGCCTGCGAATGTAAGTGGCATCGAGCGGGCCGTCATACTCTCTGTAACATTTAATTCGGGCAGTGTAAATAGCGGCGTATTGCCGGATGTCGTCTTCGGTAAGATGATATTCTTTCGGGAAGAAGTCCAACACTTCTTTTGTTGTGACGGGAATGATTCGTCCGTCTATTTCGATTTCGTAAGTTTTATTTTCCATTACATGTTTTTGTTAGTGAATTTGGGTCGTGCTCGTTGAACGATGTACAGATCGGTATAACCGATGGTATTCAGTTCATTGAGCAAATCCTTGTATTCGTTTTCTTGTGCGGGGGACGTATCGGAGATTACACCGGCATAGTCTGCGGCTCCGTGTTGACCGATGTGCATGTAGGATGTTACGGTGCCGTCATGTGGATTCACATCATCCGGAAAGAGTGCGATGATGTCACCGTTCTTCCATTCTCTAAAAACCACTTTCGTCATTGCGGCCGCAGATTTCTGTGTTCACGATGATGTCGCCCACGGTTTTCGTGTCTTGGTGGAGCTGGTCGAGGATGTCGTCGATATCCTCTTCGGACACCTCGTTGCCGTTTCGGTTCTCGATGTCGTAGCGAACCGTAACGTAAACCGTCTTGACTTCGGTTGCCTGAGAATCGTTGTCGTTCCTAACGATGCCATCGGGAGACGTGATGTCGAATTTCATCAGTTGGGCAAGGCGGTTGTATTCCTCGTCGTAGAACCGGTTGTATTCGTCCTGATACTCTTCCTTGTAGCGGGTCCCGCTGTCAGGATCCTCCGGCTTGACAAAGGCATCGAAAGGTTGCTTGTGCTTGTCAACTAACCGGGCAACAGCCAGGTCGCTGGCAATTTCCATGATGGACGAATTGATTTCGTCTTTGTTCTCTTTGTAATACTGGTGTAAGTCCATAATCGTCAGAGTTTAATAAAATATTCTTCGGTTAATGATTGTTTGAGTTTCCGGTTGCCCTGTGCAATGCGGGTGATGAGTTTCTGAATGCGTTTGTTTGCCAGTTCGGCTACTTTTTGTGGTGTCGGCTGGGGCATTGCGAATTTCCGGCAGGTCTCGGAGCAGTATTTCTGCCGGGCACGAAGCGGTTTTCCGCAGGCCGGACAGCGACGTTTGCCATCCGTTTCGAGAATCCCCAACACACCGGCATGGAGACCTTGCCACCATTCCAGACGGTCTATTTCGTAATCCTGAAGGGTTACATTATTGGAGAAGTCACGGGCCTCCACTTCGACCGAGATTTCGGAGTTCTCCACGATGACTTTGATGGCCGGGTCGTCGTAGGGAGTTCCGTCGTTATCGAACCAAATAATGAAGGTCGGATCCTCCTGTTCTGCATAATCGCCCAACGAGAGTTCCGTCAGACCGTTGTTTTTCATAATGGCCACAATGGCGGCCATGATATTGCTGATGTTGTCCATAAACGGGTTTTATTAAGATTAGCTGATATGTTGGAGAGGCGGGCGTTGCCCGTCCATTGATTTTTCAAAAAAAAAGTGGAGCTGCCGGGACTCACGTCAGGACAGCTCCGGTTATCATTATGGCGAATGATGTATCAATAATTGAGTTGAATGGTTCCGTAAACTCCGGCAATCTCTTCCTGTCGGATTCCCAGATAGACCATTGTCACTTGCGGTGACGAGTGTTTCAAAATCATCGACAGCAGTATGAGCGCTTCGGTGGTACGTCCCATCGATTCGTAAACGTAGCGGCCGAAAGTCTTGCGGAAAGTGTGGCTGGAGAATCGTTTGATCGGCAGCCGATATTTTACCCGCAGATATTTCAGGGTGTCGTTGATGTACTGTGAAGTATAGGGCTTCTTCGTTTTGGGGTTGCAGATGACCGGCAACCGTTTATCCGGAGAGCCGAGTTGTTTATATAGCGACGTGATTCGCCGCTGTACATTTTCGTTGAACGGAATCTGGCGCGTTTTGCCGGTTTTCTGTTCGATTTTGTAGAGTGCATCTCTATCGAGCACGTCTTTCCATGTCATTGACAGGACATCGGACACACGGCAGGCCGTACAGAAAGAGATGCAGCAGTAAAGTTCCCAAAGATAATTGCCGTCTTTATGAAGGCTGGAAAGCAGTCGGATGAAATCCTTGAATTCCAGCGGTTCGGCTGTTGTGATTTGACCTTTGACTGACATGGGCAAATAGGATTTACGTTGATAATACGGCATCAGGTGCCTGTTTGGGGTGTCGGGGATTCCTGAAAGAGGGACATGACTTTCGCCCACGTTTCCCGCATTCGGAAATAGTTGTCGTAGCCTTCCTGATTGATGAAGAAGACGTAAGGCGGAATGTCGGCCTGCTTGAATAGGTTGTACTCTTTTTGGTCGAGTTTGCGGACCGTGGGAAGTCCCGTTCTACATAGGGCTTCGTTGACTATCCATGCTCCCCGGAAGTTATTCATCCGGAGTGAGTCAATGCAGACCACCTCGCCCACACAGCCATTTATCAGAAAGTTGCACACGCACATCAGGCAGCAGGTGTAGTCGATGTCCCATGCGACCAGATAGCTTTGCGGTCGGTCGGCCTTGGCCGCCAACAGCGTCCGGCCACTGCCTGCCGTAGGGTCGCACACCGATAGGATTTTGGCATCCGATTCTTGCTTGCCCATTGTTATTTTCGACATCAGGTCGGTAATGTGCGCAGGCGTGAAGAACTGGCCTTTCTGTTGCTGGCCGCTCTGGGAAGTCAGAGCCATGAACAGGTCACCGAAAGCATCGTACCAACCGTGCCGTTTGATTTGCTGTGACATGATTTGAATCCATGTGGCGAACATGTCGTAGAATACTTTGGTCTGTTCTTTATTATACCTCCAATCAGAGAGCGGAGGCGTGTCGGGGAGCGAGAACCCGTGTACGATGTAGCGCAACAGGTCCTGAAAGACGGTCTTCACGTCCAGTCCGTTCCGATACGTGAAGTCGTTGATTTGTTTCTCCAGTTCCCGGACTTCTGCCGGGGCGTTGTATCCTTTTGCCATAATCTTAATCTTCACATTCTGCCAGAAGGCGTTTTACATTGCGGATTTTCTCGTCGAAGCTGTCCAGCTTTGCGAACGAAGGGGTACATTTGGTGCGGCGCATTCCGGCACCCCAACCGATGTTGTTGGCGACCCGTGTGAGTCGGGCGTTCTCTTTGCTGCGGCTTTCTTCAAGACGCTCCAGCCGTTTTTGGAGAGTTGCTTTCTTGTATTTCATGTTTGAAAAATTAAAAAGGCGAAGAACTTTCGCTCTCCGCCTCGGGTGAATAAATTGTGTTTACTATGTCGTTTTATCGGGTATTTCGTTGCCCGTATAGGGATGATATAACGGGGTGTTGCCGACAGCTTCCGCGTCAATGGCAAAGCTGCCGAGCTCCACATCATAGAAAAGTTCCAGTTTCATCGGTTCGGTGGCGGCGATGTGTTCGGCCTCCGATTGCGACAAACCGGAAATCATCAGGCTTTTTACCCTTTTTCGGAAAGTCTTCGGGTTGGTTTGGGGTGTCGTCCAAACCTCAACGATTTCCTCTTTGTCATCGGTAATGGCGACAGAGTGGTCGAGAGTATGCAATTCTTTCATCATTTTGGTTCTTCTTACTCTTCGTTCCAATAGTTCTTTTTGTACAGCTCCCGCTGCTGGTCGAAAGAGAGAGATTGCCACCAAACATCGGGGACCTCCGCATGGCCAGATAGCTGTTTCTTATCTTCCAAATCAATGTCTTCCCACCATTCGTACATTCGTTCTTTGTACTCTTTCAATGAGACGAAATAGTGAGCCTCTTCACACGAGTCACACCAAAAATCGTCATCGGAATCATCAATGTCCGAAATGTGTTCATTCGTGTTACCATCGACCCATGCCCGTATCTGAATGTCACGACCGCCGCAGCATTCGCATACGTTGATTTGGCTTTCATCTTCCTCCTCCCTTTCGGTAACGAACCTTTGTCCATCATAGAGTTCGCACGCCCGTTCCACGATTTTGTCGCGGGCGTTGTTGCCCAGTTCGGCATAGAAGCGTTCGGCGGCACCCGATAACGTGGCGCTGCTCAGACCACACCATTTTGCCCAGAAATGGCCGGACATGCTTCCGAATACGGTTTCGCATTCCGTTTTGCTCCAGCGGTTCCACATATAGTAGAAGAAGCTGGAGACGATGTTTTCGTTTGTTCGTTTCATGTTTCCCCTCCTAATTTTATGCGTGCATCCATGAAATAAGGACGAACGGGTTGCGTTGATCGCTCTTGTCAATCAAGTGGTCGAGGACATCGATAAAATTCGCTTTGGTCATTTGTGCATTGTCCAAAGCCTCCTTGAAATCTTCTTCGCAATTCTGATATTCAGCTCCCTCTTCCGTGATAATTGTCCGAAGACGTTTCAATTCTTCGCGGGAAACTTCGTAGTCTTCCGCAAATTCATCCGATGCCGTGTTGTTGATATCGAACATCGACAGGATGTTGTATAGGGCTTTTTGTCCGTCACTTCCGAACATCCCTTGACCGCAAGGGGTGTACTCTATCTGATAGACTTTCCCTGTGTGTAAACGTGTGCTCATATTGCGTATATTATTAGTTAATTCCCTTTGTATCAGAATATAAAATCAGCATATACCTTTTTGTCGCCGGAGAATAATTTCTCATGATTGGTGTCATCATATCGGTAGGTGCTGTATTTTCTCGCTTCAGGTATATATTCTCCACGCACCCATACCGGAGCATTCTCATGGTCTGAGAGACGAAAAAGGTCTCCTTTTCTGAGTTTTCGGATTGGTTTCTGCTCCATAGTCATCATTTTATTGCGTCGGACAATTGGGAGATGAATCCGACCTCGATTCCGATTTGGTATCCACGTTCTATAGTTTCTTCCAAATCTTTATCGGATTCGATTTCTGCTTCTGAGTCATCGTCATAAAGACGATATAGTGTGAAGACATCAATTTCCCAAAGTTTACGGGCTTGTTCAGGAGTAATAAGAAGCCATACGAATCCGTCGGCACAGTTTTTTGTATGATTGGTGTCCATAATGCTACTATTTATAATTGTCAATCTATATCACATCCAATGAAGGTTTGCTCGTTTACTAATAGATAGTAATAACCGTTTCCGCAATTCCTGAACTCTTTTGAGAAGCCGGCATTCAGGTCTCCGTTCTTGTGGTATCCATCGTCTTTGTCGTAAATTTCCACCCAAAGTGATCCGTCATAGCCGCGAAAGTTGAACCGTCCCGAATGATATGACGTGCGATTTTTGACGGCTTCGCAGAAACACCGGTAAGTTCCCTCACCGCACCATTTTCGCACGGCTTCAAGCGTGATGATTTGCCCGTCGATACGTGTTCCGGTGGTAATTCCGTTTTTATAAAGGCTTTTGTTGTAATCGGCATTCTGGATGTTTCGGATAAAGGGACTTGTAAATCCCGCCTTGGCAGCTTCCCGTTGAAATTTGCGAATCAGGCGGCGGTTGATTTCTGCCGGCTCTTTAGGTGGAGCCGGTTTGAAAATCTTTTCGATTCCGTCCCAATCGCTGAATCCGAAACCACGCCTTCGTTTTCCGATACCGATGATACCGAAAATACTGTTGTCGCGGTTGTAGAACAAACGTCTTCTGCGTCCTTTATACTGAACATACAAAGAATCCGGGGTTTCCGGATTGCGTAAATATTGCTCTGCTTCGTGCATGGTTCTGAATTATTTTAGTTTTTGTATGATGATTTTGATTGTTCATTCAAATGTCGTTTCGATAGTCGAGCAGGTATTGCTCGAAATGGTTCTCACAAATAATCTGGTTACGGTCGATGTCTGCGGAGAAATCATCCCATTTGTAACCGTAATCTTTCAGTAATTCTTCTTGCTCCGACCAGCTGAAATCTGTCACGTCGATTTCACCTTCCCGCCAAAGCATGTTGTCCGTTGCGAATTTTCGGACCTCGGGCACATTGTGCGCATCGTGCAGAAACTCTGTCGGGTGTCCGAGATACCGCTGATAAATCCGATTGGATTCCGTTTCAGCACACGGCAGCAAATCACGGTGGCTGGTGTTAGGCTCGCAATACCAGAATACCGTATCCGATATTTTCAAGCAGAATTGCAGTTGGTCGGGATCGGTGCATTGAATGTCCGGGTTAAGAAGCCGCTTCATGCGATTTCAAATTGTACCGAGAAGTGGAATTCTTTTCGGAGGTGAACAATTTCCGCCATTGCTTCCGGGGCCTTTCCGTATGGGTAGAAGATTGTGAACTGGCGCGTCAGGCACCGGATGCCTTTCTTTCGCAGTTTGTACAGCAGGTACGCCCTGCGTCTGAGTTGTTTCTTATTCATTGTCGTTACATTTTTAGAGGATACATAATGATGCGATTACCGATGTGGGGCATGGCTTTATCCGTTCGATGTATGGTCTTCCGGAAGGATCCTGAGGCACGGCGTGTAGCCAGCGCCTCAGGATCCTGTCAAGGAAGACGAACTGAAAGTTTTCGGTCCATCACATCAAGCCTGCCAGGCGATGAGGGCTTACTTCCTACGCCACTGGGCCATCTTCTTTTTGATGTCGATGCCGTTGTCGTCGAGCATCTTTTTCAGTGCGGCAAGCAGGCGCCAGCCATTGCCGTTCTTATACTCTTCGGCCTTGGCCGAGAGGAATGCGAGCGACTGGTATTTGTCCAACCGCCGCCCTCTGTCGTCGATGGCCGTACAGTTGTGAAAGCGGATGAGGTTTTGCATCGTGTAGAATGCGCCGGCACCCTTGTAGGCATCTATCCACGCCTTGCTTTGGGGCGTGGCGTGCTTCATCTTGAACCGCTTGTCGTTGAACTTCTTCACGGCATTGTAGAGCTGGGTGGCATTTTTAGCCGCTCCGATATGGTAGGCTGCAAGACGCAGCGGGCTGTAGAGTTTGGAGTGCAGATCCTGCACGAAGATGTTGTGGCTGCCGAGACGCTTGTAAGGAATGCCCTTGCATTTCTTGACCGGCAGGCCATTGACATGCGCTTTCAGTTGTTCGATGTAATCTTCTGCCATAGCCGTAGCGACCTTGACGTTGAACCAGCGGTTCCTGTCCGCGAAGTTCTCGGGGTCGTTGCGCTCCATCTTCATCTGTGCACGCAATTCGTCGAGCAGCATTTTCCACTGGTACTCAAAACCAAAACGGTGGATCATCTCGGTCACGCCGACCGGACTCCAAGCGCCGTAGTCCTTGTAGGAGAGCATGTGGAACATCTGCGCCATGACGAAGCGGCGGAACAGACGGCGGTTAGGTACGGTTCCCTTTTCGAGGATGTAATCGAAAATAGGGTCGTTGTCGTCCAGAATCGACAGCTTGCCGTTCTTGTTCGAAGCGACATAATCGCCTCCGTTGGCTCTCTGCATGGCGAACAGGCAGCTCACGTCCACGCCGACACTGCGGAGTGCCTCGATGCGTTCGTGCGCCGTCTTGGGCAGCTGTGCCTGTTTGTTTGATGCCGTAGCAGTTTCTACGATGGTAACTTTTTTGCCTGCGATTGCAAGTTCCGTCCCGCATGTCGGGCACGTAACATTCGTCTCTTGTTTTTTCCTCATGATTAAATAGTTGATTGATTATTATTCGGCTCTACCCATTGTCTGAGTATTACCAGGTCCTTGTCTTCTTGGCTCTGCCAGAACCACCGGCCGAACTTCTCGGGATTCCATTTGAAGCCGCCGAGCAGTTGGCAGAGGATGAATAGTTCCAGCTCGATTTGTGATTTGTCGCGCCGCTCGCCATAGAGCATGTCGTCGTCACTCAATTCTCTTTCCGGCAATGCCATGAAATAGCGGCGCAATGTACTCTCGCTGCGTTCCGACGGAATTGAGTGCTTGTAACGACGGTACAGTTCTTCCACTTTCGAGAAGAACTCCTCTTCACTGCAATGCGGCACTCCGAGAACACCTTCATACGAGCCGTCCCGAATGACGTACTTGCCGTTTACTTTGAGGCTTCGCGTTTGGAAGTCAACCTTGAAACGCGCCCCGTTTTCTACGGCACGGACTGTTTCTTGATAGATGTTGTCCATAGCTCCTACGAATTGGCCATGTCCGTTCTCCTGAAGGCGGGAATGCTCAACTTCAGATTGTCGTTAATCAGGAATTTCCTGTTGCACTCACAAATGATGTGGGTGTCCGTTACCCGCTTGATTCTCCGTGTAACTTCGTCATGGGAGGTGTAAGGCTTCCCGTCCTTGGTCCCGTTATCTATATCTCCCGAGATATGATACCAGTTTCCGATTTCAATGTCTTTTACGTTCATTTTTTATCTGGTTAAATTGTTTGTCCTTTTATGCACTCGAATCGCTGACGCATGGCTTTATAGCTCTGATGAATACAGTAGGTCCTGGATCCAGAACCAGGTAATCGCCTGGTCAGGATCCAGGTAGAATACTGTATGCTAAATTCGATTCCTCGTGCAAAATCGAGCTGCGTTGCCCGTAAGTCTCAATCAGGCCGGCACATTGCTTTATCAAGTCGATATGAGCAGCTATTCAGCTACGGACCTTGTCCACAGGCATCTAATCAGATGCCTTGGACTACGGTCCTTGATGTTATTAGCTGCACCATTAAACTCCTGACCTTGACCTTTTCACTTTGTGCTAAGTTTTGCGGTTCTTAGGATTGCGGCACGTTGCTCTAATAGGTCGATGTGCGCCGCGATTTGAAGTCCGGGCAGCGACGTCGTGTTCCTGATAGTGAATAACGACGTCATTGCCGGGACTTCATTGTTTGCGGCACGCTGATTCTTGTCCCCTGAACCGCAGTTTTCCGTGCTGAAAAAAATCTCATTCGGACGGTACATTCCTTTATTTTCCTGATGTGCGCTGCTCTGTTCTGCTGGCCTGATATGTCCTCATCTCTGCTCGGAGATGAGGAGGTATGTGGCCGCAAGTTCAAGAGCTGCATAACTGAAATTCCGACCTTGACTTTTGTAGCTGTGTACTCAGCTTCTCATGATTCTCAGAATATCGGCACATTGCTTTATTGCTTTGATGTACGCCAGTTTCGGAAGCCGGATGGTCGCCGTCGTATGACGTTAGGGATACGACGGCACCGGACGGGCTGTATCGAAACTCGGCATATTGAATCATATTCCTTGAATCACTGTGCTTTCGTGCTAAAGAAGAAGTTCTCATAATGACGACACATATCTTTACTTGCTTGATGTCGCCCGCGAGAGCCCAGCTCTTGAGGAGTCTGAAGGTGATGGTCCGATCACCTTCAAGACTCTCGATAGAGCAGGGTTACACACGCGGGAATCTCAAACTCATTCCTCGAACTTCTGCTGATGTGTTTCAGCCCATCGGATGTCAGGCAGGCGACACATTTCTTTATGACTTCGATATATTACAGGAGGAACCAGAACTCACCGATCCTCGCCGGTTGTTAGACCGGCGAAGATCTATGCGTTCTGGTCTGCCATCCTGTAACATTGAATTTTGCCTCTTCATCCATTTACCGTGTGCTCGGTGTATCCTATAATGATGCTACCAGCGTGTTGTACACAGCCCGACTTGTCAACAGTGCATTCCTCATGCAACCAATCGTCAGATAGCCGGGGATATTGCCTCCGGTTTTGGAACGGTTCGCTTTCACATTACGTCCCCGCCCTCGGACGATACATCCGTCAGACTTGTTTCTGACATATCCCAGACCTCCGATCTTGCGTTTGCCGGTTGCAACTGCCCGCAGACAATCCATGACAAACATATTCAGTTCGTCAAGGTCTTTGCGCACGTTACATACGGGAAGAATCTGTGTCGCCCAACTGAACTCGCCGTTGCCCTTGTACAAATAGCGGTTCACGGCATGGACGGCTTTCATCAGCGTCGTATCCCGACAACGAATCGTTCGCTGTTCAATCTCTTTTTGGAAGGTTTTGATACGGCTGGACGAGAGCGAAATCATCTTGCCTTTGATGCTGAATCCGAGAAATTTGAACCAGTTGTCTGCGGTCAGGTACTCCACCTTTTTCGGATTGAGCTTCATGGACTTCTCGGCAAGTCGCTGTTGGAGCAGTTCCATTGCTTTTTCATAGTCGGCACCGACAAAGAGCATGTCATCCGAATAGCGGACATAGTAGCCGTTCAGTTCCGACAATTCTTCATCGAGGCCATATAGGAGCACATCGGCCAGCCAGCTCGCTACGGCGCAGCCTTGTTTGAGGGACTGGTATTGACTTCGGAGCCTGTTTTCCTCATCGAAATACAGATCCGAATGATAGTATTTCCGCAGCACGTCGATTAAAACGGAATGACCGTGTTTGGCCTCAACCTTATCGAATGCCTCATCGACGAATTGAATCGGTACGCTGTCGAAATATTTGGAGAGGTCGGATTTCCAGCCCAGAACTCCGTTCTTTGCGGCGTTTACGATCTGATGACTGACTTCGGTAACCACTCGGCCGCAGCCTATTCCTGTCTGGTAGGATTTGCAGGTTTCGTGGAGCATTTCAGGTATCAGATCGAACAAGAGGTCGTTGGCGATACTGAGTATCACACGGTCCATCGGCTCGTTTACATACACCGTGCGGAACTCACCGTTGTCTTTGGGTATTTGAGCCGTATGGGGCGGAGAGATTTCATACTTTCCCAGCATCATGGCTTCTGCCATTGCCAGCCGGGTGTGTTCGTCGGTCAGCCGGATGAGCTGGTCTTTCCGGATGTCTTTGCCCACACCTTTCTCGATTGCTTTCGTCCATCGTTCGATGTCGAAAAACATTTGCAATATCTTATCTGCCATTTATTTATTATGTGTAAAAGTTATTATGGTTTGACCGTCATAACCGAATTTCGCTTTTAGACCGAAAGCCTCGGCATCGGAACTGATGCAGCAGATGTCCCAAACATTTAGTGCATGGACACAGGTTATGACAGTGTTGTTTTCTGAGATAAGCGGTGATTTGCCTTTCAGCGCAGCACCTCCGCATATTCCGCGCAGGATTACTCCGCGCTGGTGAGTAGTAAGTTTCTGAAACTCCATAGGCTTATTCGTTGGCTTCGATCCCGAACATATTCGACATAGTGCTACCAAGCGCATCCTTAAAGCCTCCGCTTACGGCCCAGTATTCAAGCAATTCGTCGGCTATTGCCTGAATTTGCTCATCGGTAGGCAGATTACCGTTATACCCATACTCTTCGAGCAGGGCGCGGCTGATTATAGTGCCTTGTACTTCGTGGATTTTATGGGCTATTTCTACCTCATAGCCATAGAACAGAGCGATATTGTCGTACTTATCCTCGGTCGTGCTGCCTGCGAAGTATTTATACCACGTAAGGTTGCATTCGGTGTGGTGTTCCGTAACACGAATTATGGATAGCGTGTCCCCGCAGAAATCGAAACTTGCAAGGGTTTCCCGCTTCACAATTTCACGGGAATTATTCTGCCAGTTATGCCGTTCCCATACCGACAAGTCCTTAGGGGCATATTGGCCAATCCAACTCCAAAAGTCAGGAGTATCGAGGCAGCGAGCCGGTTTACCGGAAAACTTGTGCCATGCTTCACGACAAGCGGTTTCCACTGTCGGAAATTCGACGGGGAACCGATTGCGGTCATTGGCGATACGTTTGTGTTCTTCCCACGCATGGTTGCACACAATGAGTGTAATATCTTCATCAAGGCTGCTCCCCGGTTCATAAAACTCCTCACTGGCAATATACCATGTTCCGCCCGGACCGGACGTATCCCGTATCAAGAAGCGAATCGGTTTATTACTGTCGTCGGAAAAGACTTCCCAATATTCCCGACAGTAGCCCTTGTCGTCATGGTGGAATCGTATTTTTATCTCTTTCATGATGTTTTATTTTATTCCGTGAATAATCTCGGCATAAAGCGGTATCCATATAAGATTAGCCCCGTTTCTGATGCCCGGTTTTTAGTCGCATATTCTTTTTTCAGATTTCGTAAAGAATCCGATCTTGCGTTTTCCCCGTTTGCTTTTCTTTTTCACGGAGGATTTGTCGGAACTCTTTCGTTCGGATAATGCTGATTCTTCGGGCATTTCAATACCGTAAGCCAACATGCGCTCCTCGTACATTTCCAAGAATTCGGTTTCTGTCAGTTCCGGGAAGTTCATACAATAGACTTCCCAAGCGTCTTCCGGTGTATAATCGGGGTTGGCCATCATGATGTCGAACATCATATCTTCCGTCCCATTGTAATCATCGGTATCCCAATAAGGACTGTGCCCATGATAACCCTCAGTCGATTCATAGGCATATACCTTCGTGCAGGTTTCGATGATGTGCCGCACGAAATACAGGCAATTCATCAAATCTTCTTTGACTGTAAACTCATTGTCCGTATGAGGTTCATAGTATCCGCAACTGAGGTTGATGCAACTGACCGAAAGACCATTTCCCCGCAGGGCTTCCACATCCGTCATCATCCCTGCTTGTGGACGGTAACTAAACCGCTCTGGCTCTACGTCATGCAAAAACTCCTCACTACAAATCCGTTCCCACGATATTTGCGTGATAATATCGTTATATCCACGACGGTCGGGCTGTATCACAAAACGGCAATTCTCGAAGAATGTCATGTTTGCCGCATTGCTTCCTACGCATCCGATCTCTTCGCCCACGAAAAATGCGATTTTTATGACGTCATATCTCGCAAGGCATTGTAGGGCAATCCAAATCCCATTCTTGTCGTCGGCACCTAATCCTTCCCACTGACGTTTCGAGGGCGAGTATCCGAAAATGATGTCGCGTGTTTCAATCGCACGGAAATCCCTGCTGTGTATCTTTTGTACTTGGTCGAGATGGGCCACGATGCAGGGATAGTTTTCTACGATACCACGGGTAATATATAAATTCCCGATAGCGTCTTGTTCAATGACTGCATCGGGAATGTTTTTAGATACGTGCTGTTTGATAAATGTCCGTATCCGGTTCTCGTTCCTGCTTGGGGAATGTATTTCGTAAAGTCGTTTCAGTAATTTCATTTTCTTGTTGAATTATAGATAATTGATTAAGCTGCTTCGGGCATTGTCGCCGCAACGAGGCGCATACCGTAAGGCAACCCTGTATTTTCATCGATTTCATCGTAGGCCGTACCTTCAAAAACATGACAATCGCCGTCACCCACCAGTTCTTCGAGTGATTCTGTGCTGATTGTGCGCTGCTCATAGCGATTTAGGACAGACTGCCAGCACATATATTTGACAACATCGTCGTCATCCTCGTAATACTCCCCATCGTAATCGGAATAGTACCAATTGCTCTCTTTGTATTTCTGCTCTGCATTACTCATGCAGTCCTCACAGCAGTAGGATTCTTCGGTAAGCTCCGAATAATAGCAGTTGTCCGCCAGCTCGTAATCTCCACAATATTCACAACAGTACACATCATCCTCGTGATGATATTCGCCGTCGCTTTCCACAAATCGGAAGTCTTCCAAATCTTCCACATCGCAAGTATATTCACGTCCATGCCAATAGACGGTTCTTACCTCGTTGCAACAACGGTCATGGTAATTGTCATATTCCCTTTCATCTTCGTCCTCGATTTCCCCATTCGTGGTATCCAGTTCAATGTCGCCCTCACCGAAGTTGGTGGCAATTCTTTCGTATTCATCATAGTTTTTGAAGCTATCCTGGTACGAGAGCGTATCTCCATAGTCCAAATCGCAGGCAATGGAGAGTTTAAGATGACTGAGCGAATTGCCTTCATTGTCCACAAAAGCCTGTGAATCGCCACAGCCTGCACCGATTTTTTTGTACCCGTCGATGTGGCCATCCCGAATAAGGGCATCGACCAATGCCCGTTTGAGAATATCGTTGCACTCCGTAGAATATTGACGTTCGGCCAGACGCCAGACTTTATCATGCTGGTCACGGACTTCGTTATAAATGATGCAGCGGGCAATGATTTTCCCGTCCTCGTTTTCAAGATAGGCAGCACTGGCATTCACTGCATTTTCATAGAACGTATGGAATCCCTTATCGACCATACAACTATGAAAGTCACCGACACATTCATCCGAATCATATATCCTTTGGAAGTCAGCATTAACGTGCAGGCGGTTTTGCGGCAGGCATCCCATTGTAAATGTCTGCCACTCCTGAGCGATTTCCTCGCACAGATACGTTATTACTTGCTCCGGCAATGTCCTGCCAAATGCCGTTTCGAGAATGAGCTTGCGGTAGAGCTTGCCGATTTTCATCTTGAACACACGCCCGTTTTCGGCATTGACATAGCGGATGGCACGATAGTCTCCGTCCTCGCAGACACCTTTGTAGTCATCCGTGTAATAATTGGCACTCCGATAGATGTTTTTCAGAATCTCGACCTTGTACGGCAGATTATCGTCACGGATGCCGGAGCGTAGGATCTCGGCAATCATGGTTTGCTTCAACTCTGCCATGCTCGAAATATGGAGCAGATGGAAGTCGCCGGACGTGGTGGCGTCATGGAGCAATTTGCGGTCTTTGATATAGGAGAGCAGAATTTTATTTTTACGGCTTTTCTCCCCATTGCCGTGATGCTGTATTCCGAAAAGTTCGTTGAACTCCTCGAAATTGCGGAATTTATAGAATAACATATATTTAGGCTTTAGAGATGGGTAAAAAAACTGCACTCACCGATTGATGCGGCAAGTGCAATGTTAAATGGAACACTCTCTCCCTGTTACTATTCGGGCATATTTTCGGCACACGTTCAGGCTACACTGCCTTTCGGGGGCTGTTCATAGTTTCAGAATCCGAAACAAGGAGCACACGGAGCCGTCAGCACACGGATTCCGACCCAGACAAGCAAGAGCAAGCCTGCGACAAATACCGTGTTCAGAATGGCATCCTGCCGTTTGCGGGCAAAGGCGATTATCTTTTTCATGGCTTTGATTATTACGGTTCGACTACAATCGGGCATAAAAAAAGCACGAGTTTTCCGCCCGTGCCTGCACCGATATTTCACACTATGCTATGCCGCCGTTGTCGGCGTCGGCGGCAGTATCGGCATTTTGATGATACGGCAGCCCTCGCCCGTGAGCACGCGATATACCCGCACGAGCCTTTGCCCGTGAAAACTGCTTACCGTAACGCTTTTCACGCCTCTTGAAGCCAGAGTGGCAAGCACACCTCCGGCACTTTTCAATTTGTCGAAACTGCCGTAACTCTCGGTTCCGGCATTATTATATAATTCTATCATTGTTATTCGATTTTAGTGCATGATTGGATTGCCGAACTCACATGAATATCGGCAGCGGCTTTACGAGCCAATCGGGCTGACCGGCATGGAAACACTTGTCAGCACGCCTTTGCGCTTCTTTCGCACAGATGCGCCGAGGCTTTTTAGATTGTTTTTGCGGTACTCCTTTTGCCCGCAATTTTTCTCCGGCATCGGGTGTTTTCGCTTCTTTAGGCACACGCCAACGGCCGTTGAACGTTGCCGTATAGATGCGTTGCAACTCCGTGCCTTTGTAGCACATGACCAGTACGGCAGGCGGTTCGCCGGCAATTTCGCCTTTTGCCCGCAGCCTGTCGAGCGTGTCTTTGGCCGCCTTGAAATGGGCATAACGCCCGTAATTACGAGTGCGGTCTTCGCTGAATATTTCAATCATACACTTAGGTTTGTTACATTAGTTTTTTGAGGAATTTCCAAGCCTGCGGGCTGTATCTCCGGCACACGAAATTCTCTAACGATTCGGTGCGTTCATACCCGCAATTCTGGCATAAGTACCGCACAAATTTGTGCGTGATGAAGTGCAGCATCCCCGTTTCGTGGCTTTTGCAGCGGTTGAAGTACGGAGAGATGCCGAGCGCAAAGTGGGCAGAAAAATTCTCCGCCACTTCATTGAAAGCAATGAGTTTATACATAACATGAAACAAAAAGGACAGCGCACATTTTCTGCACGCTGTCTTGCTTCGATTGTATAGGGTTCGTTATGCCGTTACGCTGCAATCGCTACGGTTTCCGCTCCGCTTTTCGGCTTTCTGCCACGCCTGCGGGCAGGCTGTTCCGCCACCGTTTCGGCAACGGCTACGGGCGTCGCACTTTCGGCGACAACTTGTTCGGCAGGCTGTTCGGTCTGCACCTCCTCGGGCTGGGCGATGTCTTTGGGCAGTTCCACACGGAAATTCAGTGCCTCCATGAGTGCTTTGGTGGCATTGTGGATGTACTTCTTGCGGTCGCGGGCGGAGCGTTCCAAGTCCTTTTTGGTCGGCATTAACCCGATTCGTGCCCATACGCTTGCATCGAGGTCAAAGATTTTGACCGTAATGCCTGCGGAGGTGCGAATGATGAACCGGTGCGGAGTTCCTGCACGGAGTTTCGAGCGGATACCGTCATTCGATTCACGGAGCAGTGATTCTTTGGTCTTCACTTCCCAGAATGTCGTTACCACATTGCGCAGTACACGGAACATTTCGTCCTGCGTTTTCACGGTCGCTTCGTAATCGGCACCGAAAAAGTGCATAGCCGTGTTTTTGCCGTCTTTGCCGGCATACTCGAAAACCACACCTGCGGCATTAACTGCCATGTTTGCAAACTGTTCTGCATTTAACTTACTGATTGCCATAATGATAAAATTTAGTTGGTTTCTATGCGATAGTGCATATTGAGGGCACTGCGGAATCGAACCGCACGTCCTGCGGATGGCAAAACGGCACGACCTGTGCGTGCCCGAAAATCGCACGCTACCTTTCACCCGATAGCGTGCAGATTTCATCTCAATTTGCACCTCACTAAAACGCGCCCTATACTCGCTATTTCAGAAAAAAGCCCTATATTTGCATTGTTCACACGCAAAGACGATTTTCCGCTGTCATGGCAAGCCCGACATACTCCAATTTCGACGGGTGCTTCTTTGGCACGTCCCCCGTCTTTTCCAACGGGGCAGCTAACATTCGGGCGGTTGGCGGCTGGTGATTATGGGCATGACATTGGCAATGCTCTTTTCTCAAGCTCCGTGCGGATTGTTTTTACCGCATAGCGATTTTTATCTCCGGCTGCGCAAGGGCAGACTTATGGCATTATTTTATCGCCTCCCTTTTCCATACGACTCTCGCCCTCCCAAAATCACGGGCTTTGCGTATGCGGACAAAATACACGTATTTCGACCGTTCCGACTTGCGGCATTGGTTTGCCGTTCCGCTCGGTGTGGTTGTTTGACACCCTATTTAAGCGTTCCAAAACGCACGGACGAATTTTTGATTTTCCAAGCCTCAAAAATAGGTTTCCCACAAAAAAGGCTTTTGTTTTCTCGCTGTTGCGGTTTTTGCTGTCTGTTTCTTACTTACTGACTTTTTTTGTTTTTACTATTTACAGACTTGTTGCGGTTGTGTCGCTTTTGAAAGTCTGTATATTTTTTGTTTCTGTTTTCCCCGTCTGTTTGTCGGGGCTGTTTCCCTTTCGGGTTCAATTCAACTCTAAAACAAATTTTTCAATCCGCAAAATTTTTTTTCGTCCGATTGAGAAAAACGGCTCTAAAATGAGAGTGGACGCCCGCGCGCGAGGGTTGTTTTTATTCGATTGAAAATCAATCCATTACAGAAAAGAAAATTTTTTTTCAAAAAAATATAGGGTTCAACGCTTAAAAACAGACTGAAAGAAAAACTATATATATTGATAATCAATTATTTGCGAGTTAAAAAACAGACTAAAAACAAGAACGAAAAAAAATTTTGCTTTCAATCCGAAAGAAACAAAGGTCTATTTATAGGATTTTAGTTTCACTTTTCTACAAAGTGAAGGTATTAAAGTATTGAATAACAGTACACTAATAATTTTTGAAAAGAACGGGGTGGGTACTACCCCTGGTGCGGATTCGATACGCGCCCTACGGCCTGATTTTCAAGTCCCGTTTTTGGCTCTGACTTTTTTGTTCAAAGTTTGGCACGGTTTCGGGGGATTATTTGTTCAAAACAGAACAGGATTTGCAGCGAGAGAAGTCGTCAGGTCATAGACAGACTTTGCAAGAATCCATTTACCCGCCAGTTTTGCATTGTCGGATTCTCTTGACAATCGTCATTTCATGTTATGGCAGATATGGTTATGCAGAGAATCCTGTTTACTAAAACATTCCAAAATGGGGCATTAAAGCAGACGGTCGCATATACAGTCTTGCATAGGAATTTGTGCGCTAATGAATTATCGAATTTTTTGTCGAAACTTTTATTAGGTTTCCCTAAAAAGAAAATTGATAATTTAAGCCCGCATTTCCCGGACAATCTTTATCTTTGCCTAAAGTAAACTTGTATATAATTTATAGATGCAAATACCGGATGAGTAAAAGCAAGTCGGCAATCCATGATTTCTTCCGATGTTACAGACCGAAGAATGAGACGCATGAACTGGCCATAGCGCAGTTTTGTGCCCAGCGACGCTTTGTCGTCTCTATCGACGCGACACCCGACAAACGGTTGCCCGTAACATACGAAGAGTTCCGGCAATGGTTCGAGACGGATACGCCCCGGCGCGGTGATGTCGTGAACCTTGTAGGGCAAGGGATTTCAGGGATTGTCGAAACGGTGGGTGTAAACCAATCCGTGTGCCTGTACGTCTCGATCCGAGGCGATGAACTGAACGCCGCTTCCGGATGTTTCGACTATACCTCGTTGGAAATCGCCGACAAGGAGACGGTTCTCCGCCTGCAACGGGCTCTTTACCGGGAAGGGCTGGTTTGGAACCGGTGGCGTAACCGAATCAAGCCGCGTGAAGTACCTAAAGAGAATGTCCAATACCAGATCAGCGTATTGGGTCGGAAAATCGGTTACGGCGTGTTTCGGGAAATCGATGCCGAGGGGCGGATTGTCATGTACTGCATGAAACCGGAAGATGGACCTGTACGATATTCGCTGCGGGAGGTTGTCGGACCGGCAGAAGATTACCAATTGGAGCCTATCAATGTAGGACAGCGTGAGGAACTGGCGAAAGAGCTGGAAAAGGCCGGTGTCCTTTGGAACGGGTTTTACAAGCGGATCGAGCCGGTCAATTATCTGGCTACGGCGGGAAAAGGCTACTACTACCTGGATGAGTTCTGGGAGGTGTGCAGGACTATCGAGCAAGGCAAGGCCAAAGGTGCGAAGTATTTCAATAACGGGAACTATTCCCGGTATCGGGAACCGATGGAGGAACTCCGGAGGTATCTTTTGAACGAACTGGGTATCGGTGCTGTTTCCCGTTCTGAAGAGACCGTGTATTACTACCTGAAAGAGTTCTGGAAGGTCTGCAAGACGACGGATAAAGGGCGACGAAGAGATATAAAGCGAGCCAGGGCCGGTAATTATTCCACCGATGAAGAGAGCATAAAAGAACTTGCCTTACAGTTACAGGAGAAACGGAAGGAACAACTGTCCCGCTATCCGTTAAAGGGATAACCGTTTACAATCATCCGCTATCCATCACTCCTTGTAGCTGGATAAGTAAATCCCGCTTTGGAATTTCTGTATCGGTATTCTCTATCTTCTTCTAAAGAAGAAGCAAGGTGGTGGGTATAAATAAAGCACTTCCGCTACGCTCCAGTGTTTATTTATACCCTTTAATGCTCACCCCTAAAGGGGTTCGCTATGTTTTTCTTTTAGTAGATAAAAAAGAAAAGTAAGATAGTAGTATAGTATATATAATATTACTGCATCTTACTTTTCTGTTTTATAGAGTTAGAAATAGTTGTCGGTCAGCCCCCATCGGGGCTTTTTCTATGGCCGTAGGTTTGCTCGAACTTCTCCCTGAAAGCCTTTACCGTCTCTTTGGGCAGGTAGCGGCGCACCTCGCCGCAGAGCCGATCATACTCTTCCAGAGGGAGCGTGTCGAGGTCTGCCATTTCAATCTCCACGTCCGGATGCAGCCTGCGGAAATAGAATCCCGCCGCCTGTGCGTATTCGCCTTTGCAGGCCCGGCTGACCGTCTTGACGGAGGTTCCGGTGATTTCGGCACACGACTGCATCGACTTGAAGACGGCGACCAGTATGCGCGTATGGCCGAACAGCAGCACCTGTTTCGGATGCCGGAATGAACTGTTGCTTTTTCCTTTGTGTTTCATACGGTTTTCATTTTGCCATGCGTTGCAGGATTCGGGTAATGAGCGGTATGTTTTCCACGTTGACCCACTCTTTTGCCACGTTCCAGCTCAGTGATTTGCTAAAACAGATATTCTCTTCCGTGAGGATATGATACGACAGGCGTCCTTCCGTCGGTTTAAGGTTCAGGTCATGCAGTTCGCACAGCCCGTTTTTCCAAAATATGCAGCCGCACTCCGTCTGGAGGGCCTGTACCATCAGTATCGGGAACGGTATGGCTCCGACCAACATACCGACAGCCCATAATGTAATCCGCAGCCGTTCTTCATATCCGGCCTCTATCAGTCGCCAGATGTCCTCCGGCGTGCCCAGACAGGGCGTCAGGCATTGTCTCCGGCAACGTGGACAGTCGCAGCTCACGGGATAGCGGCCCGTAGCCCTTGAAATCTTATCAGTCAGTTCCTTGCTCATACTGTTTCTTCCGGTTGTTGCCCGGCATTCCTTCTGTTCCACAATTCGATGATTTTCTCCCTGCCGAGTAGTGACCACCGCTTACGGGTGCCGAATGCCCATCGTTTCTGGGTTTTGGGATTCGTCCAGTAGTACGGCACGTCGATTTGCCACTCCCGATATTCCGGTAGGACAGCCCATTGCTTTTTCACGAACCGACAAATGCCGCTATCTTCCAGAAACTTACTCATGCGACTGGCCGAGATGCCGATTTCCCGGGCAAGTTGTGTGGGAGTGAAATAATCCACGCCTTCCGTCAGATGGCTGTACGGGTTTTCCACCCTGCGGCGTCCGGACGGCAGCTCTGGACGTTTAGGCGGTTCCCTGTTCCAGAGTTCGAGAATCTGGTCACGGCCGATCTTGCTCCACCGCTTCCGTGTTCCTGCCGCATAGCACTTGCCGGTGCGCAGGTTGTTCCAGTAATACGGCATATCGATTTGCCAGCTCCGGTATGGCAGGAAGGCTACCCACTGGTTTTTCGAGAACTTACAGATGCCTTTCTCGGCAAGGAACTGGTGCAACTGCCGGGGTGTCGTATTAAGCTCCTGTGCGAGCCATGTCGTCGAATAGTAATCCCGTCCCTCTATCAGGTTGTCGTAAAACTCCACTTTGTAGGAATCGGCGTCAATACGTTCCTGTTGCAGGTGTATCTCCCGCCGCTGGGCGACGATCAACTGCTGCGCCTCGTCGAGGCTTTGCGGCACGGGTAGATTCTCGGTGGTGCTCATACCGCTTTCAGGTCGGGGTTCCAACGTGGCATAGCCCCGTGTCATCAGTTCGTTGATTTTCGTGTTGCACCATTGCGAGAACTCCGGCGACAACTGCCGGGCGAACTCCATCGCCAATTCTTCATCGATCCATGTCGCCCCGTTGTTACGGCCGCGCGTGGTGAAAATCTGGCTGTCGAGGCTTTCCGAGATGCCCTTCTCGACCAGATGCTGGCGGTAGCGGACGAAATCCGCCTTGCGCAGTATCTCTGCCGGCAACACTCCGAAGCTGCGGGCCATCTGCGTGGCGTTTATCATCATCTTGTTGTTGGCCGCACGGAAAGAGATCGGATGGTCCTGATAACTGAACACCACATCTTCCTGCTGTGCGAGGTGCGTCGCTCTGGCAGACTGTATGGCCGCATCTTCGAGCAGTTCGTTCAGCCACGTCTCCACTGCGGCGCACTTCTTTGCCGCGATGGAGTTTTCACGCCGCATAGGTCGGATCAGCTTATAGACATCGTAAGGGCTGATGGCCCACATCTCGCGTCCTTTCTTGCGGAACGGGATCTGAATACTGGAGGGTAACTGGCGGATAGCCGCCTTGTCGGTCAGCATCTCCTCGCGCCCCAATACTTTGCAGAGGTCATGCAGGTTCACCCATGCCAAGGTTTTGTCATCGTTGAACAGCACCCTGACCGGGTACTCTTCACATAGTATCGCATTGCTTTTCATCTTGTATTATTTTTCATTCTCTTTCTCTTCTAAATCACGTTGTTTACAGAATTTTCGGAACTCCTTGCGCCGTTCCTCATACGCCTGCCGCTTGTGGGCCATCTCACGCACCGTGAAATAGCGGCGCTCCACACCGCAAAGGCGGTCGTACTCCTGCAATGTCAGGTTGTCGAGGTCCGACAGGTCGATTTGTACATCGGGATGCGCGTGCCGGAAATAGAAGCCTCCGGTAGCTACATACTTTCCGGTACAGGAGAACGATATGCTTTGGAGGTTGATACCTGAAAAATCCGCCGCACTGTGCAGCGAGCGCACCACGGCAATGAGTACATACGCCCCGTTGAAGACCAGCAACTGCTTCGACGGTAAAAATGGACCTTTCGTTTTCATAGCTTATCGGTGTTTGGGGTGGAAAGCAGTTCTTCACGGGTAAACCGCTGCTGCGCCTGCATGAGGATGTAGGAATCGGAACACGCGATTCCGGTCAGCAGCATCTGCGACATGCTATCCAGCAGGTACACTCCGAATACGGGATCGGCACAACAAAGGAACGGCAGGGCGAAAGATTCCTCCGCCAGAGAGTGCCCCGTGGCGGCATCGACGGCGAAACGTTCGTCCGGCGCTATGCCATACATCTTGCCCAAATGGTCTATTCACAAGGCGAATCCTGCGGTAAATTCAGCAATCTTTTCTTCCGCTTCCAACTTCATGGATTGCAGGAAGTGTGTCATGTCAAAATAAGTTCGGGTATCAGTGGCGGTGAACAACAAATCCGGAAACTCTCCGAACCGGAGTCTGAACCCTTGATGATTTTCTATTCTTCTCATTTTCTCAAAATATTGAATTTTGCAGGCAAATATATACTTTTCGGCTCAATTTTGACTATAAATTTGCCGATAAATTTTATCGTTAATAATTCATTCATAGGTATTTACAAGTGACTTTCAGACACAAAAACGGGCCAAAAATCTGTAAGTAGCCGTCCGCCTATTTTGTATGGTAAACCGAACATATTGGAGCCGATTTGTTCGTATGGTATGAGGGGTCGGATAACCCATTTTTTCGGGTTCGAACTATTCTTTTTGAAACCCGAAAAAAATGCAGGAAGAAGGAACATTCAACCGCGAATTGCTCGAAAGCATATTCCACACGTCAAAAAAAACGATTCAGGAATACGTGCGGGAAATCGAACGGCACAACCGCTACCGTTCGGTGCGCTCGAACATGCTGCTGGGAACTATCCTCGATGACCGGGCGCGTCTGATCGACCTGTACGATGCGTGCCTGCAACAGGATGCGCACATCCGTGCCGTCATCGAGACGCTCGAAAGCCAGATACTCGGCGACCGCTATATGCTCGCCCGTTTGAACGACAAGGGTAAATACGTCAAGGATGTGAAAGAGAGCCAGAAGATACAGGGCTCGCAGTTCGACAAGATTATCCGGGGTATCATAGAGGCCAAGCTCTACGGCTATACGCTGCTGGAAATCATGCCCGATATCGATCCTGATACGGGACGGCTGAAGGAGGTAAACAGTATCGAACGCCGCAACGTCCTGCCCGAACAGGGCATTGTCGTCAAACGGCAAGGACTGTGGCTGCCGCACTGGGACATCCGCTCGGCCGCCTACCGGAAACGTTATGTGCTCATCAAAACGGGAGATCTGGGGCTTTTCTCGGCCACGACGCCGCTGATTCTCGCCAAAAAGTTCACGGTCGCCAACTACGTCAATTTCAGCCATACCTACGGCCAGCCCATCATCCACGGAAAGACCGTCAGCGAAAACAACATGGACCGCAAGCGTCTGGCGCAGGACATTTCCAATGCCGCCCAGAACAAAGTCATCGTAACAGGACTGGAAGACGAGGTGGACATCAAGACCTTCACCATGTCCAACAGCGAGAAGATATATACCGGACTGATCCAGTTTGCCAACAAGGAGGTCTCGAACCTAATCCTCGGCTCCGAATCGATGGCCGGAGGCATGCAGTCGTATGTCGGCTCCACCAAGGCGCATCAGGACATCTTCCGCGACCGCATCGAGGTATATCGCCGCTATATCGAGAACGTGATGAACGAGCAGATCATCCCCCGGCTCGTGGCGATAGGTTATATCCCCGCCGGACTGGAGTTCAAGTATTCTAACCGTATCGATATGAACAACGAGGACCGTATAAAACTCTACTCGCTCATTACGGACAAGTACGAGGTGGCGGCGGATGAAATCGAGAAAGAGTTCGGCATCGTCGTGGGCAAGCAGCTCAATGTGATACCCGGCATGGGTGGCGGAGGCGGTGTGGCAGTCGGTGGAAACTCGTCCGACCGGGGCATCATGTCGGACGAGGAATACTACAAACGCTACGGTCATCCCCGAGGCGTGAAACAAACCGACACCAACCCGTAAGCCATGAGAATCACCCTTGAACAATTCTGCGAGCAGTGGGCACCGAAAGGCAACGGCCGGTATTTGCCTAACAAGATGGAGTTCAACACCCACGACTTCGTGACAATGGCCGGCGAATACTCCATAAGTCGGTTCCGCACCAGTTTCGCCGAAGGCGGCTTTTACGACAGCGGCAAGCCGTGGCCGGAACGCAAATCCCGCTGGGGCCGACGCTTCACCCATCCCGTGATGAACGACACCGGAACCTTGTCACGCTCCATCACCGGGGAAGCCGACCGTATGGACCACACCAACATCACCCAGCGCGGCTATGGTGAGCGGAAGAAGATCTTCCGCCGTGGAGCCCGTTATGCCATCCGGACCAAGGCGAGCAATTTCAACCAGCCGGGCAAACGCGGCGCTTCCAAGAGCTACGCCGCCGTCCATAATACCGATCCGGCGTTGGGACTCTACACGGTCAACCAATATAGCAGCCGCCGGCCTGAACACCGGCAGTTTATCGGTATCAACCCGAAACTGAACCATACCGTCAACCAACTGTTTATCCCCATCCTGTTCCGGGGATTTCCCTTTCCGAACCCATGATTAGAGACAAGAAGCCATATAATCCACCCGTAAACGGTTCCGCTCCGAAAGCGGAACAACCTGCGGTCGCCGTGCCCGAACAGGTGTCGGAGAATCCGTTCGTGAACATGTATCAGGCTGTCCGCCGTGCCATCCTCACACTGCGGGAGCATCCGGAAGAGCCGCAAAGTCCGCCGCTTTTCAAGACCATCATGATCGACACGGGACAGTTTTCCCGTATCGTGCGCAGCGAAAATCTGGAAATGGAAATCGCCTTCCCGGCTATCTTCATCCGCTTCGTGAACGTGCGCTACCTCGTCCAGCAGCAACGTATCGGCGAGGGCCGCGCCACCATGCGCATCCGCTTTATCCTGAATACGCTCAACCATACCGACCCGGAGCGGGAATGCGACCCGTTCATCGTTTTCCAGCGGTTGAACGTCGCCATTCAGGATGCCAAAAGCCATGAACCGGCACTCACGGAGCGGTGCAATCTCCTTTACTTCGACATGCCTATGACGACCAACATGTTGCAGGCGTACTGGGTGGATTACGAGGTCTGGTTCAGGGAATCGTCAGCATGGAAGTACCGCAACTGGGTCGAGCGCTATCTGGTCATGCCGCCCTTCACGCAACATGCGGATGCGCCGGAACACGACACGGCCGGGCACGGGCATCATGCCGAACCTGTTTACGAAAAGGTTACTGGATTCGAGCCGTCGGTCGATGTGCCGGACCTGCCGGAGGAGGATGAAAAAGAACCCGAAGAGGAAAAACCTGCCGGGGATGTCCCGAACGGCTCCGAGGGTGGATTATAAACCATTTCACGCGGGCGAAGCTATTCTTACCCAAAGGAAAAGATGAACACGGAAACTTTTGAACATATCGTCTGTCAGTCGGGCGCCGGGCGTCCGGCTTCCATCCGCTTCTTCGGCCGCATCACGGAAGAGAGTGCCGGACGTTTCAGCGAGGCGTTCGACTTTTTGGAGAACATCGTGCGTCCGTCCCTTATCCGGGTGCTCATTAACTCGGAGGGCGGCTCGGTACTGCACGGCATGACGGTCTATGCCGCCATCCAGAATGCCTCGGTACCTACCGAATGCGTCATCGAAGGCATGGCCGCCTCGATGGGCTCCGTCATCTGGGCCGCCGGGGACAAGTCATTTATGCGGGATTACGGCATTCTGATGATTCATAACCCGTTCTTGCCTGATGAAAACGACGCGGAGCAATCAGATTTGGTCAAAGCCTTCACGACGCAGATAGAGACCATCTACCGCAAACGGTTCGGGTTAAGCCGCGAGAAAGTCCGGGCCATCATGGACGGGGCTGCCGGGCAGGACGGGACATTCTTCGATGCTGCGGCTGCCGTAAAGGCGGGCATCATCCCCGAAAGCCATGTGCTGAGGACCAGCAAGCAGCTCCGGGACAAGGTGCGTGCCGACCTGTCGGGTATCACGGACGCGGCGGCCATACAGGCGGTCATGAACCGCATCACACCACCCGAGGATGAAAATCACCCGTCGGACGAGAAAACCACTATTCTTAATACGAAACTTAATCACAGATCCATGAACGAAGAGAAAACATTATCCCCGGAATACAGCGCGGTGGTCGCCTCACTCGGTATGCAGGAGAAGAACGAAGTCAAGGACGTGCTCTCCCGCATCTCGGAACTGACCGGTGTGGAAGCCAGGCTGGCCGAGGCGAACAAAGCCCTGAGCGATGCCAAGACCGTGATTGCCGGCAAGGACGCCACCATCGGCAATCTTCAGAAAGACCTCGACAGCGTAACCGCCCGGTTGCAGGTCTATGAGCAGAAAGAGGCCGATGCCAAAGCAAGTGCCATCCAGAGCTTCTTGCAGAAAGCCGTGGACGAAGGCAAGATAGAGGCGGACGCGGTGCCCGGCTGGAAAGAGATGGCTGCCACGAACTTTCAGTTGGTGCAGGACACCATCGGTTCGATTCCCGCCCGCGAGAAAATCAGCGAGCAGATTGCCACCGACCCCGACAATGCCAAAGCGGCCGCCGACGCTCTGAAGAGTGCCGGTCAGAAGATGGCCGAACAGGTCGAAGCCGTCGTGGGCAAGGACTTCGCCTTCAAGAAACTGCAATAGCCCCGTCCGGCGGGAGACGTACCATCCCGCCACCTTGATACACATAAACTGATTTGCCGGAAGTGGTTTACCGCTTTGAGTCGATGCTCCCTGTTCGCGGCCGAGATTCTAACCCAGAAAATCACTAACACAATGGCAGATACAGTAACTTTCTTACAGAACGGCTATGCCGGAGAGGTACTGGAAGACCTGCTCACCTATACGGCGCAGGGCAACGACACCTTCCGTGAGGGGCTGATCCACATCAAGTCCGGCATCCAGCACAAGTACACTCTTCCCGCCATCCGGCTGGGAGACATCATTCAGGACAACGTGCCTACGCCCCAGAGTTCGCACGGGGCCAAAGGTGAGAACGGCGAGAACGAATACCAGTTCACGGAACGCCACCTGGAACCCGCCGAGTTCATGGTTTACCTCGAATTCAACCCGCGCGATTTCGAGGCGTACTGGAAATTCGCACAGCCGACGGGCAACCTCGTCTTCCGCGAGCTCGACCCCAAGTTGCAGGCCACGATGCTGCGCCTTTTGATGGACAAGAAAAACGAGTTCATCGGCAATGCCATCTGGACTTCGGCCAAGGGCGGTGCGGCTGCCGCAGGTATCACGGCTCCCGCCGGTGCCGTGCAGATCGGAGCCGGTAAGGAGAAATACTTCGACGGGGTCATCAAGCGTATCATCGACAACGTGAACGCCACCGATGCCCAGACCGTCGCGGGCGGCCAGTGCATCGTCTCCGGTACGACCGAGCTCAAGGACGGTGCTGCGGTCGAGGCGGCCCTCTACTCAATGTGGCGGAAATGCCCCAAGCAGATCCGCAAGCGCTCGGGCCTGAGCATCGTCATGGGCTGGGAAGCGTGGGACGCCTACGACCAGTATATCACCGACAAGATGGTGAAATACTCCGAGAACAGCGAAGTGAACCGCTACCGCTTCAAGGGCAAGCGTATCATTCCGATTACGGGCGTGCCGGAACACACCATCGTCATGGGCAACTTCACGTCGGGCATGGACTCCAACCTGTGGATGGGCGTAGATTACGCCAACGACGCTGAGGTCCTGAAGGTGGACCGCCTGCAATCCAACTCGGAGCTCTTCTTCTTCCAGATGCGCATGAAGATGGACGTGAACATCGTCAAGCCTGCCGAGATCGTCGTCCATACGGCCTACACCAAAACGGCATAACCCTTTACCGAATCACCGAATATCAACGTGCGGGGGATGGACACCATACTCCATCCCCCTTTTTCATACCGCAATATCTATGGCAAAGACTCAAACGACCATTCCTGAAACAGATACCGCCCAGCCGGATGCGACAGTCGCAGCACCTACGGCAACGACCGGAGAGAAAGATACGGCGACCGAGAAATCCCCGAAGAAAGAACAGGCGCCGAAAGCGGCGGCCGAGATTCCTGCTGCCGTGTTGGCCATCCTCGGCAAGTTCCCCGACTACAAGGAACTCTACATCGATGCCGATGGCAGCATGTACACGCCGCAGACCGCTCCGGCCATCCGGGGCAAGGCCATCCTCTACAAGAATCCCTATTATAAATCATAACACGCAGGCTATATGGCATTAGGCAATGTAATCATCAAGGATGTGGACGGCAATCTGCCGTATGCCGCATCCGCAAGCAACGAGAAAATCACGGGCCTGCTGTTCGACGTATCGGGACAGCCCGACCTCTTTACCGCCGGCTACGGAAAAAGCAACGAGGCGAACGTGGCACTGGGCGATGTCATCTGCATCACCAGCCGTAAATCCTCCGTGCAGGACTTCGGTATCAAGGAGCGTGTCGCGTGCGACCTTGACGAAGAGACGAACGAAAACTTTCTGTTCGGCATTCCGGCATATCACATTCGCGAATTCTTCCGCATGAGCGGCAACATCGACGGACCGGGCCGACTGTACGTCATGTTCGCGGATTGCTCCGAGAACTGGGACGCTCTCGACGTGATGCAACGTGCCGCAGACGGGCTCATCTCGCAGGTGGGTATCTGGACCGAGCAGCCGCTGTGGAAGCTCAACGGCGAGCAGGAGAAATACAATCTGAACCTCGTCAAAGGCATCAACGACAAGGCGGTGGCTCTGGCCGAGCTGAACCAGCCCCTGTCAGTGGTGCTGTGCGCTAACCCGTCCAACACGGGTGGTGACACGGAAGAGGCGAAGGTCATCGACCTGAACCGCATTCCGTCGGCTATTTGCGAATCGTCCCGTACCAGCGTCATCTTCGGACAAGCCCGAAACGACCAGAACGCGACGATTCAGTACCGCAACCCGAACCATACGCCGGTCGGTTTTCTGGGTGCTGTCATGGGCGCTCTTGCCAAGGCGAGCGTTCACGAGTCCATCGCCTGGGTGCGTCAGTTCAACCTTTTTGCCGACGACTTCCAGCAGATTGAGCTGGGATTCGGAGACCTTACGCTCGATGCCGAGGACGAGTTCGTATCGACCAACCTGTACGAATCCCTCTCGCCGGTGTTGCTGGACGAGCTGGATGACAAGGGATACATTTTCCCCATCAAGTATTCGGGTCGGGAGAATGGCATTTACATCTCCAAAGACCAGACCTGCTCCAACGGAGATTACCGCACCATTGCCCGCAACCGTACCATAAATAAGAGCCGCCGTGCCGTGCGCGAAGCCTTGCTGCCGTATCTGCACAGCCCTCTGATGGTGAACCCTGCAACGGGCTTTCTCGCACCCTCGAAGATTACGGCCTTCAAGACCCTGATCAGTGACATACTGGCCAAGATGCAGACAGCGCAGGAGATCAGCGGCTATGCCGTGACCATCGACCCTAACCAGAATGTACTGGTGGACGATACGCTGCGCATCAGCTATGTCATCGTACCCGTCGGCGTGGCCGTGAAAATCTATGTCGAGGAAGGCTTATCACTAACCGCTAAATAGATATAAACATGGCAATCATAAACAACGTCGCATACTCTTGGTCGATGATTACCTTAGCCAGTACGGCTTTGGGAATCGAGGAAGGCTCCACCGTACTCGAAGGCGTTTCGGGTATCAAATGGAGCAAGAAACGCAAAATCGAGCCCAACTACGGTCTGGGCGGGAAACCGGTCAGCCGGGGTTTCGGAAACATCTCCTACACGGCGAGCATCACGATGGACTATGCCACACAGCAGACCCTGCGCTCGACCTACGGCAGTCTGATGGACATCGGAGAGTTCGACCTGATTATCTCGTTCGCCAACCCGATGGCCAGCGATGACTGGACGACCACCACCGTCACGTTGAAAGGTTGTATCTTCAGCGAGGACGGCATGGAGAGCCAGCAGGACGATACCAATATCACGCACGAGTTCGACCTCAATCCCTTTGACATCCAAATCGGAGACGGGGATACCATTTAGCTTTCATTCTCTTGCATGGGACCGCTTCTTTTTGAAAAGAGGCGGTTCTGTATTTGCAGTCCGGGGATATTTCGGTATTTTTGTAGCCTTTTGAGTATAACCTATAACGAATAATTATGATACAAGCGACAGAGAAGAACTTTGATGAACTGCTCTCTACGGAAAAGCCGTTCATGGTTGATTTCGGCGCCGAGTGGTGCGGCCCGTGCAAGGCATTGGCACCGATGATTGCGGAGTTAGCGGAAACTTACAAGGAACAGGCGGTTATCGCCGCATGTGACGTGGAAGAGAACAACGATATAGCCGTAAGGTATTCCATTCGGAACATACCGACGGTGATTTTCTTCAAGGACGGCAAGGAGGTCGGACGGCAGGTCGGGGCCATTGCCAAGTCCGTGCTGGAGGAGAAATTGAAAGCGTTGCTGTAAGAAATGAAAAACGGAGAAACATTCGATGAACTTTGTTTCTCCGTTTTGTTTGAGAGCTGTACAAAACTACCACAAATTTTCAAAAGTGCGGTAAGTTTGTACAACTTAATGTAAGTACACGTGTTTGTTTAGAAAATCGTCCACTTCTGTTTTTAATTTTTTATATACTTCATATTTCCCGTCAAACATTCCTTGTTTTATAGGTTCCCAATTATTCTTTTGACTTTCTGCTTGTGCAAAGAATGTAGAATATAGATCATTATTTCCTCTCATAAAAATCATTGTTCTCCACCGAAACTCACCCCAAGGAGCCCAATCTGGAGCATAGGATAACCCACCGATATGCTTAAAGTTAAGAGACAATAAATACTCAAATATGCAAAATGTACTGATATATTCAGATTCTAAAAAGATTTCTTTTTGAAAGTATGGGCGTAACTGTTTGGATAAAATAGTGCTTAGAGGTGTCTTATAATTTGTTCCATTCAGTTGGTTCAAATCATCTTTATCCCAATAACAAGGATGTAATTTATTTAGGAAATAGATTCTTCCAGAACTATCTGGAGAAGAATATTCTGGAAGCATGAGGTGGAATAATGTATTCAAATATGAAAACTTGGAATATTTCACGCATGCTATTCCTATTGCATATAGCATTGATATGGCAGCCCAATAATGAATATTTATAGTGTCTGAGCGATATGACCCCCCAACTTTAATTGGATTTGCTGCTAATCTGAGAAGAATATCCGTAACAGATTCAAAGTGTTTTTGCTGTCCCCATTGAACAGTAAGAATACTCATCGGAATTAATGTGTCGATGGCTTCTTTATGGGTTTTCAAGTATGACTGAAATGTATTCTGGTCAAGCACGAAGTCATACTTTGCATATTGCATAATCCGATTATAAGCCCGCACACCTTCACTTTCGAATAAATCTGCAAAAGCAATATTCCCCTGAGGAGATGCAAGATACTTTTTGGTTCGAACTAAAATGATGTCTTTGTTAAGAGGATGGTTTGCATCACACTCTTCCAATGCCATTATCCGTTCATTCAGTTCGAAGAAAAAAGTGTCGGCATCTTCGATAGCACATAAATTTCCCTTACGAAAATCCGACAATTCTTTTAATTCTTCTGAATAGTTGCTGACATAAGAAAAATAAGAAGCATACCGTCGATTCTCTATGCTACGGATAATGCCTACTAATCCTTTATCCCATGTTGCCGACCAACCACAAGTGATCAGACCGAATTCGGAAAATATCCTTTGTAGGTAATTTTTTAGTTTAGATGGATAAGAATCCAATTCCTCCGCCGTATTTCGGAAACGGCAATCAATATAGTCTCCGTTGATTTTGACGATTGTAAATGAGCTATGCACTAAGGGAGTAGCACCTTCTATGTCATCTTCGTGACATATTACTTGGGGTGTTATTCCTTCATCATTCAAGGCTTTCTCTAACAACCGGTCGAAATTGGTCGTAAGTACAACTCTCAGATAACCGTTTTTCGCCATTTTTGCAATGGCCCGATGCGCTTTAGTAGGCTCTTTTAGATGAGATTGTCTTTCTTCTTCAGTCGGTTCAAAATAAGATTTCATCAAATTTACCCGTTCGGTTGGAGTCTTTACGACCTCACCCAACAAAGACGAATAGTCAACGGCTTTACCATATTTTTCTTGGTACCATTGTTCATAATCAATTACCTCCTTTTCTCCATTCTGTATTGCCAACTTTCTTAACAAATCCAGAACAATGTCCCATCCTGAAGGAATACCAGATGAACGGGAAATGCCAGCCCCTAATAATAAGGCATAAGTTCCCTTATTGGAATATAGGGAAAATGCCAGTGTCGTGAGTGTATTATTATCCATTAACTTTATCTATTTTACAATTCAGTATTTATTTCAATATAGGCGCTTGAATCGAAAGATGAATGTTCATTGCTGAAAACATATCCCAATTGGTTGCTGACACATCGGGTATTCCCGATTATTTTGTCTATGTTACGGTGAGAGTGTCCATAAATCCAATATTCGATTGGACTTGCGGCGATGTAGTTACCCAATTCTACCGTAAATGCACCATTTAACGGACTACCTTTGAATTCCGGAGCGACCAATTCGAACGATGGGACATGATGAGTAGCGACAATAATATGCTTTGCCTTGCTTTGGCTCACACTCTGTTCCAAAAAACGGAAGCAACGATAATGCTCCTCATTGAATCTGACCCAGTCCAAAGGCTCACTTCCACTGCGTATCCGATGAAAATCGCTTATGGCCGATTCGGTCTGAAAAGCATCCTGCAATTGTATATGGCTCCAAAGGGTCGTTGCTATCAAATCCGTTTCATTGTTTAACGGAATTACGACATTGTAATAGCACGCTATGTTTTCACGTATCTGCAAAGACCAACCATTATGCAGTTTGTTGATGTCGAACATCTTATAGAATTCATGGTTTCCCGGAACAACTATCACCTGTTTGTAGTTTTCAGATGCCCAATCCCAGAAAGGATGTTTCGAATAATTATCGTCCCCGATATATCCGATGTCTCCGGCAAGCACGAGAATTTCTTCTGAAACAGTCAATGGATGCTGTTTCAGGTAATTGCTGTTCTCTTTGAACTCCAGATGCAGGTCGGATGCGTATTGTATCTTCATTATAGCCCGAATATCCGTCTTATTTCAATCAGTACTTGTTCGATGAAAGTTGCGTCTCTTTGTATGCTGTCCTGTAACGGTTGATTGGGCATCAAAGATTCCATCTTTGCAACGAACGCCGCCGCATCTTTCTTCATATTTCCAGATAACTCTATCGGATCTGCGATATAACCGCTTGCCATCAACTTGAAGACATCGGACATGTGTTTCCGGATATCGCTGCTATGTGCAGGCGGTTCCTGTTCGGAGAGATTCAGGTATGCTTTCATCTTCAGGCATATCAGTCCAACCGTATCAGCTACATGCAACTCGTCTTCCATTGTGCTGTGAGCCAATGCGAAATGATAAAATTCTTCGTCCATCAGTATTGCAGACAGACTTGATACGTCTTCACCGACAGGAATCGGGGTCAGATGGAAGTCTGTGGGAACGGAAAGTATTTCCGGTTGTCTGGACAGGAGCTCTATCTGATAAGGGTACCCTTCGGTCTGAGGTTTGTAAAACCTGAACAGTTCAGGAACAGGCTCTTTTCCTTTATCACGTTTCCGTTCTCTCATTTCATAATTCCCGTCATGGATAAATTCCCAAAATCGGCGGCCGAATTCAGGTGTCATCTGCTCCACGATTAGTATCATATCTATATCTTTTGTAGCCCGGGGTTTCATGTCAGCATTACGCAGGATAACACTGCATGCCGTACCGCCGATAATCACATAATTGTCCTTGAAATCCAAGAAATATTCCTTGAACTTATCCAATCCTTTTACTGCCATATTTCATCAATTATATTTTCCAGTTCTTTTTCTACCCGTGGATCATTGTCATTGCGTAAAGAGAGATACAGCGACAATCTGTCCACATATTCATGCTGCCCGATTTTCATTTCGGGGGAATATTTCCAAATTTCAATCTTATACTTGAAATCCGATGATTCCCATTCCGAAAAAGAATGATTATCCGGAACAAAATCCCGCTCCCAAATCGCCAATGTCGTCTGGTCATCGGGATTCAAGAACGAATAATGAGATAATGCACTAATACCTCCGATATAAAAAGGCCCGTTGCCTATTTCATCCGAATAAACAATCTTTTTAACTGGCGATGTTAAATAAGGCATAGCCTTATCCCATAGCTCCTTACGAGATATGGGGGAATATATCAATTTTGTCTTCCATTCCTTTCGAGTTTGTAACAATTGTTTCCCTTCCAATTCGCTGATGGCACGAGATACGGCCAAATAGTTATAAGGAATCCGCGATTGCATGTCTTGAATGGTGAATTCGTGCATATCCGAATGCAGCAAGAAATTCAACAAGACATATTGAGCTACGGGTGATAGTTGCTGCTCCGTATTTTCTTTTTTTCTAATACGTTCATTGATAAGCATACCGGGAAGAAACACGTACCGGTCTGATACGACAAAATAAACTCCCTGTTCAATCAGTCTCTGTCTTATATAAAACGGCGCAGACTGCAAAATAAACACAATTGGAATGTTCAGAATCCGTTCAATCAGGATAGCGGTACGGGCATATTGCATCGGTGTATAAGAGCGGGCTGAATCTGTTTTTTCGACAAAACATAGTGTATGTTTGTTGAATTCCGCACTATAGAACCGAAAACTCAATAACAGGTCAAGACTCAGTCCTTTGAGTTTATCCCGACCAATGATATCAAGACCGACAGGAATACCTGCAATAGATATAGCTTTATTCATATCTTCTCATTTTCCATTATCTGCATCATTATCTACATAAATGATAACGATGCAAATATAGTGATAATAAACTTATCTACAATACATATCTCGACATTTATTAGTTATAACAAGAGGATTATCGTCTCCTTCGCCAGCAACATATTCTTTTCTATCAGAAGTTTTATGAGCAATAAAACTATAAACTTTTCTCACAGAAGCACACTATTCCTTTTTGTAACCAAATATCACGCAGAAATGGAAGATAAGAATCTTACGCTGGAGCAGGAAGCCCAGATTAAGGAGAAAGCGGTCGCGCTGAAGGCCGAGAAGAAAGTCCGCAAGGTCTATCCGATGGTCGTGTTCGGCGATACGGATTGCGGCGAGAAAGATTTCTACGTCGCCTACATGGGTGAGCCGACTTTCCCGCAGTTCTCGAAGTTCATGGCGGCATCGAAGAAGGACGAGGTGAACGCCATGCGACAGCTCGCCCGCGACTGCTTCCTCGACGGCGACAAGGAACTGGTGGACAACGAATCGCTGTTCCTCTTCGGTCTGATGTCGCAACTTTCAGAGATCATCACCACCCGTCAGAGTCTGCTGGTAAACTGATAGACACCTGGGCGGTACGTGACGACCAGCGGATTCGTCAGCGGCTGATCTATATCCGCCACTACTTTCCGGGTGTTCATCTTGACAGCATCACGGACGAGGAGTTCGCCATGCTTTCCGAGGAGGCGTTGTGGCTTCACCAGCAGGTGCTCGTCTCCCGTCTGACCCTACAACCGCCGTCTCCCTGATCCGCTTCCCGAAGCCTCGCAGCCCTTGTGACTGCGGGGCTTTCCTTTTCAGTCCCCGACAGCCGAAAAGGGCTATTCTTTCAACGGATGTAAACACGCTATTCATGGCTCAAACGCAGAATTACGAAGTCTATTACGATATAAAGGTCAATGCCACGGAAGGAACCGAGCAGGTCACCGCCTTTGCCAATGCCGTCGAGAAACTGAGCAAGGGCCGTGTGAGCTTTGCGCCGGTCGTGACCAACATCAACGAGATGATGCAGGCCGTGGAAAAGACTTTTCGGGGGAAGAACGGCAAGAAGAAGGATTTCAACTTCGACCTGGAAATCCGAACCGGCGAGACGGAGAAACGGCTGGAAGGTGTCAAGAACCTGCTGACCGAAATCAAAGAGCTGACGCAGGGCATTAGGCTGACCATCAATCCCGGCGAGAAAATCGACGGCCGTGCGCTCCGCAATCAGACCAACAAGCTGGTCGGCAAGAAAAAATTGGACGAACAGCAGGCCGAGGCGAAACGAAATGCCGCTTCGGCTGTCAAAAGTGTCATGGACACCCAGCGAACGGTTACCCGTTCCATCGGCAAGATCAACTCGGCCCTCGCTCATTTAGAGAAAGGGCGTGAGGTAAACATCAAGACCGACACGGCCCGTGTACGCTTGCAGGAGATTCTCTCGCTTTTGGGTAACATCCGTGGCGCTGCTACTATGACGCTGCACTTGGGCACGGCAGCACCCGCAACCTCTGTCTCTGTTGGTTCAGTCGTGCGACCTCCGTATGCCCCTGTCGCAGCGACCGTACTTTCCGACAAAGAACAGGCGAGGCTGAACAAACGCCTTTATGCGGACGAGGCCATGAACCGCCAACGCATGCGGCAGGCCAAAGAGAAAGCCGCCTTACAGGTGGAGACCTTCCGCCAGATGTCGGAGATCCGTGCGGCCGAGCGTGCCGCACGCCAGCGGGAAAGCGAACGTGCTCGTGCCGACCGGGAGTTGCGCAAAATTGCCGAGCGCACCCGCCGTGAGGAACTCAATGCAGAGAAGCGTCGCCGTCAGGCCGAGGAGACCCAGCGGCGGCGCAACGCAGCCCGTGCGGTGACCTCCATGCGCCGTCAGGCGGCTTTCGAGGATTCCGTGTACGGCAGCAAACGGCGTGCGGCCATCAACCGTATCCAGTATTCCAAGGCTCCGTCGTGGCGGAACCTCCCGATGGCTGGGATGCTCAACGCCTATATGGCCTACAATTTCCTGCGCACGCAGTTCACGGAGGCCGTCGAGTATTCCAACATCATGCAGTCGGCACGCTCGATCCTCCGGGTTGCCGATTCCGACCTGGCGACTTTCGAGGGACGTTTCGACCGGATGGCCCGGTACGTGCGCCGCATCGGCGTCGAGACCAAGTTCACTGCCATCGAGGTGGCGGGTGCGGTGAAATTCCTCAGTATGGCCGGTATGGGCATCGAGACCATCAACGAATCGATCCGCCCGATTACGAACCTTGCGCTCATCGGGGACAATGACATCTCGCAGATCGCCGACCTCGCCACCAACATCCAGACGGGATACAACATCAAGAACACCAGCATGGGTTCAGTGGCTGATATCTTGGCCTCTACCGTCTCTCGTTCCAACGTGAACATCATCGAGATGGCCGAATCTTTCAAGATGGCGGCCGGTTACCTGCGTCTGTCGGGCGTCGATTTCACGGAAGCATCCGCCGCCATCGGCGTGCTCGGTAACATGGGTATCAAGGGAACGATGGCCGGTACGGCTTTGCGAGCCATGTCCACCCGTTTCGCCAAGCCGACCAAAGAGGCACGGGAGGCGTTGGACCGTCTGGGTGTGAAGTTCACGCGCATGGAAGACATCTACGGCAAACAGGTGGAGAAGCTGCGTCCGTTGGCCGACATCTTCGAGGACCTGAACAAGAAAGGGGCGACGATGGCCGACATGCAGACCATCTTCGGCAAGATCGGAGGCAACGCCGCCATGATGTTCGTCAGCAACTACGGGCAGCTTCGGACGCTCGCTTCCCAGAACCGGGCATCGCAGGGCATCTCCTCCGAGCTGGCGCAGGTAAAGCAGGACACGACCAAAGGCTTGTGGTACCAGATGACCTCCCAGCTCACGGAATCCTTCATGCAGGGGTACGAACTCGTCGAGCCGGTCATCCGGAGTACGCTGAAAGACTTCCTTGCCAAGTTCAATTCCCGCGAGTTCGCCCGAGGTCTTGCCTCCATCGGGCAGGGCGTCATGAACCTGCTCTCCGTGCTGGGCAACTTCGCATCGTGGATGACCCGTAACTTTTACTGGATCGAGCCGCTTCTGTTCACGGGTTTTGTCGCCACGCGGCTGTTCAAACTCGCCGGTGCCCTGACCAATGTTGGCGTTGCGGTCGGCTTTATCGGCAAACAGGCCGCCGGTAACTCCATCGTCGAGCTGGTTTCCGGTCTGACCGGCCTAACCAGTGCCCGAGGAATCAAAGCACTCTCTTTCGGGAACAAACGGGCCCTTGTCACAGCTTTGCAGGCAGCCGGAGTCAGCGGCAAGGGGGCGATGGGCCGTGCCTTGCTGCAAGGTGGAGCGGGTTCTTTTGCCGCCCGAGCCGGATTCTCCTCGTTGTTCGCCTCACAGGTCGCTACGGGCGGCGGTCTGGTCGGTGCCGCCGGTTCCTTGAGTGCTATCGGCACGACCGCCGTAGCCGCAACGGCCGGTATCGCCGCATTGGTGGGAGCGTTGGGCTGGGTCGCTTACAAGACATGGCAGATCAAGAAAGCCAAAGATGCCGTACTGGAAGACATTACCGCCAACGAGAAATACCGCTATCCGGTTATTGAAGACCTGTACGCGGCCTTACACAAAACCTATCAGCAGGCCATCGATACCAAAAAAGCGGTGGACGACCTGACTACCGGCAAGACCATCGAGGAAAGCAGCGGCCACAAAATCGGAGCCTTTACCAAAAATTGGTGGTCCGGTATGGCCGGGAGCTTCGCTGTCGGTGCATCGGAAGGAATGATTACGATTAACGACGTGTACAGTCCGGAAGATGCCCGTCAGGACGACAGCCGGGAGGCTATCACAGCCATTGCCCGCCGCGACAGCCAGTCGCGTCTGAATGCCGCCTACGCCGAGTTCGGCAAGATGTCCGATCCGCTGGAGGTTCGTGCCTTTATCGAGAACATCGCCCTCAAATACGGGCAGCAGGCGGTGACGGCGGCCGAAGCCGCAAAGAAACTCGGCTTGGACAAACCTTTCTGGTTCGAGCGTGACGGCAAAGTCACCTATACCAACGCTCTCGGTGATTTGCCGGAGGTGGCTGCGGCCTATACGCCTACCTACGCCGCTTACCAGAACAACACCACCGTAAAACACATCACCACGGCGGCACAAGGTTATCTCGATGCCATCGAGAGCATGGCGGGTGCCCGCGCTCTGATCGAGAAGTCGGGATTCGACTACGGCGAACTGACCCGTGGCGGCTTTACGCAGAACAAAGACGGGCTATGGGTGCAGAAGGCTTTGAACGCGCAGGCTACCGACAAGGAGCGTCAGGAAATGCTGGCCGGCCGGCAGCGCGTGCACCACCTGTTGGTAAGCCTTTCCGGCACCCTGCGCCAGGTATTCGGCGGTTCTTCGGAGGCTGCGGAAAACATTCTCCGCAAAGCAGGCTTCTCGGCTGCGCTCTATGCCAACGAGCCGGACTCGAACGATACCTCCCCGTTCAACGCCAACCGCATCACGAACATAGGAGACGATGACGGCGGTGCGGGCGGCAACTACTCCGGTACGGGGCGGTTATCTTCGGCGGCTCCCAAGCAGGTCATCGTCAACATCACCAATCTCATGAGCGTAGAGACCATCGACCTGTTGAAATCGCCAGAAGGTCAGACCGCCGAGATTCAGCACTTCAAGGAACAGATGGCGCAGGCCCTTATCGACGTGGTGCATGACTTCGATGCCTCGTGGAACGGTTAATTAACGAAAAGACAACGACATGAAGAACCTATTCGGCAGCAGATTGCTCAATATCGGTGCCTCGACGCTTCTGAGCGGTGGCATCCTTTCGCACGGCGGACTGGGCGGCTACATCAGCGATGCCGCCCGTCGCGCCATCGGTCTGGGACTCGCGGAGTTTCAGGACGGTGCCGTGCATTACTTCTCCAAGAACAGCGACATCCTGAAACGTGCCGTCATTCAGTTCGCCTGCCAGACGGCTTACGGCATGCTCCGCTCTTATCCACGCTATATCAAATACTGGGAACAGAAAGAGCGGGATAAATACCTCGAAACCCAGTCGCAGAGTGCCATCGTCAACAAATCGGGACAATACTACCAGCTCATCAAGGAGCAGCAGGCTGTCGCCGAGAAGAAGAACTACACCGACAGCATCGTGGGCCGCACGGTGGCAGACTACATCGAATTGAAAATCAGCGGCGAGGGAACCTACTACGACAAGGAAAGCGGCAAAGTGGAGCCCAACAGCAAATACGGGCTGATCACCTTCGTCGATTTGGGTCCGCAAGTACAGCTCTCCTCGAAAAACAACATCGTGCTGACCACGGTGCAGGGCCGCGACTACACCCGTAAGGAGTTCATTTCGGGCGGTGATCTGGAATTTACCGTAAACGGTAGGATAACCAGCAAATATCCCGACGTGTACCCGGAGGCCGAGCTGTCGAAGTTCCTGAAAATCGTCCAGTACAAAGGTGTCATCGACTGCGACAACACCATCCTGCGGCAGTTGAAAATCTCGCAGCTTATCATTCTGGGTTACTCGCTTCCAACGGCTGAATACCGAAACGTACAGCCCTATACCTTGCAATGCGTAGCGGTGGAACCCTCCGAGGCGGTAGAACTGATTTCCAAAGATGCGGAGGTCGTGGATGAAGCCATCGAACATACGAACAAATGGATCAAGTGGGTACGGTTCGGCACCGACGTCATTGACCCCACCTCCATACTAAAATTGAACAACTTATGGCTGTAGCACCGCTCGACGTACTATGCTGTCGGATTACCATAGGCGATCCCGACCCGGGTAACCCGATGGCGATACAGAACCCTGTCACACTCACGGAGGTGCAGGAGGTCGAAATCGTTGAGACCTACAAGAAACTCATTGGAACGGCGACCATCCGCTTTCCCAAAGGGACCGTTTTCCGTTCCACCATCGTCGGAACTGTCACCCTCGAAGGCAAGGATGCCAGCCGGATAACCACCGAGGTCATGCAGGACGGCGTGGTCATCGAGAAACGTTCCAGTTACTCGGCGATGGACGCCACGACCTTCAAAATCGGGCAACGGGTGCGCATCCGCCTGGGGTATAACGGGATGTTGCGCACGATGTTCGACGGATACATTACCGGCTATAACACCGAGAGCAGCTTCGAGCTGAAATGCGAAAATATGGCCTACAAGCTCAAGCTGAAACAGGCGCCCAAGTTCGAAACGCCGGCATCGGGCACGAGCGTGAACGACGTGATGGAAGGCAAATACAACCTTCTGAAAGATACCGGGTTCAAACTGCACTCCGAGACCAAACGGTTCGACATCCAGATCGGAAAAATCAAAATTACCGACAATTTTACCGTGGCCGACATCCTCTCGGCGTGGAGCCGTTACCGCATTTACTGTTTTCTGAAATATGACGAGAACAGTCCCGACCAGATGCCTGCCATCGCCATCGGCCGCCCGTATTCATCGGCCAAGAGCCAGCCCCGGTTTCCGGAAGACACGTCGTCCGGCCCTTTCCGCATACGCTTCGACACGCACGTGGCATCGTCGGATTTGAAAGTGCTCAAAACAGACCCGAAATTCCTTGCCGTGCAGGCCAAGGCATTGGGCTCGGACGAGAAATTCTTCGAGGTGACGGTGCGCCTGAACCCCGACTACGACCCGACTACTCCCGACAGCAAAGAGTTTCAGACCGTGAACGCCACGCAAATCAGCAAGAAAACGCACAAGGTCACGGGCAACACCACGGCCAGCGGCGCACAGACCCGCACGAAAGCCGACCTCTCGACCTACACCATCGTGCCCTACATGTCTCCGAACATGAAAATCAACTCCGACAAGCTCGTCGAGGAGGCCATCGAATACTTCCGCAGCTACAACCTGAACGGCATCAGCGGTTCGGTGACGCTCTTCGGGGATTTCGGGTTATATCCGGCTTGTCAGGTGGAACTCATCGATGACCGGAACCCGGCTAAGAACGGCACCTACATCGTCGAGGAGGTTACGACCACTTTCGGGACGGGAGGTTACCGACAGAAAATCTCGATACCGCATAAAATCAAAGGAACAAAGACAACGTATGGAAACAACTCTTAAAGATGATTTTACCAATGAACATTTTTCTTATCCAATTCCAGCGGTGAACTTACGACTGTGAATACACAAGGAGTTCCCAACCACGGTGTATCGAAACATTCGGATTTCGCTATGGGTGATTCACTACACATCATACCATAGAGTGGACAACATCGAAAGGATGAATTACCTAATAAAAATTTATACATTGCCTCCAAAGCAATCAATTCAAGAACATCCATCGAATCATCGCCTTCAACTATATCTTCAGCACGTTTCGTTGCTGTTGCAGGGTTATGATGTCCACAACTATGAGTTTGAATATAAGGGATGCCTAACCAACTAATGATAGCATTTAAGTTTTCTATCGAAATGCAATCTGTTTTTTCTTCATATAGAACTGTCAATAGAGGAAGCATCTTATTGGATAAACGCACTCGCTCCAGAACCGTCTTAATATAATCTAACGGAGCAACCAAATTTTGATTTAATGTTTTCAAAAAATGATTAGCCATACCATCGAAAAAATCGGGAATAGGAATGTCTTTCTTTTGTCGTGTTGTAATTGTAGACTGATCGATATAGTCAGAAAATAGTTGCATACCATCGGCAATCTTTTCTTTTTCAGCTTTTGCCAATAGCATAATTAAAGTTTCTCCTGGGGTCATACTGAAAAGAGCCGCATGGCAACAACATATAAGAAGTTTGGTATTGTGGCATAATGAAGGATAGTTGTGTTTGCATAATATTTTCACAACATTATACGGTACATCATCATGCGTAGCATCAGGGTCAACTAAACTTTGATACAATGCTGCCATACTTTCCTTGATGATGTATGCTCCCAGTTCTAAAGTATCCGTAACCTTGTTCTCAAATGTTGTAATCAATGATATTACAGGCATGTTTTCCCCTTCGACATTTTTCACACCTGTTCTAATCTCGATTCGTTTAGTTTGGTCTATTTTTACTCCATAAAATTGACGGTCATTGAAAAATCCATTTCCAACTCTGAATATGCTGTCAAGATGCTTCATTCGGTCTGTTGGAGAAATGGAATACGGTAACTTAACTTCATCACGGACGGCTATTTCCTCTTTCAGTTTTAACATCATTTCATAGCGTAAAATACTGGAAGATAATCCCCATAAAGTACCTATGTTTTGCCAATAGTGGATGTATTCATGAATGAAAGTCCCTCGATCTTCTTGGCTTATTAGGCTTAAATTGGTATTGAAATCTCCTGCTGTGTAAATATGGAAGAATGAAGTATTGTAAGCTCCCCGCAAATTAGATGCTATCTCTTTTTCAGATACTCCTAACGATAATAATTTCTCTTGTATATTCATTTTTATAAAGTTTCATTTATAAGTATTCAAAGATAGTAAAAAGCCTTCATCCAACTGTCTATTGTCGAATTTATCTATTCTTTGAATATGAAGAATTCACAGGACAACAACCGGCGGATGATACAGGAGGCGATCCGCAAAATCGCATTGGGACGCAGTATCGAGCGTATCGAGATGGCTCCGGGCGGTATGGGCGGTGTGGGTACCGCCCGCATGATTCACGGTTATGTCGCCAAGATACATGATGACCCCGGCGATGAAGAGTTTGTCGACTACGGCGGCACGGTGGACGTGGGCGAATATCCCGACGAAACCGCATCGGCAGGCGGTATCATCCACAAAGGCGTGTTGCTGGCTGCCGCCCGGAACAACGAGGGTGGTTTTCTCATCGTGCCGACCCTTTTTTCGGAGGTAACCATCGTACTGGACGCCGCCACCCGCCATGCCTATATCGTCAATTACTCCCATGCCGAGACCATCCGCATGGAGGCGCATTCCGAGGTCAGCATCGGCATGACGGAAACCGAGGTTCTCGACCCCGACAACGACTCTTCGCCCGACTACGACGAACTGGAACCGACCGGAAACGAAGCCCATACCAGCTACACGGCCGAAGGTATCACGGCAACGGTCAAGAACGACAGCGGCAAAGAGTCGTCGGTCGTGCAGGGTGCGGAAGAGATTGCGCAGACCGTCGATAAGTCGGAAGTCAAACAGACCACCGACAAAATCGTGCAGAAGGTAAATTCCACGACCGTTGCCGTAGCGGATAACAAAGTGACGCTCGGCGACGAGAACGCCACCGAGCCGCTTGTTTTAGGAAACGAACTGGCGCAGCTCATGCTGGACTTCCTGACGGAGTGCAGCAAGATCATGACGCCTACGCTTATGGGGACCATGCAGCCGCTGAACTTTCCCAACTTCCTCTCGCTGACCTCCAAGATTCAGAAGTTCCTATCCAAAACCTCCTATACCAAATGAGCGTCACCCTTCATCCCGGCATCGGCGGTCTCGATACGCAGAGCCTGTGTTACAGTCTCTACCGCCAGTTATACCAGACCTTCTTCAATGCCCAGGAGCGCAAAAGCGAGAACAATCCTTACGGTGTAGAGGAAGGTGACGACACGTCCATCCGTCTGCACAACACGGCTTACGGGTTTGCCGAGGCGATTTCGTCAGGCGTTTCCGGAGAGGGCGGCGGTACGGGTAGTTGGGCAGGCTATCTGCCCAGAAGCGGCGGCGACATGCAGGGACCCTTATGCGCCGACTACGGCTTTACCGCCGGCATCGACAACCGTCGTCTGCTGGAAACATACCGCACCCCACAAAGCGATGACGAGGGAAATATCATCGGTTACACCTATGGTATCCGCCTGACAGGCGACGTACACGTCGGCGGCAATCAACTCTTTGTGGGCGGTATGCAGCCGCTCCGTTGCGAACAGGCAACCGGTACGATTTACCTGAACGGGAAACGGGTCGATTTCGCTGACGCCGCCCTTTCCCTGACCGGAAGTATCCTGTTGGGCGAGTCCAAAGAAAACGGAGTGCTCCTGACTTCGGACAGCCTGCTCATTCATGGGCGGGAAGTCTATCACGGCGGTAATGCCAACCTTCCCACTGTGGATTGGTCGATGCACGACGCTACCGTCACCGGTTCTCTCGAAGTTACGGGAGCGGCGACACTCTCCGGAAAGCTGCGAGCCTTGCAGGGCGTGGAGTTGGGCGACGGCGGGCGGTTGCTCTTCTCTGTTCTCGGGGAGACCGTATCTTGTTTGAGCGACCTGACCTTTTCATCCGGATGCGGTGTGAAAATCAGCGGAGTTACCGTACTCAAAGGCTCCGGTGCGAGCGACATCCGGTTGGAGGGTGCCGACGGCGACCTGCTTGTGGGCGGCGACCGCACGGTTAAAATCCGGTTGATGTCGAACCTCACGGATATCGATGGCGAGCACGTTTTGCTCTCCCTATACGGCGCGGCGTACTTTCCCGACTCCATCCGGGTACGGCACAACTACGGCGGGGACCTGCTCTCCTCGTACCGCACCGACAGCGAGGACGAAGGCATCGTCATCCATAAGCGATTGCGTTTCGGGAGCACGGGCGACTGTTATCTGACCGGAGAGGACGACATGCTGGCTTTCGTTTCCCGCAGCGACCACACCCAATCTCCCGGCGGTCAATACGAACAGGTTGCGACGCTATTGTTCCATGCACCCTCCACCAGCCGTTACGCTCCGTTAAACCGGACTTCGAGCTCCCTGCGCATCGGCACATTCGGGGACTTTATCGTCGCCCTGAATCCCGTCGAAGTCACGGGACATATCGGTATCAACGGGAGCCTCACCCGTCTTACGGCGGAGGGACTATTCTTTACCGACGACATCTGCCTCAGACAGGCTGGGGACGGCATCCGTCACGGCGGCAACGCCTACTTCGACGGCAGTCTCTCCTCGGAGCGATTTACCTCCGGCATGGCCGGTACCGGTTGGGCGATCCTGCGAAACAGAACGACGGGAAGCATCTCGGCGACCTTCGACGAACTGACCGTCCGTAAACGGATGCGGCTTTACGAATTAGAGGTGCAGCGTTCCTCGGCGACCAACGGAGCCTTGTGGGTTACCGATACCTGTTCAGGGGACAGTGTCGAGAAACTATAAATCCGACTTATGGCCCTATACGAATATTCCCGATTCAAGATACGCATCGACCCAGGTTCCAAGAAACGGCAGGGATTGCACACCGGAGACGTCGTGCGCCGCCAGTACGTGGATGGCGCACAGACCTTTTACAGCCTCATGGTCGTGCTGGCCACCGGTGAGGACTCCGTGCCGTTGCCTGACGGGAAGGAGGCGTCGTCGCCGTATTTTATCGGTGCGCTCATCGAGGGCGATGAGCCCCGTGACGGGGAGCTGCTGGATTTCGTCCGCCTCACGAGCCTGACCGATGAACGGCGCAGCGGTGCTATGTACCTGACCGCCTCTGACGAAGAAGCCCCGTACATGGATGTCATCGACGGCATGGGGACGGAACGTTCCTTGTACCGCCCTGCATCGCTTGCCGCGTTCGGGTGCAGTGACAATGCGACATGGAGCTATCATTATTTTCCCTCGGAAGGTCTGGCCATCCGGATTATCCGAATCACCCGTTCTGCCGTTCAGACGGCAGCTTCAGGCGGTTTGCAGATTCCGTTTCCCCGGTCCGTTTCCCATCCCCAGCGTTTGGTGATTTCTTTCCGTATCCGTGCCTCCAAAGAGTTGTCCGCCGTGCCGCTTCGCTTCGGGTATGCCGACGGCACGGAGACGGACGGACAGGACACCGTGGACGTTACGACCGAGTGGCAATACCGGTTGAGCCTCATTACGGTGGACTTTCCTGCGGAATATGCCCGCGTACTGGCTTTCGACCTTTCCGGACATCTTGACCCGGGCGACTGGTGCGAGGTCGGCGACCTTAATGTCTGCCTGTCAGAACACCTTTCCTCCTTTGCCGAAGCCGCCAAAATCCGTATCGGACGTATCACGGGAATTGCCGACCCGCTGTTCGGCATGTTGCAAGGTTACGGGGCTTACTTCCAGCGTCTCTACGCCACGCGGGACGTCCATGTGGCCGGTACGCTGACCGCCGGTGACGAGGGCGGCTTCGGCAGCACTTTCTACGCCGGACGTATTCACAAGAACTGTATCCTCAATTCGCTGAACGGTAATTTTACCACGACGATCGTCCGCCTTTCGTCCCACTCTCCGAGCGGTATCGGTAAAAACATCCTGCTTCCCGTTAGCGGCGGGACCTTGCTTTGCCAGAAAGAAGCATGGGCGGAGAAACACGCGGGCGAGCGTTACTGCCTTTCGTTCTGGTGTTATTGCCCGTCCAAACAAGAGACCTCGTTCGATATTCTTCACGGGGGAAAGGTGCTTGCCAGCCTTATAATGCCCCAATCCTGGCAACGGGTACATATCGCCTTCGACATCGAGCCTGTCCCCGGTAGCGACCTTTGCATCGATTTCCGCACCGAGAACCGGGTGGTCTGGTTTTTCAGTTCCCCACAATTCGAAAAAGGAAACGTGCCGACCTTGTACCAACCCACGGACGACACTCTGAACGAGACCGACGAATACGGGGCATGGTTCTGCCGGGGCGGTGTGGGCGGCACAATCCAGCACCCTCTGCTGCGATTGGAGCCGGACGGTTCCATCCGTGCCGGCAACGATTCGTTCGTCATCAACCCCGACGGCAGCGGATACTTCTCCGGCGGCCGTTTCCGCTGGAACAAAGATACCATCATCTTGCAGGATGTCACCATCCGCTGGGAGGATTTGGACGAGGAGATGCAGGAACAGATGAGACCCCGTTTCGTCACCGTCGAGGGCGGTACGGTGTTTCACTATCCCGATGCCGTTTCAGACAATCTCTGCGACCCGGCGGAAATCCTCCTGACCGGCACGGCGCAGAACCTGACAGCGGATTCCTGCCGCTGGGAATACCTTGCCACAGACGGCGGGTGGAAAGACACCGGAGGAAACTCGTCCGTTTATACGCTCACGCCGGACTTTCCCGGCTGGGAAGGGCGGAACGTGCTGACACTCCGCTTCGTCATCCGCTCCTCTGGTACGTCGTACCACGCCACCCATACCGTCTCCAAACAATACGACGGCAGTGACAGCTATTCTCTGCATGTGGAGTCCGATTCGGGCACCGTTTTCCGCAACCACATGGTCGAGACGACGCTCCGCGCCCGCCTTTACAAAGCGGGAACAGAGATTACAGACCGGATTCCCGATGAACAGTTTCTCTGGAGCCGTATGAGCGACGATGCCGAGAGCGATGCCCTTTGGAATGCGGAGGAACATCGGGGACGCACGCTGCGGATTACCGGTAAGGATGTATGGCGCAAGGCTGTATTCAACTGCGAAGTATTCAAATAGGAACCGCGTTACATGTGAAATCCCTAAAAATTTCTATCTTTGCCCCTGAAAATAAAAAACATTGATATGAAAGAACTTGTAGAAAAAATCAACGGACTGATGGAGTCCTTCTCGAAAGATGCCAAGGCTCAGATCGAAGCCGGTAACAAAGCTGCCGGTACCCGTGCCCGCAAAGCATCGTTGGAACTGGAGAAAGCACTGAAAGAATTCCGTAAGGTTTCGATTGAGGCTTCGAAGTAAGCCTGTTCGACAACATCGAAAAAGAAGCATTGTCAGAGGATCATGCTTCTTTTGTTTTTTGCCGTTCTTCTCTATAAACTCATTGCCCACACATACGGCTATTCTTATACAAACAAAACGTATGAGCAGCCGACAACTTATCGCCCGTGGGCAAACCACGCTTTACATACAGAAAGATTCCTACACGATCAGCCAATCGCTCGGGGAATATGTCTTCCCCGCAGACCATTCCGGAAAGATTCTCTCATCCGTTACCTTGACCTCGACCATCAAGGTCATATTGGGCGATTCGGAATACAAAGACTTTACCATCGGAGCGATTATCAAGCCGACGGGTTTTTCCTCCATAACAGTGGACAACAGCCGGAAGACCGTAACCTATACGGTTGCTTCTGGAACAACAACCCTTGCCGACCACGGTTCTTTGGATATTCCCGTTACCATTGCGGGGACGGTTTACCGCCTGTCGTTCGTCTGGTCGAAAGCGAAAGCCGGTACGCCGGGTCCAGCAGGTGCCGATGCCAACCTGCTGGACTGGGTACGGGAATGGAATACGGGGAAAACGCTCATCGACAGCCATACCGTCATCACGCCGAAACTCTTTGCCGGTGTGAAGAACACAGACGGAACCATGACGGGTACTGCCATCGGCCGTTTTTCCCTCAGTACGAAAACCGCTTCGGGCAGTATTACCACCGAAACCATCGACGGGATCTGCGGATTCAGGAACGGATACAAAACCTTTCTTTTGGATAACGGTGGCAACGTCCAGTTCGGTTATGGCGACCAGTTTGTCCGCTATGATGCTGCAACCGGCAAAATCACGTTCGGTGCGGGTGTCAGCCTGAACTGGACCAATGCCATCCAGCAAGCCAAGACTGAAACGCTTAACGCCGCTGCTGCTACTGCTCAGAGTAAAGCGGACACGGCATTGGGCAGTGCCAAGAGCTATGCCGATACCAAGAAAAGCGAAGCCATCAACAGTGCTGCCGCTACCGCCCAAAGTAAGGCCGATGCGGCTTTGAACTCGGCCAAAAGTTATGCTGACACGAAAAAAAGCGAAGCCATCACGCAGGCAGGCAAAGATGCGGACAGTAAAATCTCTGCATTGACCACTACGTTGAACGCCTCCATTGCCGATGCCAAGAAAGCCGGTACGGATGCCCGTGCCGTGGCGGATGCCATCACCTCGAAAGCCAATACAGAGGGCTGGTCGAACAAGCTGACCTACATCGATACAAACGGCATATTCACGGGGAAGCTGTCCGCCAACACCGTCAGTGCCATCAACATCAATGCCTCGCAGATTACGGCAGGCACCATCGCTACCGCCCGTCTGAATGCTGCGGAGATCCGCTCAAACATCATCAATGCGGCCTACATCAACGGTCTGACGTGTGCTTTCGTTCGGGGCACCATCGGCGGCTGGACCATCGGAGCCACTACGTTATCCAACAGCCACATCCTGTTGGACAGCGGCAACAAACGGGTGGTCGTGTACGGGGCAAGCTCTGGAGCGACAAGCGGCAAGCGGGTGCAGCTTTACTACAATTCCGATACGGATTTCGGTTTCTATGCCACGGATGCCGCCGGCACTTGTCTTGCCCGTTTCGGCTCGGCCAACCAGATTGCCGGGTGGAACATCGATGCGAACCGTATCTACAAAAACAGCATCGCATTGGGTGCGGACGGCTCCATCACGAACGGCAGCAAGTGGAAACTCAACAACGACGGTTCCGGCAGCATCGCGTCGGGGAATATCTCATGGAATGCGGCCGGTGCGGTAACCTTTTCGGCAGCGGTGTCGTTGAACTGGACCAATGCGGCCAATTCGGCATTGGCGTCCGCCAAAACGTATGCTGATACCAAGAAAACGGAAGCCGTCAATGCAGCGGCAGCAGATGCCACCAGCAAGTCCGATGCTGCCAAAGAACTGGCACGGGCGATGGCATTCGGTAAAATGCTCTACCGTGATCCGACTTTCCGTAACGGCAATAATAGCGCCAATGTCTATAACAATGCAGGTAACGGTACGGTGACCATAACCCGAACCGGCGCATCGGCTCCCAATGACAGCGGTTATGTATTGGAGATTAAAACTACCGGAAGTGCCTCTCCCGGATTCGGAGGCTTCACGTTCTATACCCAAACCGGATATAAAAAGATATTCATTGTCCGTATCATAGCCAAAATTCCGACCGGGCGAAAAATTGCCTGGGCGACAAATAACATCGGTACGGGCGGCTCCAGCAAATGGCTGACTCCGACAGCCGGTACGGGAGACTGGTGCGAGTATATCTATAAAGTAGTCTGCGGCACTGCATCCTTTTCCTCGACCAACTTTTTTTATCTGACAGGTGGTGCGGCCGCTACAGCCGAAGCACCGGTTACATGGCAGGTGGCATACGCGACCGTGTTCGATGTCACTTCATCGGAACGGTACACCACAACCATCGATGCCAACGGTATCTATACCGGTACACTGACTGCGACGCAGGTCAATGCCGTCGCCATCGACGCAGGCAGTATCCGGACGGGGATGCTCAGTGCCGACCGTATTGCTGCGGGGAGTATCAACTCTTCCAAACTCGACGCGGCCAGCATCAAGGCCAATATCATCAATACGGACTACATCAACGGCCTGACCTGTACTTTCGTGCGGGGCAAGATCGGCGGGTGGACTATCGGGGCGGACAACATCACGGCCGGCAGTGTCGGAACCGTCGGAGCTATGCCGATTCAGATTCGCTCGGCGGCCAGTGGCTCGGGCTATTGGTACAGCGGTGCCTATAAACCCTTGGGCATCGTAATGACATGGCGTCAGAGCAGCAATGCCGGGCATGTGGTCTTCGGACAGATCGCCGCTTCGGGCAGTACGGTCAAGACGGGCTTTCTCGGCATCCAGATGATGACCTGGGACAACGTGGAATACTTCTGTCTGTCGGCCAACTACACGAAATCGGGAGCCAAGGAGATTTATAACCGCATTGCCGGCTGGGCTTTCGACAACAGCCGCATCTGGAAAAACAACGTCTCGTTGGGCGCTGACGGCTCCATCACCAACGGTACGCGGTGGGAACTCAACAACGACGGTTCCGCCTCGTTCGGCTCCGGACGCAGCCTTTTCAACACGGATGGCTCGGGACAGGTGGCCAACGGCAAATTCAAGTGGGATGCCGCCGGCAACATCATCGCCCAAGGAGGTAAATTTAAGGACGTGACCATACAGGGAACCATCCGCAGTGCCTTCGTCCAGAACGACCCTTCCATCTGGATTGTCGTAGGCGGCGGCACGACCAGTGATGTACAGACCGACCCTGTGCATTACGACAATGTGGTGTGTACGCAATCCGGAGGCTGGAACGAAAACATCAACCTGCAATGGACACTGGAAAACTCCGGCCGCCGGATTTGTCTGGTTAATTACAAATGGGGTTCGACCGTCTCCACGGGAGTGATGAGCATCACGGCTCCGAGCGGGAAATATTTCTACGAAGACGGTATCTCGAAAACGACGCTCAAATTCTCCCGAGAGGTCATCGAGATGATCGGTTATGGTGACGACAAGACCTTTTTCGGATGGATTATACTCAACCGCCGGGACCTGATGACAACCAGCCGGTACGGAAAGTTTCAGCAAATTCTTGTTACAGGCATTGTTACCGGAACAACATCCAGCGCATCTATCCGCTATTTCTGTTTCGACGGTTCAAAATCTGTATCCGTCAGCCGATTGGGGAAAGGCATGTACCGCGTCTATCTTCCCTCTTCGTGGGGATTGTCAAGCCGTTACCTCGTCATGGCTACCGGAATCTATTCCACGGCGGAAAACACCCCGATTTACCCGACGGTAAAAGCGATCTATTCCTACTATTTCGACATTTACACGCAAGACGACGCTTCCCGGAATGACGGCTCGTTCAATTTTCAGGTAATCAGTACGGCGGACTGGGATTTGTAATCTTTTTTGGAGTATTGTCACCTGTTCCGTTCCTTAATATGCTATTCTTTCATAAAACCTGCTATATGAACATCATCCGTATCACGACGACAAAGACGGCGCAGGAACGCACGAACCGCGCATTCTACAATCTGGACTTTACCATTACCGACAACGCATTGGAGCGGGTGGTGGCGACTGTTTACACCCCGGAAAGCCGTCCCGACAGCGACACGCCTCCGGTCTTTATCGGCACCATCACCTACGAAAACGGACAAATCTTCTGTTCTCTGCCCAAAGAAGTGTCCATTGCCGGCATGATGGCTGACTTCGAGAACTTTATGGCTCAGATTCAGTCAGCTGTAACGGATGAACACGCAGACAACGAATAGTACGGAAACCTAATTATCAGAATATGGAATTAAACATCAAGGACCGGCTCTACATTCCGGTTATCCTGCCCAAAGACGGCACATTCAAGGAGTTCAACACCAAAAAAGAGATTCTCCGCAAAATCGAAATCTCCGCCGAGGAGCGCGAAGCGGTCGGTCTGCACGAGAATGAGGAGAACGGTCGCATCGAGTGGGACATCGAGAAAGACACGCCGCTGGCCATCGACTTTACGGGGGATGAACTTACCTACCTGAAACAGGCGTGCGAGAAAATCTCGGACGAGAGGCTGCCAGACGACATGTGGATGGTGGTGGAGAAAATTTATGACGGGAAATAGTATGAATTTGCAGCACAAATTTCCGTATTAACATTAGTCTGGCAATGCCAGACTAATGTTTTATAGAACTAAATAAAATATCGATAATCGTATGTTGCTCCATTATATTGATGCAGTAAATTACCTACTTGTGCCAATGTATTAGAAGTGTCAATTGTTGCTGGCAATTTCGTATATAAATTGAATGAGTTCCAGTTCATCTTCGTAAATCCAATAATTTCAGAGGCAATAGTAGATAGATCTCCTTTACCATAATACTTAGTTATTTTTAGAGGAGCCGGAATACACCTGCCACCGGGATAGTAGCGCCGTCCACCCCGAATTGATGGAACAACACCATGTGTCCATAGTAAAGCATTTCTTGATGACAGTTTTATGCAAGTTCCACGCGATACCGGATATGAATCGTCAGAAATATTGTTGTTATAAACTCTTTGTGCTATAAATTTAGCATTGTATTCATAATTGATGGTTATCAAGTCGATGTCTTTAATTCCCGCTTGACTTAGCGCATGAGTAATGCCTTCAATTTCTTCATTTCTAAATGGTGTTCGTTTGTGAATGACAACCCTGCGAGGTAATTTATCCATAGATTTAACGAACAATTCTCGTATGGTAATTCCAAATTTGAATGCTTCCTCATAAGTTAAGTAAGGATTCTTTTTCCCATCAAATTGAGGCTGCTCAACTTTTGATAATTTGTATCTTAACCCTTGACCTTTAGCGTTGTATATGTGGCTACAACCCAAAACGATGTCCACTTTTCCTTTACTATTCGTTTTGACGCTATAACCAATGCCTGCATACGCCGTATCTGAATCAAGACTGGCCAATGCCCAAGGGATACGCATTGCCTTAACAAATAAAGCTAACGACAACCACCAACAGATTTCGCACACCATTGGATCACTCAGAGTCTTTTCTTCTATAATTTGAGTTGTAAAACTGTGCTGAGCTGCATAAGCCTTTATATAATTGTGTAAATCAAACGATTCGCCGTTATGCTTGAATTGTTTGTGAATACTCCAAGATGTAGGTATGTAAATTACAACCACAATTCCCGGATATTTATCTGCTAAACTACCGGCTTGGTGACATATTGATTGTGCAAGGCTTATCGTATCTCTCGGCGTATCTTCTGTTTTTATCCACTTATCTGTATTGCGGTCAGGAATCTCCAGTAATGTTTTATATATACTGTGAAATCCTGTATATGGCTGAATGTAATCCGAATTATCGTTTGCCTTTACGGTTGTGTTTAAGCGTTGTAAAAAAGAGTTGAATCTATCCGTGTGAGCATGAGGGCAGATCACACCCAGTCTTACATTTTGAGGCAAAACATCTTTTTGCCAAGAATCATAAGGCTTATGATTAGATAATCCTCTCATAGGATTTGAATCTAAAAAAGGTCTGTCTGCAAATGTATTTACGAATTCTAATTCAGGTTCTTTGAGTTGAAGTCCCCGATAAATCGTTCTTCTATTATCATACGATCTTGAAAAATATCCTCGTTCGTTGTTGTCCTGATATTGTATTTCGGAAAATCCGCTATTGTTGCTTATTTGGAACTTAAATCCACTGCCAGAATTTTGAGGGAACTCAAAAATAAGACGTGCATTGCCAAATACGATATTTTCCCATTGAATCAGTTTATTGCTATATGCCTGGTTCCACATTTTATCCAGATATATCCGCGCATACTCCTGCTTTTTCTCTTTTGAAACCGTGCGTGGGTTTTCTATATATATTGTTGGCCGCAAGGAAAGCAGGGCGTATTTTTGTTGTGGCACAAAAATAAGTGAGCATTCTATTGCTTCATGGATCAATATGCCATTATCATTCTTGAAAATATCAGGTCGCCAAAGTGTATTATGCCTAACATCAACATTGAGGCCCCGAATTGTCGCTATACTTTGTAGTATTGCTCTTAAAAACAGTTCCCTATAACTGCTTTTTTGCTCTATATCATCTATTGAAACAGGAATCCGTTCAATATCACTTTTGAGTCGGGAACCGAATACATTATTAATGACAGAACCTGTGGATAAAGCATATACCTTTTGCTTGTATGGAACAGCTATAATACTTTGGTCTTTAGTTAGCTCCCTTAAAAGAGCCCAAGGTCTTTCATCTTCTTTATATTCAATTTCAAATTGAAATAATTCCTTAGGAAAGATTATGGGATACAAATTACTTTTCAAGTATTTGTCCGTCTTCGTGATATGAATAGAAAATGGAGATGTATTGTCGTCTTCAGGGACGCTCTCCAATATAGACATAATTTCTTTTTGTTTTTCTACGTCTGAATGGAAACTATTCATAACCAGCGAAAGCATCGTTTTATCAAAACCGTCAGTATCAATATAAAACGCTTCCCGCTTTGCATTTTTTGCAGTTTTTAATAGGGTTTCCACTTCTGGTGGTATATCAGAACCATAACCACACCAATATATGCGTCCAGAACCTCTTTCTGAAAATGCTTCCGTTAATGCCGACATTAGCGATTTATCACGACCGCTATAACCGATTACTATGAGATTCTTATCGTTAAAATATCGTTTCAATGCTGCCACAAAAGTCGGATGTTGATTATCCAATTCTTTGGAAGTATTTTTTAACGATGTGTATTTATAGTCCCCATGTAAGGCTATATATAGTAATTCATTGTTACTTTCAGTCCGATATATTCGATCAGTACAATCCAGGTTTATACAGATAGGCGTAATGTTGGCTTGTTGAGCCGCACGTTCAACCAAGCCATCGAAATTAGTTGACCATACAGATTTGACAATGCCGTATTTGTTCAAAAGACATAAAAGTTTATACCCAATATAGGGTTGCTTTCCTTGAGCTAAATGCTCAAAATATTTCACTCTATCCCCCTCAATGGGCAATGCTTCTTCCGCATAAAAGGAATATTCATGTGCATCCCCAACAGGTGGATATTTACCTTGATTATCAAGCCATTTCTGAATGAAGTTTTTACATGTATCTGATTTAGGATCGATAAATGAAGGTATTGAAGACTGGGAAGAACAATAAATAAGTTTTTTCCAATCCCATATACAATCGTTAGCAGAAGGCATTCCTGAAGTAATAGATGCTCCAGCACCTAATAGAAATGCAAAAGATGTATCTCGGTTCTGGACAAACGAACGGATAAAAGCATCAAAATCCAAATATAAATTGTGCTGGTCCATATTTTACTGAATCTTTATATCAAATTTAGAACATCCTTTTATAAAAACATAAATGCTGTTGCAAATTTAACAATTTGACTTAATGCGAACAAATATAAAGGGTTAATAATTAACGGGAATAGCATTATCAACTATTCAGCTTATAATGATAATAAAGCAGGTCTATAAACCATTCTATTTTTTTGTCGCTAATCTTTATCAGTAACACACGGCCCCGGCGCACCTGTGTCCGGGGCTTTTCAATACTTGTTTATGGCACGCATGGACATCACGATGAATCCCTCTTTGGGTGAGGTAAACACCTCGTCCGGTCTGGCCGGAAAGGTGTTCTATCCGTTTCGTCTGTCGGGAGAACAGGACGAAAAACGGGTTCGCGGGGAGATTACCGTCCCGGCGGACTTCGCCGTGCGTCGCCGTGGCGAACAGGGTTTCTATGTCCAAATCCCGTACACGCCGCTTTACAAGGAGCTGCTCGTGCGCCTGCGTTTGGACAACGGAACGGGACATCCAGAATATGTCGTCAACTCCACGGACAACACCGTCTGGTTCCCCGTGTATTTACAGGACAGCGAGGGTGCAATGCTGACCATCCGGCTCTCCGAATACGAGACCGTCAACGAAGAGGGCCGTTACCACCTTGTCCTTCGGGACGGTTGCCTGCTTCTCTATTCCGGTGACGACACCGATCTGGAAATCGGCACCGCCAAATACCAGAACGAGGTGTTCCTGCTGAAAGCCTTTCCGGGAAACCTATACCAGTATCCCACCACCGGTGTCGGTCTGATCGACTTCCTGCACGGCAACTTCGAGAACAACAACCTCGCTGCCAGACTGCAAGCCGAGTTCAAGGGCGACAACATGGTCATTATCAACGCCTACATGGATTCCGTTACCGGAGAACTGCTATTGGAAACTGAAGAAAAGGAGGAACAGAATGGGTAAATATACCGTTACCGAAGGTCAGAACCTGTATGATGTAGCCTTGCACTTGACCGGTTCCATCGAGGGCATCGTGGACCTGCTGATCTGTAATCCCGCACTCTCTTTGGCCGAAACGCTCCTTAGCGGGGACGAACTCTTCTACACGGACGATTTCGTCATCAACGCGGATGTGGTCGCCCGATACCGCAGAGAACAAATCGTCCCGGCTGGCGGAGAACGGAACGTTTATCCCAAGTATCCGTCGGGCAGTCGCCGTCTGTGGTTTACGCTGGGAGCCGCACAAATCGCTACGGCTTTCTCCCTTTCCGGCAGCGGTACCGCCGAAATCGACTGGGGCGACAACTCCGCGTTGGAACCCGTAGTGTTGAGTTCCTCTGTGCGGCTTATCGAGCATCGTTTCGATAACACGGTCGCCATGCCCCGGCATGTACGCCTTTACGGGGACTTCACCCTTCAGAGCCTCGATTTGAGCGCGAGCGGTGCCCGTCGCGTCCGCCTGTCCGAGCCGCTTCATTGCGAACGGTTTTCGCTTTGCGGCGGTTCATGCCCGTTGGACTTCGTACCTCTGCTGGACGGTGTCTTCCGGATGAACCTCAGCCGCCAGAGCTGCGGGACACTGCTGCCGTTGGCAGAGTGCCGGCAACTGATGACGCTCGATCTGACGGACGCCGACGTAAGCCGTGCTGCCGTCGATGAATACCTGATCCGGCTGGTTACCCATCATTACGGGCGCCGCAACTGCGACCTCACACTGCCCGTCGTTCCCTCCGGCACTTATGCGGAACCCGTGCGGAATGCAACGGGAGAATGTGTCCCCGCCACCGGTTTGGAGGCCGTCTGGCTGCTCACCCACGAGGAGAGCTGGAACGAAGGCGGTGCCTGGGTCATCCGTACTCCTGAAAAATGCTATCGTTACACCCCCAATCAACCTTGAACCCATGAGTCGAACCCTGAAAGAAATATACGACGAAGCCGTCCGGGAACGCAACAGGCGCATGGAGCTGAACGAGTTTTCCAGCGACTCGAAGCTCTCCATCCTGAACGGTATCACATGGACGGTCGCCGCCGTCATCCACAGCTTCGAGACCCTGCTCGATGTCTTCGCCTACGACATCTCCGAAACCATCAACCGACGTATCAACGGCACTCCGGACTACTATGCCCGTGCCTTGCTCCAGTACCAGAAAGGCGACGAACTGACCGTCCGCGAAGACGGTCTGGCTTTCGGGTACGCCTCCGTGGACGAAAGCAAGCGTATCATCACGCAAGTGTCTTATGACGAGAGCAGCGACGACGTGAACCTCGACAGCAAATTAGTCCTGAAAGTCGCCACCGGGGACAAGGGCAACCTGTCCGCCGTGGATGAGGAGGAACTGGTGCAGATTCGCGCCTATCTCGCCAAAATCAAGTTCGCCGGTACCCGTGTTGAGGTAACCTCCCTGCCTGGCGACCTCTTAGTGCCCCGGCTCTCCGTCTTCTGGGACGGCGCCATCTCCGAGGCGGAGGTGTTCGATAACATCGAAGAGAAGCTGAAGGAGTACATGATGAACATCGAGTTCAATGCCGTCGTCTATGTCTCCAAAGTCATGGAAGCCATCCGCTCGGCCGAGCATGTGACCGACGTGTGGATCGACGAAGAGGCCGCACCCCGGCAGGGTGTCTTTTTGGCCTGCCACAACAGCGACGGGACCCTGATGCCGATGGAGCGCATTGCCCGGATGAGGCACACCGCTTCCGGATACCTGCGCCAGTCCTCCGGGAAGGGCGGCGAAGAGCAGATACCCAATTTCCGACAAGCCCTAAAACTCAGCGTCGATGGACAATAACAGATACCGGCTGCCGACCGACAGGCTCATCAATCGCCTGACCCCGCACTATTTGTCAGGACGGCGTTACATCCTGCTGTTGCAAAGCCTCGTGTGGCCGTTGCAAAGCCTGAACGACCGTTTTTGCGCATGGGCACGGGAGCGGCAGATCGAGGCGCGCATGACCTCGCAGGTAATGTGGTTCGAGTGGTGGCTGAACTACCGGTTCCGTCGCTACTTCCGCGACGCATCCGATGTCATCCGCATCACGGACAGCACACCGCTCGGCGTGGAACTCTACCACGAGGGCGCGACGGTCGGTCGCCCGTTCACAGTGTGGTACGAGGGCGAGCAGGTCACGACGGACCGTGACGATGAAAATCCCCGGCCGTTCCATTTGTTTGCCGAAGAGAAAGCCATTGCGAAAGTCAGCTTCATGGTGAGCGTGCCGTCCATCACCATCCCCACGCAGGAGTTCGTTTACATGCTTTCCTACGCGGTGAATACCTACCGCACGGCAGGCAAGACCTACCTGATCAAAATAGACGGCGAAGAGCTCAAACCCAATAAAACGAAATCATGAAAGAATTCATCGCGGAACCCGGCGGCCGTTATACCTACGCCGACGATATCATCAACTTGCAGGACATGGTGTTGGCCGTCGGCAGCCTACTGGACGGCTGTTCCAACTTCATCATCTCCGGCTGCCAGTGCCAAGGTGCCGTCATTACCCCCGGATACGTCTGGTTAGGCGGTAAAATCCGCCGTTTCGAGGGGTGTGCCGACGCTTCGTATCCGTACTACATCTACGAGAAAAACAGCAACGAGTCGGTTACTTACGCCAACGAAGTCAACAAACGCGGCCGTGCCTGCTATCTGGCTTCGGGCGGACGCTCCGTGCCCGACACGGCCGATTCCGTCACGGGAGCCTTGCCGCAGTTCATCGAGGTGACGGCCGACTATGCACCCCGGCTGGCGGATAAGTTCTTCGGTCGCTACGCCCTGATGACCGACAGCCCCTTCGCCAGGCAGACCGTCCGTAAAGACCTCCTGCTGACCGGCACCCTGACCGTCGAGAAAGGTGTCGAGAGCAAACATTCGCTGCTGGTCTCCCCGACAGGCAGCAAAAAGATTCTGCGGGGTTACTTTTCCGAAGCCTCCGTCGCCCGTCTCGAAGCCGGCACGAATGAGACTCCCGTCGCCGCCGTCGTATTCGACCTGCTTAAAGGCTGCGTCATCATCGAAAGCAAAGGCATTGTCACCGCTACCTTCACGGAGCGGCTCTGCATCTTGTCCGACCTGCGCAGCGACACGGTGCGTGCCGGTTCGCTTTACCTGACGGGCAATCAACTGAAGAACATCGCCGAGCGTAGCGACAAAGGAACCGTCCGCATCAACTACGACGGCTACGAGGAGGGCACGGCCTACTTCCGGAACTTCGAGGTGTACGACGGCAAGCGGTGCGTGCTGCCGCTGTTGCAGGTTTGCGGAGCCGACAAACGGGTGGCGGTACATGCCGTGCTTGCCGTCGATTCGGCGCATGGTATCACGCTCTCGGACGCAGGCCACGTCCTGACGGATGCCGCATTCGGCGGTACCATACGCTGGTGCGACCAGTCGGGAGCGGAAGCCGCCATTGTGGGTTATACCGAAGACAAACACCCTCATTTTTCCATCACCAACACGGCAGGAGGCATTCTGCTCGTCTCGAAAAACTTCGTCGATGTGCAGGGTGATTTGCAGGTAAACGGCATCTCCATCGCCAAGACCTACGCCACGCAGCAGGCCCTGACCGACGGACTGAATAAGAAAGTGGATGCCGTCGAGGGCAAAGGGCTATCGACCAAAGATTTCACCCAAGAACTCTACGACAAACTGAGCGCCATTGCCAGCGGCAACTTCGCCGGGGAGGACATGCCCCAGAGCGAGGGATACGTCACCACGACGCAGGTCGCCGCCGAACTCCGGAAAAAGGCAGACCGCCTGCTTGACGGTCTGGATGAGGGCGAACAGCAGACCGCCGCCGGGAATCTGGGTGTCTATTCCAAGAAAGACGCGGACAGCCGTTTCGGCCGTCTTGCCGAGCTGTTCCAGGACTACATCACCTTTTTGGTCCGTCAAGGGAAAAGTTCGGCCCAAGCCCAGCAGATGCTTCGGGAGAGGTTGGCCGCCGCCGGCAGCAAAGACCTTGCGGACAACTATGTGCGGCGGGATAAGAAATTGTCAGACCTCGCATTACCCGATGACGATGCCCGTAAGCTGGCCTGCAAAAATATCGGGGCTGCCTACGCCGCCGACTACCAGCCCAAGCTGCTCGATACCGGCTGGCTCCAGATGTCGAACAGCGGTTCGGGAACCGATACCAGCAAGCTGTTCGTGCGCCAGATCGGCAGCATCGTCTGCATACAGGGTCGTATCAACACCGCCCGGCGTGACGGCAGCAACGAGGGCGGCATTATCGCCGTCATTCCCAATAAGGTCGAGCCGCCCAAATACGGCTTGCGCACCACGATGGCACACTGGAACGACGACCACAAATACAACAGGGGCTCGTCCTTCACCATCGACGCCGGAAGCCGCTACGTCCGTATCTACGAAAGGGGCATGTACAACACGGAAATCAATATTCACTTTTCATACATGACGTAACATGAAAAAGCTCAACATCCAGCGCGACCTGAACAGCCGCGCCGCCATCAGCGAGAAACGCCGCCGCACGCACAGCGTCGCCCAGGCATCTGTCGAACCCGTAAAACCCGAAACACATGGCACAAGCGAAGAAACACCGGAGCGCGAGGATCACCCGCAAAGCGGAGCAGAACCCCGCAAAACGTCCCGGAAAGTCCGGAAGGCCGAAGGGAACGTATAAGCGTTACCTTTTCGAGGAGACCAAATTGGGATTTTTCCTCAAATACGAAATCCCCGAAGTGTTCCAGCTCATCATGCAGTCGTTGCCGGCGGGCAGGCACCGCGCTCCGCCCTTGCCGCTGATCCGTATCGTCTGCTCGGCCTCCAAAGACCCGTCCCTGCGCAAGCCCAAGTTCCGGCGTTACATGGAGCTCTACGAACGGGACGGCCTCTATTGCCGCCGCGCTACCGTGATGACCCCGGCGAAGAAACCCTTCTACGACGAGATGCGGCGGCGCAAGTTGGAGAAATTCATCTGCCGTAACCGGAAACTCATCTCCGCCATCCGCCGCCAGATGGTCGAGGATGCCTCGAAGGTGGACACGTCGAGCCTCTATCCGGTGGAGCGTCTGCGTCTTCCGTGGCAGAACCCCACGACGGGAAAACCCTGAAACGATTATTTGCAGGATAAAATAAACCGTTTGAAAACAGCGGGTTATCCACTTTTTCAGCAAACATTCAACCGTTTATTTTGCCCGCTCGTGAAAGGAGGCTATTTTTGTAGATACTCAATTGAATCCGCCCGTTCGGGCGGCGCATAGGGAAAGTGATAAACGGAACGGTATCGTCCGGCTTTCCATCCAGTTTCTAAACTGAAGAGCGGCGGTGCATCCGAACCCGTCCCTCGTCGTCTTTTAGATTCTTCGGCATTAGTAATTTTATCACTTTCAACACTATGCAAGACGAAAATCTTGAAAGAGAGAATCCGGTTTCCGTAGAGGATTTATTCCTTGCCTCGCAGGAGACCTATGCCCAGGCGCAACAGCGGGCGCAGGAAGAGAACAAGGCATTCGCCCGCACCGAGTTCTTCCGCATGGACAAGTTGGGCGTGTACCGCCTGCGCGTGCTGCCCATCGCGCCGACCACCGACGGCGTCCTTGCCCGTCCGGGTTACGAATTCCCCGTCCACCAACTGCTGCTCGAACTGGAGAAACCTTCCACGGGCGGCAAAGCCTCGTACCTGTACGTGACCGTTCCGCGAGCTACCGACGCCGGTTATCCGCTGGACCTGATCGACATCTACCGCAAGGCCGCCGTGGCGGAAGCCAAGGCACAGGGGGACGACAAACTGGCCGAGAAAATCGGGGGCGGCAGCTTCGGCGGCGGCCTCAAATACAGCTACGGCCATGCGCTCTACGTCCTCGACCTCGACGAACGGGCCAAAGGACTCCAGCTTCTCACGCTCTCGCACAGCCAGTTCAAAGACCTCGACGAGCGGAAATTCAAACTCTGGCAGAAGAAACTGGCCAAGAACCCCAACTATCCCTGTCCCGTGTGCTCGGTACACGATGCCTATCCGGTAGAAATCGAGAAGAAAAAGAACGGCGGCAAGACCGAATACCTCGTGAGCATCGACAACGAAAGCGACACCGACGTACTCTCGAAGGAGGAACTTTCGGCTCTGCTCTCCGCACCCCGCATTCCCGACATCATTTACCGCTACTCGCGCTATCAGGCCGAGGCGACCGTCGAGTACCTCAAGCAGTGCGATGCCCGTTACGGCATGGCCATCATGGAGACGGACGAGATGAAGGAGGCCATCGAAACCATCATGGCCGCCCTCCCGAAAGAGGACACCAGTTCTTTCTCGTTCGACAAACGCACGAAAGACAACAAGGACAACCCGGCAGCCGGAGCCGCCACCCTCGACGACCTGTTCGAACGGTTCGACAGCTTGCAGGAGCAGGGGTTGGGCGACCGTACCGAGCAGGGGCAGGAACTTCGCGGGCTTATCCGCGCCTACATCGAGCAGGAAGGTCTCCAGATCCGCGTGACCCGTTCAACCTCGAACAAAGACCTGCTGGACATGATCGAGGAGGCGATGCAGGGTCCCGTTCCTTCCGAAGAGGAGGAAGCACCCGAACCACCGGCCGAGGAGGAACCTCGTCGTCGCCGCAGATAAACAGACACATAGAGTTATTCATTTCAGGGAAGGAGCAGCCTTGTGCTGCGCTTCCCTTTCCTACATCACATGCTTATGCCAAAGGAAAAGAATTATCCGTGTCTGTTGTTACTGAACGACATACACGTATCCAAAGATAACATACCCGAGTTTACGGCCAACTGGCGGGAGGCCCTCGACATCTGCCGGACGATGGACATCCGGGACATCGCCCTCGGCGGCGACCTCTTCCTGAGCCGTGCCGCCCAGACCCTCGACGTGCTGCTGGCCGTTCACGACGCCCTGCTGCTGGCTGCCGAGTACGGTATGCGCGTCACGATGATCAACGGCAACCATGACAAGGTAAACCAGGAATCGCCGCGCGGCTACTGCCACATATTCGACCAACACGACAACGTGCTGGTCGCAGACGACTACATCGCCTTGCCCTGTCCTAATGGGCAGCGGTTCATCCTGCACATGGTCGCTTACTTTCCGGAGAACGGCAGCTTTCCGGAGAAATTAGAGCGGGTGCGTCTCGACCCCGAACGGTTGAACTACCTGTACATCCATGAAGGCATCAACGGGGCTCTGTCCCAGCCGTCCGACAACGAACTGCCCGTACACTTTTTCGAGGCGTTCGACAAGGTGTTCGTCGGCCATTACCACAACCGGTGCATCATCCCGAAAACCCGTATCGAGTATATCGGTTCTTCGCGCCAGCACAACTTCGGTGAGGACGAAGAGAAAGGCTACACGGTCATCTACACCGACGGTACGCACGAGTTCATCAAGAATAAGGTGAACACGCGCTACAAAGTGCTGGACGTGTCGGCCGAGCGGACGGGCCTGCACCTCATGGACGAGCTCAGAGAGATCGATGCCGACGGCCGCTACAAGGTCAAGGTGCGGGTCCATGCCCCGCAAGCGGCCATGAAATCGGTGAATAAGGCCGCGCTTTTGGAAGCCGGTGCCACCAAAGTAGAGCTTATCGCCGACGATGAAGAGATGCTTGAAGCCTCGTCTTCATCCTTGTTCGAAAAATTCGACAGCCGCCGTATCCGCGAGACCTACGAGGAGTTCTGCCGCGAGAAGCAGATCGACGAGGTGGCTGTCGGATTGGAATACTTATCTAAAATCGAGAACAAACCATGTGGAAACTGAAAACCATAGAGGCGGAAAACCTGTGTGCTTTCCGCCGCCTATCGTACACCTTGCAACAAGGCGTTACGACCCTGATATTCGGCGATAACCGTGACAACGACTCCCAGCAGTCGAACGGGGCTGGGAAATCCGCCCTGCTGGAGTGCATTGCCATCGGCATCACGGGCAGTCCGCTGCGCAAGATACGCTCCGAGGAGATTATCAACGATGCCGCCGAGGAGTGCCGTATCAACCTGCATCTGACAAACGATGCCTCGAATGAGGAACTCGTCGTCTCACGCCGCATCCCCCGCAAAGGGACATCGACGGTTGCCTGCACGCTCCGGCGAGGCGGCAAGAACGTAGAGACGGACGAGGCCGCACAGCCCTCGGTCGATGCCTATAACCGTTACATCCTCGACAAATTAGGCATCACACGCGACGAGCTGTTGAACAACTTCATTCTCTCGAAATACCGTTACGAGGACTTTCTGTCCTCCTCGGACAAGGAGAAAAAGGAGATCATCAACCGCTTCTCGAACGGTATTCTCGTCGATGAAGCTATTGCCCGTGTAGAGGAGGACATCGAGCCGCTCGGCAGCGAGCAGCAGCGGATAAACCTCGAACTGGCCGGCATCGACGGGCGTATCGAGATGTTGCAGGAGCAGATCGACCGCGAGACGGCGGCGGGTGAAGAGCGCGGGCGTACCCGTGCGACCCGCATTGCGGAGCTCGAAGCATCCATCGCCGCCAAGCGGGAACAGATACGTGCCCGGAAAGCATCGGCGGACGAAACCGACGGAATGATGGAGAAAGTCAGGCAGGCGGACGAAGCGTTGCAGGAGCTGGAATCTTCGGACACCTCGTTGGAAGAGTGCCTGAAAGCTATCGAAGCGTTTATGCCGCTCTTCCCTAATGCCCAGCGCACGGACTGGAACCGTACTCTCCGACTCAAAAAGGAGGATATGGAGGTCGCTCGCGCATCTCTTGCCAACCTCGACGCTGCGGTCAAGCACGCCGAAGGAACGCTGGCGGAGAAACGTGCGGCGTGGGAACAGTTCAAAAAAGATTACGCCGATTTCTGTTCGCAATACGAGGAACAGACGGCGGGCTATCAGTCGCGGTTGCAGGATATAGACAGCCGGTTGCGTGACCTTGCCGGACGTTTGGACGAGTTGCGCCGTAAGCGCCGTACCGTCTCGGCAGGTATCGACGAACTGTCCAACAAACTGGCGGGTTCGATTACCTGTCCTGCCTGCGGGCACGAGTTTCTGGTAGCTCACCCCGGATTCGACATCGAGGCGGGCACAAAAGAACTGCGTCTTCGTCAGCAACAGCTTTCCGAGGTGAACGGTCGCATAGAGGCCGGGGAGAAACAATCCGAGGAGGTAGAGATGCAGCAGAACCGTATCCGCACCGAACGCCGCAACATCGAGAACGAGCACCGGGATTGGGAACAGAAGCTGTCGGAACACGAGCGTGCGGTGCGCAGTGCCACGAGCAGCGTCGAGGATGCGGAGCATAACCGCAAGCGCACCCAAGCCGGGATTGCCGCCATGCAGGAGGAGATCGACGGCATCCGCCGCAAGGTATTCGACGAAGTGTTCGGCTTCATCGACGAGCGTAACGCCGCACTCGGTAGGGAGAAGCGCAAGGCCGAGGAGGACATCCGTTCGGCGGAGTGTGCCGTGGACACCCTGAAAGAGACCATCCGTGAGGTAAACGAAGCCGCCGCGACCGACCTGACCCAGTCGCTCCGTGCCACGCTGAAAGAGGAAAAGCAACGCTCGATGGAGACCGCCAGGCGCAAGTTCGACGTGGACGACAAAGTGCGGGCATTGGAAGTACAGCGCGAACGTTTCGTGCAGTTCAAGACCTACTTGGCCAATACGAAAATCGAGGCACTCAGCCGCATCACCAACGAGTTCCTCGTCGGTATCGGCAGCGACATCTGCATCCGTTTCGACGGTTATACGGTGCTCAAAAGCGGCAAGGTGCGCGAGAAAATCTCCATCTCGCTGTTGCGTGACGGCGTGGACTGCGGCTCGTTCGGCAAGTTCTCGGCAGGTGAAGCCGCCCGCGTGAATCTGGCGACAATCCTTGCCATGCAGAAACTCGTCAATGCCAACTGCGATGACGAAAAGGGTTTGGACCTGCTCGTTCTCGACGAGATACTGGAGGCAGTGGACGAAGCGGGTCTGGCGTCCATGTTCGAGGCGTTGAACGCCCTCGGCGGGACCGTGCTTGTGGTATCGCACGGGAATGTCGCGGAGGGATATCCCAATAAACTGATAATCGTCAAGGAGCATGGAGAATCGCGTATCGGATAACATCGGCCGAGAACAGGTTTTGGCGTTGGATGTGGCGACCAAGACCGGCTATTACAGCCAGCATGAGAGCGGGACGTGGAACTTCGCCGAGTCGAAACGCCGCAACGGCAACAAAATGCACGGTGCGTTCCGCGTCATGCTCATAGCCTTTATCCGCCGTTACGGTATCCGTCGGATCGTTGCCGAGGACGTGGCAGTGAACCGCCACTTCTACGACATGCGCCGCCTTGCGGAGCTGCGGGGTATCCTGCTGGAGGTCTGCGATGAACTCGACCTGCCGGAACCTGAATTCGTGAACCCGGCCACGCTGAAGAAATTCGCCACTGGAGACGGGCGGGCGACCAAGGAGCAGATGATTCGTTCCTGTCGTGAGAAATACCGCTACGACGCACCAGACGACAATGCCGCCGACGCCTGCCATCTTTATCATTACTATATCCGCAAATATCGTATTTAAGAAGTTATGACAAACATTTATAGAATTGACGCACATAGAGTTGCTGACAGATTGAGATTCAGATTGAACTATCAATCCGTCGGCCTATGGAGCAACAGGGAAAGCCACTCCCGGAAGAGGAGTTAAAAAATATCGAACTGCGTACCGAGCTGTTCAACCGCTACATCCTGCCCAACAAAAATTTGGTGTACCGGCTCTGTATCCGTTACACCTACTTGCAGGAGAACATTGCAGACAATTACAGCGAGGCATTAGTGAACTTTTTCAAGTACATCACCACCTACGATCCCCAGCGGAGCATTCTCAACTGGATACACATCGTGACCAAACGATTCGTCATGGAGCAGAACCGCCGTCACGGCCGCCTGCCTGTTTCGGAAAACGTGGATGTCTATTCGCTGGCCTCGTCGTTGAGCGATGAAGACGACACGCACGGCAACGCTATGGGGATGGAAAACTATCGAGAGTTTTACAACGACGATATCCTGAATGCCCTCGATTCGCTCAAACCCATCTACCGGGAAGCCCTGCTACTTCAACAGGCGGGATACAAGTTGGAAGAGATCGTTGAGATTTCATACCGCAACGGCAACATGAAAAGCCGGAGCCTCGACACGATGAAGAGCCGGATTTTCCTGGCGAAACAGCAGATGCGCAAACTCATTACGCCCGATGGAGAGAAACGATAAGACCCGTGTGACGGTATCGCTGTTCGAGACGCTCGTGCGCCGGCTCATCGACACCTCGTTCCGCTTTCCCGGCGGAGAGTCGGGACGGCGGACGGTGGCGGCCTGTTTGGAGCTCCTGCGCACCCACAGCGGCGGGGAGCTCTCCGACGAGCGTATCGCGGACTTCTGCATCTGCCAGGTGCATGCCATCAGCCGGTTTGACGGGAATTACTTGTCGTGCCGATGGATGCCGTCGCACTCCTTCGGACCCAAAGCTCGGGAGCGTTTTGCCGCCACCACACCGGTACGCCGTTACCACGAGGATCGATGGCTTCAGCAGGCCGGACTCATCCGTGCCGCCTTGCCGCTGCTGCTCAAAGACCGGCGGGAACATCCCCTGTGGCAGTTCCTCGATCCGGCATACGAGGAGGCGACCAAACAACGGGTGGTGAACACGCCTGTGGGCTATTACGTCTGCGGTATTTCGACTTTGCTGTGGAATCCGTTCTCGGACGCTTGCCGGACATGCTCCCGTGCCGAGCTCTGCCGCAAGCGTACTGCCGCCCGTTATCCGGAGCTCTACCGCTTGCGCCGCGAAGAAGCTGAAAGGAGGAACCGCCCATGAAAAACGCATCTGTCAATCCTTTATCGGCGGAGTTCCTCTACGAGCTCTATGCCGCCGCCCTGCGCTACGACACCCTGTGCAGCGTGGTGGCGGAGAACATGCGCAAGGAGTACCTGCCGGACCGTAGCTTCCAGAAAATTCAGGAGGTCATCGCCAACCACTACCGCACCTACAAGTCCCCACCGACGTATGCCACGCTTTCGCAGACATTCCAGGGCGACTACGACGCCATCGAGCTGTTGGAGACCTTCCGCGAGTACGAGGAGGAGAACACCAACACGGAATCCCTGACCGACCTGCTCGAAGGCTACATCAAGGGTGTGCGGTTGCAGAAAGTCTATACCGAGGTCGGCAAGCTCTACAACCAGAACCGTCAGGACAAGGCCGAGGCACTACTTGCCGAATATGCCGGATGGCTCTCGTCGTTCACGCTCCGCACCACGGCATTCGTGGATGTGGCGAAAACCTTCCGCGAGCGTTTCGAGCACAACCGCCGCCGTGAAGCCGAGAGCCGCGAAAACCGTCTGCCACAGGTGTGCCGTTTCTACATCCCGTACCTCGACGCCCTGAACGGCGGCCGGAACCTCCGGGGGCAACTGACCTGCTTCCTTGCATCGACAGGCGTGGGAAAATCCCATCTGGCCAAGCACATCGGCATACGCGCCGACATCGACGACGGGCTGCATGTGCTACACTACCAGTTGGAAGGTTCCGAGCAGGAGGCGCTGGACGCCTATTCGGGCGGGATGATTTCCCGCAATGCCTACTACTTCGAGCAGGGGAAGATTTCCGACCGGGAGTTCAAGCACTTCGAGGAGCTGGTGATGAGCTACGCCGGCAGTATCACGGTGCGTTCGTTCCCGCGCTTTGCGGCCCGCATATCAACGATGGACATCAAGAACGGCATTGCCGAATACCGCAAAATCAACGGCTACTCGCCCGATGTGGTCATCGTGGATTCGATGGACCTGCTCACCGATGCCACCCGCCGCCAATGGGGAGCCGAGCACGAACGCTCGAAACGCATTGCCGTAGCGAACGACCTCAAAGACCTGGCGGCGGACGAGAACGTGTGGATGGTGGTGACCTACCAGAGCACCATCGAAGACCGGGACTGGCTCAATAACGAGCGGAACGTGCTGACTGAATATAACTGTTCGGAGGCAAAGGGACTGGCGCGTCCCTGTACGCACCTTATATCGCTCAACCAGTCGTCGGCCGAGCGGAAAGAGTGCCTGATGCGCCTGCATGTGGCCAAGAGCCGTTTTTTCCGGAAGGGAGACACCATCAAAATCGCCACCGACTACGACAACGAGGTGTTCTATGACAGCCAACGGACGCTGAACCTGAATAGGGACTGAAACCGATGATGAACGCTTGTTCAGTTCTGTGTTTTTTCGATTGGACAAATCGGCTGCTTTTTGTCCAATCGAAAAATATAGTAAAACAGGGTATTATTGACAACTACGTTTTTATTATAATAACCTGTAAAAAACATGGATACCTGTCGGCTATACCCCATGAGAACCGCAATTCGTTCGCATCCATATGGAAATATTTTGCATATATAACGGAACTGCTCACGTTTGGCACATCTTTCACTCCGCTCTATCTTGCGGGACATAGGAATATCTATTTCTAATAGGGCAGGCAACTGACACTGTAACGAGCCTGTTCAGTAAAAAGTTCCATCATATATTCAACTTTCTTCGATTAACGTTTTTATCTTATTTTCAATAGTATCCAGCAGAACTTCTAATGGTTCTCCTATTTCGAATATCTTAGCTCCCATGTTACTTCGATATTCTGAGATTTTTATCTGCTCATCGTCTGAACGATCGTCAGCTTCGAGAATTGCTTTTACCATTGGATTAAGAATGTTGCCAATACCCATTTTTACGCGTGTGCATACTATTATGGTTTCCGCAGGTAGTCTTGCAAGGTCTTCATCCTTGTGTTTGCGCAAGTCAACGCAGCACAATGCATATTCGTCTGGATGCAGGGCTGCCATGCGCACTTGGCGAGTACTCATGTGGGCCGGTTCCGTAAAATTCCATTTACTTTTTACCTCCACATAGAAGACATCGTTCCACTCAACACCTTTCTTTACGCGTATAATAATATCTTGTCCATCCTGAACATCTTCGGTAATGGTGTCACTCTCTGTTCTTGTCGGGTTCTCCACCTGCACCAAATCCAAACCAATCTTTTCTCGCAGTACATCTTCTATATGCTTTCCTATTGCATGTAAGTGATTGAAACGAGCCTTATTCCCATACTCTAACTCTTGTTGGCGCTCCATCTTATCAAGCATTGACTCAATATTGCCTGTCTCACTTAGTTTTGCCAAACGAGCAAGGTTGTCATCTTCTATGTCCATCAACGAGAATAAACTCTTTTGAGCCTTGCCGCTCTTCATGCTGAAAGTATATGTAGCTTTCTTGTCGTTAATTTGGCCGAACCACTCTTCCCAATCCTTTGATTCGGCAATATTTAATATAATTGTACGGACTATCTTCTCGAACTTGCGGTCTTGAGGTTCTTGCTTCATGTCCGAAACAAGACTTCCCTCTATCGTTTTAGCAATATCCTCTGGCCTGTCTTCGGTTAACGATACAATGTTTTCAAAATCAGCATCAATCCAGGACTCATGCAAATCACTGCCAAAGATAGAGAGATAGATAGTAGCCATTTCACTTGGGACGCCATTGTTTTTATGCAGGTCTTTCATTAAACATAGTTTACCTTTCTGGTTAGGAAGAATGCCATAATCATCCAATCGCTTCTTATGCTCCTCGTTCGTTGAGGGGCTGTATTCAATAAGAAAGGATTTCAACCAATCTTTATTCGCATTAACCCATATGGCATCTTTTTGGTTCAATAAAAACAATGTATAATCAAGCAATAGATTGAATGTGGCACTGTAAAAATCCTCTTCTTTTTCTTCCTTGAATTTGATGATTGATAAGATCCTGAAGTCTTTACCATAAAACTTTGCTATCAACGGCATCATTCTACCTCTAATATTGTTGAACTCCGGTAGATATGAAGCGGAGCAGAATGTTATCATCGCAGTCAATTGCTCATCTGTCAAAGCAGTTTTCTCCTGATTTATCAAAGCAGATGCACGCCAAATGCCCATGGTCGAAGCAATGGCTCTTTGTAAATCAGATTGGCTATATGGATTAACTTCACATACGTCAAGGTAGGCTGGATCATATAATTTTTTCGAGTCGTCACCCATAACAACCCTTACCAGTTCATAAACCTCCGAAGTCATGAATACAGCATGATAAAGTTCGCTCTTTTTTCGCAATTCACCGGCTCTGTTAGGAAGCAACGCATAGTCTTTCATTACGGCTTCATTGCCGCTATCTTTCATTAATTTTAAGAAAGAATGAAGATCGTTACTTTTTGTTTGAATTGCTTGGCAAACATCGGTTACAGTGATAAAAAACTCGCTATCACGCTTGCAATCCCATCTGTCAATAGTTTCCGACCACGCAATCAAATCTGTTGATGGCATAAGATAAGACTGTCCATCTGCTCGTTTTGGCAAGAGCGCGTAAGTTGTTAATATTGGTTCATATTCCGCTTTTTGCTCTGGCTTTAGTTGAGAATAGAAATCTCGGTGTAGCAATTTGACACTTGTATCTGTTATCGCATAATAATCTCCATTTATCGGGAGTATTTTCCAGTTTGGTATGTGAGTATTCCATAGCGACTGCATTTCCTCATAAAATTTACGAGTTATTTCATCTTCGTCCGTCTTCGGAAATGATACTTCGCACATCTGACGAGTGAGTGTCATAGCATTTTCATCTTTGGCAAAATATGAAAACACTACTTCGGTCATATCTTTTAGTATGGCGCTATTTTCCTTGCCTTTCTCTCGCTTAATGATAGTTGAGCCTGGAAGCATGATGTTATTACGCTTTTCCACAGGATAGAAACGTTTTGAGTGGAAAATGAAATTTACACCGAAAGCTTCAGTTCCAAGCAGAGGGAACCAAAGAAATAGGCTGGGTATATCTGTCGGCACCCCGCACGAATCAGGGAATGGTGGAATGACCACTATGTCCTTCTTATCAGATTGCAAGCTTTTACAAGCAAAACATTTTTGTCCTTTATTTGTTACATGGTTAACGAGTAATACTTCTTCAGTAACCACCTGCCATCCTTTATTTTCTAATGGATTTCTGAGTTGGCTTTCAGATTTTCTCAATGAGAAATGCTCATTAGTAAGGTGATTATATATTTCCACCTCTTTGATGTGAGAGTTAATTACCAACACAAATGGCATTAATCGAATAGCACTTGACAATTGAGTTGATACATCATCAACTTGCAATGGGGTTAAATCATAGCGAAAAGATGTTGTGTCGTCGCTAATTTCATCAAGGAGGTCTCCCTTCCAGAACTGCTTGACTTTTTCAAGTTGCTCTTTCATTTTTATAGGACCGTCTGCTGTATCAACAAGGGTACGATCCAATTCAAAGTTCTTTACTTGAACATATCCCTTGATAGTATCTTTACCAGTCTTCACTACAAATGGACCATTAACATACACCAAACGATTAAAGGCATGAGTTGTCATGAAACCGGTACCATACTGACCAACTTGATCTGCTCCGTTTCTATCTTTAGAACTATCCTGTTTAACCAAAGCACGAAATGAAGTGTAGTCGAATGGCTCTCCGTGATGTAAGAAAATAATACTATTTTCTGTCAGTTCTATTTTGATGCGAGCTTCGCTACTCATATCACGTGCGTTCTGGACAAGTTCCCATAAAGCTCGTTCTCCACTTTTTTCATCAAGATCTTCTAATCCCTTGCGTATTTTATTGCAATAGCCTTCATATTCCAGACGCTCATCTTCGGACTTCTGCCAAAGTTCAACATCAGATAATTCATCTTTAATGTTTGTTACCATTTCTATTTTGCTAATGACCAATAATTGTTTAGTTTACGTAATGCTAATCAACGTGATAACATTTTCGTATCCTAAATATTTCACTTTACTACGGCGATTGATATGAATAAAAACGTCTGTTTTTCTAATTTTTGTCGGGAAGTCAATGATATTAATTGAATTTTAATGTCTTTAATAGCCGAATCCGAAATGCCAGAGCGGTATCGTATTGCCGGAAGCGAACTCGATGTTGTCTTTGACGACGAAAGCATTCGGAATACCCTCGATCTGTTTTTCCCCTTTCTTACGCCCGCCGACCTCGAATGTATAGTCATCGATCATAAAATCGGAAACGGAAGAGGTGATTACGTCGTAGTTCACCCGCATCTGATTGAAGAAGAAGGTTTCCCGGACATTGCCGATTTCGGCTTTATCCCCTCCGAGATTATAGATAAGGTTTGTATTGTCCAGATAAATCTTGTCCACCTTACCCAGCCCCCGAATCCCACCGGTATCGTCCCGAAGTTGAGCGATAAGTCCTGCCTCCTCGATGTAGAGACAATAATCGGCTACACTGTTCCGGCTTACGTTAAGCGCCGTGGCGATGCTACTGATATTGGGCTTGAAGGGTACGCTTTTGGCTATGATGGCCAGCAATTGTTTCAATTTTCGTCCTGTGGAGACATTCATGCCCGCATATTGCGGTATATCCGATTCAAGGGCAAGGTTCACGATCTGCTGAATGTGTATGCCTTGATTTTCCAGTGAAAACGGGTAATATCCCTGTCTGAGATAATCGGGGAAAAATTGAAGCGGATGGAACTTACTCGGAATCTTCACTTTGCGTTGCAGGACATCATCCAACGTATATACGGGAAATTTCACATCATGGAAAAACAACAGGTACTCTCGGAACGATAGCCCCTGCATGTGGTACATGACTGCCCGACGGCTTAAATCCGCAACTCCTTTGTTGATGTCGAGTACGGACGAACCTGTGAATACGACTTGTAATTCGGGATGATAGTCGTACATGAGCTTCAACTCCTTCGACCAGTCTTTGTACCGGTGAATCTCATCGATGAAAAGGTGTTTGCCTCCATGCTTGACGAAATCGTCGGCCAATTCCAATAGGCGATGGTCGGCAAAGTAGAAATCTTCGGCCGTGACATACAGCGATGTATCGGTGGGAAGGTTCTCCTTGATGTATTGCAAGACAAGCGTTGTCTTGCCCACACCGCGCGGTCCGGTCAGTCCGATCATGCGGCTGTTCCAGTTGATGCGGTCGTACATATAACGGTGGAAGCGGATATCCGTCTCCAGCAACAACTTGTTGTATCTGTCCTGTAATTGATTCATAATCAAAAATATTTTCCGCAAAGATATAAAAATTGCTCATAAGTTGAGCAGAAACACGTACAAAATTGCTCACCAATTGAGCAATTTTCGTGCATCGACAGTCGGGAGAGCGAAATCCGCCATTGCGTTTGTCGAAAAACACAAAATGTTTCGGCGGCAATTTGTCGGGAAATAGGAAATCTTGCCCGAAAGAGAAATAAAAGACGGCTTTTACCAACCCATCGCTCCCGCGGCGGGCTATTTCTTTATATGTACATCACAGGGAAAGAATATGACTTGCTGGTGGCCGAGCTCCGGGCGGAACTCGGGGCACGGACGGACGGCGGCGGGAAAAACCTCATCGCCCGGTGTCCGTTCTGCGGCAAGGAGGGGAAATTCGGGATCTATATCGGCAAGGAGACGGTGCGCAAGAAACCTTTTATGGCGCACTGCTTCTCGTGCGGACGCTCGACCACGACTTTGGGCAAGCTGCTCGAAAGCCTCGGCCGGATGGATCTGCTGCCGACGGAAACGGTGGCTTTCGACGAACCGCTTCCCAATGTGCTGTTCCCGTTGGAGGATGCAGAGGAAGAGGTCGATGACGAGTTGGGCATCGTATCCCTTCCTGAATACTGGCGGCGTACCTTTACCCATCCTTATCTGCAAAGCCGGGGATTTACCTACGACGATTACGACCGCTTTCCGGTGGGCACCACCTGCCGGCTGAACCGCCGCTGGGACGACTACGTGATTTTTCCCGTCATCGACGCGGGCGACACGGTGGGTTACGTGGCCCGCCATACGTGGAGCAAGGAGGAAATCGACCTCCATAACCGTCGGGCCGCCCGCAACGGGGAGTACAAGATGCTGCGCTGGCACAATTCCACCGAGAACGACTTCGTGAAGCTGCTCTATCATTACGACGGCATCGTGGAGGGTGATACCGATACGGTCATCCTGACCGAAGGCATCTTCGATGTGGTCGCCCTGACCCGCAAATTAGACCTGTACGACAACCGCCGTATCGTCGCCGTCGCCACCTTCGGAAAGAAAATATCCCGTACCCAAATCTACAAACTCCAGACGAAAGGCGTCCGCACGGTGGTCATCGGTTACGACGGTGATGCCGTGGAGGCCGTCAAGCATACCGCCTCAGAGCTCTCCGCCTATTTCGAGGTCTTCGTGGCGGACATTCCTGATCCGGAGAAAGACTGGGAAGACCTTACGGCGGAAGAGATTTACCGTGTTTTCGCCTACGGGTTGAAAACGCCCATTGAATATCAACTCACTAAAATACAACAGAAATAGCATGAACGAATTACATGAATGGCTGGAAGCGCACCGCATCGCTTACCGGCCCATAGACCGTGAAGTGGTCGAAATCGAAGGGTTCGGCAAACTGTTCCTCGCGGACCTATCCGGGGTGAAGTCGATTTTCCGCGTGCGAGGCGCGGAGGTGGAATTCAACCTGATGGAACGTCCGGAGGTGCTATTGTCCGAGGGCATCGAATACGTCGCCTTCCCGTTCGGAGACAACTGGTACTACTACTCCCTCCGGGAGGGCTTCAGGTGGAACATCCTCAAACATGTGGGGCGGCGGGTTCCCTGCAAGCGAAAAACCCCGTTCGTGAACTTAGGTGTCCATACGCCCTATGAACTGCTCAACGCCTCGGGCGACGTGTCGCAGTGGGTGCGGAAAGCCGTGTGGATGGGCCATAGCGCCCTCGGTATCTGCGACCGGAATACGATGGGTGCGACGCTGGCGTTGCAGAAAGCCTGCGACAAGGCCGGCATCCGTCCCATTATCGGATACACCTGTACACTGTCGCACGAAGGCGAAAAGGTGGAGGTGAAAATCTACTGTCAGAGCCAGCGCGGACTCAGGAACCTGCTGCGCATCCAGAAAGCCGTCATGGTGGATGCTGCGGACGCGACCGTTCCGCTCCCCGAACTACTCCGCCGGGGCGAAGGGAACGTATTGGTGTTCGGCAAACTCTCGCCGTTCTGGATGGAAAAGAACCTGCATGCGGTGAAAGCCCTGCGGGAGACCTTCGACAACGTGTTCTACCAGGTGGATTTGTCGGAGTACAAGGCCGAGCGGTTGGATGCCGAGGTGCTGAAGGCGACCGCCTATTTCTTCCATACCTTCTATGACGAAAAGAACGACAGTTTCCTGGTCGAGCCGGTGCTCATCGCCGATTGCTACTATCCGGACAAGGACGATGCCCGCACGAAAACCGTGCTCAACAAAATCGCCACTGGTGCCGCCCATGCCCAGAGCGACGACCAATACTTCAAGGACATCGACGAACACTATGCCGCCGTGTGTGCGCTCTTCGACGGGGAACGGTGGGACACGGACGCGCTCTTCGAGCGAATGTGCCGCCACACGGTGGAGATCGCCGAGGGTGCCGAAGCCCGTTACCAGACCGAGCGGAACTACATGCCCCGCTACGACATGACGGCGGAGGAACAGCAACGTTACGGCGACCGTTACACCATGTTCCGGCAACTGTTGGAGGAGGGCTTCCGGCGGCTCGTGCCCCGTGAGCGTGCCGAGGAGTACCGCAAGCGGTTGGAGAAAGAGGTCTATATCCTCGAATCGACCGACAACATCGACTACATGCTCGTGCAGTACGACACCGTGAACTGGGCACGTCGAAGCGGCATTCTCGTGGGCTGCGGGCGCGGTTCCGCCGGCGGTTCGCTCGTGCTGTACCTGTTAGGTATCACGCTCATCGACCCCATCCAGTACAACCTGCTCTTCGAGCGTTTCCTGCTGCCCGAGCGTGCCGGGCTCTATCCCGATCGGGTAACCCGCCTGACCGACCGCGTGCTGTCGGACCGTGCCGTCCGCATCCGTTTCGACAACGGTGTGACCCTGCGGCTCGACCGGGACGCCGAATTAGTGATTGCCCGTGACGGGAGCCGCCTTACGGTCTATGCCGACCAGCTCCGGGAATCGGACGATGTGCTTTTCGACAACCGCGACCTGTTGTTCAACTTACAAGGCGATCTCTTATGAAAATCGTACACATCCAGCAGGAACAACTTCCGGAACGCATACCGATAGCGGACAGTTTTGCGGGCGACGGCTACCGGCAAGGCCCCGGCGGCCAGCTTCCCGACGTGGACATCGACTTCCAGTCCGACCGCCGGCAGGAGGTCAAGGAGTATCTGGAGCGGCGGTACAACACCGACGGGCGACAGCAGGTCTTCTCCGCCGGTACGCTCACGACCCTCAAAATGAAAGCCGTGCTGAAAGACGTCAGCCGCATGCACCGTGTGCCGGTCGGTGTGGTGAACTACATCACTGCCATCTTCGGGGATGACAACATGACCTGGACCGACCTGTTCAAGCTGGCCGCCACCAACAAGAAAGTCCGGGACTTCATCCTACGGTACCCGAGAGTCATCGAGGACATCCGCCCGCTTATGGGGCAGCCGCGTTCCGGTTCCGTCCATGCCTCGGCCATCATCATCACGCCCAAACAACAGGACGGCGAGCCGATGGAGTGCTTCGACTACACGCCCATCAAGAAAGTGGACGACCTGCTCATTTCCGAGCTGGACGGATACTCCATCGACGAGGTCGGGTTGCTGAAAAACGACTGTCTCGGTATCAAGGAGCTGTCGAAAATACAAGCGGTCATCGACATCTGCAACCGGGAATACGGTGCGGGGCTCTCCTTCGAGGGTATCGTGCGCAGCGGACTGGATGACGAGAAGACCTTCCGCATCCTGTCGGAGGGCTACACGCAGAACGTCTTCCAATTCTCCTCGCCGGGCATGACCCGCTTCCTGCAAGACATGCGGCCGCAGTGCATCGGCGACCTGATTGCCGCCGGAGCGTTGTACCGTCCGGCGACGCTCGATTCGGGTTCGGCCGAAAAATACCTGCTCTGCCGCCGTGAGGAGGTGGCGCCCGTTTACCTGTGGGGAACCTACGATGCTTTGAAAAACACCTACGGCGTACTGGTCTTTCAGGAACAGCTCGCCCAGATGGCCCGGGAAGTCGGAGGCTTCTCGCTGGCCGAGGGCGTGCGGCTGCTGAAACTCATCTCCAAGAAGAAAATCGACGTCATCCGCGCCATGAAGGAGAAGTTCATGGCGGGAGCTGCCGCCAAAGGGTGTCCCAAAGAAGATGCGGAACACATCTGGGAGATGATCGAGGCCGGCGGCGGTTACCTGTTCAATGCCAGCCATGCCACCGCTTATGCTGTCACCAGCTATGTGGGAGCCTACCTCAAAGCCAACTATCCGACAGCGTTCTACACCGTGGCATTGCAGTGGGCCGACGACAAGGAAATCCCGTTGCTGATGTCCGAGCTGGAGCTCTGCTCGAAAGCCCGCATCGTACCGCCCGAAATCAATACCTCCCGACAGGTATTCTTTACCGACTACGGCACGGACGAAATCTTCTGGTCACTCGGCCGTATCAAACAGCTCGGGGCCAAAGCCGTTGCCTGCATCGTCGAGGAGCGCGAGAAGAACGGTCCTTACACCTCCATCGAGCACTTCATCCACCGGATATTCCGGTACAAATTGAAGAAATACGCTTACTGGGACGACCCCGACAATGCCGAAGAATCCGTGAGGGTGCCGGTCAATGCCCGACATGTGCGGAACATGATTCTGGCCGGATGCTTCGACAAGGTAGAAGGTATCGGTACGGTGACCGAGCGTTACGGCCTGCTTGCCCGTGCTGCAACTGAATTAGGCTTCACGCTTTCGGAGAAAGACTTCCCCGAGGAACTGGTCGGGCGGCATTACTTCTGGAGCCGCCAGCAGATTGCCGTGTCGGGCATCGGCTCGGTGGACTATCGCCGCATCTTCGAGGCATCCGAAGCCCGTGCGCTCGTGAAAGGCAAAGTCTCCTACCTGAGCCTGCATGACGTGCTCGACCCGGCCAGCGACGGACGGCGTGCCGCCGTATGCGCTTCCGTCACGGAGCTGTCCGAGCACACGTACAAAGACCGGACGAGCGGCGAACGCAAGCGGTTTATCAAGCTGACGCTCCAGCAGAATAACGACGTGGCGGAGATGGTCTGCTGGAGCGAGACCTGCGAAGCCCATCGGGAGGAAATCTCCGCCCTGAAAGACCGTATCGTCATCGTGTCGGGGATGGTCAAGTACAGCGACTATTCCGGCACGAACAACCTCCAAAGCACCAAATCGACTATCATTCATATCGTATGAGAATCAACTTATTCGGATAATATGGCAACACCCAAGACAGAACAAGGAATCTATACGGCCGTCGTGCTCGACTTCGAGACCGGCGGTCTGGACTGCACGCGCTGCGCCTGCACGCAGATTGCCATGCAGGCCGTGCGGCTCGACACCTTCGAGGTGCTGGGACGCTATGCGAACTACATCGCCCCTTACGACAAGCAGCCTTTGGGCGGGGCACCCAAGCGCAAAGTGCTCAAGACACGTCGGGAAATCGAACAGGAGAGTGCATCCGAACCGATGGACTACGAGGCCACCGCACTGAACTACACCGACATCACGATGGACCTGCTACGGACACGGGGCATCCCCTTGAAACAGGTGGCGGCGGAGATCATCGACTTCGCCCGCAAGCATACCCTGAGCAAGGGCGTCCGTTACAAGCCCGTACTTATCGGGCAGAACATCCCGTTCGACGTAGGCTTCCTGCAACAGATGATGGCTTATGCCGGGTTGCAGAAAGAGTTCGCGCAGGTATTCGCCGGCACGACGGATTTTTACGGGAACTTCCAGCCCCATTACCTCGACACCATCGACCTGGCACGGCTCTGTTTAGCCGCCGATCCGCAGGTCACGTCCTACAAGCTGGAGCTGGTGGCCGAACGTCTCGGTATCGAGCTGGACGATGCACACGACGCCGATGCCGACGTGACGGCTACACGGGAAGTGGCCGCCCTGTGCTGCCGCCGTCTGCGGCAGAACGGGGATACGGACATTTCGCAGCAGCGGACACCGAAAACGAGGGACCATTTCAAAATCTGAAGCTATGGAAGAGAAGAACGAAGACAAGATAGAACGGGTTACGTTCCGGGTGGAAGACCGCATGACCTACGGGGTGCTGAACTACGACGGTAACGAGCTGATGGCCGCCATTACGGGGTATGACCTGAACGTGGTGTTCAACATGCGGCTCATCAACTCGCTGGCGGATGCCGAAGCGTGTGCCGACGCGCTGGCCGATGTGTTTTACCAGACACTGATGGAGCAGCTTATCTCCAGAAAGGCGGATTTTATTCAACCGCCGAAGCCGTAATTCTCTATTCTTTTTCAAACGACAATGTGATGAAAAAGAAAGATAACGATAAGACGAACGAGGTACTGCCGGCGGTGCCTGTCCCTTTGGCGGACAAGCCGCTGACCGAAGAGGAGGACAAGTTCTGCGAACTGTACGTCTCCGGTGGTCCGCTCTATGCCGGCAACCACCGCAAGTGTTACGAGGAGGTGTTCGGCAAGGGCAAGAACGTACCTATCGCCAGCCGACTGCTGCTGGGGCGTCCGCACATCTCTGCCCGCATCCGGGAGATGATCGACAGCGTGCAGTTCGACGTCGAGACCATCGCTACCCGATTGCAGGTGGCCGAGACCCTCAAAGCGGTGATGAGCGAAACCTCCTCGGCCGAGTACACCGACAAATTCGGCGTACCCCTCTCTCCGGCACCGTTGCGTGCCGTAGCCGTCAATGCCGCCAAAGCCCTCATGGAGCTGTATCCCATCAAGTGCTCGCAGGAGACCAAACTCCGTATCGACGGCGGTGAGGGCGGCGTAGTCTTCAACGTCATCGTCCCACAATCCACGCCCCATGAGTGAAAATAGAAACCGACCGAAGTTCAGCCGCCGCACGGCGGAACGGGTGCTTTACATTCTCGTTATCCTCGGTTTGCTGCTGTACGGGCTACTGCGGGATTCCGAGGTCGCCGCCCGGCTTATGGAGGCCATTACGAATGCTTTTTCCATCTTAATACAAAATCCATCATGACACAAGTAAGAAACTTCATCAGCGACAACTTCCGGACGATTATCATCATCGTTTCGTTTGTCGTGACCCTCTATGTGCAGCACGTCAGCAACACCGAGCATATCAACGAACTGACACGCCGCTGCCAGACGCTGGAGCTGAAAGTACAGGACCAGTACGAACGTATCGACGCCATCAAGCTCGACAAGGCTGTCTTCGAGGCCACCATGACCCAGTTTACCTCCTTGCAGACCGACATCCGGGAAATGCGGGAAGACATCAAGGAACTCTTAAAACACAACCGATGAGCAGATGGATACTGTCTGTTGCGCTCCTCTTGTCCGCCGGGCATATCCGGGCGCAAGACGCACGCTTCGAGTCGGCCGTGGCCTGTATCAAACGCTACGAAGGCATGCACGACCACCGCCATCTCCCGTATGTCGGTTACGGGCACAAACTCCTGCCGGGCGAATCGTTCCCGGCAATGACCGAGAAGCTCGCGGACTCGTTATTGCGTGCCGACCTGAGAAAGAAATGCGCCGTATTCCGCCGTTTCGGAGCGGATTCCCTGTTACTCGGCGTGTTGGCCTACAATGTGGGTGAATACCGACTGTTAGGGTACGGAACACAGTCGAAAAGCCGATTGGTGTGCAAGCTCGAAGCCGGAGACCGGGACATTTATTCCGAGTATGCGGCATTCTGCCATTACAAAGGGAAAGCCGTACCCTCCATCCGGAGGCGACGCGAAGAAGAATTCAAAATCCTATTCATCAAATAAAAAGCGTTATGATTGCAAGAAATTCAAAAGTGAAGATAGTGGCATCGTCCCAGCTTACGGAGATGATGCTGGAAGAATTAGTCGGGAAAACAGGTGTCGTGTCGGAAGACCTCACCGGCCCCGAGCGTCGCGGATGCAAGGGGTATATGGTGTTTCTCAAAGACCCGTACCAAGAGGAATACGAGTGGTTCATCCCCGTCGAATCCGTCTGCCATGCGTAAGAGTACCCTGTATTTGAGCCTCGCCGTGCTGTTGCTCGGTGGGGCTGTCGCAGTTCTGTGGCAACGCAACGGCTATCTCAAGGAGGAACGCAACCGCTACCGCAGCAATACAGAAGCGTTGCTGTCGGATATGAAACGCATCCGTGTCGATTCGACGACTATGGCAGTGGATGTGAACGCGCTGCGGTTGCGGGTGGATGAGTACAAGCGGCTGCGTGCCGAGGATACCGAAAAAATCAGGCGGCTCGGGGTGAAAATCAAACACCTCGAAGCGGCGGCACGGCATGAGGTTGAGGTGGCCGGACCGATAGACGCCGTGATACGGGACACGGTGGTTGTGCGGGATACGGTGCCGATTCTGCGCCAAAGGGTGGAGATGGTTACGCCGCACATCCAGCTTACGGGAATCATCGAGGACAACCGGCTGCGGGGTGAGATACGGGTGCCGGTGACGCTGCACCAAGCGGTGTGGGTAGAATATAAGGGCTGGTGGTTCTGGCGGCGGGTGAAGGCCGTGCATCAGACCATTTCAAGCGACAACCCGTATGCGGAGATACGGTATTCGGAGTATATACGACTATCAAAATAAATAAGAAGAAAGATGTACAGTATTGTCATGTCCCAGTACAGTCGGTATCGGGATATTTTATTATAACCGTTTCCGGCTGCCGTACCGCTATTCTTTGATGTAACTCTAACTGCATCAAAGAATGAAACTGCTTCTCAGACGCAAATACAAGGCGGAAAACTATACCATCGGCGACCTGTCAATCGACGGGCGTTTCTTTTGCCATACCATCGAGGACAAAATCCGTGAATTGCCTGCCCAGTGCCCCTATACGCCGTCGGGACGGTCGTGCCGCTGTCGGGAGAAAGTGTATGCCCGCACGGCGATTCCGGAAGGCACTTACAAGGTGACGATGGAATACAGTATGCGGTTCAAGCGGGTGTTGCCGTACCTGCATGACGTGCCGCATTTCTTAGGTATTCTGATTCACAGCGGCAATACGGAGGAGGATTCCGCCGGGTGCATCATCGTGGGCAAGAACACCGTCAAGGGCAAAGTCACCGAATCGCGCAGGACATCGGACGCGCTGAATGCTCTGCTTGCCAAGGCTTCCGACATTGACATCGAAATTGTGGAAGCATGGCGCTAAAGAAACTGAAGGCTCCCGAAAGTCTGAAAATCGACTTTTGTCCGTCGCCGAAGCAATACGAACTCTGGAAACTGCTCCAGCCCGAATGCCCGCTGTGCGGCGGCGAGGTAGAACAGATGCTTATCGGGTACGACGCCAACCACAATCCACGCTACAAGCCTTACTGCAAGCGTTGCAACAACCAGAACATTCCGCAGTTGGTTCTGGGCGGCGGAGCTGCCGGCGGCGGCAAGTCATTCGTTTCCAGCGTATGGTTGGTGAGCAGTTGCATCCGTTTCCCGGATATTCGTGCCGTAGTGGCCCGAAAGACGCTGAAAAGTCTGAAAGAATCGACGTGGAACACCATCCGCATGGTCATCAAACAGTGGGGATTGGTGGAAGACGAACACTATCACATCAACAACGTGGCCGGTACGCTGCGGTTCTGGAACGACTCGGTCATCATCATGCTCGACTTGGCCGACCAGCCGTCCGACCCCAACTTCGAGCGGTTCGGTTCGATGGAGGCGACGATTGCCGCCTGCGACGAGGTGTCGGAGGTCAGCCAAAAGGCTATTGAGGTGCTGTTCTCGCGTCTGCGCTGGAAGACTCACGAGACCTTCAAGGTATCGAAGATGCTGCTCACGACGAACCCCACGACCAACTGGATACGGGGGCGGTTCGTGCAGGACGACAACGGCGACCGGGTGACGCCCCGTGAGGGTGAAGCCTACGTGCCGTTCTCGGTGTTCGACAATCCCGATATCGCTTTCCGCCAGACCTACGAAGCCGCCCTGAACAAAATCAGCGACCAGGCGACGAAAGAACGGTTGCTTTACGGCAACTGGGACTTCGTGGAGGCCAACGACATGGCTATCTACAACCGCTTCGACGGAGCCGTGCATTTGGTTACTGGACTGAAAGAGCGGGTGTACGACCCGACGCGGCCGCTGATTACCGTGTGGGATTTCAATGTGGCTCCGCACATGAGCGTGCTGCTTGCCCAAATCGACTACGACACACGGAAGGTTTACATTCTGGAAGAGGTGTTGGGCACGGCAGCCGCCAAAGAGAACAACACGCCGGCATTGGCCCGCCGGATGAAAAAGAAACTGCTTTTAGACAAACAGATCGGCGGTGTGGACGTAACGGGCGACCCGGCAGGATTGCAACGCTCCACGGCTTCCGAGGACGGCATCAACAACTTTACGGTCATCACGGAAACGCTTGGACAAGGCGTACTGCGCCCCCGCGTAAAGCTGCTCAAGAAACAGCCTCCCCAGATTACGCGGTGCGAGTTCGTCAACGAACTATTTAACGGTTACAACGGCTGGGAGCTGCGCATCGACCTGCGATGCCGCAAGCTGACAGAGGATTTGATATACCAGACGAAAAATGAGGACGGCACCAAGTCCAAGCAGAAAGTGACCGACCCGAAGACCGGTGTGAAATACGAGAAGTACGGCCACCTGTCCGACTGCCTGGACTACCTGCTCTGCTACTACCTGCGGGATAGTTGGCACAAGTACAAAAACGGCAATGCGGGAAACTACCAGGTGGTATCGACGGCAATGCTTCATGAAGGATTCAACTATTAAAGAAAAAGACAATACATGTACAGAAGATTTCTTAATAACGAGGATTATTTAGGCATCATCACGCAAGAAGCCCTTTCGCAGATAACCAGAGGGAACAGCGACCGTTTTATCCAGGCGGAGGAGTCGGCCGAGATGAGTATTGTGGAGTACCTGTCGGAGAACTACGAAATCGAGCGGGAACTCGGCAAGGGGAAATATATCGCGGAATACGACCGTCGGATTACATTTCCCGTGGGGGCGCATATCTACCATGAGGGGACGATTTGCGAGGTCATCCGCTCCATGAGCGGTTATAAAATGCCGGCGGTAAAGACCTACTGGCAGGAGCATGTGGATGTCAATTTGGACACGGCGACCGTCGAACGTTATTCGCAGTTCGGCACCTATTATCCGAATGACCTCGTACTGTACAACGATGTGGTATATGCTTGTACGGTCGAGAACGGGTATAAGTTCGGCGAGATTCGCATTCCGATGGCCGAGGGCTGGCTGGAGGCGGAATATACCTTGTGGCAGCCGATAAACTACCTTCTGTGGGACGTGGTGGAGTTCGAGGGAGCGTTCTATACGCTGATGACGTTGGACGGGTTCGACAATAACGTTACGCCGATGGAATCAGATAACTGGGGGGCCATTGCGGACTACGATCCCGCCTATAACAAATATGAATTTTCGGAACACGAATATGTGGTGTACGAGGGGCGTGTATTCTATCCCGGAACGGATGTCAATGCCGACCTGCCACAGCGGGGAGTGAACCTCACGCCGCATGATCCGCGCAATTACAACCTGAAGAAACACATGGTACGGCTGGCGTTGTACGAACTGACAAAACTCATCGCCCCGAATAACGTGAGTGTGGTCAGGATGCGCGATTATGAAGATTCGATGAAGTGGCTCTCGGATGCGGCAAAGTTGCGGTTGAATCCGCAGATTCCCCGAAAAGTGGCAGAGGACAACAAGCCCGTGACGGACTGGCAACTTGCTACGTTCCAGACGGACTACGACCCGTGGAAAAATCCGTGGATGACGTGATTTCTTGTTCTGTTCAAGCTGTTTGCATGTATGTGTATGCAGGTTATTAAGAATCAGATATTTGATTGATTCGGGGCTCATGAAAAGACTATATGCAAACATCTGCATCTGATTGCGGAAGTGTTAATTATCAGCGGTTTATTACACGATTTTTGCTATATTTGCGTTCGTAAAACGAATATATCACTAAAAAAATATCGAGCATTATGACAAAAGCTGAAATCGTTGCAGAGATTGCAAAGCAGACGGGAGTGGAAAAGACGGTAGTAATGAATGTCGTGGAGGCGTTTATGGAAAGCGTGAAGGGTTCGATGATTGCAGGGAATGAGGTGTTCCTGCGCGGATTCGGCAGTTTCATCATCAAAAGACGGGCAGAGAAGGTAGCCCGCAACATTTCGAAGAACACGACGATTACGATTCCGGCCCATAACATTCCTGCTTTTAAGCCGGCCAAATCGTTTTTAGCCGCAATAAAGGAAGCTAAATAGCGAGTCGTAAAGCGAAATAAAAGATTTGAAAGGCGTGGGATTGGTTCATTTCACGCCTTTTTTGTCGGCAGGCTTTTGTTCTTTGTCGGGAATACAAATGAATGCTGTGTCGGAGAAGGTTACTTCTGCGGCTTCGTCCGGAAAGAAAATGCCTTCGGTGACGAGTTGCTGCATGATTTCCCAGGCTTGCTGTTCACGGGAAGAACTATTAGCGGTAACAGGTTCTGATTGCGGAGCGGACGGGTGTTTCTGGGTCTTGTCCATTGCCTTGTAAGGGTGGCTGCTGCCCCTACAGACCGGTTATGTTCATATACGAAAAGCGTGGGACATCAGCTTGCCGTAATCGAGGTTCTGGTAAACCCTACACATAACAAGTAACGCCCACGCATAACGTGAGCATTCAGTCTTGTTATCCCATGTGTAGTGAATTTACCAGATTCCGATTTACGGGATAAAAGCCAAACGCTTTCCAATATTTTTCTTAAAACACCGCAAAGATAGCGATTATTTGCCGTGTTTGCATAAAGAAGCCGCAAGAACTTATGAAAATACCTCATTTATCAGTTCTTACGGCTCGTTTTCCAGTGTCCGAAAACTATATATGTCAGCGGACTTTGTACAAGGCAATCAGCCGGCCGTTTTGCATATCGGCGATGAATGTACCATTGTAGAGGGTGCATTCGTGGATGTGCGTATCTTCGGGGTCGGATTGAAGGAGGGATTGCCGGGCGGTTTCGTCGATTACCTGCATGGCAACACCTTGTACGGTTGCGGTGGTGGCATCGACGGGCAACATCATAAGCTGCTCCAAGAGCGATTTTTCCATTGACCTGAATGTTGAGACCTTATGTCCCTCTCAGGTCCGGTTATACATGCGAAAAGCGTGGGACATTACACTTGTCGCAACACAGGCTCTGGTAAACCTTCTCCCGCAACAGATAATGCCCACGCATAACGCAGGCGTCTATCTATTTGCATTGCGGGAGATCGAAATTTACCAGACTTCGTGTTGCAAAGCAAAAGCTAAACGCTTTCTAAAATATCTTAAATCTGTTGCAAAGATAGGTATTCTGCCTGAAAAAACAGGAAATATAACAAAGAAAGCTATCGGGAAAATTCCGATAGCTTTCCTATTTGAGAGCAGGTTGTACGTTATTTTGTTCTCGACGGGACGAACGTGATTCGCTTTGTGCCTTTGGATGTGGTATATTTTCCCAAATGGGTGGAATAGAATAATCGAGGTGGAACGTCCTTCATGACGAAAGAACCGAATCCGGCCCATTTTACAGGTTCACCTGTCGCAAGGGTGCGTTTGGTTATCTCGACGGCTTTGTCGAGTATCAGCGTGATTTTGTCTTGTGATATGGGCGGGTCGAGTTCCTGCGAGATGGTGCGGATCAGCTCTTTCTTGTTCATTGCTTCTTAATACCAATATAGGATTCTAAATTACGCAAAAACTATAATCCCCCACCCAACGCATGGTAAAGGTTGATGACACCCTGTACCTCGTCGAAACGGGCCTGCGCCTCGGCCTGTTCGGCTGCGAGCAGTGACTGTTGCGCTGTCAGTACCTCCAGATAGTTCGTCGGTGAGTGGAGCATCAGCAGTTCCGTTTTACGCACGGCTTCCCGCAAGGTCGCTACCTGGCTACTGTTGATTGCTACTTGCTGCCGTGCCGTCTGCCATGCCGTCAGTGCGTCATTCACCTCCTTGCCCGCATCGAGCAGCGACTGTTGAAACAATAAAGTTGCTTCTTCCTGCCGTGCCTTTGCGATTTTCAGATTCGCACGGTTCGTACCGCGATTGAAGAGCGGCTGCACGAGCGAGCCGACCGCATTGGCCAGCCATGCTGCGGGATTCGTTACCGCGCCTCCGTTGTTCGTCCAGCCGAGCGATCCCGAAAGCGTAAGGCTCGGATAGAATGCCGCACGGGCGGCATTGACGGCATAGAACGCCTGTGCCAGATTGTATTCCGCCTGCCTCACGTCGGGACGGTTGGCCAGCAGTTGCAACGGCACGCCTACGGACACCTCCTCGGGAAACCGCTGCCCGTCCAGCGTCCCGCGCTCGATAGCTCCAGGCGGCATTGCGAGCAATACGGAAAGGGCATTCTCGGTTTCATGGATGCTCTGCCGCAGCGTAAGCAGTGACGATTCGAGTGCCATGCGGTTCGCCCGTGCCTGCAAGACGGCTGCATCGTTCGACTTGCCGGCTTTTTTCAGGGCTTCGAGTACCTTGACGGACTTTTCCCACGTGGCGAGCGTCCGCTCGTTGACAGCAAGCTGCCTATCGAGCATGAGCAGCGTATAGTAGCTGTTCGCCACGGTCGCCACAAGCCGCGTCTGCACGGCTTGTTCGTAAGCCCTGCTGCTTTCGAGGGCGGCCCGTGCTCTTCGTTTGGCGTTGGTCACCTTGCCGAAGATGTCGATCTCCCAAGCGGCCGACGCCCCGAGGTTGTAGGTCTTGGTCGTCACTCCGTCGTAACAGCCGATGCCTCCTTCGGGATTCAGCGACACGGACGGCAAATAGGAAAGACGTGCGTTCTTCAGCACGGCTTCCGCCTCCTCGACGCGCAGGCGGGCGATACGCAGGTCGGTATTCCGTTCCAGCCCTTTTTCGACAAGCGTCTGCAACTGCGGGTCGGCAAACAACTCCCGCCATGATAAGGAAGCAATCGTTACGGTATCTTCCGTAGGAACGTCCCGGTACAGACCGTCGGTCTCGACCTGCGGACGCGAGTAGGGTTTGTACACTCCGCAGCCCGACAGAGAGAGGACGGCGGATACAATCAATATCGTATGTTTCATAATCGTCATTCAAAATCTTCGTTCATCGACCACCGCCACTCCTGCGGCTCCGTTTTATCTCTCTTTCTCATTGTCCGCTCCTGCAACCATTGGAATACAATGAACAATGACGGTACGAGGAACAGCAATGCCAACGTACCTACTATCATACCTCCGATTACGCCTGTTGCGAGCGAGCGGCTACCGTTGGCACCCACGCCGTGAGCCATCATCAGCGGAACAAGGCCGAACACCATAGACAGGACTGTCATCAGGATGGGGCGTAAACGGACTTTCGCTGCACTGTATGCCGCCTGTGCCAGGGTCATGCCCTCCGTCCTCCGCTTGCCGGCATATTCGGTCAGCAGAATGGCGGTTTTGGCAAGCAGTCCGATAATCATAATCAGTCCGGTCTGCATATAGATGTTGTTCTCCAGCCCGAACAGCCACGCGAACAGGAAGCTGCCCATCAGTCCGCAGGGAACGGACAGCAGCACGGCAAACGGGATGAACACGCTTTCGTAGAGGGCGCAAAGTATCAGGTATATCAGCACCATGCAGAGGATGAATATCAATGCGGCATTGTTGGTGGTCTTGCTCTCCTCGCGCGACAAGCCTCCGAACTCATAGCTGCAAGTGGCGGGAAGCACCTCACGTGCCGTCTCGCCAATCGCCTTGATGACCTGGCCGGAACTGTAGCCCGATGCCGGAGAGCCGTTGATGGCGATGGCGTTGAAAAGGTTGAAGCGCGTAAGGTCGGAAGGCCCGTTGGTCTTGGTCAGGCGCACGAACTGACCCAACGGTGCCATGCTGCCGTCGGAAGTACGCACGTACATCCGGTTAAGCGACTCCGTATTTATGCGGTACTCCGCCGGTGCCTGCATGGTGACGTGATAGAGCTTGGAGAAACGGTTGAAGTCCGACACATACGACCCGGTATAATAGCCGGAGAGCGTGGAAAGCACATCGGCGGGAGATATGCCCGACTGCTCGCATTTCGCCGCGTCGATGTCCACCCAATACTGGGGATAGTCAGCGGCAAAAGACGAATAGACCTCTCCGATTTCGGGACGGCGGGACAATGCCTCTACGAATCTGTCCGCCTCCTTCTTGAATGCAGTGACATCGCCACCGGTCTTGTCCTGCAAGTAAAGCTCGAAACCGTTGCCCATGCCGTAGCCGGCAATCATCGGCGGCGACATGGCAAACATCGTGGCATCGGGAACATCAGCGGTGGCGGCATAAATCTTGCCTATCACGTCGTCCACCGATTGCCCTTCGTCCTTGCGCTGGTCCCAATCTTTAAGTGTCATGAAATACATGGCCTGTGAAGGGCCGGAACCGCTGAATGAGAATCCTCCGACCGCTCCGCTGTACTCAATCTCAGGGATGCTGTCAAGACGGCTGTTGATACGCGCCATCACCTTGTTGGTCTGCGCCATGGAGGAACCGGGCTTTGTGTTCATGCTTACCATCACCGTGCCGGTGTCTTCCTGCGGAATAAGTCCTGTCTTCGTGATATTGACCAGCAAGACCAGCAACCCGAACGAGGCGGCAATCGTTCCCCACAACAGCCACCGGCGATGGATGATATACAGTACCCCACGTACATAGCGGCGGCTCAAACGGTCGAATACGGCATTGAATGCCTTGCGGAAGCGTGCCGCAAAATTGTTCTTCGTGTTTCCGTGCTCGTCAATATAAGGTTTCAGGAACAAAGCGCATAATGCAGGTGAAAGGGTAAATGCATTAATAGCCGATATGCCCACGGCAACCGCCATCGTGATACCGAACTGGGCATAGAACGCCCCGGAAGTACCGCCCATCATTGCCACCGGGATGAACACCGCCATAAAGATAATGGTAGAGGTGAGAATGGCGGACGAAACGCCCTTCATGGCATCATCGGCGGCAAGCACCGGCGACTGATAGCCCTCGTCGAACTTCGCCTGCACCGCCTCTACCACTACGATGGCATCGTCCACTACCGTACCGATGGCAAGCACAAGGGCGAAAAGCGTAAGCAGGTTGATGGAAAAGCCTATCAGCGACATCACGGCAAACGTGCCGATGATGGAGACGAAGATGGAAACCGTGGGAATGAGCGTGGACTTGATGTCCTGCAAGAACACATACACCACCACGATAACCAGAAGTATCGCCTCGATAAGCGTCCGTATGACAGAATTGATGGAGGCATACAGGAACTTGTTGGTATCGGTCAGCACCACGAACTCCGCCCCTTCCGGCAGGTCGCGTTCAATTTCATCGAGCACCTCGTGAATCTCATTGATGGTGCTCGAAGCGTTGGAACCCGCTTTCTGGTTGATGAGCATCATGGCAGCCGGATGTCCGTTCACCTCGGTGGAATAGTTGTAGAATTCATCGCCCAACTCCACATCGGCGACATCTTTCAGCCGAAGCACGTTACCACCGGGCAGGGACTTGACGACCAGTTCGCCGAACTCTTCCGCCGTGGAGAGGCGGCCGCGATACTTCATCGTGTATTCATTTGCCGTGGGATGATTGGCTCCGAACGAACCGGTTGCCGCCTCTATATTCTGTTTCGCCAACACGGAGGAGATGTCATCGGGAATCAGTCCGTACTGCGCCATCTTGTCGGGACGCAGCCAAAGGCGCATACTGTAGTTGGAACCGAACAGTTGTGCCTTTCCCACACCGCCGATACGTTTCAATCGCGGCTCTACGTTAATCTTCACGTAATTGTTGAGAAAGGTCTGGTCGAAACGGTTGTCGGGGCTGTAGAGGGCGAATGTCAGCAACTCGGCATTCTGCTGCTTCTCGGTGGTGACGCCGGTCTTGGTCGCTTCCGCCGGAAGCTGGCTCAGTACGCCGTTCACGCGGTTCTGCACATTGACCGCTGCCATGTCGGCATTGGCACCCTGCTTGAAATAGATGTTGATGGAAGCATCGCCCGTATTGGATGCCGTGGAGGTCATGTAGGTCATGTCCTCCACGCCGTTGATGGCTTCCTCCAAAGGAACGATTACGGCTTTCTGCACCGTCTCGGCATTCGCGCCGGGATAGGTGGCCCATACATTAATGGTGGGCGGGGCGATGTCGGGATATTGCTCCACGGGAAGGGCTTTCATGGCGATTACGCCCATCAGGACAATCACCACGGAGATTACGCCCGAAAACACCGGGCGGTCTATGAGCAAGGGTTTGGCCAGTTTGGGGAATTTGGTACGTTCATAGACAATCATGCCTTCCTTTTCGTTGATCATGTCCCATGTCAGGTTGACGACATCGACGTTGGCCATACCACCGCTGTAAAAGCTGAAAAGGAAAAGGTCGAGACAAAGCTGCTCCTGCTCGGAGAAGAGGCTGCGGTCCATGAACTCCATCCGGCGAATGATGTTGGGATTGACGGCTTTGGACTCGAACTGCCCCCACGCCATCTTTTCCGCAGCTGCCTCGAAGATTATGGGGTTGGCTCCGTACATGTGGAGTTCGTCTTTGGCATAGTTTACCAATGCACGGAAGATGCGGAGAAGCTGGCGCAAGCCGGCACGGTTACCATTTTCGATGCCGCGCCGCTCCAGATAGACGATGTATTCCAAAAGGAATTTCTGGGTAATGTCGGTGAAGTAAAAGCGAGACAGGTCTTTGTTGTACTGCTTCTGGGTGAAGGTCGAGAGTGAAGTACGGAGCTGCTTGTACATGCCGGCAGTGCCGACACTCTTGACGAGTTTGCCGTTCTTGAATTTCTCGTGGTTCTCGAAGTATTCGATTCTGGCGTTGATGAGCTGGAGAACGGTCAGCACTTTCGATTCCTGCTTTGCCTTTTCCTCTTCTTTGGGTTTGAAGCAATCGGCCCATTGTAGTACGGAAAAGTTACGTCCGTCCTTTTCCCACCGTTCGGCGACGGACATGTACTTCTCTTTGAGTTCAAGCAACAGTTGGTTTTTCTTGAGGTACTCGCTGGAGGCAGATTCAAAACTCTGGGTTTCGTTGTTCCAGCATTTGTAAGCTCCGGTGATGCTGACGACCCGGGGAATGCGGGTATAACCGGTCTTGTAGAAAATCATTTCCAGTTTGACCATCTTGGGGTCCTGGGGGTCTTTGCGACCTTTGAATGTGATCGAACAATACATATCGTTAATTTTTTAGTGGCTCATGTATTCCTGTCGGTTCCCTACATGGGAGCCTACATAAGAATAGAACTATCCACCGTATTCGGGTGGAAACGGAGGCAATCCGTTACCCGACGAATCAATTAACTTGTTGATATGTAGTCGTTTTAGTCTATGCGAATTTTGACTTTATTGGAGTTGGAAAATCTCCATTGGATTAATAAGTTTACCTTCTTCCTCCATCTTGCGGTGAATTTCAAACAAACGGAGTTTTACGGATTCCAGATAACGGTTAATTTCCAACGAAGCGGCATCTTTGCCCGTACATCGTTCTTTGTTTTGATTCCAAAGGTTAGGCTTTACAGCTCTCTTTAGCTGTATTTCTGATAATTGTCCTGCGATTGAGATTCGCAACATGATAGGATTCTCTCCTGATTTCAACGCTCGTGTTTGCCGAATAAAGAAAAGCACATTAAAAGTCTGTCTCATACTCTATAAATTAATGGTTTAAAGATACTTGAACCATGCTTTATAGAGAGCCTTAAACAATAAGACAATCAGCGACTTACAATGCAATTCGTGGACACTTTTTTGCGTGGATAAAATTGTCCACGATTTCCGCTGAGCCGGAACTGCTTAGTTTTTAAATTCTTAAATCTGCATTTTTTTGTAGGTGACAGAAATAAAAAAATCCCCCGAAATTGCTGAATTTCAGAGGATTTCAAGAGTGAAAAGTTCTTTCGAGTGGTGCCACCAGCAACCGAAAATCGGTTTGTATAGCACTATTTCTCAATAAGTTACATCTTTATCACGATGTTAGTCCCTTGAATAAGGTTTTCACAGCTTTGCACCGTTCGACATTAGTTTGTATCTTGGGTACGATTTCTGAATACAAAGATAGTAATTAAGAAGTAAAAAACAAATAAGTATTAACGAATAATCTTGCCAACTTCACATAGTTTTTGAAAAGCAATACTTCCTGATAGTTTTTGGTATCTATTTAATCCTTTTTCTAACCCATTACATAATTCTTGATGTATATATGTTCCGACACTTAAAGCTGGAGTATTGTATAAAGTTTTAGCATATTGTAAATCAAATGTACAAAGTTGTTCTCTATTTTCTCTAATATCAGATACTGTTTGATTTATTCTATTATATTGTTGTAAATAATAAAAAGAGCATTTAGTATTTATTGAATCTTGGATTTTCATTTTGATAAAAATCTGTTGAGTTTTAATTTCTTGAGCTACTTTAAAAAACTTATCTATTGTTTCAAAATCGGAAGCTTTTAGTTTATTAGCAAACATGTGATTATATTTTAACCAACTATTCTCTTCAAAAATAATTCTTGAATAATATAATGGTTGTTCTGACAAACTGTTTCCTACAATCGCTTCCGCTTTCAATGTTTCAATATTTTCTTCAATATCCTGAATTTGAAGCTTCAATATAGTTGCTGCTGCTTGAAGTGCATTTCTTTTATTATTCCAATAGATAATAGCCGTAACACAAACAGTTATTGTCATTATAATAGTTTGTAAAAAATTTGATTCTAAAAAATTTTGTTCCATAAATATCTATTAAATTAATATATAATATCCTCCAGTTTTGGGTGCGCCTTTAAATTCTATCAAACCTTTGTCTTGTAAAATCTTGATATATCGCATAGTCGTTCTTAAGCTTTTGTTGATATGCTTACTGATTTCAGAAGCATTTAAGCCGGGAGTAGTTACCAATAGATTGAGAATAGCTTGTTCATTCTCGTTTATAGTATCATTTACTATGCCATTTACTGTGTCATTTACTGTGTCATAGTTGGCAGAGTTAGAGATTTGGCGTTTGAATACTGCTGTAAACATCCCCTCTGTATGGAATTCCGGTTCAGGCAGATTTGCTTCCCTCATAGCTTCCTGCATACGAGGAATACCGGATGCAACTCTTTCTACTAAGTGCATACGGGTAAACAAACTGAAAATTAACGGATTACGTGTCATACTTTTATGCCCGAAATCTTTAGCCACAACAGGCAGAAGTCCTCCGGGATTGGAAATCTCTACCCGGTCGTCAAACATTTCTATCATAATGCTTGCACCTTGTTCATAGTAATCACGATGTGACAGAGCGTTTATAATGGCTTCTTTAAATACGGTCAGAGGTATTTCCCAAATTTCTTCTCTTGGTCCTGTTCCCTCTATTTTATAGGCTACTTGCAGTTTACTTTCCAACCAAGCTATAGCCTGTAGATATTGCTGGTACAATGAACCTCCGAATGTTTTATCATCTATAATATAGACTTTATTCGTTCCCTTGAAAAGAACACACCTTGTGATAGCATGTGGAAACTTTCGTTCAGGTTGCTTGCCGAAGAACATCGCTGCACCGTTCTTTGCCGTTCCATTCTCGGTAAACAGTTCCAAGTTTTCAAATATTTGTTTGTCGGGTGTGGATGGACTTAGTTTTGCTTCTGTTCGGAAATCCTTAATCATCTGTTCATCTGCATCTGTGTAAATATTGAACCAATGGCAGGGTATATGGTCGAAGAAGATTTTGTTACACTCCTGAAAGAAGCTGCGCATTTCTTCGGCTGTGCGAAGTTTCTGTGAGTTTGCCCCCTCACGGACATAGATAGAACCGGAGAATATATAAGGTTTATCCTTGCCGGACGGAACATCAATCACCCAAACAGTTTTATTCACAATATTTACGGAATACAATTCACAGTGGAGTGCAGGAGATATTTCGCTGATAGAACCTTGAATAGCAGAACGCTTATCGTTTTCTAAGTTAGTATCTACCACTTGTCCGTTATCATCTACTCCAATAAGCAAATATCCTCCGTCTGCATTGGCGAAAGCACATATTTCCTCTGTCAGTTCACGCACCTTTGAAGGAACACGAACCTTAAATTCTACATTGTAGCCTTCTCCGCTATCAATAAGTGATTGTATGTTTTCTGTATTTAGCATGAATTTTATCTTAACAATGCAAATTTACGGATAAATCAGTGAAAACAAAATAGTTGTCATAAATTCCTTTTCCTAAATTCAGAGGGTATGACGCCTTTATATTTTTTGAATAGCTTGTTTAAGTGGCTTTCATCTGTAAAGCCTAATTCAGCAGCAATCTCATTGATTCTCATTTCGCTATGCAATAATCTGTTTTCTACTAACTTCAACTTATATTTGATGATGTATTGTTGCATTGTTTCATTTGTATGCTTTTTAAAATAGCGCCCCAAATAATTTTGCGAGATGCCAAAATGCTGGCTAATAGTGTCTGCCTTTATTTTATCGGGATTATATATATTGTTTTGGATATATTGCAAAATATCTAATGTCTTTTCCTCTGAACGTTCATCAATCTTTTCAGGCAGATACTTGGCTATGTTACGAGTAACGATGACTATCAATGTATTTATTAATTGTTGTATCAGTTCTTTGTTATACAAATCTTGATTTACATATTCTCTTATAAGAGCTTCTATTATAGACTTTATAAGCGGTTTATCCGTGATGTTTTTTAAGATACAACCCGGTTGATGATTGGCATGTTGAAGAATAAATTCTAAGTTCTTAATATTTTTAGTTCCAAAGAAACCAGAATGAATATATATATCATTAAAACGAATGAAAAAGAATTTTGTAGTAGTATGAATATCAAAAGAATGGCAATCTTGAGGGGTTATTAGAAACATATGTCCCTCATGATAATCAAATTTATTATTATTGATGCATTGTAAACCTGTTCCGGAAAGGATATAAACTAATTCAAAAAATGTATGTTCATGCTCTTTAAGAGGAGATTCTTCGAGCTCTTTTACGCTGATTTCAAACGGCTGATGTAGATTTTCCTTTTTCATGTTGCAAATATACTGCATTTAGGAAAATATATACTAAAAACAAAGAATGAAATCGGTATAATTTTGCTCTCTGAAATAATCTTTTAAATTATATATGAATTATGAACTTCTTAGAATTAGTAAAAGAACGCCATTCTGTTAGGCATTATGCACAGCAAGTGGTAGAAAAAGAAAAACTGGACTACATTTTGGATTGTGCTCGTTTGGCTCCTTCGGCAGTCAATAAACAACCGTGGACATTTATTGTAGTACAGAGCGATTCCCAAAAACAGAAATTAGCTAAGTGCTATCCGGCAAAATGGTTTACGGAAGCTCCTGTATATATTGTTGTCTGCGTAAATACTGATATTGCATGGAAACGACAGTTTGATAATAAAAACCATGCTGATATTGACGGGGCTATAACTACTGAGCATATTTGTTTAGCAGCAGCAGAACAAGGGTTAGGAACTTGTTGGGTATGCAATTTTGATGTTGCGATGTGTAAGGAAAATCTTGATTTAGAATCATATATTCAACCTATAGCAATAATTCCCATTGGCTATCCAATCAGCAAAGAACATCAACTATCTACGAGAAAGGAAATTAATGAAATTGTTTCATATATATAAATTAGGAAATGAAAAAGAAGATATTATTTGTTGTTACCAGCCATGATAGATTGGGAAATACCAATAATCCAACAGGTTATTATTTATCAGAAGTAAGCCACCCTTGGTCTGTTTTGATAAGTGCTGGGTATGAGATAGATTTTGTAAGTCCCAAAGGCGGTAAAGCACCAGCAGAAGCAGTCGATTTGACAGATGAAATAAATAAAGCGTTTTGGGAAAACTCGGTTTATCGATTTAAAATAGAGCATACATTAAATCCCCAAGAAGTTAATCCTGTAGAATACATTGCAGTTTTTTATGCTGGGGGACACGGAGTTATGTGGGATTATCCTAATAACCAAGATTTAGGAAGAATAGCTCAAACAATTTATGAAAATGGGGGTGTTGTAAGTGCTGTCTGTCATGCGCCAGCAGCTTTATTGAATGTAAAATTATCAAATGGAGAGCTATTAATCAAGGGTAGAAAAATAAATAGTTTCACGAATGAAGAAGAAAAATTCCTTAATACAGATTCAATAGTACCATTTATGCTTGAAACAGAACTAAAAAAAAGAGGTTGTCTTTTTGAAAAATCCGGTTTGTGGAAGTCACATGTTACAGTAGACCATAGAATTATAACAGGACAAAACCCTCAATCTGCCTTAGAGGTGGGAAAAGCTATTTTGCAAGAATTAGAAAATCTATAAAATTGAAGCAATATAGTGAGTTTCTTTATTTTAGGATAATAAGGAATGCTCACTATATTCTTAGTTATAGCAATTAATATGAACAAATTATTACAACAGAAGTTTTTTCGATTATTATCGGAATATTCTCAACGTAAAGTTTCTGCATCCGAGTTGATAGAAGCTATTAATGAATTAGCAGCCTATGTAGCCGATTTTAGTATTAATGAGCAGGATTATAGCGTGTTAGTACGTTATTTCTCCTTTGGCTTGCATCGTCTTAAATCGTATCGAGTGCGGTTTGAGCAAGAAAAAAATGCCCTATTTGCATCTAATTGATGAAGCGATAGGACTTTTGAACACCGAAATACGCCTTATCGAATGGCGTATCAAGTACCCGGAACAACTACAGCAACGCACTAACAAACAAGCTCTTTCCCCTCTCTATCTCGCTGACAAAACAACCCTTATCAACATCATGGAAATGGTAAGCGGTCTGTTCCTCTCCAAAGACATCGTGTATCAGAACGGTAAGCCCGCCTACTTGGTGGACTTGGCGAAAGCTTTTGAATGGCTGTTCAACATCAGGATAGGCGACTGTTACCAAAAACATGAGGATGTGATAAAACGAAAGCCGGGCAAACTGACCGGGTTTCTTAATGGACTGGTAGAACTTATCAAAAAGGAACATGACAAGAAAGGATATAGATAATCAGTGACTTATGATTTATTTATAGGGGATTCCATTAGTTCCCCCGTAATTTCTTTGCGCTTGTTTTCTGAACTTTGCTTCATCAATCGATTGACAGACCATAATGTATAATCAGAAAAATGAAGCAATCATGTATATAGACAATGACGATTTCAGCGTATGGATGCAGAAGCTGTACGCCAAACTGGAAGAACTCTGCAAGGATGTACGGGTACTGCGCAATGCCGACAGGGTGCTGCCCGAAGATGACAACCTGCTGGATAATCAGGACTTGTGCCTGCTGTTCAAAGTAAGTATCAAGACCCTGCAACGCTACCGGGCTATCGGTGCGCTGCCGTACTTCACAATCAGCGGAAAAGTGTACTACAAGGCTTCCGATGTCCGGGAGTTCATCAAGGAACGGTTCAGCGTTACCACGCTACGCCAGTTCGAGAAAGAACACTGCACGAAGAAAAAGAAGTGAATTAGAAAGCCGGGGCGGTTCTGTTCCGGCTTCGCTTTGGGTTTATGGCTTGCCTAATTTGTCGGCTTCCTCCTTTAGCTGCTCGGCTTGCTCGTTTAACAGCCTTGCCCGTTCCAACGCTTCCGCCTGCTTCCTGCTGCGGTATTCAAAGCCTTTCACCGAATCGGTCAGGCTTCGGATGAAAGCGTTGTCCCGTTCCCGGCTGAACTTCGTTTCCAGCAAATCAAGGCTGCTGCCGTCTGCCTTTCCTTTCATCAGGATATAGCGGTATTTTATATCGTTGTCCTGTAACCGCTGCATCCGTTCCGTGAAACGAATATTCAAGATTAGCGAAGCGATACAGATAATAAAACCTGCTGAAAGAAGAAAGAACTTGGGTTTCAGGTAAGGAGTTATCCGGTATGTCAGTTTACCATGCCATGAAATGGGCGTTGTTTCCCCGGTCGGAGGTGTATCATCAACCGGGAACAACACCTTTAACCGTTCCTTGAAATATCGGTGCGAGGTCACGATAAGCCCCTTTATATCTTCAAGGTCTTGTTTTTGGTTCTCAAATTGCCCTTTTCCGATACTGCCGATTTGGTTTAGAATCTCCCGTACCGTGTTTTCAGTAATGCCGGATTTACCTTGCATTTCCGAAATGCGCTGTTCGATAACGTCCAGTCGGTTAACCGTTTCCTCCCGGCTGGCTGGCGTTACCTGCTTCTCCTGCCGTTCTTTCAGTTCCGTAACCATGGAGAGAAGCCCCTCCAAAATTAAGTTATTTTCCATGTTCCTATAATTTTAAGTGTCGTTTCTTTTTCTTCTTTTTTCTTTCACCGGGATTGTCGGGCGTTTCATCAGCCGGAGAGGACGGGGCGGAGAACAGACCGCCTAAGCCTGCCAGTAGCGGACTGTCGGCTTTGCCCGGTGTCTGCGCTGGCTCCTGAACAGGTGCGGAAACCGTCTGTCGGTTGCTTTCGGTAGTGTTCAGCTCCGCATCCCCGAAACATTTATCCAGCTTGGAGAAACTGAAACTGCGGTCTATCTCCGAACCCTTGAACGTGTATTCACCTTTGGAAAAGGATACGCCCTGCACTTCGCCAGTCTGTCCCCTGTACTTGAAATGAATCCCAATACCTTTTTCTGCCAGCCGGGTTTGTAACTGCTGCCAGTTCCTTGATTTCCCGATTTCATCCTTTACGGCATTGTAAATCTCGTATTTGGATTTGTCCGGCTCTCTCAAACGGTGCTGTTTTACATGCTCCTTGCCTTTAGCGAAATAAAGCCCGTGTTTGGCTTTCAGCTTCTTGCATACCTGCTCGTTGCGGTACATGTCGTTCCTGTCCGAAATGGTCTTGCCGTTGTTGTCTATGCGGTTGAACACGATATGCACGTGCGGATGTTCCCGGTCTTGGTGGCGCACGATGATGTACTGCGTATCAGTGATTTTCATTTCACGCATGTACTCCTGTGCAAGCTGTACCATTTTCTCGTCTGTCAGCTTGGGTGCGTCCACCGGGGAATAGCTTAGCGCAATATGTCCGACAGACTTTTTCAGGTCGGGATTCATCCCGGCTTGCAGTATGAAACTGCGTATGATGTCCCGGTTGCTTTCCGCTAACACTCCCTCCGCATGAAGCAAAGTTGCCTGTTCCTTGCCCAGCACGTAATTTACACAGCCCTTAAATCCGCTTCCCTTTTTTATTTTTCCAATCATCCGACAACCGGTTTATGATTTCAACAATCCTGTTCTTGAGTTTCACCAGTTCCACCGCTACCAGTGCGAACCCTCCGGCATTCGCCCGGTGCGCCAGCTGGTTGATGTTGTTGGCTTCGCCCGCCAGCTTGCGGATAGTGTCCGCATCCTGCCTGTTCAGCCGGGGCGTCACCTCTGCCGAAACGACAGCCTGCCGGATGTATTCGCTGACACGCAGCCCGGCTTCCCCAGCTCGCTTCCTGATTGCGTAGAACTGTAACTCGGTCAGTTTCGTGCTGACTACCCGGTTCTGCTTGTCTATCCGGCTTTTTGCCGGGCGACTTCCCGGTTTGTTTCTTATCCCTGTCATACGTTTTTGCTTTTAGGTGGTATCTTAAAAATTGCGACCAACGGGAGAAATTTTCTTTGCTGTCAAGCAAAGCAAGGTGTTTCGGTCTACCGAAACATAACCTTGCTCTCCCTAATCACACAGCCTGCCGTCGGTTCATGCCGCCAGCCTTGCAGGTCACATCCTTAGCCCTCTCTTTCTTTTTTCACCCGGATTTTGTCTGTTGCCCTGCTCCGGTTGGGATATGTTGCCGGGCTGCTTCATCCTGCTTTCAAAGCCCCGCTTTTCCGGCTGGCTTGCCTTTATCCCACGCAGATAGTCGTTCAGGTCATTGTGACCGCTGTACAGGTGTGATGCGTCACGTACACGCCATTTGTATTCCTGCCTTATGGCTTCAACCGCTTTCCTGCCTGCCTCGTCATTGTCAAGCATACAGTGTATATGCCCGTAATCAGCCAGCGGATATAAGGCTTTATCTACGTTGGCGGTGGAGTTCAGGATAACGTAGTCCTGCTAGTCGGTACAGGGCATACCCGGGCTTTTCTGTTGCCGGATAGTGAGGAATGAGAGGAAATCCATAAAGCCCTCGAACACGAAACAGGTATCTCTCGGCTCTCCCTTTTGCCTTATGTGGGTGATGTCTTTCGATGTGCTGCCCTTGAAACGGGGATTGCGAAGCTCGTAACCTCCTGAATCATTTTTGAACGCCAGCGCAAAATAAGGCTTCCCACCGATGCGGTAATACATTTCCTGCACGTATGGGGCTGCCGTTCCGGGGGAAATCCCCCTTTCCTGCAAGTAGCGCATGAGTGCCGGATTCTGTAACGGCTGTATTCTGCGTATCTCTATCGGGCTGGCTGCCTGCCTTTTCGTGTCCCTTTCGGGCAGGTCTTTCCCGTGAAAGGAAAAAGAGGTAGTGTCGCCCTGCTCTAGTCGGCAGATAGCACCGTAGGCGTTGCACCCGTTCTGCTTCATCACAAGGTCGATGAGCGTCCCGCCCTCGCCAGTTCCGTAGTCACACCATAGATTGGCGTTATAATCCACCTTGAAACTCGGTGTGTTGTCCTCCCGTAAGGGGCTGCGGTACATCCCGTAACTTCCTTTTTCCGTGACGGGCTGGATTCCCAAAGAGTTCAGGTAATCCTTGATACTGATATTGTTGGCTTCCTTGTAGGTCATAATCTTTATTTTTTTGGTTAACGATAGTAATAATGAAGCAAGAAGCGAGTAAGAAGAAGCACGGGACACTACTACATCTATCTTTTTCTTTTTCAATGGATTGTAGTACATGTAGTAACATAGTAATTATTTATCCTTTAAAAAAGGAATAAATATATTCTATATATTATATTGCCGTTTTTTCTTTTTCCCGGATTTTCCAAAAGTTTGGGATTCTATCTTACTTCATACTACATAATTGGTAAACTATTGTTTATTAAATTGTTATGTATGTATCAAACAATATGTAGAAGCTACTACATTCCGGTTCTACCCGTAATCATCCCCTGTACGGGAAGCCGGAACGGGCTTTATCCTGTACCCATATACCGGATAATGGTTGTTGTTGATGCGCTTCTGTACCCGCTTGAAACCGATTTTCCGCAATGATTCGCCCAGCCTTTTTTCGGATAGCTGGACGGGGAATATATTACGCAGGTATGCGAGTACCTGTGCCGTTGTCATGAAGAACAGGGCTTCTTCCTCCTCTGTCGGCTTCTCAAAGTATTGTGTCAGCATCTCAAACTCGATTGTCTGTACCTCAAATTCCGCATTTGTCAGGTGCAGTTCTTCAATCTCCGCATCATTGAACCAGTAGCGCACGCCCTGACGGTACAGGTACATGATTTCGGAATAGACGTTATCCATGTGAATACTTTCTGCCGTGGGCTTGTCTATGTGCAGCACCTCGAACGGCAAAAAACGCCTGCTGCCTGTCGGGTCGGTCAGGAACTCGTTGCCGTTCACCGAAGCCATGAAGCTGGCGAGGTGGGGGTATTCCTCTATGTAAATATCATACGGTCTGCGGTACTTCACCGCCGGGGTGGTGATAAGGTTCTTCAATGCGTTCTCGTTCTGCTTGTTGAGTTCCTTTAGCTGGTCGTCAATGTTGATGAACAGGTATTCGGCTATCAGTGTCAGGATGTCTTTGCCCTGCGGGTCTATCTTCCCGGTGAACAGGTAGTTCTTAAGCGGTGTCGGGCAAAGGTTGTCCAGCCACCACGATTTGAACTGCCCCTGCCTGTCCCCGGTCAGCACCAAACAAGTATGGTTCTGACACCCTGTGTCGTTCATCGCGTTGGCTACCACACCGATAAGCCATTTCGTGAAATATTCCTCCCATTTGCTGGGGTTGGCTACCTGTACCGTGTTCAGAAGCCTGCCGATATGCCCGTGTTCGGCAGGATTCAGTAAGGGCAGGGCGTTGAAATACTCCTGTATGGGGTGAGCCTTTCTTGCGAAGTCGCTTTCCAGTATCATGCGTATGTTGTCGGTCGAGGTGGCAATGTCAGCCGTTGCGTCCAGCCTGCGCCTGAAAGTGTTCAGGGCGAATTTTGTAACGGGCTGGTACAAGTCCGAAGAACCCGCAGCCCGGTATTCCGTCCGGCTCTTTACGGTGTTGAACCGGAAATCATACAGGACGTTCAACAGGCTTTCGATGCGCTCGTTCTTTGACTGCCAGCCCTCGATATGCCGTGTTTCATCACTTCTTTTCTTTTTCATCGGGAAGTCTGTTAGAAGCCGGGACATACTGCTGCTGCATCCACTTTTTGAGTTCCTCCATGTTGAAACGCAGGGTACGCCCACGCTTGACACACGGTATCATCCCCTTGCTGGCTAAATGATACAGGTAATTGACCGAATACCCGGTTATGCCGCTGGCAACGGATATTTTGACTAACACAGGCTCTTTTCCGTCCTGCCGTTCTTCGGGCTGTGCGCCCATGACCGGGGCAATCATCTTTTCGATGTTCTCCAGCCGTTTGAAAATTTCTTCGAAAGGATTGTTCATAGGTGCTTGTTTTTTGAATTAGCACCACAAATAAAATAAGAAAAATCGGTAAAAAACAAAGCGTCAGCCGTTTGGAATCGCTTTGCTTCGCTCTGCGCCAAATTAATGTCGGCAAATGGAAAACGGCTTTGTGTTCATTACCTTACTTATTTAGGGAGTGGAGAAAAAACAGTTTTTTTGTTATCGGTTCATTTCTTTCGTGTTGTTGTTGGGTTGGCGGTGGACATTTTCGGACACGCAAGGTCATTTGCGGATAGGAAGAAACAACCTGTCATTCAGCCTTATATATTTGCACCAGTGAAGAAAAACGGAGTATTGACAAGAATAAATATATCGGTTATGGAAATAGTGACGATTGAAAAGAAAACGTTTGAACTATGGAAACAGAGGTTTGAAAATTTTGTGGGTCGTGTGGATGCGCTCTGCGTGCCTTTACGCAGGAAGCGTGACAAGTGGCTGGATAACTGCGAGACTTGCCGTTTGCTGAACGTTTCAGCCCGGACGATGCAGACTTACCGTGATACGGGAAAACTGCCTTATTCGCAGATTAACAATAAGATTTACTACAAGGCTTCGGACGTGGAAGTCTTTCTGCTTAATCAGGTAAGGGACAATTCTAAAAAGTAGGCGTATGAATTTGATAACGAAAGATTCCGAAACTACGCTGGTGCTGTTTTCTTCACTTGACAGGGTGCTGGAAAACGTGGAGTACGTGGCAATGAACTATCGCCCGGTATTGAACGGTGAACACTACCTGACGGGCGATGAAGTGTGCAGGCGGCTTTGCATCAGCAAACAAACTTTGTAAAATTATGGCCGACTTAAAGAATTCGCTATAAATATACTGTGTTGTAAAACAGATATTTATATCTATGCTTGGAATAAGAACAAAAAACAAAATATATTGTTCTTATATTGAGAAATTGCTTTCAAAATTTGGGAGTATACAAAAAATACAGTTAATTTGCAATACTATATATAACAATAGAAAGATGAATACATTAGTAGAACTATCTATCAAAGATTTTAAAGCTATCAAACGGGCTGATGTGCAGCTTGATGGTATTACTGTCGTGTCAGGTATAAATGGATGCGGTAAAAGTACAATGTCTAAATTGTTATATTATATATTTCGAAATGCAAATTCATTTGAAGAATTGGTCTTGCTTTATACAAATAGTCAGATTCGTCCTTATTTAAATGTCTTAGAACAGATTCAATCTTTACTGCTATATCGTAGAGATACCAGTAATTATCGAAGATTATACTTTAGAAATATAGAATTGACTAGCTTGGAGAACACTCATGCCTTTTTAGATTTAGTAAAAGATTTGTGCGCAAGATTTTTAAATTTGGAAAGTGATTTGCAAAAAGCAGGAAATTCAATTATTACTGAACGTTTACGTTTAATATTACGCTCAACTTTAAAATCCGGTGAAGATAGAGATACAAAAAAAATGTTAGATGCCTTAGTTGGAAGAATTTCTGAACATCTCACAAAAGCTGAGCAGTTAAATGTTGAACGTCCATATCGGTTGTTGAAAGAAAGTTTGAATGCGGCTTTTGATGTTAATTTGTCAAAAAGTATTGTTTTAAAAGAATATGGAGATGCTATCTTAGGAGAGAATCTTTCAAATGTTCCTTTATTGCATTATATAAAAAAAGTTGCTTATATTGACACTCCTATGGTTATAGGAATGGAAACATCTTCTCAACAACCAATATATTGGAAAGAATTGAATTTATTGTTAAAGCAACCACCAAGAAGAGGATATAAAAGAACTATTAATAATATAATTAAGGAAGATATAATTAAAGGAGATGTTTCTTTTGACGAAGATGGATTCTCTGCCGGGTTTAAGTATAAGAGAGAAGATGGGAAAGAGTTTGATTTATTAGAGTGTGCTACTGGTATTAAATCATTTTCGTTGTTACAATTATTGTTGAAAAATTTATTTTTAGATGAAAATACATTGCTTATTATTGATGAGCCAGAGGCACATTTACACCCTCAATGGATTGTAGAGTATGCACGTTTAATAGTTTTATTACATAAAAAAGTTGGTGTGAAGTTTTTTATTGCTAGTCATAGTACAGACATGGTTAGCGCTATTAGGTATATTGCAGAAGAGGAAAAATGCTTATCCTCTCTGTCTTTTTATGTGGCAGAGAATGAAGAACAAAAAAGTAATGCTTTTGTATTTCGTCCATTAGGACATGATATTGAACCTATTTTTGAATCCTTTAATAAGTCGTTTGAAAGATTAGATTATTATGTCAGTAAAAAGAAAAAATGATAAAGAGGTTGTTAAACGACTATATAGAGGGGAAAAAGCAATTCGTAATTTTGTAGCAGGCAATAGTATTATGATAAATTGCTTAGATTTTATTCAGACTATTTTGAAAAATGAAAAATACAAAGAAAAACAGTGTCCTTTTGACCAAGAAATTGCTTTAAATCTTGATAAAGTTGAGATTTTGGCTAAAAAAGGGACGCTACGAGATAAAACTGTAGATTTTGTAGTCTGTTTAGAAAAAGATTGGCTACTTCTTGTTGAAGCTAAATTGGAAGTTGAGAATGTTGCAAATATTGCAAAAACAATACAAGATAAAATAGAACATTCAAAAGTTCTTTTGCGTTCATGTGATAACTATATTCATTCAGAGGAATCAGTTGTTGTCCTATTAAATAATAAACACTATCAAGAACAATCTAATAAATTGAGGAAGCTATTAATTGCGAAAAATGTCAATATAAAACCTTATAGGGTATGTGATTTTTATAAAGAATATTTTATGCCTATTTGTTAATATATACTGTTTTATAATTTAATCAGAAAATTAGTATATAAGGGCTTAAATGTAAAAAAAGTAATTCTATTATATTGGGGTTATACTCTATACTCCTAATATTTCTTGTGTAAATATCAAAATTTGAGATATTATTGTTACATCTACTTTATAAAAGTTTGTTTGGCACAAACAAGCTTTTATAAAGTACTATTATCTATTGTGAATTAAAGCTTTGTCCTGCCGTTCTTCGGGTTGTGCGCCCGTGACCGGGGCAATCATCTTTTCGATGTTCTCCAGCCGCTTGAAAATTTCTTCGAAAGGATTATTCATGAGTGCTTAATTTTTGAATTAGCACCACAAATAAAATAAGAAAAATCGGTAAAAAACAAAGCGTCAGCCGTTTGGAATCGCTTTGCTTCGCTCTGCGCCAAATTAATGTCGGCAAATAGAAAACGGTTTTGTGTTCATTACCTTGCTTATTTAGGAAGTGAGGAAAAGACGGGATTTTTGTTATCGGTTCGTTTCTTTCATGTTGTTTTTGGGTTGGTGGTGGACATTTTCGGACACGCAAGGTCATTTATGGACAGAGGAAAACAACCTATTATTCAGCCTTATATATTTGCACTAGTGAAGAAAAACGGAGTATTGACAAGAATAAATATATCGGTTATGGAAATAGTGACGATTGAAAAGAAAACTTTTGAACTATGGAAACAGAGGTTTGAAAATTTTGTGGGTTGTGTGGATACGCTCTGCGTGCCTTTGTGCAGGAAGCATGACAAATGGCTGGATAACTGCGAAACCTGCCGTTTGCTGAGCGTTTCAGCCCGGACGATGCAGACCTACCGTGATACGGGGAAACTGCCTTATTCGCAGATTAACGGCAAGATTTACTACAAGGCTTCGGACGTGGAAGCATTTCTGCTTAATCAGGTAAGGGACAATTCTAAAAAGTAGGCGTATGGATTTGATAACGAAAGATTCCGAAACCACATTGGTGCTGTTTTCTTCTCTTGACAGGGTGCTGGAAAACGTGGAGTATGTGGTAACGAACTATCGCCCTGTATTGAACGGTGAACGCTACCTGACGGGCGAGGAAGTATGCAAGCGGCTTTGCATCAGCAAACGGACGTTGCAGGATTACAGGGATGCGGGACTGCTGGGGTATGTGCAGCTTCCGGGAAAAATCATCTATCGGGAAAGTGACATCATGGATTTGCTGGAAAGGTTCTATCAGAAATGAAATCTTGAAAACTATATGTAAAGCTATCTTATTTTCTATATTTATTGGCTTAATGATTAGGAATCAGCAATAATACGATTTTTAACATTATTGCTGGCTCTATAACTATTAGCCTAAAATTTTATTTTTAAAAGTAAAGGCTATGATAAAAGCTATAAAGGTAGATGTTAGTCCATTAAAAAGATTGAGATATATTTCAGCTTCGTGATATTTATCGTTATTATTCATCTCTAACAAAATATTTTTAATATTATCCTTTTTTTCTTGTATCATAATAGAGGATTGAGGAACTGTATTTAATGCTAAATCTAATTCTTCATAAGCATTTAGTAATTCTTTATAGATTGAATTTTTCTCTTGGTAACAATAGAATGTTTTGTTTACACAGATGACAAATCCTATGAATAATAAGACTGAAAAAAAGTATAATACTCGTTTTCTGAAAGAACCCAAAGAACCTCCTTTTCCATTATTATATTTAGAAAAAAATAGTATTGACATAATTAGTAACAAGCAGTCAATAATGATAAAAACAAAAGTATCGTTCATAT